>FLNV01000972.1_pt1 | contig 193203 bp, 164 predicted proteins | sample 1140351 | NCBI WGS metagenome assembly FLNV01 (sample SAMEA3878207, study PRJEB12797) | bioreactor metagenome | biome: Moose rumen | place: Sweden | collected 2011-10 | reverse complement strand
GGCCCACAGGATGGCGGAATCACCCGGCATAATGGTTGTGTCGGGACGAATCGATATATCGGGCAAAGGCATAGATGTTAGATGCAGGATACAAATAGAGTCACTTCCCGATGCAGATGTAATAGTATCTCGATAGGTGCCTTCAGCGCTGAATGTCATCGGCGTAACACCATCCGGCAGGAAATGGTTAGGCCATGTGAATGAGTTTCCTTCACAGAAAGATGCGTACTCGTCCGCTTCTACAGTATTGAGTTTAATCACAAAGGGATGGTCTATTACGCCACATTGGGTAGTAGTACCCGTAACTGAATATTCACCCACTAGGTTGTTTCTAAACGCCCCGAGATTGAGGGTGCTTCCATATCTTTTAGAGCCATCCGGCAAAGTCCATTCGATGTTTGATAGGTCAAAACCGGACTCCGGATGAGCAAACAGCGACAAAGATTCTGTTCGATTGGTATAATAAACCGAGTCTACCGGCATCGAATTGACATCGATGAGGATAGGAACTTGTTCAGCATAATCAGAGAAGAAGCCATACGTACTTGACGTATAACTATTTCCTTCAGTTACTCCCATCTGGAAAAGTCCGGAAGAGCAAGTAACCACATATGGCGTAGAGGATGCTTGTTTCTGTACCCGAGCGTAGTAATATTCGTCAGATACATCCACAGGTAGGAAGGAAGACGCACTAAGCCCCACACCATTGATGGCAAAATGAGAGATATTGCTTTTCTTAGTGATGAGGTTTATGTAGAGATTATAACTTGAGGAGTACGATTTATATCCGGCAATGGATGATCCTGTACATTCCACATGAGGCACGATAGAACCTCCCATTTCTCCACTTCCACTCAAAGTACTTAATATCTGGAATACCATCACAGGTTGAGAGGTTTGAATAGACATAGCGTTAACACCATTCATCGAAATAGTTTGATAGGAGCCCCTATTAATATTATATATTCCGCCTTGCGAAGTAGTAATCTGTGTGTTATTTTGTAGTGCAAAAATTATACAAGCGTCATATCTATTGCCTCCAGAAACGACGATGAATTTTGTTCCTGCAAAATCAGTAGGAAGAATCTGTTCGCCTATACAATCCGCATTCGAATTAGGCATGACTGAATCGTCATTAATTGTAACAGCAATCGGTTTTGAAGAAGTAATGGTGGTTCCTATAAGATTCATAGTCGCTTGCACATTGTATGAGGCGATGGCATATGTCTCACCTTTATTCAACGTGATAGTGATAGGAGCTGATGATGAATTGCCGTTCGAAAGCAGGATGGCTGCAGAAGGATTAATTTGTACTTCTGTATGATCTTCCGTAGCAACAATATGTACACTACATCGCGATCCAGCCGTTGATCCCGATGTTCCATTACTATATGATTTTTGTCCTATTACCAGAAAATCTCTTCCAAGTGCATTCTTTCCTTTGAGGGTGTATGCTTCTGAATTATCTCCATCAACTTGGTAGTAGCATTCTACTTTGCTGGTGGATTGAATCAATAGTCCACGTTGCGAAATAGAGTTATAGGGTGAGGTTATCTTATTGTCTCCATCTTGCTTATTATTCGCCAGAACAATACTTGTATAGCCATTGGCCGGAATATTCTTCGTAATAGGTGTAAAAGAAGGATTTGCCGGCATAGAAATGGTTACTGTCGTCGCTTGATCAAATGAAAATACGACCAGTTTGTAAGGCGACGTCTCTCCATGCGGACAATTAAAGAATGGCGCAGCAAACCAAAACTCCGTATCCATTTGAGCATACGAAGAAAGGTATGAACTGATAGCTATTATTGCAATAATGAATCGTTTCATATAGCGATGCTGTTTATGATTTCATTTTCGATTTGCATTTTTACTTCAATATTTGCTCCTTTAATATCCCTTACTGGGTTTATTAATTAGGGTTTGCGCGCGTATGTACACACAAAAAAGCGGGACTGCAATCTTGCTGTTCCGCTCTTCAAGGCTCTGGTATTGCCCTCAATTCCAAACAACAACACTGAAGCCCACGCCGTATGCACCAATGCGCGCAGTACGCGCGTACATTAAATTACATACCAATGGGCATCTTGTGTCGCAATGTTTTGGAATTTGTGAATTTACCAGATTCTGAAGAGCCAAAACAAAGCGCGTAAGACGCCTTTTGTCGCGTTCGCCAAATAGTTCGCAATTTGCGATACCGCCAATGGCTAAATCGCAGGTGCGACAATTGTCTCCGCTCTCCCCATGCGAAACATCACCATGTTTCTTTGGGGTTCCCATTAAGAGGTCACTACGGGGCGCAGATACGAACGCTTTTATGTCTTGTATTAACACCCGCCCCGAAAGACATATCCCCTCGGCGTGAGCTAAATACTGCAAAACTTTCTAGCCACAGGGGCACGATTCATTTTGCGCTGCAAAATTACACAAAAAAAATGACATACGCAAGAGCGTACATCATTTTTATACTATTTTTCTTCTCTCGGTTGTCTCTCGGTCTTCTCCCGCTCGTCGCTCGGTCTGACGATGTATAATATACAAAGGTGTCATCTCCAAACGTATCATCAAAATACATACAGACATACAAAAAGCGTGAATGTTATCCACGCTCATTCTCCTTTTCTCAGGTTCTAGCAAAACCCTTAGCCAAGAATAAACAATAACGTCCACGCCCGATATGTATGACCCACCAGCCCTATGTCGGGCGTAAGGCATAATAATACATACCCACGGGACGCTTATTGCACCATCTTGCTTTGGGACGAGAAATTTTCCGGATTCCTATTTGCCAAAACAAGCGTCAATAAACGCCTTTTATTTCAATTCTATGTTTGTGCTGATTCCTCGTAGTGGGGACTACTCGGGCACTGCACTCGATATGCGTTTCATCGCATATCTTCACCTGTTTAACGTCAGTGAGTGACGGTATATCTATTTCTAGTTTTCGCCTTCTGTCAGGCGTTTGATCTCATTATTAGCTATAAGAGAACGCATTTGCGTAATCGCGATTTGGTTGAGTTGTCGCAAACGTTCTGCTGAAGATAAGCCTTGACGTATGAAGACGGCGTTCAGACTCTCCATATTACTCAACACCACCAATTGCTCCAAAGTGGCATAATCGCGCATATTTCCTTCTTTATCAGGATTCGCCATGCGCCATTGAATAGCTGTCATACCAAACAATGCCACATTCAACAAATCTGCTTCTGATGCATAGATACCTGTAAGTTGCTGCTGTGTTACCTGAGGTGGTACAAGTGTATCTTTGATGGCATCAGTATGGATTCTATAATTAATTTTGGAGAGCGTGCGCTGAACATTCCAACCTAATTTGAGTCTATCAGTCTCGTCATCTTTTAGACGCTGGTACTCTCGGATCAGATAGAACTTAAATTCAGGGCTGAGCCATGACGCAAACTCAAAAGCTATGTCTTTATGGGCATACGTACCTCCGTATCTTCCTGGTGTTGCTACAATGCCAATAGCGTTGGTTCGTTCTATCCATTGCTTGCTCGTTAAGACAAATCCATTCGTGCCCGCCTCCATTCTAATATTACTGAATTCCGTAACATTAAAATCCGGATTATTGATGCGTTCCCATATTCCCAAGAAATCCACAGCGTAACGTGTAGAAAGCCAATGAGAGATAACCAAACCTGTCGCTTCGGCATTTTTATATCGAGCCATATCAGTTAACGAAATATAATCTTCCGCTTGCTGTTTAATTATGACCACTTCGTCATCACCAACTTGTATTGTACGTTTCTTTGCCATGACCTGATTCTTTTATGTCCTGTATTCACCCCCATCCGAAAGACATATACCCTCGGCGTGAGCTAAATACTGCAAAACTTTGATTTTGCGCTGCAAAATTACACAAAAAAAATGACATACGCAAGCACGCATGTCATTTTTATACTATTTTTCTTCTCTCGGTTGTCGGTCGGTCATCGCTCGGTGGCGAGAACAAAAGAAAAGCGGTAGTCCTCGCGTTCGCCAACATGTGTGCAATGTTCCATACCGCTCCGCTTCGTCGGAAGCGACAATCCATGATTAAGTTGCTTTGCAACAAATGTAATGGTTGTGCTTCCTCCTCTTCCCACAGATTCCAAATCTGCGGGAGCCCTAAGAAAGAATGCGACCATTGCCTCCGCTCTCCCCATAGCAAACAGCCTTTGGCTTGGTTTACTCTGGGGACCCCATTATAAAACGAAAAAGCGGTGAACCGCTTTGGATTACCGCTTTTATTAAGTTGATGCTCTAAATTTATTCTATTTATGGCTTTAGACAACCGATGGGAATGATATATACGCCATCGTCTCTGCGATAGGCGTATTGTCCGCCGGTTAAAACCATCAAGAATGCCGGTTGACCAATCTTGGATGTATCTACTCGCTTGACTAACTCCGTCAGGTTTTGTGCGGCATCTTCAATCTCTTTGCTACCGGTTTTAACTTCCACCGCAGCCCATCGACCATCGTGCAAACGGATGATCAAGTCAGACTCCAAATCAGAGTTATCGTGATAGTGATAGACGGTTCCGCGTAGTGCATCAGTATAGACACGTACGTCACGCAAACAAAAGTCCTCGAACAAGAATCCGAACAGATTAAAGTCCTCTAACACGCTTGTCGGATTCAGTTCTAATACCGCTGTTGCCAGGCTTGTATCTACGAAATGGCGTTTGTGGGATGTACGGATGCCAGTCTTGCTGCGTAACGACGGTTGCCATGCCTTAGCATCCTCGATGACAAACAGTCGACGCAACGCTCTCAAATAACTGGTAAGCGTCTTGTCGGTGATAGAGATATCGTTCGCGTGCACATCAGCCATGATCGTAGTAGCGGCTGTCATAGTGGAGATGTTTCGCGCATAACTGCGTAACACCGCACGCACTCGGTCTGGATCTTTTTCGGAACCATCCACTCGATTGACATCCGTGTTCACCAGTTCATCCACTAAGTTAACCGCCACCTCCAAAGCGTCCTCTTTGTCCAATGACAAAGCACCCGGCCAGCCGCCTCGACACATGACATAAGCGATGTCCTTAATCGTAAGCGGACTTTCGAAGAGTCCCATCTGCTGTGTACCATCGAAGAGTGCTTTGAGCGACACTTGTCCGCGCGACTCCTTCGACTCCCAGAGACTCATTGGTCGCATACGCAGACGAGCAATTCGTCCTGTACCAGTATGTTCCATCTCTTCATTCTCTTCTTCATCCAGAGGTGTTGCCGAACCGGTTAATATGAACTGATTCATCTGTTGCCGTTGGTCGGCTGCAAATCGTACTGCATCCCACAGAACCGGAATCGTCTGCCATTCATCGAGCATGCGTGGTGTTTCGCCTTCCAATAACAGCGAAGGTTGCGTATCTGCCATTTTGCGATACATGGCGCGTTGGTCCGGATTTTGGATATATATGATACTCTTAGCTAACTGAGCACCTGTCGAGGTTTTTCCACACCATTTGGGGCCTTCAATTAGCACTGCTGCACTACTGCGTAATTTGCGTTTGAGCAACTCGTCATCAATTCGTTCAAGGTATTCCATACGTATATCGTTTAAAAATCGCTACAAAGGTACAACAAAAACTTGATATGTGCAAATAATTCCGAAGATTTTTGTAATTTTATTCCGATTTTTTTAATAATTTCACTCCGAATAATTTTGCATTTTTGCTCCGATTGTTTCAACTTTCGACCTTTTTACGGTAATCCAATACGTCAAAGAGCACATTTTATCACAAGCAGGTACAAAAAAGGCGGTGGGAACGCCGTAGAAGGAGGATCTTAGGGAAGTTGCCGCAAATATGCGACAAAAGAGAAAGATGATTTTACCGAACAATGCATTGGGCATCGGGGGCAGAGCGGTAAGGGATCTTAATACCGGGACCAAAAGAGGGTGAGATGATGGTGACCATTGATTCGCGGCGGGCATCGACTGCCGGATGCTCCGTATTACATTCCCATCGGCGTGAGCTAAATACTGCAAAACTTTCTAGCCACAAGGGCACGATTCATTTTGCGCTGCAAAATTACATAAAAAAAATGACATACGCAAGAGCGTACATCATTTTTATACTATTTTTCTTCTCTCGGTTGTCGCTCGGTCTTCTCGGCTTTAAGGAGTTCTACGTTCGCTCTGCGAACTCGCGCGGCGCACTTACTCCTTCGAATGTTCACCGGACATTCTCGGTGCGCCTTAATCGCTTCACGGTCATCGGTCGGTCATCGCTCGGTGGCGAGAACAAAAGAAAAGCGGTGAACCGCTTTGGATTACCGCTTTTATTAAGTTGATGCTCTAAATTTATTCTATTTATGGTTTTAGACAACTAAGAGGAACTACATATATGCCATCTTTACGTTGATAAGCAAACTGCCCAACGGCTGTCAATACCATCTTGAATGAAGGTGCATACATTTTATCTGTATTGATTTTTTTCTCTAATAGCAGCAAGTTCTTCGCCCCCTCGTTAATCAAACTTTCACCTCCCAACTTAATCTCCACCAAACCATAGTGTCCATTGCGCAAATGAATAACGGCGTCGCACTCCAGATTATTGCTGTCGCGATAATGAAATACTTGTCCATCATTTGCTTCAGCATACACGCGCAAATCGCGAACAGCCATCGTCTCAAAAAACAAGCCGAGCGTATTCAAATCCTTCATCAAATCAGCAGGTCCGATACCTAATGCAGCCGTAGCCATACTGGGATCGGTAAAATACCTTGTATCTGCAGTCCGGATGGCTGCCTTACTACGCAGGTTGGGATTCCAAGCCTCCATGTCCTCAATCACAAAAAGTTTCTTTAGCGCTTTTATATAGGAAGCTACGGTTGCGTCACTCATCATGTGTTTCTCATTATTGCTGATATCTGCTACTATAGTTCCGTAAGATGCTTGTGAACCTTGATTGCGCGCATAACTGCGCAGCAATCGACGTGTATTATCTTCACTACGGTTAGTGTCATCAACATCGGATATGTCTTGCTTGGCAATTGCGTCAATATAATTGTATGATTGCTTGAGCGCAGCTCGTTCCGGCTTGTCCAATGCTTTCGGCCATCCGCCTCTACACACCAAAAAGCAAACATCCTCCAAACTTAACTCATGTGCAGACTCTGCTTGCAAAGGAGATCTGAATAGTTCGGCTAACGATACGGAACCATTACTATCTCCGGACTCCCAGAGACTCATCGGGCGCATCTTTACCCAACCTACACGTCCTGTTCCGGTATGACTAATCTTGTCATGGGACACAGGTTTAGCACTCCCCGTCAGGATAAACATACCATCTTTATTACTTCTGTCCACTGCAAAACGGCAGGCATCCCATAGTTGTGGATATTTCTGCCACTCATCAAGTAGCCTTGGAGTATCGCCTTCCAGTAGTTTTTGTGTCTGCATCTCCGCCATTTGGTTGTATAATTGCTGATTGGACGGGTCATCCAAGAAGATAACACTATGCGCTTGTTGCAAAGCCGTAGTCGTTTTACCACACCACTTAGCACCTTCTACCAGTACGTATCCTGCCGCTTCCAGTTGCAATTCCAATAATTCATCTGCTACACGTTTCCTATACACAAATTCTCCTTCCATTTTTGTTAGTATTTTAAATCCGCTGCAAAGGTAGTAAAAATAAATGAAATATGCAAATATTTTTGATTTTTTTTAGCCGTTTGAGGATTTTTTATTTAGCCGTTTGTGGAAAAATCATTTGGTTATTTGTGGAAATTTCATTCGGTGATTTGAGGAAATTTTATTCGGTGATTTGAGGGGAATTTATTCGGTGATTTGATGTTCAGGGTCCCCAACGAAAACCAAGCCGAAGGCTGTTTGCGGTGGGGAGAGCGGAGCATATCCGAGTATTTACTACCTAAAAAGGTTTTAGGTACATATACGAGGATAATGTCCGCGAACGGTAATCCAATATTTCAAAGATCACATTTTTATGTATTACGCGTTATAGGCTTCAAGGGCTTTGCGCAGGACGACCATCGCTTTCGCCAGATCTTCCTTATTCAACACATATGCCATACGTACCTGATGGCGGCCGTCTTCGGGGTTGGTATAGAATCCTGTCCCCGGTGCCATCATGACCGTTGCGCCTTCGTATGTAAAGTCCGTGAGACACCATTTGCAGAACTTCTCTACATCGTCCACCGGCAGTTCTACCATCACATAAAACGCACCTGTCGGTGCCGGAGCAAAGACACCCGGGATCTGGTTGAGTTGGTCTATCAGGAAATTACGGCGGGACAGATATTCGTCATAGACCTCTTGCATATATTCCTCGGGAGTGGAAAGAGAAGCCTCTGCTACAACCTGACCGAACAAAGGAGGACTAAGCCGCGCCTGACAGAATTTCATAACCGCCTCACGCACCGATTTGTTCTTCGTAATCAAAGCACCTATACGGATACCGCATTCACTGTAGCGCTTTGACACACTGTCCACCAGAATAACATTCTGCTCTATTCCCTCCAGGTGGCAAGCCGAAATATACGGCGATTTGGTATAGATGAACTCGCGATAGACCTCATCCGAGATAAGATAGAGGTTGTATTTCTTCACGAGATCGCGTATCTGGCGCATCTCCTGTTTGGTGTACAGGTAGCCCGTCGGGTTATTGGGGTTACAGATCAGTATCGCGCGTGTCTTGGGCGTAATCTGCTTTTCAAACTCCTCTACCGGCGGTAACTTGAAACCGTTCTTGATATCCGTCTTGACGGATTTGACTACTGCGCCGGCGGAAATAGCGAATGCCATGTAATTGGCATAACTCGGATCCGTTACTATTATCTCGTCACCCGGGTTGAGACAACTCATATAGGCAAACATAATAGCTTCCGAACCGCCCGATGTGATGATTATCTCATCCGGAGAAAGATCAATGCCATAGTCTGCATAATAACTCACCATCTTCGTTCGGAGAGACTTTAGGCCCTGGGAAGGAGAATAACTCAAAATCTCCTGATTGAATTTCTTAACGGCCTCCAATGCTTGCGGCGGAGTCTGAATATCCGGCTGACCGATATTGAGATGATAGACATGCACGCCTGCCAGTTTGGCGGCATCTGCATATTTTGCCAGTTTCCGGATCGGACTTTCCGGCATGGACTGTGCCCGTAAACTAATTTCCATATATCTGTTGTTTGTTTTTTCTTTTTATTGCAAAAACGGCAACATATCCTGCGGTGCATCAATGATATGTTCGCATTTCGCCTCCTCAAGCACCTCGCGTGCCACGAATCCCCATGAGCATGCCACAAAAGGTACGCCGGCGTTCTCTGCTGTCGCTTTATCTACCAGACTGTCGCCGAGGTAAAGCACAGAGTAAGTACTTGGTACTTTGTCCCTTTGTAACTTAGCCTCTATATCCCTTACTATCTGCGGGTCGGGTTTCCGGGGTATATTCTCCCGTTCACCCAGCACCGCATCAAACACGCCGGGGAAGAAATGGGAGACTATTTTCTCCGTAGCCGCCTGGTATTTGTTGCTGGCTACAGCCAGTTTGCAACCTTTGGCCTTTAGCGCCGCCAATAAGTCTGGAATACCTTCGTACGGCCGTGTAAAATCGCAGTTATGCGCGTTGTAATAAGGCACAAACTCCTCCATTACTTGGTCTGTTATCTTTTCTTCCGGTTCCACTCCGCCTGCTCTTAACGCTCTTTCTATCAGTTTGCGTACTCCGTTTCCGACCAGCCGCGGATACTCCTCTATCGCATGAGTGGGAAAACCGCATGCCGCCAGTGCGTGATTGCATGCGTAGCCCAGATCGTCGATGGTGTTCAGCAGCGTGCCGTCCAAATCAAAGATAACAAGCCGCTCTGCCTTTTCTATTTCCCGTTCCATCATTTCTCTGAATACATTTATATCGCCCAGATCCTTGGTCTCGCGGAGATTACGGACCCTTTGGCGCACGGAAGCGACAGCATGTTTCTCCAGTTTCTCTACCGGAGGCGTTATAGCTTGTTCCAGAGCCTCCATATCCACATCATACAGCATCGAAGCATGCACGACTGTGCCTGTAGGAGTGGTATAACAGGCTGTTCCTGCTACTTTGCGGTCACCCACTATCACGTCATTATGCGCTGTCGAGACTGCCGGATAGCCTAAGTTGTTCAATGCGCCGGCAAGCATACGGAGGAATGTCTCGAATACTTCCTGGGAATGGGTGGACGGCGAGATATACGACACCATCAGATTGCCTCTGTCCGCATATACGCACCCTCCGCCGCTCTGTCGTTGCACCACGCGGATGTCGTGCGCCTCGCAGTAGGCTTCATTCACCTCCTGTTCGCGGATCTGGTGTTTGCCGTAAATCACAGTAGGGGAAACAATCCACGTGAAAACAGTCGGCACAGCTATATGCTGTACCTTCTCTGCTTCTATCGCCAGATATTCCTCCAGCGGCAATCCTTCTATAACCCTTTCAACTTTCAATTTTCAATTCTCAATTCTCAATTCTCAATTCTTAAAACACCGGTTCGTTCAGTTCCACGCCGCGGCAGAAACGACGTTTGATATCGCGGTCGTCGCCCAGATAGATATATCGCTCCAGACGTTGCGGCAACGTGTAGTTGTCATAATTGAGATAGCTGTCATCCACCAGCAATGCGTCAAACTCGTATCCCGGTTCAAACGAACCCACTTTGCCGAAGAATGATCCGCCGCCTTTGGTTGCCAGATAGAAGACCTCGCTCAGACTCAGGAACGACATCTCGCCCTTCGTCTGGGCGTAATTGAGTTTGGATACCTGGATCGCATATTGCATCACACGCAGCATGGACATATGGTGTCCGGCGGACACGTCTGTACCTAATGCCACATGAATTCCTTCGCCCAGGAACTTGCGAATAGGGGCCATTCCGGAAGAAAGATTGCTGTTCGACATAGGGCAATGCACTACATACACGCCGTTCTTACGCATCAGCTCCATCTCTTCTCCGTCCGTATAGCAGCAGTGTGCCATCAGTGTTGGCGTCTGGCCGAAAAGACCGTATCTGTTATATGCGTCGCCATAGCAGGTAGAGTCCGGTTCCAGTTCCTTAACCCAGTCTATCTCCGATCTGTTCTCAGACAGATGTGACTGGACGGGCAATCCTGTCTCGGCGGCGTACGCTCCCATGGCGCAGAGCATCTCGTCCGAACAAGACGGCACGAACCGCGGTGTGATGATCGGACGTACCATTCCGTCCGCGCTGTGCTCATCCAGATGAGCTTTGAGCATGCGCATGCCTGCCATCACCTCTTCTGTCGTGTTATGCAGCGTGTCCGGGCAGTTGCGGTTCATTCCTACCAGACCTACATAGGCACCCATGCCGGCTTGGATAAACAGGTCTGCCAGGATACGTGTGGATTCCGGATGGATCGTACCGAACACGGCGGAACGCATAGTCCCCTGCATCCATAACTCATGCACAAACCTGCGGTATAGCCGGCGTGCATATTCCGGGTCGGCATATTTGGTTTCCTCCGGGAATGTATAAGTATTCAGCCACGGTAGCAGTTCCAGATCCAGCGCCAGTCCCATGTTTCGGTACTGCGGGGCATGCACATGCAGGTCATTGAAGGCAGGTATAAGCAGCTTGTCTCCAAAATCCATCACCTGCCTGCGCCAGTCCATATCTTCCGGCAGATCGGCATATACGCCTTCCACTAAGCCGTTCGACTGTACTACCACATACCCGTGCGGAATGATTTCCAGTTTGCCGGGTGTGGGGGTATGTATGATATTAGCTCTGTAGATTTTCATCGTTCGTATTTTTGAAAAATAATAGACAAATGAGATAGTTGATACATCCGCCGATGAAGATAACAAGGAAACTGATATAATCGTCCTTCCAGGTAGGAGCAAGGGCAAGGATCAACGGCAGCAGTCCTAACTGAATAACCAGATTGATGGCTCTGGCAAGCAGAAAACCGCCGGCGTTCTTCTTGTTCGGCCGTGTGCCGAAGGTGTACCAGTTGGAGAACAGATAGTTAGGAATCATTTCCAGCACATATCCGATGCCGAAAGCGATATAGTACAGCCACGTTCCCTTCTCCGGCTGCGCCATGAAATAGAGCGCAGCCATAAAAAACCATGTCTGTACAAACATACCGGTAGTGCCGACCACTGCAAAGCGGACGGCGCTACGTATCTTACCCGGCAAATATGACGTAGGCAGTTTCATCAATTCTCAATTCTCAATTCTCAATTCTCAATTATCAATTCTCAACTTAGCGCAGCTATCAACTCCTCCATCGCGGCATTCAGTCCGTTGACATCCCTTCCTCCGGCTGTAGCCATCCATGGCTGACCGCCGCCACCGCCTTGAATCAGCTTGGCAGCGCTCTTGATCATGGCGCCGGCATTCTTGCCTTCGTCCACCAGCGGCTGACTCAGGAAGACGGCTATCGTCGGCTTGCCTTCATACTGGGTGGCTCCCACTACGGCGAACTTGACGTCGGTGAACTTGCCGCGAAGCAACGGCATGACACCGCGGATCATTTCCGGAGATACTTCGCCTTGCATACGCACCAGTTTGATCTCGCCGAAATTCTCGGCGCGGTTGATCAGATCGTCACGGAAATGCGCAATCTTCTCCGCCATAAACTCCTCGATCTGCTTCTTCAGACCTGCGTTCTCTTCTATCGATCGCTGGATAGCGCCTGCCAGATCCGGGGCGTTGTTGAACAAACCGCGCAGACTGGTCAGCATATCCTGTTGGGTGTAATATAGTTCGTCCGCACGCGCAGCCGTCACGGCTTCTATACGGCGTACACCGGCTGCTACGCTGGTCTCCATGACGATGCGTACAGAGCCTATCTTACCTGTCGAGGGCACATGACATCCGCCACAAAGTTCGATAGACGGACCGTATTTGATCACACGCACGTCGTCTCCGTATTTCTCACCGAAGAGTGCCATAGCACCCATCGCCTTGGCTTCCGCTATCGGGGTATGACGGCTCTCTTCAAGCGGCAGGTCCTGACGTATCATCTTATTGGCTACTTTCTCCACCTCGCGCAGTTCCTCCGGCGTCACTTTCTGGAAATGGCTGAAGTCGAAACGCAGACTGTCTGCAGTCACCAGACTACCCTTTTGTTCCACATGTTCGCCTAACACCTGACGGAGCGCATAATGCAGAATGTGCGTCGCCGTGTGGTTGCACATGACCGCCTGGCGTCTCTCTGCATTTACTTCGGCGTACAGTTTACCACTCACGCCCGCTACACCTCCGGTAACAAACGGAAGTTCCTCCATAATATGTACCGGCAAACCGTTCTCGCGCTTCGTATCCAAAATTGCAAATCGTACATCGTCCAATCGTAAATAACCGGTATCTCCTACCTCACCGCCCATCTCAGCGTAGAAAGGTGTCTTGGAGAGGACAACCTGATAGAACGACTTTCCTTTCTGGCTTACCTGACGGTAGCGCAGGATCTCGGTCTCAACCGATAACTCATCATATCCTACGAATTCGGTTTCCCCTTCGCGCAGAATGGTCCAGTCGCCTAAGTTCTGTTTGTTGGCGGAACGTCCCATCTCTTTCTGGTGCTCCAGCGCTTTGTTGTATTCCTCTTCGTTGGTGGTGAACCCGTTCTCACGGAGAATGAGTTCGGTCAGGTCGAGCGGGAAACCGTAGGTATCTTTCAATGTAAACACATCCACACCGCTGATCTCGGTCTTGCCGGCTTTTCTCGCGTCGTCCATCAGTTTGTCCAGCAGACCGATACCCTTGTCCAGCGTGCGGAGGAATGCCTCCTCTTCGGATTTGATCACAGGAGTGATCTGAGCCTCTTGGGCTTTCAGTTCGGGATAAGCATCACCCATGTCTGCAATCAGTTGCGGCACAAGTTGATAAAGGAAGGCGGAACGTCTGTTGAGGAACGTATAGCCGTAGCGGACAGCGCGGCGCAGGATTCGGCGGATCACATAACCCGCTTTCTCGTTGCTCGGCAACTGACCGTCCGTGATAGCAAAAGCAATCGTACGGATATGGTCGGCTATGACACGCATAGCGATGTCGGTCTTCTCGTCTTTGCCGTAGCTGCAACCGCATATCTCGCCTATCTTCTTCAGCATCGGCTGGAACACATCGGTGTCGTAATTGGAGGTCTTGCCCTGTATCGTACGCACCAGACGCTCGAAGCCCATACCGGTGTCGATCACTTTCTTTGCCAGCGGTTCGAGAGAGCCGTCTGCTTTGCGGTTGTATTGCATGAACACGATGTTCCATATCTCGATCACCTGCGGATGGTCTTTGTTCACCAGCTCGCGGCCGGGCACTTTGGCGCGCTCTTCCGCACTGCGGCTGTCTACATGGATCTCGCTGCACGGACCGCACGGACCCGTCTCGCCCATCTCCCAGAAGTTGTCATGTTTGTTGCCGTTCAGGATATGGTCTGCCGGCAGGTGCTTGGCCCAGATAGAAGCCGCCTCGGAGTCACGCCCGAGACCTTCTTCCTCGGAACCCTCAAATACCGTGGCATACAGGTTCGCAGGGTCGATTTTCAGGACATCAACTATGTATTCCCATGCAAAATCAATCGCCTCTTGCTTGAAATAGTCGCCGAACGACCAGTTGCCCAGCATCTCGAACATGGTATGGTGATAGGTGTCATGACCTACTTCCTCCAAGTCATTATGTTTGCCGCTCACGCGCAGACATTTCTGGCTGTCCGCTACACGCGGATACTTGATCGGGTCGTTGCCCAGAATAATACCTTTCCACGGATTCATACCTGCGTTGGTGAACATCAACGTAGGGTCGTCTTTGATAACCATTGGTGCCGAAGGTACTACCTGGTGACCTTTCGACGCCATAAAATCCAAAAATGATTTTCTAATCTCTTGTGCTGTCATTATATCTTGTTGTTTTAAAATCTATAAATTCGCGGCGGGGACGGCCTTCTTTGTCCTCGCGCTCGATGAACGGAAGCGGGTTGGCTGTGTTCTCGTCGTATGTAGCGCGAGCTTTGATTATATCCAACGCCATGAAGATTGCATTGCGCATACTGTGTTCGTCCGCCATGTTCTTTCCCGCTATATCATAGCCTGTGCCGTGATCCGGCGACGTGCGCACGATGTTCAGTCCGGCGGTGTAGTTCACGCCGCTCATGTCCAGCGTCTTGAAGGGAATCAGCCCTTGGTCATGATACATCGCCAACACGGCGTCAAAACGGCTGAAATGGCCGCTGCCGAAGAAACCGTCAGCCGGATACGGACCGAACGCCCATATTCCCTGACCGTTGGCTTTCTGAATGGCAGGAGCAATGATCTCCTGCTCTTCCTTGCCTAACAGACCGGCGTCGCCGGCATGAGGATTGAGCGCCAGGACGGCGATACGGGGTTTCTCCAGACCGAAATCGCGTTTCAGGCTGTTGTTGAGCAAGGTCAGTTTGGTCAGGATCCGCTCTTCCGTGATCTGACCGGGTATATCGGCGATCGACACATGGTTGCATACCAATGCCACGCGCAAGTTACCGCTGCAAAGCATCATAAGCGACTGACCGCCGAATTGCTGTTCCAGATATTCCGTATGCCCGCCGTTCAGTGCTTCTTTATTCAACGGAGCGGTCACCAGAGCCTGCACCTTGCCTTCTTTCAGATCCTGGCACGCACGCTCCAGAGAAGCGCGCGCGGCTTTGTTCGCGTCTGCCGAAGGAGTTCCGAACTGAACCGGCACATTGTCCGTATAACAGGTGATCAGGTTCAAACGGCCGTCTTTGGCTTGGTCGGCGGAATCGATCATGTTCCAGTTGATATTTCGGTATTCTTCGCTCAGAGTCTGGATATGGATCTTCGCTACGGCGGCATTGCCGTAAATGACAGGGCGCATGATCTCGAAGATATGCGCCTCCAGCAGTGCTTTCAAAATCACCTCATATCCTACGCCGTTCGTATCGCCGGCGGTTATCGCTATTATCGGTTTCAAAGTAAATTAAAATTTTAAAATTATTTTTATTATTTTCGTTTTAATTATAATTTCAAATCACAAATCACCATTCCTCATTATGAATCTTTTCGTACTTGAGACGGTCGAGGTCATATGCGCTCTTCTCTTCGTCCGGATAGCCCAAAGCGATGGCGCAGAGCACTTCGTATTTTTCAGGAATACCCAACAGCTCGCGCACGTATTTCGCTGCACCGCCACGGTCTTCTTCCCCCGTAACCGGTAACCCGTCACCCGTAACCACTTTTCCCCTCTCGTGGATATGGCACCAGCACGCGCCTACACCTTGCTCCGCAGCGGCAAGTAAGATATGCTCGGCGGCGATAGCACCGTCTGCCATCCATGTGTTGTGGCACAGCGTAGGATCCAAAGCGATGATGATGGCAGCCGTTGCGGTATCAAACATCTGGGCACCGTAGGTCTTGCAGACCGATAAAGCGCGTATTTTCGCCTCGTCGCGTACAACCACGAACTCCCATGGTATCGTACGTTTGGCACTCGGTGACATCAGCGCGCAGCGCAGCATATACTCTATTTTCTCTTGCTCGATCGGCGGGGATTTATACTTGCGTACAGACCGCCGTATTTGGCATAATTGTTCAAAACTTTCCATTTTCACCTTTCACCTTTCAATTTTCAGTTATCACTTTTCAATTTTCATTTTAGCGCGCAAAGGTACTGCTTTTTTTTGACATACGCAAGCGCACGCGTACTTTTTCTTATTTTTTGCACTATTTTTTTCTTATTTTTTGCACTATTTTGTGTAAAAAACTTCACACGCACTCCCTCGCGCTTGCGTATATGGAATATTTTTCATTCCTTTGCCTCGAATTATGAACATCCTGCCCCTTCCTGTATAAGCTCCAAACAAACCCTAAAAAGAGTCAAAATAAAGTCCGCTCAAGACCAGTCCTAGACTTTGTTACTTATAACAACGCGATAATACATTAACAATCAATAACATACGTATCATTCCAAAGCACTTGAAAAAGCACGTATTTAGCCGTTTGAATAGCGCAATTTCGTATTTTTTGCCGCCTTCAGACGTTTCCGCTCTTCACACACGGGAGTGTGCTATTTTGTGCCGGACGGAGACCGTTGGGGAGGCAAGTTTACCGCCGCCGATATAAAAAAATGCCCCAAACTATTGCGTATTTGCAATTTTTGTAGTACCTTTGTGCCCGATTTATGAAGATTTCTTTCACGACATTAGGTTGCAAACTGAATTTTGCGGAGTCCAGCGCGCTGGGAAAAGCGTTGTTGGAGCGCGGACATACGCGGGCGAAGAAAGACGAGCCGGCGGATATATGTATCATCAACACCTGCTCCGTGACCGATGCTGCCGACCACAAAGACCGGCAAATGATTCACCGTATCCGGCGGCAGAACCCCGATGCCGTACTTATTGTGACTGGATGCTACGCCCAGTTAAAACCCGATGAAATCGCACATATTGAGGGTGTGGACTTCGTCCTCGGACAGAATGAGAAATTCCATCTCACGGAGTTCATTGAGCGGCTGGAAGCCGAGCACAAATCACAAATCACCGATCACAAATCACCCATAACCGTCTCCGCCATTCGCGAGGTGGAGGATTTTCACGGAGCGTACAGCCGGGACGACCGCACGCGCTGTTTCCTCAAGGTGCAGGACGGATGCAATTATTTCTGCTCATACTGCACAATCCCTATGGCTCGCGGCAAGAGCCGGAACCCTTCTATCGCCTCGCTGGTAGCAGAAGCGCAGGAAGCCCTGAACGGAGGAGCCAAAGAGATCATTCTCTCCGGTGTCAACATCGGCGATTTCGGACGCTCTACGGGCGAGCATTTCATTGACCTGCTGCGGGCATTGGACGAGATAAGAGTACAGAATACAGAAGACGGAGCACAGAGTGATTTTCGCATCCGTATCAGTAGCTGCGAGCCGAACTTGCTAAGCGATGAAATCATTGATTTTGTTGCTAATAGCCGCCATTTCGCGCCGCATTTCCATATTCCCTTGCAGAGCGGCAGTAACACGGTTCTGAAGATCATGGGACGCCGTTACACGCGCGAACTGTTTGCAGAACGCGTGGCGCATATCAAATCCGTCATGCCGCACGCCTTTATCGGCGTGGATTGCATGGTAGGCGTACGGGGAGAGACAGCCGGGTGCTGGGCGGAATATGTCGATTTCATTGAGTCTTTGCCTGTTTCGCAACTGCATGTCTTCACCTACTCCGAGCGCGCCAACACGCGGATGCTTGAGATGGATCTGGAGATCGTTCCGCAGAAAGAGCGCGAGCGACGCAGCAGACAACTGCACGAAATAAGCGCCCGCAAAACGGACGCTTTCTATCGCGAACACGAGGGCTACCAAGCCACGGTTCTTTGGGAGGGCAACAAAAAAGACGGTCTGATGTACGGTTTCACCGAGAATTATATCAAAGTCTCCTGCCCGTACGACAAGACTAAGGTAAACACGTTTGAGCGCATAACTGTGCAGCTGCCACATTAGGCAGACACTCCAGCCGATAGACCGGACAGCGTTCCAGCAACTGCGCGATAGACTCATAGATAGCATCCATCGCCTCCGGCAGGATCTTCAATCCGCTGACAGAACCCAGGATATAAGGATACGCTTGCGACATACGCAGGCGTTCTATTTTATTCTCCGGCGCCTGCGCTAACTGCACCAGGGCTCCGACAGGTGCTTCTCCGTTGATATAACAAGCCGTCTTACCGCTCCATGGCGAACCGTAAACAACCACTCTTCCGTCCGGAAAAAGGCGCACTACCGGGTTGTCGTCATTCAGCAGACGGGCGTCGCTGAAAGCGCGGAGCCATTGTTGCGAGTGGGTACTTTTGCCCGTTCCGGAATGACCGAGAAAGAGGAACCCTTTTCCTTCGCGTACCGTGACGGAGGAATGGAAAAGCAGGGTGCTCATCGCGGTGGTACGGAAGGCATAGACAAGCATCGCCGCATTATCGATGGCAAAACGCTCTTGACCCGGTTTCATCGACACTTTTACGTCCGTCCAGGCACGATCGCAACGCATAGCACACACTATCTCGCCTTCCTTCGACATGGAAATCAGGAAAAGCCACTCATCCGCACTCCTGTACATTTCTATACGGGGCATATCATCGTCCGATGTGTCCGTATGCACATGCTCCCACTCTTCCGTAGCCCGCAACCCGTCACCCGTAACCGGTGATCCATCCACATGAATTATGAACACGTGAGTTGCGCCGGGTTCATCGGCTGCAAAAGGTGTATAATTTGGCAAAAGAGCAAAAATAGTCTCCTTTGCTTCAATGGCGAAAAGATGTCCGCCTACCTGATAATATTGTGTTTTAATGGGCATACTAAAAATCTTTGGGTTTACGTCCGCATAAGATAAAGAACGGACAGTACGGAGGGCATTTGTCTTCTTCGCACGGAGGGAAAGAGATGGCATGAACCAATTGCGTCACTTTCTCCCGCAAAGCGTCCGTAAACGCCGATTGTATCTCTCTATAGTCCGTCACTGGAGCTTCCTCCACCTCAATACCGGTGTTGATCTCCGTCAGTTTGCGGCGGCAGAAATAGAGGTGCGGCTCTATAGGTTTTCCTGTATTGTCATGCGTCATGACGGCGTGGGAATAAATCAGCGTCTGGCGCACGTATCCTTTGTCCCCGCTATCCATGATATCCGCCCAGGAAGAGGACATTTTCTTGGCATGGGTTGTATCATTGTAAGAGCCGGATTTATAATCGATCACCCGGAGTGTCTCGTTGCCTTCCGGACCGTATATATCCAGCCGGTCAATAATACCTCCCATCCGTACTTGACCCGTTCCTTCTATTGACAAAGGGAAATAACACGGCTGCTCCAGCTTGTAAATCTGCAAGCCGACCTTTGCATCCTCGCGGTCGCGCAAAAGGATATTATTGATATATCCCAGAATGATGACATTCTCGCCGGAATGGTGTTCCGGGATATAGTTCTCCATTCTCCGGTAAGCCTCAGCCAAAGCTTCCTGCAGCTTTGCCTCGTCTGTACGTATGGCTTCTATCGCCTCCGGGGTGACACGCACCGGACGGGTGTTGTCGCATCCCAGATACTCGGTATAGATATATTGCATCGCGTGGTGGACAAAAGATCCCAATGTGTTGGCTTCAAAGAGCACATCCTCTTCCTCGCACGGATGCAGATGTTCGATATATTGCCGGTAATAGCATAGCGGGCATGATATATAGGTATTGAGCGCGCTGGGTGAGAGGTGCTCGGGCAAAGGTGCGGGTTGGTCCAGTGTCGCCTCTTCTATGACCGTACGGGCAAGAATTCCCGGCTCTCGCATTTGCACTTTTTGTACGTTGAATTCGGGCGAAACGAGCATCTGCATGATAAACCGCGACATGCCTTTGCCGCCTTCCGAACTCTCCGCCGTGGTAAACAGGATCGTTGAATGGCCTGCACGGCTCAGCAAGCGGAAGAAGTTATAGGCATAGATAGTAGCCTTCTCGTCCGAAGTCTGCATATGGTATGCCTTACGGAGATAGAATGGGATAAAACTGGCATCGTTCTGCCGTTGCGGGATGATTCCTTCTTCCACATGCAAGAGTAGCAGTTTGTCGAAGTCCAGCAAGCGCGTCTCCAGTACGCCCATTACCTGGATATCCGTTACCGGCTCTCCATGGAACGGCATTGTCACGCTTTCCATAGCCCGTCGGAAGAGCAGCCGCAAGAGCCTGAGAGTAACAGGGATATCCCCCAGCCTGTTCACGATCAGAAGCCGCATCTGGTTTGCTATCTTGCGGACCTGATATTCGGATTCCAGGATCAGCAGATCCTTCCATGTAAGGCTGTCGGACGGATTGTCTTGTCCGGACTCGTCAGAAGGATCCGGCAACAGCGAACTCAATAATTCATCGATGAAACCGGGAGAAAGCGCCTGCTCCGCATCTCCTCTGGCTTTGTCATACAGCCAGCTTATCGTACGGGCGTACACCGCCGTATTGCGGAGCGGAAAACCTTTGGTTATATTGATCGGTTCCGGTTGTTCTTCCCCCGGAAGCGTGATGGCGGGCAAGGTATGGATGACGGACTCCAGCATCGTCTCGTCGCAAATGACGACACCTACTTTCTGTCCCCTCTCCGTATAGTTCTTCTGAAGCCATCGGTGGACGTATTGTGCCTGCGATTCACGGGAGACACAAGATACTACCGTCACATCTTTTGGAGCATCCGACAGCACTCTGTGTTCCGTATTCTGCGCTCCTCCCAATATCCCGGCGTTCAGGCGCGTGAAGGCAAAAGCTTTCCCGTTGGTCTTGAAATCCGGCACATAGTCCCAATAGAACAATGCCCTGCCGGTGTCCCGGAGAAGACTCATCAGTTCGCGCTCCACGGGCAGCAGATAATTGAAGCCCACGAAGATGAATGTTCTTCCGGCTATCTGTGTTTGAATAGACTCGCTCTCCCATTGCTCTATCACGGCGCGGTACCGCATACCGTTGTATCCTTTCTGTTCCGCCGCCATCTCTTCACGCAGCGCCAGATACAGCTCGTATAGCCGGTGCCATAACTGCTCGTACTGCCTGCGGATCGATTCGTCATTACTCTCCGTCTGCACTCCGCCGGATAGCAGCGTCCGTAGCCGTTCCATCACATCCTCGTCGAGTTGCCATTGGCTTAACTCGTGAGCAGCTATCGTGTTATCGAAGAAATCAGGCACCTGCCGGGCAGGCATGGAGGCGTCGATATTGGTAAAATCCGCTAACATCCTTCGTCCCCAACCGTAGAACATATCCAGCGGCATGAGATCTTTCTCTCCTTTGCTCAGCCTCCGGTAATGACGGTACAACCGCACGATAGTAGGCAATTCGTCCTCGGCGTAAAGCGGCGAAAGCGAGTCCAGCAACTGGTTCAGCGTATAGACCTTAGGAGACCATAACGCTTTTATGTTCTGCTCGGCTTGCAAATCGAGTATCTCGTTCGTCAAGACCAGTCCGGCACGATGGGAGGGCAACACAAATGTAGCGTTGCTCAGCTGGTCCCATCCTATTGTTTGAACAATAGACTCGGCTGTATTTCGCAAAAAACTATTTTTCATGCACTTCTACCAGTTTATAATCCTTCTTGCGTGCGTACCATAGGTATCCGCGGACAGAAGGATGTCCTAATTCTTTCAATGCCGCCATATAGCCCCTTACCTGCTCTTCATATTCCAGGTCCGGTTTGCCGTGCCAGGCGCCGAACTTATAATCCAGCACGATGGCTTCGTTGGTGCGGGAGTTGATCATGACACGGTCCGGACGTATCTTCTTACGGTCTATCAGTACGTCGTGCTCCAGTTCCAGCACCCATGGCGAAGTAAACCAGTCGTGCATCTCCGGGCTTCCTGTCCACGCCGACGAGATCAATGTGCGCAGTTCCTCCCTTTGCTGCGGGTCGCGTATCTCTCCGCGGCTCTCGAACTCATCCAGCACGTTCTCCAGTTCGTCTGCCTTGCGGATATGGGCAAATATCTCATGGCATAGCGTCCCTTCTTCCATGCGTGCCACTCTCCGGTAAGCCTCGTCGCCCATGTCGGTATATAACGCGCCTTCCTGCGACTGTACGAACCGCACACGGTCACTATTGGCCCACAACTCCGCCTGTACAACCGGTGCTCCTTCAAAGGAAAACGGTTTTAAACTTTCAACTTTCCTCTTTGAACTTTCAACTTTCCTCTTTGAACTTTCAACTTTAAACTTTAAACTTTCAACTTTCCTCTCTCCCGCCTCGTATTCGTCGCCCTGTACAAAATCCATGATATAGCGTCCTACATGGTTGCAGGTACCCATGGTACCGTCTTGCTTGACCGGATAGGAGGTAGAGACAAACAGGTTGTCCTCTGCACGGGTCAATGCCACATAAAGCATGTTGAGGTTGTCGATACGCATGTTGGTGTGCTCTTCCTCATACTCCGCGCAATAGGCCGAATCAGCCATCTCTGCGCCGTCCTGGATAGGAACAAAGTCCTCATCCCCTATCTCTTCCGCCACCCTGCACCATATCTTCTGCGGGTGTTTGCCTGCCTCTTTGGTCCACATGCAGAAAGGTATAAAAAGCGTCTGGGACTGAAGTCCTTTGCTGGCATGCACTGTCAGGATACGGATAGCATCCGCGGAGGCGGAAGGGATGGATTTCTCATGCAGTGTATCCTCCCAATAGGTCAGGAAATCCTCCATATTGCTCCCGTATGCGCTTACGTACTCGCGCGTTCTGTCTAATAAGGAGTTGATGTAGGCGGTCTCCGTACCCTTATATTGGCCGTCCTCATCCGTCACCAGTATCTTTACCAATTCGGATACCGCCTCGTATAACGGTGTCCGGGTAGTTAGTTTATGCGCCTTGATTTGATCGGTGAAATCGGACTTTTGCGTTACCATGGAGATATATCGGGCTGCCACTTCGTCTTTCTTTGCTATCACCCGCAACCCTGCGATAACAGCCAGTACCGCCTCCGATGCTTCTAATAGGAAACTGTCCGCCGAGACGATCGCCGCAGCCGACAGGCAGGGGAATTCCTCTTTCGCCAATGCGGAATGGAGATCGGTGATCAGCGCGGCTTCTTTTTTCTCCCGAACAAGAATCATCATGTCCGCAGGTCTGGCGCCTTGTTGCAACAATTGCTCCATTTCATCGAACATTTCCGCAGCCAGATCCTCTTTCGTTCCGTTAGGTACTGCATGGAAACGTACATATCCGCCCTTTTTCTTGTTTGACTGGTAGAATTGCTCCAGTTTCTCCGGCGTATAGTCTTCGCCGTAGATGCGTTCAGCCAATTCGCCCATTCTGTCTTCCGACAGAGTTCCGATGATATGTTTGAATAGCGAGAGGTTAAATTTAACCACCTCCTCGCTGCTTCGGAAATTGCGTGTAAGAGAAGTGAAACGCTCGTTGATACGTTCTCCCGCCGGACCGCATAGCGGTTCCTCCTCCAAGCCCTCCATGATATGCCAGTCACCGTTTCTCCATCTATAGATGGACTGTTTGATATCTCCGACGATGAGCAGCGTATTTCCTTCGGAAGCCAGCACATCCTGCAGCAGCTGTCGGATTACGCTCCATTGGAGCTGACTGGTATCCTGGAATTCATCTATCAGCACATGGCGGTATCGGATACCGGCTTTCTCCAGGATAAAATCCGCATCGCCTCCCCGGAGCGCATTGCTCAGCGTGCCTGCTGTACGGGCGAGAAGGGCGCAGTTCGCCTCCACCAGATTACGCTGTATCAACGCCTGCAGCGAGGACATCAGCTCCATATCGCGGCTGAAACGGATAGTCAGCTGCAGCGTGTTATAGTGCCTTGCCAGTTCGCGCGCCAGCTCGGTAGCGCGTATGGCGTCTTCCACCACCTGCTCCGGCAGTTTGGTCCATTTGCCGGCTTTGGCATCCGCAAGCTGGTTCTCCGTCAGTCCGCGGAAACGGTCTTTAGACGGTGTCTTGTCCGGCGCCTGCAATGTCCTGCGGAGGCGGTCACAGGCGTTGTTGATATCCTTCACATGCGGCAGGGGCTTCGGCACCACGCCGCCGTCCGCAACCAAACCCTCCGTATGGATACCGTCCAGGATAGACGCCAGCTCGTGCAGCCGTTTATCCTGCTCCCATAGTTTCTCTACTTTCTCACGCCGGCGCTCGATGGACGCGGCATGAAAGAGTATCTGCCCTTTTGCATCCAGCATCTGCACCGACTCATTATACAGCTCTTTCGCCATAGCGCACAGGCTCTGCCGTACGTCCCACCGGCTTTCCTGATCCAGTTTGAGGCGCATGTAGTCTTCTAAAATATGCCTGTCCGCCGCCGTCATCTCTGTCGTCAGCAACTGATCGACCGCTGTGCGGATCACGTGATCGATATCCAGCTCCGTGTTCAGCCCTGCGCTCATCCTCAACACACTCGCCAGCCCGTCCAGCAAGGTCTGCAGAAACGCATCTATCGTACGTACATGCACATTGTCGAAATCCGCCAGCATCTCGTTGAAACACTGCCCCGCCCTGGCGTCCAGTTGTTCATCCGTTGCCTGCCGGTCACGGATCATGAACCGTCGTGCATAAGCCAGAAAATCTCGTTCCTCTCCCTGCGAAAGCGAATACAGATAAGTGAGGATGCGCTCACTCATCTCCGCAGTAGCTTTGTTAGTAAACGTGATAGCCAGTATCGAGCGGTAATCCTCGCCCGACAGTAACAGACCTATATAATATGCCGCCAGCGTGTAGGTCTTGCCCGTCCCCGCCGAGGCTTTGCATACCGTCACCGGCCGTTTGATATTTATCAGTGTATCCATATATCGCCTGCAAATTTACTGCTTTTTTTTGACATACGCAAATAAAAAAGAGAAAAAGCAAAGAAAAATCGCCCCGAAGGACGATTTTTCACAAATTCCCAATTCTCAATTCCTTCGTACTTCGTAATCTTCGAAAGTACAGTCGCGTCCTGCGGTACATACGCAAGCATAAACGTCTCATAGCCCCACACAACAGATAAAATACATTTTATTTGGCAAAAAAATGTCCGAACGCTTGCACATGTGCAATTTTTGTAGTAATTTTGTAGCCGATTTGAACAATCGTCCAAAAGAATGAGAATAGCGTTTACCACCGAACTGCCCCAAGAAGGGTTTCTCCGCCTCGCAGGGCGAGGGTTAACCGACCGGGTCATGATACACGGAGAGGACAGCGCATGGCAAGAGGCGGAGATATTGGTCAGCACGTTCGACTACCGGGTACCACGGGAGATGATAGAATCTATGCCGAAGTTGAAATTGATAGCCAATTTCGGTGCCGGATACAACAATATCGACATAGACACCTGCCGCGAACGCGGGATCCGCGTGACCAACACCCCGCAACCCGTTGTGGAACCTACCGCCGAACTGGCGTTTGCACTGATGATAGACATTGCACGGCGTGTGAGTGAGTTTGACAGAGCCGTCAGAAGTCAGCTGTCAGAAGTCAGCCATTTTGAGGGATTCGGAGTGATGAGGAACCTGAGTCATTCGCTGTATGGCAAGACATTGGGCATTATCGGTATGGGACGCATCGGACAAGCCTTGGCGAGACGAGCTATGGCAAGCGGGATGAAGATTCTATATTTCAATCGGCATAAATTGCCCGTTGAAATAGAACAAAAATATGAGGCAACATACGTGGATTTCCAGACGCTGCTGCAGGACTCCGATTTCGTTTCGCTGAACCTCCCCTACACCCCGGATGTCCACCATATCATCGGCAAGCCGGAGTTCGGAATGATGAAACGCTCGGCATACCTCATCAATACTGCGCGCGGTGCGCACGTGGACGAGGCTGCATTGGTGGAGGCGCTCCAAAGCGGTATCATTGCCGGAGCTGCCATGGATGTATATGAGCATGAACCCTCGGTTTCAACGGCACTTTTAAGCCTGCCGAATGTAGTTCTCTCCCCGCATACCGGCACCGGCACATGGGAAGGACGTATCGCCATGTGCGAGAACGTGACAGACAACATTCTGGCGTTTATGCAAAACGATCTTCAAGCGATGGATATCGTATTATAAATTACGAAATTACGAATAACAAATTACAAAATTTAAGACAATATGAAAAAAATTATGATTTTTGTTGCAGCCACCCTGATTATGGCAGGCTGCGGATTTATGAAGAACAGTACCGGTAGCAATCAGAATTCAGCCGTCAGCAGTCAGTCGACGACCACAACGACTGCCCAGTCCGGCAACACAGCCGTTAGCGCAGGTCAAGGAGCCGGAAACGCTTTGCTGGCATTATACAACCAGTACAAAGCTGATGGCAACAAGTACGACTACAAGAACATGCAGAACATTCTGAACACCGTAACACTCGTAGCCAACTGCGAGGGTCTGAAAGACAATTTCAAAGACAAGACCTATCTCAAAGAGTTCGGCAAAGGAATGGTTGCTTCGTCCCTCGGTCTGGTAACCCAGAACAACGTAGAGACCGTCACCAACAGCCTCGTTGATATGGTAAAGAACAGCGAGACCGTTCAGAACGCTACTACTCAAGCACAGAGTACCGCTTCAACGGCAGCAGGCTATGCCAACACCGCGGCACAGTATGCAGGTGCTCTGAGCACACTGCTGGGTGCTTTCAGCGGAAAGTAAATAACCCCACCCAACCTCCCCTTAGGGGAGGAGAAATAAAATGAATATCGTTGATCGTTTTCTGAAATACGTGTCGTTCTGCACGACAAGTGACGAGAACACCGGCATGACTCCATCCACCCCCGGGCAGATGGAGTTTGCCCGGTATCTGGCTGAGGAACTGAAAAGCATCGGTATGACCGATGTTTCGCTCGATTCCAACGGATATATCATGGCTACATTGGAGAGCAATCAGCCGTCTGAAGTCAGCAGTCAGGTACCCGTGATCGGTTTCATCGCGCATATGGACACGTCTCCTGACGCAAGCGGACGGAATGTGAAGGCAAGTATCGTCAAAGCCGAAGAGCGCGATTACATCGACCCGCGTTACGCCGGTCAGGACGTGATTGTAACCGACACGACCACCCTTTTGGGTGCCGACGACAAAGCCGGTATAGCAGAGATTGTGACCGCCATGGAGTACCTGATCCAGCATCCCGAGATCAAACACGGCAAGGTGCGCATCGGTTTCACGCCGGACGAAGAGATCGGCTGCGGTGCAGACCATTTTGACGTGAAGAAATTCGGAGCGGAGTTCGCTTACACCATGGACGGCGGTGCTGTTGGCGAGTTGGAGTACGAGAACTTCAACGCCGCGGCATGTAAGATTCATGTGCATGGACTGAACGTCCATCCGGGCACGGCGTATCACAAGATGCGCAACTCCATGCGTATCGCCTACCAGATAGCGGTGATGCTGCCGCGATTCCAGACACCGGAGCACACGCAGGGATACGAAGGGTTCTATCACCTGATAGGCATGAACGGCACCGTGGAAGAAACCACATTGAGCTATATCATCCGCGACCATGACCGCACGCAGTTTGAATACCGCAAGCGGGAGTTGGAGCACCTGGTGCGCAAGATCAACACCGAATACGGCGAGGGCACGGCGGAAATCGAGATTCGCGACCAGTATTACAACATGCGCGAGAAGATCGAACCCGTGATGTACATCATTGACCTGGCAAAAGAGGCGATGGAATCGGTAGGATTGACACCTGTTGTCAAACCCATCCGCGGCGGCACGGACGGTGCACGCCTTTCCTTCGAAGGACTGCCCTGCCCCAACATCTTCGCCGGAGGAGAGAATTTCCATAGCCGATACGAATATCTGCCGATTCCATCGATGGAAAAAGCAATGGAAGTAATCTTGCAAATTATTCAAAAAGCATAAAAATGAATATTTTTGAATTTACAGGTCAAATTGCAGTACCTGTTTTAGCACTTATCGTTTCAGGAATATCTTTCTATCTTACTAATCGAATGAATAAAAAGGTTAATAAGAAAGATTATGAAATATCTGAAAATCTAAAATATGAAATAATGAAGCTCATTGCTGCATTAAGATCAATGGATGCAAAAGCTGTTCTAGCGCCACACTTTAAACAAGCAATGGATTACAAGCAAGAAATTGACATCCTTTCTGAATTACAGACTAGTCCTGGATATTTATTATTCCTTCATTCTGTTGCAAGTGATGATGATCGCATGATGCTTGATCTCACGATGAAAATGCTTGTAATTAATGGGAATGCTATGAATCGACAGGACATTAGAATCTCAGCTAATAGAATTTTGGATTTCATAAAAAACAAAACTAATTTTAGAGACACTTTAGATGTTGATGTCATAGCTTTGTTAGATGATCTTTGCGACATGAGAGGGACTGCTCCTGAATTTGGCAAAAGCACAGCAGAACAAGACAACGTGAAACTTAAAGATTTCTTTGAATATCTTATAGAAGAAGGAAATACCGACCCCGATGTATTATTATTCTATAGTATTTTTGTCGAAGACGGTGAATTAACTAAAAAGGCTATTAATTCTGGAGCCAACACAAATGTAACAGATAAAGAAATCATTGAAAGATATAAAAAAGAATACAACGTTTTTGTCAGAAACAATAAGTGATATTAAAAATTTATAATACTATGTTAAAAACAACACCGTTTACAGACATTCACATTGCGCTGGGCGCAAAGATGGCTGAGTTCGCAGGCTTCAACATGCCTATCCAGTACCCAACAGGTATCAACCAAGAGCACATGATCGTCCGTGAGGGCGTAGGCGTGTTTGACGTCAGCCACATGGGCGAGTTCTGGGTCAAAGGCGAGAAAGCACTCGATTTCCTGCAGTATATCACCACCAACGACCTGTCAGTCATCGCCGCCGGCAAGGCGCAATACACCTGTATGCCCAACGGAAGAGGCGGTATCGTGGACGACTTGATCATATACAAATACTCCACTACCAAATATCTGATGGTGGTCAATGCGGGCAATATAGCCAAGGACTGGGAATGGGTCAACAAAGTACTGAAGGACAAAATACAAAGCACCAACCCCGAATGGGAAAGCATTTCTCTGGAGAACGCTTCGGAGCGATACGGTCAGCTGGCGGTACAAGGTCCCAAAGCCGTAGAACTGCTGCAACTGCTGACCGACGCAGATCTCAAGTCCATCGACTACTACGCTTTCCGCGAGTGGAGTTTTGCCGGAGTACCGGGTGTGATCCTGTCCAACACAGGCTATACCGGCGCCGGAGGATTCGAACTCTATTTCCCGGCAGACAAAGGCAAACAGATTTGGGATGCACTCTTTGAGGTAGGCAAACCATTCGGTCTGGCACCTATCGGATTAGGCGCACGTGACAGTCTGCGTCTGGAGAAGTGGTACTGCCTCTACGGCCATGACATAGACGACACCACTTCGCCTCTGGAAGCCGGACTGGGATGGATTACCAAACTGGACGCCAAGGATTTTATCGACCGCGACTTCCTCAAGGCGCAGAAAGCCGAAGGCGTGAAACGCAAACTGGTGCATTTCGAATGTCTGGAGCGCGCTATCCCGCGTAACGGCTATGAGATATGCGATGAAAACGGCAAAAACATCGGTCATGTAACCTCCGGTATCATGCTTCCGAACACCAAAGTCGGTATCGGTATGGGTTACGTTGAGACGCCGTTCGCCAAGAAGGAAAACATCATCTATATCAAGATCCGAGAGAAACTGATACCGGCAAAAGAGGTATAAATGACCAAATGGTAAATAAGAATGTCGCATTAGTATTAGGATCGGGCGGCGCAAGAGGACTTGCCCATATCGGCGCGATAGAAGCATTGGAGGAGCGAGGCTATACGATCAGGTCCATAGCCGGTTGCTCCATGGGTGCTATCATTGCCGGCATGTATGCGGCAGGTCAACTGCAAGAAGCCAAAGAGTGGTTCTTGCGCGTGGACAAGCAGCTGATACTCCGGATGATGGATATCAACCTGTTGAGCAGCAACTCGCTGGTCAAAGGTGAACGGATCATTCAGGAACTGGAAAAGGTGGTGCCGGACAGACCCATCGAGGAACTCAATATCCCGTGTTCTCTCGTTGCTTCCGACATGGTGAACACCGAGGAAATAGTGTTCCGCTCCGGCAGCCTCTTTGAAGCAGTACGCGCATCTATCAGTATTCCGCTTTTCTTCAAACCCGTACAGATAGACAACCGCCTTCTTATAGACGGCGGCATCCTGAACCCTCTTCCTCTGCATGTGGTAGAACGCACAGAAGGAGACATTCTTGTAGCCATGGATATCAGCGGCAAGGACGCCATGCCGATGGATACAGAATATGAACCCATTGACGTGGACGGACGTATAGCAGCTATAGAGGCAAAGGGGGTTGATGTGCCCGATGGACTGGAGGAGCAGTTGCGGCAGCTCGGAAAAAGAATAGATGCAATCCGTCAACGCCGCGCAAAAGATCTGGGACGGAATGTCAGTTTCGTCTCTCTGCTCGACCGCATGAGCGACATGCAGATTCAACAGAACACCCTTCTCGCCTTGCGTCTCACGCCACCGGACGTACATGCCGTGATGCGGCAATATGCCTATAACACCTTTGATTTCGACAAGGCGGAAGAGATCATAGCGGATGGCAAACAACTGATGACGGACGCACTAATAAAATATGAACACGCGCACGCATGAAAGACAGAAGACAATATATCATCCGCAAAGCGATGGAACTCTATGCTCTGGAAGGGTATCAGAATGTCAGTATAACCGATTTGCAGAACGCACTTGATATAGGACGTGGTACGCTTTACTATTATTTCAAAGACCAGGACGAACTCTTCCGCACATGCATGGAGACCTATTTTCTGGAGCCCAAACACCGCGCACTGAATAGCGTAGGAGAGGACGTCACATTCGAACAGATGATCCAGACAATGATGAGTTATCTGCATAGTCTGGAGGACGCACTGATGACTTTTGACGACAAACGGGTCAATACGTCCAATGTCAACAACCTGATGTTTACAGCCTACAGCCTTTTCCCCGCCCTGCACCGCAAAGCACAGCGACTCGCACTCAAAGAAGTAGAGTTATGGCGCAAGGCGATCTATAACAGCCAACGGGCAGGGATCATACGAAGGGGCATTGACGTAGAGATGATTGCACTCATGTGTGCACACATAAAAAACAGCTACGATTCAGGACTCGGACAGACACAAATGGACTTTACTCTACTTGAAAAAACATACAATTTATTCTATAATTTATTAAAAAAAGAATAATTATTCCATTTCTGAACAAGTGTTCGAAAAAAAAGCAGTATCTTTGCACTCGTAAAAAAATAAGAGTATGGCAACAAAACACTATTTAGCATATCTAAAGGACACAATGAGCCGCCGTTGGGATTGCCTCGCATTGGAGGATCTGGACGGCGAAAACAAATATACGTATGCCGAGTTGGCAGCAGCCATGACGCGTTTGCACGTGACATGGAAAGAAATGGGTATCAAGGAGGGCGACAAGATTGCGCTCTGCGGCCGTAATTGTGCCAACTGGGGTCTGCTTTTTCTCGCAGCAGAGAGTTATAAGGCTGTCGTAGTATCTATTCTTCCGGATTTCACGGCGGACGGTATCTATTCGCTGGTGGATCACTCCGAAGCGGTACTGCTCTATGTAGGACCGAACGTAAAGAAGAAAATTGATCCCGCTCAGATGAAGGGTCTGAAGGCCACTATCTTTATGGATGATTTCTCTATCGTCTCTGCGGATGCCAAGACCGAGAAAGCATATGCCGGAGCGGAGGCTGCATTTGTTAAAGCTTATCCTAACGGAGTGAAGTTTGAGGATTTGCAGTTGCCTACCGACAATCTTGACGATCTGGCAGTCATCAACTATACCAGCGGCTCAACGGGTAACCCGAAGGGAGTGATGCTGAGTCATCTCAACCTGAGCGGAAACGTAGATTTTGCATCCCATCGTATTCCTCATAAACCGGGCGACCGCGTGTTGTCGATGCTTCCTATTGCGCACATGTTCGGATTGATGTTCGAGTTCCTCTATCAGGTATGCGAGGGCGCAGAGACGTATTTCCTTACGCAGGCTCCTACTCCTACGGTGTTGATGAAAGCGTTTGCCCAAGTCAAGCCGTTCATGATTCTGACCGTACCATTGGTGGTTGAGAAAATCATCAAGAAGGGTGTACTGCCGAAAATCAGCAGCCCGCTGATGAAGGTATTATGGAAGACTCCCGGTATCAACCGTATCATCCGAAGCAAGGTGAAAGAAGGTCTGGATAAGACTTTCGGCGGCAAACTGCGTTTCCTCATTATCGGTGGTGCGGCTCTTAACGGAGAGGTAGAACAAGTACTGCATGATATCAAATACCAATATTGCGTAGGTTACGGAATGACGGAGTGCGCTCCGCTGATCAGTTACGAGGATTGGTGGGCATATAAGTTCCATAGTTGCGGAAAAGACCTGCCTCAGTGCCGTGTGCGTATTGACAGCGAGGATCCGATCCATAAAGACGGCGAGATCCAGGTGAAGGGCGTAAATGTCATGATGGGTTACTATAAGAACGAAGAGGCAACCAAGGCTGTCTTTACCGAGGACGGATGGATGCGTACAGGCGATCTGGGCGTATTGGACAAAGATGGAAATATCTTCATCCACGGACGGTCAAAGAACATGATTCTCGGTCCTTCAGGACAGAATATCTATCCGGAGGAGCTGGAGGACAAGCTGAACTCCATGCCTTGCGTAGTAGAGTCTATCGTTGTTGACCGCAATCATAAACTGGTAGCCCTCGTCTTCCCGGATACATCCGCAGAAGGCAAGAAGGTGCTTGGTACCAAATCACTGACACAGCAAATGGAGGAGAACCGCATAGCGGTTAATAAAGACCTCCCGCAATATAGCCAAATAAGCACCATAGAATTAGTCGCTTCGGAGTTTGAGAAGACGCCGAAACGGTCTATCAAACGTTACTTGTACAAGTAATTTGTACCAGTAACACCCCGCATTGCGGAGTGGTTACCGCAATGTTTTTTTCATAAAAAGTGAGTAAGTAGATGGACCTCCTTCGGGAGGTCAGAGCAAGCGCGCGACTGGGAAGCCGGCGCTTGTTTTTTTTTGTATTTTACTTGTGTATGTCATTTTTTTTTTGTAATTTTGCAGCGCAAAATCGGCAAATGCCAAAATAGAACGCCTATGAACAAGCATTATTTGAATTATCTCACCGATGTAATGGCGCATCAGTGGAATGATCCCGCCCTAACGGATTATAACGAGAATCATGAATATACATTCGGCGAACTGGCTATAGAAATACTGCGTCTCCATGTACTCTTTGAACAAATGGGGATCAAGCCGGGTGACAAGATCGCTCTCGCCGGACGCAACTGCGCAAACTGGGCAGTAGCCTATCTCGCAATAGCTGCATATGAGGGTGTGTGTGTCAGTATCTTGCAGGATTTTACAGCAGAAGATATCACCCATCTGCTCGATCACTCGGACTCCGAGTTGCTTTTTGTGGGGCCGTATGTATGGAAAGAGTTGCAAAATCAACCGATGCCGAGCAAGATAAAAGCGGTTCTTTCTCTGGCAGACTGGAGTTCTCTATATACTGCGGAAGGTGTTATAGTACCGGATAGCAAGGCATGGGATACCGCTTTCAAAGCCAAATACCCTCATTCAATCGAACCCGAAGATATCGCTTTCACAGCGGATCCCGATAAGTTATCATTGATCAACTACACCTCCGGTTCTACCGGGAGTCCCAAAGGCGTTATGCTAAACGGCCGGTCGCTCAGCAATAATGTAGAAGTAGGAATGAAGATGCTTCCGGTTGATCCGGGACAACGCCTTGTCTCTATGCTTCCGCTGGCTCATATGTTCGGCCAGGTATGCGAGTTATTATACCCCCTTTCTTCCGGCACCCATATTTACTTCCTTACCAAATCCCCTACCCCTTCCATTCTTCTAAAAGCGATGAAGGATGTCCAACCCTATCTGGTTGTTACGGTACCATTGGTGATAGAAAAGATATACAAACAGAAGTTGGATCCGACACTCAGCAAATGGGTTATCCGTTCGTTCTGGCATGTTCCTCTCATCGGAGACTTGCTGAAGAGCCGCGTTAAGAGCAGACTGAGAAATGCTTTCGGCGGCAAACTGCGCTATTTCATCTGCGGCGGCGCAGCAATGAATCCTGTGGTTGAGAAATGTCTGATGGATATTCATTTCCCGCTCTCTATCGGGTACGGCATGACAGAATGCGGTCCGCTTATCGGCGGCAACCCGCCCAAATACTTCAAAGCCAGGACAGGAGGTGTACCTGTCATGAATATGGAAGTGAAGATTGACGAGCCCAATGCAGCCGGCATCGGCGAGATCCTGGTTAAAGGAGAGAATGTTATGATGGGATATTACAAGAATCCGGATGCTACCAATGCCGCATTTACCGAAGACGGATGGCTTCGGACCGGCGATTTAGGACGTCTGGACAAACGGCAAAACATCTATATCAAAGGTCGCTGCAAGACCATGTTCCTTGGTGCTTCTGGTCAGAATATCTATCCGGAAGAGATAGAGGACAAACTCAACAACCAAGAGGCGGTAGGCGAATCCCTCATCGTAGAGCGCGAGGGCAAATTAGTTGCACTTGTTTTCCCGGATGAAACCCTCACTAAACGAATGACGCTTGAGGAGATTCAAGCAATCATGAAGGCTAACCTCGAGAAACTGAACAAACTGATTCCATCTTACAGCCGCGTAGCAAACATCGAAGTGCAGGACAAGCCCTTCGAGAAAACGCCTAAACGGTCTATCAAACGATTCCTATATAAATAATAAAAGCGCCTGCGAGGCGCTTTTATTATGAGTGGACCAAGTACTAGGTAGTTCTAGGTTATTCTAGGTTGTTCTAGGCTATTCTAGGTTATTCTGGTTATTCTAGGTTATTCTAGGTTATTCTGGGTAGTACTGATATGTCTTCTGATTAAAGTAAGTGGCAGGTCACAGTCAAACCCGCCATGACGATAGAAACCATTGACATCAGTTTGATAAGGATATTCAGGCTCGGTCCCGATGTGTCCTTGAACGGATCGCCTACCGTATCTCCAACGACAGTCGCTTTATGGCAATCCGATCCTTTTCCTCCGAAATGACCTTCCTCCACATATTTCTTAGCGTTATCCCACGCACCTCCTGCATTCGCCATAAAGACAGCGAGCACAAATCCCGTAGCCAGGCCGCCTATCAACAGTCCGAGCACTCCGGCAACGCCAAGAATCAATCCTGTGACAATAGGTACAATAATTGCGAGTATGGACGGAAGCAACATCTCTTGCTGCGCACCTTTGGTAGAGATTGCGACGCAGCGTGCATAATCCGGATCGGCTTTTCCTTCCAGTATCCCTTTGATTGTCTGGAACTGGCGGCGTACTTCCTCTACCATTTTCTGTGCGGCGCGTCCTACTGCATTCATTGTCAGGCCGCAGAACAAGAACGCCATCATCGATCCGATAAAGATACCTACCAGCACAATAGGATTCATCAGGTTCACATTGTATGCATCCATGAAATCCACTAATGTAGCTTTAGCCGCCTCAACGCCGTTCGGTAAAGCTTCTCCGGTACGTATAAGAGCTATTTTGATTTCTTCCACATAGGAAGCAAGCAGTGCGAGTGCAGTCAAAGCCGCAGACCCGATAGCAAAGCCTTTTCCCGTAGCCGCAGTAGTGTTACCGAGCGCATCCAGAGCGTCCGTCCGTTGGCGTACTTCAGCCGGCAGCCCCGACATTTCAGCATTTCCTCCTGCGTTATCTGCTATTGGTCCGTAAGCATCCGTTGCCAATGTTATTCCTAAGGTCGAAAGCATGCCGACCGCAGCAATACCAATGCCGTAAAGTCCCATAGACAGGTTTGCCGCAGTAAACTCCACGTGGAAACCATTGGCACAGAGATAAGCAAGAATGATCGCCACACCAACAGTAATAACCGGCACAGCCGTAGAGAGCATGCCTAATCCAAGTCCGCTGATGATGACGGTAGCAGGTCCTGTTTGCGAGCTCTCAGACACTTTCTGAGTCGGTTTATAAGATTGCGAGGTATAGTACTCCGTGCTCTGACCGATAATAACACCTGCAAGCAGACCAACAACCACAGACAGCGATACTTGCCACCATTGGTTGCTGTCCGTACCAAAAAGCCAAGCAAAGATACCAAATGTAGCCACCGCAATCAAGCAAGCAGCCGTGTTTGTACCGATCGCCAGCGCCCGGAGCAGTTCTTTCATGCCTGCGTTTTCTTTCGTTTTAACCAAATAAATACCAATAATACTGAGCAGAACGCCGCACGCAGCTATAAGCGAAGGGGCAAGAACGGCTTTCAGTTGCATGCCTTCGACAGCCGAAGCGGCGAATGCAGAAGCACCCAACGCCATCGTAGCAAGGATAGATCCTGCATACGATTCATAGAGATCGGCTCCCATTCCCGCAACGTCTCCTACGTTGTCACCCACGTTATCCGCAATTGTTGCCGGATTACGAGGGTCATCCTCGGGAATGTTATATTCGGTCTTGCCCACAAGGTCTGCCCCAACGTCTGCGGCTTTGGTGTAAATACCGCCTCCTACACGTGCAAAGAGCGCCTGTGTGGACGCGCCCATTCCGAAGGTAAGCATGGTAGTAGTGATGGTGATCAAGTCGGCTTCAGCACCTACCAGCGCGAGCAGCCCCGTTTTTTGCAGAATCAAGAACCATCCGGCAATGTCCAACAACGCCAGCCCGACAACCGTCAGTCCCATAACCGCTCCGGAACGGAACGCCACCTGCAGCCCCGCATTCAGGCTCTGCCGCGCCGCATTGGCTGTGCGCGCCGATGCATAAGTAGCGGTTTTCATACCGAAAAATCCTGCCAGTCCGGAGAAGAAACCGCCGGTAAGGAAGGCAAACCAAACAATACCGTTCTGGAGGTTAAAGTACGCCATCAGCGCAAAAACAAGCGCCAGGACGACAAAGACAACAGTCACCACTTTGTACTGCTGTTTAAGGTACGCCATCGCGCCTTCACGGACGTGCGAAGCGATCTTTTTCATCAACTCCGTTCCCTCGTCCTTTCCCAGCATAGAACGGTAGAAATAGTATGCAAAACCCAGCGCCAATACGGACGCAGCCAGTACTACATACATTAGAACAGTTAAATCTGTCATAGAAATCTGTGTTTTTATAGTTAGTATTAGTTTTAGTATTTTTTCCGTGCAAAAGCCAATTTTGCAGCGCAAAATTACTATTTTTTTCTCATATATGCAAATTTATTTTACGCAAAAGAAAGTGTATATATACTATGTATATATACAGTAAGAGCAAGGAAAGTAACAAAAGAAGTGTTTATCCTTCGGTTATCCTTGGGGAATCCTTGGGTTATCCTTTGGTGAGGAGTCGCGACGGAGTACTAATTTGCACTTTCCAAAGTATTTTCCCATGTTAAAATTTGCGTATATGAAATAATTTATGTAATTTTGTGGCGCTTTTGGGGGAAGGGATATAAGGAATAAATCATATGAAAAGGCTAATCGGTATATTACTTTGGGGATTGATGGTGTTGCCGATGGTAGCACAGGAGGAATTATGCATTGACGGGACGCTGCTGTTCCGGGAAGATTTCGGAGGGAACGACCCGAACGATCCAGCCGTGAGTATGGCAAGCGTACCCGGCATGAGTTCCCAATACCACAACTCCGGCAATTCATTAGGCAGCGGCAACTATACTATCCGGAAAGAAGGCTGGCACAACGGCATCCAATGGCACTGGCAGGACGACCACACCTATCCTGACGACAAGACACGCGGTTACCTGTTGGAAGTAGATGGAATCGGCGGCGCCCAACCCTTCTACAGCAAAACGATAGACGGTCTGCTTGCCAATACCCGATTGACTTTCTCCGCATACGTAGTGAATGTCCATTATGCGGGTCAGTTGAGTTATTTCGGTTCGAGTTATGTCTATCCCCGCATGAAATTCGTCCTCAAAGATCCTACAACCGGCGATGTGTTAGCCGAGAAATCCACCGGCGACATCCAGCCGGACTGGCGTTACGGAACTCCTGAGACATGGAAATATGCCCGGGACAACCAGTTATCCGCCGAATGGCAGTTGGTAGGTATGAATTTCGTTGTGCCAGAGGGTGTTGAGTCAATTCAGATGTTCATCTATAATGACGTGGAGCGAAACGGCAGCGGCAACGATTTTGCGATCGATGACATAGAGATCCACCTTTGTCTGCCTGTTCCATTGATTACATCCGATCCAGAACCATGTGCCGATTCGGTATATGATTTCACGGTTGAGTTTGAGAACGACGGGCGATTGATAGAACCGCTTCAATACCAATGGTACTACTCGGCGGACAAGAGTAATTGGAGTCCGATAGCCGGCGCCGACATGATGCAGCTGCATTATGACAGGTTGCCTGCCAACGCAAGCGGATGGTATAAAATCGCCATCTCGGGCGACGGCAATATCGACTATCCAAACCGTCGCACAGAGAGCGAGCCATTCCAGTTGAGCGTCAAGAGTTGCCCTCCCCCTCCATTGGAATGTACGGACGGGATTTTACTTTTCCGAGAGGATTTCGGAGGCAATGAGGCAAGCGATCCGACAGTAAGTCACACGCCGGTACCGGGCATGAGTTACACGCAGATTTATGTGCTGGCACCCGGCAGCAACGGCAGTATGGGATCCGGAAAGTATCTGGTGAGCAAAGAGGGGTATCGCAATTCTACCCTTCCCGATTACTCCGTATGGCATATCATGGACGACCATACTTATCCGGGCGACAAGACGCGAGGCTATATGATGGAAGTGGACGGCGGAGGAGGAAGAAATGCTTTCTACCAGACAACACTAACCGGTTTATGCCCGGGTTCGAGGATGTCTTTTAGTGCCTATATCGCCAACCTGACTACTGCGGCACAGTATAACATATGGCGCTACGACCGTGATTATGTGCATCCTAAGCTGCAATTCGTTATCAAAGATGTTCAAACAGGTCAAATCATCGCCCAACAAGGAACCGACACCATCAGCCACGACTGGAACAATTATCCAAAGCCATGGCGCGAGTCCGCGGCATGGCAGTTGGTAGGTATGAACTTCACCATTCCTGCCGGCAGCGGGGATATCGAGTTGAGTATCATCAATAATGCAGACGGAGGTACCGGAAACGATTTCGCGATAGATGATATCGAGGTGCGGCTATGCGGTCCGACGGTGTCTATCACAGCTCCTGACAGCGTTTGTATCGACACAAAAAATATCTTTACCGCCGTATGCGATAACGCCGGTCAATGGGAAGAACCGCTGCAATACAAGTGGTATTTCTCGTCGGACAGTTTGAATTGGGAGGCTGTGAGTGAAGGCAATACCCGATATCTGCGGTTGAAAGCCAAACCGCGGCATTCGGGCTGGTACAAAGTGGCTGTTGCGGCGCATGGCGGCGATATAGAGCGCGAGAACTGCCGTTCCGTAAGCGAACCGCATAAGTTCTACGTCATTGACGAATGTCCGCCGATCCTGTGTCCTGAAGGGGTGCTGCTGAAGCATGAGGACCTGAACGGCAGCGAGACATCGTACTCTACCCTTATGTCTGATTTATGCAGCGGATCAGACCTGTCTTTCATCATCAACATGCCTTCGTCACACCCCGAGACACGACTGATGCTTCGTCTCTACGATGGCGACACGGGTGCTGAATTGGTGGCATACGACACGGGCGACATACCATCGGATTCGCTGCAGGTTGGCACTACTTTTACTGTTCCTGAAGGCGTGAGCGACCTCCGTTGGACGATTAACACCAACGGCGGCAGCGGTCCATTGCATATCGGCAACATCGAGGTGCGTCTTTGCATGGAGCCGATAGCCGTGAGCGGCACCAGCCCCACCTGCCGCAAGAAACGGCACACTTTCCGCGCCGCGTACGAGAACTACGGCACGCTCACAAGTCCGGAGTTCCGATGGGAGTTTTCAGCCGACAGCGCTGTTTGGACGATACTGCAGGAAGGCCCCCAAGCGACTTACACTATTCCTGTCGTCCACAAGACCGACGCCGGATGGTACAGAGTCACTGTAGCCAATGCCGGTTCGCTGGACAATCCCAACTGCCGCGAAGGGAGCAGTACGTTCCGGCTGGAGACCATGTATTGCAACACCGCTACGGAGCAGCATGTTGACACAACGGCATGCGACACGTTGCTGCATTACGACCTGGAGTGGCGCGGACATATATGGACGGAGACAGGAACCGTAGTGGACACTTTGAAAGATTTTGAGGGCGACGACAGTTTATACGTGCATAAGACCCTGCAGACCAAGATCTGTTGCCCGGAGATACTGAATTACCGGATAGACTCGGCTATCTGCGACAGCCTCATGCCGTTCCTTTGGTTCTATCAGGACACGATGCTGCTCTTTACCGGCATAGGCGAAAAGGAGATCGAGGTTCCCCACCGGCGATGGGAAAACTGTATCGGAGAGATACACACCCTGGCGCTCGACACATTCCATTGCGAGAGACTGTATCTGCTGATTCATAACAAATACAACTGGCAGCTGGTCTGCAACAACGTGGAGTTGGCACGTCTGTTCCCGGAGTTACATCCGGTTGCTTTCCAATGGTTTAAAGACTCAGTAGCCGTCGAGGGAGCTAATGAGGACGATTACGCGGAGCGAAACGAACTGCACGGCGTGTTCCAACTGAGGATCAAGATGGATAACGGGCTTACCGTGTGGTCCAACATTCTGGAGATTCTGGACACGCCCGAGCCACAGCCTGTTCATATGCAGATCTACAACAGCAGCGGGATGCCGGTGAGCGAAGAGAGGATGACCCGCGGCGTTTATCTTATTCGCTATCAACAAGGCGACAGAACATGGACTGAGAAGAAGGTTATTCAATGAAACGAATTTATCTCATACTGAGTTTGTTTTTCATGCCATTCTCCCTTAGGGCTGAACATCTGTTTGAAGCGGGTGTACACGGCGGTATTGCAGGTTGGAACGCGCAGAGCCACTATGTGAGTCCCAGCGTCGGCTTTCACGGAGGCGCACAGATATACTATACCTATCTGTCTCCGCGTGTCATAGGCTTGCGCACGGGCGTGACGTTTGACAGCCACCATCCGGGATTCGGCAAAATGAACTACGAAGACCACTACTCCACTATCGATGTAGAGAACCAGCAGATGGACATCGACTATACGATAGGCAATCTATACGAGAAGTACTCGATTTGGTCTGTAGGAGTGCCGGTCCAACTGGCTTTTACGAAAAAACGCTTTACCTTCTACGCCGGAGCCAAAGCTGTTTTTCCATTGTCCAGCCAATGGAAGCAGACCGTGGACAAAGCGGCTCTCTCCGTCTATTATCCGTATTACGACAACCGGATTTATGAGTCCTATCCGCTTAGTGCATCGCGGGATTTCAAACAAGAAAATGAAGGCAAAATGACGCTGCCGAAGGTGCAATGGTGGCTGGCGCTCGAACTGAATTACACGATTCCGCTGAATACATGGGCGGTACATTACCGCTCGTATCTGATGGTAGGTGCGTATTTTGATTATTGCTTCAATAAATACACGCCTTCCCGGAGTATGGCAGAGAGTCTGATTATGCTGACGGACACAAGAGACGGTTTTCCGTTGCAACGGGTTCTGACGCCTATGTTAGAGGCGAATCGTCAGGGACGGAAGCTGGTGACCGACTGCTCACTCTATGATGTAGGAATCAAGATTTCATACGCGATCTCGCCCTATGACGCGCATAGCGCAGCCAAGAAATCGTGTAACTGTCTGAGATAACAGGGATATGGACAGAAAAGAAGGTTGTTTTGTAAATAAATGCATAAAAATCATAAAAAATGGCATACATTCTTGCGTATGTCATTATTTTTTTGTACCTTTGCAGCGTGTTTTCTCCGAAGCAGGTATTTATGCCCCTTCCGGCGGAAACCGTTTTGCCCGATTAACGGGGAACATCCGGGGTATTAGCTCATCTGGCTAGAGCGCAACACTGGCAGTGTTGAGGTGAGCGGTTCGAGTCCGCTATACTCCACCTAAGTTACGTATAGCGACTCTCCCGCTACGGGTTCTTAGCCCCAAAAGGGGCACGATTATTGCGAGAGCGCAATCGTCTTAGCCCCGAAGGGGCACGATTATTGCGAGAGCGCAATTCTCGAGTCCGCTATACTCCACTTTAAGCGAGCTACGGCTCAACGATGAGAATGCATTTCAACAGCGTTCTCATCGGTGTATGCATGAAAAACAAATTAACAAACAATAAATATTTCATTACAAATGGAAAAGAAAAAAAGAGTTTATACCTTCGGTAACGGTAAGGCCGAGGGTAACGCACAAATGCGTGAGCTGCTGGGCGGCAAGGGCGCTAACTGCGCGGAGATGAACCTTGTGGGCGTGCCTGTTCCTCCCGGATTCACCATCACCACCGAGGTCTGCAACGAGTACTACCAGGTAGGTCAGGAGAAGATTGTAGAAGAACTGACCGCTGAGGTAGAGGCTGCCGTAAAGCACGTAGAGGAGTTGATGAACTGCAAGTTCGGCGATCCGAAGAACCCGCTCCTTGTTTCTGTACGTTCGGGCGCACGCGCGTCGATGCCTGGTATGATGGATACCATCCTCAACCTCGGTCTGAACGATACCGTAGCTGAGGGCATGGTAGCTAAGACCAACAACCCGCACTTCGTTTATGACTCCTACCGCCGTTTCGTACAGATGTACGGTGACGTCGTGCTGGGTATGAAGCCGGTGAACAAGACCGACATCGACCCGTTCGAGAAGATCATCGACGAGGTAAAAGAGATCCGCGGTATCAAGCTGGACAAGGACCTCAACGTAGATGAGTTGAAGCTCCTCGTAGCGCGTTTCAAGACCGCTATCAAAGAGCAGACCGGAAAAGACTTCCCGGACGATCCTATCGAGCAGCTCTGGGGTGCTATCTGCGCCGTATTCCGCAGCTGGATGAACGAGCGCGCTATCCTCTACCGTAAGATGGAAGGAATTCCTGACGAGTGGGGAACCGCTGTTTCCGTAATGGCTATGGTCTTCGGTAACATGGGCGAGACCTCCGCTACCGGTGTATGCTTCAGCCGTGACGCCGCAACGGGTGAGAACCTCTTCAACGGTGAGTACCTTGTAAACGCACAGGGTGAGGACGTGGTAGCAGGTATCCGTACTCCGCAGCAGATTACGCTGGAAGGCAGCCGCCGTTGGGCAGCGCTTCAGGGTATCAGCGAGGAAGAGCGCGCCAGCAAGTATCCGTCTATGGAAGAGGCTATGCCGGCTCTTTATGCCGAACTCAACGAGATCCAGCAGAAGCTCGAGGACCACTACCGCGACATGCAGGATATGGAGTTCACCGTACAGGAAGGCAAACTCTGGTTCCTCCAGACCCGTAACGGCAAGCGTACCGGTACTGCTATGGTGAAGATCGCTATGGACCTTGTACGCGAGGGCGTCATCTCCGAGAAAGAGGCGATTATGCGCTGCGAGCCGCAGAAACTGGACGAGCTGCTCCACCCTGTCTTCGACAAGGACGCGCTCAAGAAAGCGAAAGTCATCACTCAGGGTCTGCCTGCTTCTCCGGGTGCTGCGTGCGGACAGATTGTCTTCCACGCGGATGACGCACAGGAGTGGCACCAGAACGGACACAAGGTTATCATGGTTCGTATCGAGACCAGCCCTGAGGACCTCGCAGGTATGTCTGCTGCAGAGGGTATCCTCACCGCACGCGGCGGTATGACCAGCCACGCAGCTGTGGTTGCCCGCGGTATGGGTAAGTGCTGCGTTTCCGGCGCAGGTGCTATCCAGGTGGACTACAAAGCCAAGACCGTTAAGATTGAGGGCGTGACCTACAAAGAGGGCGATTATATCTCCCTCAACGGTTCTACCGGACAGGTTTACGCAGGTGAGATTCCGACCAAGGCTGCTGAGCTCAGCGGTGACTTCAAGGCACTCATGGACCTCTGCGACAAATATACACACCTTCAGGTTCGTACCAACGCTGATACGCCGCACGACGCTGCTGTAGCACGTGCTTTCGGCGCCAAGGGTATCGGTCTGACACGTACCGAGCACATGTTCTTCGACGACCAGAAGATTATCGCCATGCGTGAGATGATTCTCGCCAAGGACAGCGAGGGTCGCGAGAAAGCGTTGGCTAAACTGCTGCCGTACCAAAAGGCTGACTTCAAGGGTATCTTGGACGCTATGGACGGCCTGCCTGTGAACATCCGTCTGCTCGACCCGCCTTTGCACGAGTTCGTTCCGCATGATCTGAAGGGACAAGAGCAGATGGCGAAAGAGATGGGCGTTTCCGTAGAGGAGATCCAGACACGTGTAGCTCAGTTGGCAGAGAACAACCCGATGCTCGGTCACCGCGGTTGCCGTCTGGGTATCACCTTCCCGGAGATCACCGCTATGCAGACCCGCGCTATCCTCTCCGCAGCTTGCGAGTTGAAGAAGGAGGGCAAGAACCCGATGCCGGAGATTATGGTGCCGCTGATCGGTATTCTCTATGAGCTCAAACAGCAGAAAGAGATTATCCAGCGCGTAGCGAAAGAGGTATTTGCCGAGTACGGCGTAGAGGTAGAGTTCGAGATCGGTACGATGATCGAGATCCCGCGTGCAGCCCTGACTGCAGACCGCATCGCTACAGAGGCGCAGTACTTCTCCTTCGGTACCAACGACCTGACCCAGATGACCTTCGGTTACAGCCGCGACGACATCGCTTCGTTCCTGCCGGCTTATTTGGAGAAGAAGATTCTGAAAGTCGATCCGTTCCAGGTTCTCGACCAGAACGGTGTAGGTCAGTTGATCAAGATGGCGGTAGAAAAAGGTCGTGCCGTTCGTCCGGGACTCCGTACAGGTATCTGTGGTGAACACGGCGGCGAGCCTTCGTCCGTTAAGTTCTGTGCCCGCGTCGGCATGAACTACGCATCCTGCAGCCCGTTCCGCGTACCTATCGCTCGTCTGGCAGCAGCTCAGGCAGCCGTAGAAGACGAAGCGTAAAACCTCTCCCCTGCCCTCTCCTCAAGAGAGGGAGTAAGGATAACAACAACGCACTCTCATTCGGGAGTGCGTTGATTTTTTAGTCGTGTCTCACACATGTTTACGAGATATACCTGACGATAAAGATTTATTTAAAAATCAATCTATCAGCCAAAAGAGCGAAATATTCATTGGACCAGATGTCTAATTCAGAAGGATTGTTGACAAACGGAAGCACATCCTCTTTCACTTGATTGATATTGGCGTTTGCCAGTCTGTCACGGAGCAAATGTATGAACTCTTCTTGCGTGACTTCTTGCCCGTTAAATTCCCGGATTCGTTCTTGCAAATGGGCAAAGTGAAGAGGGATATTATGCCGTATATACCATTCAAAATCATACCAATCGCGGCCTTTAATGCGGGTCTTCCAATTACGGAAAACCAAGGCATGCATCTTTCCTGCAAAGAGATCCGGCAAGGTTAAACAACGAATCATCACCGAATACGGTTGCATCATTAGTTTCTGCTCCGTGTCAAAGAGCAAAGGAGGATTCGTGTCCAACTCAATCTTCACTTTGATAGTTTTTTCTGTTTGGAAAGCGATGTCATAGGCAGTCGTATCTTCCTTGAGAAATGCCGACTCAACCCGACCGAAATGTAGTTTCTCTTTCTTGGTAATCACAACATCCTTTCCTGTGAGCGCAAACACTTCACGGATGGGGTGAAAATAATTCTCCAAATGTATAGCAGGATTCTTCTCCACTAACGTAAAATCCATGTCCTCGGAAAAACGCGGAAGACCATGAAAAATACGCAAACATGTACCTCCATAGAATGCAGCATGCTCAAAAAAACCGCCTTTTTGCAAGCCGGCAAGCACAATCTGTTGCATTACTTGGTGTTGCGCATTAGTCTTTTGTGTGACATTTTGCGGATTGTACGCCGCTACCATTTCATCAAAGATGGTCATCGTTGGCATAGTTTGATTAGATTTTGTATGATGGTTTGCTTGGAAGCCACTTCGCCACAAGCCTGCAAAAGAGGTATTTTCATCTGCGGAAGTGCATCCATGTCAAAACGCAAATCTTCTGCCAAGAATTGCTCCAAGCCGATGAGTGAAGCAGGTACTTGTCTGGTAAAAAGAATCGTATCCACCAAAGCCTTCTCCTGTGTCGCTATCAAATAGGAACTATTCCCTTCCGTACGCGATGTAATACCCAATGCAAAATACGCACGGTTGACAGAATGGTAAGAAAAGATTCCCAACTCATTCTCAAACTTACGCGCGTGGCAAGTGGTTATATTCGTAATCGTCCGAACATATTCGGGGATGAGTCCGTACTCGCGCAAGGCAAACTGAAGCGAAACATAGCTGGGTGAATACAAGTGATTAGCAATGAGCCCTATGCACGGCTTTGTTTGTGTCAATTGTGGTGAGATAATATATAAGCCGCGCTTTAAGGGAAGAAGATAACCTTGCTTCATCCACAACGCGATTTTTGCGTTGGGATTACTATATTCACGTAGCAAGGACTTCAGTACATCCGTAGAAACAGGGATATTTCCCAAAGGCCGTAATATGTCTAATTCCGAAATCACGGTGCAAAGGTACAACTTTTTTTTGAATCCCGCAAGAGAAATTAGTATTTTGCGTACAGAAAATGCATTTTATTTATATTTTTTATTCCTGAAACTGCCATTATACCTATAAACAAACTCCTTTTTGAATGATCATTTATTGCCGATTATTATAATCTTGCCCCCGCAATATGTAAATAATGTCTTTAAATTGTGTCAATATACATATTAGAACAGGACCATCACGGGACCATGTTCCGAGAACGATATAAGAAAACTACAATCAGAACAAAAGCAGCGTATATTAGGCAACCTCTCAAAAGTTTCCGATTATTAAGATTAGAACGTATTTTTCACCTCGTCTACAGAACAGCACATATCCAAACATATAAAAACATAAACCTACGAAGCGGTCAATCAGCTACTCTCAAGCCGGTTGATATTATTCCATATGTAGTACAAAAAACGAATAAACATAGCACTGATTGAAGATTTTTACATAAAAATTGATACTCTGACTGAAGATTTTTACGTTTTTTCTTGTTTGTCTCAGAAAAAAGTAGTACCTTTGCTGCGGATTTGTTTCCATAACGCACTGATTTTGGTGCATTACAGAAATTATTAGCACATTATGACCTATAATTCGTTTTATAATCAGTGGCATCATTTGGTTTGTTTTTCTACAGCACAAGTGAAAGCAATACACCCGGACTTTCCGCGTGGAAATTATCTGCGGTGGCAAAAAGCGGGCTACATTGTTCCCTTGCGACAGGGATGGTATGCCTTTGCGGATTACGTGAACAAGCCGGATTACGCACGCTATATTGCATCAAAGATATATACCCCATCCTATATCAGTCTGCATACTGCTTTGTCGTTCTATGGCATTATTCCCGAAGCAGTGGTAGCCGTTACAAGTATTACCACGCGCAAAACAGCGCAGTTTGAGAATGTCTTTGCTTCCTATAGTTATCAGACCATCAAGCCAAGTCTTTTCTGGGGCTATGAACCAAAGCAACTATCCGACGGCAAGACCTTTATGTTAGCCACTCCGGAGAAGGCACTTATCGATTTGCTTTATCTCTATCCGCAGTATTCAACGGAAGAAGAAATGCGCGAATTGCGTCTGGACGAAGATTTCATGCAATACGAGTTAGACAAGGAACGGCTTGCAGAATACACCAGCCGCATCGGAAGCCCGATACTAACCAAGCGGGTAAAACTCATGCTCAAAACATACGAAATATGATTGACTTAACATACATACGCGGTTTCTATCCGCCACAGATTGCCAACAATGCCAACTTCCAAAAGCATTTGCTCAAGGAGTATATTGAGTGTCTGGCAATGGAATGGATTTCTCAGTCGGCTTGGTCGGACAAGTTAGCTTTCATCGGCGGTACGAACCTACGGCTGATACACGGCATTGACCGTTTCTCTGAAGATTTGGATTTTGATTGCAAGAACCTTAGCCCAGAGGATTTTATCCAAATGACGGACGGTCTTATGCGCTATCTGACGCTTCAAGGTCTGAGAGTTGAGCCGCGTGATAAAGAGAATCCGAACCTGACTGCCTTCCGCAGGAATGTATATTTCTCGGAACTACTCTTCTCGCTCCAATTAACGGGGCATCGGGAGGAGCGGTTTTTGATGAAGATAGAGGCGCAAGACCAAGACATTGTTTATCCGCGAGAGATGGCGACAATCAGCCGTTTAGGCTTCTATTTTCCCGTTCCTGTTCCTCCTGTGAGCATTCTTCTTTCAATGAAACTATCGGCTCTTTTGACCCGTCAAAAGGGGCGTGACTTTTACGATGTCCTTTTTTTATGGCAACGCACAAAACCGGACTACGAATTCTTGAAACAACGCCACAAAATAGAGAACAAGGAACAACTATTGGTACAACTGCAAGAAACCGTCACTCATACAGATCTAAAGACCAAGCAGCGTGATTTTGAGCACCTTCTCTTTGAGCCTCGCAAAAGCGAACAGATACTCCATTTCATGGAAATTCTAACATCCACTTTGTAAGGATAACACAACGCACTCTCATTCGGGAGTGCGTTGTTGGTTTTGTGTACGTTATTGCAGATTATTAAGATTTTGGTAAATAAGGGGCACAACCGAGCGATGACCGAGACAAGACCGAGAGAGAACCGACTCGAAAATCGCCCTATTTTGCCCTGAAAAATGTACTATTATTAAGATCTCAGCGTGTTGTTCACTCTCGCCAAATCGAAGCAGTCAAAATACGATATTACGGCTTAAGGAGATTTATGGGAATTACATACACTCCATCCGGACGTAGATACGCATACGAACCTACGCCAATAACCACCATTTTGAATGCCGGTGCTTTCATCCGGTTCGTGTCTATGTTAGATGCTAACTTATTCAGAGTGGCAGCCCCTGCTTCTATGTTATCCGTTCCACCAAGCTTGACTTCAATCAATCCATATGAACCATCCCTGCGGTGCAGAACGGCGTCACATTCCAGCCCGTTGGCATCGCGGTAATGGTATATTTTCCCGTTCAGTGCATCAGCATACACACGCAAGTCACGAACCACCAGATTTTCGAACAGCAGTCCGAACGTCTGCAAATCGTTGATCAGGTCATTCGGTCCGATACCCAAAGCTACTGCTGCGATACTCGGATCTACAAAATAACGGGTATCAGAGGTGCGTATAGCAGTCTTGCTTCTGAGGTTAGGGTTCCATGCCTCGCTGTCTTCAATCACAAATATCTTGCGTAACGCATCCGCATAATCAATAACCGTGTCTTCGTTGAGCGTTTGACTGTCGTGCTGCAACATATCCGCGCGTAAAGTACGGTAAGGTGTCTGTGATGCGATATTACGTGCATACGAACGCAATAACATCCGTGCACGTTCCGGGCTGCGTTTAACATCATCCACGCGCCGTATGTCTGTATTCGTCACCGCTTCATAATAGTCAATGGCTTGGTCTAAAGCCAAATCACCGGACAGCAAAGTAGCTTGCGGCCATCCGCCCCGGCATGTCAAAAATGCTAACTGGTTCAGGTCGTTTTCGCAATGTAGTACCTCTATCTGCTCGCCGTTAAACAAGGACTCCAAACTGATTCGTCCGTCGCTCTCCCCTGACTCCCATAGGGACATAGGCCTCATACGTAGCCTTCCTATACGTCCGGTTCCGCTATGGCGCGTCTTCTCTTCAGGGGGCACTGCGGAACCTGTAAGGATAAACTGCGCGAAATTTGCACGCTGGTCCACCGCTGTACGAATGCTATCCCATAAAGCGGGAAGGGTTTGCCATTCATCAATCAGACGCGGTGTCGCTCCGTCAAGCAAGGTAGAAGCACTAAGGGCTATCATTTGCTCGCTCTGATTAAAGACATCCGAATCACCAAGGTCTAACACACTCTTGGCGATCTGTTTGGCGGTAGTGGTTTTTCCACACCATTTGGGGCCTTCGATAAGGATGGCTCCCTTGCCCTGTAATTTGTGCTCTAACAAGGCATCTGCGATACGTTGTTTATAAGCCATAACAATCAACTTATTAAAAAACGCTGCAAAGGTACTAAAAATAAATGAATTATGCAAATAATTTTTGCACTTTTCCGAAGATTATAGATGTTTCGTCCCGAAAGTTGAGGATATTTTATTCCGAAGATTGCGGTTTGTTTGTTCCGAAATCTGTTGTTTCCTCTTGTTTGTATTGCCGATTATTTAGATTCCGGGCGTATAGAGCAACTTGCATTCCCTATTACAGCCAAAAACATAAATCAACGAAGCCGTCAATCAGCCATTCTCAAGCCACTATTAGACATAGCATAAGAAAGTTCTGCTGTTAAGAATTCTATACAACGAAAACAAGTGACCTTTCAGCCACTTGCTCTCGTATAAGGTTGCAATACCCTTACTATACCTTTACTTAACCTCTTGACCCGTAACGGTATAAGTCTTATCACCACGGAGAATGAAGATTTGACCGTCACGGAGAATCTTTATAGCGGAAGGTTTATTACTGTAAATGCCGTCTATTCCTGTAGTACTCTGTTTCCTTATGGCAAAGTTCTTAATCTCCCATTGAGGAGCATAACTTGACGTACTGGTATAGCGGAAAGCAATGTTTACATACTGCCCTTTGTACTCAGACAAGTCTATATCTCCCGATTCGTACCAATTCCAATTGGAGCCGGTGGGATATGTTGGGATAATAAGTCTATTCCATTGAGCCGCCTCCGGATCTGATTCATCGTAGTCCGTTGAAATCCACAAAGACATCTGTGATGTGCTCTGGAAGAACTTTGCTGCATGACTGAAAGAAAGAACACATGTTTCATTCTCAGGCAGTTCTACACAAGGAGATATAAGCCATGATTCTGATTCATATTTAGTAGAACCTTTGATACATTTAGCAACCATTCCATATTGTGAATCCCAATTCCATATGGACGTAAAACCGTCAGGTAATGTCAAGTTATCAACGCTAAAGTCGCCTTGTGAGGAAGCAAATGTCTCTGTGTATGGCACGGACTTGCAATCACGCGCAGGTGGCGGTGGAGTGGAACCATCATCATAAGGCAAGAAGAAGAGGTTGGTTATTTGGTTTGTATTGGCATAGAACGCAAAGTAGTTGTTGTTCGTAGTAGCATTGAGTGACAAATAACGCTCATTAGTACCATCATTAAAATGCGCCTGCACTTGGTTATCTGCTACTTCAAATGTCAAAGATTTAGCCGTAGCACCAAGGTTTGCCGAGTTGCCGGAAGTCCATGTAACGTACTGCGTGCCGTTCTTTAATTTCCAATTTGTACCATCTGCTTCAAGTGTCCACACATATTTATCTTCCAAATCCGTAAGTGCAATAGCGTCCATGTTCTCTGTTCCTGTTGAGACAGCTTGGAAGCGTTTTGTGCTTGCAGTTCCAAGATCAGAGGTCATATAATACCAATTTTTGTCTCCGGTTTTATTACGGCCTGCAACAATGACATATTTGCCGGGCTTGAGTTGGAAATCTTCAGTTGGTTCTACATACTTATCCCCGACACCAACAGCATACCAAGCGTTTACAACAGACTGGTGTTCTTTTGAGCCCTTCCCATATTGTGCAATCACTTCTTTTATAAAACTTGCTCGTGCATCTGCAAATGTCGATGTATATGTTAGACGGTTCATCCAAGTATTATAAACAATGCTTGTAGCTTTATTAATGCCAATCCCATTAACACTATATGATTGTTGATTGTCATTCGTGCCACTTCCTCCATTACAAAGCAAATAAAACCAATAATTCAAGATGCTACTATTTGTATGCACACCACCATTATCACAAGTATCGCATTCCGTTTGGGAAGGATCCTTCCATGTACCTTTCCCGTATGTTGTAGGTTGAGCGGGACTACCAGATTTTGGTGCTTTCAGAGAACGAAGATAAGGTCCTGTGAGCGTAATTTTCTCGCCAATAGTCCAGTCGTATTGCCCCAAAGTATACCCTTCTACTAAAACTCCAAATATATCCGAAAATCCTTCATTCAGTGCACCTGATTCTCCTTTGTACTCTAAACCATTGCTTATATTGTGAACTGTTACAATATGCGAAAACTCATGTGCCATAACATCTAGAGCGACAACAGGAGACAATGTAATTCCATCCCCCATACCATATAACATACAATATGGCACTTCGGTTCGAGCAGAGGCATTGTTAGGTAAATGACCTGGTCGGAATGGATTTATGAACTGGTACACAACAGCACCATTGCCGTCGTAACTATTTCTATTTAGGACATTCTTGAAATAAGCTAACGTTTTTTCCATTCCCCAATGTGCGTCTCTTATGGGATGACCCGTTACATTAATAGTCACCTTATAATTTGAGGTAGTTAAGGTGCCCGTGCCTTTATTAGTTGAACTTATCGTAAATCCACCTGCTTCGTCATCGCTAATAACATCCTCATCATATAATTGAATAGTATATTGCCTTCCATCAAGCAAAATCATTGGATTAAAAGTAGCATGGAGATATTTCCAATTATCCATTACGCCAGATTGATAAACAACAGAACCAGAATTATCAGTTATTTTAATATACAAATCAGGATAATATGTTTCTGGATTAGTACCTTCCTCTATGCCTTCCCACCAACTATTATTAAGAATTTCATAGTCTATGGAAGCTATATAACTATTCAAACTATCGGCTTCTTTCTCATAATACGTATTGCATAGTTGAATAAGTGTATTATATGTAGAAGCAGATGCATTAACAAGACTTTGACCAGTTGCATCAATTGTTTCTATCCGAGGATTTTGCACAGAGTAATATCTCCATTGACCACTTTCATTAACAGTCAAAGACCGACGCCCATAGTATAATGTGTTAGTCGTAAATGAGGTTTGTGTTTCATGAACAAATGGAACGATTTTTAATGTGTCACTATTCTCGGTATCAATATACACATATGCTTCCAAATCTTCCGATAAAATTTTATAAGCATACCTAATTTCAGTATTGTTATTTATTGGAATAATAACTATGTCGCCAACATCATCTCGCTTACTTCTCTTCATAACTTTATTCTTAATAAGAGAAGGGGATAACTCTACATCTTTTTCTAATACGACGCCATTCAAATCATTAATTTTTCCGGCATATGAATGTACCAAGATTTGCCCTCCTTCTACTTTTACACCATTAACATATTGATCATAACAGAAGTGTTTTCCCCCGTTACTGTCAGTTGTTACCTTTGATTGAACAAAATTCGTATTAGAAGGCAAGTCAAACCAAACTGAAAATAAAGAAACGACTTGTTCTTCAGAAACGATGTCATTAACATTCATCGCAAAATGCCTTAATTGTGAAGCACACACACAATAAGTATTTACAATAATAGCTGCAAAAAAAACAAATATCTTTTTCATTGTATTAAAGATTTTAGAGTTTCGCATCTGGAACAATTGGATTGAAGGCATCTAATCCTGCTTTCTCGCATATTTCATTAAGATGCTTCATAACAAACCGCTTTAATTCTATGTCATGTTCATCCGTCCACGACAATTCAATTCCTAATTCGATATTCTTCTCCACACTAAAGTTATACATATTAAGAGAAGTGATGAGACATTTGTTCTCGTTCAAATATAATTTACTATGTAGTTTCTCTAATCCATCACTTTTAACTACAAATTGCCCTTCTTCATAGAAATGCCTGAAATATTCCCAATTTTCGTACGGAATAGGCAGGGTTCTTTCACTATCATTTTTTTGCTTGGGGCGACAAAAGATTACTACTTGAACTCCATTCTTTAAGGCTCCAAGTAGTGAAAGTATAACATTCTTTGGGCAATCCCAAAATGGAGATACCAAGATGATGTACTTCTTTGCTTCCAAGATAATAGAGTCAATAGAAGTAATAGAACCGGTCGCATCTAAAATTTTAGCCATATTTTATAGTATTAGTTATTTTTCAATTAAAAGCGTGGATTCCTTGTCGAATGTCCGGCTACCACACCTTTTATACCTACAAGTCCTCCACGCCGAAAGGCGCTGACTTATTCTTGGTATAAATGTTTGTTGTGGTAGTTGACATTCCAGAATAAATAGCGAATATGCTTTATGTATGTTGTTTGTCTGTTGTTCTATGCCATAGGCAGATTTTTGTTTATATTTTGATTATTGTTGATTTTCTATTTATTGCTTTTTCTGCTCCTTTATTTCCGAAGAAGCGAGGGATTGTTATACTATGTGCTAATACTTTATTTTGTTATTATCTCCCAATGACCGCCTTTATCCGGTCCGACACGGCGGATGATGCCTTGTTCCTGCAAATTCTTGAGGTGAACTTGCACATTACGAGGCGCTATTCCGACTTCCTTTGCTATCGAATCAGCTGTCGCATTCGGATTTTTCCATATATATCGTACGATTTTTGCCCGCATCGTAGATAAGTTTGCTACGATGTTTTCTACGATGTTTTCTACGATGGCGTTCTCCCTACTTTCATGTCCTGTTTCATGTCCCGTTTGATCTGTTACTGGAATATCGCCTTCTTTCACAGTACTTTCCGGCGTAATGATTTCTTCTTCAAAGAGAGTTGTCTGAAGAATAAAATAATTAGGATTAAAGTTCAGTAAAGGTGTACCGGTTTGCTCCAACTCCGTACATATACGATCAATACCTTCTCCAAACTCCTTCACAAACTTATATGCCTTCAGAAACAAGGCAATCTTCGGATTTCGGGAGAAATGGGTGTGGCGGATATTCTCCGGTCGTACCAAACCCGGCAGACGTCCCGGCGTCTCAAAGACAATACGGTTGTCGAACATCTTGATCTGGATCTCTGTGCCGGCTATACTATAATCCCGATGACAAACAGAATTGACGACCAACTCTTGTATCGCAAATTTAGAATAGTTGCGCTTGGTCACAAATTGTCCGTGTTCTCCCAAGAACGAATACTCACGCACTTGCGTCTCCAGATAATCTATCGTACGCCGCACTTGATCCAAGATGGTTCCTTCAAATGTCACATCTTTTATGACATTCATCTCACGGCCGAACTTTTCCTCTGTACCATTATAGCGAATAAACCGGGTACGGGCACGCTGGAAAAAGCGTTGCGGATATTTGCCGAAGAGTAAGATGCACGCCTTGCTGATACGTTCTTTGCCGTCCTTTGTAGTAAGAAAATTGTTGTTCTCACGCAGATACTCCATTGGAGACTTGCCATATCCGATAATTCGCACGAAATCAGCAACGGCTTCCATATTGACATCCTCAATAGTGGCATCCGCTAAAGGCTCATCCTCAAAATTGCGTTCGCCTTTGTCAGACATCAGTTGCAACCGTTCTTCAAAATTCAGTTTCTTGCTCTTATCTCCGACACGCATATAACACTCATCGTTCTGCGTCGCATGCAGACGACTGCTAGCAGGCACTTGAATAAGCAGAATCCGGTTGGCTCGCCCGTGTTCGTCCGTACAAGGCAAATAGGAAAAAGAGACAGGGACAGAAGGCACACAGAGATCCATCGGCACACACAACAAGTCATTGAGGTGCTTTGCCTCTTGGTCAATACCCTCAATGCGCCGATTCGTATCAGAGACACCAACTGCCAGTATTCCGCCATCCGCATTAGCCATCGCCACAATGGGAACAGCCAGAGCTTTTGCGCTGACCTGAATACTCTTGCAATCGAAAGTTTGTCCTTCGGGCAGTTGTTGTATGTCTTCAAGAGTTAATATCACCTTATTTTCCAATTTTGCATGCAAAATTACTGCTTTTTTTTGATATGTGCAAATATATTTACGGAAATCGTTTTCGTGCGGGCGTTTTTGGGGGCACTGTGTTGTACTTACATTAGCGTTGACTGTCGGTTGACCGTCGGGATTCACTCGACAGACTGAAGAAGTTGCGCAGTGTGATTCTTGGTGTCCACTTTCTCTATAATACGCACTAAAACACCGGATTCATCAAATACGAATGTCTTTCGCAGGGTGCCCATAGAGACTTTTCCGTATAGCTTTTTCTCTCCCCATGCGCCGAAAGCTTGCAGCATCTCCGTAGTCGGGTCGCTCAGGAGGGGGAAAGGCAGTGCATTTTTCTCCTTGAACTTCACATGCGAAGCCACAGAGTCTTTGCTCACGCCGAACACCTGATAGCCTTGCGCCAGAAACGCACGGTAGTTATCGCGGATATTACATGCCTCCGCCGTGCATCCCGGAGTGGAGTCTTTCGGATAGAAATAAATCACGGTCTTTTTACCGATGAGGTCTTTCTCCGTCACTTCTTTTCCTGCCTCGTCCATGACCCTGAACGCCGGCATCTTGTCGCCAATCTGTAACATATCATAAGGTTTTTTTTCGCTGCAAAGGTACAACAATTTGGCGATATGTGCAAATTTATTTGTATAAAACTTGCGTATGTCGATTTTATGTTGTACTTTTGCAGCAAGAAATAATTGGAAAGATGGAAATAACAAACTTGTTGGAGTTTAGGGAGCGGTGCGAGTTGCGTGAATGGCTGGAGCAGAACCATGACAAGGCGCGGTTTTGCTGGGTGACGATGTACCGGACGAAGATCCCGCGGACGGATTGCATGCCGTATCTCGACGTGGTGGAAGAGGCACTATGCTTCGGGTGGATTGACTCCACGCTCAAGAAACTGCCGGATGGCAGGTTGGCACAACGTCTCTCTCCGCGTGTCAAGAAGAGTCATTGGACGGAACTGAACAAACAGCGCTGCGCCGATTTAGAGCGGCGCGGACTGATGACCGATGCCGGCAAAAAAGCGTTATTAAATCAATAAGCGTGTATTTTTCCGATACTCGGCATAGTCGGGTTTGTTAGCTAGTTGGCGGTGCTCCATGAGCGGGACAGAGATTCCGAGGAAGAGCGCTGTCATAGCTATCGGACCGAGGATATACCAGTCAATGCCGTTGAGTGCCGCATACATAATCCATATACCCCACCAGAACTGAATCTCACCGAAATAGTTTGGATGACGACCGTGTTTCCATAGTCCCACATTGCATACTTTGCCCGGATGGGCTGCACGAAAATCATGGCTCTGTTTGTCAGCTATGAGTTGGATGGTTGCGGAAGAAAGGCAGACGATGAAACCAAAGAAAAGAAGGGCTAACCCCACCCCTGCCCTCCCCTCAAGGGAGGGAGTATAGTTCGCTGATATGTCAAATAATTTCAGTCCCGGGAGCATGGCAGCAAAGACATCAAGCGTAGGAACCATATTGAGCCCGAAGAAATTGATGAGATGGAAAAGGGCGGGATGAAGCGAACGGTACTTGGTATAGCGCCAGTCCTCATGGGCGATACCTTTGAAAGTGATTGCCCAGTTGCGCGTCAGCCGCCATCCCCAATACCACGAAGCGACAAGCAGCAGTATTACCGGCAGCGACCATACACCCATATAGAACGCCCATAGCAGGAATGCCACCGGCGGGAAGACACTCCAATAGGGATCATAGACCGACACGTTCTCATAGAGCAGCCCGAACGCCCATACCACGACAGTTGCCACTACGTCGGCAAGGAACAACCCCACCCATGCCCTCCCCTCAAGGGAGGGTAAAAATTGCATCAACAAGTGAAATACCAGCCAGCCAATAATTCCGGCGAGGACATAGATAGCCGCGATAAGCGCTATACTACCCCATTTCGAGTAAGACCGTTTCATCATTTATAGTGATTTTCGGCGCAAAGATACTACAAATCTTGCATATATGCAAAAAAAAGTGTAACTTTGCAGTCGATTTCGGAAATATACTACATTATGTCACACCATCACCACGAACACGCGGCTCCTCAAACAACGGACAAGCGCATGAGGAAAATCCTGATTATCAGCATTGTACTAAACCTATTGTTTGTAGCCATAGAAGCCGGTATAGGCATCTGGAAAAACAGCCTGTCGCTGCTGAGCGATGCAGGTCATAACCTAAGCGATGTATTTTCACTGGCTTTGGTTCTAATCGGTTTTTACCTTGCCCGTCGCGCGGCAAACAGCCATTACACCTATGGATATAAAAAATCTACTATTCTGATCTCTTTACTGAATGCTCTACTGCTATTAGTTGCCGTTGGTATCATTATTGCCGAGAGCGTTCACAAACTCCGCACTCCGACGGCAATAGACGGTGCGGCGATATCCTGGACGGCCGGTATAGGAATACTGGTGAACGGGATCACCACCCTTCTCCTTTTGCGCGGCCAGCAGAATGATTTGAACATTCGCGGTGCCTTTCTGCATATGGCAGCAGATACGATGGTGAGCGCAGGCGTTGTTATCAGCGGAATCATTATTGCCTTTACCGGATGGTATATCATTGATCCGATTATCAGTCTGGTTATCGCATTGGTAATCCTGATCAGTACATGGGAGTTGTTGCACGACAGTGTCCGGCTGGCTTTGGACGGCGTGCCGGAGGACGTAGATATAGACCATCTGCGCGAGCACATAGTAGCCCTGCCTCATGTGGTGGAGGTACATCATATCCATGTATGGGCGATGAGTACTACTGAAAATGCCCTGACAGCGCATGTCGTAGTAGATGACATGCAGCATGCCCACGAAGCCGTTCAGCAAATAAAACAGACTCTAATTCATGAAGGAATCACTCATGTTACCTTGGAGACAGAGACACAGGATGACATGTGCGAAGAAAAAGATTGTCCTTAAGCTTTCTGGCACACTTTTTGTGACTAAACGGAGGCTTTAAAAATTGATATATACATGCCTAATCGGCAAAAAGGACAAATAATTATGAACTATTGTAAACTATGGATTGTCATTCTGGCAGTCAGTTGCTATTCTGCCTCCTTATCAGCAGGTGATACTATCCGATATACCTTAGCCTCCTGCCGCGAGATGGCCTTATCCAACGGAGCTACGAGCCGTTCGAGCCAGGAAGCACTCAAGGCTGCAGAATATAACCGCAAAGCAGCTTTGGCGGCTATGTTCCCCCGTGTGACCGCAAACGGCGCATACATGTGGAACTCCGAGAAACTGCACATGCTTGCCAACCAGACCCAGTTCAATCTGGGTGTTGCAGGCGTTAACCCGGACGGAAGTTCGTATTTCAACTGGTCTCCCGAATCCGCATTAGGGCGTCTGGCAACAGATCTGGAAGGCAGCCCGCTCCAACAACCGGTGATGGATATTCAGAATGAAGCGGGTCAGCAGATAGCCAACGCCTACCAGCAAGTATACAACACCATGACTGTTGATATGACCCATGTTGTGGTAGCCCACGTAGGCGTGACACAACCGATCTACACAGGCGGCAGGCTGCTACAGATGTATCGCATCGCGCAGTCAGCCGAACGCGTAGCAGCATTGGAAGCGGGCACCAAGCATGACAATGTGATAGCCGCGGTGGATGAAGCCTATTGGCGCGTCGTATCCGTAGAGCAGAAGCATCTGCTGGCAGACAACTATTTCCGTCTGCTATGCAAACTGGAGAGCGACGTGACGGAACTGGTGAATGAAGGTCTTGCCACTCAATCCGACCTACTGAAAGTGCGGACCAAAAGAGGAGAAGCAGAAGTAAAGAAACTGCAAGCAGAAAACGGTCTGACCCTCTCCCGCATGGCTCTGGCACAAATATGCGGTCTGCCATTGGGTTCCGTATTTACGCTGGATGAGACAGGTCTGGACGAGACCCATTTGGCAGCCGACACTATTGACGCCGCTTCGGCAGCCGCTAACCGGAAAGAGCTACAACTGGCAGAAGAAGCCGAGATAGTAGCCCGAAGCACTGCCAAAATGACAGCAGCAGGTTTGCAACCGACAATCGTAGCTTCCGCCGGCTATCTCTATACCAACCCCTATGCCGAGAACGGCATCAAGAACGACTGGAAAGGTCACGGATTTTTCTCAGCCGGCGTAGTAGTGAATATCCCTATTGCGCACGCGGACGACATCTTACGGTACAAGGCCGCCAAACATGCCGCCAAAGCGGTTGCGCTGCGAGCAGAAGAGACACGCGAGATGCTCACCCTGCAAACCACACAAGCCAACCAGAAACTGATGGAGGCACAGCAGAAAATATCTCTGGCGAAATTGACCTGTAAAAATGCAGCAGAAGTGCTGCGTATGGCAGAAGAGTCGTTTGCCTCCGGCATGATTTCATCATCCGAGCTGATGCAGGCACAGACCGCCTGGCTGGCGGCGGCTACGGATCTGGTAGATGCCGAAACGGAAGCCAAAGTACAAGAGACCATGCTCCGCAAATATACAGGGAAGTTATAAGTTGCTATTCGAAATTTTCTATCAATAATATGAATAAAGAAAAAGAAGGAAGTCTGCTATTGGGTCTGGTGGCCCTTTTAGCAGTAGTGATTGTAGTGGCATTAGTGGGTGTTTTTGCCTTACAACCGGAGGAGACTCTCATTCAAGGAGAGTCAGAGGCAACAGAATACCGTGTGTCCGGCAAAGTCCCGGGACGAATAGAGATGTTTCTTTATGAAGAAGGAGACCAAGTTCACAAAGGCGACACACTGGTAATCATTTATTCGCCGGAGGTGGAAGCCAAGAAAGAGCAGGCTCTGGCCGCCCGTGACATGGCAGAAGCCGTAAACCAGAAAGCGAAAAACGGAGCCCAACGCGAACAAATAACCGGAGCGTATGAGTTATACCAGAAAGCCAAAGCCGGCGAAGAAATCTACCGCAAGAGTTATGAGCGTGTGCAACGATTGTACGACAAGGGAGTAGTCTCCGCCCAGAAGCGCGACGAAGTGGAAGCGCAATACAAAGCCGCAACCGCTACCGTGCGTGCAGCCAGAAGCCAATACGACATGGCTCTCTCCGGGGCGCGCGTAGAAGACAAAGCAGCCGCTGAAGCCCAGGTAGCCAGAGTAGATGCCATATTGAAAGAAGTGGCAGCCGCGGAAGCGGAACGCTATCTGCTCTCTCCATGCGACGGCGAGGTGAGCGAGTTATTCCCCAAAGTAGGCGAACTGGTGGGGCAAGGAAGTCCGGTTATGGCGATCGTCGATCTGAACGATGTATGGTTCACATTCTCCGTACGCGAAGACATGCTCTCCCGTTTTGCTGTAGGCAGCGCGATTGAAGTCCGGATTCCCGCTCTGGGCGAGACCTGCTATCCGCTGACCGTGACACATATCAAAGCGATGGGAACCTATGCCACCTGGCGCAGCACGAAACAAAACGGCGGCTATGATGTCCGCACCTTCGATGTCAAATGCCGCCCGCTGGCGCAGATTCCTAATCTGCGACCGGGAATGACGGCATTGGTGGTTGAAAATTGACGGTTGAGAGTTGAAAGAGATTTTCAGAAACATATGGCATGTGATGCGACGGGAGGTACACCAGATGTTTGCCCGTCCGCTTTATATGTTTGCATCAGTGGGTGTAATGCTGCTCTCTACATTCTTTTTCCTCACGTTGATGCGGAGAGGCTCTGCAGAGAAAATGCCTATTGCAGTTGTCGATCTGGACCAGACCTCCATCTCCAGACGGTTATGCCACGAGATGCAGGCCACTCCTTCAGTAGATATCTGCCTCATCACTTCTTCCTACCCGGAAGCCCGCGAAGCAATGCAACAGGGTCATGTGTATGGCATCTTTGTTATTCCGGACGGTTTCTACGATGATTTGGTTGCTTTCAAACGTCCCAAGATGGATTTCTATGTCACAAACGCTTATACCGTAGGTGGCAACACCGCCTATAAACAGATGCTCACAATGGTCAACCTCACCTCCGGCGCATTCCAACGCGAAGTACTGCGCAAGAAAGGTCTTCCGGATGACGTGATTATGCATCGTATCCAACCGCTGACCATCGAAGGACATATGATTGCCAACCCATGGGGGAACTACTCTGTGTATCTCGTAAGCACAATTTTACCGGGTATATTAGGATTGATCTGCATAATGCTGACCATCTTCGCCATCGGGTACGAATTGAAGATGCGCACTTCCCGCGAGTGGCTTCGCACAGCCGGCGGCAACTATACCGTAGCCATGATAGGCAAACTGATACCCTATACTGTTATTTATCTGGTACTGGGAATAGGGTGTCATTTGATACTCTACCGTTTTGCAGGATTTCCGGTTTACGGCAGTCATTCACGGTTGCTTTTCGGACTGCTGCTGTATATCATGGCCATGGAGGCGATGGGTATCTTCCTGATAGGATGTCTGCCCACGTTACGCGATGCAATCTCCATTGGAGCACTGTATTCCATGCTGGGTTTTTCCTTGTCCGGTTTCACCTATCCGGTGATGAACATGCTACCCCCTGTACAGGCGCTCAGTTATCTGGAGCCTTTGAGGCATTATTACCTGATTTACGTCAATGAAGCGCTGATGTGCGCGCCCACTATCAACAGCCTGGTTCCTGCCCTCTCGCTATGCGCTTTCATGCTCCTTTCGCTAGCCATAGCGCCAAGACTGCACAAGGCATTGATTTACCAAAATTATCCGCTGAAATAATGCTACACTTTCTAAACCATATATGGCTTCAATTAAAAGAGACCGGATGGGTTTTCACCATTGAGTTGAGACGTATCTTCCGGGACCCTGGAGTAATGGTGATATTCATTTTAGCCACATTGGCCTATCCGTTCCTATACAAGGCTATCTACTGGCGTGAACAGATCACCGATATCCCCGTAGCCGTAGTAGATCTGAGCCGATCACAGGAGAGTCGCGAGTTTCTCCATCGCTGGAATGCAGCGCCGGATATAAAGTTAGCCTACACCTGCGCCTCGATGGGGGAAGCAGAACAATTGCTGCGAGACCAGAAAGTTCACGGAATCATTTATTTCCCGCATGACTATGCAGCGCAGTTGGCAGACCCGCTCGGTCAGGCACATATCTCACTGTATTGCGACATGAGTTCCTTCCTCTATATGAAGGGAATCTATCTCAGTTGCAATCAAGTAATGCTGGAATCCATGCGCAACATCCAGATTGACCGCTATGAGCAAATGGGCATGGACAAGGAGTTTGCCTGGGCATTGGTGCAAGACGCCCCCTACTCGGAGACCGCGCTTTTCACCCCTACCGGAGGCTATGGCTCCTTCCTTATTCCTGCCGTATTGGTATTGATTCTCCATCAGACGCTACTGTTCGGCATCTGTATGCTTGGCGGAACCGCGCGCGAGGAGAACAAGCAACTATTCCGTATCCCCGGCAGGCGGCGCGGCTGGTCGGCTCTACGTATCGTATTAGGAAGGGCTGCCGCATATTTTGTAATCTATTACGCTTTGGCGGCTATCTTGTTGATAGCACTTCCCAGGCTCTTCGATCTGCCTCATATAGGCGCAGTAGGAGACTTGCTACGGTTTATAGTACCCTATTTGCTGGCTACTATTTTCTTTTCCATGTGCGTCAGTGTATTTATCCGGAACCGTGAATCGGGTTTGGTATTGCTGATTTCAAGTTCATTGATTTTCCTTTTCATGGCCGGCATATCATGGCCTAAAGAGATGATTCCCGATGCATGGAGATATCTCTCATATGCCATTCCTTACACTGCCGGAGCAAACGGATTCATACATATCTCCTCCATGGGTGCTTCCCTATGGACAACCCGCATGGAATATGATACTCTCTGGATACTAACCGGTGTATATTTTATACTGGCATGCTGTCTCTTGTTTATCACAGGATGGCTCCATGAACGCACAGAACGCCAACAATCACTTGCCCATAACTGATATGAAACAACATTTTGCATTGGTCACCGGCGCATCGTCGGGAATCGGACTTGAGTTTGCGCGCCAACTGGCGGCGCGCGGATACAATCTGCTGATAGTCAGCAATGAAGAAGCTATTCATGATCGCGCAGAGGAACTGCGCGAGGCATTCAGCCCTCAGCTTTCAGTTATTCCTCTTGTGATGGATCTGAGTCTCCAGTCATCTGCGCGCGAACTATATGAATATACGCGCACACAGGAGATAGAGGTGGAAGTGCTGGTTAACAATGCCGGCGTTTATCACGACCGGGACATACTGGATGACAGCGAGGCATTCACCTCCCTTATTCTCAACCTGCATATGTACACACCTGCTATGCTGTGTTATCTGTTCGGTCAAGACATGCGTGCCCGCAAGCACGGATATATCCTCAATGTATGCTCGGTGACCAGCAAGATCGTTGCACAGCGTCTCGGTACCTACGCATCCACCAAATCATTCCTGGCGGCATTCACCCGTTCGCTGCATATTGAGTTAAAACCTTATGGCGTGTACGTAACTAATGTCAGTCCCGGCGCGGTAGATACCGGATTATTCAACATCAGACCGTGGATGACAAAAGCGGGCAAATGTCTTGGCATCATCGTCTCGCCGGAGACATTGGCTCGCAGAGGTCTCCGCGCGCTCTTCCACGGGCGAAGCAAAGTGACCATTCCTGCTGTATTCTGGCATATACTGACATTTATCATTCTCCTGATCCCTACATGGCTTTTACGCCTGATCAGGAGGCTTGGCTGGTTCTGATGTACGTTCATCTGGATTGCAATAATTTCTTCGTCAGTTGCGAGTTGGTATCACGACCGGAACTGAAAGGGACTCCCGTTGTAGTAGCAAACAATAACGACAACAACGGAGGGATCATTCTTGCTCTCAACCAGGAAGCCAAAGCGGCGGGGCTGAAGCGCGGCAATCCGATTTTCCAAGTCAAGGAGTTGATTGACCGCCGCCACGTTACCGTCATTGATGTGCATCACAACCTCTATCACGAGATTTCCCACCACATAATGGACGTAGTCAAACAGACCGAGATGGTCCTGAATTTCGTGCAATACAGCGTAGATGAGTTTTTCGGCGAGATGCCGGATGACGACCCTGTACGCCTCCGCCATTACCTGCAGCAACTAAAAGACCTGATCCTGCAAGAGACGGCTATCCCTGTTTCATGCGGAGCTGGCGAGACATACACGCTCGCCAAGACCGCTACGCATTTTGCCAAACGCTATGCCGGGTACAGAGGGATATGCGTAATGACCCATGACAAGCGCGAAAAAGCGCTCTCCATTCTGCCGATAGAACAGGTTTGGGGAATAGGCCGAAGACGCGTCAAGGACATCCAGCAGAAAGGTATTCATACCGCCTTGGATTTTGCCCGCAGAGAAGAAGTATGGGTTCATCGTCTGTACGGTGTTACGGCTGCGCGTACATGGAAAGAGCTAAATGGCCAGCCTGCGCTCACGCTCGCCAGCCATGAAAAGCAGAAATCCATCATGTACAGCCGTACGTTCGCCCACATGACGGCCAGTCGCGAGGTTCTGAAACGCGAGTTAAGCAATTATGCTACTGCAGCCGCCCGGAGGCTCAGAAAACAGAAAGCCATATGCCATACCGTAAGTGTCTTTTTGGCAACAAATCAGCATAGGGACGACCTGCCGCAATATTCCAATGACGCTACTCTGCGGTTGCAGACTGCTACGGACGACTCCGCCCAGCTCATCAATGCCGTAGAACACTTGCTTGACCGCCTCTATCGTGAAGGCTACTATTACAAGCAGGCAGGCGTCATTCTGGGACAACTGCAACACTCCGCAGGCATACAGTTGGACATGTTTGTCTCCAACCAGGCAGAAGATGCTTCCCGCCAGAAACGGCTCATGCATGCTATAGACCAGATCAACAACAAATTCGGCACCAACCAGATCCATTATGCTATCCAGGGTCATGACGCACAAGACGAACAGATGGCTGGATTCATGCGCCCGCACAGAATAGAAGACGATGAGACCGACGATTGAGTATATAGAGAGCCGTTTTAATCAATACAATGCCCTGTTCTTTGATGGAGCATTGCCTCCTATCCCTGTCAAACTGAGCAATGCCAAGACATTCTTAGGCAAACTCTGTTTCAAGCGCAAGCGGAAATGGCTGTTCGGCGATTATTACAATACCGGTTTTGTGCTACGTATCAACACCCGCGCGGACTTGCCCGAAGAACTGGTAGAAGACACTATCTTACATGAGATGATTCATTATTATATCGCCTTCAACCAATGGCGCGACACCAGCACTCACGGACAACTCTTCCGCCGCGAGATGAAACGCATCAACGAAAAAGGCGGCAGACATATCTCTATATCTTACCGCCCTAATCCGGAACAGTTAGCGCAACTCCGCGCTAAGAATTAATCCAAATAATAATCTACGGTGGTGACTACGCGCACGTGTTTGATCCACGGCTGGTATTGGTCATTCTCGATAGAGAACTGGCCCTGACTGGCGCGACGGATAGAACCGAGCGAGCACTGCGCATCGTCAGCGAACTTCTGCGCTACGGCGCGAGCGTTCTGCGTAGCCTCCTCAATCATAGCCGGCTTGAGTTCGGGCAGACCGTTGTACTGGTAGTCGAGGTCCCACTTATTGGAAGAAACGATGATGCCTTCCTTGAGCAGGTCCGCTTCCTTGCCTTGGGAAGCGATAACCAGTTTCACTTTGTCTGTAGATACGATGATGGAAGTGCGGAGGGAATAACGGTACTCCGGACGGTTGTTGCCGTAGTAGTTCTCCCAGTTGTTGTCCACCGAGATAGGTCCCTGACGAAGATCGCTCTCTTCAAATCCCAGTGCGAGCAAGTGTTTCTTCACTTTCTCCGATACATTGCCGATTTGCTGATAGAGCGACGGCAGATCATTGCCGTTCCATCCGAAAGAGAGCGGCCATACTACGTAATCCGCCTCCACCTCACGGGTACTCAGTCCTTTTACGGTTACTGCGCGGTCTTTGTCAGCGAACTTGCTGATACCGCAATAGACGAACAAGCCTGCGAGGCTCAGTCCGAGCGCAACCAATGCGCCTGCTAATACGTTATTTTTCATTTTTTGGTTGTTTTGAGTTAGTTAATTATTTGTCGTGCTTGTGCTCGTAGATGGCTTCGTCCACATTGATGATGTAGTCGCCCATCTTCTCGAGTTCAAGGATGATATCCATATAATTGACACCGGTGGTGTAGTCGTACTCATGTTCGGTGATGGATTGCATGTTTTGGTTCTTGAGTTCGTCGCGGAAGTTATTGATTTCGTTCTCCATGTTGGTCATCTCGAAGAACTCGTCCTGGGTGATATTCGCTTTTTCGAGTGCTTCCACCATCTTTGCCTGCGCGCCGGTGAGGAGATAAATCATCTGCTCGACGTTCTTTTCCTGCTCTTCGGTAAAAGTAATATTGCCGTCGTGTTTGTGGCGGATATAACGCGAGAGGTTGTAGTTGGCGTCGCCCACGGATTCCAGCTCACTGACGATACGGAGCATCTTGTGTACCTCGTGCTTGGACTGGTCGGACAGACGGCCGTCGGCTACCTGGTTGAGGTATTGCGCAATCTCGTATTCCATTCGGTCGCAGATACCTTCGTATTTCTCGATACGCGAGAAGATCTTGGTGAACTGCGTATTGTCCTTCTCATAGAAGAGCTCATGCACCATTCCTATCATCCGTTGCGCACGGATGGCAAAGACGTGTACCTCTTTCCATGCCTGGAGAATAGAGAGCTCGGAGGTGGACATCAGACCGCCGGAGATAAACTTGAGTTGGCTGTCCGTATCTTTCTGTTCCGGTTTGGACGGGATGATCGTGCTCACTACGCGCTCCAGAACCGGCACGAACCAGATTAGAATCATCGTGTTTGTTACGTTGAACGCCGTGTGGAAGGTAGCCAGAACGGCATTCAGTTTGTCCGGCGACACGTCAGACGGTACGCCCGGTGTGAAATCTACGCCCCACAGCTCACACACACCGCCGACAAACCAGCGGAAGACACACAGCACCCACACAACGCCGAAGAGGTTGAACACCAAGTGCGCCATGGCGGCACGGCGTGCCTGCACCGAAGCGGAGAGCGCTACTACATTGGAGGTGATGGTCGTACCGATATTCTCACCCAGCACCAGCGCGATACCCATATCCACAGGCAGCACGTGGGTTGAACAGAGCGTCATCGTGATTGCCATGATTGCCGCAGAACTCTGCACGGCAAAAGTCAGTATTCCGCCTACCAACAGATAGAGGAAATAGCTTCCGTAGCCCCAGGACGAAGTGGCGATGAAGAAATTGCGTACCGGCGCCATTTCGTCCAGATGCATGTCGGTGGCGTTGATTTTCAGGGTCGTCAGACCAAGCAGCATGAGCGACAGACCGATCAGGAAATCACCGAGGTTGGCGTTCTTCTTGGTGTAGATGAGCGCTACAGCCAGTACGATAGTGGCATACACGACCAAGCGGAGGTCGAACGATCCGCCACCGAGCACCATGATCCACGCTGTGAACGTAGTACCGATGTTGGCACCCATGATGACCGAGATAGCCTGCGCCAGCGAGAGAATACCCGCAGAAACGAAACTGACGGTCATGACCGTTGTAGCCGTGGAAGACTGAACTGCCGCGGTAATGAACGCACCGGTGAGCACGCCCGAGAAGCGGTTGGTAGTCATCGTACCAAGCACATTGGACAGCTTGCTACCTGCCATCTTCTGCAGGCCTTCACTCATCACCTTCATTCCGTACATCAGCATCGCTACGGAACCGATGAGTGTAATAATCTGGAGTAATAAAGTCATATAGATTGTTTGCTATTTTCGCACATATACGAATTTGCTTACAAAATTACTGCTTTTTTTTGATATATGCAAATTTTTCTATTCTTTTCGTTCTGCCACCAATACCGAGCGCACAAAATTCGGAAACTGCTTACACGGCTTGTCTTCTTGCAACTGCGCACGCCACCTGTAATACAACTCCATATACCGCGGATGAGATTTATCCTTCAGTATTTCCGACGCTGCTTTGCATGCTTCACGCCATTTCGAACAGTGTGTTCGAAAATCAAACGTTAGTGATTCTTAGTTATTCTTAGTGATTTTTAGTTGTTCTCGAGGGTATTACGGAGGCATTGCCTGACCAAGTACTGACAATCGTCAGTTCATTCCTTCACGATAGCTTTGTTCTCGAAGCCGTCGATGTACATCTCCAGAGGCTTGTCGAGGCGGACATGGCGCACCAACTCCGTCTCTTCTACTGCAGGCAGGGCGTCGAGGACGGACTGGTCGTACGCATCCGTCAAGGGACGTGCCCACGGGTCCACGTTCATATAGCCTACGTTGAAAGAAGTCATGTTCTGGAAGAAATGGGAACCTTGGGACGGCTCGATGCGGAAGTTCTCCAGACTGCACTCAGCTATCGCTTTCGCCTCGCTGATGTCGCTCCACTGGACGGGCACACCGAGCGTAGGAATCTGCGAACCCCAGCGGCCGTAACCGATAAGCAGATATTGCCGTCCTTCGGTACGCAGGCGGTTGTTCCACTCGCGGAGAGTAGCCGCCATCTCACGCGTCCGGAGCACATCGAATGCCTCTTTCTTCAGATAGATGATATCCGTCACTTCTTCTATCTTCCCCACGCCGAGCGCACTACCCGAACGCAGGAAAGCGCCGGTCTCATCGATACTCTCCCACTCCACTTTGGCGGAGAGCGAGTCCGATGAAATCGGGCGGATCTGGAGTACGTGGAAGATCTGCGGCTCGTGCTCCAGATTGACCGCAAACTCAATCTCTACGGGGCATTTGATTTCCTGCTGCGCGATGTCAAGCAGCGTGCGGATGATCTCTGCCAGCGGGAAGGTGTTGAACTTCAGTTGCGGCGCAAAAGTGACGATACGCGGTCCGTCGGGATAGCACGAATCGACGATACGCATGTTCTCGCGGTCGTAGGTTGAAGCGATAAGTTTGAGGCTCTCGAACTGTCCGCAGTCGTGTATCGGAATACGCTCCAGGTTGACGGCATCGTCGATGGAAGTCTTGAATTTCTCCGGGCTGAGCGAGAGCGCAAGCATGGATTGCTGGGTCTCCCGCATTGCTAAATCCACCGTCGAAGTCTGCATCACATTCTTCGGATATTTGGGCGAGAAACGCAGCACTTGTTCGCCATCGACTACGGCTTTTCCGAGTCCGTAAGCGATCTTGACAATCCCGTCTTCGGGTTTCTCCTTGCCCACCGGATAGAAATTGACACTTCGCGCCACGCCGGAGATAACCGGGAAATAGTAGTTCCCTTCCGCCTCACCGCACACTTCCTGCATGACAATCGCCATCTTCTCTTCGGACGGCAGATTGCCCGTAGAGAGGATGTAGCCGCGCGAAGCGGCGAAATAGACGGAGGCATAGACCGATTTGATGGCTTTGGTGAGCAGACGGAGCTGCTGGTCTTCGTTCTCCGTGTGCGGGATCATATAGGTACTATACACGCCCGCGAAAGGCTGGTAGTAGTTGTCCTCCAGTTTGCTGGACGAACGGATAGCCAGAGGGCGTTTGGTAGCACGGATAAAATGGCGCAGGGCTTGCACCAGTTTAGAAGGCAGCGAGGCGGAGACGAACTCCGAGAGCAGTTCCTCGTCCGTCAGTTCGGCGTTGATGACGTATTGCAGACCGTTATCATTGATGAAACGGTCAAAATAATCGGTGGTAATAACCATGGTCCGGGGCACCAGAACACGGATATTCTCCCACCGGTCAAAGAGGTCATGTTTCTGCAGAATATGGTTCAGGAACGCGAGTCCGCGCGCCTTTCCTCCCATCGGACCGTCGCCGCAGCGGGAGAAATAGATCGTACTGTTATAGGTCTCCGGGTCATATTTGGCAACCACGCCCAGCGCCTGGTTGATACGGTAGTCGTGAATGAGGCGAATATTCGTCTGGCGGATGTTCTCTATGTCCGCATCATCCTGAATGGTGAGTTGGTGTACCTCATGCCCGATAGCGAAAAGTCCGCGGGCAAAGAGCCATTTACTCAGGTAGTTATTGTCGCTCAGACGGCGGAAAGCAGCCGACGAGATCGAAGAGATGATACGTTCAAAGCCCTCCAGATCCGATGCACGCCCTATCTCCTTTCCCGTCCTCGGATCGACCGCCACGAAATCACCGAAGCCGAACTCGCGCTCTATATAGGCGCTCAGTTCCTGGGTCAGCGTCTTAGATTTCTTGACTACGAAACCTACATTGAGTTTGCGTGCCACTGATTTCATCGACTCCTGCGAACTCTGCATGAGGAAGGGCATCGTCGGATTGTCTTCCCGGATCAACCGGCATAAATCCACGCCTGCATCGAGTTTCTCTGCCGACGAGGGTTCGCCCTTATGCAGCACAAATCCCACATCGGAGATGACACCGATGATGTTCTCCTTGTAGCGGTTGTACAGCTCGATGGCTTCGTCATAACAGGTTGCCATCAGAACTTTCGGCCGCGCCCTCTTGCGCAGGAGCTGTTGTTTCTCGTTCAGCGCGTCGCGGATGGCGATCTGATTTTGGTGAAGCACGAGTTTGTACAACAGCGGCAGATACGTAGAGTAATACCGCACGGAGTCCTCGACCAGAAGGATTGCCCGCACGCCCTCGGAGAGGATGTCGTGCTCGGCGTTCATGCGGTCCTCTATCAGCTTGATAATAGCGATGATGAGGTCGGTGGAGTTGTTCCAGTTGAAGAGGTAGTCGATATTGGTCTTGTCCTGCTGCTCCACGCGGCGATAGACCTCTTTGCTGAACGACGAGAGCAGCACGATCGGACAATCCGGCAGCAGCCTTTTGCTCTCCGCCGCAAAATCAAACACATCCAACCCTCCCGCGCTATAGACAACCAGAATGAGGTCGAAGGGAGCATCGGCATCGTGGCTTTCTGCTTTTGACTTTTGACTTTTGACTAAGTCGAGCGCTTCGTCTGTCGTTTCCGCCCGCACGATAGACGGCGGATTAGAGAGGTTGAGTTCGGCGTATTCCTGCGCGATCTGCACATCTATACGTCCGTCCTCCTCCAGCGCAAAGCTGTCGTAGTTGTTGCACACGAGCAGTATGCGCCTCACGCGCCGCTCCATCAGGGATGTGTAAGTGTTGGTATTCATCTATACTAATCCTTGCTCGATTGCTAAAGCACTTTCTCACAAGTATTATACTAATCCTTGCTCGAAGGCTGAAGACTTTCTCGCAGATTATACTAGTCCTTGCTCGAAGGCTGAAGACTTTCTCGCAGATTATACTAATCCTTGCTCGACCATGGCGTTTGCCACTTTCATAAAGCCGGCGATGTTGGCACCCTTGACGTAGTTGATATAGGGTTTGCCGTCGGGACCGAGGTTATCGGGTTCGGTGCCGTATTTGAGGCAGGCTGCGTGAATGTCCGCCATGATGGTACGGAGACGGGCGTCCACCTCTTCTGCCGTCCATTTCAGGCGCATGGAGTTCTGGGTCATCTCCAGACCGGAAGTGGCTACGCCGCCGGCGTTACTTGCCTTGCCCGGGCTATAAAGAATCTTGGCGTTCTGGAAGATTGCGATGGCTTCCGGCGTAGAAGGCATGTTCGCTCCCTCGCATACGCAGAAACAGCCGTTCGCCATCAGTTTCTCGGCATCGGCTTTCTCTATCTCGTTCTGCGTAGCACACGGCATGGCGATGTCGCATGGGATAGACCATGGACGCTCGTCCTCGAAGTATTTCGCCTGCGGATATTTGGTAACGTACTCTTTGATACGTCCACGGCGGACGTTCTTGAGTTCGAAGACATAGTTCAGTTTCTCCTCGTTCAGCCCTTCCTCATCGTAGATAAAGCCGTTGGAATCAGAGAGCGTGAGCACTTTGGCACCCAGACGCATTGCTTTCTGCGCAGCAAACTGCGCTACGTTTCCTGCGCCGGAGATACAAACGCGCTTGCCCTCAAAGGATTCACCACGGGTAGCCAGCATCGCCTCTGCGAAATAGCAAGCTCCGTAACCCGTTGCCTCGGGACGCATGAGAGATCCGCCCCATGTCTGGCCTTTTCCTGTCAGCGTACCCGTAAACTCGTCACGCAGCCGCTTGTACTGGCCGAACATATATCCTATCTCGCGTCCGCCGACGCCGATGTCACCTGCCGGCACGTCGGTATCAGCACCTATATGACGCTGGAGTTCGGTCATGAAAGACTGGCAGAAACGCATCACTTCCGCATCCGATTTACCGCGCGGCGAGAAGTCCGAACCGCCCTTTGCGCCACCCATCGGCAGGGTTGTCAGCGCATTTTTGAAGGTCTGCTCGAACGCAAGGAACTTCATGATACTCAGGTTTACAGAGGCATGGAAACGGATACCGCCTTTGTACGGACCGATGGCGGAGTTCATCTGCACACGGAAACCGCGGTTGATTTGCACTTCGCCCTGGTCATCCATCCACGGCACGCGGAACATAATCACGCGTTCAGGCTCGACGATACGCTCCATCACTTTCTGCTCTCGCAGATAGGGATACGCCATGATCATCGGAGCCACCGACTCCACTACTTCTTTTACTGCCTGGTGAAACTCGGATTCACCGGGGTTCTTAGCGATCAGCTCAGCCATAAAGCTGTCCACATAAGCTTGGGTTTGCTTGTCCATCGTTGTAGTTGTTAGATTTTTTAAACTAATACCTTGTTTTTTTGCCCCTTTATGGCAAAATACGCTGCAAAGATACACATTTTTGTTGAAGTATGCAAGCGGTTGATTATTTTTTGCATTTTCCTATATTTTAAACGCGGGTGCAAAAGAGTGCTATCTTACCTTGTTATGACGCACTTATCGCGCACTTATAACGCACTTATCACGCACTAATCACGCACTAATTTTCGCATTTCAAACCCTGTAGTATTATATACGTAGTATATAATACAGAGAGGTTGTATCAAAAAACAGGAAGCAAGAGCCGGAAAACGGGTCGTTCAGGGACAAAAGCACACAAAAAATTCAAGAAAAATTCACGCGCGCTTGCGTATGTCATTTTTTTGTAGTATCTTTGCACCGAAATTGCGCAAGTATGCGATTTAACGAACAAGCGCCGGACGAAAAGGCCTGCAACAAACGGATGCGGATCAGGCGCAAAGACCAACAAAGACGCATAGCAAAGACCAACAGAGACGAATAATAAAACAAACAATATATGGAAAATTTAAGCGAACAAGAACAAGTACGGCGGCAGAGTCTGCAAGCCATGCGTGATATGGGGATTGATCCCTACCCTGCAGCCGAGTACGAAGTAACGGGGTATTCAACGGATATCAAGAAAGGGTTTGTGGATGAGCAAACCCCACCCCAACCCTCCCCTCAAGGAGAGGGAGAAACCTCCCCCGCCCCCTCCTCAAGAGGGGAGAATGAGCCATGCGGTGTGAAAGAATGGCACACAGGGGATGAAGTACGTATTGCGGGTCGTCTGATGAGCAAACGTATCATGGGAAAGGCTTCTTTCATCGAGATACAAGACTCCAAAGGACGTATCCAGGTGTATGTCAGCCGCGATGATATTCAAACCCCCACCCCGGGGAGTTCTACGGACGGCCACCGGCAGTCCGATCGAGCAGAGCTCTTCACCCGCTCAAGGGAGGGAGAATATAACTCAACCTCAGAGGGGGGAGAAGCTGCGCCTTTGACCGTGGAGCAGCAGATGTACAATGTGGTATTCAAGAAACTGCTGGACATCGGCGATTTCATCGGTATCGAGGGTTTCGTCTTCCGCACACAGATGGGCGAGATAAGCGTTCATGCCAAGAAACTGACGGTTTTGGCTAAGAGTCTCCGTCCGCTTCCCATCGTGAAATACAAAGACGGCGTGGCTTACGACGGCTTCAATGACCCGGAGCAGCGTTACCGCCAGCGTTACGTGGATCTGATTGTCAACGACGGCGTGAAGGATACGTTCCTCAAACGCGCGACGATCCTGCGCACGATGCGGCAGGTGTTCGACGAGGCAGGTTACACCGAGGTGGAGACCCCTATCCTGCAACAGATAGCCGGCGGCGCAAGCGCGCGTCCGTTCATCACCCATCATAACTCGCTGGACGTAGATATGTACCTGCGTATCGCGACGGAGCTGTATCTGAAACGACTGATTGTAGGCGGTTTCGAGGGCGTGTATGAGATCGGTCGTAACTTCCGCAACGAAGGTATGGACCGCAGCCACAACCCGGAGTTCACCTGCATGGAGCTGTATGTACAATATAAGGATTATAACTGGATGATGGGCTTCACGGAGCAGCTCTTGGAGAAGATTGCCATCGCTGTGAACGGCACAACCAAAGTGCAAATAGGCGACCATGAGATCGATTTCAAGGCTCCGTACCGCCGTCTGCCTATTCTGGACGCCATCAAAGAGAAGACGGGTCTGGATCTGGCTTCGATGGACGAGGATGCTATCCGCGCAGAGGCAAAGAAACTGGGCGTGGAAGACACCGAGCACATGGGCAAAGGCAAGCTGATTGACGAGATCTTCGGCGAGACCTGCGAGGGCACTTTCATCCAGCCGACTTTCATTACCGACTACCCTGTAGAGATGAGTCCTCTGACGAAGATGCACCGCTCGAAACCCGGTCTGACCGAGCGATTCGAGTTGATGGTAAACGGCAAAGAGTTAGCGAACGCCTATTCGGAGCTCAACGATCCGATTGACCAATACAACCGCTTCGTAGAGCAGATGAAGCTTGCCGACAAGGGCGACGACGAAGCCATGGTTATCGACCATGACTTCATGCGCGCGCTAGAATACGGTATGCCGCCTACTTCCGGTATCGGAATAGGTATCGACCGTCTGGCCATCCTGATGACCGGTCAGCCGACTATTCAAGAAGTGCTTCTCTTCCCGACGATGAAGCCGGAGGCTAATTGAGAATTGAGAATTGAGAATTGAGAATTATGTATCGTAAAATAGCTATTCTCGGTTCGGGCAGTTGGGCAACGGCATTAGCCAAGATTGTCATGCAGAACCAAGGCGATATCAACTGGTTCATCCGCCGCCAGGAAGTGATAGACGAGTTTATCTCCACGGGCAAGAACCCTACGTATCTCGGCGCCGCCAGTTTTAACGTGAGCCGGATTCATTTTTCATCGGACATCAACCAGACCGTAGCGCAATCAGACGTGCTGATTCTTGCGATTCCTTCGCCCTATGTGAAACAATCGCTCAACAAGATCCGCCGTGACATGACTCACAAAGTAGTCATTTCAGCCGTCAAAGGTATGATCCCCGACGAGAATGTGATTGTCACGGATTATCTGCATGACCGTTTCGGTATCCCGATGGACCAACTGGGCGTGATAGCAGGTCCCTGTCATGCGGAGGAGATTGCGCTGGAGAGGCTTAGCTACCTCACTATCGGTTGCGAAAACCGCTCAAACGCGGAGATATGGTCCAAACTATTCCAGACCCAATACGTTCGTACCACTATTTCCAGCGATGTGATCGGTTTGGAATACAGCTCTGTGATGAAAAATATCTACGCTATCGCCGCCGGCATGTGCCAAGCCCTGCATTACGGCGATAATTTCCAAGCCGTACTGCTGAGCAATGCCATCCAGGAGATCCAGCGTTTCGCAACCGCGATGAGCAACGTCCCCCGCGATATCACCATGAGCGGTTATCTGGGCGACGTACTGGTCACCGGCTATTCCCAGTTCAGCCGCAACAGGCAGTTTGGTCAGATGCTCGGTCTCGGCTATTCCGTGAAAGCCGCGCAGATGGAGATGGAGATGGTGGCAGAAGGATATTACGGCACCAAAGCCATCCACGAGGCTAACCAACGGATGCAGGTAGCCCTGCCCATCGTGGACGCCATGTACGAGATACTATACAACCGCCAGAAAGCGAAACCAATTATCAAGTCATTAACAACAAAATTACAATAATATGCAAATCTGTCTGAAAAATGCAGCAGGCTTTGTTGAAGCCACTGCGTTAAAACAACTGGAGTCGCAAACAGAGGCAGCAAACCTCTTGTTGGAAAACGGCCAAGGAGCCGGCAATGATTACATCGGATGGGTACATCTCCCCTCCTCTATTACGGATGAGTTTCTCGCTGAGATACAAGCTTCGGCTGATGAGTTACGCAAGCGTTGCGAGGTAGTGATAGTAGCAGGTATCGGAGGTTCATATCTGGGTGCCCGCGCCGTGAATGAGGCATTAAGTTCGGCTTTTGACGCCTTCGCAGCCAAAGACCGCAAGAATCCGTATGTCGTTTATGCCGGCAACAATATCGGAGAGGATTATCTGGCAGAACTGATGGAGTTCATCTCTGACAAACAGTTCGGAATCATCAACATCTCCAAATCCGGAACCACAACCGAGACCGCGCTGGCGTTCCGTCTCTTGAAGACCATGCTGGAGAAACAGGTAGGCAAAGAGGAAGCCAAGCATCGTATCGTAGCCGTAACCGACCGCGCGAAAGGCGCTCTCCGCAGCCTCGCTACGAAAGAGGGATACAAGACCTTCGTTATCCCCGATAACGTAGGCGGCCGTTTCTCCGTTCTCACGCCGGTAGGTCTGCTGCCGATTGCAGTAGCCGGAGGCGACATCAAAGCACTTGTTCGCGGCGCCCAGGATATGGAGAAAGCGACGGACGTCAAAGTGCCGTACGCAGAGAACCCGGCATGCCAATATGCAGCTATGCGTAACGCACTCTACCAGAGCGGCAAGAAAATCGAGATCCTCGTCAACTTCAACCCGAAACTGCATTATTTCAGCGAGTGGTGGAAACAACTCTACGGCGAATCGGAGGGAAAAGACCACAAGGCTATTTTCCCGGCTTCCGTGGATTTCACAACGGATCTGCACTCTATGGGTCAGTGGATCCAAGACGGCGAGCGTACGATCTTCGAGACCGTGATCTCCATTGAGAAAGCCAACAAGACCGTTCTTGTTCCGGAGGATAAAGAGAACCTCGACGGCCTCAATTTCCTCGCAGGCAAACGTGTGGATGAAGTCAATAAGATGGCAGAGTTGGGCACCCAGTTAGCCCACGTGGACGGCGGCGTGCCCAATATCCATATCAGTTTTGAGAAAATAGACGAGTACAATATCGGCCAGTTCATCTATTTCTTCGAGCGCGGTTGCGGTATCTCGGGTTATGTACTGGGCGTCAATCCATTTAACCAACCCGGCGTAGAGGCGTACAAGAAGAACATGTTCGCATTGCTCAACAAACCGGGCTACGAAGCAGAAAGCAAGGCTATTCAGGCCCGGCTGCAGAAATAACCGATTGTATAACCAAAAATCGTAAAACAAAAGATGAAACGTATTAGTGTTGCAGTCATACTTCTGAGTATGCTTTGTCTGAGTGTTTTCGCCCGCGGGAAACAACCTGTTGCCTTGAAAAATCTGCCGGACCCCGTTAAACAGGAGGTATTGAAGAGTTTCCAGGAGAGCGATATCCAGTTTATTACCGTTGAGAAAAAATTCCGCAATTATGAATACACATTCATGATAGCGGACGGAACGAAAGCAGAGTACGACCAAAATGGCCAACTGAGCAAGATAGAGAATCAGAACGGCGTTCCCGAGAAGTTTCTACCCGAAGCGATCACGGAATACATCAAGGAGATTCTACCCCATGCGGTTGTTACGGAATACGAGAAAGACCGTATACAGAAAGTGGAACTGAACAACGATATGGAGCTGGTCTTCAGCAAGAAAGGCAAGTTCATCCGTATTGAAGACTAATCCCGGCTTGGTTTTCTCCGAAACAAAAATCGGCACTCCAGTTATCAGAGTGTCGATTTTTGTATGCTCACGCCGACGAGTCTTTCGTATCTGGCTCCGAACGGCCGCCAATAGACATAGACGGCATATTCATTCTCCGTCTGCCAATAACTGCCGTCCGTTCGCTGAGTGGTAGTTGTATTGGCTTTCGGGCTTCGGCTTTCGCCCTTCGGCTCCTTGGGCACAAACCAATACTGATAATCATACCCACCCTGTTTGACGAGCGCAGTAAGCCAGTAGCACTTGGCGTCGTTGTCATATTGCATCCGGTTGCGCAGGCTCATTTCGTTGCAGAAAATATCTCCTCCCACATATACAGCCCCGTCAAACCAAGGCTTCTCCGCCGGAAGCGTCCAATACACCCACATATATTCCGCCTCCGTGTCGCTGTCGGATGTACGTTCGGCGTTCACGACAAACCGTCCGTCCGAGTCAAACTCATGGATATACTGGCCGCTTGCGATCTCGTTAGGCAGAAGAATCGCATGGTAGTCACCCACCTCGTAGAACACGCGGTCGATGCCATAGCCGGCGTAGAAACAGGAGAAAGCGTCGAAATGGTGATATTCGTTTCCCGCTTCAAAAATGAGGTTTTTATTATTGATATACCGCAGGCGCTTGGGTTCAATAAATGTGGGTTGCGTGAGCGTTACGGCATTGTCCGTCCTGTTGTTCTGGGTCACTACCAGTCTAAATTCAGAGGGTTGGAAAGCAATATCCGCCTTCTGCATATCCAGATCAATATCCACTTGCTGGTATCTCCCGTTAAACTCAATATCCGTGTGGCTCCGCACTTGGGCATCTATCTTCACTATCGGCTCAACCACACAGAAATCGATCTCTGCCACCTTGTTCTCCGGATTGCCGTCCTCGTATATCGATAGGCGGTAATTGCCGCTCTTGGTCAGTGCCATGTCTTCGTTCGGGAAATCAAACCAATAATGCGTATATTCGCCTGAGAAGGTAGAACATATCGGGAAAAAAGAGATAGCTTGGAGCTATATCGGCACCGTCTTTATGATTGGAGCAGGAGTCATTCTGCTTCCTTTCATCCTGAACAAGATGCCGCAAGAGACCGTAGGAATCTGGAACATCTTCCAGACCATTACGGCGCTTGTTCTGCTCCTTGATTTCGGTTTCCGTCCGACCTTTGCGCGCAACATCAGTTATATCTTCTCCGGCGTCAAGACCCTTCAGCGCGACGGCGTGCAGCATACCACGGAAGATGCTGCGGTTGATTACAGCCTGCTCAAAGGAACGCTCCTCGCCATGCGCCGTTTCTACCGATGGATGGCATTGATTGTCTTCGGTTTGTTAGTTACTGCCGGAACTGCTTATTTCTACTATATCCTGCAGAAATACTCCGGCGACAGACAGGACGCCATGATTGCATGGGTGCTACTGATTGCCATCAACTGCTATAACCTATACACTTTCTATTACGACGCGCTCCTGATGGGGAAAGGGTATGTGCGGCAGAACCAGCAGATCAATATTCTCGGACAGGCTATTTACGTAGGATTAGCAATCGGGTTGATATATGCCGGTTTCGGATTAACCGCTATCGTGGGTTCACAACTGATTTCCACAATCATCCGCCGTGTGCTAACGTACCGCGTATTTTTTACGGAAGAGTTGAAAGCCAAATTGGATGACGCGGCGGCACAAGAACCCAAACGCATACTAAGCGCTATCACACCCAATGCCATTAAAATCGGTCTGACGCAAGCCGGTGGATTTCTGGTAAACAAATCCTCCGTGCTGATCGGTTCTGCATTCTTGACACTGGAGGAAGTAGCCAGTTATGGCATTACCTTGCAAGTGATGGATATACTGGCACGATGCGCTATGGTGTTCTACCAGTCGTACCTACCTAAGCTGGCGCAATGCCGGACGGAGAATGACTTAGCGGGCCTGAGAAGGTATTACCTACTCTGCACAGGAAGCATGATAGCTGTATTTATAGCAGGTGGTGTAGCATGGGTGTTCCTCGGGAATTGGGCATTGGACCTGATTCACAGCCAGACACATTTTCTACCGACCGCTATGTTATGCGTGATGCTTTTTATCGGTCTATTGGAACACAATCATGCCCAGTCGGCAGGATTTATCATGGCGGATAACCGGATACCGTTCTTTATTCCGTCTCTGGCAAGCGGAGCGGCAACGGTTGTATTATTATGGCTGTTCCTGAGTCCGTTGCAAATGGGTGTCTGGGGACTGATCTTGGCTCCGGGTATCGCACAGCTGGCATACCAGAACTGGAAATGGCCGAGCGTGGTAATCAAAGAATTATGGGGAAAATGAAAGAGTTATCCGTTGTCATAGTAACCTATAATTCCGAACCGGATATCTACGGGTGTCTGGATGCGCTTTTTGCCCATAACGATATAGGCGATGCATTGGAAATCATCGTGGTAGATAATAACAGCCGCGATTTTACACACATGCGAGATGAGATTGCGCGGCTGTACGGCGAAAAAGTAATCGTGCTGAGCAATTCCCAAAACGGCGGTTACGGTCAGGGTAACAACATCGGCATCCGTCATGCTTCTTCCCCTGTTATCATGATTATGAATCCTGATGTGAGAATCATACAAATCTCGCTGAAAGACATTGTGGCACAATACAAAGAAGACGCAAATCTGGCGATATTAGGATTCAAACAAATCGTCAATATGGCAGGCAAAAGAGGCTCCTCTTTCTCGCTCTTAAATCATTATAATGGTTTCACACGGCTGATAGGAGGTATATTGGCAAACAGACTGGATTGTTTCTGCTGGAAGCACATGTATTTCTGCGGCGCGTGTTTTTGCGTGCGCAAAGCAATGTTTGAAGAAGCAGGACTATTTGACGAACATATATTCCTATATGGCGAAGAGAATGACATCCATTATCGGCTACACACCTCTTGTCCTCAAGCGCACGATCTATACTGCAAAAGAAGTATATACCTACATCCAACAGAAGACCGTCCTTATTCAGAGAAAGCCGTACAAATGCGCATTCAATCCAACGAATATGTAATGCAACAACAAGGACGCGCAAAAGGCACCTATATCCGCAGCGAGGAAGAAAGAGTCAAATGGGGGAAAAGATTATTCGGGAATGCTAAATAGAGAACGCATCATAGAACGCTTGCAATGGCTGATATTGCTGTTGTTATTTGCTTACGACGGGTTCACGTATCTGCCGGAAGAGAGTAATTTCGCTTTGATAAAAAGCGCATATTATGTATTGATTTTCATTGCGTTCCTTTTTATTATTACCTTGCAGATGCGTTCAGGAAAAGTGGAGTTCAGACGCATAGGGAACCTTTCTTTTCTCATACAACTGTTCATCTGGCTATATTTCTTGCGGGTATATTATGATTTCATGATAACAGGCGTAAAACAAGAGATAGTAACCAATCCTTTTGCTGCGGTATTCCTATATGCCAATGCGGCTATTGTCCCATTCTACGGGTTCGCATTCTTCCGTTGGGAAGGAATGGATTTGCGCAAACTGAATACAGCCTTACTGTTCATTTTTCTGGCAATGGGAATGGTCAGTTTGTCCTATATTGTGACCGGTAAAGCATTGGAATACATCGGTGCTGATGGACGATTCATGGGAAACGAGTCAATGGACACGATTGCCTTCGGCCATTTGGGCACCACCATTACCATCTTGGCACTGTCTTTGTTCTATCAGCGCGACATCCGGCTATGGCATAAACTGGTAAGCGCTTTTGCTATCGTTGTAGGTTTGTTCGTATCCATAGCAGCCGGTTCACGCGGAGCTCTTGTTGCCCTCATTGTTTGCTTTATTGCCTATTTGTACATGAACGGGCACAAGATGAAAATACTCATCGGATTGCCTGTCTTAGCAGGATTATTTATATTGCTTCTGCCTATATTGAATGACATATTGATCTCCTATGACAACCAGGCTTTGGACCGCTTGTACAACTCTATCTACGATCCTAACAGCATGGAAGCAGGCGTGACCAGCGGACGGGATGTGCTATACCAACAGGCCTTTGAGAATATATGGGAGAACCCCTTTGTAGGTTCATCACTTTTTATCAAAGGCGAATATGTACATAACAGCGTCTTGGAGGCCTTTTTAGGAACCGGTATTTTCGGCGGGGCACTCTTTGTTGTTATTATTATTAGCGTACTTATTTCTGCATTTCGGATGGGAGAGCAGGACAAACGGTATCTTTTTGTTTCGCTGTTGTTTATCCAATATTTGACATACAGTCTGTTCTCGCGAACGCTTAGTATGCTGCCTTTGTTTTGGCTGTCTATGTATTTAGTGCTATATTTAAATGCCGCAAACGATGAAAGTATCCGTGATCATACCATGCTATAACCAAGCGATATTTTTGCCCAAAGCAATCGCTTCCCTTCAAGCCCAGACGCTTGAGGAATGGGAGTGTATTATCGTGGATGACGGCTCTACGGACAACACCGCCGAAGTGGCATCTAATTTGGCTCTTCAGGATTCACGAATACGATTGTTACAGAAAATCAACGGCGGTAGCGCCAGCGCACGCGATTTGGGACTGCAACATGCACAAGGCAAGTATGTCCAATTTTTAGACGCAGACGACTGGTTGGAGCCGGAGAAACTGGCGCGGCAAGTAGCACTCATGGAAGGCGAGAACCTGGATATCAGTTATACAGCGTACTGCTCGGAAGATAGTCAAGGAAAACGTACCCTATCGCGTGCCGTACGACTGAATATGTATAATATCTTGGTACGTTGGGGATTAGGAGCTTCTGTTCCTATTCATAGTTTTTTGTATCGAACTAATTTCATAAAAATGCATAAGCTTACCTTCCAAAATCCTTGCCGGTTCCGGGAGGATTGGCGATGGCATATATTATGCTATGAGAAACATCCCAAAACGGCTGTAATACCCGATTATTGTGGCGCAATATATCTCCAAAACGAACTAGGTAAAACGGGCTCATATGTCCGTATGCAAGAGGGGAACTTTGCATTTATGGCATCTATGGCTAAGCAACTGAACGGAACATATAAATTCTTATGGGTATTCCGGATATCCGAAGAACTCTGGATTTGGATGCTCCGTATGTTCAAATACAGAAGCACTAAAATCGCGAAGAGTATATTCCTGTTAGATATCGCATGGATCGTTGCGGCTATTCTACTGATGCCTATTTCGTTTTGGTGGATCGTAGTCTATTTCATTAAAACCTATATTGCGAAATGAAAAAGATTCTGATTATATGTGTCAATTATAATTCCTACGGTGCGCTCCATGTTTTTTTGGAGTCCATTGATTGTGCGGCTAAAGAGGTAACACAATCCATGGAGATACATGTTGCCGTAGCAGACAACTCTTCTGATATTCAAGAAATAGAGGAATCCGTATATCCTGATATTCATATTGAGAAATATGTTACGAAACAAAACTTGGGATATCTGGGTGGTGCGCGATTTACATTAAATAAAATATCAAAGACCGATTATAACGGATATGATTATGTTGCAATTTCTAATGTTGACGTGACATTAGATCCGTCCTTTTTTGCTCAATTAGAGACTATCAACTTATCAAATGTAGGATGGATTGCCCCATCCATCATCTCTCATAAGGAAAATAAAGATCGCAACCCTAAAATACTGACCAGACCATCTAAAAGGCATCTTCAATTGGCCAAACTGATTTATCTTACGCCGCTTGTTTACCATCTATATGTTCGGTTGTTTTACAAGAATAGACCTGCGCCTAAAATTATGGGACATGAGATATATGCAGGTCATGGATCATTTATGCTTTTTAGTAAGCAAGCAGACATACGTACATTCATTGATCAATTCGAACCATTCTTGTTCTGTGAGGAGCATTTCTTTGCAGAAGAACTGCGTAAAAGATCTTTGACGATAGAATATCATCCGGAATTGGTAGTTTATGATACGGATCATGTATCTACTTCTACTATTCCATCCTATACCTATTGCAAATATAATAAAGAAGCTATTTCATTCATCATAAAAAAATACTTTGTATGACAAAAACCGAGCGATACATATATGACATGGTAAAATCCACACCATGGCTAAAAGATCTCATTAGGAATATATATCAATCTTTCTTTGATTTGCTTCCAAAAAAGAAAGAGTTATTTGCCGATGAATACGATTATAAAGAGCATTTCTTTTTAGGATTCCATGACGTACAACCATTTTCAGAAGATGGTACTAAAGTGTTAGCACAACGTGCTGAAATTGAAGGACACATGCCTTCTGCAAATGATGTATTGCACATTGGCTATCTTGATTTTAAAGATGGACACTTCGGCGCATTTCATCATGTTGCCGATTCGTTTGCGTGGAATTTTCACAAAGGATGTCGTTTGCAGTGGAAAGATACAGATCACTTGATATTCAATACACGCAAAGAAAATAATGTTTACGCAGTGTCTGTAAACATTTTAACTAATATAACAACACCCTATTCATTCCCGATTGATACCGTTTCTCCTGACGGGCAATACGCAACAACCCTTAATTATCATCGCTTAGAATACCTAATGCCAGGGTATGGTTATCTGCATATGGGAGAAGAAGAAATCCTCAAACCTGCCCCTGCAAATGATGGATTATATATAGTTAAATTTGAGAACGAAGAGAAGAAACTACTTTTTTCCTACAAGGAATTAGCAGAGGAAACTGATAATACAACTCAATTATTTCATTATATAACGCATAGTTCATTTTCTAAAGATGGAAGATATATTGCTTGTTTACACAGATATATCTCATTGCAAGACAAAGACAAAAGGACTACACGCCTGATTATATATGACCAAAAAACAAGCAAACATTTTTCACTTCCAACTCAAGGAATGGTTTCACATTATGTGTGGAATTCCGATAACCAGATTGTCGCTTATTGCCGAATAGACGGACAGGATTGTCATGCCCTCTTTAGTATTGCCGAGGGCAAATGTGTCGCTGCCTCTCCTACTGTTCCTACCGTCCTTAATTCTGACGGGCATCAATCATTTATTGACAATAACTCATTTGTCACGGATACTTATCCTGACAAATACAGAATGGCAAAACTATACAAGGTCGACATCCCTTCACATTCGGTTACTTTATTAGCCAGTGTGTATTCGCCAAAACAATTCCAAACAAAAGATATGTATAATCATATCGCATGCGATTTGCATCCGAGGGTATCAAGAGATGGAAAATTTGTATGTTTTGATAGTCCTAGAACCAGTGTGCGATCACTATATATCATTAAATGCAAATAAAATGGAACTAGTCTCTATCATAATGCCCACGTATAACTGCGGTCGGTTCATCCGTGAATCCATCGACAGCGTACTTGCCCAGACATACACCAACTGGGAGTTGCTCATTGTGGACGATTGTTCGACGGACAACACCGCAGAGATTGTTGCGGCGTACAAAGATTCCCGCATCCATTACCTGCGCAATGAGCAAAATATGGGCGCTGCACTCACGCGCAACAGAGCACTCCGGGAAGCGAAAGGACGCTATATTGCTTTCCTTGATTCGGATGACTTGTGGCTACCCGAGAAAATGGAGAAACAGATTGCCTTCATGGAGCAAAACGGTTATGCTTTCACCTACCATGAATATACTGAGATAGATGAGGATTCCAAACCACTGGGCGTGTATGTGAGCGGAAAGAGACAGGTCGGTCCATGGGGGATGAAGAGTTGTTGCTGGCCCGGATGTTTGACGGTAATGTATGATACAAAAGCGATCGGTCCGGTACAAATTCCGGACATCAAAAAGAATAATGACTCCGCTATGTGGCTGCAAATAATCAAAAAAGCGGATTGTTACTTGTTGCCGGAAAATCTGGCGCAATACAGAAGACGTACAGGATCAATCACACCTACCAGCGTATGGAAGAAAATAAGATGGCATTATATTCTCTTCCGGCATGGAACAGGAATGAATCCGTTCGCCTCAGTATTCTGGATGTGCGCCAACATTATAGGAAATAGTTATAAGAAAATTCGATATGTCAGACGAAATGAAACGATATAATATCCCTTTCTCTCCTCCTGATATGACGGAGGCGGAAGTAAATGAGGTGCGAGAGGCAATCCTATCCGGGTGGATCACTACAGGTCCAAGGACCAAAGAATTAGAACGACAGATTGCTACTTACATCGGTACCGAGCGTGCGGTATGCCTCAACTCTGCTACGGCATGTATGGAAATGGCATTGCGGTTATTAGGCATAGGCGCAGGGGACGAGGTGATCGTTCCGGCATACACCTATACTGCTTCGGCTTCAGTCATAAATCATGTGGGGGCCAAGATTGTCTTTATTGATTCACAGAAAGACTCGCTGGAAATGGATTATAACGCTGTAGAAGCCGCCATCAACGAGCGTACAAAAGCAATTATTCCGGTGGATTTGGCGGGTATCCCTTGCGACTACAAACGGCTCTTTGAGATAGTAGAACGCAAGAAACAGCTTTTTGCTCCTACGTCTGAATTGCAGCGACAGATAGGCCGAATAGCCATCTGCGCCGATGCAGCACATGCCTTCGGGGCATCTGTCGGAGAAAAAATGGTGGGCTCCATTGCAGATTTCACCTCCTTCAGTTTCCATGCAGTGAAGAATTTCACTACCGCTGAAGGAGGAGCGCTTACATGGAACATCCCTGGAGCAGATAACGAAGTATTATACCATCAGGTGCAACTCTATTCCCTCCATGGACAATCCAAAGATGCACTCGCCAAGACCCAACTCGGTGGTTGGGAATACGATATTGTCGGTCCATGGTACAAATGTAATATGACCGATATTATGGCGGCGATCGGGCTCGTACAGATGAAGCGCTACCCTGCTCTCTTGGCACGCCGTCGCGAAATCATTGAGCGTTATGACAGTGCCTTCAAGCCTTTAGGTATTGAGGTTTTGCCGCACTATACGGATTCGTATCTTTCATCCGGTCACCTCTACTTAACCCGCATTCCGGGGGCTGACCTTGAGGCACGCCAGGAGATCATTGTGAAGATGGCTGAACGCGGGATTGCAACAAACGTCCATTATAAACCCCTTCCGATGATGACTGCATACAAAGCATTGGGATTTGATATAAAGGACTATCCTAATGCGTATGCACACTTCGTCAACGAGATTACACTACCGTTGCATACGCGTTTGACGGATGAAGAGATTGAATATATAATAGATAATTACACCGATATATTATCACACGGATGATACGATTATGTGACATAGTGTTTAGTTTCATTGGGTTGGTCGTTCTCGCCCCCCTATGCCTCATCATCGGTTTATGGATCGTAATAGATGACCCCGGTCCAGTCTTCTATCGCCAGTTACGGGTGGGGAAAAACGGCAAAGACTTCGGATTGCTGAAGTTCCGTTCCATGCGTATTGGAGCCGATAAGATGAGTCTTATTACTATCGGAGAACGAGACGCCCGCATAACGAAAGCAGGATATTATTTACGAAAATACAAATTGGACGAACTGCCACAATTATGGAATGTGCTTATTGGCGATATGTCACTCGTAGGACCCCGTCCGGAAGTACGCAGATATGTTGACCTTTACACACCCGAACAAAGAAAAGTGCTCTCCGTCCGGCCGGGAATAACGGACTATGCATCCATTGAATACATAGACGAGAACTCCATATTGGCAAAAGCGGAGGATCCTGACAAAACATATATTGAGCAGATCATACCTGCCAAAATAGAATTAAATATGCGATATATTAACAACCAAACGATAGGAGAATATTTTACCATCATTTTCCATACGTTTGCAAAAATCATACGATAAATGGAACGGGAATTTATATTAATTAACATCATCGGTTTTGACAAACCGGGTGTGACTTCGGCAGTGACAGAAGTGCTGGGCAAGTACGGTGCCTTCGTGCAGGACATCGGTCAATCCAATTTGCACCACCAGCTCAACCTCAGTATTCTCATCCGCGTGGAGGATCCTTCCACATCGGGAGACATGATCAAAGAAGTGCTTTTCTGCTGCTCCAAACTGGAAATGATCGTTCGCTTCACGCCGTTGAGCGAGGAAGAGTATTCGGCTTGGGTTGGAAGGCAGGAGCTGGACCGTTATGTAGTGACCATGTTAGCGCGAGAGATCAATGCGCGCCACATAGCGCGAGTGACTGCTTTGTTTGCAAACCGTCAACTGAATATTGACAATATCTTGAGGCTAAGCGAACGCCCGAGTATTGATGTTCCGGCAGAGAAACGCCATTCGTGTATCGAGTTCTCTCTGCGCGGAAATCTCCCTGACCGCGAGGCGCTGCAACGCGAACTGCTGGAGGTCTCCAAAGAAGAGGGGATCGACATCTCTTTCCAGCGCGACGATATGTTCCGCCGCAACAGACGGCTGATCTGCGTGGACATGGATTCAACCTTCATCCAGACGGAAGTGATAGACGAACTGGCAGAGCGCGCCGGTGTGGGCGAACAAGTGAGAGCCATCACACTCTCTGCCATGCGCGGTGAGATCGATTTCAAGGAGAGTTTCACGCGCCGTGTAGCGCTGCTCAAAGGACTGGACACAAGCGCCAAACAAGACATCATCGACCACCTGCCTATCACCGAAGGAGCCGATCGTCTGTTCAGCATTCTCAAACGCTGCGGATTCAAAATCGCTATCCTCTCCGGAGGATTCACTTTCGTAGGCAAATACCTGCAGGAGCGGTTCGGCGTGGATTACGTCTATGCCAACGAATTGGAGGAGCAGGACGGCAAGTTCACCGGACGCTATATAGGCGATGTAGTCGATGCGCGCCGCAAGGCGGAGTTGTTGGAACTGATAGCGCAAGTGGAGCATATCGACCGTGCGCAAGTGATAGCCGTGGGCGACGGTGCCAACGATCTGCAGATGTTGGGCAAAGCCGGGCTGGGAATTGCATTCCATGCCAAACCGAAGGTAAAAGAGAGTGCCAGTCAGGCTATCTCAACGGTTGGTTTGGACGGAATCCTGTATTTCCTTGGATTTAAAGATTCGTTCCTGAAGGAACATTCTGAAAACTGAATACTGAAAACTGAATACTAATAAATATATGGAAAGAAGAGTAAGAGTTCGTTTTGCGCCCTCACCAACCGGCGCATTACACATCGGCGGTGTTCGTACCGCTTTGTACAATTATTTGTTTGCCCGCCAACACGGAGGCGACATGTTGTTGCGTATCGAGGATACGGATAGCACTCGCTTTGTACCGGGCGCAGAGGAATATATTCTGGAGTCTCTGGACTGGCTGGGTATCGGTATTGACGAAGGTCTGCGCCTCAAGAAAGGCACCAAAGAAATCGAAGCCGTAGGCTCACATGGTCCGTACCGCCAGTCCGAGCGTCGCGAGATCTACCACCAGTATGTGAAACAGCTGCTGGATTCGGGGCATGCCTATATTGCTTTTGACACGCCGGAGGAACTGGACGCCAAGCGCGCAGAGATCACTAATTTCCAATACGATGCCCGCACACGCATGCAGATGCGTAACTCGCTGACAATGAGTGCAGACGAAGTGCAAGCGCAGCTGGACAAAGGCGAGAAATACGTTGTCCGGTTCAAAGTAGAGCCGGACGAGGATGTGCATGTACATGACCTCATCCGCGGCGAAGTGGTGATCAACTCCAATATCCTGGACGACAAAGTGCTTTACAAGTCGGCGGACGACCTGCCTACCTATCACCTGGCTAACATCGTCGATGACCACTTGATGGAGATCAGCCATGTGATCCGCGGCGAGGAATGGCTGCCTTCTGCCCCACTCCATGTGCTGCTTTACCGCGCTTTCGGATGGGAAGATACGATGCCTCAGTTCGCCCACCTGCCACTGCTGCTCAAACCGGACGGAAACGGCAAACTGTCCAAACGCGACGGCGACCGTCTCGGTTTCCCGGTATTCCCGCTGGAGTTCCACAACCAGAAAGACGGCACCGTCTCTTCCGGCTATCGCGAGAGCGGTTACCTGCCGGAAGCGGTGATTAACTTCCTGGCGCTCCTCGGCTGGCACGGAAGCGGCGACCAGGAGATGTACACCATGGACGAACTGATCAAGGATTTCTCCCTCGACCGCGTGTCCAAATCCGGCGCCAAGTTCGACTACGAAAAAGGCAAATGGTTCAACCACCAATACCTCCAACTCCGCTCCAATGAAGAGTTGGCAGAGATGTTTATGCCCGTGCTCGAAGAAAAACTTCGTAATAACGAAATCACGTCATTACGTAATAATGAAGAAATAGCCAAGATCATCGGCTTGGTCAAAGACCGCGTGAACTTCGTCCCCGAACTCTGGGAACAGGTTAATTTCTTCTTTGTAGCACCTACCGAGTACGACGAGAAGTCGCTCAAGAAACGCTGGAAGGAAGACTCGCCGAAGCACATGCAGGAACTCCTTGCCCTCCTCGAAACAGTCTCCGAAGAGGACTGGCACAAAAATGAGGAAATAGAAAAATGTGAAAATGAGAAAATAGTCCATTGGCATCTGGACGACGTGGTAATGCCTTGGATAGAGAGCAAAGAGTACGGCGTAGGTATCGTCATGAATGCTTTCCGTATCTGTCTGGTAGGTGCCGCTCGCGGACCGCATATCTGGAATATCACCGATATCCTCGGAAAAGAGGAAACCCTCCGCCGTGTCCGCACAGCATTGACACGAATCTGTTAATTGACTATTGAGAATGACTCCGCGCGAAGCGCTACATACTTATTTCGGATACGATGATTTCCGTCCCCTTCAGGCGGAGATCATTGATTCCGTACTTGCCGGCCGCGACACCTTGGCTCTTATGCCCACAGGAGGAGGCAAGAGTATCTGTTTTCAGGTTCCTACTCTTGTCATGGCAAACAAGGATCCCGGGAAGCGACTATGTCTGGTGATCACACCGCTCATTGCGCTCATGAAAGACCAGGTGGAGAACCTGCAGAAACGAGGCATTCATGCGGCGGCGGTCTATACCGGCATGAGTTGGGACAAGCAGCGCGTAGCATTGGATAATTGTCTTTACGGGCCGTACCATTTCCTCTATTGTTCGCCGGAACGGCTGGAAAGCGAAGAATTCCGCAAACGGTTGGCACAATTGCCTATCGGTTTGCTTGCGGTGGACGAAGCACATTGTATTTCCCAGTGGGGATATGATTTCAGACCTTCGTATCTGAATATAGCCGCAGTACGGGAGTTGCTGCCCGGTGTCTCCGTATTGGCACTTACAGCTACAGCCACGCCGGAGACAATAGAGGATATACAGGATAAATTAGGCTTTGAGGAACATAACGTCCTGCGTAAGTCTTTCCACCGCGAGAACCTGGTATATGTTGTACGCCGCACGGACAACAAGCCGGACCAAGTGGCGCATATCCTCTCACGTGTCCCCGGCTCCGCCATCGTCTATGTCCGCAACCGCAAACGCGCACAAGAATTAGCAGAGTGGCTAAATCAACTCCCTTCCCTTCAGGGAGGGGATGGGGGTAGGCCTGTAAATTTCTATCATGCCGGATTGACTACCCAAGAGCGCAATGAGCGGCAGGAAGCATGGAAAACGGGAAAGACACGGATTATCGTAGCCACCAACGCTTTCGGCATGGGTATCGACAAAGCGGATGTACGGCTCGTCATCCATGTGGACTTGCCGAACACCATCGAGTCCTATTACCAGGAAGCAGGAAGAGCGGGAAGAGACGGTCAGACAGCTTATGCCGTTTTGCTATTCAACGAACAGGAAGACAAAGCCAAGACCAAGAAACGCATCGTCGATACCTATCCCCCGAAGGAGTTTGTGGAGCAAGTGTACCACAAGACAATGGATTTTCTGCAGATTGGCGCCGGAAGCGGCTTGGGACACCGCTTTGCATTGCATATGGATGAGTTATGCCATGTGATGAAACTGCCGGTTATACAAGCCTACTCCGCCCTGCATATTCTCACGCAAGCCGGGTATATTGATTTTGAAGAGGAATATGAGACCCAGCCTCGTGTACAGATCCATGTCCCAAGACACGAATTGGGAGATTACAATCTTTCTCGCGAACAAGCCGGATTGCTGGATCTGCTAATGAGGAGTTATTCCGGAATCTACACGGATCTGCAATATGTGCGCGAGGCGGATAATAAAGATACCCACCAGTTGCTCGTTTCTCTGGCGCAACGGGGAATAATCACGTATATCCCACGGTCTGTTGGCAGCAGCCTCTATATGACAAACGAGCGAGAGGCAGAAATCTACCTCTCGCCCGCTATCTTCGAAGAACGCAGGACGCGTTATGTATCTAAACTAAATGCAATGCTGGAGTATGCCGAGCAGAACCAGTTCTGCCGCGAGCAGGTTTTACTCGCCTATTTCGGTGAGACCGACGCTGTCGCTTGCGGTCATTGCGACGTCTGTCGCGAGCTCGCCCACCGAATCATTGCGGAGTGAGTCACCTTCGCCCAGCAATTCCTGCATCTCTTTCAATTCCTCCTCGCTGACGGACTTGCGGTCATTGACACCCATCAGCGGACCGAAGAAGACCTTCAGCAGGGCGCGCCCTACCACTTTGCGGAAACTGAATTTAGGATTCCTGGCGTCGCCGGAAACAGGTACATCCAATACGATCATATCTTGTGCCGAAGTCAGCATTTTGAAGCCCAGGCGCACAGGAATATTCTTGTATTTCGCCTTGCTGAACTTCTCTTTCTTGCCTATCTTCGGGTGATCAATGATAATCCGGTTCGTTCCGTTCACGGCTCCCGATACCACATCCAGATGGCTGACTACGCTCAAATCACCGCCTTCTATCGGGTATCCCGTATAGTTGCGGCAGAGCGCACTGAAATCGCTGATATTCACTCCTTTCAGTTTCAAATCTGCCCGTGTGTCCTGGTTCGCCATATCCGGTCCGCCTGTGAAATCAAGGTCTAATTGCGCATCGGATGTCAGGGTGGCATTCAGTTTGATGCTGTTCCTGCCGTTGGTTGCAATATTCGATCCGTCCACGGTCAGCGTCTTAATCGCATATTCCCATTCGTCTTTCATCGAATAATCATGGTAGGTCAGGTCATGACCGGTGATCTTCACCTTCTTTGCCATCCATACCAGCGGTTTGGATGCAGACTTGGGCTGCTCCGGAACAATGGTATCGGAAGGTGTTTCTTCTTCCTCCGCTTCTGTCTCAGCCTCGTCTTTCTTCATCAACCGCGATAGCGTGTTCCAGTTCTCATGCACTTCGTAATTGCCGGTAATGCCGGTGATGAAAAGAGAATCCAGAATGAAAGTATTGGTATTCAAATCGCCGCGGTTGACTACTATACGCAGCTCGTCCATCGCAGCCACTTCGTCGTTATGGGTGTCACGAATACTCATACCTACCATCGAGAGACCGCCTCGCAGCTGTATGTTAGTGATGTTGTCCAGGCTGCCGTCCACATGTACCGAGCCGTTCAGTTTGGCTCCGAGACCGCTCACATTGAGATAATCCTGTACCAGCGGCAGCACGACATCGGTGTGTACGTCATAAAGCCGTACATTCACCGCATAGCGGTTGGACTGCATCTTGTATCCGGCTATGATACCTACCCTTCCGCCGGTTGGGAGACCGAACTCAAGGCCGGCATTGGTCTGTGTGTTGTCGAAATAAAGACCCGGTACACGGAGCGATATATCCTCCAGTTTCCATTGCTTGTCGGAAATGACATCGCGGTAGCAGACAGAACTGTTGTTGATCCGGATATCATTCAGGAACACTTTCCATCCGCCGGAAGTAGTGTCTTTGGGTTCTTCCGGAATCGAATCGTTCTTGGAGAACCGCTCTATGATGTCGGAGAAATTGAGTTTGTCGTTTGTTTTCAGAACCTGTCCGTTGAATCCGTCCAGATGGATAGCGCGTATCTTCACCCGCTTGGCTATCAACTGAGGCCAGGCTATCTGGACATAGAGACGGTTAAAGGACACAAAATCCGTCTCGCCGTTGGGTTCCTTGCATTGGAAGCCGCTGATACTGACTCCTCCCCAGAAGGGGTTGATTACTACTTGGTCGGCGTGGAGTTGCCGGCCTACTATCTCTTCGCCCTTTGTATTAACGATATGCGTTGCTACCGGAGAAAGGGCAAGTATCAATGCAAAGAGGAGCACTATTGCTAGCGCTCCCCATCCACATATCTTCCAAAATGTTTTCATGAATTACTTCATTATTCTGCGGATAATGTGATGCGGCGGAAATCAAGGATTGTCACGCCTTTTGCTTTGAGAACGTCCTTCACGAGCTCTTTGGACTCGCTCATGATATAAGCCTGCTCAACGAGAGTGTTCTCTTTGAGGAACTTACCCAGACGTCCTTGTGCGATCATCTCGATCTTCTTAGCCTGGTTGGCAAGGTTTGCTTCTGCCTCTGCCGGCACTGTGGCGCGGATGTCGCGTGCAATCTGTGCCTGCTCCTCAGTCAGCCAGCCCTTGGTGGTGTTCGAAGCGATATGATCGTCGCTGTCGCAGTGAGCAGGGTTCAGACCTGCTTTGCGCAGTGCGTTCTCGATAGCTTTGTTGATCTCGTCCTGTTTGGTCTTCTCGATAGCTACCGCCAACTCATGCTGCTTTACTTCCTCGGCAACGTGGTCTGCGTCAAGCGCAATAGGAGCCATAGCGGCAACCTGCATCGAGATTCCGTGAACGGTCTCGTGGTCTGCGCCTTCAGCTGCTGCTACAAGCGAGCTCAGTTTGTTACCAAGGTGGTTGTAAGCATCTACAACCGGAGCCTCCAGACATGCATAGTCTGCCAACTCCATTTTCTCGCCCGTCACGCCGGAGCGCTCGGTTATGATCTCAGCAACGGTGAAATTACCGATCTTCAGAGCAGCCAGCTCTTCCTTGCTCTGCACTTTGTTATCCAAAGCGGCGTCAAGGATCAGTTTTACCATACCTACGAAATCTTCGTTTTTAGCTACGAAGTCGGTCTCGCATTTAACGCCTACGATAGCTCCGAAACCGTCTTTCACTTTTGCCAGCACGCATCCCTCGGAAGCTTCACGGTCGCTGCGTTTTGCTGCGATCGCCTGTCCGCGCTTGCGGAGCAGGTCCTTCGCTACCTCAAAATCGCCGTTCGCTTCTTCGAGTGCTTTCTTTACGTCCATCATTCCGGCACCGGTGATGTCGCGTAATTTCTTGATATCTGCTAATGTTACAGCCATAATTTCAATTAAAAATTAAAAATTAAGAATTAAGAATTATTCTGCAGCCTCTTCTTTGTTCTCAGCAGGTTTCTCTTCTGCTTTCGGAGCGGCTTTGCGGATACGCTGGCGGCGCTCTTTAGGAGCCGGAGCCTCGGAAGCAGCCTGCTCTGCAGAAGCCTCCTCGTCTGCCTTCTCTACCTTGCGTTCCTCGAGACCTTCTTTGATAGCCTCGCATACTGCGCCCAGGATGACATCGATAGCCTTGGTGGCATCGTCGTTAGCGGGGATCACGAAATCGATATTGTTCGGGTTCGAGTTGGTATCTACGATACCGAATACAGGAATACCCAGACGGTTGGCTTCAGCTACTGCGATATGCTCCTGCATAACGTCCACAACGAATACTGCGCTCGGAAGACGGGTCATGTCTGCGATAGAACCGAGGTTCTTCTCCAGTTTCTCGCGCTGGCGGGTGATCTGCAGTTTCTCGCGTTTGGACATGTTGTCCATCGTGCCGTCGGAAGCCATCTTGTCGATCTGGCTCATTTTCTTGACTGCCTTGCGGATGGTCGGGAAGTTTGTCAGCATACCGCCTGCCCAACGCTCGGTGATATACGGCATACCTACCTCTTGTGCATGAGCTGCTACTACTTCCTGTGCCTGTTTCTTCGTTCCTACGAAGAGCACTTTGCGGCCGCTGCGTGCCAGGTTTTTCAATGCCTCTGCAGCCTCGTCGATTTTGATAGCTGTTTTGTTGAGGTCGATGATGTGGATACCGTTGCGCTCCATGTAGATGTAAGGAGCCATTGCCGGATTCCATTTACGTTTGAGGTGGCCGAAATGTGCGCCTGCCTCGAGAAGTTGATCAAAATTTGTTCTCATTTGATTTGTTTTAGTTGTTAAATAATTATTTAATCTCCTTATATCTCTGTGAGCCTTTCACGCGTATTCCTTATAATATTATACACGCACGCATAGGCGTTTGACTCACAGAAACAACTTGACAATGGGTCAAGTTTGGAGTTCATTTTGGAATTTTTATTGTGAGAGTCTGGTTTTTGCTGTAAGGGAGTTATGGTGTCCATAATGACCGAACAGAAAAGCCAAAATCTCCAATAAAAAACCAAAAGCTTAACGCTTGCTGAACTGGAAGTGCTTACGAGCCTTCGGCTGACCCGGTTTCTTACGCTCAACCTCACGAGCGTCACGAGTCATGAAGCCTTCTGCCTTCAAAGCGGTCTTGTCTTCCGGATTGATCTTAACCAGAGCACGTGCGATAGCAAGACGCAGTGCCTCTGCCTGACCTTTGAAACCGCCGCCGTCAAGGGTTACCTTGATATCGTATTTCTCTGCTACGCCGAGTTTGTTCAGCGGCTGGAGAACGATATAGCGGAGAATAGAAGACGGGAAATAAGTCTCGATGTCACGGCCGTTGATCACGATTTTGCCGGCACCTTCATTTACGTAAACGCGGGCTACTGCCTCTTTACGACGTCCTAATGCATTAACTGTTTCCATGTGCTTCTATTATTTCAGTGTGTTAATATCAATTTGTTTCGGTTGTTGAGCCTGCATATTGTGCTCCGGACCTTCGAAGATGTAAAGGTTGGTGATCTGACGAGCGCCGAGACGGTTCTTAGGCAGCATGCCTTTTACTACGCGGCGAACGAGTTTGTCTGCACCTTTGGCCATCAGGTCAGCCGGAGTGAACTCACGCTGGCCGCCCGGGAAACCGGTGTAGCGTACGTAAACGCGGTCGTTCCATTTGTTGCCCGTCAGCTGTACTTTTGCAGCATTCACGATGATTACGTTGTCTCCACAATCCACGTTCGGAGTGAAAGACGGTTTGTACTTACCACGGAGCAGTTTCGCTACCTTGGTGCACATACGGCCCAGAATCTGGCCCTCAGCGTCGATAACTACCCATTCTTTCTTTGCGGTAGCCTTGTTGACCGACACTGTCTTGTACGAATTGTATTCCATTAATTTTGTTTGTTTTAGGCCGAGCCGACAGACATCTTTACGGTCTCTTGCACTCCGTTCCTCCGCACTTGGTACTTTGTCCTTTGTTACTTGGTACTTGGTACTTTGTCACTTGGTTCTTGGACACACTGCCCGACTCGACGATTAATAATTATTGTTTTATGCGCCTTTCCGCACATGCATTATGCACGTTCACGCGAAAAAGCCTGCAAAATTACTACTTTTTTTTGACATGACCAAAGAAATCGTACTTTTTTTTCAAAAAAAGTGCATTTTATATCCTAATATAGGCATTTAAAGGCAAAAAAAGCCGACGCAGGAAGCGCCGGCTCACAAATAAAAAGTGGTTTGCAGATAAATAGGAATTGTGGGTTTACTGTGGCATATAGAATGAATCGATCATAGTACGGAATGCTTTCTCGAAACCCTTCTTGCCGCCAGGAGTGGAAAACTCGGCACAATAAATGATATTATCTTTCTCGAACAAATAGAATTTATATTGCATAGCCCCCAAACCCATTTTTACAAATCCGGTTAGGCAATGCGCCTTGATCATACCTAAATTCTCCTCCTCTTCTGTGAATGTGATGGAATAAGACACCACGGAGTTGCGAGTCTGATCTGCCAATGCTTTGTCCAACCGGGCTTTGAGAAAATCTACCCTCTCTTCCGTGGACAATAACTCGGGTTGCCAGTTCTTGGTGATCGCCATAGCGGTAAACATGCCTTGGTTCGCCTTAATCATGTAAGGCTCGTCATCAGCAGTTCTAAAGGTCTTTGCTTGAAATTTGCCAAGTTCGAAACAGAATCCCATGTCGCAGTACTCTTCTGCGTTGGTGAACATGAAAACGCTCAATAGAGCGAGCAGTAAAAATGACTTTTTCATAACAATATATATTTTAAAAAGTTAATGTAGTTATTGCAATGTTTCAATAAAATTATACGCGCGTGCGTAGTAGTCCAGCAGTTCGTTGTAGATGCGAGCCTGGTTGCTGTCGTTGATGGCATCGCGGTTGGTGTTTTTGTGCAGGTACTGACCTTTGTACGTCTCTGCCCATTGATAGTCGATCGGGGTTGTGAGAACGATCTCTTTTTTCTCCGTGTCATAAACATACAGTTTGCATTTGAGATTTACTGACAATTGGCAGTAATCCTTGTTACCACAAACGATCATGGGCACATAAACCATCGGTAAGGTAAAGACCGTAAAACCTGCCATAAACCATCCCCATGTGGTCAAACTGGGATTGTCATTAATGCCGTCGTTGTAAGTGGAGGAGATTTTCTCGATGTCCACAAATGACACATACCTCATGGAGGATTTATAGACCTCTAATTCTTGGAAAGAATAGACACCCATGTAGAAATCCTGCCGGTTAACCGCAATGTGTGCGCGCTCCAGTTGCATTCCGAAATTTTCGAGCGTTTTGTTCTTGGGCGGCAGATTCTTAAAGCCGATAAACTCCATTCGCTCTTGACCGAAAAGCTGTTGTTTGGGTTGAACCAGCGGTACATTAAGCGCTGTTTTGCAACTTGTAAACGCAAGCCCCAATACAACAATCAAAGTGAGGAACTTGTAGTTTTTCATACAATTTTTGGCAGTTATAACATCGCCTCTTCGTTTTTAGTTAATCGCCTACTCTGTCGCGGATTTTCGGCTTTCTCCGTTCTGCTTATATACAAAATTAAAAGCGGGACTGCAATATTGCTGTTCCGCAAACTGAGGCTCTGGTATTGCCCTAACAACTGAACAAACAACACCGTAGCCCACGCCGTATGCATATATGTACGCTCAATACGCGCGTACATTATAAATATACACACTAATGAGCATCTTTGTGCTGCATTGTTTTGGTTGTTATCGAAATTTACCAGATTTCAGTTTGCCAAAACAAAGCGCGTAAGACGCTTTTTATTATGTCCTCCAATTTTTGAGGTCTAAGAGTCGACCTGCAACGGTTGTTAATCCATTGCGACTGCAAAGGTACTACATTTTTTTGATTTGAGCAAATTTTTGTACAAAAAAATGCAAAATTTGTGTGCCCAAATGAGTAACTATATTTATATCGGAGGCGGCAAACTTGCCATCCAATCCTCGCCATCCCGCTTGGAAAAGACCTCTAAAATCGTGTTCCGGCCGGCTTGTATTACATGTCTCTTCAAGCGGAAAGGGTGCTCCACAGAGACAGGTTCGAACGAAATTTCCTCCGAAGTATAACTATGTGCATACTCCTTTTCCCCTCTCCTGAGGAGAGGGTCAGGGTGAGGTTTTTGCTCCGCTTGCAGTTGGCGATAAATCGCCACGTAGGTATATTGGTAGAAACGCGAATAGGGCTTCATGCCCTCTTCCGGCTTCGCACCGCCTTTGAAAACCCTGAAATAATGGTTGAAGAACCGCACACGCCATTCGAGGGCTTCTATGGAATGGTCATGTTCGAGAGCGTGCGCCTGCCGCTGCGCCTCTTTGATTAACTCGCGGTTTGCTACGCAAGCCGCAGACCAGTGGGTCGGGAAATGGTAGGTATATAACTCATGCAATCCTGCCCGGAAACGGGATGGTCTTACCACAATGCGCTTCTTGCACCTGCGCCCCTCTTTCGCCATGTCCACCGCACCCCTTATGGCAGTTAAAAAGGCGCATGTATGGAAATAGTGTACACCCCGTTTATGAGGCGTAGCTGACCGCGGAAGTGAGACAAACTCAAACCCGTCCCATTTCAAACGGTTTATTACCTTTGTTTTCAAATGCATAGACATATTCTCTTTCCCTTCTTTCTCTCCCCTTCGTTTTCCTTTCTCGCGCCTCATTGCGCGAGCCTCCGTTGTTCCCTTCGGTGGCATTTTTGCCGCCGGATTCTTCTATTTCGTCCATTAGGTCCCAATAGACCCTAAATAAGACCTAAATAAGACCCGCGTAAGGTCGGTTAGCAGTAAGTCCTAGACTTTATACAACATACATACGACACAAATACCACATTTTCAGTCACTTACATGCAAATTTGCGACTTTGAATTTCAAATTCGCTGCAAAGATACAACAAATTTTTGAAATATGCAAATAATAATGCAAAAAAAACGCCACACAGCGACGTGTGGCATTAAAGTAGAGAATGAAGCAATTAATTGGTGACGGGATAGAAAATGTCTGAAGGAATTTAGGAAGGGGAGGTGAAAAGTCGGTAGAGGTTACAGCCCACGAAATTACCCAGGACGATGGAAACATAATAGGCAAGCAACGGTCCCCAGGAGATGTCGGTGGCATTAAGCAGATAAACACAGCAATAAAACGCATCCGCGACGCAGTGCGGGAAACCGCAGAGGATGAATGCCGGCACGGCAAACAACAACGGCAGCCAATCCGAGAAATCTCTGTTCCGCCTTGCGAAATCCACAGCCAGCGACATTAACAGACCGCAACCTATTGCCAGAAGTCCTGTTCCGAGCCATCCTGTCTCCAGCCGCGCCGTAATAACCTTCGTTGCCGCTTCCGGCAGCGCCAAAGGCGAGAAAAGAGAAACCGCCGCCACCAGCAGACAGCCGATAATATTACCCAGCAGGATTAACAAGAGAGGCAGCAGTTCCTTCCAGGAAGTCAGAAATCCTGCCGTTCCCGTGTATAACTTTGCGCGGTATTTGACCACCGCAATCAGTCCTACGCAGAACAGGAACATGCCCAACACCGGATTAGCCAGAAACCCCCACCCTGCGATAGCGATGAGAATTCCCGCCCAAAGGGAGGAAGTGAAGGCCCCCTCCGACTCCCCCTTGAAGGGGGGAAGAAATTGGTGTATGGTCATTTTTTCCAATTATTTAAGAGGTTTGCTATTCTATCCATAGCAGTCCGTATTTCTTCCTCGCTGATGGCATAAGAGAGCCGGATGCAGTTCGGGCATCCGAACGCCGACCCGGGCACAACCGCCACATGCGCCTCTTCTAACAAGCGCTCCGCCACTTCGTCTCCCGTCCCCCATGCACTCACATCCGGGAAGAGATAGAAAGCCCCCTGCGGTTCATGGAACTTGAGTCCCGGTATCTTCTGCGTAAGCGAACGAATCAGCTCCCGGCGTTTCGCGAAGACCTGTCTCATTTCTTCCACACACTCCTTCGTTCCGGTCAGCGCCGCCTCCGCTGCTTTTTGCGCGATCATGGTTGCGCATGTGATTTGTTGTCCCTGCAAGCGGATGCAGGCATTGACAAAAGCTTTGTTTTTAGACATAAGCCAACCCAGACGATAGCCGGTCATGGCATAGGCTTTGCTTACTCCGTTGATGATGATAAGGCGTTCCGCCAAGTCCGAGAAATGCGAGAAGGAAGGAGGAACAACTCCGTACGCCAGTTCGTTATAAATCTCATCGGAAAGGATATAGACCTCCGGAAAATCGCGTAATACATTCACCAGCGCGTCCAACTCCTCTCCCGAATAGACACTGCCCGTAGGGTTATTCGGCGAACAAAGAATGACCATGCGTGTTTTAGGCGTAAGAGCCGCTCTCAGTTGCGCAGGCGTCAGACAATAGCGGTTCTCGAAATCCGTCTGTACCGGCACTACAACACCTTCCGCCAGTTTGACCATCTCGCTATAACTAACCCAACTGGGCGTAGGAATAACCACCTCGTCTCCGGGGTTGACAACAGCCTGTATGGCGTTATAAATTGCCATTTTAGCTCCCGCCGACACCAGCACGTCATCCGCAATCCACGGGATAGCATTTCCCGTGATTGAGTTCTGATAGCCCGCAACCGCTTCTCTCAAAGCCGGAATACCCGCCACGGGTCCATAATGCGACCAGTGGTTGTCCACCGCCTCCTGTGCGGCGCGACGTACATGTTCCGGAGTATCCATATCCGGTTCACCCAAAGACATACTAACCACATCGACACCTGCGGCTTTCATCGCCTTCGCACGAGCAGCCATGACCAGACTCTGCGAGGCTTCAATCTTAAAAATACGATTAGATACTTGCATATATAATTCAAAATTCAAAATTCACAATGTGTGCGCGGAGGATCCGTCGAAGCAATGGGTACAGACATGGCTGCGCGGCAACCCGATAGCCCGTATGAGGGTCTCCAACTTGGTAAAACGCAGCGACTGCAGTCCGAACTTCTCAGCAATACAATCCACCATCCGCTTGTATTCCTCCGAATCAGTAACAGTATAAGCCCTTACTCTCTCATCGTCAGCGGCTGCTTCCGGTCCTTCCAGTTCCGCAATAACACGCCGCGTGATAAGTTCCATCACGGACTTGGACTCCGAGAAATTGATGAACGGACACCCGTACACGAGCGGAGGACATGCCACACGCATATGTATCTCTTTGGCTCCTCCGTCCAGCAGACAGCGTGTGTTATCCCTCAGTTGCGTTCCGCGCACAATAGAATCGTCGCAAAGCAACACCCTTCTGTCGCGCAAGATAGCGTTATTCTGGATCAATTTCATTTTAGCCACCAGGCTGCGCATGTTCTGATTGGTCGGCATGAACGAGCGGGACCATGTAGGCGTATATTTTGATATAGCGCGTCGGTACGGCACATTATGTCCCTCCGAATAACCGATAGCCATACCGATACCCGAATCCGGCACGCCGCAACAGCAATCCACCCGTGTGTCATCTTCTTTGCCCATTGCGAAACCGATATAGTTTCTGACATCCTCCACATTACGTCCTTCGAATGAGGATGTAGGGAAACCGTAGTAAACCCATAAGAACGAACAGATCTGCATATGGTCCGGCATAGGCGGCACAAGCAACTCTACTCTATCGGCGTACAGACGCACAATCTCACCCGGTCCCAGATCTCGGAGCCTGGTAAAACCGAGATTGTAAAAAGAAGACGGTTCACTTGCCGCACAGAAAGCCCCTTCCTTCTGCCCGATGATCAAAGGCGTCCGTCCCCACAGATCCCTCGCGCACACAATGCCGTTCTCGGTAAGAAGCATCAAAGAGAGAGAGCCTTTGATTTTCTCCTGGGCATAGCGTATTCCTTCTTCCAACGTAGGTTTCTGAATAATCATCAGCCCTACTAACTCCGTAGGATTGACCTTTCCCGAAGAAAACTCCGACAGATGCATATTGCACTCCAGAGCCTCTTCCGCCAGCGCATCCAGATTAGCAATCTTACCCACCGTAGAAAGCGCAAAACGCCCGAGATGCGAATTGAACAGAAGCGGTTGAGCATCCGTGTCCGAGATAATTCCAATTCCTGCATTGCCAATGAATTTCGGCAATTCATCCTCCATCTTGGTCCGGAAGGAAGCCTGGGAGATAGAGTGTATCACCCGGTTGAAATGCCCCGTTTCCTTATCAAAAGTAGCCATTCCGCCACGGCGTGTGCCTAAATGCGAATGATAATCGGTTCCATAAAATACATCCGCAGCACAGGGAGTAGTACTAATTGTTCCAAAAAAACCTGCCATAAATATTCCTTAAATAAACAGACTTAAATTTATTTCTTCAGATAAGCATTGATATTATTCTCAATGCGTGTTGCTAAATCACAGGTCTCTTCTTTCATGAACGCGTCCCCTGTAATACCTTCGTACAGTTCCACATAACGATCTGTGATCGATTGCACAACAGCAGGAGTCATTTCCGGAACCTGCTGTCCCTCTTTGCCTTGAAAACCATTGCCCATGAGCCATTCTCTGACGAACTCTTTGGACAGCTGGCGCTGCGGTTCTCCCGCTTCAAACCGTTCCGCATAGCCCTCAGCATAGAAATAGCGGCTTGAATCAGGCGTATGTACCTCATCCATCAGCATCACTTGTCCGTTGCACGAGCCGAACTCATATTTGGTGTCAACCAGGATGAGTCCATGTTTCCCGGCTATCTCCTGACCTCTGGCAAAGAGCGCCAACGCATACTGCTCTATCTGCCTGTACTCATTCTCCGGCACCAATCCGCGCGCAAGGATCTCTTCGCGTGAGATATCCTCGTCATGGGTACCTATCTCCGCTTTGGTGGTAGGTGTGATAATAGGAGTCGGGAACTTCTCATTCTCTCTCATCCCTTCCGGCAGTCTTACCCCGCAGATCTCCCGTGCACCGGCTTTGTATGCCCTCCAGGCAGATCCACAGAGGTAGCCGCGTACAATCATTTCAACCGGATAGCCCTTGCAACGATAGCCGATAGAAACCATCGGATCCGGTGTCGCTAACAGCCAGTTAGGCACTATATCCCTTGTCTCATTCAGAAACTTAGCCGCAATCTGGTTGAGGATCTGTCCCTTGAAGGGGATTCCCTCCGGCAGAATGACGTCAAAAGCAGAGATGCGGTCTGTAGCCACCATACAAAGCAGGTTGTCGCCAATGAAATAGACATCACGTACTTTGCCATGATAGACACTCGTTTGACCGGGAAAAGAAAAATTGGTTGATGTTAATGCGTTCATATTATATCGAATTACGAATTAAAATTACGAATTACTTATACTCGCTCCACTCTCTGATAGCAAGCGTATCCAGCGGCACATCAAGGAAAGCATTGATGAATGCCTCTGCCAACCGGGCGTTGGTGATCAACGGTATATTGAGGTCCACTGCCGTACGCCGCATCTGGTAATAACTGTCATGCACCGTGTCCGCCAAGGTATCCACAGGTATGCCGACAAACAGCTCAATCTGTTTGTTATGCATCAGATTAGAGACAATCGGCTGTTTCAGCTGGCCGAATTCATCCAGATGCTCTTTCTTGTACACCCGGATATTAGGCACGCCTACCCCGTTGAGGAACTCACTTGTACCTCCCGTGGCGTAGATGGTATAGCCGCGTTGTACAAGTCTCTTGATAACATCCAGAAGATGCGCACGCTGTTTCGGTCCGCCTATGGCGAAAAGAATATTCTTCTTAGGAATACGCATTCCTACCGATAACAGCGATTTGAGGAGCGCACAACTTGCGTCTTCTCCAAGGCATCCCACTTCGCCGGTAGAAGCCATGTCCACTCCCAGTATAGGATCGGCATCCTGAAGTCGGTTAAAAGAGAACTGCGAGGCTTTTACTCCCACATAGTCAAAATCAAAGAGCGATTTGTGGGGTCGCTCGATAGGCAGCCCAAGCATGATACGAGTTGCGAGATCTATGAGATTGATCTTCAGCACTTTGCTCACAAACGGGAACGACCGTGATGCACGAAGATTGCACTCGATTACTTTGATCTCATTCTCCCGCGCCAAGTATTGGATATTGAACGGTCCGGAGATATTCAGTTCACGCGCTATCCTACCGGAAATACGTTTTATACGGCGTACGGTCTCTACATATAGTTTCTGCGCGGGGAACATGATCGTAGCATCACCCGAATGGACTCCGGCAAACTCCACATGCTCGGAGATAGCATATGCTATTATCTCTCCGTCGCGCGCAACAGCATCCATCTCCACTTCTTTGGTATTGGTCATGAACTTGGAAATAACCACAGGATGCTCTTTCGACACTTTGGCTGCCAGTTGCAGGAACTTATGCAGTTGCTCCTCGTTGGAGCAGACATTCATCGCTGCTCCGGAAAGGACATAAGACGGACGTACAAGGACAGGATATCCTACCCTCTCAATGAACTTTTCTACATCGTCCATCGAGGTCAAAGCACTCCATTCCGGCTGATCCACTCCGATACGGTCCAGCATTGCAGAGAATTTATCCCGATCCTCTGCGTTATCAATGGATTTTGCCGAAGTGCCCAAGATAGGAACTTGCTGTTTGTCCAGTTTCATCGCCAGATTGTTTGGGATCTGCCCTCCGGTGGAGACGATCACTCCTTGCGGGTTCTCCAGTTCAATGATATCCATCACGCGCTCAAACGTGAGTTCATCGAAATAGAGGCGGTCACACACATCATAATCCGTAGAAACAGTCTCGGGGTTATAATTGATCATAACCGAGCGGAACCCATTATTGCGGATGGTATTCAGAGCCTGTACTCCGCACCAGTCAAACTCTACAGACGAACCGATCCTGTATGCGCCGGAACCCAATACAATAATTGATTTATGGTCTCCCGTATAATGCACATCGTTCTTTATGCCACTATAAGTCAAATAGAGGTAATTGGTCTGTGCCGGGAACTCTCCTGCCAACGTGTCTATCTGTTTTACGACCGGCAGTACGCCCATGTTCTTACGGAATTCACGCATCTTAATGACCGCTTGATCCATCGGCATCTGCTTGCCTAATCCAACAGCCCGTGCAATCTGGAAATCCGAGAATCCCAACTGTTTGGCGCGCAGAAGGAGGTCATGCGACAGATGTTCCAACCCACCCGTCTGTCTGAGTTTGAGATCCCATTGAATGATGTGCTCCAGGCGCTGCAGGAACCAATTATCAATCTTCGTCAGTTTATGTATCCGCTCTACGCTATAGCCCTCATACATCGCTTGTGCAATAGCAAAAATGCGCTTGTCCGTAGGCGCCTTGAGCGCCGCATCCAGATCATCCACATGAAGGTCTTTGTTTTCCGTAAAACCATGCATTCCCTGCCCGATCATTCTTAGACCTTTCTGAATTGCATCTTCGAAAGTACGGCCTATTGCCATTACTTCACCTACGGATTTCATGGAGCTACCAAGTTCACGGTTTACCCCGCGGAACTTACCCAAATCCCAACGAGGTATCTTGCATACCACATAATCCAGCGCAGGCTCGAAGAAAGCGGAAGTGGATTGCGTAACGGAGTTCTTGAGTTCAAACAGACCATATCCGAGGCCTAACTTTGCTGCAACAAACGCAAGAGGATAGCCGGTTGCCTTGGACGCCAAGGCAGAAGAACGGCTGAGACGTGCGTTAACCTCAATAACGCGGTAGTCTTCCGATTCAGGATCAAAGGCATACTGCACATTACATTCTCCCACAATCCCTAAATGGCGGATGATGCGGATAGCAAGAGCGCGCAGTTTATGGTATTCAGAGTTGGTGAGCGTTTGAGAGGGCGCTATCACAATGGATTCACCGGTATGTATTCCCAGCGGATCAAAATTCTCCATATTACATACCGTAATACAGTTGTCATAGCGGTCACGCACTACTTCGTACTCAATCTCTTTCCACCCCTTGAGTGACTTCTCCACCAGGACCTGCGGCGAGAACGAGAAAGCTTTCTCCGCCAACCTATCCAACTCCTGCTCGTTGTCGCAGAATCCCGAGCCAAGACCACCCAAAGCGTACGCAGCACGGATAATAACCGGATACCCCAATTCAGTTGCGGCACGACGAGCCTCTTCTATGGTTTCACATGCTTCGGATTTAATCGTCTTGACCTCAATCTGGTCCAATTGACGTACGAAAAGTTCGCGGTCTTCCGTATTGATAATTGTCTCTACCGGCGTTCCTAATACTTGCACATTATATTTTTCCAACACCCCGGAGCGATAAAGAGCGACACCGCAGTTGAGGGCTGTCTGTCCGCCGAAGGAAAGCAGAATGCCGTCCGGGCGCTCTTTCTCTATCAGACGCTCAACGAAATAAGGGGTAACCGGCAAGAAATAGATATGATCCGCTACTCCTTCGGATGTCTGTACTGTAGCGATATTAGGATTGATCAGTACGGTCTCTATTCCTTCTTCACGAAGAGCTTTAAGCGCCTGGGAGCCCGAATAATCGAATTCACCGGCTTCGCCGATTTTAAGAGCACCTGAGCCAAGAACTAATACTTTATGTATGTTTTCAAATTTCATATCGATACAATTATTGGTTTAGAAGCTTTACGAAATCATCAAATAAGAACTCTGTATCCACCGGTCCGGAACAAGCCTCCGGATGGAACTGTGCAGAGAACCAAGGCTCCGATTTATGTCTGATACCTTCGTTAGACCCATCATTCATATTGACAAACAACGGTTCCCACTCTTCCGGTAATGTATTTGCATCCACTGCATAGCCGTGGTTTTGCGAAGTTATAAAACAACGGTCAGTGCCTACCATTCGTACCGGTTGGTTGTGCGAACGATGACCATACGGCAACTTATATATAGTCGCTCCTGCAGCCTTACCCAGCAACTGGTTACCCATACATATACCGGCTATAGGTTTATGGAATTTCATGTATGTCTTGATATGATCCACCAATACCTGACAGGTATCCGGATTACCCGGTCCATTGGAGAGGAAAAGACCGTCTGCCTCTATCGTATTGAAATCATAATCCCATGGCACACGTATCACTTCCAGCCCCCGGTTGATGAGACACCGTATAATATTATGTTTCACACCGCAATCCACAAGAATGACCTTTTTCGCTTTGCCCTCATTATAGCGGATAACTTGTTTGCACGAAACCTGCGCAACAAAGTTGACATCCTCGTATTGCGCTTCCGGTGCCGGCGCACAGCCTTCTATTTCAATCGACCCCATCATCACGCCATGCTCACGGAGCAGCATCGTCAATGCGCGCGTATCAATACCCGTAATGCCCGGAATATTCTCGCGTTTGAGCCATTCGGCAAGCGTCTCATGACCGTTCCAATGGCTGAATTCCCCGCTGTACTCACTGCAAATAATCGCTCTCGCATAGATACGGTCACTCTCCATGAAAGTGGCTAATCCATCCGGACGGAAAGAAAACTCCGGCACACCGTAGTTTCCTACCAACGGGAAAGTAATGGTCATCAGTTGGCCTGCATAGCTCGGGTCAGTAAGCGATTCCGGATACCCCACCATCGCAGTATTGAATACCACCTCTCCGCTCACAGGTACATCAGCTCCAAAACTATAACCTTCAAAGGCAGTACCGTCACTGAGCCGTAAAATTGCTTTTTTCTTAGCCAATGTGGCACGATTAACTTCGTTTTTCATTATCTCCATATAGTTGCTTCGCGATCCGGACCTACTGAAATTATCTTAATAGGAGTAGCCAATTCGCGTTCCAAGAAATTAACATAGTTGATAAATGCTTGCGGTAGTTCCTCCTGCTTGGTGCAGTGTGTCAAATCCGTCTGCCATCCGGGGAAATCCTCGTACACAGGCTCTACATTCTTATCAATAGAGAACGGGAAATCACGCGTCACTTCTCCGTTGATTCGATAAGCCGTGCAAGCTTTGACAACAGGGAACGTATCCAACACATCGGATTTCATCATCAGCAGTTGTGTTACCCCGTTGAGCATGATAGTATATCGCAGCGCAACAAGATCAATCCATCCGCAACGGCGTTCACGTCCGGTAACCGCACCGTACTCATGCCCTATTGCGCGGATCTTCTTGCCCGTTTCATCAAACAGCTCTGTCGGGAAAGGTCCTGAGCCTACACGCGTACAATAGGCTTTGAAAATACCATACACTTCTCCAATCCGGCTTGGCGCCAATCCGAGACCGGTGCATGCTCCGGCACAAACCGTATTGCTGGAAGTCACAAAGGGATAAGAGCCGAAATCAATATCCAGCAACGATCCTTGTGCGCCTTCACATAAGATCGATTGATCTGCACTAAGCGCTTTGTTGACGAAATGCTCGCTGTCAACAAAACGGAACGTACGCAGGTATTCAATAGCCTGCATCCACTCTTTTTCGAGTGCTTCAAGTCCCTCTAATGACACAGGAGTTCCGCCATTAGCAACAGCAGAGGCATTGAGACCGTTGATCATGTCAATATGGCGGGCACGTGCCAGCGCATATTTCTCGGAAAAGCCATCAAGAATATCGCCTACACGCAACCCGTTACGGCTCACCTTGTCCGTATATGTCGGTCCAATACCTTTTCCTGTCGTACCGATCTTGGCCTTACCCTTAGCTGCTTCGTTTGCCTGATCCAGGATACGATGAGTCGGCAGAATCAGGTGCGCTTTCTTGGAAATATACAAGCGGTCATGTAAGTTATGACCGGATTGCGCCAATTCTTCCGCTTCCTTTTGGAACAAAACCGGATCCAACACAACACCATTGCCTATCAGATTGACTTTGCCGCCTTGGAAGATACCGGAAGGAATACTACGCAGGACGTATTTCTGCCCTTCAAATTCAAGGGTATGCCCGGCGTTCGGACCTCCTTGGAAGCGGGCAATAATATCATACTTCGGAGTCAGTACATCCACCATTTTGCCTTTCCCCTCATCCCCCCATTGGAGTCCTAAAAGAATGTCTGCTTTTTTCATATGCCTAATTGGTTAAAGATATAATCTACATTTTTCATGTAATAATCGAGTGTGAAACAGTTGTCTATTTCCTGCGCCGACAAATATCGCATTACTTCAGGCGTACTCTTGAGCAGTTCCTGCATCTGCCCCCCCTCCATCAGCGTACGCATTGCCACAGGCTGCACCAGATCATATGCCTGCTCACGTACCAATCCTTTCTCTATCAGTGCGTTCATCACCCGTTGTGCGAAAATTGCGCCGTGTGTCAGACCGATATTATGAAGCATATTCTCGGGATAAACCACCAGGTTATCCAAGATATTCATCAACCTTGCCAGCATATAATCCAACAACATCGTAGCATCCGGTAAAACAATCCGCTCGGTAGAAGAATGCGAAATATCCCGTTCGTGCCATAACGCGATGTTTTCAGATGCCGTACACATATAGCCGCGCATCACTCGCGCGCATCCGCATATGTTTTCAGAAGAAATAGGATTGCGCTTATGCGGCATAGCGGATGACCCTTTCTGTCCTTTGCGGAAAGCTTCCTCCACTTCCCTTACCTCCTGACGCTGCATATTACGTATCTCCAGCGCTATTTGCTCCAAAGATCCTGCAATAACGGCCAAAGAAGACAAATAGAATGCATGCCTGTCACGTCCCAACACCTGTGTTGCGATTTTAGCCGATTCAATACCCAGATGCTCGCAGACATATTGCTGGATGAAAGGCGGGATATTAGCATAATTCCCTACTGCTCCTGACAGTTTGCCGGCCTCGACACCTTTCGCAGCCATCTCAAACCGCTCCATGTTGCGCTGCATCGTGGCATACCATAAAGCCCATTTAAGACCAAATGATGTGACATCCGCGTGCATACCATGCGTACGCCCGATAACCGGAGTATATTTGAACTCGTTGGCCCGTTTCTGCAGCACAGCCATGAATTGTTGCAGGTCATCACGCAGAATGGAATTCGCTTGCTTGAGCAAATATCCATTGGCCGTATCAACCACGTCGGTCGAAGTCAGTCCGTAATGTACCCATTTGCGTTCCTCACCCAGCGATTCGCTGACCGTACGAGTAAAAGCCACTACATCATGGCGTGTGATCTCCTCTATCTCATGGATGCGATCCACATCAAATGATGCATTAGCACGCAGTTTGGCCACATCGTCTTTGGGAACAATCCCCAACTCAGACCAAGCTTCAGCTGCGAGTATCTCTACCTCCAGATAAGCTTGGAACTTATTCTGCTCTGTCCATATATTGCGCATTGCTGCGCGCGAATAACGATCTATCATGATTATTTTACGTTATAGGAAATGCATTTATACGCCTGCTCGACTTTAGCAAGTGCCTTTTCAACCGATTCGTCTGTAGCCAGAACTACTCCATAACGTCGATGCCCATGTACTTCCGGTTTTCCGAACAAACGGAGTTGGACACCCGGGATTGCCAAAGCCTTCTCTATACCCTCAAAAAACACTTCTTTGCCTTCTCCTTCAATTACGATAGCCTTACTTGCTGAAGGTTGGAAGAAGCGGATCTCCGGAACAGGGAGCCCTAAGACAGCGCGTGCATGCAGCGCGAATTCACTCAGATCCTGGCTAATCATAGTCACCATACCTGTATCATGCGGCCGCGGGCTGACCTCAGAGAAAATAACTTTATCTCCTTGTACAAACATCTCCACACCGAAAATACCATATCCTCCTAATGCGTCTGTTACCTCTTTTGCGATATGCTGAGCTTGCAGTAGTGCCTCCGTTGCCATTGCCTGCGGCTGCCATGATTCACGGTAGTCTCCGTCCACCTGGTGGTGACCAATAGGTTGCAAGAACGTAGTGCCGCCGGAATGACGTACTGTCAGCAAAGTAATCTCATAGTCAAAATGAATAAATCCTTCCACAATGACTCTGCCTGCACCGGCACGTCCCCCCTCCTGTGAAATGGCCCATGCCGTCTCCATGTCTGCTTCTGTACGAATAGTAGATTGTCCGTGTCCTGAAGAAGACATGATAGGTTTAACCACACAGGGGATACCAATCTCCTTTACAGCCGCGATAAACTCATCGTGATTATCAGCGAACTTGTACGGTGCTGTAGGCAAATGCAATTCCTCGGATGCCATACGACGTATCGCCTCGCGGTTCATGGTGAGGAAAGCGGCTTTTGCCGTCGGAATCACACGGTAGCCTTCTTTTTCCAGTTCTACCAATGTCGGAGTGGCAATAGCTTCCACTTCGGGAATAATAAGCGAAGGCTGCTCTGCTTCAATAATCTCACGCAGGCGGTTACCGTCCAGCATATTGAATACATACGAGCGATGCGCCACCTGCATAGCCGGTGCGTTCGCATAACGGTCACATGCGATTACTTCTACGCCGTAACGTTGAAGTTCAATAGTGACTTCTTTGCCCAGTTCGCCGCTACCAAGCAACAATGCGCGTGTAGCAATGGGAGTGAGTGGAGTTCCGAATTTCATTTTTGTACCAATTATTTGTTAATACGTTTTTTATAACATTCTATCGTGTTGCGCATGAGCATTGTAATGGTCATGGGCCCTACGCCGCCCGGGACAGGAGTAATAGCACCGGCAATAGGAGCCACAGTCTCAAAATCAACATCTCCTACTAGTCTGCCGTCTTCCAGACGATTAATACCTACATCGATGACAATAGCGCCTTGCTTGACCATATCTGCCGTAATCATCCGCGGACGACCTACAGCCACTATCAAAATATCCGCCTTGCGGCATATAGCAGCCAGATCTTTCGTACGGCTGTGTGCTATTGTTACGGTGCAGTTCTTATCCAATAACAGTTTGGCTATCGGTTTTCCCACGATGTTGCTGCGCCCTACCACCACTGCATGTCGTCCTCCGAGGTCAACATGAGTTTGTTCCAATAAAGCGATAATACCGAGCGGTGTGCATGGCACTATTGCCGGCTGATTCAGCCATAGTCCGGCAACATTGGAGGGATGAAAGCCGTCCACATCTTTTTCCGGAGCAATTGCTTCAATCACCGTCTGTTCGTCAATATGCTTCGGTAATGGCAATTGCACCAATATTCCATCCACATCGTCCTTTCCGTTTCGTTCTGCAATAACACGAAGCAGTTCTTCCTGACTTGTTGTCTCCGGTAATTGAATCAGTTCGCCATCAAAGCCGCAATATTCCGTGGCTTTAATCTTACTTTTCACATACGACATGCTGGCCGGGTTCTGCCCCACTATGATTACATCCAAACATGGTTTGCGGCCATATTTCCCGGTAAGAACGGCGACTTGCCCGCGCAGCTCTTCCTTCAGTTGTTGCGCTATTTGTTTTCCGTCAATGATCATAATGCCCAGTGTGCTATATCTTTTCTGTAAAACAAGTTTGTGCAATTGATTTTCTTTATTTCATCGTACACATTGCGCTGCGCTTGTTTGATATCCTCACCATGCGCAATACACATCAACACACGCCCGCCGTTAGTCAACAGTTTTCCCTCTTTCCGTTTCGTCCCCATATGCAATACCAAGCCGTCAAAATCTTCCACTCCGGTTATCTCTGCCCCTTTGGCATATGCGCCCGGGTAGCCACATGATGCCATGACGACTCCAACTGTAGCTTGTTTGCGCCAATGAACAGCCTCCAAAGTCTCACCAGTGGCGATAGCATGGAAAACAGTATAAGCATCTGTTTCCATTAACGGCAGTACCACTTCTGTTTCAGGATCACCGAAACGGGCATTGAACTCAATAACTTTTATTCCATCAGCCGTCTTCATCAAGCCGCCATAGAGTACTCCTGTCAACGGTTTTCCTTCCTTTACCATTGCCTCTGCAACAGGTTGCAAAATGTGCTCCAGTGCCCATTGTTCTTCTTCGGCAGATATAAACGGCAGTGGCGTATAAGCTCCCATTCCACCGGTATTAGGACCTTCATCCCCGTCATAAGCACGCTTATGATCCTGGCTCAACGGCATTGGATACACCTGATTATGATGTACAAAAGCCATAAAGGAGAACTCCGGACCTTGGAGAAAATCCTCAATGACCACTTTGCCTTTTCCGAACGCTTCACCGACCAGCATGTCGCGTAAAGTGTCCGATGCCTCTTGCTCGTCTTTGGCAATAACCACTCCCTTACCGGCAGCCAAGCCGTCGTATTTGAGCACAGCAGGATACGAATTGCGCGAACGCACATACTGCATCGCTTCGTCATAATCCGCGAAACTGCGATAAGCCGCTGTCGGTATATTATATTTAGCCATAATTTCTTTGGCAAACTCCTTGCTGGCTTCAATCTGCGTGGCTGCCTTCGAATGACCGAATACGGGTATGCCCGCTTCACGGAATGCGTCCGCTACGCCTGCCGCCAAAGCTGCTTCCGGCCCTATGACACAAAGATCTATCTTATGCGTTTCAGCAAAGGTGAGCAGTTGCTCCACATCTGTATCGGCAATATCCTCACATTCAGCCAACTGTGCAATTCCGGCATTTCCCGGTGCGCAGTAAATATGCTCCACATACTTACTGCGGCTCAGTTGATACACTATCGCGTGTTCCCTGCCGCCGGATCCTATAACCAAGACGTTCTTTTTCATTAGTGTTTAAAATGACGCATGCCCGAGAAGAGCATTGTGATATGATGACTGTTCGCGGCTTCGATACTTTCTGCATCACGAACACTGCCGCCAGGTTGCACTATTGCTTTAATTCCATATTCTGCTGCACTCTCCACGCAATCGCTAAACGGGAAGAACCCGTCCGAAGCCATTACCAGTCCTGCATCTTTGATATCTTTTCCTTCTGCGGCCAGGGACTCTTGCGCCTGTTTAAGAGCAATAGCGGCAGAACCTACTCTATTCATTTGACCGGCTCCTACGCCATATGTGCGGCCATCTTTTACGACCACGATCGCATTGGATTTGACATGTTTCACAATCTGCCATCCGAACTGCATATCGCTCATCTGCGCATCGCTCGGTTTGGTCTCCGTGACACACATGTCGTTTGTCAGACGAATTGTTTGAGTATCTAATTGCTGTACCAGCATGCCGCCGTTTACCGATACATACTGCATCTGCTTGGTCTCCACAGGCGCCATATCTACTTCCAAAAGACGCAGGTTCTTTTTGACCGTCAATACATCCAATGCTTCCTGCGTGAATGACGGAGCCATGATGATCTCAAGGAAGATCGGTTTCATCTGTTCTGCCATCTCTTTGTCCACCACGCAATTGGTAGCTACTATACCGCCGAAGATTGACACTTTGTCCGCCTCATATGCTTTTGTCCATGCCTCCAAGCCATTTTTCCCGACAGCAGCCCCGCATGGGTTCATATGTTTGAGGCCTACACAGAAAGGCGTCTGACCAAACTCCCGCACAATATTCAGCGCCGCATTGGCATCCTGTATGTTGTTATACGACAACTCTTTTCCATGGAGCTGGCGGGCAGAAGCCAACGAAAATGGTACATGTTCCGTTGCGGCATAGAACTTGGCATCCTGATGCGGGTTTTCACCGTAGCGCAGGCCTTGTTTGAGATCGTATTCCAGGAACAGTTTCTCATTCAGTCCGGCAGCTTTGCGCATATAGGTGGCAATGCACATATCATATTCTGCAGTGTGGGTATATGCCTTGGCGCTCAGTTCAAGCCGGGTCTCCTTCTTGGTGTTTCCTTCCGCCTGTATTTCACTCAGTACACGGGTGTAATCATCCGGATCACATACCACCGTTACGTCATTCCAGTTCTTAGCTGCCGAGCGAAGCATGGACGGACCACCGATATCAATTTTCTCAATTGCTTCCGCCATGGTAGTCCCCTCTTTGGCAATCGTCTGGCGGAAAGGATACAGATTAACGCATACCAAGTCAATCAGCCCTATTCCGTTTTGCTGCAAAGCCTCCATGTGAGATGGTTCATCACGGCGTGCCAATAATGCGCCGTGTACCTTGGGATGAAGGGTCTTTACTCGACCATCGCATATCTCCGGAAAACCTGTTACTTCACTAATACCGATGGTTTTAACTCCGTTCTCTTCCAGTAGTTTCTGTGTGCCTCCGGTGGCGATAATCTGCCAATTGGCAGCTTGTAATCCTTTTACAAACTCGACGAGTCCAGTTTTGTCACTGACGCTCACTAATGCTCTTTTTTGTACCATATTGTTAGTTTTTGCTTACGATACTGTTTTCACCGGCCTGGACATGACCGATAATCTGTGCTTTTTCGCCTGCAAAGTCTAGGATTTCCTTTACTTTGTCTGCATCCGACTCTGAAACAGCCATTACCATGCCTATTCCCATATTAAAGATGTTGAACATCTCTCGGTGCGGTATCCGGCCTTTTTCTTCCAAAAAACGGAAAACAGGAAGAATCTCCCAAGTGCCTTCTTCGATATAAAATCCCTGTCCCGGTTGGAAGATACGCGGAATATTTTCATCAAATCCGCCTCCTGTAATATGCGCTACACCGTGTACATCCAAATTACGGATCACTTCCAGCACCGGTTTAACGTATATCTTCGTGGGCGTAAGCAATACTTCTCCGAGAGTTTTTTGAGCGTCTAATTCTGGATATACCTTTTTCAGGTCGAGCTGCGCATCACGAATTATCTTGCGTACCAATGAATAGCCGTTTGAATGTACTCCGGAGGAAGATATACCTATTAACACATCACCCACTTTCACTCCGGAGCCGTCAATCAGTTTCGATTTTTCAACCACTCCGGTAGTATATCCTGCGATATCGTATTCGCCGTTCTGATACATGCCCGGCATCTCAGCCGTTTCCCCACCGACCAACGCACATCCGGCCTGACGGCAACCTTCCGCTACGCCACTGACTATTGCTTCTATCTGCTCGGGAATATTATGTCCCGTAGCGATATAATCAAGGAAGATAAGCGGTTCAGCCCCTTGTGCCAACACGTCATTGACACACATCGCTACGGCATCTATACCGATCGTATCATGTTTGTCCATCGCAAAAGCGATTTTCAACTTGGTGCCTACTCCATCCGTGCCGCTAACCAGAACAGGTTCTTTCACTCCTAAAGAGGAGAGGTCAAACATCCCCCCAAACGCCCCGATTGATCCCATAGATCCCGGTCTAACGGTCGAACGAACGTGCGATTTTATTCTACTTACAACCTCATATCCGGCTTCCAGATTTACGCCGGCTGCTTCATAATGCTGCGCCATAAAGATTTGGTTTATTTGTGCTTGAAATAATTAACTGCGTTTTCGAATAGTGGTTGGTATTTGTTGCCTGCGATATTCGCAAATACATTTTCCTCCCAACGTTCAGAATGCCCCATTTTACCCAATATCTGCCCGTCAGGAGAAAGAAGACCCTCTATCGCATAACACGATCCGTTAGGATTATAAGGCGATTCCATTGTGGGTTGCCCTGTTCGCGGGTCGGCATATCGGAATGCCACCTGCCCATTTTCAAACAGTTGTTTCGCCAATGTTCCACTAATCACTAACTTACCTTCGCCATGACTCACTGCGATAGTATGCAGGTCTCCCAGTTCCATTCCCTTAAGCCAAGGACTGTTGGTAGAAGCAACCGTTGTGGTCACGATCTGCGAGACATGCCGGTTAATATCATTGCGGAACAAAGTGGGACTATCCGTTGTCACTTGTCCTAACTTGCCGTATGGTAACAGCCCGGATTTGATGAGCGCCTGGAAGCCGTTGCATATGCCTAAAATCAGCCCACCACGCTCCAAAAGCGACTCAATGGCGCGGCTCACCTTTTTATTATTGAGTACCGAGACAATGAACTTAGCGGATCCATCGGGTTCGTCGCCTAAGGAGAATCCTCCGGCTAACATCAGAATCTGCGCTTTCTCAATATACGCGACCATCTCGTCAATCGAGGCAATCACATCTTGCTCAGTCAGATTACGGAAGATTGTTACTTCCACCTCCGCTCCAGCCATGCGCCATGCTTTGGCACTGTCATAATCGCAGTTCGTTCCCGGGAAGACGGGAATGTATACAACCGGTTTCTTGCCTTTCATATCCTCATGCGCTATCGGCAGGGGCCTATGCTGTTTGAGCCTTTTACATTCAGGCATTAATTCTTTATGCTGCGCCTCCATCGTAGCCGGATATACTTTTCTGAACGGCTCCGTGCAGGCATCATAAAGGGCATCACGTTTAATTGCTACGCCATTAATGACAATACTGTCGCTATCTGTCACAAATCCCAATTGGACAGCATCCGGAATGGATAACTCTGCCGCCGCTTCTACCAGAATACTACCATATTGGTAATTGTAAAGGTCTTCTTCATTGATGCGGATATCAGCACCTAATTCATTGCCGAACGACATTTTTGCCAGCGCCTCACATACACCGCCAAAGCCGATAGCATAGGCAGAAACAATCTGACCGGATTGAACAGCCTTTGTTGTGTCTGTCCATAATTGCTTCAGTTGATCTGTATCCGGCATATAATTAGCCAACGGCTTATGCTGCAACAGATAGAGTCTATTGCCCGCTTTCTTCAGATCCGTACTTATGACCTTGTCTGCGTGTACCGTTGTTATGCCAAAAGCAATCAAGGTTGGAGGAACAGATATATGCTCGAATGTACCGGACATGGAGTCTTTTCCACCAATGGACGGCAGACCTAACGCCACTTGCATTTTCAGCGCGCCTAACAGTGCACTGAGCGGTTTTCCCCAGCTATGGCGGTCTTCTGTCATACGCTCGAAATACTCCTGATAACTGAACCGCATATGACTATAGTCAGCACCTGCCGCTACGACTTTACTGCACGCTTCTACGACCGCATATGCTGCACCATGATAAGGGCTCCATTCCGAGATGAACGGATTATATCCGAAGGCCATTATGGAGGCTGTATTCGTAAAGCCGTCAGTAGGCAGTTTCTGCACACTCACCTGAGTCTCGCTACGTTGCATCTTGCCGCCAAAAGGCATCAGGACAGTAGAGCGGCCGATCGTAGCATCAAACTCCTCTATCAATCCCTTCTGACTCGTTACATTAGCCGAACGCATTACGTTGCACATACGTTCCTCGAGGGTTGCGCCTGCTATTGTTTGCGCAAACGGATTGCGTTCTTCTACCGGCATGATTGTAGCCTGAGCATAGTGCTTAGCCCCCGCCGAGTCAATAAACGCGCGGCTCAAATCAGCTACCATTTCTCCTTTGTAATACAGGCGCATGCGCCCTGTAGCAGTCACATCAGCTACATACGTCACTTCTATATTATCCCTATGGCAGAAAAACTCAAAGGCCTCTTGGTCCTTTTTCTCCACTACTACCGCCATACGTTCTTGTGACTCCGAGATAGCCAATTCTGTGGGGTTCAGACCAGAATATTTTGTCGGCACGCGGTCGAGATAGATATCCAATCCGTCAGCCAGTTCACCAATTGCCACACTCACGCCTCCGGCGCCGAAATCATTGGATTTCTTTATCAGTTTCGTTACCTCGTGGCGACGGAATAGACGCTGAATCTTTCTTTCCTCGGGTGCGTTACCTTTCTGCACCTCGCTGCCGCACGACTCAAGAGAAGCCTCTGTATGCTCTTTACTGGATCCGGTGGCACCACCGATACCATCGCGTCCGGTACGTCCGCCTAACAGCAGAATGACATCGCCGGCTTGCGGCGTTTCGCGACGCACTGCATCCGCTTTGACAGCACCTACGACCGCGCCGACTTCGAGACGTTTAGCCACATAGGAAGGATGATAAATCTCTCTGACATGCGTAGTTGCCAAACCGATCTGGTTTCCATATGACGAATAGCCGGAAGCTGCTTTGCGCGAGATAATCTGTTGCGGTAACTTTCCTGCCAGAGTCTCGCTCACAGGGGCATAGATATCGCCGGCACCGGTAACACGCATGGCCTGATAGACATATGCACGTCCGGACAGAGGATCACGTATCGCTCCGCCGAGACAAGTACTGGCACCACCGAAAGGCTCTATCTCCGTAGGATGATTATGGGTCTCGTTCTTGAATTGCAACAACCAACGCTCTATCTTGCCGTCCACATCCACATCTATGAATATTGAGCAGGCGTTATTCTCCTCGCTTATCTCCATGTCATCCAACAGACCTTGTTGCTTGAGATAACGGGCACCAATAGTAGCCAGTTCCATCAGGCAAAGAGGTTTCTCTTCTCGTCCCAACTCCGCGCGAATACGGCGGACGCTGTCCAAAGTCTGCGATATATCCGATTTAATAAAAGAATCCTCTATTTCTATATCCTTCAGAATCGTAGTAAATGTCGTATGTCTGCAATGATCGGACCAATAAGTATCAAGAATACGCAGTTCCGTCTCTGTCGGGTCTCTATGCTCTTTGCTGAAATAATCAACGACACAGGATAAATCATCCGCATTCATTGCCAATCCCCATTGTTTGCAGAAATCCGTATATTGCGTCTTAGGCATCGCGGTAAAACCTGCTAAGGATACAAGGGGCTTCACATCTGCGGTCTGCTGTCGCTCCAGAATATTCAAGTCTTTTTCACGGGCTTCAACCGCATTGATGTAATAATGACGTATTCTCGCCATTTCATCCTCTGTCATTAGATCTTCGAAAATCAGCAAACGGCTCGAACGGATATCTATATCTGCATTCGGGTCAATCAGATGAACGCAGTCAATAGCCGATGAAGCACGCTGATCGAACTGGCCCGGGATATACTCTACAGCCAAGTATTGTTTGCCGTCCAGACAGACCGATTCGGTCACGGTATCTGTTACAATCTCGCCAAAGACACTGAATTTGCTTTGCTCCAGCAACTCGTCGCTAAACCCGAATAAATCATACACACATAGGTAGCGCATATGCCGGATATGCATCTGCAGATTCTCGTTCAGTTCGCGACGCAGACTCTCTGCTTCTACGCGGAATCCTTCTTTTTTCTCAACAAAAAGCCTTTTGTTCATATCAGATAACGGTAGCTAATACTTTTTCTGTTTGCTGGCGACGAAAATCAATATATTTTTCGCGCAGGTCCCTATCCTGCAAAGCCAAGATACTTACAGCCAGCAGAGCTGCATTCTTTGCGCCGTCAATAGCTACGGTAGCAACAGGTATTCCGCTAGGCATCTGTACCATTGATAGCAGACTATCCAAACCGTCAAGGGTCTTAGAGCGAACAGGAACCCCGATCACCGGCAGTTGCGTCAATCCGGCAATGACACCTGCCAAATGCGCAGCACCTCCTGCTCCGGCAATGATAATTTGCAGACCGCGATCCTCGGCACTCTCTGCCCATTCCATCAACGCATGCGCCGCACGATGAGCAGAAATAACACGTTTGTCAACGTCAATACCGAAACTTTCGAGGGTATCGATAGCCGCCTGCATTACAGGCAGGTCGCTGGCAGAACCCATAATAACTCCTACTTTCTTAGCCGCATGGGCACGATTAACTTCGTTTTTCATATTATTATTCCCATTCTATTGTGGAGGGTGGTTTGGACGAGATGTCGTAACATACTCTGTTCACTCCCTTCACTTTATTAATTATCTCATTACTTATCTTCGCCAGCACTTCATACGGGATGTGTGCAAAATCTGCTGTCATAGCATCGCTGGAAGTAACTGCACGCAGCGCTATCGGGTTCTCATACGTCCGTTCATCGCCCATCACGCCTACGGATCTCACTTCGCTCAGCAGGATAGCCCCCGCCTGCCATATCTCATCATATAGTCCGGCTTCGCGGAGATTATTGATATATATTGCGTCTGCCTCCTGCAGGATTCGTATTTTCTCGCGAGTAATATCTCCTAAGATACGAACCGCCAGTCCCGGTCCCGGGAAAGGATGTCGTGTGATCAAATGCTCCGGCATTCCTAAACTGCGTCCCACACGGCGTACTTCGTCTTTGAAGAGCCACTTAATCGGTTCGCAGAGCTGAAGGTGCATCTCCTTAGGCAGGCCTCCAACATTATGATGGCTTTTTATCACTTTGCCTGTTATATTCAGACTCTCAATACGGTCGGGATAGATCGTTCCTTGCGCGAGCCATTTGGCGTCCGTAATCTTCTTGGCTTCCGCATTGAAGACTTCTACAAAATCGCGGCCGATAATCTTTCTTTTTTGTTCGGGATCCTTGATTCCGGCAAGGTCACTCAAAAACTTATCACTTGCGTCCACGCCTGTCACATTCAGCCCAAGTCCCTCATAATCACGCATTACATCGCGGAACTCATTTTTGCGCAGCATACCATGGTCAACGAAGATACAAGTCAACCTGCTGCCTATAGCGCGGTGAAGCAACACGGCTACTACCGATGAATCAACGCCGCCGGAGAGACCTAATATCACGCGGTCGTTTCCTATCTGTTCGCGCAGTTCCTTAACCGTCGTCTCCACGAAAGCATCAGCACTCCATTCCTGCTTTGATCCACATACATCAACCACGAAATTCCGCAACAGCAAAGTACCTTGCAATGTATGGAATACTTCCGGATGAAACTGAGTACCGAATATGGGGTGCTCTCCGGGAATACAATAGGCAGCATTCGCGACCGTCTCTGTGGAAGCGATACATGTAGCGCCTTCCGGCAGGCGTGTGATACTATCGCCATGCGACATCCATACCTGTGAATGCTCGTCAAAGTCCTTGAAAAGCGGATTCTTGCGGTCTATATATTGAAGGTTCTGCCGTCCATACTCGCGCGTTCCGGCACTCTCAACCTTACCGCCATACATATGGCTGATCAGTTGTGCACCGTAACATATTCCCAGTATCGGAAGCCTGCCACGGATACCGCTCAGATCGATATGAAATGCATCGTCCTGATAGACGCTTAGGGGGGATCCGCTCAAAATTACGCCGATGACATCATGATCGTCTTCCGGATATTTATTATACGGCAGTATCTCGCAAAACGTATTCAGTTCGCGTATGCGGCGACCTATCAGTTGAGTCGTCTGGCTACCGAAATCCAAAATGATAATTTTCTGCATTCCTTCGTGGGGTTATTGCTGTGAATAATTAGGAGCCTCGGAGGTAATCGTGATGTCATGCGGATGGCTTTCAAACATACCGGCAGATGTAATGCGCACGAACTTGGCTTGACGCAGTTCCTCTAAATTATGCGCGCCCACATATCCCATACCGGAGCGCAAACCGCCTATCAGTTGGTATATCGTCTCGCATACACTGCCTTTGTATGGCACACGTCCGGCGATACCTTCCGGCACCAGTTTGGATACATTACTCTCTCCTCCCTGGAAATAACGGTCGGCACTTCCGGCTTTCATCGCTTCGATACTGCCCATACCTCTGTATGACTTGAATTTACGTCCGTTGAAGATGATGGTATCGCCCGGTGCTTCGTCCGTACCGGCGAACATCGAACCGCACATCACGCTGTTTCCTCCGGCAGCCAATGCTTTGACTACATCACCGGAATAACGCAGACCACCGTCCGCAATCAACGGCACACCCGTTCCTTTCAACACTTCGGCGACCTCGAAGATCGCAGTCAACTGCGGCACACCTACCCCCGCAATAATACGCGTTGTACAGATACTACCTGGCCCAATACCAACCTTTATTCCGTCGGCACCGTTGTCCAACAGATACCTTGCCGCCTCCGCTGTAGCTATATTGCCTACCACGACATCCAACTCCGGATATTTGGCTTTGATAGCGCGCAGAGCATTCACAATATTCTTGCTGTGTCCGTGAGCGGAGTCTAATACAACGGCATCCACATGTTCTTTCACCAATGCATCCACACGGTCCATATAATCCGGTGTGATACCTACCCCTGCCGCACATCGCAGATGCCCTTTGGCATCTTTGTTGGCATTAGGATAGTCGCGCAACTTGGTGATATCTTTGTATGTCACAAGACCTATCAGTTTTCCGTTCTTATCCACTACCGGCAGTTTCTCTACCTTGTGGGTTTGAAGCGCATCCATGATTGTTTTATTATCGGTAGAAGCGATCGTCACGAGATTTTCGCGGGTCATTACTTCGCTGATAGAGCGTTGCATATCAGTCTCGAACCTCAAATCACGGTTAGTCACAATCCCCACCAGCACATGTCTTTCGTCCACTACAGGAATACCTCCAATATGGTTTTCCCCCATAAGTTGGAGTGCGTCACCAATAGTCTGATTTTCAAATATCGTCACGGGATCAGCTATCATGCCATTCTCTGCCCTTTTGACACGGCGAACTTGTGCCGCTTGCTCAGCGATAGACATATTCTTATGGATCACACCTATCCCACCTTCGCGGGCAATAGCGATAGCCATAGGTGCTTCGGTTACCGTATCCATAGCGGCACTTACTACTGGGATATTTAGCCCTATATGACGAGAAAACTGACCGTTGAGCGATACCTCGCGCGGCAGCACTTCGCTATAAGCGGGAACTAACAATACATCATCGAAGGTCAGTCCTTCTTTCATAATTCGGTCTTGATACATATCGGTAGGTTTTAGATGTTACAACATATGATCACAATAGAAACAACGTTTCACGCCGTCCGCATCAATGTAGGATTTCTGCTCTACGGGTTCGGTTGTAGCTATACAACGATCGTTATGGCAGGCACATGAACTTGTTTCGCCATGGTGTCCTGTCGGTTCGGCATGCATATATTCATCGCTCAAAAGTGTGTATATAATAGCTTTACGCACGTATTTGCCATTCTCCACTTGGCGGAAATAAGCGGCACGCGGGTCTTTATCCACGCCAACCGTGATCTCATTCACGCGTGGGAGCGGGTGCAATACAATCATGGATGGTTTGCCGAGTTCCATCAGCCGCTCGTCCAAAATAAACGAATCTTTGAGCCGTTCGTATTCGTCCTTGTCGGCAAAACGCTCCTGTTGCACACGGGTCATATAAAGTACATCTACTACCGGCATCGCTTCTTCGAGCGTGGAAACCTCTGTATAAGCATCGCCTAACTCCGCCTTCATATAATCCGGTAAAGCTAACTCTTTCGGCGCTATGAGGACAAAATGAACACCTTCATACCGCCGCATAGCCTTGATAAGCGAATGTACGGTACGACCATATTTGAGATCACCGCATAGACCTATAGTCAAATGGTCGAACCGGCCTAACTCACGGCGGATTGTCAACAGGTCTGTCATTGTCTGCGTGGGATGGCTATGACCGCCATCGCCGGCGTTGATGACCGGAATACGGCTGAACTCACTTGCCACACGCGGCGCACCTTCTTTATAATGGCGCATAGCGATAATATCGGCAAAAGCACTCACTACACGCACCGTGTCAGCAACCGTCTCTCCTTTGCTTACCGAGGACGAACGGGCGTCACTGAAACCCAATACCTGACCGCCTAACTCCATCATGGCAGCCGTGAAACTAAGGCGTGTCCGCGTACTCGGTTCATAGAAAAGCGTAGCTAATTTCTTGCCTTTGCAAGCCTCTGCATACTGTTGCGGATGTGCAATGATATCCAATGCCCGCAGAACGATTTTCTCTATCTCTTGGGTTGTGAGATCGGTCGAGTCTAACAGATGTCTCATAAGTTATTTCTAAATTGTATCAGTTCATTTTTCTCTCTATCGGATATATATCCTTCTTGGGTTGCCACTTCGGCGAGAATATCGAGGTTGCTCAGACTGTGGTTTTCCACTTGAGCTTCTGCCAACCGGTCTATTCCTTTTCTCATGCCATAGGTGAATATCGACACGATGCCTAACACCTCTGCGCCTGCTTCCCGCAGCACTTCTACTACCTCAAGGCAACTGCCTGCAGTAGATATCAGGTCCTCTACCACTACTACTTTCTGCCCCGGTATCAGTTTGCCTTCTATCCGGTTCTGCCGGCCATGATCTTTAGCCCCGGAACGCACATAACCCATCGGCAGATTCAGTTTTGTCGCAGTGATAGCGGCATGGGCGATGCCGGCTGTGGAAGTACCCATCAATATTTCCGCCCGGGGGTAAAACATGCGAACCAGTTCTGCCAAGCCGTTCTCTACGTCTTCGCGCACCGAGACGTCGCTCAATGTCAAACGGTTGTCGCAATAAATCGGACTCTTAATACCGCTTGCCCATGTAAAAGGTTCAGCAGGCCGCAGAAAAACCGCTTTGATCCGCAGCAGATCTGCTGCTATTTTTTCACTTAATTCTTTCATATTACCAATTATCAATTCACAATTCACAAAGCTTTCTAGAGACTTTTGTACAAACTTGGGAGTCCGTACGGATCTTAAAACGTTGTACCAGACTCCGTAAGCCCTTTGTACATTGTACATTGTAAATTGTACATTGTACATTGTACATTTAAACAAACTCTCTCACACATTTCCGATAGGCTTCCACCGGATCTTCTGCCGCTGTAATGGGACGTCCGACGACAATAAAGTCCGTTCCTATCTCTTTGGCGCGCGCCGGAGTAGTGATTCGCACCTGATCGCCTGCTTGTCCGTCGGCAAAACGGATGCCGGGCGTTACGGTCAGAAAATCCTTGCCGCATTGTTCTTTGACCATTCCTGCCTCGAGTGGCGAACACACAACGCCATCCAGACCTGCCTCATAGGCCAGACGGGCATAATGGCACACGCAGTCGGTAATTGATCCGCTGATGAGCAGCTCGTCATGCATTCTTTCCTCGCTGGTTGAAGTCAGCTGGGTTACGGCTAACAAAATCGGTCGTGAACCATCCTCTCGGGTTAAGCCCTTCAAAGCTGCTTCCATCATGGCTTTCGTGCCGGCTGCATGCAGGTTCACCATATCCACCTCTAACCGTGATAGTACCGCCATCGCTTTCTGTACGGTATTGGGAATATCGTGCAGTTTGAGATCCAAAAAGATTTTATGTCCTCTTCTGCGCAACTCACGCACGACAGAAGGCCCCTCTGCATAATATAGTTCCATACCTATCTTGACAAAAGGCTTCTCCTCCGTGAAACGGTCCAGAAACGCATAGGTTGCTTCTGCACTCGCGAAATCACATGCTATAATCACATCTCTTTTCATACGACACCGATTATATCTTGTAAATGGTTTATCTTCAGCTGCTTCATAATCTCAGGCAGTGTTTCTATTATCTCGCGGCAAACCATCGGGTTCTGCAGGTTGGCAGCACCTATCTCCACAGCCGATGCACCTGCCATCATCATCTCTATCACATCCTCTGCACTTCCTACACCTCCGCATCCGATAATAGGCGTACCGGGACATGCTTTGTACACCTGGTTCACCATACGTAAGGCAACCGGAAACACTCCCGGTCCTGAATATCCGCCATATCGGTTTGCTATCACGGGTTGGCGGCGACGGATATCTATCCGCATGCCGAGCATTGTGTTAATAAGGCAAAGACCGTCTGCGCCGGCATCAACGCATGCACAAGCTATAGAGGCTATATCCGTTACGTTCGGACTCAGTTTTACAAATACAGGTTTGGTCGTAACAGCTTTCACCGCTTTGGTCACTTCGGCTGCTGCTGCCGGCGATGTACCAAATGCCATACCGCCATTATGTACATTAGGGCAGGAGATATTAAGTTCCAGTATAGCAGCATCCGTCTCCTTATCTATACGCTCGCATACATGCGCGTATTCATCGATACTGAACCCGCTTATGTTGGCAATGATCGGACCGCGGTAGAGTTGTCTCAATGCGGGTAACTCATGCGCAATGACTTCATCCACTCCGGGGTTCTGCAACCCTATGGCGTTGATCAGTCCTGCGGGACACTCGGCTATACGGGGTAATGCATTACCATAACGCGGTTCACGCGTCGTGCCTTTGGTTGCGATAGCTCCCAGGATGTTGAGATCGAACCATTCGCTCATCTCCTGACCGAAGCCGCAAGTCCCGCTGGCAGGAATAACCGGATTCTGCAATTCAATATGTCCTAAATCAACTTTCAACTTTCAACTTTCAACTTTCAACTCTCAATTCTCAATTCTCAATTCTCAATTCTCAATTCTCAACTTTCAACTTTCAATTTTCAATTCTCAATTCTCAAATCTTCAGCGCGTCCGCGCTGAACACCGGCCCTTCCTTGCACACGCGCCGGAAACCCTCTTTGGTATCTATCGTGCATCCCATACAGATTCCTACTCCGCATCCCATTCGTTCTTCCATACTCATCTGTCCGTTGGTCCCGACATGTTTTAGCACCGCTTTCAACATCGGCACCGGTCCGCAGGCGAAATAATAAGGAGCCGGTAACTCTATGACATCGGTCACCACCCCTTGCGTGCCGTAACTGCCATCCATCGTACAAACCGTCACATCGCATCCCAATGAGCGGAACACTTCTTCTCCGAAAACTTCTTTTGCCGTATTAAAGCCCATCACCACGCGCACTGCTCTGCCTGTCTGACGCAGTCTCTTCGCTGCGTAGATCAGCGGCGGCACTCCTACTCCTCCACCGATAAGCAGCACTTCATCTCCGCCTTGTGTCAGGTCGTAGCCGTGACCTAATCCGGTTAACATATTGATCTCCTCGCCTGCCGCCATCTGCGCCATACGCGCAGTGCCGGAACCCACTATCTTATAGATAATTGTCAACCGGTCGCCTTCAATATCGCTTACCGATATAGGGCGGCGCAGATAACAACCGGGGACGGCGATCTCTACAAACTGACCGGGTTCGATGCCCTCCGTTCGTCCTTGCAGAACCATCCGGAATACTCTCTCCGCAATCCGCTCATTGCTCAATATGCTCCATCTACCGCTTCTCAATTCTCAATTCTCAAATCTTCAAATCTTCAAATCTTCAAATCCTCAAATCTTCAATTCTCAATTCTCAATTCTCAATTCTCAATTCTCAAAAACCACCTTCCCCCGCACCTCGTTTTTAACGCACCGTCCATATACCTCCCAGCCGGCAAACGGTGTGCTCTTTCCTTTGGACACAAACTGCCCGGGGTCTATTGTATAATGCGCGTCCAAGTCGAATGTTGCCCAACTATCCTCCGCCAGCCCCGTTATCTCGCGCCCACGCGTACACATTAATTCTATAAGGCGTTCCATCGTGATTACCCCCGGTTTGACCAAATAAGTATATAACAACGGGAATGCCGTCTCAAGCCCCACTATACCAAAAGCACTTCCGGCCAAGCCGCGGCTCTTCTCCTCTGCACTATGCGGCGCATGATCCGTCGCGATTACATCAATCGTACCGTCTGATATTCCCGCTATAAGCGCCATCTGATCAGCTACATCACGGATTGGCGGGTTCATTTTCCAGCATCCGTCCTCTTGCAGCATCCGGTCGTTGAGCAACAGGTAATGCGGTGCCGTCTCGCATGTCACGGGAATACCGCTAACTTTAGCGTCTCGGATGAGTTGTACACTCTCCTTGGTAGAGATATGGCAAATATGCAACCGGCATCCGGTCTCTTCGCTCAATCGGATGTTACGTTCTATCTCCCGCCACTCGCTCTCGGAGCAAATGCCTTTGTGACCGTGTTTTCGTGCGTATGCGCCGTCGTGGATATAACCGCCTCGGAGGAGGCTGTTCACCTCACAATGCTCCACGATCATATTATCAGCCGCTGCGATCCGCTGCATTGCTTCGCGCATCAATCCCTCGTCCTGGATCCCTCGTCCGTCGTCCGAAAAACCCGGCACCAGCGGCGATAACTGTTCTATATTAACGAGTTCACCCTCGCCTTGTTGGCCGAGGGTGATACTTGCATACGGATGGACGCCAATGAGGCTGTCGCGCCCAATAAGAGCCTTCTGGACGGAGAGGTGCTCAAGACTATCTGGCGCAGGAAGCACATTAGGCATCGTAAAAACGTCACTGTACCCAGAGCAGGCGGCTGCCTGACTACCCGAGAGGATCGTCTCTTTATAAGCGAAACCCGGCTCACGGAAATGCACATGCATATCCAGCAAACCGGGGATTCGTATCTTTCCGAACAGACTCATAGCGATTTATAATTCAGAGCTTCCGCTTTAGCGCTTTCCGCGTTAGCGGCTGACGCTGTAAGGCGCTGCATAAACGACCATTCAGAACTTCCGCTTTAGCGCTATCCGCGTTAGCGGCTGACGCCGTAAGGCGCTGCATAAAAGGAAGCAGTATCAAAAATCGAGTGCAAAGGTATAAAAAAAATTTCATTCCGGCAATTTTTTTGAGAAGAAAAGAGAAGTATTTTTGTTTTGCTAACTTAACTTGTCAAAAAGAGAAATTCAGAGCTTCCGCGTTAGCGCTATCCGCGTTAGCGGCTGACGCCGTAAGGCGCTGCATAAACGGCCATTCAGAGCTTCCGCGTTAGCGCTTTCCGCGTTAGCGGCTGACGCCGTAAGGCGCTGCATGAACGGCATCAGGGGACCGGGGGCTTCCCGTAACCCATAAAAATCGCTACATAGGACGATTTTTCTTGCATATATCATTTTTTTGTTGTACCTTTGCACCCGCAAACTCATGCTGGGATGTCTGCATGATATTTCGGAGTGAGGGAGCAGACATATTTAATGGCGTTTACTAACGCTTGTTTTTGACTTTCTGAAACCTAGGAAATTTCATTAAAAGTCTTCGAAAACAAGTAATGGTAGATGCCCATGGGTGTATCTATACCCGTGCGTGCTATAAATATGTGGTACGTGCGTGTGCGTATATACACGGCGTGGGTTTCTGCATTGCTTATTCGAGACTTTAGGTTTTCCTAGGACCTCAGAAAGCGGATAAGCAAGAAAAGAGATCCGCGTTTTTGTTTCGATCTTTTCTCCTTATTCTTTTCAAAGACAATCGCTCTCGCCATTGCCTGTTATTTTTGCGTAAAATAAACGATCTAGTAATAATCGTTCCGTACAAATGTACGGATAAGAACAGGACTATCACGGGACCATGTCCCGACGACGACCTAAAAAAGTACGAATCAGAACAATGGATAGTAGCAAACCAATATTAGTAACTTCACCACTCCTGCCTGATTTGCAGGAGTTCAGCCAATATCTTCAGCAGATATGGGATAGTCGTTGGTTGACCAATAATGGTTCTATGCACCAGAGATTGGAAAACGCTTTAGCTGAATATCTGGGGGTAGAATACATTTCTCTTTTTACCAATGGAACTCTCCCATTGATAACAGCACTACAGGCATTAGGCTTAACCAAAGGTGAAGTTATTACTACGCCTTATTCTTTTGTTGCTACTACTCATTCTATTTGGTGGAACGGCTTGACACCTGTTTTTGTGGATATTGAGCCTACAACAGGTAATATGAATCCATCTAAGATAGAGGCGGCCATTACGCCAAATACTGTTGCTATTATGCCCGTGCATGTCTATGGTCAGCCTTGCGATAACGAGCAAATTAACGCCATCGCGCGAAAACATAATCTTAAAATTATCTATGATGCGGCTCATGCTTTTGGTGTTCGCAAAAACGGAGATTCTATCCTTAACTGGGGAGACATTAGCACACTTAGTTTCCATGCTACAAAAGTGTATGGTACAATTGAAGGAGGCGCACTTATTTGTCATAGTGCGGAAATGAAATATCAGATAGACAACCTCAAAAACTTCGGTTTTAGAGGAGAGACGACTATCGTTGCTCCGGGTATAAATGGCAAAATGGATGAAGTTCGTGCTGCCTTTGGTTTGTTAAACTTAAAGCAAATAGATGCTGCGATTGAGGCGCGACATAAAGTTGTTGCTCGGTATCGCCAAGCCATCGATCAAATAGAAGGATTAACTTATTTGGTAGAGCAACCAAATATCCGTTATAATTACGGCTATTTCCCCATTTTTGTCAATGAAGCCCAATATGGAATGAGCCGCGATGCTCTCTATGAAAAACTCAAAGCGAACAACATATTAGGTCGCCGTTATTTTTATCCGCTAATCAGCACGCTTAATCCATATAAAGACTATCCTTCTGCTAGGCCGGAGAACTTGCCTGTCGCTACCAAAATGGCAAACGAGGTCTTGTGCCTTCCTATGCATCATGGTCTAAGCGAAGAAAATGTCGAACGCATAATAAACTGTATTAAGAAATGAAAAATATTTTAGTGTTTCCGTGTGGTTCGGAGATCGCTCTTGAAATATATCGATCACTTTCCCATTCTACATATTTTCATCTTATAGGTGCAAGTAGTGTAGATGATCACGGACGATTTGTTTATGAAGATTATATAGGTGATATCCCGTTTGTTACTGATTCTTTGTTTTGTTCTAAAATAAAAAATATTGTTTCCCAATACAATATAGACGCCATCTATCCTGCAACCGATATGGCTATTGCATGTTTAAAACGAATAGAACTTCAGTTAGGATGTATTGTAATAGCACCCCCAGTAGAGACTACAGAAATATGCTTATCTAAACGTAAAACTTATACTCGTTTAGGTGAAGTAATACCGGTGCCTCAAGAGTATAAAAATATAGATGAAATTATAAAATACCCCGTATTCGGCAAGCATAATATTGGGCATAGTGCGATTGGAACTCAACGTTTGGATGATAAAGAAATGACTTTGGATTATTTATCGCACAACCCAGATTCGGTTATTTGTGATTTCTTGCCCGGAGAGGAATATACTGTCGATTGTTTTTCTAATAGCAGAAGAGAATTATTATTCTATGGAGTAAGACTTAGAGCAAGAATAAAAAATGGAATTAGTGTATATACTATCCCCGTAAAAGACGAAAATAATGATTTCCGCAGGTTGATAGAAAACATTAATATTACTTTGGACCTTAGAGGAGCATGGTTTGCGCAATTTAAAAGAGATAATGAAGGCAATTTAGTACTATTAGAAGTAGCGGCTCGTTTTGGAGGATCTTCTGCTCTATATCGTGCGATAGGGGTAAACTTTGCTCAACTGACGTTATTTGATGCCTTAGGATATGATGTTGTTGTTAGTCATAATGATTATAATGTAGAAATGGATCGGGCATTAGACAATGTGTTTAAATTTGATATTTTTTACTCTGAGGTCTTTGTTGATTTTGATGATTGTTTATGTTTAGATCAGCAAATTGTTAATACCGCGCTCATAGCGTACTTGTATCAATGTCGTAATCAAAATATTCGCATTACACTGTTAACCCACCACGACAATGACATATATGATTCTTTAAAAAAGTTGTGCATCGGAGATATCTTTGGACGAATAATCCAAATTGATAGAACAAAACGCAAAGTAGATTATATTGACAATCCCAATAGTATTTTTATTGACGACTCCTTTGCAGAAAGGAAATCTGTACAAGAAAAAGGGATACCAGTATTTAGTGTGGATATGGTACTAATGCTCTTAAAATTATGAAAACACCACTTGTATCTATATGTTGTATTACGTACAATCATGAGCCATATATTAAAGACACTTTAAATGGCTTTTTGTCACAAAAAACAACTTTCCCTTTTGAAATCGTAATTAGCGATGATTGTAGTAAGGATAACACCCATAAAATCATAACTAATTATATTCGGAAATACCCCGATTTGTTCCGTGATGTTAGTCCGTCTCGCAACATGGGCTCTTTTGCTAATTTTACGTATGTACAAGAACAAGCGAAAGGGAAATACATCGCTTTCTGCGAAGGCGATGATTATTGGACAGATCCTTTAAAACTCCAAAAACAAATTGATATTTTGGAGGCAAATGATAAACTTATTGCATGCTGTACAAATCATTCAACCGTTGACAGTCATGGACATCTTCTTGTCAGTAGAAACGAGAAAATTGTAAAAGACAATATTCAAGGGCAGTATAATTTACGCGATTTCTTTAATGACAATCATCAATATCCTACACTTACTGTTGTATTTCGCACGGATAATAAGGAAGCTGTTTTAGAAAAATTGAAATATGTTAAGAATCAGTTCCTTGGAGATTGGATACTTTGGATTTGTTTGCTGATTTATGGAGATATGTATTATTTAGACGAAGTAACAGCTGCTTATAGGGTCAATCCTACTTCTCTTACACATACCGTTAATCGGGTGGCGCGGGCTAAAGCTAGCGCAAATATCTGTCGAAGAGTTGCTGATGTATTGCAAGATAGATATGCAGATATAGCGGAAAATCTGCGTGATACTAGATGGACATGGATTCCATTAATGTTCGCCTATAGGGCGGAAAAGAAATATATCCGCATGGTAGGGTGTGCATTTATGGCTTTGGTTTTGTGTCCCGGATCACTGTGGAATACTTTTAAATCTGTAATGAATAAACGAAAAAACAAATAATCATATGTTCAAATACACAAAACGACTTTTTTCTGACATCCGTTTCTGGTGTCGGGAAATAAAGATCCGAAGGGCGGAAAATGCCGAATGGGAACGAATTGAAGACGAGGCCGAATGCGGCATTTGTCACCCCATGACAGGTTTTGCCTATTTCCAGACCATGAGCCACAATCGCGTAGAGCGCAAACAACGCCACGAACAAGAAAAACGAGCCATGCAATGACTCGTTTTTCTTCGTAACTCATCCAACTCAGCAGCGCCTTACGGCGTCAGCCGCTAACGCGGATAGCGCTAAAGCGGAAGCTCTGAATTGCCGTTTATCTAATAAACATCATCTCTCTGTATTTGGGCAGCGTCCATAACTCGTCATCAACAATGAGTTCAAGCGCATCCGCATGTTCTCTTATGTCCGCCATCAGAGGCAGAATCGTATCATGATAAGCGATGGCTTTTGCCCGCTCGTCCGGCTGGCGATTGGCTTTATGACGCGCCTCGGTCATAGCCTCTACACCTTTGAGAATAGCCGCTGAATGGCTCTCTATCTGCCGGATAATACTATAATCCATTTCGTTCAAGGCGGCCGTTTCATCCGCCGAGAAGACCTGCTTGACAGTCAGTACATTATTAAGCAACATGGTCTGATAGCGTTTGGCTGCCGGCAAGACATGGTTGATCACCAGATCACCGAGCACACGGCTCTCTATCTGCAGTTTCTTGGCATAAGTTTCCCATTTGACCTCACTGCGGCTATGCAATTCCGCCTCGTTGAGAACGCCCGTCAATTGGAACATCCGGATCGTATCCGGCGCGAGATAACGATCAATGACCAACGGCACACTGGTCTCGCAATCCAGACCGCGCTCAGCCGCTTCGGCTCTCCATTCGTCGCTATAACCGTTGCCCTCAAAACGAATCGCTTTGCAGGCTACAATATAATTGCGGATGATGTCGAACAGAGCACGTTCCTTGGGTTCGCCTTTCTCCACCCGTCTGTCCACCTCAGATTTGAAAAGCATCAACTGCTCTGCGACCGCGGCATTAAGCGCCAGCATCGCTCCACCGCAGTTAGCACTTGATCCTACTGCACGGAACTCAAAGCGATTACCTGTAAAAGCAAACGGAGAGGTTCGGTTGCGGTCCGTGTTATCCAACAGGATCTCCGGGATATTAGCCACACCCAGTTTCATCTCCTTTTTGGCGTTGATGATAATACCCTCCTCCGCCGTAGCGTGCTCAAGTTTATCCAGTACCTCTGTAATCTGTTTGCCAAGGAAGACGGATATAATAGCCGGCGGTGCTTCATTGGCTCCCAGACGGTGCTCGTTTGTAGCAGAGACGATGGAAGCCTTCAGCAATCCGTTATGCCGGTGCACCGCCATTAAGACATTAACAAGGAAAGTAACGAACTGCAGATTTTGATAAGGGTTCTTTCCCGGCGCAAGAAGATTTACTCCCGTATTGGTCTGAAGCGACCAGTTGCAATGCTTTCCGCTTCCATTGACTCCCGCAAACGGTTTCTCATGCAGCAACACACGGAAATGGTGCTTCTGCGCTACCCGCTCCATGATAGACATAACCAGCAGATTATGGTCGTTCGCCAAATTGACATCCTCGTATATAGGCGCCATCTCAAACTGGTTGGGAGCTACTTCGTTGTGACGCGTACGCACGGGTATGCCTGCGCATAACGCTTCATATTCTAAATCGCGCATGAACGCGAGCACGCGTTGCGGGATAGCTCCGAAATAATGATCCTCCAACTGCTGGCTCTTAGCCGAGTTATGCCCCATGAGGGTGCGCCCCGTCAGCATCAAATCCGGCCGAGCCATATACAGCGATTCGTCTACCAGGAAATACTCTTGTTCCCATCCCAAGTTGACATGTACATGTTTCACCGTCTTGTCAAAAAGACCGCATACCTCTCTCGCGGCATGACAGAGCGAAGCCGTAGAACGGATTAGAGGTGTCTTGTAATCCAGCGCCTCACCGGTATAAGCCACAAAAACCGTTGGGATACACAACGTGTCGCCTATCAGGAAAACCGGACTTGAGGGATCCCAAGCCGAATAACCGCGCGCCTCAAAAGTGTTACGGATACCGCCGGAAGGGAAAGACGAAGCGTCCGGTTCTTGCTGATAGAGACTGTCACCGCTAAATTCTTCTATCAATTCGCCGTCCTTGGTCAAAGAAAAGAAAGCGTCATGCTTCTCTGCCGTGCCGCCGGTCAAAGGTTGAAACCAATGAGTGAAATGCGTGGCACCATGATCCATTGCCCATTTGCGCATTCCGATAGCTACATTGCCGGCTATATCGCGATGGATTGTACGGCCGTTATCCACATCGTCGAAGAGCTGCTCAAGCACTTCTTCGGCTATATATTCCTTCATTTTTGCACGAGTGAATACGTCACGCGCAAAGAAATCCTTCACGCGTTCATTCTCTTGTGTACAACTTGGAGTTACTTGAGCAAAACTATGCTCTTTTGCGGTTTTTAACGCTTCAAATCGAACATTACTCATATTTTTGATGCTGTTTTTGGATTTTAATCCGATTAAATTTCAAAATCTGCCGCAAAAGTACTGCTTTTTTTTGAATTAACCAAATATTTCTGTACTTTTTATCGGGAAATACGTATTTTTTTTGTAATTTACTTGCATATATCATTTTTTTGTTGTAATTTTGCGGCACAAATCAGATTTAATTAGATTATGAATCGGGACAATGAGATTTTTGACGTAATTCGTCGTGAACGGGAACGTCAAACAAAAGGTATCGAGTTGATTGCAAGTGAGAACTTCGTAAGCGATCAGGTAATGGAAGCCATGGGCAGCGTGCTGACCAATAAATATGCCGAGGGATATCCCGGCCATCGCTACTATGGAGGTTGCGAAGTCGTGGATATTGCAGAAGATATCGCTCGCACACGGCTGAAGAAGCTCTACAACGCCGAGTATGTGAACGTACAGCCTCATAGCGGTGCGCAAGCCAACATGGCGGTATTCATGGCATGCCTGAAGCCCGGTGATACATTCATGGGACTTAACTTGAGCCATGGAGGTCACCTCAGTCATGGATCGGCCGTCAACTTCAGCGGGCTGATGTTCAATGCCATCGGTTATGATCTGAAAGAAGAGACCGGACGCGTGGATTACGATGATCTGGAAATAAAAGCACGCACACACAGACCTAAATTGATTATTGCGGGTGCGAGCGCGTACAGCCGCGAGTGGGATTACGCACGTATCCGCCGCGTGGCAGATGAGATAGGCGCAATCTTCATGGTAGACATGGCTCACCCTGCCGGTCTGATAGCCGCAGGACTATTGGAGAACCCGCTCAAATATGCACATATTGTGACTTCCACAACCCATAAGACGCTTCGAGGTCCCCGAGGAGGAATTATCCTGATGGGTAAAGATTTTGAAAATCCCTGGGGCAAAACAACCCCAAAAGGCGAAATCAAAAAGATGAGTGCCCTACTCGATTCCGCGGTCTTCCCCGGCACGCAAGGCGGGCCTCTGGAACATGTGATAGCTGCAAAGGCCGTGGCTTTCGGAGAAGCATTAAGCCCCGAATTCAAGGAATATCAGAAACAAGTGAAATTAAATGCAGCTGTTATGGCTCAGGCCTTTATCGAGAAGGGCTACAAAGTGATCTCCGGCGGTACGGATAACCATTCGATGCTAATTGATCTGCGCACCAAATTCCCTGATCTGACAGGTAAGGTTGCAGAGCAAGCGCTTGTCTCAGCAGATATCACCACCAATAAGAACATGGTACCATTTGATAGCCGTTCGGCATTCCAGACCTCTGGTCTGCGGTTCGGCACTCCGGCTATCACCACTCGTGGGTTGAAGGAAGACCAAATGGGATGGATAGTAGAGTTAATCGACCGCGTACTGCAAGACCCGACAAGCGAAACCGTGATTAAAACGGTCCGCGAGGAAGTAAATCGCGAGATGATGAAACATCCGCTGTTTGCGTGGTGAGATTAGATTAGTTCCTTCTTTGTTTCCGGTAACGATTCGGAGACATTCCCAAATGCTTCTTTGTATATTGGCAGAAGAAAGAGGTATTGGGGAATTCCATAAACGTGGCTATTTCACGGATAGGCATTGTGGTGTTATGGAGATAATGCTTGATCTCGGAAACAGTAATATCTGCTATCCATTCGCCGGCAGACTTGTCGCTGCATGCCTTGCAAACCTCTGATAGATACTTGGGGGTAATCCCCATCTCTTTGGCGTACCACTGAACCTCGCGCTCATGAGGATGAGCCTGCAGGAGCTGAACGAACCGATGGAAAAGATAATCACTCTGGGTAATGGTTGCGCGCGTGCTGACATTGACCAATGCGAGTTTATCCATATAGTTCATCAGTTCCAGTAGTGCCCCGCGTGCTATGAGCATCAGCACTTGCTTCCTGTACTCTGTTTGCTTGTCCGAGAGTTGCAGCGTTATGAGATGGAAATACGTTTTAAAGAAATCCCTGCTTACCTCGTTTATTGGAAATATAGGATTGGCTTTGACATACTCCTGCTTTGCCCACCAATCCGGTTCGACACGCATATGATCAAACATGATTTGCTCATAAATGCCCGCATCAATCGTGACCTGCATAAATTCAAAATCAGGAGACATCTCGTACGGGCCAACAGGTTGCGTAAAATCAGGAATTCGAACGAACATATCATTCTTGTTAATCCTCAGCATCGAGCCATGATAGTACACGTCAATATACCCTGCTGTACAGAGAATAACAGACATCGTAGCAACCGAGGATGTACGCGTCTCACGACAGATGCGGAAACCTTCCTGTTCGTCAGTAATAAAAAGTGAGTCTGTGTAGAGAATCATTCGTTGTCGTAATTAGAGTTTTGCATAATTTTGGGGCAAAAGTACAAAAAAATTCTCATTCACGCAAATTTTTAGTTAATTTTCTTGCAAAATCAAATAAAAAAGTGTAATTTTGCACACAAAACACAACTTTATCATGAAAAAAAGCATTCTTATAGCACTCTTAGCGCTGTTTCTAATGAGTTGCGGCAGCAACAACGAAAGGTTATTAACCTCTGCAACGGGAAGTATTTATGAATGTCTGGTAGTCAGTTCTCCTGCGGTAAAAGAACCCGTATGCTCCACTATGGCTGGTGACATGTACGGGCTACCGCAGATGGAAGCCTATTTTACAGTGTCACACGTCTCTCCTGCGCAATTCGACGATTTTCTCAAATCAACCCGTAATATACTTATCATTGACATAGATGAGCATAAATATACGCAGGTAAAAACAACCCATTCGCGCGACTCATGGTCAAAACCGCAGGCCATTGTCCGGATTCAGGCTCCGAGTAATGAGATTTTCGAAGAATACTGGAGCACGCACGGCGAGGTAATACGCGACTGGTTCGTTCGGGAGGAACTGGCTAGGCAAATCCGTTTCTATCGCGCTAATACAAACAAGGGAGCAAGAGAGATTCTAAACAAACAGGGATACGATCTTCTTATTCCCGAAGACTACATGCTGATAATGGATACTACGCTATGCCTAAATGACCAAATGGTAAATGTCCTGTGGTGCTGCAACAACAAGGGCCCTATGCGGAAAGATGTCTTTGTATATAGTTATCCTTATACGTCGCAAGAGCAATTCTCCAACGAAGCAATCATTCAGATGCGCGATAATATAATGGGGAAACTTGTATCCGCGCAAGTGGAAGGAAGCCATATGGGCACGGAATTCAAGCATTTCCCGCCGGTTAGTCGATATGTGCCTGCTTTGCGAGATAGCATTGGCGGTTTCTATGCGGTAGAAACACGCGGATTATGGAAGATTTACGATGGCGAAGCAATGGGAGGACCTTTCGTGAGCCTCACAAGGCTTGATCAAGTGAACGGGCGCGTTGTTACGGCAGAGGGATTTTTATTTGCTGCAGGCCAGAAGAAACGCAACGCGATGCGACAGATTGAAGCTATTCTCTATACGCTGAGAATGCCGAACGAACGGTGAAAGGTGAACGGTCATTGTTCCAAAGCCTTCCACCGGCGGAGCCCATAGAGACAGTTAGCGCACCAGAAAGCATACTGAGCCGCCATGCAATAGTCTCCTGCCCGCAGCCATAACACCACGCTCAGACTATCTACTGCCAGCCATATATACCAATGATTGCGGTAAACGAGGATCATCAGTACCTGCGCCACAAGCGCGGGTACTGTTGTAAATGCATCCAGATAAGGCTGCGTGTCGTCGGTCCATCGAGCCAAACCTATTCCTGCCAACCAGGAAAAGAGAACCGTCGCGACCGCGAGAAACATTATGGCCCGCAGAGACAGATTTCGCGGAGAAACCAGGTGCTTGCTTTCGGAACCGTCAGCTGCCCCCTTGAGCCTGCGTCTCCATACATAAACGCCATAAATCATGGTGATGAAATAATAGCCGTTGATCGCTATCTCACCATAGAAACGCTGGGCAACGCAGAGGTAAGTATAGGTTAACACCTGAGCAAAACCGAATACAAATGTAAGTATATTCCCTTGCGCAGTCAGGCAAACGGAACAGATTCCTAAACAACCGGACACCAGACTTATATAGCCGATGTCTACGCCTTGAAATGTATTCGAAAAATAGAAAGTGACGACTTGGATTAACAAGCCGAGAGCAAGAAAACTATAGTCAAACCATTTGGTGCTTGCCATCTATTTCTTCTTCAGAATAACTTTGATTAACTCGGACGGTTTGGCTGACATCGGCTCTGTCGAGGTATAATCCCATTCTTCTTCGAAATCCCAATTGGATTTGGTCTGCACCTTCCCCGGGAAATAAATAATCGGTTCTGGTTGTCTTCTGCTGGACCACTCGCCTGTTGTCCATTGCCCGTCGCCGTTTTCATCTATATACATGCGGAGATAATACGTGTCGGGCTTGAGGTGTTCGAAAAATGCGCCCTCTTCTGTAGCAGGAAGTTCGCGCAAAACCTGATCCTTGTTATTGAGTACTTGGATTCGGGCATTGGAAACGAATGGCAACAGTTTGACTCGGAGCGTTGAATAATCCTCCGGAGTTTTAACCAGAAGACCATAAGTCCCCTTGATATGCGTAGTGCCATACACATCGTGCAGCGCTCCGCTGTCAAGGAGAAGTTCATAGTTCATACCGGGCTGTAGGTCTGCTAAGAAAACGAGTTCTTGGGTCAGACTATCGTGCGATGCAAGCGTGAATGGGACAGGTTTTAGCAACGTATCTTCGCGCAAAAAAAGATGAATGGAATCAAGTGCGATATGGGATAAAGGTGTCGCGGAAAATATTTGCAACGTATCATATATCTCAAAATCCTTACGGGCATTGGATCGTAAATCCAATCGCCGGTTTCGATTAATACGGGCCTGCTGTTCAATGGCTCTCGCCGAAAGCCGCGGGGCACGCCAGAATGCACGGATTGTATCCGTATACCATTCCAGATTGAAAACGCTATCCGTGCGGCGATAACGGGCCTCGAAGAAAAGCGAATCACAGCGGATTGCGGCACTGTCCGTGAACCATAGAGTAACCGTGTCAAGACGCGGGCTATACTTTGTGTAGATATACGGCGAAGGATCCTTCCACGCAGAGTCGGATACTGTAGAATCAATCTCCGATGGACGCAACACACGCCAAACAAGCGCGCTATCCGGCGGAGCTGAGAACAAGAAGGTTACACGGTGCCGTTCATCGCGTGAACTCTTCTGGAGATAGAGTTTCTGTTGCTTCTCTTTAAAAAGGAAGAGGTTTGATATCTGGTCGCTGTCTGCTGGTATAGTCAATGGCTCCGGAGCAAAAGCCAGTGATTCACCCGGAGTAAGACGATAGTCGCGGCCGAAATCATCTACCGCATACAACCTGTATTTACCGGGATGAATATTGCCTATCCTGAAATAACCTGCCGAATCAGTCTTTGCTATTCGTAAAAACGGATGGCTGGTGAACGCTGTATCGGAAAGATCACGATGAATACCTACCAAAATCCCTTGCATGGGGTTCAAACTCTCTGCATCATATACCCTACCCCTGTATTCAAGCGTGTCTATTTCTTCTCCCGTTGAGAAATAGAAAGAATAACCATGGAGCGGTACACGCTCACGGAAGTCACATACAGCATCGCCGAAATCCAAAGTATAGGTTGTGCTATCATGAAGCGAATCAACAAAATTGATGATCATTCGCTTGCCTCTCGCCCTCACGTCAGGCGGATTCTGCTGGGGCGGAGACATTAAAAGGTTAGAGGCTACGTTGTTGAGTTGGATATATTCATCAAAAGTGACCTCTATGCGGTTTCCTTTAAAATTCAGCGCACCCATTTCGGGAACGGCCTTGAGCGGACGGGGAGGGATAGAATCTTTCGGACCGCCTTGAGGACCAATGCCGCGGTTAGCACAACTCGCCATAACGAGTGCCAGGAGTATTATATTACAGACTTTTAATCTCATATCCTTTTGACTGCAAAAATTCTATCGCTTGCGGCAAGACGGCTAACATCCGTTCGTTGGATTTAAGCGAATCGTGAAAATTGATAATACTCCCCGGTCTGACCTCCTGCTTGATCTGGGTCAACATCCGCTCAGGCGAAACATGTCTGTCATAGTCACGTGTAAGAATATCCCAATAGATAAGGCGGTATCCTTGCTTGGCTAATGCTCTTCTCTGCCACAGCCATGCCTTGCCGTATGGAGGACGAAAAAGATTTAGAGCCTGAGTGGGGCATCCGTTCGGCATATGTCCCTCTATTGTCTCTTGGCATTTCGTTATATTGGCCAGATATTCCGATTGGGAGCGGCTCCAACCCTTCAAATGATTATAGGTGTGGTTGCCGATACTATGACCGGCTTTTACAACCTGTTCAAACACCTCTGGATGTTTATCAACATTCTCGCCTACCATAAAGAAGGTAGCTTTCACTCCGTAATGATTCAGTATTTCCAGCACTTTGGGTGTCACCTCCGGAATAGGACCGTCATCGAATGTCAGATACACCGCCTCCCCCGTATGGAACAAACCATACGGGAAGAGACGTTGCCATATATCACGGAATTTTACCACGCAAGAGAGGAAGCACCGAGAATAGCCGCATCGCTATCTTTGAGCACAGAGATAGACACCGGTATCTTGCCTTTCCATATTGGCATCAGGTTTTCGTCAAGCGCTTCACGGATAGGATCCATGATCCAATGACCGGACTTAGTCAAACCACCGAAGAGAATGATTGCTTCAGGAGAAGAGAAATGAACGAAATCCGCCAGTTTCTGTCCTAACAAATGACCGGTATAATCGAAAATCTCTTTGGCTACCAGATCGCCCTTCTCTGCCGCATCAAACACATCCTTGGAGGTGATATGATCTATGTCGGCCACTTGGCGCAGCAGTGTCGGTTGGGTCGTTGAAGTGACGATCTCTTTCGCTGTGCGTGCAACGCCGGTAGCCGAAGCATATGCCTCGATACAGCCTTTCTGACCGCAGCCGCAGAGACGTCCGTTGCCGGAATGATCAACCTTGCAGTGACCCAGTTCTCCCGCATAACCGTCATGCCCGTAGAGCAATTTTCCGTCAATCACGATACCCGATCCCACGCCGGTACCAAGGGTGATGACAATAAAATTCTTCATCCCGCGGGCTGAACCATAAATCATCTCTCCTTGCGCAGCTGCATTGGCGTCGTTGGTGATTGTACATTTGACACCCATGCGCTCGCTGATCAACTTAGCCAGAGGCACTACGCCTTTCCATGGCAGGTTCGGAGCTTGTTCTATGCAGCCCGAATAGAAATTGGCATTCGGAGCACCGCAACCTACTCCTACGATATCACTCATCGTCAGTCCTTCGTCCTCCACCAGTCTTTTCATTCCCTCGCAGAGCACGTCGCAGTACTCGTCTATATTCGGATACTGAGGAGTCGGAATAGAGTTCCAACGGAGAACTTTACCTTCATCGCTTACCAAACCAAACTTGGTGCCTGTGCCGCCCAAGTCAATACCTAAAGCATACTTTTTCATGGTTAATCAATTTTTATATCTTTGTTTACATTTTTGCTTCCCCAGATAGCGTACCATAGGATGAACGCTACGCCGATGACGGGCACAATATAACTGAGCAGGCAATTATGCGCTGCTATCATACTTTGGATATACGGCACAATACCGCCGCCGACTACCATCATCATAAAGATTCCGGATGCCTTCGCAGTGTATTTACCCAAACCTTCAGTCGCCATATTGAAGATAGAAGTCCACATGACGGAGGTGCAAAGACCGCAAAGAACGAGCAGTGTTGAAGCCAACGGCACATCGATCACTTGACCTTGGATGATCGTCTTTGCCATGATGCTGTCGCCGATCAGCATGGCTGCTACCATTAACGCGATTGCTACGGAAGCGACACACATGACCATCGTACGGCTGCTGACTTTACCACCGATAGCTGAACCGATAAAACGGCCAATCAGCATCAAGATCCAGTACCGACCGGCTATGAAACCCGCTGCTGCAAATCCTACCTTCGGCGTCAGATACGAGATAAGCGTAGCCGGTATGCCCACCTCTACTCCTACATAGAAGAAGATGGCTATCACACCCAGCGTCAAATGACGGAATGCCCAAGGGCTGCGCTCGTAGGTAACTTGCTGGCCTGCGCCTGCCGGCTCTGCTATCGGAGTGATGCGGATGATAAAATAGATTAGGGCAAAGACAGCCATCGCGATATACAGTACGATGTTCACGTCGTCTATTTGCTTTCCGGCCAGACTCTGACCAACGATCGCACCTACCAGCATCGGTGTCAAAGCGCCGGAGAGCGAATTGAGCGTACCGCCTACCATGTTCAACTGGTTTCCGCGGTTGCCTCCGCCTCCCAGCAGGTTCAACATCGGGTTCACCACCGTGTTCAGCATACAAACGCAGAAACCGCCGAAAAGCGCTCCGACAAGGTACACAGCGAAACTATCCAGCACGCCGCTCATCCATTGAAAACCGATGCCGATAAAGCCAAGAGAAATAGCCGCCAAAGCAGTGCTCTTGTATCCGCGTTTCGCCAAAATGTTTCCTGCCGGAATACCCATAATCAGATACGCCAGGAAATTGAACAGGTTGCCTAACATACCCATGCGTTCAGCCTGAGCCGGGTCTTCGAATGATGCGCCCCAGATCTTACCTACAGGAGCTGCCAGATTGGTGACAAAAGAGATCATTGCGTAGAGGAACATCATTGCAACAATCGTAACAATTGTCAGCGACTTGTTTTGTTGTTTTGTTTCCATAATATTAAACTTGAAATTTGTTGTTATAAATATTGTTAATGAAATTCTTTCTTCAGGAAATGCAGTACCCGTTCGTGCATGTGCTTGGCGTTGTTTCCTTTGCGCAGATGATGGTTATCATCGGGATAGAGCTGCATCTCAAACTGCTTGTCTGCTCTCACGAGCGCATCGATATACTGCATCGTGTGCTGCACGTGTACGTTGTCATCACCCGTTCCGTGTATAATGAGCACATCGCCGCTCAAATCCTTCACATGATTCATCAGCGAAGCCTCTTCATACCCGCGCGGATTGACCTGCGGACGCCGCATATAACGCTCCGTATAGGCACTGTCGTATAATTTCCAGTCCGTCACAGGCGCAATCGCCACACCCGCTTTGAACGGATGACCTTTGGTACTCATGGTCATCAGTGTCTCATAGCCGCCGTAACTCCATCCGAGGATCGCCATTCTGTCTGCGTCAATATCTTCACGACCGCCGATATAATTAGCCGCGGCAATCAAATCCTCTGCCTCTTTGATGCCCAGATTCATGTAAGTCTCGTTCCGCCATGCGCGTCCTCGGCAATCGCCGCCGCGGCTGTCAACGATCAGCACGGCATATCCTTCTTCCACCAAAGCGTATTCGAACCGCTTGCGCCATCTGTTGAGCACACGCTGGCTCGCTGGACCGCTATAATGCATGACCACCAACGGCTTTGGTCCTTGGTCCTTGGTCACTTTGTCGCTTATCAGCAGCATCGCCTCCAACTCCTGCCCTTGCCCATTAGGAATACGCAGCAGTTCCGGCTCTGGCAAACCGTTTGCCTTCCATGCCTCCGCCAGCGAGTCGTTGTCAAGCACAACCTCTATGCTTTCGACTTTTGACTTTCGACTTTCTATTTTATACAGCGTATATCTGTTCGGAGTATCGAAACTCTGGTAGCAATCGATCATCCGCTTCAAATCAGCGGAGAACCGCGCACTGTGTGTTCCTTCGCCATCGGACAACTGAATAGGGCTTTCTGCTTTCGACTTTCGACTTTCGACTGATACAGCATAAATATGCCGCGTGCTCGGTGTCGGAGCCGCTTGGTAATACAGCACTTGCGCGGCCTCGTCCACAGCGTACAGAGCGGTGACATCTGTCTCGCCGGTCGTCAGCATCTTCTGTTCTGTTCCCTGCGCGTTATATAGGTACGCGCGACGCCAGCCGTCTTTCTCGCTCAGCACAACGAACCGCCCGTCGCTGAGCCATTGCCATTCGTCGAACAGGCTGTAGTCCACATAATACTGTTTGCTTTCTTCTTTGTATAGCAGGTGGGAGACGGTTGATTTGGCATTGCAGGAGAACACCTCCATCTTCGTCTGGTCTCTGTTCACACGCAGCACGATCAGCTCGCCGCTCGCCGTCCAACGTAACCGTGGGAAATAGAAATCTGACGGCTGGTGGCTGGCTGCAGAAAACGGTATCGCCACAATCCCTTTGGTTGCTACGTCATAGACGCAGACAGACGATTTGGCATTGCTGCAACCCGCTTTCGGATACCGCAGACTCTCTTTGCCCGGGTACTGGGGATAATCAGTCTGTACTCTGTACTCTGTATTCTGTATTCCCAAATAGGTCTGCCAACTGAACTCCGGCACTTCCGTCTCGTCCAGCCGGATAAATGCCAACTGCTTCGAATCCGGACTCCATGCGAAAAGCGCAGTGGTGGCAAACTCTTCTTCATACAGCCAGTCCGCTACACCGCTGATAATATCCGTGTCCTCATTTTTGGTGACTGCTACTTCGGTGCCGAAATCGAGTTTATGGATATAGAGATTATTGTCTTTTGCGAAAGCGACATACCGGCCGTTGGGACTCATCACAGCATCCCGCACTTTGACGTCCTCGCCTTTGAACATCCCTTCTCCCAGACGTTTGCGCGTATGACGCATCGTATCTGTGATAAACCAGTCTGCGATCTTCGAATGCCGGAAGATCTGCTCTTCGTTCTCGCTCTCCAAACGATAGCGCGTGCAAACGGTCTCTTCCTTCGTACTTGGTACTTGGTCACTTCGCACCTTAAGTATGCTGTCCTGCTCCGCTACGGAAAGGGTTTTCGGACTGTATTCACCGTTCAATATGCCGGTCAGTACACCTAATATAATTACTAATAATCTCATCTTAATCTCAACTGTTTTTTCCCGTTCTTGATAATCAGTTCATAATCGCCGATATTCATCAGCACTTGTTCTTTCCCGTCCGCTCCGGCAGGAGTTGCTTCTATTCCTTGTGCCTCCGGATGGCATGTATAAGAGATATGTTGCTCCATTGGTGCAATCAGCCTTATGGGCGAAGAACCAGGCTCTGCCAACCGTAATCCGGTATACCATTCATTGCCATAGTCATCTGTCAAGTCTGGCCAAAGAACGTAATTTTTCTTATTGATCTCTGTATAAAACAGTGTTTCTTCACCCTCATGATACACTTTCCAAGGAGAGAGGACCGCCGCTAACTTGGTGCCGCTATATCCTATAGGCGTTTCTGATCGCATATCAAAGATATAGGCCGTATCGGGATTTATATATTGCACCCGATAATATTGTTTCTCATCATTCAAATCCAACGGAGCACTCTCCATTCGCCCATCTACCGGTGTACCGCTCATGGCTTTGTGAGTCACGGAATGAAAATAGATATATATGCCCCATTCCGTTAAATCTTTCACATACAACTGCTTAAGCGAGGAGCCCTTTTGATACACCGCCCACAACCTGCAATCATGGCTCGGCATGAAAGTGCTCTCTGGGGCATGAAACTGCGGAATGGAAGTAACCTCCCAGAACTCTGTCTCGCTCCACCCCATAAACTGCCATTCGCCCGTACTGCTCAACGCGGGCAGTACCACGCCGCCTCCGCCGTTCTTCTCTTTCAACTCCTGATAAACCTCACTCCCGTTCATCAGCGTTACTGTGTACCGCGCCCCTTCGCTGTATTGTATCTCGTATTTCTCGATATGCAGCGAATTGGTGGTTCCTGTTATCTGCACCTGCAGCGTGTTGGCTTTTTGCGTTCCGCTCCACCCAATAGGCTGAAAATCAGTATTGTTGTATGAGCCGAACCACTCTGCATAAGTCCCTTCTTCTTGCCCTATTACGCTTCCGTCGGCAGTAATGGTTATCTTTCCCGCGCCGGAGCTTTTATTGGACTTCATATAAATAGCAACCGTCTCTAACGCGATCCCGTTCAATCCGGTCAGACTAAGCGTTGCCGTGTCGCCGGCGCGCACATCACCTTTCTGGTACGTGCACGAATAACTCACTTCCAGCAACGGAGGGCATGTACCGGACACTTCTACAGCGTTCTTTGATTGCACCGTAAAAGTCATTACGCTCAGTAGCAGAAGCAATAGGTGCATACTTGTATCGTTTCGCGTGCAAAATTACAAAAAAATTTTTATATGTGCAAAAAAAAGTGTACCTTTGCAGCGAATTTAGATTTTTTACTATGCAAAACGAACGATATTTGCGTTTATTGAGTGAAAAGTTCCCCAATGCACAAAGCGTGGTTACGGAGTTGATTAACCTCAGGGCGATCTTGTCTTTGCCGAAAGGGACGGAGCATTTCGTCTCCGATCTGCACGGAGAGTCGATGGCGTTCATACATATGATCAAGAATGCTTCCGGCGTAGTTCGCAAAAAAGTGGACGAGGTCTATTCGGACACCATTTCCGAGGAGGAGAAAAGGGCTATTTGTGCCCTCATCTATTATCCGGACGAGAGGATGGAACTCATCCGCAGGTTCTATGCCGGAGAAGAGGTGGACGGTCTCTTCAAAATGAATTCACAGATTTCTAATCTGCCCACCCTCGAAGAATGGTATCGAACGCGCCTGCATCAGGTTGTGAATATCGCGCGGGCGGTCACAATCAAATACAGCCGCTCGAAAGTACACCGTCTCTTGCCGAAAGGGTACGAATATATCATTGGAGAATTGCTCCATGAATCGAACCTTGAGCAGCATGACAGACAGACATATTACAACGCTATTATTGATGCCATTATTGAAACAGGATGTGCGGAAGATTTGATTATTGTCATCTCATATCTCATTCATTCTCTGACAATTGACACGCTGCATATCGTCGGAGATATTTTTGATAGAGGACCCGGAGCAAGCAAAATTCTCGACGTCCTTTCTACCGTCCGCGACTACGATATCCAATGGGGAAACCATGATATCGAATGGATGGGAGCGATGGCAGGAAACATGGCGCTTTTGGCTACGGTGCTGCGCGTCTCGATAAGGTATGCCAATATAGAAACCCTGGAGGAAGGATACGGTATTAACCTCCTGCCGCTGGCCAATTTTGCCATGACGATTTATGGAGACGATCCTTGCACGCTTTGGCAGACAAAGGATTTTGAAAACAACCCGCGGCTCACGCGTTCCGCGCAACTGATGGCTAAAATGCACAAAGCCATCTCTATCATTCAGTTCAAACTGGAAGGACAGACCGTGCTCCGTCACCCCGAATGGCACATGAACCACCGTGCGCTGCTTGACAAGATCGATTATAAAAAAGGCACCATCTCCATTGACGGCAAGGTTTTCTCCCTGCTTGACACCAACCTGCCTACCATTGATCCTGAGAACCCGTACGAACTGAGCCGGTACGAACAGGACTTGATGAACCAGCTTTGGCGCTCTTTCCGCAAATCGGAAAAGATGCAACGCCACCTCCGGATGCTGTACGAACACGGATCGCTGTATCTCGTGCGAAACGGTTTCCTGCTCTATCATGCGGCTATTCCGCTCAACAACGATGGCTCGTTCACGGAAGCGGATGTGTGCGGCAAAAAAGTCAGCGGGAAAGCGCTGATGGATCGGACCGACGAAGTCATCCGAATGGCATACTACGGAGAAGGAAAAGAAAAACAGGATGCACTCGATTATATGCTCTATCTTTGGGAAGGGGAGTTTTCTCCGCTCTACAGCAAGGATAAGATGACCACTTTTGAGCGCTATTTCTTAGCCGACAAAGAGACTTGGAAGGAGAAAAAAGGTGCTTATTTCACACTTGCTGACGACGAGAATGTCTGCCGGAATATCTTAAATGAATTCGGTCTTGATCCTGCGACGGGGCGTATCATTAACGGGCACGTGCCCGTTCGCACCATAAAAGGAGAAACGCCTACTCGGGCTAACGGACGAAGATTTGTCATTGACGGAGGCTTCTCCAAACCGTATCAGGAGAAGACCGGTATTGCCGGATATACGCTGATTTATAACAGCCATGGTATACAACTGGTGGAGCATGAATCCTTTGAATCCAGAGAACAGGCGGTTATATCCGGATCGGATATTCACAGTCGGACGCTCTTGCAGGATTTCTCCGGCAAACGGATACGGATCAAAGATACCGACAAAGGAAAAGAACTGCTGGAGCAGATTGAGTATCTCGAGCAACTCCTCCATGCCTACCGCACCGGTGCCTTCAGACAAAAATAACCCCATCCATAACCGGTTAACTGCTAATTCGCTACCGGTTTACCGCTAATTCGTACCCGGTTTGCAGCTAATTCGCTACCGGTTTACTGCTAATTCTTACCCGGTTTGCGGCATCCTCGCATTCGCTTCGTAACCGACTTGCTGTCCGTTCGCACTCATTCAGCACACGTTTAGCACTCGGTTAGCACTCCGCACCAAAGGATAACCGAAGGATTCCCCAAGGATAACCGAAGGATAAAAGGGCAAAAAACGATTTTTTGCCCTTTTACTATATATATACATAGTATATATATACTTTATTTGGGTTCTTATAGAAAAACCAAATGCTTTTACGCCTATACAAGAGCCTTTATATTCTGCTCTGTATTTCCCGGTAATAAATCTATCGGACGCAGTTCTATCATGGTCTTGGCGCCAAATTCTCCGCGCTCTTTCATACGGACTGCTGCACGGGCGCAACTGACCATTACCTGCCCCGTCAAGGCGGGATTATTGATCTCCATATTGAATTCGAACCGCTGGTTGTGGGTCTCGCCGGACACACCGGAGCGAACGAGATGTACACCGTGCGCTACGTTATTTAGTGCATCTACACTCTCTACTTGGATCACATGAGTCTCGTCGTGCGCAAAATAATCATCCGCAAGCAGGTTGGCCTCTACGGTCTTGAAATCAGCTCCGTCCTCCAACTCGATATACACCATTCTGCGGTGAATGCCGGTACCTAAAGGAATGGTCATACTCAGCGCATTCTTAACACCTTTGATGGCTTTGGCGGCTACTGTATGCCCCATACTCCGTCCGGGACCGAAATTAGTGTACGTCAGGCCTTTTGGTGCCATGGCTGTCAGAAGAGCGCGAACCATGCTGTCTGTTCCGGGATCCCAGCCGGCGGAAAGAATACTTACCGTTCGGTTCGTCTGGCATACCGGATCCATCTGGCTGCGAAGTCCCCATATCTGACCGTGGATATCAAAACTATCTACGGTACATATACCTTTGCTTGCCATGATTGCAGCGAACTTCGGTACCTCGCGGGTCGGTGTGCATAGCAACATCACATCAATATTGCCTGCGATACAATCCAGACAGTCATTATGGTGATAAATGCCTGCCAACTCCATGTCCGGTGCTGCCTTGATGGCTTCCTCTGCGGCACGACCTATATTGCCGTAACCTAAAATTGCTACTTTTATCATAATCTATAATTGTGAATTGTGAAATAATCGTGCCCCTTGGGGGCTAAGAATTGTAAATTGTGAATTTACTCTACCGTAACCGATTTTGCAAGGTTACGGGGCTGATCCACATCGCATCCCTTGACTACGGCTATGTGATAAGCCAGCAATTGAAGCGGAATGACGGTCAATAACGGAGTCAGACATTCCTCTGTCTCCGGCACTTCAATTACATAATCTGCTATCTTGCTTACCATCTTATCCCCTTCTGTCACAATAGCTATCACACGGCCGTTCCTGGCTTTGATTTCTTGGATGTTGGACACTACTTTCTCATAAGTACCGCAACGCGGTGCTACTACCACCACCGGCATTTCTTGTGAAATCAGGGCGATAGGTCCGTGTTTCATCTCTGCTGCAGGATAGCCTTCGGCATGGATATAACTGATCTCTTTCAGTTTGAGTGCGCCCTCTAACGCTACCGGATAATTATACCCGCGTCCGAGATAGATAAAATTCTGTGCGTATGTAAATGTCTTGGCAAAATCGGCGATACGTTTGTTCTGTGATAATACGCACTCTATCTTGTCAGGAATCTGACCCAGCGCACGAACCACATGCAGATATTGCTCTTCGCTCATCGTCCCTTTCTCTTTGCCTATACATAGTGCCAGCATGGTCAATGCCACAACTTGCGCCGTAAATGCTTTGGTGCTGGCTACACCGATCTCCGGTCCCACATGGGTATAACATCCGCTGTTGCTCAGCCTCGGTATTGATGCGCCGATCACATTACAGATCGAGAAAATGAATGCGCCTTTTTCTTTCGCTAACTGAATGGCAGCTAATGTATCTGCCGTCTCGCCGGATTGAGAGATAGCGATCACCACGTCGTCTCTGTTGATTACAGGCTTGCGGTAGCGGAACTCGGACGAATACTCTACCTCCACCGGTATCTGCGCAAACTCCTCTATGGCATACATGGCTATCAATCCTGCATGCCAGGAAGTTCCGCACGCTGTGATGATGATGCGCTTGGCGTTCATGAAACGCTCTTTGTTATCGATAAATCCCGAGAGGGCGATATTGTCCTGACGCACGTTCACACGGCCGCGCATTGAATCTGCCAGTGTTCGGGGTTGCTCGAATATCTCCTTGAGCATAAAATGCGGATACCCGCCTTTCTCCAACTGGCTCAACGATAACTCCAAACGCTTGATCTCCGGTGTCTTCTGAACATTATTGATAGTCGTTATTTCTATTCCTTCGTCCTTCGTACTTTGTCCCTTGGTACTTTGTCCCTTCGTACTTTGTCCCTTGGTACTTTGTCCCTTGGTACTTAGTTTCACTACTTCTTCATCCTCAATATAAATGACTTTGTCTGTATATTCTACAATAGGCGTTGCGTCGGACGCAATGAAATACTCTTCCTGTCCTACTCCTACAACTAACGGAGAACCCTTACGCGCTGCTATCAGCGTATCCGGATGGTCTTTGTCCAGCACAGCTATTGCATAGGCTCCGATCACCTGCTGCAATGCCAGCTGCACAGCCGTCCTCAGATCCACGTGCTTGTTTACCTGGGTATATTCTATCAGCTGTATAAGAACCTCGGTGTCCGTCTCTGATTTGAACGAATATCCCTCCTTCTGCAACCCCGCCTTGAGAACAGCGTAGTTCTCGATAATTCCGTTATGGATGATTGCCAGCCGCTCGCTCTCGGAGTAATGGGGATGGGCATTGACGGTATTCGGTTCGCCGTGGGTCGCCCAACGCGTATGAGCGATACCTATCGTACCGGTTGTGTCTTTGTCCGATGCGTAGGCTTCCAGTTCTGCTACTTTACCTTTCGCTTTGTATATATTCAACTGTCCTTGCGCATTGATGAGCGCCACGCCGGCACTGTCATAGCCGCGATACTCCAATCGGTGCAATCCTTTTATCAAAATCGGATACGCATTCCGTTTTCCGATATATCCTACTATTCCACACATAAGATTTGAAAATTTGTTATTGAGATTTTGCAACACGTATAAAATCCATAAATAATGGATGAGGGCTGAGCACAGTACCTGAAAACTCAGGATGGTACTGCACTCCTATGAACCATGGATGATTTTTTAACTCTATTATTTCCACCAAATCCGCCTCCTTGTTTATCCCTACGCATTGCATGTTGTGCTGTTCATATAACTCCCTATAGGCATTATTAAACTCATAGCGATGCCTGTGACGCTCGCGGATCTGTTCTTTGTCGTAAATAGCCCTCACTTTGGAGCCCTCGCGCAAATGACATTCGTACGCTCCCAATCGCATAGTTGCGCCCTTGTATGCCAGTTGCTTTTGCTCCTCCATCATATCTACCACATTATGCCTTGTTTCCGGGTCAAACTCAGTACTATTGGCGTCGGTTAGACCTAAAACATTACGTGCGAACTCGATGGTCATACATTGCATACCAAGGCATATTCCAAAGCAGGGGATGTTGTTTTCGCGTGCGTACCGGATAGCTGCTAATTTGCCTTCTATTCCTCTGCCGCCGAACCCCGGTGCAATGACGACACCTTGGAATCCGTCCAAACATTGCGCCACATTTTGATCTGTCAATCTGTCCGACAATATTTCAGTCAGTTCTAACTTGCAGCGGTTATAAGTGCACGCATGGGAAAGGCTCTCGCGGATAGACATATACGCATCGTGCAACTGTACATATTTTCCTACCAGCGCAATGCGGACAGGTGTGGTCGCTTGTCTGCGCAGTTCCAGAAAATGGTCCCATTCTATCATGTTCAATGGACGAAGCGTTTGCGGATCAATTCCGGTATGTTCCAATACTATCTCATCCAAGTTTTCACGATGCAAGTTCTCCGGCACCTCATAGATAGAATCCGCATCCACACACTGCACTACTGCTTTGGGGTTCACGTTACAAAACAGCCCCACCTTGGTCTTCATAGATTCAGGAATAATGTGCTCCGTGCGAAGAACAATAATATCCGGCTGCACACCGCTTTGTTGCAATGCTTTGACTGAATGCTGAGTCGGTTTGGTCTTCAACTCATGAGCCGCCGCCAGATATGGGACATATGTGAGGTGAACCGAAAGGCAATCGCGCCCCAACTCCCATTTCATTTGCCGCATGGCTTCTATGAAAGGCAAGGACTCAATATCCCCCACTGTACCGCCTATCTCCGTGATCACAAAATCATATTTACCGCTTTCACCTAATGCCATCACATTATGCTTGATCTCGTCGGTAATATGCGGGATCACCTGTACTGTCTTGCCTAAAAAATCACCTCTCCGCTCTTTCTCTATGACGGAGTGATAAATCCGTCCGGCTGTCAAATTGTTTACTTTATGTGTTTCTACATTCAGGAAACGCTCGTAGTGCCCCAGATCCAGGTCCGCCTCGTGACCATCGACCGTCACATAACATTCTCCGTGTTCATAGGGATTGAGCGTTCCCGGATCCACATTGATATAAGGATCCAGTTTCTGATTCGTTACACGCAGACCGCGTGCTTGCAGCAGTTTACCCAACGAAGCCGCCACAATACCTTTACCTAACGAAGAAGCAACGCCTCCGGTAACAAAGATATAATGACACTTATTCATAATGATATTTCTGTTCTAATACGTTTAAGAGCTATCTGAACATCTTCCCTCCGTGAGAACGCCGAGAAGCGCACATATCCTTCTCCATTATGTCCAAAACCGACACCCGGGGTACAGATGATTTTACATCGGTTAAGCAATAAGTCAAAGAATTCCCATGACCCCATGCCATGCGGAGTAGCACACCATATATAAGGAGCGTTAACGCCGCCGAAAACCTGTAGTCCTACTTGCTGCAACCCTTCACGAATCATTTGCGCCGTTTCCATATAATACGCCACGTTCGCTTCAACTGCAGTACGTCCTTTCGGGGTATAAGTGGCTTGCGCCGCACGTTGTGAGATATAGGCTGTCCCATTGTATTTGGTACATTGACGCCGCATCCACATGCCTTGCAGACCCGTTTCATAAGGTACTACGGTATAACCGCAACGAACAGATGTAAAGCCTGCACTTTTACTGAAACTATGCACCTCTATGGACACCTCTTTAGCGCCTTCGATTTCATAGATGCTATGAGGTATGTCCGGCAAAGAAATATATGCCTCATACGCAGCATCAAAAATAATGATACTATGATTCTTCCTGGCATAATTTACCCAAAGACGAAGTTGATCATGCGTCAATACAGCGCCGGTAGGGTTGTTAGGAAAACACAAATAGATAATATCTACCTTTTCTTTCGGTAGTTCCGGTACAAAATTATTCTCTTTCAGACATGGCATAAGGACTATCTCACGCCCCGCCATCATATTAGCATCCACATACGCCGGATAAGTCGGATCCGGAATAGCAACCGTATTGTCCGAGTCGAATAACTCGCTGAGGTTTCCCAAATCGCTTCCGGCTCCTTCTCCTATAAAGATTTCATCGGTCTGAAAGTTTATTCCGCGAGGTTTATAATAGTGGTCTATTATTGTTTGCTGCAACCATTCATATCCGTTTTCCGGACAATATCCGCGAAATGTATCTGCATGGGCCAGTTCTTCTGCTGCAGCCTGCATGGTATCAACTATCACCCGCGGCAAAGGACGAGTTACATCCCCTACCCCCATACGCAACAAATGCTCATCCGGATGATGAGTCAAATACTCTTTAACCCTTAAATCAATGTCGTGAAACAAATAATGAGGAGACAAGCCTGTATAGTGGGTATTGATTTTCATAAGCGAATGAATTTATAGAATATATTGTCCCCGATATACTTCTGTTGCAGGACCTGTCATATACGCTATTTTATAGATCGGATCATATTGAATAAAGAGGTCTCCTCCTTTGAGATGAACTACCACTTCATTCTCTGTTTCCCCCAGCCGGTTAGCCGCAACCGCCGCCGCACATGCTCCGGTGCCACAAGCTAATGTCTCTCCTGTTCCTCGTTCCCATACACGGACATCCAGTTCATGCACATTGCGTACATACACAAACTCCACATTAGTACCATCCGGAAAATGCGGATGGATACTTATGTGTTCACCCATCTCTGCCATTTCTGCATCAGAAATTACCCAATTACGGAAAAACACAGCATGGGGATTTCCCATGTTAACTGACATGAATCCTAAGATATCCATTCCTTTTAATGGCAATGTATCTGTTTTGACAGTTGGCATTCCCATGTTTACTTTGACCTGTTTCACAACGCCGTTCTGGACCAACAATGTTAAAATTCGAATACCTGCCAAGGTTTTTATTGCTATACTGGTAGATGGACATAACCCGCTTTCGTACAGATACTTACCTACGCACCGGATGGCGTTACCACACATCTCCGCTTCAGACCCGTCTGCATTAAAGATACGCATCTCTGCATCTGCTTCCTTACTCGGAGACATAAGCACTAATCCATCGGATCCCACTCCGAAATGACGATCTGAAATGCGTCTTGATAAAGACGGAATGTCTGTCTTGGTTATAAGAGCGGCAGTACTATCCTGAAAACAGTCTATGTAAATATAGTCGTTTCCCAAACCGTGCATTTTTATAAAAGGAAGACTTTGCATAAATCCAAATCAATAAAATATGCTATTTTTTATTTCATATCGCTTTAAAACAAATATTCAGCGCGATTTTGACATTGATTTTTACTTTCAATCGGATCAAAAATCAAAATCAGCCGCAAAATTACTACAAATTATTTGAATATGCAAGAGTTTATACAAAAAAAAGTGAGCCGAAGCCCACTTTTTAACGGTTTAACGATTTAACAGTTTAACATTTTAACGTATCAACACCTTGTCTGTAAACCATTGTCCGTCATGGAATGTCTTAACAAAATACACTCCTATAGGCAGACCGAGAGTAGCAAATTTAGCATTCAGATCCGAAATATCTCCTTCAAAAACGGTGATCAGTTTTCCGCTGACGTCCATCAGGTAATGAACTCCTTCACCATGCGGGATAGACGGGTCTTTCTCTATATCTTCTGCTTTAAACGGATTCGGCAGGAACTGCTCTACGTTGTCAGAAACATCTTCGTTCATCTCGGAAGGATCGCAGCTCGGCATGGACGAAAACTCGATAATAGTACGGACGAGCATGTCGTTCAGGTGCTCTACTTTCAGACTGTCAGTAGTCGGTTTGAGATGGCTGTGACCGATACCGGAATCGTCTGTCAGGAAGAAGGACGTGCCGTTGGTGGCAAGTGCCATGGACCGCAGTAGTAATTCCCCGCTCTCGCCCAAACCGCTGCATACAACCGGCACGATGCGGACGCCTAAAGCCGCGGCATTCAGTATCTGTTCATGCAACAGGGCGATAGTGGCGCTGTCTTGATGGCATGGTGCATCTAAAATAAGGAACGCAACGCGCGCACGCGCACCATCATCCCATCCGGCGCTGTTCATCGCGGCCATCAATGCTTCCGGTACTGCTTCCGGATAGTCGCCGCCGCCGTTGGCTTGCTGCTTGTCTATAAAAGCCTGCGTCTCTTTGATATCCGATGTCAGACGGGAGATACGGGTCAGGTATTCGTCGCCGTGATCACGATAAACGACTGCACCCGTTCGGATATTCAAACCACCCGTAGCTTCCTTGGCGCGGGAGATCACATCCTTCATCTCTGCCTGCAAATACCGCAATTCATCCCCCATAGAACCTGTCGCATCGAATACAAACACCACATCTACCGTCTCGTTGGCTTCGCATGGCTCATCTATGATAAAGGTATTCAAACCCTCGCTCCATTGTCTGGCTGTCTGTATTTGGTCGTCCACACGGATCTGAAAATCAGCGTGCTTGCCGCATAGATTGTTGCCTACGAGTTGATACCATAGCTCCGCTTTGCCGGTGTTGTCCGTCACGGCTTGGAACAATGTGTTGCCCGCATTATCCAACAGACTCACAGCACGGGAAACAACAGGGAAACCGTCTTTATTGCGCACCTGCACGGTATAACGGTGCCGGGGAGCAATCTTCCATTCACTGACAAACTGCTTGTGGCTTCCGTCCAAAACGCTCGGCCAGAAGTACCATTTGGTAAAGTCATTCACTTCGCCTGCTGTCAGTTTGCCGGCGGAGACAGCATTGTTTGCCGCGCTATAGCCGACGACTGCTGCATCTTCTTCCACTGCCGACAAGGGTACCGTTTCCATGAGTTCTTCTGCATAGTCAGCGGACTCAGGCATAGCTGTTGCTTTCATATACATAACTCCGCCTTTCGCACCGCTTCTGGTCATACCCAATGTTACCATCTCGTCTCTTTCATTACGGCCGGGTTTGTATGGCTTCGGAGTTAGACTGACAATAGCCAGCGGTGAACCGTCCAGTGTAAATTTTGCACTCTCGAATCCTTCGCGGCTTATTACCAGTTTCTTCACACCTTTGAGGGCCTCCGGTTTTAGAATAACGCGTCCGTCGTAGGAGGTCTTGAAAACCGTCTTTCCTACCCGTACCTCCACCCCGTCCAACAGGGCTTGTGTGGTATCCATCACAATAACCGTCAAAGGCTGAAGACTGATTGTTGACGGCTGATTACTCTTCTTCATACATGCGCTCGCTGCGCCAAAGCTCAACAGAGCGGTCAGAATGACAGATAATATTCGTTTCATAACAAAAATGATTTTTTCACTAAGCAACAAATACTATGCCAGAGAAGTTTTCTGCTTGCAAGATAGCATATTCATGAAAAAATGTACTTTTATTTGCCTGTATGAAATATTTTTCGTACCTTTGCACGTTAAAGATATCGGAAGGTGTATTTTTTTGCAATGAAAACAACCCGCCTCATAGTATTAGCCATTGCATCCGGTCTTCTTTGGTTGCCTGTCCGGACGGCAGCTCAGGAAAAAGCACCGGGAGAAGCGGTTGCACAATCGGAAACCGCTGTTGTCCAGCCTGACCGGCCGGGCTTCGGTACGGGTACAACCGTGCTGGACCGCGGAGTAATCCAATGGGAGTTGGGATTCGATGTGGAGCACTACTTGGGAACGCATTTAATTACTCTCCCCACTACCTCTTTGCGCTTCGGTGTGGACCGGAGGGCGGAATTGCGCTTGGATTACGGAGGGGTTTTGGCAGTAAGCGACCATCCGGACACCGACCCCTCCACTTCGGATGAGCATTTATACGCTCCGTCGCCTATCTATGTCGGGTCTAAAATAATGCTATGGGAGGGTTCTGAAGAGAGACGTTTGAAATGGATCCCCAAAGTGAGCGTGATGGCGGAGATAGGTCTGCCTGTTACAAAAGAGATAGCGAAACGCATGCCTATATCCGGAAATATTGATCTGCTCTTCGAAAACGAAGTAACAGATTGGTTCTCTATCGGCTATGATGTCGGCGCACAATGGGTGGAATGGGCCCCCATGCCGGATATATTCGCCTCATTAGGTCTTAATTTCTCCCCTATCGACAAACTCGGGCTGTACATTGAGAACTTCAATATCTTTGACTGCGACGCAGCTGAAATTCTTGTCGGTTACAGCAATGTATATATGGTGTATCTCAATTTCGGTGTAACCTACCTCGTCCATCCGCGGGTGCAACTGGACCTCTATGCGGGATTCAACTGCTTCCACTCCGAAACCATGCTGAGCGGTCCTAAGAACGATTCTTTTCTCGGTTTTGGCGTGGCTTGGTTGATTAGAGACTAATTTTTTACGCAAAAAACTTGCATATATCAGAAAAAAGCAGTACTTTTGCACTCGCAAAAGTGAAATCGTTAATATTTGTATGGCAACACAAGAAGAAACATTTAAGAAAATCGTAGCGCACTGCAAGGAATACGGCTTTGTTTTTCCGTCCAGTGAGATATACGATGGTCTGGGTGCCGTATATGACTATGGTCAGAACGGCGTTGAGTTGAAGAACAATATCAAGCGTTATTGGTGGGATTCCATGACGCTGCTGCATGAGAATATCGTCGGTATCGATGCCGCTATCTTCATGCACCCTACTACTTGGAAGGCTTCGGGACACGTGGACGCATTCAACGACCCGCTGATTGACAACCGCGATTCCAAGAAGCGTTACCGCGCTGATGTGCTGATCGAAGATCAAATCGCTAAATACGACGAGAAGATCGCCAAAGAGGTAGAGAAAGCCCGCAAACGTTTCGGTGACTCCTTCGACGAGGAGATGTTCAAAGCCACGAACGAGCGCGTGAAAGAGCATATCGCTAAACGCGAGGCACTGCACGCACGTTACTCTAAGGCGATGAACGAGAACGACTTGGCGGAGTTGAAGCAGATCATCCTTGACGAGGAGATCGTTTGTCCTATTTCCGGCACCCGCAACTGGACCGATGTGCGTCAGTTCAATCTGATGTTCCAGACCGAGATGGGCTCTACCGCCGACGGTGCGATGAAGATTTACCTCCGTCCGGAGACCGCACAGGGTATCTTTGTCAACTTCCTCAACGTACAGAAGACCGGGCGTATGAAAATCCCCTTCGGTATTGCGCAAATCGGTAAAGCTTTCCGCAACGAGATTGTAGCCCGTCAGTTCGTCTTCCGTATGCGTGAGTTCGAGCAGATGGAGATGCAGTTCTTCGTTCGTCCGGGCGAGGAGCTCAAATGGTTCGAGCACTGGAAGCAGTTCCGCCTCCGCTGGCACAAAGCGCTGGGCTTAGGCGACGAGAAATACCGTTTCCACGACCACGACAAACTGGCGCACTACGCCAATGCTGCTACGGATATCGAGTTCCTCATGCCGTTCGGCTTCAAGGAGGTGGAGGGTATCCACAGCCGCACGAACTTCGACCTCTCGCAGCACGCCAAGTACAGCGGAAAGAAGATCGAGTATTTCGATCCGGAGCTCAACCAGTCCTATACGCCGTATGTCATTGAGACCTCTATCGGTGTGGACCGTATGTTCCTCTCTGTGATGTGTTCGTCCTACGAGGAGCAGCAACTGGAAGGCGGCGACACCCGCGTGGTACTCCACTTGCCGCCGGTACTCGCACCTGTCAAGGCTTGTATCATGCCGCTTGTCAAGAAAGACGGTCTGCCCGAGAAGGCACGCGAGATCATGAACGAACTCAAGTTCGACTTCAAGGTCGCTTACGATGAGAAAGACTCTATCGGCAAGCGTTACCGCCGTCAGGACGCAGTCGGCACACCGTTCTGTATCACCATCGATCACGACACGCTCAATGACGGTTGCGTCACTGTCCGTTACCGCGACACCATGACTCAGGACCGCGTGAAGATCGAGGACCTGCATGAGATTATCCGTAAAGCCACCGACCCCAAAGAGCTCTACCGCAAGATCGTCGGTGACTCGATGGAGGACACGATGGAATAAAACGGACATAGTCCCTACCAACGCAGCATAGCTGCCATACACAAACGACCGCCCCTACTGAGGCGGTCGTTTTAAATATATGCCAAATACAACATTTCCACGCGACCATCACGGGACCATCTCCCGAGAAAAGGCAAAACACAACATTTGCACGGTACAGTGACGTTCACGATGCGTAATAATCGTGCCCATTGGGGCTAAGAACGACATGCGAACGAGAATGGAAGGTATCCTCCATATTTTTCAGGCACTTACAGAATAGTTATCGGAGGCAAGTGCTATGCAAGTAAGGGAAAAGTAAGGGGCTATATCTACTCTTTTGCCCCAAAAGAGATGTACGATTAGGGATCATTCGGGCACATTTTACTTCATATAGATGAATAAAATATAAGAATTTTTGATTATAATAAAAAAAACATATAATATTTTTTTGGTTATATCAGAAAAAAGTTGTATCTTTGCACCCGAAAAAAATAATTAGTGCTTTTATGATCAATCGAGTTTTACAGAGTACCGTAGAAACAAGGATGTTCCGTGGCAAGGCAATTATTATTGTCGGTCCGCGTCAGGTCGGGAAAACGACATTACTGCGTGCGCTCCAGACCTCGGGAGAACACAAGATTGTGAATTGGAATTGTGATGAACCGGATGTACGGCAGAAACTCACCAATCCCACCTCTACACAACTACGCTCGGAAATAGGGAGCGCGGATTTAATCCTCATTGACGAGGCTCAGCGTGTGCAGAATATAGGTCTGACACTCAAATTGCTGATTGATAATTTCCCGGAGAAGCAGATTGTTGTTACCGGTTCGTCGGCATTGGATTTGTCCAACTCCATCAACGAGCCTTTGACGGGCAGAAAATACGAGTATGTGCTCTATCCGCTGTCCGCAGAGGAACTGATTGCTCATTTCGGGGCGCAAGATGAGAAGCGGTTACTGGAACGCCGCCTGCTGTATGGGTGCTATCCGGATGTGATCAATAATCCCGGAGAGGAACGGGAGATTTTGACAAACATAGCCGGTAGCTATTTGTACAAAGATATATTCGCCTTTCAGGACGTGCGCAAGCCGGAGATTATAGAACAGTTGCTTCAAGCCCTGGCTCTGCAAATTGGCAGCGAAGTTTCATTCAATGAATTAGGCGGAATGTTAGGATTGAACTCATTAACCGTCCAGCGTTATATGGATTTATTGGAGAAATCGTACGTGATCTTCCATCTTCGTTCGTTCAGCCGTAATGTGCGTTCGGAACTGAAGAAAAGCCGCAAAATATATTTCTATGACAACGGAGTGAGGAATGCCTTAATTGGTGATTTCAAGCCTCTGAATTTGCGGCAGGATACAGGTGCGTTGTGGGAGAACTATATCATCAGCGAACGAATCAAGCATAATGCGTACCATCAGTTTTACGGCAAGAGTTATTTCTGGCGTACACAGCAGCAACAGGAAATAGATTACATTGAGGATGTGGACGGCATTCTTCATGCGTATGAATTCAAATGGAATCCGGAGCGGAAAGTGCGTCTGACGGACACCTTTGCCAAGAACTATCCGGATCATACATTTTCGGTCATCCATCCCGATAACTATAGGGATTTTATCGGTAACTAAACACACCACGGGCGACTCATTGAGCCGCCCGTGATTTTTATAATTGCCGATTGTTAAGGTTTCTATATAACAAGAGCAAGTGACCTTTCAGCCACTTGCTCTCCTTTGTACTTAGTACTTAGTACCTTGGTCACTTTACCAAAGCGCCCTACCCGGCGCTTGTTTGTTTTGTACCTTGACACACCCTTGATATGCCATCGACATACCCTCGGTAATGAATAACAAATAATTAAGGTATCAACAACTAATCACTAACGATTGAAAGCATGTTGGCTGTTGCAAGTGTGCAACAGAAATGAAAAATGAGGAGGATCCGGATATCATCCGGAACAATTGACGATGTAAAAAATGCATTGGCAAAGTTGGCAAAGTTGGCAAACCGGAAGCGGAACTTTGTCAACTTTGTCAAGTTTGTCATGCAAAAAAATGATATGAGAAATGGCATGCCGTACAATTGACAAAAGAAGAAAACGCAGCACTAGTACTGCTCGATGTTGATGGCGAGAGGTGAGCTATCGTTCCGTATCCGTCCGGTAAGCGAGCCGTAGGCGGCAAGTAAAAAGAAGAGTGTAATGTTTTGATTTATAAAATATCCTTTCACAAACACAAAAGCACGGCATATGTAGTGCCGTGCTTTAAAGTAGAATGTTACAGAAAGGTTATTTCACCTCTTGGCCGGTGAGAGAGTTATCTTCTGTAACGTCTGTATCGATTAGCCGGTTTGTAGCCTCTGTTACGTTTATAGTTGTTTTTGGCCTTATAACCGTTACGGTTACCAAATCCTTGCCGAGAGCCGCCGAGTTCGATGGCATAAAAAACCGTAAGTCCCACTTGCAACGGATGGATGCCGGATATAACAGAAGCAAACGCATCGTTTACAGTAACCTCAGGAACGGGATTAGCCGGGTCTGAAATAGGAGCAACGGAGATAAGCGGTTTGTTACGCGTATCTGCATAGTTATTCCATGCATTATAATCCAGATATGCCGCAATGCCTAATTTGCCATTATTGCCCACCTCGAACTCATAGCCGATACGCGTAGCAACAAGTAGATTTACAAAAGGCGCACTATTATTGAAGGTCTTTTGCATATCTTCCGGTGCTACAAGTCCTGTAATCAACTCATCGGTGACATGCACATCGAACGGTACATAAAAAGCATCAATGGAAGGATTCTTGAGCGATTGTGAAGCCCGACTCCACGCAGAGAACTGTGCTTTCAATCCCAATTGCAGGAAAAAACCATTTGTGCGGAGAGCCGCCATCAAAGGCACTTCTACGAAAACGCGTTGCAACGAAATTTCTGCATTACCGGAAACAGTATAAAGCATCTCGTTATTCATGTAATCGTAGTTCGTGAACTGATGGTTAAAATTAACCTGTGCTCCGTTGGTTGCATATCCTGCAGAGATGCCGGTATGGATACCCCAGTCGCCGCTATTGCGCGTATTCCAATAATAGGTGTAGCCCAAATCAAATGCTCCGGCTCCGCCCACTTTGGAATTGGTGAACTGGTTGCTTCGAGGCATCAGAAAATCCAAGCCGCCGCGTGCGCCGAAAGACAAGGTCGATTGCGCCGATACGAATATCGTACTCGTAAGAGCAATGAGAAAAATACTAATTCTTTTCATAATGCAATCTCCTTAGTTTCGGACGAGATACTTGAGCACTTGGCTGACGGATGGCGATGATACTTTCACCTGATAGCAACCGGCCGTGTATTCCGCGGGGAAGACGAGTTGGGTGTCCTCGCAGACAAAGGTACGAACGAGTTGTCCTGTTGTGCTGAATATCTGGACAGCAGTCTTCTCATTGGGATTGAGCCCAACGAGTTTGATTTGTTGCCCGGGTAAAGCGTAGTTAGGCAGCAGATTCAACTGCGGCGCTTTGCCTCCATTGAAATAGTTGATAATCACCGTCCGCATCAGTCCATCGCATAACATCCCTTGCGCGTTTGAGACATCCACCACCGCATAGTAATTGCCTGTATTTTGCAGGTTCTTCGCTAGCGTCAGATAATAACTGCCTCGAATAACGACTTGGTCATCCTGCGGGAATGCGTTGTGCATATCATCCGGTTCTCCAACCACCCGATACCAGGTGACGTTAGCCGGAGAGATATAATAGCCCATCTGATTGATAGCGGTCACATTGACCATCAGCAACCAGTCATATAGCGCAACAACGGGCCAGTTGGCATATTCCTCACAGTTTGCCGCAAAATAAGCGATATACGTTGCATCCTCATTCACTTCCACCGTTCGTACCGGCTCGACATTCCCGTCCGACCACTCGACGAAATGATAATCGTCAAATGGCGTAGCTACCAATTGTAACCACGTTCCGCACTCATACACACCGCTCGTACCGGCATTCCCCGCAAAGAGGAAGCCGGCACAGAGCGTGCATAATATAGTTAGAAATGTCTTTCTCATAATGAATTAGGGATAAGCCGTGATAGTAGCCGAACCTTGTGCGTCGTTATCCGATTGAACGGTTATCGTGTATTTCACTTTCTCGAAGATCGCCGTGTAGGTTGCTGCTCCGGTAACGGTTACAGAACGTGTTGCGTTGGTATCACCGTCATTCCAGCGAACGAAGCGATAGCACGAATTCGGCGTAGCAGTCAAGGTTACATTCGTTCCATACAGATATGTTCCATCGCCGGTTGTAACACCATTTTCACCATTGGTCGTAATGGTATAACTATTGGTAGTGCTGCCATATTGCGCGATATATTCCTCATCGCCTGTTACGACAGAGATCACTTTATCCCAACCCGTGAAGGTATAGGTATTCTCCGCATCAGCCGGACGTGTCGGCGTGCCGGTATAAGAAGGTGTCTCGCCGTACTCCCATTGCTTGGACTCCAGAACGGAGCCATCCCAGTTTTTGAAGGTGATGGTGTACTTGTTCACCGTTGCATCGAATTGCGCTACGTATGTAGCGTTATCCAACGCCGTATAAACGACGTTTGGCGACCAGCCGGAGAACGTGTAGGTGTACTGCGTAGTAGCCGGTTTGGTAGGAGTTACACCCTTGTAACTAACGGCATCGCCGTGATTCAGCACTTCGTTCTGAAGTTCAGTGCCATCCCAGTTCTGGAAGATGATGGTGTACTGGTTGATAGCGAAATACGCCGTGTAGGTAGCATCCGCGGTAGGAGTAATGACACGCGGGTTTTCGGTGTTGTCATCATTCCAGCGTACGAAATGATAACCGGTTTGCGGTGTGGCAGAGATCTGGGCTTGATTGCCGCAATCAACTACCAACTGATCAGCTTTCGCCATGCTAATAGCAGCAACGGCTACTAACATGAGTGAGAAAAAACGTTTCATTGTTTTGTTGAAATTTAGTGTTAATTGTTAATATATTGAGTTAATTAGTTTGTTTTACGGGTTTGTAACTGTTGCTGAACCTTGTCCAGCATCGGCGGATTGAGCTTCGATGGTATATTGTATCTGCTCAAATTCAGCAGTATAAGTTGCATCGCCGGCAACAGTGATGGTACGAGGATTATCCGTGTTTCCATCCGACCATTGGGTAAAACGATAACACTCGTTCGGGGTCGCAGAAATCTGATGATTTGTACCATAGTCGTACGTTCCGCCACCACTTGCTGAACCTTGGGAAATATTAGAAGAATTCACCGTAATGGAGTATTTGCGCAAAGTTTGTGTATATGTTGCAGTATATGTTTTGTTGGCTGTTGCTGCGGTTATTGCAGGAGTCCATCCTGAGAAAGTATAGGCATATTCCGCGGTGGACGGCCGCGTAGGAGTAGAACCTGTATAAGAAGGCGTTGCGCCCTTCAAGACACTTGTCGTTGCAAGTGTAGTCCCATCCCAGTTCTTCCAGGTGATGGTGTAGGATGTATTTTTGTCGCTGTCTATTACAAGGCGAACACCTAATCGGTATCTTTTCTCTCTAGAAGAAATAGACACTGAATATGAAGAATAATAAGCGGCTATATCACTACTAAACTTATATGCCTTAGTGCTCGACTCTTGTGTTGACGCCCAATATTGGCAATGCTCATCATTAGCCCATCCTGCATCATAGTAGATTAGTTTAGTACCACCAGATTCCTTTGAAATGGATGCTGTTTTAGGCAAAAAAATAGCCCCATTTTGTTCCATTTTTTGCCAATCCTCTAAAGAATATTTATTGGTATCCCATTTACTCTTGACATCGGCCACAAATTTTAATCCACTAGGCAATGTCCAACTATCAGGAAGGAAGATATATCCTTTTACATTATTCACCGTGGCCGTGCTTCTACGATTTGCAGCGTTAGCACGTCCAGAGAAAAGATACTCCCACTCTGCTTTCGTTAAAGTACGCCATAGATTAGCTTGATTACCGCCATTAGATATCTTATTAACTCCCCAGTCCGTAAAAGTATAAGAAGAGTTATTAGTAGATGTGTTAGTAGGGTTGCTTCCTGTGCCCCATCCAAACCAATCAATCCAACCAGTATAAGTTGCAGAAATATTATTATTCCCGCTTGCTCCGATTCGAGTATATTGGTAGGCGGCAAACCGCCACGTCTTTGTAGAGGCTTGGTATTGCAAATTACCTTGCGAGAAATAGACTTTCTTTGTTGCAGACACAGAGAAAGCACCGGGTAGTGCACCCTGCACTCCTGCTTGTATTATTTCAATGCTTGCCACGAAGGCAATTAAAAGAAAGATTAGTTTTTTCATTGAGTCTTTGAATTTAAAACTTATTATGCATATAATATTTTTAACTTAATTCCTTTTCCAAGGCTTCGTGCTTTTTTTCGCAATGGATGGTGCTCCCGACCTAATAATCACGTATGCATCGGCAAATGTATGATTTGCGAGAATAGATAGAGAATAAGGCCGCAAATCGGATACCACAGGTTAGATTATTGACAGGACTGGAAGTTTGGTAGGGCGTAGAATAGATATGATCCATGGAGACATGCATATACTCCGACAGGTCGGGCGTAAGCAGAGTACCATTCTGCGTTCTTGAGCGCGAATTTAGCACACCGTATTCTGCGAAGAGTCCTATTCTATATTTGGACGAATGCTTGAAGGTCGTGAGTAGCGTACCTACCTCTACAGCCAAGCGTACATCCAGCATCTGATAGTTCATTGAACCTTTCGTCTGCTCCTGAGCAAAATCATGGAATCCATGATTCGGCATATTAACAAGCGGATCATAGTATATATCATAATCGCCCGTAGTAGATAAGAGTGCCTGCTGGTTGGTTTTGCTCAGTAGGTGGAGATTCAATTTGGCACCGACTAAGGCATAGAAGTAATCATACTCCATACCAATCATCAGAGGAACAGAGAGGGAGAGATTATTCGATATGTCCACTCGGTCTTTGAGGTAGCCATTGTAGATGAATGCTTGCCCTTTGGTATCTATCATCGGAAATGAGAGTAAGGAATCTTGCACTCCGACGCGATTATGGAAAAAAGAGCCGGAGACGCCTGTCTCTATGGTAAAATGATTTTTTTGGAACTGATAGACCAATCCTATAGAGCCCCCGCCGCCGAGTTTGGCTGTAGTAATATTGATTTTATCCAATTGCCAAGCTAAATCGGCATCCAGAACTACACCGAACCAATGTTGCGCACAGATGGAGTTGCAACCAAGAACGAGCAATATTGCAAGGAAAAGTTTTCTCATCTTACCAATAGTTTCTTTGTTGCAGACTTCCCATTAGTGCTTGTCTGCTGGAGTTTGACGATATAAACCCCTCTTTCAGATGGCGCAGCAAACTGATGATCTCCCGATGAAAATATATGAGAGGACACCAGCGTTCCGAGATTATTGTACAGTTGTACCGTTATCTCATCAGAACTATGGAGCCGCACTATTTGCTGCGGTTGCACTAATGTGGGATACAATGAGATCTCTGTTTGCGGCATTGCCGTCAGGTCGCAGGTCATGAGTTTGGTACCGTCCGATTCTTCCAACATAGCAGAATAGGTTGCTCCCATCTCAAGAGGCTGATAAAGATAAGAATGATTTTCCCCGGGTATCGGGGTACCATCTTTATACCATTGGAAGCCGGAGAAATTGTATCCTCCGTTGTAATCATAGGTTAAAACGCCGATAAAATCATCCCAATGCTGATCGAGCACAGATAAAGGGTACAGCAGAGTAAACTGATAGGAGCGAGTATCCAGCACTTGCCCATCAAACATAGGAGAGATAGAGACATCGTATATACCTGCCCGTGCCGAGTTAGGTATCTGGATGAGAGAGTTCGTGAAATCGACGATAGTATCGCGGTAATGCTGGTTCAGCGCATTGGGCGCGAAGGTAAATTGCAATTGATGGAACAAACTTCCATCTGCCACTACATCAAACTCCACATAAGAATCATCAGCGCATTGAGTATGGGCTTGAATCTCATACAACAAGGGATTGACTATCAAATGCAGGGTTACGACGCTATCGCAACCCTCGTCAGTCGTAAAGGAAGAAGGATAATCTCCTGCTACCTTATATGTTTGTCCGTTCCAAGTAAACGAAGCCCCCTCCGTGATAGAGGCTGAAATATCCGTAGTAATTGGCGGCAATACAGTAAGTTGTAACGTACAGACACTATCACATCCTACGGCATTGGTGAGTGTTTTCGTTTGGGTTGTTGACGTACTAAATGTCTGTCCATGCCAGGTATATGTTTTGCCGGCACAGATAGTAGCAATCTCGATACTATCCGTAGGATCAAGTACTGTTAGTTGCAAAGTACAAACGCTATCGCATCCTACTGCGTTTGTGAGTGTTTCCGTTTGGATTGTTGACGAACTAAATGTCTGTCCGTGCCATGTATAAGTCTCTCCCGCACAGACAGTAGTGATCTCGATACTATCCGTAGGATCAAGTACTGTTAGTTGCAAAGTACAAACGCTATCGCATCCTACTGCGTTTGTGAGTGTTTCCGTTTTAGTTGCAGACGAACTAAATGTCTGTCCATGCCATGTATAAGTCTCGCCAGCACATATAGTAGCAAACTCGATACTATCCGATGGCTCCAGTACCGTAAGGAGCAAGGTGCAAACACTATCGCCGCCTGCTCTATTAGGAATAGTTTCCGTGACGATAGTAGTAGTGCTATATTGCCGACCATGCCAAGTGTATATCTCTCCGGCGCATATAGAAGCAATCTCCGTGCTATCTGTATCTTGACCTCTAACGTTAATAGTGACTTGTCTTACTGCCTCACAGGAGTAGTCCAAGGCATCAAGCCTGATCTCATCTATAGCGAAGTCATTGCCGAAGCCATTACTATTTTGGTTGAGTATGGTCAGCGTAGCAGTAGTATTATTTCCGCTGTACCAAATTTCATAATACTGCGTCCATACATATAATTGCTTAGGAGAGTGTAAAACTGGCCCCAATTGCGTGCCATTTATGGAAAATTGGAGTAATGCGTATTGCCCTTTCAAATTTGATTCCAAGCAAGACATTACTTGTGCAGAAAAAGCATAGTAAGTATTAGGCTCTACCACAACTTGTTGTGACCAAACAATGGAATTAGGAGAGGTTTTCCCATCAACAACCATCATATTACCAATCCCATTATATGCTTTTACCGAAGTAATATAACTAAGAGGCCAGAAACCTTTGACGTTGTCAGCAATTGTATAATCTCCTTGTACCCCAGGGGATGTGTAGGGCGTAAAATAACGCAATTGGGTCCCAAATCCAATATTACCCTGCTCAAAATCGCCATTATAAACCAAGTTGTTGCCACCAAGGGACTGGAGACTATATCCTCTGGCCGTGTAAGTAGTTGTTTGAGTAGGATGTGCATAAATCAGGTTATCACTTGTCTTGGAAAGAGAGTTTCCCGGCGTCCATCGACAGAAGTCTACTCCTTTGGCTGGTGTTGAGAGAATGTTCATACCCGGTTATATCCTGCGTCGTAAATCCCCTGAGATATTCTCCGCTGAGCAATTCGCTATTGAGCATATGCACACTATAGGTGTATAGATGCACATCGTGGCTCATCTCGTCAAAAGAGATATGCAATGTATTCTCCGGATCTGTACCGTCCAGGATGCCGTTATCAAGACTCAGCAATTTACGTTCCACACGAAGCGTACGTATCTGCTCGTTGAGCACACGGGAATGTGTTTGGGCAAAAGATCCTATACAGAGGGTTAACAAAAATAGTATAGCACCGATTTTCTTCATGTGTTTTGAACTGTTTCGGTTGCAAAGGTACAAAAATTATACCACATATGCAAAATAATTGCAAAAAAATTTGCATATATCAAAAAAAAGCAGTACTTTTGCACCCGCTTTTGCACTTCCAAGCCACTTTGGCTCAGTTGGTAGAGCAACGCATTCGTAATGCGTAGGTCCCCGGTTCGAGTCCGGGAAGTGGCTCAAAGGGAGAAGACGGTCGTCTTCTCCCTTGCCATTCCAAGGACTCAATTCCGGGGGTTCTTAGCCCCATAAGGGGCACGATTATTGCACCGATGTGCAATGTTCGAGTCCGGGAAGTGGCTCAAAGGGAGAAGACGATCGTCTTCTCCCTTGCCATTCCAAGGACTCAAAGCCGGGGGTTCTTAGCCCCAAAGGGGCACGATTATTGCAAACGTTGTGCAATGTTCAAGTCCGGGAAGTGGCTCAAAGGGAGAAGACGGTCGTCTTCTCCCTTGCCATTCCAAGGACTCAATTCCGGGGGTTCTTAGCCCCATAAGGGCACGATTATTGCACCGTTGTGCAATGTTCGAGTCCGGGAAGTGGATCAAATGGTTATAGCCTCGTCATGTGATAGCCCATGCGCTTGAGTTGCACGGCTGCACCAAAGAGATACAACTGGTGCAGACAAGCGACGTAGCCAAGGAATGCCTCTTTGGTACCCGGTTCGATATCCTGACGAATCAAAGCACTATGCACACGTGATGCACACTCGCTGACGAGTTCTTCGGTCGCAGCAAAATCCTTGGGAGAGAGTTTGAGGAAGTCTCTGCGGATATACTCGTCCATCGCGTCATAGCCACGTTTGTCACGCAGATACACATACAAGTCTTCTTTGGCTGCATAGTACTGCCAATCGGCGTCCCACATCTTCGCGACAGCCATGCCGAGATACATCATCCACCCGAGCGACGCAAGCGGATAGTGTTGAAACTCACGCACTCCGTCAGGGATATACGCATTAGCTATCGTCTCCCATTTGCCCTCTACATCAGGGCATTCCGGCAGCCGCTCATCAATTTCGCCCTCGCTCAGCAAATACTGCTGCAAGTCGCGACGTATCAGTTCTTCAAAATCATTCATAGGCAGAGAACCGGCCCTCAAGACCTTCTTTATCTTTATGTGCACGCACAAGCTCTATCGCCTCTTTGCCAGAGAGGTGTTCTATCTCCATGCAGAGAACCGCCACGCGGGTGTGAGGGATGCCGCCGGGCATGGCAACGGACTTGTCTATCTCGTGCTGCAAACCCGCATGGTCACCGGGGTTGTATTTTCCGCCTAAGAGCCGCAACCCGTGCAACATGTCCTCCATGTTCTCCAGCCGGTGGATGCGGCCGAAAGCAATCACGCTACGGAAATAGGTGGTGTACTCGTCGGGATGGATCTCGTCTTGGTCAATCACTGTGAACGAGCATTTGTCTTCGCGGGCGATAGCGTCAATCTTATGCCCTTCTACCGCCGAGTGGAAATATAGTTTGCCTTCAGCATACACATAACTGATAGGCACTCCGTACGGGTAACCGCCATCGCCCAGAACGGACAGCACTCCGGCTGTTGCCTTGTTCAAAATCTTCTCGCACTCCTCTTTCGGGAGTTCCTGCCGTTTCCGGCGCATAGGTCGAAATTCCATTATGATAACTCGTGCTCATTGAGGGCTGCAAGACAATCTCGGCGACTCCTTCTAAAGCGAGTGCAAAGGTACAACATTTTTCCGAAATATGCAAGTTTTATGGCATAAAAAAAGCGACTCACAATATTGTGAGCCGCCTTGGCAGAAAGGAAGTCGTGCGGTTTATAGTTTGAAGACCCGGGCGGCTTGCTGCGCCGCGTCGCCTTGCAGGAAATAGGTCTTGCTTACAGGCCGGTAGTCAATCTGCTCATAGAGGTACAACCGCAGAGAAACAAACTGTTTGTCGGCGGAGATATGACCTTCCACCAGTACGTTTCCGTTAACCGCTTCTTCGTAGGTCGTGAGTTTGGACAGACGCTGCACGAACTTGTCATCCTCCAATGAAAACAAATCCCGCAGTTCGTCACGCACGATGTGCCCGTAATAGCGCGCGTAGTCGGTAATCCGGCTGTTGGTCGGCGTATATATCAAGTGGTGAAACAGCCCGAAGAATGAGCTTTTGCGAGCTATGTATGATTGCTCAATCAATGTTTTATTTTCAGTTTCCATAAAATTACAAATTTATCAGTCTATACGTCAGGTATGCCGCATAGACGGTTAATAACAGGGCACCATGCCAGCGCTTGAGTTGGTGTTGGCGGTTGGAGATGACTCCCAGCCATACCAATACAGCTCCCAAGGTAGCCATGATACCGTCCAAAATAATTCCTTCGTAGGCAGGAAGGGGTCTAAGCAGCGCGGATGTGCCTAAGATAAAGAACACATTGAATGACACGCTGCCTACGATATTTCCCAATGCCAGGTCGCAGTTGTGTTTGGTGGCGGCGACGACCGAAGTAGCCAGTTCGGGCAGAGAAGTTCCGAGCGCTACGATGGTCAGACCGATGATAGCGTCCGGCACACCTAATTCGGTAGCCACACGGACAGAACCGCGGACAATCATCTCGCCGCCTACAATCAATCCTGCAAGTCCCAAGACAATATATATCAGCGCTTTGGCAAGCGGCATGGGTTTGAAATTCTCTGTGCTGTCCGGTTCCGCTTTCGCTGTTTTGACACTATGGTACATGAAGATGCCAAAAATCAGCAGAAGGAAGCCACCGCTCAGACGGGACATGCCCGGCACGGACTCAAAAGGCAGCGTGACAAGCACAGCCACCAGTACCACAATGCCGGCAAGGATGTTCATCGGAATGTCGAAGACCCGTGCGGAGCGGGCTGACGCAATCGGGTAAACCAGTGCCGTCAGACCGAGGATGACAAAGATATTGATGATATTGCTACCTACAATATTGGTCAGCGCGAGGTCTGTCTGTCCTTCCGCCACCGAAAGCATGTTGACCACAAACTCCGGCATCGAGGTGCCGAAAGCTACAACGGTCATGCCGATGACGAGGTTACTGATACCGAAGCGTTTTGCCAAACCCGAAGCGCCGTCCACCAGCCCTTCTGCGCCCAACAAAAGGAATATAAATCCAAATACGATAATCAAGGCTGTCATTTCTCTTCGTCGTGTTTGTTGCCTTTACCGTATTTGTTGAGGATAAGAACAGGAATAATGCATATCGCTAATAGCACTACTCCAACAATAATTGTTGTTGTATTCATAAAATCATTTACTCATTTAGTCATTTACAATTTTATCATTTATTGCGGTATACGACCGCACAGCCGCCAGAAAGCATCTGAAGGCTGAATACTGAAAGCTGAAGGCTTTGAATTGTAAATTACCAAAAAGCAGAGAACGGGAAGCCTATGTCGTAGGTCTCAAGGCTTCGAAGTAGCGTGCGCGAACGACAGATAGTGCGCGCGGTAGAATAAGAAGTGGCAATATTTGCCGGCAGTCCGAAGACAGACTGCGAGAGGCGTTTGAGTTGCTGACGTGCAGAGAGATGAATAACGGTCAGTTGGATCTTCGCAATCTGCACAGGGATAGCGCAGTCCGAAGTAGAGAGGACATAACTGATCTGCTGCGGAGCTGGAATAGCAGCACGGCTCTCCGCCCTATTCTGCGGGCGGCCGGTTGCCGTACTGCCGATAACCGCCATGATTACGGTCAGCAAGAATACTATGACAGATACACGCCGTTTCATTTATCAAAAACGACTGCAAAGGTACTGCTTTTTTCCGAAATATGCAAGAGAGAAAGGATTTCTATACCCAATATTTTGGTTTTAAATTTCTTTTCCGTCCCACTTTTCCACAAAAAGCAGGCATCCGGTCGCTAATTATTCATTCACAGTGTCATACTGTCGGTCGTTGACCGGTTCGAGCCATTCGTTGGTGGCTCCGGGCTGCTCTTGCGTATGGATAGCGAGGTGCTGCATCCACGAGTCCGCGGCGGCGCCGTGCCAGTGTTTGACGCCCTCGGGAATAGCAATCACGGTGCCGGGTGTAAGAGGAACAGCAGGTCTGCCCCACTCCTGGTACCAGCCCTTTCCGCTTACGCAGATAAGTACCTGCACTGCACCGTGGTGGATGTGCCAGTTATTGCGGCAACGGGGCTCGAAGGTCACGTTCGCCACACCGCCATAATACGGCTGCAAGAAACTCTGCCCCACGAAATACTGCGCATAGGCGTCATTGGGCTTGCCTTGCGGCCACTCCGTTTCTAACAGTCCGGCGAGTCTGCCTGCTTCTTCCAAGAGACCGTTGGCAGCGAGGGCAACGACGATGCCTTGTAACTGCTCCTCCGTCACGCCCATGTTACGTGCACCGGCGATGTGGGCTTTCAGTTGCGGTTCCACGCCCTGTAAGCCGCTGAGGGCGGAGACGGTGACCAACTCACGGTCGGCGTACGTCAAGTTATCGCGGGCGAAGATATCTCCGAAGAGATGCGCCTTGAGGTAGTAATCCGTTGCAGGCGCAAACTCATAATTGAAGGGTTTGCCTGTCAGTTGGGTCTGTACGCGCGTACCTTCTTTTAAAGCATCAAAGTCGGAAGGTAGAGACGATGCCTCTATGCCTTCCTCCCATTTATCATTTGTCGATTTTCCATTTACGATTTTCTGTAATACGCCCAGCGCATTGAGACTGCGCGGAAAACCCGTGTAAGCATAGAGTTGCGAGAGGGCTTCTTTGATCTGGCTGACCGTCAGTCCGGCTTCCAGTCCGCCATGTATTGCGGATTCAAGCGCCACGAGGTCACCCTTGGCTTCATTGCAGGCGATGGCAGACATACACGCCGCCTGCTCGGTTGTGAAAGAAAGTTGGTTCATGTCTTTGGTGTTTGACTGTTTGGTTGTGCAAGCGGCAAGCATGAATGCCGCCAATGCAAGGGTGAAGATTTTTCTCATACGTTCTTGCCCATTTTGTATGCTTCTTGCAGTTTGGCGTGGCCGCTTATCTCACGCGGGTCGTTCACGCCGCCGCAGAACAGATGTCCTTTGAGGGCGCATTTCTCATAGCAGTCGATCCAGCCCTGCAGACCGCTCTCGGCGCGTTCAGGCACAAACGGTTCGTCCTCTGCCGCCGTGGTCAGCAGGTAGATGTCGCGGAACCGGTAATCCTTTGGATACATGGCGTTCATGCGGTCGATGAGGGTCTTCATCTGACCCGACATCTCGTAATAATAAATCGGTGTTGCCCAGCAAACGACGTCGGCGTTGAGCACAGACTCCATGATTGCCGGCACATCGTCTTTGAAGACACACGCGCCTGTCTCCTGACATTTGAGACAACCGATACAGAACTTGATTTCTTTGCCGCGCAGCGAGATCAGTTCTACTTCATGCCCTGCGGCTTTCGCGCCTTCGGCGAACTGCTCCGCCATCGCGTGGCTGTTCGACCCCGCCCGCAGCGAGGTGGATAAAACGACTACTTTTTTACTCATATCTTTGTTATTTTATTTGCTGTCCTCGTACATCGTACGTTTGGGCGTTGTGCTTGATATAGAGGACGCCGTTTTCGATGAACTTGGTACTTGGTGCTTGGTCACTTGGGACTGTCGGGGTGAGGTTTTCTGTTGTTCCTGCCTTCTCAAACCGCACGGACACATTGCCGGAGCCGAGAGCGGCGGCAAGGCCCGCGGGATCATCTATAGAGCCGATGCGGGTGTAGGAATAGGAACTGCTGAAGGTCTCATAGAACAGCACCACGCAGTTGTTGCCGTACAGCATCAGGTCGCCTGCATGAATCGTGCCGGGCTGGTAACTGTCCGTCGGCAGCGAGGAGTCCAGATAGTGGTATTTCTCATTGCCGTTCAGTTCGGTCATTGTAACCGTCATGGGCAGCAGTTGCGCAAACGCTCTTCCGGTCTCGCTGTCCGCCAAAGTGGCAGTAAAGGTCTGGTTGCCTATAATGACATTGATTTGCATAGTATTCTCCGTTTGGTTCAGTCCGTTATTCTCCACCCAGTCAGCCACCAGCGCAGCCGTGTTCGCGCGGTTGGAGTCGTGAATCCAGAGGTTCTCGTTCACGTACTCCGCGTCCGGTACTAACCTCTTGCAGTCAGCCACTACGCCGCTGATGCCGGAGGAAGCGGAGGAGACGATGAGTCCGACTTTCTTGCCTGCCAGTTGTTCGCCTACTTGGAAGAGATAACTCTGCATGATAGCTGCCATCTGGCTCCACCAAAGGGGCGTGACGATGATGACGGTCGAATACTCGCCCAGCGAGACGTTCACCGGGTCTATCGCCGGATAGGAAGCGGCATCGTTCGGAGCGGCTTTGATGGCATTGAGCAACTGCGTGCCGAGAGCGTAACCGTTCGCCTCGTATCGGAGCCCTTTCTCGGCAGGTTCAATCTCCACCACGTCGGCAGAGATTTGTCGGGTCAGTTCGGTGACAATCGCCTCGCAGTCGCCGGTGTAGCTGTAGTACGCCACCAGGGTCTTGCTACTCGCCGCAGCGGATAAGCACACCGCCGCAAGAAAAAAGAGAATACGTTTCATAAATATTCCTTCGTACATTGTACATTTATCCTTTGTACATTCCTTTAGGCTTTGCCTTCCCATCCGCCGCGGGTGTCGATACCGGTGGCAGCGGCGAGACGTTCCAGTGCTGCGACCTCGGAGGGCGTCAGACGGGAGTCGCCCACTTGCGCCGCTTCGGTCACGTGGTGAGGTTTGGTGGCACCGATGATGGGTTGCACGCCCTTGGTCATCGCCCACGCGATAGCCGTCTGCGAACAGGAGAGACCATAGCGTTTGCCGATAGCGGTCAGTTCGTCCGTGAGTGCCTGGAGTTGCGGCAGAACAGGGTTGTATTTGCGTCCGCGGTCGCTGTCCGCAGGCAGCGGATTAGCCGTGTTGTACTTGCCCGACAGCGCACCTTGCTCCAAGACCATGTAGCCCCAGAACTCAATGCCGTTCTGCTTACAGTAGTCAAGGATGCCGTCGCGCTCGGAGTTCGTGTAGAGGAGCGAGAAATGGTTCTGCACGGCAGAGACACGGAAGCCCGCTTCGGCGAGTATCTCGTTGGCGCGTTTGAGTTGCGCAAGGTCGTGGTTGCTGACACCCACACGGCGCACTTTGCCCGACCGCAGCAGCGGAATCAGTCCCGGCGTCCAACGCTCCACGTCGGCGGAGTTATGGATCCAGTAGATGTCGATATAGTCAATGCCCATGCGCTCCATGGACGCCTCCGCCATCTTCTCCACCGAATCGTCATACATCTGCGCCAGTTGCGGTGTGAACTTGGTAGAGATGATATAGTCCTCGCGTTTCTTGCCGGCGATGAACGACCCGAGGATGCGCTCCGACTCGCCCATGGCGTACGCCGTGGCGGTGTCCCATGTGCGCAGACCCGCCTCCGTCGCCGCATCGAAAACAGGTTGCAGAATATGCTCGTCGGTGTGCGAACCGAACACGCTGTCGCCGCCGAACATGCCGGCGCCCCATGACCATGTGCCTAAAATGATGTTTGCCATAATTGCTTAAAAACTCTGTTCTACAAGTGTCATCTCGATGCGCTCAAAATAGGGGTACAGCGGGAATTTCTTCAGCAGCGTTTCTACTTCCTTCTTGTCCGTCAGGTTATAAAGGATGTACGCGCCTTTGAGTCCGTCCTTGACCATCAGATGGTCCATAATACCTTTGTCGCGCAGGTCGTAAGCCATCTGCATTTCTACGGGCATGATCTCCTGGAGGTTTTCGACTTTACCGAAATCGCCCCATGTCTCAACTAAAATTTTCTGTGCCATAATTGTACGTTTTTGAATGGTTAATATTGTTGTTTCAATTGCGAGTGCAAAATTACTGCTTTTTTACGACATACAATTATCTGAATTGAGGAAAGGCTTGCCTGTTTTCGGGAAAGGGGCTTTTCTTAGCGGAAACCGGACGGGGGAAAGCCGGTGACCTTTTTATATACGCGCGAGAAATGGGACGGGGTCTGAAAGCCGAGGTCGTACGCCGTGGAGGAGATGCTGTTGCCTGCGCGGAGCAGTTCGTTGGCGCGGCGGATGACAAACTCATGGATGAAACCGATGGCGGTATTGCCTGTCGCTTCGCGCACCAAATCACCGAAATAACCGGCGGAAAGGCACAGCTGCGAGGCACAGTAACTGACGGTCGGCAGCCCTTTCTCCGTCTGGAGACCATGGGCGTAGTAGTTTTCCAAGACCGTCTCCAAGCGGTGTAGCAATCCCTTCTCGCCGGTACTCTGCATCTTGAACTGGCGGCTGTAGAACCGCAGGCAGTATTCGAGAATAAGCGAGAGCCAGGAAGCAACAAGCGACAAGTCGCTTGTTGTACCAAGAGACGATGTACCATGTACGAAGGATGCCCGCAGATGCTCCAGACAATCGACCAATATGCCTCTCTCCTCCTCGGTCATGAGCAGCGGTTCGGAGGTGTTGTAACTGAAGAACCGGTAGCGGCTCATCCGCCGACCTAAAAACGTGTCGTGCAGCAGTTTCGGGTCGAAGAGCAACGCCCAGCCGGAGGCATGCACGATCTCACCAGTGTCCGTTGTGCCGCCTATCTGTCCGGGAGAGACGCACATAAGCGTGTGTTGCGGCATAGTGTACTGCACCGTGCCGTAGGTCAGTTCGGGCAGTTCGCCGTCGTTGAGGAACATCGCATAGACCTCGTAGCTGTTCAGGCTGTGCCGCATGGCGGTCAGTTCGTCGTAATGGATGACGCTGACCAGCTCATGCAACACCGGCGCACCGACATAGCGTGCGTAGTCGTTCACCGAGCGGATATGTAGAATCTTAGCCATCTGTGCGCGGAGTTAGTCTATCATCTTAATCAGTTTGGCAGGGACACCGCCGACGATGGCGTTGGCTGGCACATCCTTGGTTACTACGGCTCCGGCTGCAACGATGGCATTGTTGCCGATAGTGACACCTTGCAGGACGGTCACGTTCGTGCCGAGCCACACCCTCTTGCCGATATGTATCGGTTTGGCTGTCATGCCTGCCCGTTGCGCCGGGTCTGGGATATGATTGAGCGTACAGAGCGTAGCGTTATGCCCGATGAGGGCATCGTCATCGATGAAGATACCGCCCTGGTCCTGGAACTTGCAGCCCATGTTGATAAACACCCGCTCGCCGATGTGAGTGTTCTTGCCGCAGTCGGTGTAGAAAGGCGGAAACATGCCGAAACTCTCCGGCACGTCAATTGCCCACAGTTCGCTTAACAGCCGCCGCAGTTCTTCGGGTGTATGGTACGCACCGTTGATCTCGGCAGTGATACGCAGGGCTTCCTGCGAGTACTTATGGAACTCCATGTGCAGGTCCGAGCCACCTACTATCGGCTCGCCCGTCGCCATGCGTTTACGGAATTGGTCTATGGTCATAATACATATATTTGTCATGTTAGTGTCCGCGGACAAACTGTCCTTCGGGCTGGTACTCCAGAAAGCAACTGTCATCCCGCTGCTCCTCATCCATCGCCTGCTGCTCTTGGGCTATGTATTCGTCGTAGGTCATACTATTTAAAGTTATCTATTTATCAGTTCGTTCAGTCTGTCGTCCCGGATGATCTTCGGTGCGCTCTTGCCGGCGAGAACCAATATTTTCTTCCCGTCGCGATAGATATGCAACTGCCGCGAACGCACAACCGCCGTGAGCATCGGATCGTTCTCTATCTGCTCCCGGACGGCGCGGTACTCACCGTCCTCAGCGAATAACTTCCGCTGCAGATGGCTACACATATTGGTAGTGTCTATAGATGCCATTTATTTGTAATGCGCCAATCTGGCGCAAAGATACAACATTTTTTTGACATACACAAGATTTTTGCTAGAAAAAACTCTAACTAGGGGCGCAGTTTCATTTTTACTTTTCGCTGAGAATCATGAAGAGGACGGCGGCGATGCAGATGACGATGCCGGCGAGGATGTTGACCGTCAGCGGTTCGCCAAAGACCAGCGTGCCGACCAAGATAGCCGTTACGGGTTCGAAAGCGCCCAAGACAGACGTTTTGGTTGGTCCGATGAGGCGTGTGGAAAGGGCTATCGTCAGCATGGCTATCATGGTCGGAAAGACTGCCAGACCGATGAGATTCAGCACGTCTGAAGTGGTGTCTATGCCTTGCAGCACCGGCGTTCCGTCAATAAGCAGGTACGCCAGAAAGGCAACGGCACCCACCACCAGACCATAGAACGTGAGCATATGCTCGGAGATATGTTTGATACGCTGCGAGCGGTTGACAATCACCAGATAAACGGCGTAACTCAAAGCAGACATAGCCGCCAAGACAATACCGAGCCAGTGAATCTCTGTTCCGGCGGCGGGCCAGCTTAGCAAGACCACTCCCGCAACCGTGGCAGCTATAGACAGCCATACCTGCCATTTGGGATAGACATGCAGCCCGACCATGATAAGCGCCACAAAGACCGGATACAGATAAACGAAGGTCGTTGCCAGCCCGGAAGGGATGAACCGGTACGACTCAAAGAGAAAGACACTGCTGGCGGCGAACAGACAGCCGAGAACGACCAGCAGGCGCATTTCCCGTCCGTTGACGCGGAAAGACTCATGCCGGAACGCCATCCAGAGACCTAAGATAACCGCCGAGATGGCATAACGGAAGAACAAGAGCGACAACACCGGCACGCCGCCGTCCAAGAGCGGTTTGCCGAACAGCGGATTCAGTCCGTACGAGACACCCGCCGCCACTCCGGCTGCAAAGCCGAGGATTGTTTTCTGTTTCTGGGTCATATCAACGGTTGGGCAAGGTTGTCAAATCGTTTGCTGCTTTGAGATACACCAGGCGAGGGCTTGGGCGAGGCGGAGGGTACAGTCGGTGAAATGACCGCCGTTATGCCAGACGAGCGCCGTGCGTTTCTCGCGCAAGGATGGGTGACGGGTTACCGCTCAGCAGTTTGTTCAGTTGTTTCTCTGTCGCCGCAGGCAGGATCTCCCGCATATGTGCAAGGATTCGTTCGTAGGACTCCTGCGGTGTACGGAGGGCTGTATGGGTCCCGTCCGCGTATGGCAGGCACATAGTGGTAGTCGGGTGCCATCATCTCCTCGGCGCAATAACCGGCTATGCCGCTGTCCAATAGCGGCAGGAAACCCAGTTGCTGCACACGCTCTATCAACTGCGGACATGAGGATATTTCGTATTCCTCCCCCACTCCGTTCTTACGCTGATGCAAAGCTAACAAATAATCACGTACGCTGTTCATTTTTTCTTCTTAAAGACAACATGCTCGTTGAGAGAAAAATTGACGATACCCGAGACACAGAGAGCGAGGATATTACAGATAAGTACATCCCATCCTCCGGAGAATCGTTCGATCAGGAGCAAGACTCCCATCTTAATGAGAAAAGTGCTTGTACAGGAGAGGTTATAGCCTGCGTAATGGCGAAGGAAGGATCGGAAGGTATATGCCGAGACGCGGTCGCGCCATACGGAGAAATAAGCCAGAACGAAATTAGTAAGTACGGCACACTCGAATGATATAAACGGCGAGAGCAGATACTCGCCCCAGTACCGGCCGTTGAACAGATAGTGCGAACAAAGCCATAGGACGAGCATATCTACTGTCGTTCCCGCCAGCGTAGATACTGCGAATTTCAGATACCTGAATACGATCTCCTTGAGCTTACTTTTGCTCATCTTGCGGATGTTTGATGAGCGGGTCCTGTTTGGCGAACCAGTGCAGATCCTTGAAGAAACTGACGAAATAGAAGATCACCAGAATAACCAAGATCCCCGACCCGATGATGTCGAGCGTACCATAATGAATGGTTTCGCCGAAATAGTTGAACGATCCCTTGTAGGCGGTGAGCGACGGGATATACATCAGCAGAATATTGGCAATAATGATAATCAGTCGGAACTCCGTGGGTCCCATATATCCGTACGTCAGTTTGAACTCGCTCTTAAGGTGCGCATTGATGCTGACATACACCGTGAGGGCGAGATAAGCGGCGTAGCAAAGCAGCGCTATGCTCATATTCATCAGCGGCGAGAGCCCGGCTCCGATAAACATGAACGCCTCGGTGACGGTGTCGATATTATGGTCGAGGTAATAACCGTAGATCGGTCGCTGCGCATGGCGCACACGGGCTGTGGTACCGTCCAGCGAATCGCCGAACCAGTTGATAACCAGTCCCAAGCAAGACAGCCAGAGCCAATAAATACTATAATGCGTCAAGAAGAAACCGAGTCCTCCGAGGAAAGATCCGAAGAGGCCCAACCAGGTCAGCATGTCGCTGGTGACCCAATGAGGAAGGCGGGACGCTATCCATACTAATGCTTTTTTCTCTACTCCGTTCAGGAGCGATGTCTGAATACGTGTTGATTGTTTAAGTTCCATTTGTTTGTTTTTAGTTAGAGCCGTCAGCCGTCAGAGGGGTTACCGGTTACGGGTTACGGGTGACCGGTTACGGGTGACGGGTTACGGCTTATTTTTGAAATCGGGGCGCAAAGGTACAACAAAAATTGCACATACGCAAGTTTTTGAGCGGAATTTTTGAAATTACAAACTATCTACTAATATTTCTTTTATATCCTGCTCTGTAAGCGGTGCATAGGCGTTCTCCAGACCTTCGTTAACAGCGATGTGATGCGCCATCTCATCCAAACGGCTCTCGTCGATACCTACCTCGCGCAGGTGCATAGGAATGCCGATAGACTCAAAGAAAGCGTACGTCGCCTCGATGGCTTTGTTGGCGATCTCCCATGGCGTCAGCGAGGGGTCGATGTCAAAGACGTTAATGCCGTATTTGACGAAACGCGACAGGGTGTGCTCGTTGAGGATGTGTTTCATCCACCGCGGTGTGATGATCGCCAAGCCCTCGCCGTGAGTGATGTCGTAGTACGCACTCAGCGCGTGCTCTATGCCGTGGCAGGGCCAGCCCGACTCGCTGTTACCAAGCGCCAGAATACCGTTGCAGCCATACGTGCAAGCCAACATCATCTCTGCGCGGGCTTGGTAGTCCTCGGGGTTAGCCAGACACTTACGGCCGTTCTCCATGAGAGAGCGGAGCATGGACTCGCAAAAACCATCGTTCAGGAGTGTTGTATCTTCTGCGAAATACTGCTCTATCGTATGGTTCATCGCGTCGGCGATACCGGCTGCTGTCTGTTTCTTGCTCACCGAGAAAGTGTATGTCGGGTCAAGGAATGAAACAGCAGGAAACAAGTGACGGTCCATATAACCAATTTTGTCGTTGGTCTCCGTGCGCGAGATGACACCACCGCAGTCGTACTCGCTTCCGGTAGCTGCGAGGGTGATGATATCCACAATCGGAAGTGCCGCTTGGGCTTTGACTTTATAGGAAATGAGATCCCAAGGGTCGCCTTCATAGCAGGCTCCGGCAGCAATTGCTTTGGAGCAATCCAGTACGCTGCCGCCACCGACGGAAAGGATGACATCTATTTTGTGCTCTTTACATAGCCGCACGCCGTCCAAAACGGAAGGATCATATTTCGGATTCGGCTGAATACCGCTCAGCTCAATGATCTCGAAATCCTTGAGTAACGTGTGGACATAGTCATAGAGGCTCAGCGACTGATCTCTGAGAGCCGGAATCTTCTTAATACTTCCTCCGCCGTATGTAAGGAGGATTTTCTTGCCGAACGCACTCATCACTTTCGGCAGTTTCTGTACTACACCTTCCCCGAAAATGAGGCGCGTAGGAGTCTGGTAATCAAAGTTTTGCATATGATTTGTGTTTAAATGGTTATAGCCGTTATACTATTTACGGCTAATGATACACAACTTGCAGAAAAAACGCCCCAAAGGACGTTTTTTCTGCTATTTCAAACGGATGAATGTAATCAAGAATTAACCACGGCGCGCTCCATAGCGTCCTTGTAGTACTTCTGATCAACGAAGACATCCTCCTTATACGGGTTGATATGACGCTTCTTAGCCTGATACATGATATAACCAAAGGCTACGATATTGGTGATCAAAGCGAGTGCAGAAATCACCAGCATAGCTGTCGGGTTGGCAGCAGTAGCACCCTCCGCGGCAACGGTGGTATGTGCAACAACCTCATCACCCAGACCGGAAGCGGCATAAATAGCCTCAATCGTCTCGATACCGTTGACATACTGGGTCGGCAGGACTGCCCATGAGAAGAATTGTTTGCCGTTGAAGAAGGTCTCTTGGAAGAGCGGGAATACCTGTGCAAACATACACCAGATAGCCAGCGTGTTAGCGCGGTTCTGGATCCAACCGCCACGGTTCCAGCAGATAGCAGCTACGGTCGGAGCAAGCAGCAGCGCGATACCGCAATACCAGCTGTGAGTCGGCAGACAGTTGTACGTGTAAGCGAAGTTCCAGATGTCATAAACAAGGATATATACCCATGTCATGTCCGCCCAGATCATGTCCTTGCCGTCCTTCGACGGATATACATTCCACCATGCGGTCATACAGAAGATGTTGAACAAACCGGCAAGACCGTTGAATACGTTATGCCAGCCGCCATACAACCACACACCTTCGCTTGACAGCCACCATTTGTTCCATCCCAAGATAGCGGACTCAAAATCAGAGCAAACGGCAATGAGGATGTTGATAGCTACAATAATGAACGGGAACGGTTTGAACCAGCGTTTGGCGCCTATACCCCATTCGTACTTGATCATCATGAAACCGATACAGCCGGTGAGAGCCGCATACAGTTTGGCATAATGGAACCAACCGTTCATATAGACATGTGTCTGGTTGGTCAGCGCCCATTCGGCACCCATGCGGGCACCCACTGCGATGGCAATGAAATAAACGGTCAATGCCAGCGGAATAGCGAAGAACGTGATAGCACCGCCGAGTTTGGTACGACGGGCAAACTCATTCCAAAGAATCAGTCCTGCGAGGACTACGAACAGCATCACCCATTGGATCAGGGCATGCTCTCCATACACTTGAAAAAACATAAGATTTTAATTTTGTGTTTGATTAATAGATAATTATTATCGGTATATCGACATCGGTATATCGAGTACTTAATTTTGAATTTTTAATTTTGAATTTTTAATTTCTTTTGCGTAGCACCATATCGCCCATACTGCGGTAACTACAACAGACATGGGGACGCCTATAGTCAGCACTTCGCGGAGGTTCCATGCGAAAAGTTCACCATTTACCAAATGATCAACCAGCAACATCATGGATCCGCCCCAGAGCATTAGTTCGAGGCTCTTGAGACGAGTTGAAAGTTGAAAGTTGGAAGTTGAAAGACTTTTTTCACCTTCAAGCTGCTCTTTCTTTTCTACATGTTTGCGATACACCGTTGTGGCTATCGCCTGCGTTAATGGTACAATAAAACAAGCCATATTATTTGTTCATTTATTCATTTACAATTTAATCATTTATTCTGCTATTTAGTCATTTTGCGGAACGACAATCTCCTTAATCTCCACCTCGTTGCCTCGCAGGAGCCACGTCTGGTCACTGCCGCAGTGGGGACAAATCTTGCCGTGCGCTACCGTCGGATAGTCCTTTCCGCACCCGTCACAATGCGTCACGGCAGGGATGGGTTCTATCTTCAGTTCGCAGCCCTTCAGCATCTCTTCTTTATCCGCCGCCCATCGCCAGCAATCGGTCAGATACTCAGGAATAATCGTGCTCACCTCGCCGATGTTCATTACTACCGCCGAGACGTGCTCTACGCCATTTTCCTGCGCCGCTTTCTTGACGTCACGGATGATATAGAAGACAATTCCGAGTTCGTGCATTAGTTACTGCGTGTTGGTTACTGCGTGTTAGTAACGGCTTCGCCGTGTTTGTTACTGCGTGTTAGTTACTACATGTTGAGGCGTCGTGTTGCCGAAGTGTCTCCATAAACGAGTTTAGCTTCAGGGAGAGATCTATGCAGCGTTTTCGGTATAGTTTAGCTTTTTCCTCATCTATATATCCTAAGTCTTCCGCTGCATAAAACATACTTCTTACTTCGCCACATGAACCAGCAGCGATATTCAAAAAGTTTAAAAATTGCTTATTATCCTTTGAATTATTACTTCTTTCAAAACCCTCTGCAATATTGTTCATAATTGAAATTGCAGCTCTTTGGATCTGGTCATTAAACCCAAAATCTCTACAAGTCTTAAATGATGAGTATATATCTTTCACAAGGGTTCTTGCCAACTGCCACACTACTAAATCCTCAAATTTATAAACTTTCATTTTTTACTGCGTGTTTGTTACTGCGTGTTAACAGCCGAAGGCTTACAAACATGAAATTATCAACACAAAGTTATCAACACAAAGTTATCAACATTTACTTAAAAATAATCTTCCCTGCTCTCTTGATCATGTACGGCAGGATGCCGTCGAACTTGTTCTCCGAGGTACGCATGATACTTGCTTCCGGATGTTCACGGTGCAGATGGATAGCGTCGAAAGCACATTTTGTGGTACATATACCGCAACCGATACACCGGTTCTCATCCACTACCGACGCACCGCAACTGAGGCAACGGGCGGTTTCTTTCTTTACCTGTTCCTCGGTCAGCGTACCGTGGTATTCCTCAAAATTACTTTTAGTCGGAATAACACCCGGTTCCTGACGCGAACCGTTGTCATACTGCTCCACAAGGATGTCGGCTTTGTTCAGTTCGATGAAATCACGTCTGTTACGACCGATAGTCATATGTCCGTGCTGTACGTAGCGATGCAGACTCTCCGCTGCTTCCTTTCCGGCTGCGATGGCATCGATGGCAAACTTAGGACCGGTGAACACATCACCGCCGACGAAGATGTCGGGCTCGGCTGTCTGGTAGGTCAGTTTGTCTGCAACAGGATAAACACCACGGACAAACTCCACTTTGGTGTCTTTCAGTAGGTCTTTCAAAACCACCGTCTGACCGATAGCAAAGATCACAAGATCTGCCTCTAACGTGATTGTTTCATTTTCGTCGAACGTCGGTGCGAACTTATGCTCTGCATTGAAGACAGAAGTACAGCGCTTGAAGGTGATACTACCGACATTTTGAATTTTTAATTTTGAATTTTTAATTTCCTTTGGTCCCCATCCCGGATTGATAACTACGCCGTCTTCGCGCGCTTCCATGCGCTCCTCAAGCGAGGCCGGCATGATGTCTTCGGTCTCCAGCGAGAGCATCGTCACTTCCGATGCACCGCTGCGTTTGGCTACACGGGCTGCGTCGATAGCTACGTTTCCGCCGCCTACAACCACCACTCTTTTGTCTTTGAGCAAAGCGGTCTTTTGACTTTCGACTAATTGTCCGCAGTTAGCGTTGTGCAGGAAGTCGATGGCGGTAGTGCAGCCCTCTAAATCTTCTCCCGGAATACCCGGCAGACGACCGCCCTGGCAGCCGATTGCTACATAAAAACCTTTGTAACCTTGCTTGCGAAGATCGTCTATGGTGATATCTTTGCCAACTTCGATACCGCATTTTATCTCTACGCCTATCTCGCGCATGATGTCTATCTCTGCCTTGATCACTTCCTTGTCAAGTTTGTAAGACGGGATACCGTATCGGAGCATTCCGCCCGGTTCTTCGTTCTTCTCGAACACAGTCGGTTTATATCCCATCGTAGCGAGGTAGTATGCGCAACTCAGTCCCGCAGGACCGCCGCCGATGATGGCGATTTTCTCCTCCCAACGCTCTTGGACATTGGAGCATATATTGACCTCCGGCACAAAGCGTGTCTCGGCATGCAGGTCTTTCTCGGCAATGAATTTCTTCACGGCATCGATAGCTACGGCGCGGTCAATCGTACCTCTTGTGCAAGCGTCCTCGCAGCGGCGGTTACAGATACGTCCGCATACTGCCGGGAACGGGTTCTCGCGTTTGATGAGTTCCAATGCCTCCGTGTATTTGCCTTCCGCGGCTTTCTTGAGGTAGCCCTGCACGGCGATATGTGCCGGACAAGCGGTCTTGCAAGGTGCCGTTCCTGTTGGATAGCAGTTGACGCGGTTGTCGTCGCGGTAGTTCTCGTTCCATTTCTCCGGACCCCATGGGGTTGCATCCGGCAACTCTTGTTTCGGATAACTCTGCGGACCGTGCTTGGTGCATAGTTTCTGCCCGAGTTTGACCGCACCCGCCGGACAGTACTCTACGCACCGTCCGCAAGCAACGCAGTTTTTGGGATCGACTTTCGCTACATACGCGCTACGCGACATATTAGGTGTATTGAACAACTGCGAGGTACGCAACGCATTGCATATCTTGACATTACAGTTGCATATCGCAAAGATCTTACCCTCGCCGTCGATATTGGTTACCTGGTGTACAAAACCGTGATCCTCTGCTTTCTTGAGGATAGCCATCGCTTCGTCATAGGTTATATCATGTCCGCGGCCTGTCTCACGCAGGTAATCCGCCATGTCGCCTACACCGATGCACCAGTCGCGGTAGTCGTCCGCGCAGCCTTCGTCCAGTTTCTTTCGACCGTAACGGCACGAGCAGATGCCCACACCTATATGTCCTTCGTATTTCTTGAGCCAGTAGCTGATATGTTCGATATCCACACTCTGGTTCTCCATCGAGATAGCTTTCTCTACCGGAATGACGTGCATTCCTATACCGCTGCCGCCCATCGGCACCATCGGCGTGATCTTCTCCAGCGGCAGGAAGGTCATGCGCTCGAAGAACATCGCCAACTCCGGATGGCGATCCATCAGTTCGGTGTTCATGTTGGTATATTCGGCACTACCGGGAACGAACATCGGCACCCAGTATATTCTGTCTTCGCGGTTGAATGTCGTGCCTTCGTCCGGACCCTGACCGTTGGTGTAATGGTCGCCGTAGTCGTATTCCAACATGCCGAAATACGCCAACTTGTCCAGCAACTCGTCAAACGACTTGTCGTCCGGCGTGTAGTGCTTCTTGGCGTTCATCTCGTGCAGTTGCGCGTACGTGTGGTGCTCGCGTACCTTAAAGAAATTACCGGGCAGCATGTCCAGCAGCAGATCCAGCGACGCCTCTCTTGTCACAGCGTCCATCTCATCCTCGAAGATACACGCCAAACCCCAATACTCGGGGGCATCGGTGGTCATCTTGATCTTACCGGGAATACGGTCCGTGACGTGACGGACAAACTTCAGCAACTTTGGATTCGGATTCTTGTCCCCTTTGTGCTTCGGGACAAATTTCTTCGACATTTCAGGCATGGTACTATTTTAGTTTATAGTTTATAGTTTATAGTTAAAAGAAGCCGTCTAGTTGATAGTTGAAAGTTTATTGTCAGTAGATGAATTAAAACTATTTTGCAGACCGGATAAAACACGGGCTGTTTCCGCTATCAATGTCTCCATATTATTAAAGTCATCTTCGTTAATATATTTTTCGTCATAGGCTACTTCTAACTGGCTCATTACTTCCATCAGAGAACCGAATGAAATCTCCAGAAAATGTGTTTTATCCTTATTGGAGTAGCGTGTCATTCCCTCTGCTATGTTTGAAGTGATAGAAACAGCAGCTCTACGAAGTTGGTCACACAAAGCGAATTGTTCTTCTTTTGGGAAATTTTTTATTAGCCGATACACTTTCCGTCTTACTTCGCATGCTTTGACGTATGCAATGAGTTTTCTATATCCAAAAAATTCCATATTCTTTCAACTTTCAACATTAAACTTTAAACTTTCAACTTTCAACTTAAAAACTTCTTTCAACTTTCAACTTTCAACTTAAAAACTTCTTTCAACTTTCAACTTTCAACTTT
>FLNV01000536.1_pt1 | contig 219309 bp, 150 predicted proteins | sample 1140351 | NCBI WGS metagenome assembly FLNV01 (sample SAMEA3878207, study PRJEB12797) | bioreactor metagenome | biome: Moose rumen | place: Sweden | collected 2011-10 | reverse complement strand
TGCTTGAACAGCGATTCGTCGACACAACGGTTCATCAGAATCGTCTCTGCTCCAAACATTTCGGGCACCTCTGTCAGAATCGTCGTGCCGCCACGGCTGACGAGAAAATCATTGAATACACCAAGGAGAGGATTGGCGGTGATGCCGGAGAAACCGTCGCTACCTCCACATTTCAATCCGATGCGCAGCTCACTTAAATCCACTGCCTCACGATGGTCGGATGCTGCTATCTCCATCAACTCCTTACATATGGCGATGCCTGCCGACACTTCATTGCCATCATGTTCCTGGCACGTGAGGAAACGGATGCGGCTGCTGTCGTAATCTCCCAGAAATTCCCTGAAGAGCGAAGGTTGGTTGTTCTCGCAGCCCAAACCCACTACCAGCACGCATCCGGCATTGGGATGAAGCACCATGTCGCGTAGTATCTTACGCGTGTTCTCGTGGTCGTCGCCCAGTTGGCTGCAACCGTAATTGTGGTTATAGCCTACGATGCGCCCGATGCCCTGATGATGCGTGTCGTTGTTGTCAAAACCGAGAATGGATTTCAATTCCGTCACAATCTGGTTCACAACGCCGTTCACACAGCCTACAGTGGGAATCACCCACAGTTCATTGCGGATGCCAACATCACCGTTCTTGCGGCGGTATCCCATGAAATAATCGGGCAGACCGTCAGTGGAGTAGCCAATTTGGCAGTCGGCTTTCGCGTCAAGGTCGGATTCTGTGTAAACCGGGTTGTATTCATAGGACAGAAGCCCGGAAAGGTTGGTCTTCAGATTATGGTGGTCTACAAGGCCGCCACGGCGAACCGCACAGTCGAGATGGCCGATGGGATAGCCGTATTTCACAATCTCACCACCTGCCGGCGTGTCGCACAACAAGAATTTGTGGCCGGCGGGGATGTCTTCCTGCAGCTCTATGATCGAATCCTCTATGGAAATCTTTTCTCCTTTCTCGAGAGGGCTTATGGCCACTGCCACATTGTCCAATGGGTTGATTTTTATGTATCGGCCAGTCATAATTGCATTGATATTCAGAATTTATATTGCAAAATTATACTTAATTTGTCATTTTTACAACTTTATCAACCTTTTATTGACTTGATGAAACCTTGTTTGTAAAAAAATGAAAAAAAAGATGGACTTATAGACTTTATTTGTAAAGATTTTCTTATTTTTGTGGAAAATAACATTCACACTGACGAAAATGAAATCAAAACGACTAATCTATACCGCCATATTTTCAATGGTGGCTTCCGTTTGCGTTAATGCGCAGTCAACGTCGGCTTCCGACTCTTCTTTCCCTCTCTTGGTCATTGTGCTGGTGCTTTGGTTTGTGGTGTCTCTCATCATTCTGGTAAGAATGTGGAAGGCATCTAACGACATAAAGGCTCTTAAAGCGAAAATATGCAATAAGGGACTGGCGGAAAAGTCCATCATGCGAGGAGAGGTGATGAAACTCCATCTGCTCGACAAGGACGACGAGGCGCTTGAAATCCTTAACGACGCACTCTACGACGAAGCACGAAAACTCTATATGTCCACCAACGACGGAAAGGACTATAAGGGCATGGTGTTCTATCAGTCGGAGGACGGATCGAAGAAGGTGACATGTGATGAATGTTTTAATTTGAAATGGACGAAAATATTGAATAAATACCGTCCTCTCTACGATGCCATATCACATCCTGTGCCACAAGGACTTCAGACCATTGGATTCTCATATATCAAGCAGTTCGGACATGCACAGCCGAATGAAGAGCCCAAGGACGATAAGAAGCGGGAAATCGACAAAGCTGCTGAAGCCGGCAAAACTTCTAAGGATGAAAAGCGGCCTAAAGCTGATAAAGTTTCCAAGACAAATAAGGAACCGGAAACAGGCAAGGAGCCAAAGTGATGAAGTGTAATTGCGAATCAGAAATATAAATGAGGGTATGTCGTAGTCGGCATACCCTCAAATGCGTTTTTCTTGATGTTATCTTACTCAAAGTGAGATTATCTGATAAATAGCAGTTCGCGGTATTTCGGAAGTGGCCAAAGACTGTCGTCGACAATAAGTTCCAATTTATCTATCTGATAGCGTATCTGGTCAAGTTTTGGCTCAACATCATCATGATAGGCTATGGCCTTAGCACGTTCATTATCAATCTTGTTGGCTATCTTCCGAGCATTGGTAAGGTCTTCGACTTCTTCTTCAATTTTTGATGTTCGTTCTGCAATCTCTTCTATTAGTTTCAAATTGCGAGAAGAGAGCAACTTGGATTTTTCGGATGGGAACAACTCTGACATATTGCTGACATTACGTAGCAATTCGCTCTGATAATGTGTGGCTACAGGTATGATGTGGTTCATGGAAAGGTCGCATAGCACACGTGCCTCAATCTGTATTTTCTTAGTATAGGTCTCCCATTTAACTTCGTTACGGGCTTCCAACTCTTTTTGGGTCATAACACCCAAATTCTCAAACATACGGACACTGTCGGCATCTAGGAAACGGTCAAAAATCTTTGGACAGGATTTCTCAACGTCCAGTCCGCGACGTGTGGCTTCTTCTACCCATTCCTCGCTATAACCGTTACCGTCGAAACGTATTGGCTTACAGGTCTTGATGTCTTCACGCAAGATGTCGATGATGGCATGGAAGGTGGCATTGTGTCCTGTGCCGGCATATTGTTCTTCGGTTTCTTTGACTCGGGCGTCAACTCGTATCTTGAATGATGTAAGTGCTTCTGCCACTGCTGAGTTCAGTGCTATCATGCCGCTGGCACAGTTGGCTTCGGAACCAACAGCACGGAACTCGAAACGGTTGCCTGTGAAGGCAAAAGGTGATGTGCGGTTACGGTCGGTGTTGTCGATGAATAATTCCGGAATTACAGGTATGTCCATTTTCATCCCCTGCTTACCGTGGATTGCCAGGATATTCTCACGGTCTGCCTTCTCTATGTGGTCGAGAAGTTCGCTAACCTGCTTGCCAAGAAACGATGAAATAATGGCTGGTGGTGCTTCGTTTGCTCCAAGACGGTGGGCGTTTGATGCCGACATGATGCTTGCTTTAAGCAGACCGTTATGACGGTATACTCCCATCAGTGTCTCTACTACAAAGGTGGCGAAGCGTAAGTTCTGCTCTGCTGTCTTGCCAGGGGCGTGAAGAAGTACGCCGGTGTCTGTGCTCAATGACCAGTTGTTGTGTTTGCCACTGCCGTTAATGCCGGCAAAAGGCTTTTCATGAAGCAATACACGGAAACCGTGCTTGCGTGCCACACGCTTCATGATTGACATGAGCAACATGTTGTGGTCAACGGCAAGGTTGGTGTCTTCGTATATAGGTGCCAACTCAAATTGGTTTGGGGCAACTTCGTTGTGGCGGGTCTTGCATGGAATCCCCAATTCAAGTGCAACAATCTCCAATTCCCGCATGAAAGCGGCTACGCGTTCTGGGATATTGCCGAAATAGTGGTCGTCCATCTGCTGGTTTTTTGCGGAGTCATGTCCCATCAGAGTCCGACCAGTGAGAAGTAGGTCGGGACGGGCGGCATAAAGTCCTTCGTCCACGAGGAAATATTCCTGTTCCCATCCCAGATTCGATGTCACTTTCTTTACTTCCGGATCAAAATAATGACATACTTCTGTTGCTGCCACATTCACCGCGTGAAGGGCACGTAGCAATGGGGCCTTGTAATCTAATGACTCGCCACTGTAGCTGATGAAGACGGTAGGTATGCAAAGCGTGTCGTCTATGATGAATACCGGAGAGGTGGGGTCCCATGCGGAGTAGCCGCGAGCTTCAAAGGTGGAACGGATTCCTCCGGAAGGGAAGGATGAAGCGTCTGGTTCCTGTTGAACCAGCAATTTGCCGCTGAACTCTTCTACCATACCGCCTTTGCCGTCGTGTTCTATGAAAGAGTCGTGTTTCTCGGCTGTCCCTTCTGTTAGTGGCTGAAACCAGTGGGTGTAGTGTGTCACTCCGTTTTCCATCGCCCATTGTTTCATGCCTATAGCCACGGCGTCTGCTGTGGCACGTTCCAAATGCGAGCCATTGTCAATAACATCGACCATCTTCTCGTATACTTCCTTGGAAAGGTATTTGTACATCTTCTCACGGTTGAAAACCTTGCTGCCAAAGTATTCGGATGGACGTGAGTCCGGCATCTTTACGTCGAGAGGCTTCTTCTTGAAAGCCTCGCCGACAACCTGAAATCTTAATGTTTCCATATTCTCTATAATTAAAGTGATTTGTAGATTAATAAAATGTTCTCAAAATGCCTCGGTTTTAGGCCCTGGCAAAAAATCCCGAAAAAACTATAATGTCAATATACACACCGCATTGGTGATTCATCGGTTCCAGTCTATGATTCTTTGTAAGGCTTCTTCTGTCTGCTCATGGCTGCCAAAGGCGGTGAATCTCACATACCCCTCACCGCTCGGACCGAATCCTACGCCTGGAGTACATACCACGTTGGCACCATAGAGCAAGTCCATGAAAAATTGCCAGGATCCGCGTCCGTCGGGCGTCTTCATCCATATATATGGGGCATTCTCACCACCGAATACGGCATAACCCATATTGCGAAGCGTAATTAACATCTTGTGGGCATTCTCCATATAGTAGCTAATTGTCTGTTGAACTTGTTCTTTACCTTCTTTTGTGTATATGGCTTCAGCGGCTCGCTGAGATATATAGCTTGTGCCGTTGAACTTAGTTGACTGACGGCGGAGCCAAAGTGGGTTCAGATTCACATGCTCGCCTGTAAGTGTCTCTGCTGTAAGGTCCTTTGGAACAATAGTGTAGCCGCATCTTATTCCGGTGAAACCGGCGGTCTTGGAAAAAGAATGGAACTCAATTGCACATTTGCGTGCTCCACGTATCTCGTAAATGCTGTGAGGTATTTCACTGTCGGTTATGAATGCCTGATAGGCTGCATCATAGAATATAAGGGCGTTGTTCTTAAGGGCATAATTCACCCATTTCTTCAATTCGTCCTTGCTGATCACCATGCCGGTTGGATTGTTTGGGTAGCACAGATATATGACGTCAACGCGCTGATTTGGTAAAGACGGCACAAAATTATTTGAAGCGGTGCAAGGCAGGTAGGTGACATTCGACCAACGTCCCTCTTTCTCAACTCCCGCACGTCCAATCATCACGTTGGAGTCAATGTATACCGGATATATGGGATCAGTCACCGCTATGGAATTGTCCCATCTGATGAGTTCCTGTATGTTGCCGGTGTCACTCTTAGCACCGTCATTGATAAATATCTCGTCAATGTCAAGATGGATACCGCGAGGAAGAAAATCGTTCTTCAGTATTGCCTCGCGAAGAAAATCATAACCCTGCTCAGGGCCATAGCCGCGGAATCCCTCTAATGTAGACATCTCGTCAGTGGCTTTGTGCATCGCTTCTATCACTGCGGGGCACAACGGTTGAGTCACATCGCCTATGCCAAGGGATATAACATCTGCTTTGGGATGAGTCACCTTGAAGGCTTTTATTCTTTTCGATATGTCTGCGAACAAATAATTGTTGGACAGTTTCAGAAAATGATCGTTTACTAATGCCATGGCGTAGAATAATTAAAGTTTATAAATAGATTTCACCGTCGTAGACAAATTCAGACGGACCGGACAGATATACGTGGTTGTTCTTATCACACCATTCCACATCGAGTTCGCCACCATCCATGATGATATGACTTTTACGCCCTGCCAGCCCGTTCAGCATTGCCGCTACTCCTGTAGCACAAGCACCTGTGCCGCATGCCATCGTGATTCCGCTTCCACGCTCCCATACTCTCACACGGATGCTTCCCTCATTCTCTATCTTGGCAAATTCAATATTGCAACGTTGTGGAAAGGAGGAATGCCTCTCAAGAGAGTCTCCGTCATATTCCACCTGATTCACATCGTCGGTGAATATCACATAATGTGGATTGCCCATGGAAATGAATGTGCCTTTCACCAGTCCGGGCTTTTCGTCGAACAGACGCATGTCGCTCAAGGACGGTTCTGACATGTCAACTCTCACTGATTTGACATTCATGCCATCCGATTCAATCTGAAGCAGTCTGATGCCGGAGAGTGTGAGCAGGCGAATCTCTTCCTTGTTGGTCAGACCACGCTCAAATAGATATTTGCCGATACATCTGCATGCATTTCCGCACATCATCGCTTCGCTGCCGTCGGCATTGAAGATTCGCATGGAGAAATCAGCTTCGGGAAGAGTGGACTTGTCGATAAGCACAAGACCGTCGGAACCGATGCCTTTATGACGCTTGCTCCATCTCACTGCTGCAGTTGAAGGGTCGGGAATATGATATTCTGAGGCATTCACATATATGTAGTCGTTGCCTGCTCCGTGCATCTTTGTAAATCTGATTTTATTCATTTCGATAGATAATTATGGATTCTTTTTGCCGTCTCTTTGCCGCTTGACATGGCACGCACCACCAAAGACGCTCCGTTAAGGGCATCTCCGCAGATGAACACATTATCCGAATAGTCGGGGTGATCAGGCTTCAAAAATCCCATGGCCAGAAGAACCATGTCGGCCTTGATAATTTCAGGATTGCCTTTGGACACCATAACCGGACGACCGCCTGAGGGATTCTTCTTCCATTCAATCTCCTGTACTTTCACGCCTGTAAGCTTACCCTCTTTGCCTATAAATTCCAGAGTGTTGATATTCCACCGGCGGGTGCATCCCTCTTCATGGCTTGAAGTGGTTTTCAGTGTGCGGGGATAGTTGGGCCATGGGTTCTGAGGGTCGTCCGGACCTTCCACGGGCTTCGGCATGATCTCTATCTGTGTCACGCTCTTGCAGCCCTGACGGTGGGCGGTGCCTATGCAGTCGCTCCCAGTGTCGCCACCGCCAATCACGAGGACGTCCTTACCCTTTGCTGTTATGCGTTCTGATTTGGAAATTTCAACTCCGGCTAAGATGCGGTTCTGCTGTGATAGCAAATCAAGTGCAAAATGAACGCCTTTTAAATCCCGCCCTTTAATGACAAGGTCACGGGCTGTAGGGGTGCCGGTGGCTATCACCACTGCGTCGTATTGGCTGGAAAATTTCCCGTCGCATTCTACTGACTCACCATAACGGAATTCCACTCCTTCTGACTCCAGTATGCGAAGACGCCGGTCTATTATTGCCTTGTTGAGCTTGAAGTTGGGAATGCCGTATCTTAACAGTCCTCCTGCAGATTCTGACTTTTCAAAAACCGTCACAGAATAGCCCATGAGGTTCAGCTCGTTGGCAGCGGCAAGTCCGGCAGGACCTGAACCAATTACCGCAATGCGCTTGCCGTTGCGCTGTGGATTAACTACGCGGATATAACCTTCTCGAAATGCGGCTTCCGTGATTGCCGCTTCATTCTCGCGGTTTGTGGTGGGCTCGTGATTGAAAAGATTCAGCACACACCCCTTTTCACATAATGCGGGACATACCCTTCCTGTGAATTCCGGGAACGGGTTTGTGGCGGAAAGCAGCTCATATGCCAACTCCCACTCGCCTTTGAAGAGTGCGTCATTCCATTCCGGGGGTTTGTTGCCTAACGGACATGCCCAATGACAGAACGGTACTCCGCAGTCCATACATCTGGACGCCTGTTGCTTACGCTCTCTTGTGTTTAATGTTTGTTCCACCTCGCCGAAATCAAGAATTCTGTCGTGAAGCGGACGGTAACCGGCCTCCTGACGGCCTATTTCCATGAATGCTTTTGGATTTCCCATAGTTAATATTCTCTTTGCATATCTGCGATTTTCTGTTTCAGTTTTGCCATCTGCTCTTCTTGCAGCACACGCTTGTATTCTATCGGAACTACTTGGATGAACTCATCTACATAGCGTTGCCAGTCGTCAAGCATGGCGCGGGCAAGTTTCGAACCTGTGTGAATGTAATGTTGGCGGATGAGCTCTTGCAGTTCTTTCCTGCTTACACTGTCTTCCACAAGACCCAGTTCCACCATGTCCATGTTGCAGTAGTAGTCAAAGTCATGATCCTTGTCCCACACGTATGCCACGCCGCCCGACATTCCGGCTGCAAAATTACGGCCTGTCCTGCCCAACACAACCACACGCCCACCGGTCATATATTCACAACAATGGTCGCCGGAACCCTCAATAACTGCTATTGCACCACTATTACGCACACCGAATCGTTCGCCTACTTTTCCGTTTATGTACAATTCTCCCGAAGTGGCGCCATACAATCCAGTGTTACCAGCTATTATATTCTCTTCTGCATTGAAATTCGACCTTGTTGGTGGCTGTATGGAGATTATGCCTCCAGAAAGACCTTTGGCAAAATAGTCGTTGGTTTCGCCTTCCAACTTGAACGTGACGCCATGTATCAGGAACGCACCGAACGACTGACCGGCAGAACCATTGAACTTCACTCTTATGCTGTCGGAAGGAAGTCCGGCCAACCCATATTTTTTTGCTATCACGCCGGACAGTTTGGCACCTACAGCGCGGTCGGTGTTTTTAATGGCATAGTCAAGTGATATGTCCGACTTCTTGGATATAGACTGCTCGGAGGATGAAATCATCTGGTTGTCAAGAATTTCATTCTGCATTCCTAAAGGAGTTGACGGTTCGTGTATATTACCGGAGAAATGCAGCACTCCATCCTCTTTGTGAAGAAGCCTGTCAAAGTTGAGAACCGATGGACGGGTCTCTATCAGTTCTGTGTGACCTATGATTTCATTGAGACTCCTGAATCCCATCTCTGCCAAATATTCCCTCACTTCCTGGGCAAGGAATGTGAAATAGTTCACCAGATATTCGTAGCGTCCGATGAAGTGTTTGCGAAGTTCTGCATTTTGGGTTGCCACGCCCATGGGACAGGTGTTGAGGTTGCATTTACGCATCATAACACATCCAAGCACAATGAGTGCTGAAGTGCCGAACCCGAATTCGTCGGCGCCAAGCAGTGCCATCAAAACAACGTCGCGGCCGGTTTTCAACTGGCCGTCAACCTGAAGGCGTACACCGCCACGAAGACCGTTGCGTACCAACGTCTGCTGGGTCTCACTCAAGCCAATCTCCGGAGATATGCCGGCAAAACGCATGCTGCTAGCCGGAGAGGCACCAGTACCGCCTTCAGAACCGGAAATCACAATCAAATCCGCTTTTGCCTTAGCAACACCGGCAGCTATTGTGCCAACACCGCTTTCTGCTACTAACTTAACAGATACCGAAGCGCGTGGGTTTACGTTCTTCAAGTCGAATATCAGTTGGGCCAGGTCTTCGATTGAATAGATGTCGTGATGTGGAGGCGGGGAAATCAGTGAAATTCCCGGAATGCTGTGACGTGTCTTTGCTATCACCTCGTTCACCTTGAAGCCTGGAAGCTGCCCGCCTTCTCCAGGCTTTGCGCCCTGGGCAACCTTTATCTGGATCTCTTCTGCATTCACCAGATATTCCGTAGTCACTCCGAAGCGTCCTGAAGCCACTTGCTTGGTCTTGCTGTTCAGACTGATACCGTCGCGACTGGAATGAAAACGCTCTGAATCTTCACCACCTTCTCCGGTGTTGCTGCGACCTCCTAATTTGTTCATGGCAAGACATATAGCCTCATGAGCCTCCTTCGACAACGCACCGAACGACATGGCCCCGACAACGAAATGCTTTACTATATTCTCTACTGGTTCAACTTCGTCGATGTTTATAGGATTACGCTTGAAACCAATGAAGTCGCGTATGAATATAGGCGACTCCTTCTCATCTGCCAATTTCGTATATTCCTTGAACTTGAGATAGTTGCCAGTGTGTGTGGCCAACTGTAGAGTGGAGATGGTTCCCGGGTTCCATGCATGACGTATGCCGTCCTTTCGCCAACGGAATTGGCCATGATTATGCAGATGACTGGTATTTGAACTATCTTGATTATATGCACAGTGGTGCAGAGCAATGGCGTCTTTGGCTATGCGCTCGAGACCGATACCTCCTATGCTGCTTGTCTCTGTGCCGAAATACGATTTCAAAAGGGTTTCGTTCAGACCGATACTCTCAAATATCTTCGCACCACGATATGAGCGGATGGTGGAAATGCCCATCTTGGCCATTATCTTGAACAAACCTTTTTTCACCGCATTTATGTAGTTCTGCTCTGCTGTTGGATAGTCTTCCTGTATCTTATGCCTTTTCACAAGGTCATCGATTATGGCATAGGTCATGTAAGGACATATCGCGGATGCACCATATCCAAGAAGCAATGCTGCATGCATCGTTTCCCTGATTTCACCGCTTTCCACAATCAGTGCTGTCTGAACACGTTTGCCTACGCTGATAAGATAATGATGGACGGCGCTCACTGCCAACAGTGATGGTATGGCTACGTGGGTTTCATCCACTTCCCTGTCTGACAGAATGATGTAGTTATAACCCTCGTCTACGCTGTTTTCTGCATCATGGCATAATTTGTCGATTGCGTTTCGGAGCAATTCTTCGCCCGACACCGACGAATGAGTGGAGTCGTTGTCGCATTCAAACAGGATTGGAAGTTTTTTCGTTTTGAAACCCTTGTATCTTATGTTGCAGAGTATGTCGAGTTCTGTGTTGTTTAGTATGGGGTGGGGAAGACGCACCATCTTGCAGTTTGTCTCGTCGGGCCTTAGAATGCCGGAACCCACGCGCCCTATGTATTCGGTTAAGCTCATCACCAGTTCTTCGCGTATGGAGTCGATTGCCGGATTGGTGACTTGGGCAAATTGCTGACGGAAATAGTTGAATAGGATTTGCGGACGGTCGGAAAGCACTGCCAACGGTGTGTCATTGCCCATAGATGCAGTCGGCTCCTGACCATTTACTGCCATTGGACTTATCGTTAGGTCAATGTCTTCAGAACCATAACCGAACATAACCTCCTTTTTCAGCAAATCATTCACTGAGTTTTCTACATGTCGTCCCGATTTAAGCTTCTCAAGTTGAATGCGGTTGGTTGACAACCACTGACTGTAGGGATGCTCCTCTGAAAGATGTTTCTTTATTTCACCATCATAATAAATCTTGCCTTCATGTGTGTCGACAAGAAGAATCTTGCCAGGCTCCAGACGACCTTTCTCGCTAATTTCCGACGGGTCGAAATCCATCACCCCAACCTCCGATGCAACAATCATCGTGTCGTGTGTGGTTATCGTGTAGCGGGCTGGACGAAGACCGTTACGGTCGAGCATACCTCCGGCATATCGGCCGTCACTGAAAAGCAGGGCGGCTGGACCGTCCCACGGCTCCATAAGTATGGAATGATATTCATAGAACGCTTTCAGATCATCGGATATGGGATTCTTGTCGTTGAATGATTCGGGCACCAGCACGCTCATGGCATGAGGTAAGGAAAGACCCGACATCACGAGAAACTCCAGCACATTGTCGAGTGAGGCGGAGTCCGACATGCCTTCCTCTATGATCGGTGTGATTTGGCTGATGTCGCCTAGCGCTTCCGAACTGAGTACGCTTTCACGCGCTTTCATCCATCCGCGGTTGCCGCGGATCGTGTTAATCTCGCCGTTGTGGGAAAGCAGACGGAAAGGCTGGGCAAGCGACCAGGTGGGGAAGGTGTTGGTGCTGAAACGTGAATGAACCAATGCCATACCGCTCGTGAAATAGGGATTGCTCAAGTCAGGGAAATATTCCCTCACTTGCATTGACGAAAGCATGCCTTTATAGACTATGTTGGTGTTGCTCAATGAACAAATGTAGAAATCTTTATTGCTGATGCGGCGCTCTATCTTTTTCCTTATTATGTATAATGTGCGTGAAAAGGTTTCAATATGTTCTTCTTGAACGCCTGTTATGAAGATCTGCTTTATATCGGGCTCTGTGCTCAGAGCTGACTCTCCAAGACACTCCGGATTGGTGGGGACGCTTCGGAGATGCATCAGCTGAAGACCCTCACGTTCAATCTCGTCGATCATCACGCTTAAGATCGACTGCTGTTGTTTTGAATCCTTTGGAAGGAATACCAGTCCTGTGCCGTATTTGCCTTTCTCAGGAACCGGAATGCCTTGCAGAAGAATGAATTCATGAGGGATTTGAAGCATGATGCCGGCTCCGTCGCCGTCCTTGCCAATCTCGGCTCCCCGATGTCTCATGTTCTCCAACACTCTCAATGCGTTGTCTACCAATTCGTGACTTTTGTTGCCGTGAATGTTGACAATCATGCCAACACCACAAGCGTCGTGCTCATTTTCACTATGGTAAAGACCCTTCTCTGTAATTTTAATATCGCGTTTTGTCATAATTAACTTGATGAAATCTCTCGTTTTGTTAAATTTTGATGCAAAGTTAAAACAAAATGATATAAAAACATTAAAATTGCTTACTTTTTAATCTTAATATTGTAATACTGCTTACAATCTGTAATTTTTAGGCTGAATTTTCTTTTAAAATGGCAATAAAACATTATTCTAAATTATAAATTGTAAGTTCAACAATTATTTTAAAATTAAATTGATAGATTTATTCCCCTTTTGCTTTCGGATTGTCGTAATTTTGCAACGGAAATCATTGTGATATGGGTGCACGGAATCGACTAAAAACGTTTTTAGTAAAACTCTTTGTTAAATGTATTAAATTTTTAAGGTATGAAAAGAATTGAAGCAATTATCCGAAAGACTAAGTTTGAGGATGTGAAGGAGACGCTGCTGCAGTCCGACATCGACTGGTTCGAATATCATAATGTGCATGGTATAGGGCAAAGCCGCGAAGAAAGGATATATCGTGGAGTTCAATATTCCACTGATGTCATTGAGCGTGTGGCCTTGACCATCGTTTGCCGGGACCACTTTGTGGATCCCACGATAAGGGTCATTTTAAAGAAGGCACACACCGGCGAAATCGGTGACGGGAGGATTTTCGTCAGCGACATAATCGACACATGGTCTATACGCACAGGTGAAAATGGTGACACCGTTTTGAGAGACAAGAAATAATTCAGGTTAACAAAAAATTAGATTATTATGAATGAAATAGGTATATCACTCGATACTGTATGGATGCTTTTGGCTGCAATGTTGGTTTTCTGGATGCAACCGGGATTCGCCTTGTGTGAAGCTGGATTCACAAGAAGAAAAAACACGGTTAACATTTTGATGAAGAACTTCGTTGACTTCATGTTCGGTTCATTGTTGTTCTTCTTTATTGGATTCGGATTGATGTTCGGAAACAATGGAGAGGGGTTTGTAGGTGCACCCAATTGGGGAGACCTCTCATTCTATAAAGGGGAACTTCCGGTTGAGGGATTTCTCATTTTTGAAACGGTGTTCTGTGCCACATCTGCAACGATTGTAAGCGGGGCGATGGCAGAGCGAACGAAGTTTTCAATGTATCTTATATACAGTGCGGTCATATCATTGCTAATCTATCCTATTGAAGGCCACTGGACATGGGGCGGAGGATGGCTGTGCGACGAATCGGCTGACAGTTTCATGACCACCACGTTCGGAATTGGATTTCACGATTTTGCTGGTTCGGCTATTGTGCATTCCGTAGGAGGTGTGTTGGCGCTCGTTGGAGCTATGGCACTGGGGCCTCGTCGTGGAAAATACACCAGCGACGGAAGAAGCAGGGCTATACCTGGACATAACCTCACTCTTGCATCACTCGGAGTGTTCATTCTTTGGCTGGGATGGTTTGGATTCAACCCGGGAAGCCAGTTGGCTGCAACTGGAGAAGTCAACCGCAATGCCATTTCACATGTGTTCCTCACAACTAATCTCGCCGCGGTGGCTGGAGGGCTGGCGACTATGTGCGTCACTTGGATGAAATATAAAAAACCGTCACTCTCTCTAACACTCAACGGGGTGTTGGCAGGACTTGTGGGTATCACTGCAGGATGCGACCTCGTATCACCGGTTGGAGCTGTCGTTATTGGGCTGGTTTGTGGAGTTGTACTGGTCTTTGCTATCGAATTCATTGACCACAAACTGCATATCGACGACCCGGTTGGAGCTGCTTCTGTACACGGGGTTTGTGGAATACTCGGAACCTTGATGACGGGTATACTCTCAGTACAAGATGGAGCTTTCTATGGACATGGATGGGGATTCTTCGGAGCTGAGGCATTCGGGATTGTTGTTATCGACCTATGGGCGGCTGTATGTGGATTTGCACTGTTCTTTGGAATCAAGAAAATTCATGGATTGCGTGTGGGAGCGAGAGTTGAGGAAGAAGGACTCGACATCTACGAACATGGCGAAACTTGCTATAACTGATATGAAACATGTAAAATCAATATGATATGAAGATAATTAAAAGGATATATTTTATTTTGCTGATGATTCTGGTGACATCTGCAACAAAAGCCCAGGACACTATTCAGACTATTGTCTCTGCAGATATAGTCAACCAATATATATGGAGAGGACAAGACCTCGGAAATGTGTCCATACAGCCAATGTTGGGCATTGCATGGAAAGGACTCCAACTGACAGCATGGGGGTCTGTAGGTCTGTCCGACCCTGACGATGTGAAAGAAATAGACCTTACGGTTAGTTATGCTGTAGGGGGATTCAATCTGGGAATAACCGACTATTGGACCACCGAAGGACTGGATAACAAAACACGTTATTTCATGTATGATGCACACAAAACTAACCACCTCTTTGAGGCAAACATAGGATATGATTTCGGTTTCGCAACACTACAGTGGTATACTGATTTCACTGGCAACGACGGCGTGAACGGAAATGGCGACAGGGCTTTCAGCAGCTATTTTGAAGTGAACGTCCCCTTCCGAATTGCAAAGGTCGACTGGACTGCCACTGCTGGGGGAGTTCCTTATTCAACATCATTCTACGACACTGATAAATTTGCCATTACAAACCTGGCGTTGAAGGCGGAAAAGGAAATCAGAATATCCGATTCATTCAGAATTCCGGTCTTCGGACAGTTTGTGGCTAACCCACATTCACAGAAGGCTTATCTTATATTTGGCATTTCGATGCATCCATTATAATGATTCAAGTGTGCCCTCTTTTCCTAAGCGATGGTTGAGAGGGCACCTGTCAATGTGTATTTCCTAACGGGCTAACAATTATATTAATATGGAAACAAGATACATTTTCATCACGGGAGGTGTGACGTCCTCAATTGGAAAGGGCATCATTTCCGCTTCGCTCGCTAAACTACTGCAGGCAAGAGGCTACAACATAACCATACAGAAATTCGACCCGTATATCAATATCGATCCCGGAACACTCAACCCTTATGAGCATGGGGAATGCTATGTAACTGACGACGGTATGGAAACCGACCTCGACCTCGGACATTATGAGAGGTTCACGGGAATCAGAATGACACGAAACAACAGCGTAACTACAGGACAGATATACTTGAGTGTGATAGAAAGGGAGAGGAGAGGTGAGTTTCTCGGAAAGACTATACAGGTGGTGCCACACATAACAGACGAGATAAAACGCAGAATACAGCTGAATGCAAGCACGGAAAAACTCGATTTCGTCATTACTGAGATTGGAGGAACTATTGGTGATATTGAAAGCCAGCCGTTTCTTGAGGCGATAAGGCAATTGAGATGGGAACTAGGAGCAAAAAGAGCCATCAACATACATCTCACCTATGTCCCTTTTATTGCTGCAGCAGGCGAACTGAAAACAAAACCCACTCAAACGAGCGTGAAACAATTGCAAGGTATGGGAATACAGCCTGATGTCTTGGTGCTGCGAACCGAACATGAATTGAACGATGAATTGCGCTCTAAGGTGGCACATTTCTGCAATGTGGATGTGGATGCCGTAATTCAGAGCCGCGACCTCTCAAGCATTTACGAAGTGCCGGTTAATATGCTGAATCAGGAACTCGACAATATATGCCTGCAAAAACTGGGAATAGAGGCCGGGGAAAAACCGGATTTGGGCTCGTGGAAAAGATTTCTTGAGAAAAGACAAAACGCCATAAGGGAAATCAATATTGCGCTCGTAGGAAAATACGAATTGCAGGATGCATACAAGAGCATTCTCGAAAGCCTGGCACATGCCGGAACTTATCACGACCGGAAAGTCAGGGCACACTTCGTCAACAGCGAAAAACTCACAAGGGAAAACATCTCATCCGCTCTTGAGCATATGGCAGGAGTACTTATCTGTCCGGGATTCGGGAAAAGAGGAGTGGAAGGAAAAATTATTGCTGCACAATACTGCAGGACACACGACATTCCCACTTTCGGCATATGCCTCGGTATGCAGGCAATGGTTGTAGAGTTCGCAAGAAACGTGCTGGGGTATCATGACGCTAACAGTAGCGAAATGGATGCCGACACAATGCACAACGTCATCGACTTGATGGAAAACCAGAAAAACATAAGGCAACTCGGGGGAACGATGAGGCTGGGGGCATACGACTGCAAAATCGTGGAGGGAAGCCGGGTGTGGCAGGCTTATGGGAAACAGACTCTTATCAGAGAACGACATCGACACCGATTTGAGTTTAACAATAAATTTATAACAGAATTTGAAGAGAACGGCATGAAATGTGTGGGTTATAACCCTATAGCCAATCTCGTGGAAATCATTGAAATACCAAACTTGAAATGGTACATCGGAACTCAGTTCCATCCGGAATATTCGTCAACGGTGATGCAACCGCACCCTCTCTTTATGAGTTTCATTAAAACGTGTATAGGCAATTCTAAATAAGATTGAAAATATATGACAGAACAATTGAAGCATGAATGTGGGGTGGCTATGATACGCTTGCTCAAACCCGAGGAATTTTATTTTAAGAAATACCGAAGCCCATGCTATGCTCTCAACAAACTCTACCTCCTTATGGAGAAACAGCATAACCGCGGACAGGAAGGGGCTGGAATTGCTTGCGTGAATATGGATGCGCCTGTCGGGATGGAATATATGTTTAGAGAAAGGGCGGAGGGGAAGGATGCCATAACGGAAATTTTCCGGCATGCCGGATCTTTCTTTTCCGCACAACTCTATATGGGACATCTGAGATATTCAACAACCGGAAAAAGTGGAATACAGTATGTACATCCGTTTCTCAGAAGGAATAACTGGAGAGCGAAAAACCTTTGTATTTGCGGTAATTTCAACATGACCAATATAGATGAAGTATTTAAAAATCTGACACAACAAGGACAGTCGCCGAGAATATCAAGCGACTCCTATTTCATGCTCGAAATGATGGGACACAGGCTTGACCGGGAAGTGGAGCGCTTGTTCGAAATTGCAAAAGGGAAAAAACTGGAAGGAACGGATATAACCGAGTTTATCGACAACAATATAGACATTGCAAATGTTCTGAAAACCACAATGGAACATTTCGACGGAGGTTATGTCATTGCCGGATTGACAGGAAGCGGAGAAATGATGGCTATGCGAGACCCTTGGGGAATACGCCCTGCTTTCTATTATATGGACGATGAAATTGTGGTGGTAGCAAGTGAAAAACCCGTCATTCAGACTACATTCAATCTCAATGCAGACGATATAAACGAAATAAGACCCGGACAGTCTTTGATAGTTAGAAGAAACGGAACGGTATGTCTTAAACAGATTCTGCCGGCACGGAGATTTTCTGCTTGCTCATTTGAAAGGATTTATTTCAGCAGAGGAAGCGACAGGGATATCTACAGGGAACGGAAAAAACTGGGGGAAATGCTTACTCGCAATATCTTTGAGGCTATAGGAAAGGATGTTGAAAACACCGTCTTTTCATACATTCCAAACACTGCTGAAGTGGCGTTCTATGGAATTACCGACGGATTCAGAAAACTCGGATATGACGTCAGGTCGGAGAAAGTGCTCTGGAAGGACATCAAGTTGAGGACGTTCATCACGGAAGGGAACGAACGTAATGATCTTGCGGCACATGTCTACGATATCAGTTATGGCTCGATAAAACCTTATGTCGACCAGCTTGTGGTAGTTGACGATTCCATTGTCAGAGGGACAACTCTTAAAGAAAGTATATTCAATATACTCGGCAGGCTTCATCCTAAGAAAATTGTCATGGTCAGCAGCGCCCCACAAGTCAGATACCCTGATTATTACGGAATTGACATGTCAAGTCTGGAAGAACTGTGTGCTTTCAGGGCTGCTGTCGCTCTTCTTCTGGAAAGGGGAATGGATGAAGTCCTGATTCGTATATATGAATTGTGTAAGAAGCAGCCGTTAGCCGAAAACCATGTAAGAGGTGTTTATGAACAGTTCAGTGTCGATGATATCAACCGTAAAATTGTTGAAATGTTAAGGCCTGAGGATATGGAAACGCCTGTACAACTCGTGTTTCAGACGATTGGCGGACTGCATGAAGCATGTCCGGGACATCCGGGCGACTGGTATTTCACCGGGTATTATCCCACCAAGGGAGGTGTCAGGATGGTAAACCGCGCTTTTGTCAGTTTCTTTGAAAAAAACATGAATATGGAACAACAACGTGTTGTATCCAATATTTGATAATGCTATACAAAATATATGAAACGTGCAACATTAATACTTGAAGACGGTACAAGATTTGAAGGATTGTCGTTTGGATATGAGCAGGACACTGTCGGGGAAGTGGTGTTCAACACCGCAATGACAGGCTACAACGAAAGCCTCACAGACCCGAGCTATGCCGGACAGATGCTTGTCATGACTTACCCGCTTATAGGTAATTATGGAGTGCCTCTCGCTGGAATGGATGCAAACGGAATTCCCCTTTTCATGGAAAGCGAAAGAATACACGTAGCGGCATTGATTGTAGCCGACTACAGCGACGAATATTCACATTGGAATGCGGAGGAGTCGCTCGCCAATTGGCTCAGACGTGAGAAAGTGACGGCGATAACCGGTATCGACACTCGCCGGCTTACTGTCGTGCTCCGCCAACAGGGAGCCATGATGGGAAGAATTGAGATTGAAAAAAACGGCTACTATGGCAGAGGCATAGATCCGGAAGGCTCAAAGACGTTGCTTCATGATGAATATGGGTCTGTCAACTGGGTGGAACGTGTGAGTTGTAAAGATGTTGTTAACTATAAACCGGAAAAGACAAAATATCGTGTGGTGCTTGTAGACTGCGGGGTGAAGGCGAATATCATCCGCTGTCTGCTCAAACGCAATCTGGAAGTGTTGCGTGTGCCGTGGGATTTCGATTTCAATGAAATGGATTTCGATGGATTGTTCCTCGCCAACGGACCGGGAGACCCGAATATGTGTGGAAAAACGATTGAAAACATACGTAATTTCTTGAATGCAGAAAATGTGCGGCCATGCATGGGCATCTGTCTGGGAAACCAATTGCTGGCGAAAGCTGCCGGCGCATCCACATACAAGCTGAAATACGGACATAGAAGCCATAACCAGCCTGTAAGGCTCATAGGCACAAACAAATGCTTCATCACGTCGCAGAATCATGGATATGCCGTAGACAGCTGTACACTGCCGAACGAATGGCAACCCTGGTTCGTCAATATGAACGACGGATCAAACGAGGGTATACGCCATAGGACCAAGCCTTGGATGTCGGCACAGTTCCATCCGGAGGCTTGCTCCGGACCGGTGGACACGGAGTTTCTCTTCGATGAATTTCTTAAATTGTTAGAAGCATAAACTATGATTGATAAAGGCATAAAGAAAGTGCTGCTGCTCGGTAGCGGAGCACTGAAAATCGGTCAGGCGGGCGAGTTCGACTATAGCGGCTCGCAGGCTTTGAAGGCTTTAAAGGAAGATGGAATAAATACTGTTCTTATAAACCCTAATATAGCCACTGTGCAAACATCGAAAGATGTTGCCGACAAGGTGTATTTCCAGCCTGTAGACCCGGATTTCGTCGAACGTGTGATTGAAAAGGAACGGCCCGACGGAATTATATTGGCATTTGGTGGACAGACCGCACTGAATTGTGGGGTGGAACTCTATAAGAAAGGGGTGCTGGACAAATATTCTGTCAAAGTGCTTGGCACTCCTGTTCAGGCTATTATAGACACTGAAGACAGAGAGCGTTTCGTGAAGAGGCTTGATGAAATAAATGTGAAAACCATAAGAAGCCAGGCGTGCGAAAATATAGAATCAGTTAAAAATGCGGCTGACAGTCTTGGATATCCGGTTATCATCAGGGCAGCTTATGCGCTGGGTGGTCTTGGGTCGGGCTTTTGCGACAATGAGGGGCAACTCGTAAAGCAGGCTGAAGAGGCTTTCTCGTTCTCACCACAGGTACTGGTCGAAAAATCGTTGAAAGGATGGAAGGAAATTGAATATGAGGTGGTGCGTGACAAATACGACAATTGCATCACTGTGTGCAATATGGAGAACTTCGACCCGCTCGGAATTCACACAGGTGAGTCAATCGTCGTGGCCCCAAGCCAGACCCTCAACAATGCGGAATATCACAAATTGAGGGCTTTGGCAATAAAAATCATCAGACATATCGGAATTGTCGGTGAATGCAACGTCCAGTATGCACTCGATCCGCTGTCGGAAGACTATAGGGTGATTGAGGTCAATGCAAGGCTCTCGCGTTCGTCTGCACTGGCTTCTAAGGCCACTGGATACCCGCTGGCATTCGTGGCGGCAAAACTGGCCATGGGATATGGACTGTTTGAACTCAAGAATTCGGTCACCAAAACCACTTCGGCTTTCTTTGAACCGGCACTCGACTATGTGGTGTGCAAAATCCCTCGCTGGGACCTCTCTAAATTTCATGGTGTCAGCCATCTGCTTGGCTCGTCCATGAAGAGCGTGGGAGAGGTGATGGCCATCGGAAGAACATTTGAGGAAGCCGTTCAGAAGGGATTGAGAATGATTGGGCAGGGAATGCACGGATTTGTGGAAAACAAGGATATCAGAATCGACAATATGGAGGACGCGCTAGAAAATGCCACGGAAAACCGAATTTTCGCCATCGCAAAGGCAATGCAGATGGGATATAGCATATGCCAACTACATCGGATGACATCCATCGACAAATGGTTCCTATATAAACTCAGGCATATCATAGACATCGATTTCCGATTGAGACAACAGAGGACTATTGTACAATTTGCTGAAACTCTGGAAAAGAGTGAATTCCTTGAATTTCTTGAGTCGGATGAAATCTATAATCTGTTGAGAGAGGCAAAGGTCTACGGATTTTCCGATTTCCAGATTGCAAGAGCTCTTGGGCTTGAAGAAAAGATGAAAATGGAGGATGCGGCACTGACAATAAGGCAATGGAGAAAAGAACTCGATATCTTGCCGGTGGCTAATCATATTGACACCTTGGCTGCTGAATATCCGGCTAAAACCAATTATCTGTATTTAACCTACAACTAATTAAAATATAATAAGTTATGTGTGGAATTGTTTCAATATTGAATATACGTGAGGGCTTATCCCACGAACAGATAGATATGTCGAATTTGCGAAGGAAAGCATTGGGCATGAGTGGAAAACTACGTCACAGAGGACCCGACTGGAGTGGCATATATTGTGGAAATGCGGCAGTGCTGGCGCATGAGCGTCTCAGTATTGTCGACCCCGAATCGGGAGGACAGCCACTCTTTTCTCCCGACAGAAAACTCGTCTTGGCAGTTAATGGCGAAATCTACAACCATCAGGAAATTCGGAGGAGATATGAAGGTGAATATGAATTTCAAACCGGCTCCGACTGTGAGGTCATTCTGGCGCTCTATAAAGAGAAAGGCATTGATTTTCTTGAAGAGTTAAGCGGCATATTTGCCTTCGTGCTTTATGACGAGGAACACAATGAGTTCCTCATTGCAAGAGACCCCATTGGAGTCATTCCGCTTTATATAGGCTACGACAGTGATGGTAAACTGTATGTGGCATCTGAACTCAAGGCTCTTGAAGGACAATGCGAACGCTATGAACCTTTCTTGCCGGGATATTATTATTGGAGCAGGGAACCGGGAATGAAACGCTATTATCAGCGTGATTGGTTTTACTATGACAACGTGAAGGACAATTCCGTCAGCGTTGACGATATACATGACGCACTGACCGACGCTGTGAAGCGCCAGCTCATGTCTGATGTGCCCTATGGGGTTTTGCTCAGTGGTGGGCTCGACTCAAGCGTGGTTTCGGCTATTGCTGAAAAATATTCTGAGATGAGGGTAGAGGATAATAGCATGACAAAAGCATATTGGCCAAGGCTACACTCGTTTGCAGTGGGACTGAAAGGAGCGCCCGACCTGGAGAAGGCGCGACTCGTGGCTAATCATATCGGAACTGTTCACCATGAAATCAACTACACCATACAGGAAGGGCTTGATGCTATTAGAGATGTCATTTATTTCATAGAAACCTACGATGTGACGACGGTAAGAGCCTCTACACCTATGTACCTGCTGGCAAGAGTGATAAAGTCAATGGGAATCAAAATGGTCCTTTCGGGAGAAGGGGCAGATGAGATTTTCGGAGGATACCTCTATTTCCATAAAGCTCCTTCTGCACGAGAATTTCATGAGGAAACTGTAAGAAAACTATCTAAACTCTATCTCTACGACTGTCTGCGTGCCAACAAAAGCCTTTGTGCATGGGGAGTGGAGGGGAGAGTGCCTTTCCTCGACAAGGAATTCCTCGACGTGGCAATGAGAGTTAATCCTAAGGACAAGATGTGTCCTGGCAATTGCATCGAAAAACGTATTGTGCGTGAGGCATTTGCAGATATGTTGCCTGAAGAAGTGGCATGGAGGCAGAAGGAGCAGTTCAGTGATGGGGTTGGTTATTCCTGGATCGACACTCTCAAGAAAATCACTTCGGAAGCGGTCAGCGACGAGCAAATGGCTCATGCGGCCGAACGGTTCCCTATAAACACGCCTAAAAACAAGGAGGAATATTATTATCGGAGCATCTTTGCAGAACATTTTCCGAGCGATTCGGCTGCTCTCAGTGTGCCGAGTGAGGCAAGCGTGGCATGCAGCACTGAAATTGCGTTGAAATGGGATGCGGAATTCAGAAATATGAACGAACCGAGTGGAAGAGCCATAAAGGGCATACACGAAAATGCCTATTGAACCCAGCCTTGAAACGCACAGAGAGGGCGTGTCAAAAAAACTGACACGCCCTCTCTGTGCTATCTCGCTTTCAGATATGTGCAAGTGTCTTTTGCTGGGATGTTTTCCCGAAAGTTAATGTACAGCCAGAGCACCGATAATCGCTGCAATTATGCCTAATGCTATGAGAGCCAGATAGATGATGGTCATCACATAGGAGAAGGTGACAACTGTACTGAAGTTGCTCATACCCTCAACCAGGCTCTGGTTGTCCATGTTCTGCAGGGCACGTTGTGTCTTGTTAATACCCGACAACTGCTTCGTCAATATGTAGAGTACCAAGGCGAAAATTGCTATGTAGATAATTGCGCCGATTGCTACAGCACCGCCTCCTCCTCCATATCCAAAATGACGGCTGAATACCATGGAACCGAAAAGACCGAAAATAGAAAATACGATGAATAGGCAAATTAGTACAATTGCAACTATTGTCACGAATTTCAACTTTTTCATCATTGGAAATAAAATGTTGGCACCTGTTTGATCAATTTTCAAATGTGGCTGCACGAATGGTGGCATCTGACCCTGTGGCTGTGGATTGAATTGTCCGGGAGCCTGACTTTGAGGCTGGGGGTTCATTCCCTGCTCTTGAAATGTGTTGTTAAATTCGTTTGTTTCCATAATTTTAAGATTTTAAGTTTCGTTTGTATTAAGTATTAATGTTAATTGTAATTCCAGTCAGGTTGTTGGATATATCACGACTTGTTGGAATATCCGATTCTTCTACATTATATTCTTAAGTGCTTCGGCTGCAGTGGCTTTCACTTGAGGGTCGTCGTTCTGGCTGCTGGCTTTCTTCAGCCATTTCTTCGTCTCTGCCAGATTGGCGGTCACACCGATGCCCTGATAATAGCAGAGGGCCACATAGTACATGGCGGCTGGAACGCCCTGGTCGGCTGCTTTCTTCATGTAGTTGAAGCCGGTTTTCTTGTTCTGGCTCACACCGGCATCACCGTTCAGATAAAGCATGCCAAGTTCGTATTGAGCCTGTACCAATCCCTGGTCAGCGGCTTTCTTTATCAGTCCTAGGCCTTTCTGAACGTCCTTGGTCAAGCCGGCTTTGCCGCTATAGTAAAGCGAACCTAAGGAATATTGGGCGTCGGCAAGACCCTGGTCGCTCGATTTCTGGAGCAAAGCCACTGCCTCGCTCTCTGTGCCGGCTGCATTGCCGCTGAGGATCATCATGGCTAGATTGGCTTGAGCCATAGGATGACCGGAATCGGAGGCCTTGCGAATCCAATAGATGGCAAGCTGGTCTTCGGTTATCACTCCGTTCGACGCTTTACTCTGCTGAACCAGTTCGTCGGTGACCAGACGCTCATCGGCGGTGAGGCCGGACGTGCCTATTTTGTTCATATAGAAATAACCGGTGTTGAATTGTGCTTCAGGAAAACCTTGGGCGGCGGCTGCCTGCATCAGTCTGAGAGCCTTGGTTTCGTCCTTGCCTACCATGTTGCCTTGAAAGTAGAGCGATGCGAGGGTGGATTGTGCATATACGTTTCCTCCTTCACTCGCCTGTTCCAGGAGGCTGATGCCCTTGGCGGTGTCTTTTTCCACATAGCGGCCGCTGAGATAGAACATGCCGAGGTCGTTCTGCGCCGCGGTCAGACCGTTCGATGCAGCTTTCTCCAGCAGCTCCAACCCTTTTGCCTGATCTTGTACAATAGGGGCGTTGCCGGTGAGCAAGAGCACGCTGGCTGAGTATTGGGCGTAAGGGTCGTTCTGGGCCGCTGCCTTCTCATACCATTCCAGTGCCTTGTTAAGGTCGGCATTCACCACATCGCCGTTGGCATAGCAGTCGCCTACAACGCGCTGAGCCATCGGATTCCCTTTGTCTGCTGCCGATTGGAGCAGATTGAAGGCGGATTCGTCCATCTTGCCGCCATTCATCTCAACCTTGCAATATGCCATGTTGAAATCCAAAGCGTCAATCGGCTGACCCACGCATTTCTCAAAGCAGCTGTATGCCTTGCTGTAGTCTTGAGGACAGCCGTAGCCGCTCATATACATGTTGCCAAGCATATATGTGCATTCCATGTCGCCCTGCTCACTCGCCTTGTCGGCATATTTGAAAGCCAGTTCTGGAACATTGTTGCTGCCGGGCTGTGAATAGATATGTGCAAGGGCCACTTGCGAAGGGAGCGACCCTTTCTCGGCTGCCTTCTCCAGCCAGCCTAATGCCTGGGTGGTGTCGCCCTGAAGCAGATAGCAGGCACCGCTGTTCTCCATGCCGACCATATTACCCCTGTTGGCAAGGGATTTGCTCCATTCCAACAGCTTCGGAATGTTTGAAGTGGATGGATAGCCCGATGCTGCCATCCTGCCTGAATAGATGTCAACGAGCTTGAGCATGCTCGCTTCGTCGCCCATGTCGCCCAGAATCTCTGTCCAGCGGATAGATTCTGTGGTGTCGGGCGGGGTGGTGGTCATATAATAGTCCGACAGAAACCGGCATGCCGACGGAAGACCCATCGAACCGGCCTGCTTGTAGAGTTCTATTGCCTTGGCTATCTTCTTCTCTTTGCCTGATGCGTATAATTTCTGCGCTTTCTGAGCTATCTTGCTGGCTTTCACCGTGTCTGAACTGACTGTGGATGCATCCTGACCGAATGAGGCGGGCATGATCGTGAAACAGGCGAAAGCTGATAATAGCAGTATCTTTTTCATGATGTAAATATTGAGTGATTTGTTGAATTTTATGCAAACTTACGCATTTTTTTCAATATAATGCTCGTATTGGCATTTTTTTTGATTTTATGACCACCCTTTTGACAATTTCATTCGTTTATTTGACCTTTTTATTGTAACTTTGCATTAATATCCAGAAAATGGGCTTATGACAAAGAAAGCGAAAAAATATGATGTTTTGGCGGTGGCTACAGGAGTAATGACGGCATTATGTTTTGTGGCTATGCTGCTGCCCGACCTCATTGGATGGTTCACCGGACAAGGCGCATACCCTTTCTTGTCTATGCTACTGCTTTTCGCGCCAATTCTGGCGTTCGGATGGGTGGCGGCATACAGGCGTGTGAAAAAGCGCAGGAATTCGCTGTTTTTTGTCAAGGTGGCTGCCGTCTCGCAGCTCATTATTGCGCTGATGGTCATATCGCTTATCAAGCTGCTGCAGTTTCAAGATGACTATAACGACGGATTCAATTGGTCCGCTTATATCTGGGCGATTTCGGCGTTGGCTACAATCGTCATATATCTGAGAGAGCGGAAGTCCATTCAGCAGGATGAAACGGAAGGGCTGAAGGTGGCGGACCACGTATGGGCGGTTGCACCTTTGGCATTATTTGTCGTGATGTTCTTCCTCAACGTGATCGTCACTGCCAAGTCGCTGCACTTGTTCTTCAATAACGGACAGCAGGAAATTGTCAATGGTGGAGTGAATTCCGGGTATTAAGGTAAATCGTCTGAAGTTCTGTAGGTAAACTGAATGATTATATGAAGTCAATCAATCATACACTCGACATAATCGTATGGCCGCTCACGGCAGTGCTCATCTTTCTGGCGCTGCAGTTCATCTGCCAGTTTGTGGCGAAAACTGTCGGGTTCTTTGCTGTGGAAGGTTCTGAACAGCAGATGCTTGACATCGCTCCATGGACCATGCTATGCTCGTCGGTGATGACAACCCTCATATTGGGGTTCACAAAGCCGTTCCGACTCTTCCGGGAGTTCAGGAAATGGGTGTGCGACGGCTATAATGCCCTGTTCTCGCTTCTAATAATATTAATCGCATTTTTCGCAGGCACCATATTGAACGAGTTGCTTGAAATTTATTGCGGCCTTGAAATGGCAAACGAATACAAGACCTTGTTTGAGAACGCTGTGAGAAATCCGGCAGGGGTGCTGGCCATAGTCCTGTTCGGACCCGTATGTGAGGAAATCGTGTTCAGGGCTGGAATCATGAAACCTATGATCGACCGTAATGTTAAGCCGTGGATACCAATCCTCGTCTCATCTGTTATTTTCGGACTCGTTCACGGCAACCTGTCGCAAATAATCTATGCCGTCTTCATAGGGTTCGTCTTCGCTATCGTCTATTATCGCACACGGAGTCTGATAATAACCTCATTCGCACATGTACTCAACAATTCCCTGATTGTCACGCTCATGCTGACGTCAGACAATTATGAGGAGGTGAGAGTGGAGAACTATCTCGGAACCGGGCCCATGATTGCCGCATTTGTGTTGGCATTGATTTTGCTGGGTGTTTCTATAAGATATTTCTGGAAGAACACCGCCCCTGAAATGATGGAAAAAACAGAATGACATATTGTCTTAATTATGATAATTTAAAACAAGGAAGATATGAAAACAAAATTTTTTATAACTGTAGCATTTGTGGCAGGGTTGATGGTTTGTGCCTGTGGAGGAAAGAAGGAAACCACCGAAGTTGAAACTCCTGAAACCGAGGCCGATGTAAATGCGTTCTCTGCTGAGGCGCTGCCCGAAATCGTTGAGTATCAGCGCCAGAAAAGCAGTAGTGAAGGCGCCGGCGAATATAATCCTTGGGAGATGTATGGACTGAAGGAGATGGTCAGCGCTGAGGATGTCTCTGATGCTGACTATGAGTACGACGATGTTGAGGAGGAAGCCGAGATGGAAGAGGAAGAGCAGTTTGAGGATGCGTCCGATGACTATGAGGCTGAGCCGGTGGTCTATTATCTCGGACATAACGTGGAGTTCAAACTCGCAAAGAAAGACTTGTCCGACTTCAAGAAGAAAGGCGATGATGCTGTGGCTGTCATCGACCGAATGGACAACAACGCCAAGCAAATCGATATACTTATCTTTAATAAAACCACATACGACGACTTCCTCAAGAAGAGCGACGACCTCGTAAAGCAGAACAACGATGGTGAACACCCTTCAGGATACGAGAAGCAGGGCAACAACGTATATATATCAAAGGGCGACAGCACTGCTTCTGATGTGGCTATCATGTTTGCAGGACCTGCAAACGGAGGATATCTGCTGAGCATCTACAACAAGTGATTAATATTTTTGCCGACACATGGAATCCGGTTCATCCGATTTTTTTGTGTCGGCATCCTTATTTTGTTGATTTTCAAAAAACATACATTTAATTTGTGTATTTATATCAAAGTTCTTAACTTTGCATAAAATAATTAAAAAAAGTATTAATGAATAATGACCCATTACCCGCGGGACTCGCGGATGCATTTCTTAATTTAGGATATAACGGCGGAGACTACACTATGCTGATTGTCTATATGGCTTTGGCGCTTGTTATATCATCTATTTGTTCTCTTCTCGAAGCCACTCTACTTTCTACTCCTATGTCGTATATCAACACCCTTGAACAGCAAGAAGTGAAAGGGGCGAAACGACTGAAAAAACTCAAAATGGAAGTCGATGAGTCAATATCGGCTATTCTCGTTGTAAATACAATCGCAAACACCGTCGGTGCATCACTCGTCGGTGCGGAGGCAGCTAATATCTTCGGCAGCACGGGAGTGGGAGTCATTTCCGGACTTTTCACATTCCTGATTCTCATGTTCAGCGAAATCATTCCGAAAACCATCGGATCATATTATTGGAGAAAACTCGCCATTCCTGCCTCATCGGTCATCAAGGGCATGATTTTCATAACATACCCCATTGTGTGGGTGCTCGGAAAATTCACTCATCGAATTTCCGACAATTCCAACCAGACTATGGTGAGCCGTGAGGAAGTGGCGGCTATGGTCACCACGGGGGCTGAAGAAGGGGTGCTTGAGAAAAAGGAGAACAAGATGATTCAGAACCTGCTCAGACTCGAGGATGTCACTGCACACGAAATCATGACGCCTTCAAGCGTGGTCACCATGGCTGAGGAAAACATGAACATAAAGGACTTCTATCAGTCGGAAGACTTCGGACAGTTCTCCAGAATACCGATTTACAACGACGAGAACGATGATTATGTCACTGGATATGTGCTCAAGCAGGAAATACTGGAACGGCTCGCTGAAGACAAGTTCGACATAACGCTCAAGGAACTGAAACGCAATATACTCACCTTCCCGGAAGACGAATCGGTGTCGAACATCTGGGAGAAATTCCTTGAACGGAAGGAGCATATAAGCGTCATAATCGACGAATACGGCTCCATGAGGGGAATCGTCACTCTTGAAGACGTAATCGAGACAATGCTCGGATTCGAAATCGTTGACGAAAAGGACGAGGTGGTCGACATGCAGGAATTGGCAAAACAACAATGGAAAAAAGTGCAGGAAGATCTCGAAAACAACACTTGATTTCACGTATTCTTTAACAACCAACAATATTATTTCTATATTCCACGTGTCAATTCTTAAAGTCAATTTATAAAATCATATACCAATTTCTATATTTTCATTTTAATTTAATTTACGATGCTTTCAAAATCTACTAAAATATATGTGGCTGGCCATCATGGACTTGTAGGCTCTGCCATTTGGAACAATCTCAAACAACGTGGCTATAACAATCTGATTGGCAGAAGCCATCGCGAACTCGACCTGCTCGACGGAGCGGCTGTGAAGCGATTCTTCGATGAAGAACAGCCGGAAGCGGTGGTGCTTGCAGCTGCGCATGTGGGTGGAATCATGGCCAACCTGCAATATCGTGCCGATTTCATCTACCAGAACCTGCAGATTCAGCAGAATGTCATTGGAGAAAGCTGGAAACACGGAGTGAAGAAACTCCTTTTCCTTGGTTCCACATGCATCTATCCGAGAGAGGCTCCACAGCCTATGACGGAAGACTCTCTGCTCACTTCGCCACTGGAGTATACCAACGAACCTTATGCCATCGCGAAGATTGCCGGACTGAAGATGTGCGAGAGCTTCAACCTCCAGTATGGCACAAACTATATAGCCGTAATGCCTACTAACCTATACGGACCTAACGACAACTTCCATCTCGAGAACTCTCATGTGCTGCCGGCGATGATACGTAAGATTTACCTCGCCAAATGCCTCAACGAAGGCGACTGGGAAGCGGTGAGAAAAGACATCGAAATACGCCCGGTAAGCATGAAGAAGGGCGATGAAAAGATTATAGTCGACGGACTGTCGAAGGAAAGCGACATCGTGGAAGTGCTTGCACACTATGGAATCACGAAAGAGGCTGTCACTCTGTGGGGCACCGGTGCACCTATGCGAGAATTCCTCTGGAGCGAAGAGATGGCTGACGCGTCTGTGCATGTGCTTTTGAATGTTGACTTCAAGGACACTTACAAGGAGAATCTCAATGCCGACAATATAAACGAAATCCGAAATTGCCATATCAATGTGGGAACAGGCAAGGAGATTTCCATAAAGCAGGTGGCAGAACTCATCATGAAGGAAATCGGATTCAAGGGCGAACTCCGTTGGGACCGCTCAAAACCGGACGGCACACTCAAAAAACTCACCGACGTCACAAAACTCCATTCTCTCGGATGGCATCATAAAATCGAAATCGACGAAGGCATACACCGACTCTACCAATGGTATTTGCAGGGTATCTGCATCAACCATAAGGAAGTGTGACTTTAATCTCCATTCTCTGGAATATCTGGCTTCTCTGGAATCTATAGAAAGTCTGGAATCTATAGAAAGTCTAGAATATCTTCCCCTAATCCCAATAAAAATAATCCATTATGCTAAAACTCATCGCCGGACCCTGCGTAATAGAATCGCAACAGTTGCTCAACACAGTGGCTGAAGAACTTGTGCGTATCAACAAAGCCCTGAATGTCGACATCATCTTTAAGGCATCGTTCGACAAGGCTAACCGCACGTCTATCTCTTCATTCCGAGGGCCGGGCATCGAAAAAGGCCTGCAGATGCTCTCCGATGTGAAGCAAACCTACGGGCTGAAGATACTTACCGACATACATGAGGCCTGGCAGGCGGAACCGGCAGCTGAGGTGGCCGATGTGCTCCAAATACCGGCATTCCTATGCCGACAGACCGACCTCCTCGTGGCGGCAGCAAAGACAGGAAAAACCGTCAACATAAAGAAGGCGCAGTTCCTCTCAGGACTCGATATGCAGTATCCTGTACAGAAAGTAAGGGATTCGGGAAACGACAACGTATGGCTCACAGAACGGGGGAACATCTATGGCTACAATAACCTCGTGGTCGACTTCCGAAACATTCCCGACATGAAGCGATTCACCGACACCGTCATCATGGACTGCACACACTCCGTGCAGCGTCCGGGTGCTGCGGGTGGAAAGACCGGAGGCAATCGTGAGTTCATTCCCTCAATGGCTCTTGCTGCAAAAGCATTCGGAGCCAACGGATTCTTCTTCGAAGTGCATCCCGACCCCGACAACGCTCTATCCGACGGACCTAACATGCTGTACTTGCAGCAGCTCGAGTCCGTCATAAAATCTCTGCTTTAGCATGCTTCTGAAAAATTGCTGAAGCTTGTCTTGAATAGCCCTTCTACAGTTTTATGCGGCTTATCATCGGTAATATCCAGAATACGAGAATGAATATTATCGACCCGATGATTGAAGCCATCTTTTTGAAGCGCTCTCCGGGCTGACGGCCTGTGAACATCTCATATAGGTCGAACAGCGCCTGCCCGCCGTCAAGGGGTGGGATAGGGAGTATGTTGATCAACGCCAACACACACGACAAGTCGGCTATGTCGATCAGCAGAGGATACTCGTAGGCGGTGTTCACAAAGGCCGCTACAACACTGTAGTTTGCAGAGGAAAGACTCATCTCGCCAAGGTGCAGGCCAAACATCGACATAATCCTTGAAAACGTGGACATGATGGTCAGACCTACAAACTCCAGTGATGCCGACAACTCCTGCAGAAAGCCCACATCAGACCCCGTGTCGCTCATCATGATGATTACAGTGTAGATCACGATGGCGGTAAGCAGGTTGAAAAGCACACCGGCTATTGAAATCAAGAAACGACGCCATGCTCGTTTCGTGTTGTAGTAAACATCCTTATCGCCTATGCGCCCGTAGGGATTGACATAGTATGACGTATAGCCGCCGAAAGGGAGCCAGCCAATGGAATATTCTGTGTCGCGCCACGACAAACCGCCACTCGTCGACGGACGGGGCTTGAAACTATACCATGTGAAGAAGAACAACTGTACACGCCTCACCTTAACACCCATCAGACGGGCGGAGAAATAATGACCGAATTCATGAATCGTCACAACTATCGCCAAAACAAGTATGTATACCAAGTCATTCATAGTGCATTTCCTTTGTTTATGCAAATTTACACAAAAAAAGGGAATTCCATTTACTTAAATCCGTTATTCTTTCGAATGGCAACATTATTACAATAAAAGAGATATATTGCATTTACCTTTTATTTCAGACAATTCTCTGCATAAATAAAGGCGAAACATTGCTAATCGTTTCGCCTTTATCTGTTAATCAGTTCACTGAAACTGCCTTAACTATTCTCACCGATTCTCATTTTGTGTTTTCAGTAATCAGCGAACCTTTTGTTAGCCCCCTGATAATGTCAATCTCATTAGAATCATAGGGTGTGTGGTCATTGCGGTAAATGTCGTGCTGCCACACACCTGTATATTCTCCGTCTTCCGGACGGTGACCCCACGGAAGGTGGGTTTGGGTCTTGCCGTTCACAAGTCCCCAGAACATACTGCCGACATGGTTATCCTTGAAAAACGGCATTATTTCTCCAATGGTAGACTGACGAGGGCGATTAAGCCATTCTGTACACACCACAGGACGGCCGTAGTTTAGCATTCGTCGCATTGTGTCGTAAGTATCTTGTGGATTGGCATAACAATGAAAAGTGATAATATCACTGTTCTCTGCAAGAAAGGCCTCCAGTTCCTTGTTGCCGTTCCATATGCCGGAAGTGATTGGTTGTGAAGGATTGACTTCACGTGCCCATTGGAACACTTTTTTCAAAAGCGGCCAACTGCGTTCCGGCATCGAGGTGTTTGTCGGTTCGTTATATAAATCCCATGCCATGATACGTGAATCTTGACGGAAATGTTTCATTACATCCTTCACGTATTTCTCCAACAGATTGTGTGTGCGCTCATCCACTACCATTGAATAGCCGGGAGAGGGCGACCATGCCCAAGCATACCATCCGTCCAGTGGCTCTGGCTGTGCACCAGGCTTTGGATCGGTGTTGGCACCGAAAGTACAATCGTCGAAGAATATCGGCATTACCTGTATTCCGTGTTTACCGCATATGTTGAGGAATTTCTTGAATGTCTTGATGAAGTGTGACGGATTGTCGGCATATACTGCATACTGTAGCACAACTCGAACACAATTCATTCCCAAATCTTCCATTAACTGCAATTCTGAGTCTATAGTAGATGGAGAAAAACTGCTCTTGTCCCACATTGCTGTATAGTTGATGGCATTGGCAGGAATGTAATTCAAACCACAATACCATGAGGTTTTGTTATACCATGCCCATGCCTCGGATGATGTCATGCGGGTTCCTTGTGAAAATGCCAACTGAATGCTCGACAACATCAAAAGACATAATATATTCGTTTTTATTCTGTGCATAAAAATTGTATTATCGTTTTTTACCAGATATCATCACCAATTACAATTAAGTCTGTTCCGTCGTCGAAAAGAATTATGTCGTCATCGGAGGACATATTGTGACGACCTTTTGAACCGGCGTTTACTTCTCCTTCTGAGGTTCCTCCGTTTCCGGGACTGTTGCCCCCAAGTCCGCTTGTCGGATTATGGTCCAGTGATACACATAACATGTTGATACACATAAGTGTCTCATTCTCTACTACCGGACATTTATATGTTTTTTTTGAAATCATAGCTTTTTGTTTTTTATGGTATGCATAGTCTATGACGACTATACATACCAATTATTTTCTTTACGTCTATTTGATAAACACCTTCTTGCCGTTAATGATATTAATGCCTCTTTGAACTTTGTTCAGACGTTGACCTGAAATGTTGTAGATCTCATCTGTACTGATGACATCGTCTTCAATGGTATTGATACCTGTGCTTAAATCTGACAAAGAACTGTTCAAACCTTTTACTGTCACACCTGCTGACGGGGTGAAATAGGCACGGGTGCCTTTAAGATGAACGGTGCTTGTATCACCAACTTTATAGATGATGTTGTCTGCACCTATGAAGAAGTCGCCTGCCTGAAGGTCAATGGATGAAGCATAACTGCCAACGAAGCGGATATCGTTCTCAATGATTGGCTCTCCGGTCTTAATTTGTGCGAAATTAATTATGTATGGACTGGAGGAGGAAACACCATAGATGAATACGGGAGTGTTTGCAGGTATGTAGTCGCTTTCTTCAAAATTCAGTGTCCAAAGACCTGAGTCTTCAGTAGCACCGATATAGCGTGCCACTTGGGTGGTTTCACCAAATACGCCCTTTACGTCTGACACTTCAAACGGCAGTACAAGCGTATTCCATGCATTGGCGTTGAATGTACGTTCTAACTCTACGTTTGCCACTTGTTCACTCGGAATGAATGTGGTGTTCTCACTGATGGTAATTGTTTCTGGATCGGATATCTTTGTGAATCTTACGTTCTTGAAGGACAACCATGTGCCTACGGTGTTTGCCTCGATGTTGAGTGTGAGATTAAGGATTCCGTCGCTGTTTACTGTGCCGTATACGCTATACTGACCTGCACGGAAACGACCATTGACATCACCTTCAACCATTACTTTCGGACCTTCGTTCAGCTGGAAACTGATGCCTTTTGGCTCGGCTGTGTTGTTACCATTGATTTGGGTGCGGGCCCAAATGTCTATTTTGTAGGTGCCTGCTTCCATGTCAGTCATTGTAGCTGTGAAGGTATGTGCAACTGTGCTGTTAGGCCATCCGTCAGCAAATTCATAGAACGGATAAGTGAATCCTTCAATATCGGTTTCTGTAGACCATGTGTTGATGTAAAGCTTGCCTTCATAGTCTTTCATCTGAGTTTCACCCTCTTTCCATGCGCTGAGAAGATAGTCGTCTATCCAGTTTGCAGGATCTTTGTTTACTCCGTCACGGAATAAGCGTCTCATCAGTGCATTGGCGTCGTCATCGCTGAAAGTACCGTTTTCATATGCTGTCCGGTAGGAATTAAATGCAGCTACGGCATCCGCTGTTACAACATTTGTGTTGTCCATTTCGCTTTCCAGACGCACTATTGCCGTGTTTGCATTTTCGTAGGCCGATATTGAAGCGGTGGCTATAGAGGTTGCGTTTTCCAATCGTGCTGTTGCATCCTGAATGCTTGCTATGTTTGTCTTGTCCAGACTTGCGTCAGCGGCAATGGATGCAAGGAGTTCTTCCTTTTCCAATGCATTCATCTTGCTGCTCGAATCGATTGCCTGAGCAGACGCCAGGGCTTCATTGTATGGTTCCAGGAACAGGTCGATATCTTCTATTGTATAGTACAGCTTGAAATCATCGGCCATTGTCCAACTGTAATTCTGACGTTGTGTCTCGCATTTGATGCCGAATGTCAGATTGCTGTCATCCGAATCAATATATCCTTTTGCAATGTTGACGTATTCTCCGTTGTCCATAAGACCATGAACCTCACTGATGCTTGTCAGGTTGTTACGTAATACCTGCAACGCAACAGGTGTGCCTCCGTTTATGTAGAGATAGCCGTCAACATTCGACTGTATATGCTGTTCAGGAGCATATTCGTTGTTTGGACGGTAGTGACCGTTAACTTCTACCTTATAATACCCTTTTGGCATTCCCGTGATAGTTTGGTTCAAATCATAAGTACAATTGAAAAATTCTATACATTTGAACGTTTCACGGGTAAGCCAGTTGAACGCACCACCGTCGTGAACATAAGTCCATCCTCCGTTTCGAGAGGATTCAAATCCCGGATTAATGATGAGGGATGAAATGTCGAAATATTTTGTAGGAATATTGGTGGCTTTGATAAAAACTCCCACTGCATGGCGCACGTCATCTGCCGCTTCGGAAATCGTAGATGCGGTGGCTGCTGAATTTGCTTTTGCATTTGCGGCATCTACTGCGGTATCCAGAATTCCGGTGTTTGTACCACCCTCGTCACTGTAAACTTCGGTCTGTGATTTTATTGCGTCGACACAGAACAATACGAATGCTTTGTATTCAGCAAATGGTGCTCGGCCTGCTTCAGCCGTTTGCGTAGCCGCATTCAATGCTTCTGTGGCAGAATCTAAAGCATCTGCATCTGTTATATCAACATTGTCGTTGGCATCAATCACCGACTGCAGTACTTCACGATAACCTGAAGGAATGTCTGTATCGCTTGCTGTGGCATTGGCATTGGCTAATGCAGTCTCGTAGGCTTCTATCTTTTCTGTCAGAGGAAGGTCGCCAGTGCGGGTGAGTGAATATATCTGAATGGCCTGCCATTGAGTGGTATTCGCTGTTTCAACATATAAGCCGAATTTGATTTGACCATTCTTCACCACAACATTGCTTATTGTATAAGGTGCAAGAAATTCTGCTTTTGTCCAGCCAAGGGGATCGCGGCCACGACTGTTTATGTAAACCGTTTCGCGACTTTCACCCGATTCCGCAAATAAATATGTGCAATTCGGATAACCGGTTACAGCCGTTCCTGGAGCACTTGTCCCGTAGTCGGCACGTTCATTGTGAGAATGAGCGAAGAGTTTCACTTCATAAATACCATTAGGAACGTTCACCGTCTGAGATATTTTTTCTCCTGAATCTGATGAACCGTAAAAAGCGGGAATGCCGGTAGTGGTGCCGTTAAAGGTCGTGACTTTCACATCACTGCCAAATTCACTCGCTCCTGTCCATGAACTCTGTGAAGTGCCTACCAGGCTGGTGTAGTCTGTGCGTTTTGAATCATTAATGAATGATTCGTAATCTGCTGGAGTCACAAGAATCCATTCATCATTTTCTGCCACGCAGTTCCCACCGGCATTGCTCTGGCGGGTGCTACGGGTATATGGAGATACGCCTGCACGGTTGTTCAAATCGGGAACACCGTTGTTGCGGCTGTCGATTTCCAAGCGACGACCGGCATCGCCTAAACTGGTGATAACTAAGTGGTAGACATTTGTCTTACCGGCTACAGGCTCAAAACGCCATGGAGAATGCATGCTATGGCTCTTGGCCACATCAATATAGACGTAGTCGTCGTCGATGTTTTCTACCATCCACTGGTCGGTGCCACCATTATTGCGCAAGTCACGGGTATCGATGCGGAAAGCGTCGCCGTCAGAGGTGCTCGTTGAAGCATCATATTCCAATGTGACGGTTCCTGACGGAGAAGGGGCTATACTGCCACGGTTGGCTCCACCGATCAGAAATCCGCGCATACCAACATTGTAGAGATAGTAAGTACCGCCGTCGGTCGGTTCACTGGCTGTCCACAACTGTGCGTTTGCATTGGCTGCAAACATAACAGTCATAAGATACAGCATTAATTTGATAGTTTTTTTCATATCTATAATTTTTATTTAAATTGATGATTATTTCTCGAAATTTATAAATACCATACTTGTAAATCCGGTTTTTTACATTTGCAAATTTATTTCATTAATGCAAGAGATTATATAACTTTTTTGTCTTTGAATAGAACATTCTGGTCATTTTAGACTTATCCTTATTGTGAGGACTGTTTTTGGGGTGTTTGATTGTTTTGTTGCATATCTTTAATTGTTTGTTGCAGTTTTATTTGCTAATTTGTAATATCTTTGCAATCGTAAAAAAATAAAATATTTAAAATAATAATATGAATAAGCTTCGTTTTATAAAATTAGTTATATTATTAAGCATTTTAGGATGGCATGTTGCTGCTGATGCTCAGAATTATCGGGCAGGAATCCGTATAGGGTGGAATTATAGAATGCAGAAATTCGAAACTACCGGTGGATACGGACGTGTAAAATTGCTCAGTGACGGTCGGCAAGCACTTGTATATGACGACGGCGGACAATGCAAAATCCGCTTCAAGCAACCCAATGGAAAAAAATTCCTGGCTCCTATCACTGTTGCTACTCCGCCAGCAGGAGCATTCTATACAAATGCCGAGTTGCTCGAACTGCAAGACGGCACTCTAATGTATGCTTGGAATCATCGCTGGGACACTAAGATAAAGGTGAAGTATTCCTATGACGGAGGTTTCAATTGGGCGGATGAGCAGATGATTTACGAACAGACATGGGAAGGAGACGGACCCTACGGTGTGTGGGAACCGGCTATGATTCAGTTGCCTGATGGGGAAGTGCAGGTCTATTTCGCTAATGAAAGTGGTGTGCCGGGAAACGACCAGAATATAACAATGATGCGTTCACGTTCTGCCACAGAGAAAGGGGCACGTATATGGCTGAGGGATCCTGTAGTGGTATGCTACACTGTTGGTGCACGCGACGGTATGCCTGTTCCGCTTGTTCTGCAAAATGACAGAGGAATTGCACTTGCAATTGAAGACGATGGATTCGGAGGTGGATTCCAACCTGGAATACTCTATACTTCACTTGAAGACAACTGGACAAGCGGAACACGATATGGTGATAGCTCCGACCGTTGGATCGGCACTATCGGAGGAGAACCAAGGGGTGGGGGAGCGCCTTATCTTATTCAGCTGAAAACTGGTGAAACAGTGCTGTCAACACAGACGAATTCTCTTGCCGACACAAGAAACGCACCATGGGATGACATGTACAAGTTCCGACAGTTTGTGTATGTCGGCAATGCTTTGGCAAGAAACTTCCAGTGCTACTCCATTCCATTCCCTTTCATGGATGAACCGGATCAGGGATGTGTATGGAATTCGCTTTGCCAAATCAATGATTCCACAATTATGGCGGTGGCGGAAGTACACGGACATCCTTCTCAGAATGGAATTTGGACTAACGAAGGACGTATCATGCACCCTATGAGTGTTTATCAAGTTACTGACGGACAAAACATCGATTGGGACAAGTCCATGTCGGAAATATTCATCGGTTCCCAAAGTCAGGCGAATATGACGGTTGGGTCTTCATGGACACGCGACAGTCTCTTCCTCCATTTCATCGTACAGGACAATAGTATTAATTCTCCGGATGAAAACGCTGTTATATGGGATGCCGACGCTGTGGAATTTTTCTACGACGGGAAACGTAATGCCACAGACAACGTGCCGGCTGGTGTATATAAGTTCTTGGTGAATATCGACGGAACTCAACTCGTTTCAAGAAGTACCGGCTCTGGATGGCAGGACCTCTCTCAAGAGCAGCATGGCATGAGAAGTAATGTTGAGAGTAATGCCGACGGTTACGTCGTGGATATGGCGATTCCATGGGGAAAAATCGGACGACGTCCGTCGGGCAACCGGTTCTCAGGATACTTTATCTTACACAACAAGGATATACGTTCCGGAAAAAATTATATCTATCATGAGGCGCTTTCGGGTATTGATGTGGGAAGAACTGTCACATGGTGGGAATATCAGATTACTTCTCCTGTAGGAATTGATGATCCTGTCGAAAATTTTGATAATGATGAAGGCAATATGATGGTTTCTGTTTTATCTGATAATACTGTCGAGGTTTTGTTAAACAATGGATTTGATGGTAAAAACGTTGTTTATATGTATGATTTGTCGGGAAAGCTAATAGACTCTAAGTCTTTGGAAGGAGGTTCATGTAAATTCGAAAAACCGCAAAATTCTGGCATTTATATGTTTGTCGCTAAAAATGCAAACGTAAATTGTTCTTCTCTTAAAGTTTGTTTGAAGTAGTTTTTTCATAGATAATTTGTTAGTTAGTTAGTTGTTTTTTATTTAAGGTTTATTTGTTAGTTTTAACCTTAAAAGGAATAGCCGCTCCGGGAGGAATGGCTATTCTTTTTTCGTGTATTTAAAAACATTTGATTGTTATTATTGGTGTCCGCTAAAACATCACACCCTCTTGGAATGTAACCGTTACAACACACCCTGTAAGGGCAAAAGCACTAACCGCATCCATCTCGTCCACTTTTCAACTTGTTTACTAAAAATATTTTTAATTTATAATTATTTTTAGTACTTTTGCCCTATTATTCAAACGCACAAAAAAGAACGACAAGAAAATCTTAACGATGAAACGAATCACAATCCTATTGCTCACTCTTCAGCTGGTCACCTTAGCGTCTGCGCAGACCTATACCTTCAACATGCGTCATAATGACACCGGGACGAGCTACAATGTGTCGATAGACGTGAGCAGGAAACAAATAATAGCCCAGACGAATAACATCAATGAATTCAGTTGCTATTTCTATAATCACAAGATCAGCGATAGCGTAATAGGCTTGTCTTTCACCAACTCCAATTCGGTTCCGATGCCCCCGACGCCTCTTCCTATTTTCTCCTGACTCATGGCGGTGCCATCATCGTGAGACTGACAAACGGCAGGGTGTATCCGCTCGTTCCTGTAAATAAATCTGATTTTATTTCTAAGTACGACCAACTCGCCCGTGCACTCAACGCCTCTTCCGCCTCCAACCGCACCTTCACCGCCAACGGCGTGTCATTCACGATGGTGTATGTCCAGGGCGGCACGTTCATGATGGGTGCCACGTCGGAGCAGGGCAGCGATGCGCATGACAATGAAAAACCTGCCCACCGTGTTACCTTGAGCGATTATCATATCGGTCAGACGGAAGTGACGCAGGCTCTTTGGCAGGCGGTGATGGGCAGCAATCCGTCATATTTCAAAGGAAATTCCCAGCGTCCTGTAGAGAAGGTGAGTTGGAACGACTGTCAGGAGTTCATCCGCAAACTCAATTCTCTCACAGGTCAGCATTTCCGCCTGCCTACCGAAGCAGAATGGGAATATGCCGCCCGTGGCGGCAACAAGAGCCGGGGGTACAAGTATTCGGGCAGCAACAATATAAGCGATGTGGCATGGTATGGTGATAATGCATGGTGTGACGGCAATTATAATGACCCCAACTACGGCACCCATCCCGTCGGCACGAAGTCCGCTAATGAGCTTGGCATCTACGACATGAGCGGCAACGTGTTTGAATGGTGTCAGGACTGGTATGGTGATTATAGCAGCAGTTCTCAGACGAATCCTCAGGGTCCTTCTTCAGGCTCTATCCGTGTGTACCGTGGTGGTAGTTGGTACTACTACGCCAGGTACTGCCGAGTTGCTTTTCGCTACGGGGACGGCCCTGGCCGCCGCATCGGCTACCTTGGCCTCCGCCTCGCTTTTTAGTTCCTGAAAAAAATAAAAGAAAAATAAAAAGGAGAAAATCATCTCACAGCGAGCCATAGCGACGCTTGTTGAGCGAGGCCCAAAATTAAAAAGGGCCTCAGAAACAAGTGGAGCGAATGGCGAGCGGCGTTTTTTGCACCCCGCTTTGACATTGTACGCTACCCCGCTTAAAGTAGGGGCTGGCATAAAACCAGCCCCTACCAGATGGGCTCCCTGCAACGCCCTTATCACCGCAGAAACAAGAAATGCCGTAGCACTCAACGCCACCTCATTATTCCCCACAAAGCTTATTTCGTCCCGTGGAGCCGACGCGTCCCGCGTCGGGGCGTTGAAACACCTTTCTACATCGCACCCAACCCCGCCATCATTTAGGCTTTAAAATCTTCAACCAGTGTTTGTTGTACCACTCCACGACGTTCATCCCCTTCACTTCCACGCATCACTCACCATAATTCTACTTTTTTCGTGATAATGACCGATTGAGGGTATAGTATATTGAATTTTCCAATTCGCTTAACGACCTGTTATCACCACTTTCTTGCCGTTTATGATATATATGCCTGATGGCAAAGTGTGAATAGCGGCTGAAGACGAATCCACTCCGACGGCTCGTCCCGACAAATCATATATTCTGTTGTCGACAACGGGTTTTTCGTCCAACTGACGGATTGAAGTTGGAAGCCCCACGTAGTAGAGACGGAAATTGTCGAATGCGGTCCAGTCTAGCTGAATCATATTGGTGTTGCGGATTCCTATACGCACATCGCACGGCTCCTTCAGAGTGAAATCAAGGGTGTTGGTATAACTGCCATCTGAAGAATTCAGAGCTGTGCTCGCTGAAATCAGATTGTCTGGATAGGTGTAGGGAGAATAACTGTATTTCTCTGAATCATAGAGTGAGTGAACCAGTGCTGAACATTTGTCTATGTCGGAATCAGGATCCGACGCATATATTTCTGCACGTAAAGCGGATTCGCGGTTTGATTGCCATGCTGCGTATGCCTCGGCAATCGCCCCGGCTCGGTAGAATGCGTCGGCAACCAGACGATATTGACCGATCGGCAGATTGCGGAGTATCTGGCTGTTGTCGTAAGTATGACTGAATTGTTCTGCTGTCTCTCCATCTATGGCAGTAAAGCCATCACCAAGCCAGTGCAGACCTTGCTGAGTGAATAATCCGTTACGAATCATAAACGATAGGTTTGCCTCTCTGCCTTCTTCGGCAAGTGACATCTGGGAAGAACAGTAGGTGTCGAGAGCCGAACGCAAGGATTCCATCTCCGACTGCAAAGAGGATGCCGTGCCTGTGGAATGCGATTCTGCATGACGCAAAGCGGCACTTAACGCTTCATCATTGGCATATTTTTCTACAGAACGTGCTTCAGCTATCAACTCTGATAGTTGAATCGGCATGTTCAACTGTGCATTTTCGTCATCCGACAACCCCGCCGTTTGTGACCACAATTCTTTCACTTCCAATTCTGTTAATGCCTGCTTGTAGATACGAAGATTGTCGAAATAGGCATTTTCCATATATGCATCGGCGTTAAAAGGGGAACGGCCTAAATAGCAACCGTTCAGGTTAGAAACGAAATCGCTTATGAATATGTTGACGGCTTCACGTGAATACAGACGGCCGTCTATATAGAAATAGCCGGTGTTGTCTTTTTGAACGTAGGTCAGATTGTGCCATCGTGAAGTACGTAGGGTGGAATTGCTGCGTAAGGATTGAACATTACCGTTTTTTATCTCTGCATACCAGTTGCGGTTGCCACCGGCATTGATAAAACCGAAATATTGGTCGGTGCCGTTGCTCATGCTCAATGCCCATGCATACGAGCCCAGATTGTTGTCTGAACGGTTCAGAACGTCAAGGCTGATTGTATAGTCTCCTTTGTCACTGAATACGGATTTAGCCATTTCTGTGCCCAGATTCAGAAAACCACGACCGCCTATGTTGCCTGTGTAGACCACGTGGTTGCCGTCGGTCAGCTCCATAATCGAAGCACCGCTCATTAAATTAGCACTGAATCTGCCGTCGTCGCTTTCAGCCTTACCGCCTTCAAAAGTATAGACTACATCTTCTGAAGGCAGAGTCTGCGGAACTGGTGATGAAATGTCGCTCATGCTTACGCGCAGTATGTTGAATGAATAGGATGGTACTTCATATTCTACATTGTTGTCTTCGCCTATGCGAGCCTTATAGGTGGTGCGTGGAACCACTTTTGTCGGATTGGATGTGGTGTTCTCATCTGTATTATAGGTGGATGTCAGCACTTCGCCGATTACTGCTGTAGGAGTGCCGTTGCTGAATGAGATGTTTAGAGGCAGTGACGACGGATTCGGATTTGTCAGTTTGATGATTGCCTCTTGACTCTCATCATCAAATGAAGCTGAGGTGTAAACTCCTTTTGCATAGCCGGCAGGAATTTCTACATCATGGATCAGTTCTCCGTCAAGATAGCATTTCACGTTGGAACCACGCTTTGAAATACGTATGTTGTATGTGTGATTGTTTTCCAATTGACCATCTTTTCTGGCAATAGTACTGCGTACTCCGCCAAGACAATTCTCTATTCCGTATGCACTGTTCCCCCATCCACCTATATTCCACCAGGTGTAGTTCTGACTGTCTTTGTAGTTGAATACAATCAGGAATCCTTCTGAACCTCCGGTCTTAGTGGCGTTCAATGTGTATTCAAAGTCTTCGTTAGGAAGATCCAGATTGCAGATATAGGTGGCACCTTCTGCACTTGCGTTTGTTTGGCGGATGGTGCCGCTAACGTATGCCCATGTGCCGCCACCGCGAGTCCATACTGATGAATTGTTCGCTTTCTGGGAAAAGTAGACTTCATCTTCCGGACTGCTCAGCTCTATATCGGAGAATGTGGCGGTTGTAAGCCATGTGCCAACTCCTATATGACGGTCGCCGCTTGACAATACCGGCACATTGTTCTCTTCTGTCCATGGCAGGGTGTATGAACCCTGATTGTTGCCGAACATCTTCTGAACATAATAAGAAGGAATTCCATAGCATGTCTGGTGATTGAAGCGGATTATGTCGTAGTTCCATCCGCCGTAAGTCTCATTCATGAATATCGGGGCGAAACTCGCCATCTTCACTATGTCACAATTGTTTTCCATGCCTTGCATGAAAATCGCCTCGGCCAAAGCGTTGTTCAAATTGCCTATTCCACCGCCTACATTCGCAGCATATTCGCCTATGTAGATCTCTGCACCGGCACGTGAATAACCGTTGTACTTCTCGTAGTTGTTGATGTAGAAATTGGCATCACGATAATAGTGCTCGTCAACAAGCTCTATCGGATAATTGCTCCGCCACGATGGATTGTCGGTTGACCAGGCCTCCACATTTCCGATTGTAATCACATCGGGAAAACGACGTTTGATGGCATTGTAGAATTGGATGTAGCGCTCGAAATAATGGTCGCTCTGGTCGCTGTTGTTTCCGAAATTATAGTTGCAGTTCTCATTGCCGATTTCTATGTATTTCAGATTGAACGGCTTGGGATGACCGTTCTTCGCACGGATGCGGCCCCATGTGGATGTGGAATCTCCGTTGGCATATTCTATGGCGTCAAGTGCCTCCTGTATGTATTCGTCGATATTACGGTAGTCCTGAACCCAACCATGACCCATGCCAACATTACATACGAACATGGGGGCGGCACCGATATCTTCACAAAATTGCAGAAACTCATGATAGCCCTGACCGTCGCTCACCCAATAACCCCATTGCTGGTTGCGGTGGCCGGGACGCTCTTCTATCGGGCCGATGGTGTTCTTCCAAATCCATCGTGTGTTGTTGTTAGGGTCTTTTTCCCAGCCGGTTCGACCCTCTACGTAGCAACCGCCGGGAAAGCGCATGAACCGAGGCTTCATGTCGGCAAGCATCTCAGCCAGGTCCTTGCGCATGCCGTTTTCACGGTCCTTAAAGGTTGGGGGAAAGCAACTCACCATATCGAACACCAGCGTGCAGCCTTCGGATGCCTGAAGTTGGAAGGCCCCGTTATTGATATTGGCTGTGGCCTTGATCGTGCCGCTGCATTTCTTCCATTCTGATGTGAACGGACCGCTGAAACTGACCATGCCGTAGGAAATTCCTGAACTGCTGTCCACTAATTTTGCCGTTATAGTACCGTTGAACGGCTCCGATTCGCTGCGTACCCAGAAACTAACCTTATACACATCGTTCCTAACGAGTTTTATTCCGCCGAAACCGGAATTGCGGAGCCAGCCGTTCGACGATTGGAATACGGTGCGGCAGGCATTACGCTGAGCTGAATTCAAAAGGTCGTTCTGAATCAGACTGCACACGGCATCCTGGCTTGTCCAACCGTAAAACGAACCCCAATCGTCATCAAACGAACGGTTTACTATCGCTTCTCCATAAAGACCGCCTTCACCGCCATGGTTAATCTCTTCGAAAAAAATGCCAAACAAATCTGGAGCCATTTCTGCTCCATGAACCGACATGTCGAACTTGAGCCTCGCTGTTTGAGAATTCAAGCATAATGTCAATGAACTGGCTACTATGAATGATAATATTCGTTTTATTCGTCTCATTTCTGTCTTTTTGTGTTTTGTTTTGCTGTCAGCTTGATTCTTTCCTCATTTATTGCTCTCGGTCAAACTGTGTTGAATGACAGCGCTTTCGGTGAATTTTTAATCTTTTTTGATAAAAAAAGGGCACGGAGTGGATCCCTTAGAATGCTCCGTGCCCTTTCATACTATTGAAAGATGCTCTTAGGTTTTATTATTTGATGAAAATCTTGCGAACGCTGCCGTCGCTCATGCGGATTATGTTCATGCCCGGACGAAGGTTGTTCTGTCTGCGGCCGTCAATTGTATATATGCCGTTAATGCTGCTTTCTGATACAGAAGGAACGGAAATTCCTACAGGGTCATCAGATGGTGTAAGCGAACTGTTCGTACCGAAATAAGTCAATGTGAAATCATCGAATATTGCCCACGACTGACTAAGAACTTCACCGTCTTTCTTCACACCTATGCGAAGGGTCTCGCCTTCTTTCACTTCTATGATTACTGTCGACAGATATGCATCTGGAGCATCCTCGTCGTGGAAATAAAGATCGGCAGAAGTGCGTGAGTCGGCTACATAGCATGGATCGGATGTTGTACCTGCATTGTATCCGGAAAAATCTGGAGTGGTCTTGCCACCGTCACATGTGTGGTCGATTGTGGCGGAAACTGAAGACGATTCTGTCTGTGCATACAGGAAAGCAAGAAGGGTTGGGTCCTTGTAGTCCGGGTCTTCTGCTTGAGCTGCCTGAGCTGCACGGAACACACTGAAGTCGTTGGCTGGTGAACCATGACGGTACATTCCCTTGACTGTAATCTGATATGTTCCTGCTGGCAAACCATAAAGAATCTGATATGAGTCGAAATTGTGCTCATAGTGCTCTCCATTTGCTCCTGCATCACCACCAGTTCCGAATGAGGTGCCGGTCCAGCCCGTGAAGTCGTTGACAATATCGAATGAAGGGTTTACTATCACTTGGGTCATATTAACTGGATTGCTGTCGGATGCTTCGTCATAACCAGGAATACGGAGCTTGCCGATCCATTCGTTTATTGTTGTAAGGGCTGTTTGAATCTCCTCTGTCGACAACTGCTGATTCCCGAATGCTTCGTCGATTTCATCGTAATAGTCAGCGGCATCGTTGTAGGCTGGACTTGATGGATTGTTGATGGCTGCATCATTCAATGCGTCATTCAATTTTCCAAGTGCGTCATCCAGTTCTGCATAGGCGTCAACAGATGCATTGGCCTTGTTGTATGCATCAACAAGTGCTATCAGGGCATCGTATTTCTTGTCAGAAGTGGAAGCGGAGGTGGCTGTCTGGACTGCTGAGGTCAGTGCATTCTTTTCTGGCTGACCGTAAAGCAAGCTTGACAAGGCTTCTGCACGTTCTGCATAGTTGTTGATCACACTGGTAAGGGCACTCATGTTCTTCGCACGGAAGATTAACTTGAAATTGTCGAACAATGTCCAACGTGCGTTCAAACTTCCAGTTGTATTGCGGATGCCGAGACGGAGTTTTCCGTCCGTAACCAATCCATATACCTTCTGTGTGAAGTTCTGGTCTTCGTTTGTCAAGCTGAAGGCTGCTGATGCCGAGGCCATGCCGTCAAGGGTGTAATAACCGTCGCTTGTTGCATAGCAGTTGTTAGCAAGGTTGCTTGAATATTTAATCTCAAACACATTCTTTACAGGTGTGGAGAATTCGTTCAGATAAACTTCTGAGAGAACTTTTGCATCATCGTAGCCGTAGTTGAATGCATTTTCTGCATTTTGATTGTCGGTTGTGCGGTAGAAAGCTTGAACTGACACTTCATAAAGACCGTTTTCAAGACCTTCAATTTCTTGATAGACATCAAAATTGTGGTTGAAACACTCTGCACAATAGTTTGGAGAGGTGCCGCCGTGCCAGTTTGTGATGTTACCACCATTGTAATTAGGGTCGGTAAGCCAGCCTGATGCTCCACCAAGCTCGAAACCTGGGTTTTTGATTAGATCTGTAAGATCAAGGCCATCATACATGGAGTCACGAATTGCTTTTTCTCGAAGGTCGTTGAGATAATCAATCTCTTTTAAAATGTCTTCTGCTGAAAGCAAACCGGCACCATTCCCGTCTTCATAAGTTGGGATGATATACCGAAGGTTACCATTTGGATAGTCAACACCGTTGGCATCTTCTTCAAGATAGTCTGTAAGCGTGTTCAAATCCGGACCAACCAGTTGGTCGGCTTTAATTAGCCACTCGAATAAGTCGTTAATCGTGTTTATATATTGTGCATATGCACTCACACTGTTAGACAGGGCGGTACGTGCCTCTTCGAGTTTTGGAAGATTCTCCTGAATTGTCTCTATGGTAGTGGAAGATTCAAGAGCGGAACAAACGGCCATGTAGGCATCGTATTCCGGTTTGCCATAGTAAACACCTTCACCATCAAGATTTACTGAGTTAGATGCTAACATGCTCTGAACTATCACCTGATATGCTTCTTCTGAATCACCATAGTAGAGCAACTCAAAATCGTCAAATACCGACCAGTCGGCTGTTATCAGAGTGCTTTTCTTCACACCGAAACGAAGTACGTCGCCATCTCCTATAGCACCGGCGATTTCTGATTTGTACAGATTCGGGTTGTCTTCAAGATGGAAATAATTGTTTGCACCTACCATCGTGTTTGGAAGCCATATCGTGCCGTCGTCTACCACAAGCTCCACCTCTGTCTCCATTGAGCCTGGAACCAAGCCAAGTCCCTCTGACAGACCGCTTTCGGTCAGGTGCTTGATCGGCGTGTTGAATTCTCCCAGAGTGGCACCGGATATGTAAAGTTTTGCGTTGCTGGCATTGCCCGAACGATAGGCGTTATAGTCCTGGCTCGGGAATTCGCCCGCACGATAGAATCCGTTCACGCGTACTACATATACTCCTGCTGGAAGACCTTTGATTTCTTGATAAGTGTCGTAGTTCTTGTTCCAATGTTCTGCCACATCGTCCACATCACCACCGGCTCCGAATCGGTCGCCAGACCATCCGTCGTAGTTGCGGCCGTCGAATGTTGGATTCTTGATCAAATCGGTCAGATCGCGCGGATTGCTCGGCGACACACCATGAGTCATCTCATCAATCACAGCCTTGTTTACGCCTTCAATAGCGGATTCCAATGCCTCCTGACTGCTCGATGTGTTGTTGTATACTGCAATCTGAGCGCTTAAATCTAATGAAGGATGTTCTGACAGGGCGTCTTCTATTGCCTTGCGAAGATCCTGGGCGGCGTTATAGCGCTTCAGTTCTGGCTTTGCAGTTGCCATGTAAGATTCGTATGCTTCTGGAGTCATCACCTTCCATTTGTCGTAGAACACGGCATCACTTCCTATGGCATCGATATCCTTCAGATAAAGCACGCGGTCGGGGTCGGAGGCCAGGACGCCTACGTATTTGCCGGTATAGTCATAACCGCTCACGCTCAAAATGTTGTTGCCTTCAATATAGAATGAGCCGTCGGCATTCTGAATGATATTCCAGCCATGGTCATATTGGGTGTTGTTGTCTGTCCATACGCTGTTGAATGCGCCCTCTGAGAATGTGCAACGGAATTCCTGGAATTTCGGAACCCAACTTACAAGCAGATAGGTGTTGTCGTCGGCTTCATCCCACATGTCTTCAAAAGCGGAATTGGGATTTGTGCGGGTGAAACGCACTTCCGCGGCTATCGTATCGTTCACCGATGAACGGGTGCGCCAGTAAGGTGGCTCGTCTGCACCTCCGCCTTGATAAGCTATATAAAAACCACCGCCATCTACATTGTACATGTAGCAAGATGTTTCCGGTGACCATGTCGTAAACTCTGTAGGAGACGGCTTCTCCCACTGGGCTGTGAAATTCTGTGCTTTCACAGCCGTTGAAGTCAACGCTAATGTTGCTAATAATAGTAATTGTTTCTTCATTTTTTTGTAAATTTATGGTTAATAATTACTTGATTAGTTCAATGTTATAATTTGTTTCAGGGGTGCTAACCTATGGAATCATCACTTTTGCTGAACGTCCTCCAGCTCTCACTATGTATATGCCGGACGATTGTGGACTGTGGCTGTTGACGCGGACTCCCTGGCTGGTGTATAGTTCGAAGTCGTTGAAACCGTCAACATTTACCTGATTGTTGCGGACTCTCACTTGAAGAGGATTGATACTCTTGAATACCAATGGGGCGCTGATTGAGGTGGAAGTCGAAAGATATTCAGCGGTGTTGTGGAATGCAATCCAGCCGGCTTCCTCTGCCGACCGTGTGTTGTCGATGGCAGATGAACGGTCGCCGCCGCTCAGGTCCATTGCACGTCTGAGGCGTACACCGATTATTCGAGTGAGGGGCGACTCATTGTCGGAATCCATGATGGTGCGGCTCACCAAGGCACCCATACGGAGATTGGTGCCTACGGTGCTGTTGTTGGTCTGTAGTTGTGCCAATACTGTTGGATTGTCAAGATAAAGTGTGTCAAGCGATTCGGCATTGGTAGCTGATGCTATGGTGAAAGTTTCCTCTCTCGACAGAGTGTAAACCTTGCGCTCGCCCATTCCGGCAGAAACCAGAATCCCGTTTTCAGAATCTATGCATGCCTGACCAGGACTCACTGCCATGTAGGCTATTTGTTGATTGCGGGCGACAGGGCGGTTCAGACCCTTCTCGTACATCAATGCACAGGTAAAGCCTTCGTTGTCTACATCCCATATCTTGCTTAACAAAGGTATGTCAGTCTGGGTTACACGGTTTGGAGTGATAGTCACTATTGGAGTCACACCTTCCGGAAATGCCTTCTGAAAATTTATACGTGTGGTGTCACGTATTGCTACACTGTTCACCTCTATGTCCATGTTACCATAGTGGTAATTACCTTTTACTGCGGCTACAAACGGCAATTCCTCTGTCTTGGCGTAGTCGTCCACAGATTGGGGCTGTGCACCCCATAACAGCGGAGTGAAAGTGAAACCGGAAGAAGTGATGCTGCCGGATGTGAAGAGACCCATGGTGTTGCCATAGGTGGTATTGTCACTCATCGGACCGACAAATACGCATGGAACGGATTCCATGGTCTGAGAAAAATCCACTTTAAGCGTACTCTTGGCATCGGTTAGGTACATGGTGCCATATTGAAATTTTGAATTGCCTTCAGAGCCTCCGACGCTCAGTTCCACTTCGCCTGTCATGCGAATACGCCCGTCACTATCGAAATTACGAACACGATAAGTGACGAGTCCGCTGATGCCCTTCAAATTGTCGGAACGGTAAATCTGTGTCGCATTACCTTGAAGATAGCGACGGTTAATCACCTCCCATTCAGAAGAATCAGGCAGACGTCGCTCAACGTAGGTGGAGTCGGTTTGTTTGCCGTTGAGGTTCAGCCATGTCAGGGTGGCGTCTTTCGTGTGTGTGTCGAAACTTACGGTCAAGTCGCTCGGTGCCCAATAATTCCAGCGCATTACGTACCCCTCACCGCCTGTATAGGATGTGACGGAGCTATAGTCACGATACCATTCTCCGGCGGGCATCAGTCGCATTCCTTCATGACGGTTGGTCATCATGCGGTTGGCATCGCCCAAAACATTGAAGAAGGCCTGACGCTCAAGATGAGGATTGGCTTCAAGGATTGGGATGATGCCAGAGATCTGGTCGCGGAAAAATTCCGGACCTTGCTCAAGGAATCCATTCCACTCGGCACCGTAATTCCATTCGGTGATCCATACAGGCAAATGGTATTGATCGTATATCCAGTTCACGAACCAGTCGTAATCCCATCCACTTCCCATCAGATAGCGGTGAGTGGCTATGAAGTCGATGCGGTAATTGTATTTCTGACATAAATCCATAAAGGCACGAAGGAAGTCATAGTCGCCTGCCATTGCCGGTGAACCCACTCGATAGCCGCCTTTATATATGTTGTGCCAACTGCCTGTCAAACCGTTCTCTCCGAACATCACTGCTTCCATCTGCCCTGCTGGAATCGGATTCTGACTCGGGTCGTTCAAGTTGTCTGGCTCGTTGTTGCCAAGTACCGTGTTGAAAGAGCTTGCTGTGCCTATCTCATTATAACTTGGCCAGTCCTCGTGGTGGTGCATTCCAACATAGTCTACATCGTCAGGGAATGGTGAGCCGCCAGCACCCCAGTCGTAACCCCATGTCACATTCAAAACATTACCGGGGTTCCAGTCGAATGCGCCACACCCTTTCTTTGTCACGCGGTTCCACGGAAATACGCGGATGAAACTGATGCGGCCTTTAAGTTCTCGTTGCAATTCCGACACTTCTATGTCGGCATCCTGGGCTATGAAAACACGGCTGTAGCCTGTGCCGTCGTAGTTGCACGCTAAAGTGGCCATATATCCGCGCTTGAGTTTGAACGAACGGATGTTGTTCTCGAATTCGCCTAATGCACTCACATTGTTATAAAATTCAAATGGGATGAAATCGTTCCGGACATCTCCTCCGAAATCAATCTCTTTGTACACTGTAAGGGGGGTGAAACCCGTCTTGGAGTGAGGATAAACTATGGAGCCGTTGTCATAAATAGCCACCCACGCATTCCCGCTGTTGGCTTTTGCGCCTTTTATGCTTATTTGGCTTAGCCAGGAAGTGAGGATTACTGATGGCTTGAGGTTGGGGAAAATTATGACTGCATCATCATTTGCAATATTTATACTTCCGGTTGTTGAAAATGGCGTGGTGCCGGTTATCGTATAATCCACAGCATCATTCAACGTTACCGATGATGTCACGGTGGACACCGTCACTATTCGGTTTTGAGACGATATTTGAAGAGATGTCATGAATAGGACTGACATTATTATTGCTGGTCGTAACCATCCGCTTGTTTTTTGTCGTGTTCTCATTTATTTCGGTTGTGTTTGTGGAGTTCTTATTTGATTTGGATAAATTTTCACGTTACAAAATTAGAACTTTCAAAACTGTTTATATGCAATGAAAATTTCAATTGATGCAACAATAACGTCAATTCGGTTTATCTCACTATATATTTCTCACCATTTATGATATATATACCTTGATGAAGCGAAACTATGCGTGGAATCCCTGGTTCAAGATGAACTTGTTTCACTTTCATTCCGCTCAAGTTATATATTATCACCTCTGATGTTTGGGATGAACTGATTTCAATGCCCGATGATAAAACTCTGACATTCAATTCGCTGATTTCTTCCTCGACAGAGCCGATGGATGTGGCTGACAGGTCGATTGGAGTCACAACAAGATCGCCGAGTACCAACTGGCAGTTAGTACGGTTCAACTTGTAGTAAATGGTATAGGCTGTCGTGTCGCAAGTCTCTTCTGGAGTCTTGAAATTAAAACTTATTTCCTTCAGTTGCTTGGTCACGGAACTTGGAGTGAAGGTCTCCTCAGCAAGTACCTCACCGGTGGATTTTAGACGTATGCCGATTGTCACCTGTGGAGGGCGGTTGCCGCCGCTGTGGGATATCAGGCATGAATAACGGTAGCCGCTATCGGGTTCCAGCGTGCTGAAGGTATAGGTGTATTCCTCCGATCCGCTTTCGTATGAAAGTGGAAGCAGGCGGCGGTGATTGTATTTGTAGTTGCCGTCACTCGTCACATAACCAACATGAGTGCCTTCATACGGATCCAGATAGGCGTTGGTCAGTGAAGAGTTGCTCATGCTCCAGGATGTACGAAGACGTGGACCCCATCCGAAACGGTATGGCTCGCTTCCTGCACCCTTTATTCCGTCGCCGTCCCAGTGGATAGCATGGTTCTTGAAAAAATGAATGGTGTATGTCGTAACCGTTCCGTCTGCTGCTGTGGCTTCTGCATAGCCGTCGCCTGGTATGGTTTTTGGCCTTGTTGTGTGAATGGTTCCGTCAAAGTCCGGAGTCTTAGTGAAACCGATGCTGTAGCGGGTTATGGTAGATGAAGGGTCTATCTCATAGTCATATTCATAACGGTCTGACTGGAATTCAGCCAATGGCTCGTTGTTCACTTTTAATGAGCTGATAATCTCATAGGATTGTTCTGCCGACGGAGCCAGACGCCGCATCTCATCGGTGTTCAGAATCAGCCAACGTTGAGTCACTGCCCAATTGCCCAAGTCAAAACCCTCACTGCGAACGGAGCCGCTCTCAATGGCTGCAAGACACGGAGATGCATATTGGTTTTCGCTATGCACTATCCAATAGCCACGGGCGGTGTGGTTGCCGTTGGCATTCACTATCGTCGCGTCTACACGGCCTTTCATCAGCTGGAAATAACCGGTGGCGGGAACATTGTCCGACTGCTGCAGACGGAATACTCCGTCGTAGACGATATATTTACCTGTAGCGGCGTTCCGGAAACTATAGCGGTGGGCAGGTGCGTTGAAGGATATATACCATGCCAGACTGTCGTTCTCAAGTGCTTGACCGGCGTCGCTTGTTATCCATCGAAGGGAACCGTTCGACGACACTCCCAAAAGAGCAGTGCCTAAACCATGATTGATCTCCTCGTTGGTGAGATAGTATTTACGGTTGTCTTCCTGCTCAAAGGCGTAATAGGCGGTTGGAAATCCGTTGGTTGGTGGCAGACCGTCCTCACCGAGTGCTTGTGCCACCATCGCATTGATGCTATAACCGCCTTCGGTGTGGGGGTCTTCTGAAGCATAATTGAAGCCCCAAGGCCACATGTGCGTGTTGTCGCCGTCAAGAACCGTATATGCATTGTGCCAGAAAGTAAGAACTTCAGTAACACGGTCGCCTAACCACACTCCACGGTCGCCGTTGGCACGCATTCCTCCCGCACCCCACCACACGTTGTGAGTCCCTACACCGATGCCGTGCAGCATCTCATGTGTCAATGTGGCCTGCTGCTGGAAACCGGCATTAGTCCCCACCTGACACCAGCCGCCATACGAACAGTCGGCAGTCGGGGTGCCAGATGCGATGCGCACGCTCGGATAGTAGCCGTTTATGCTTGTAAGCTGAGACCAGTATTCATACCAGCCGGACATTCCGGCGTTAATGCGTGCGTTTTCTTCGGCATTTCCGTTATTTTCGTAGCTCCAACGTATATTAGACGGAGGAAGGGTGACTGCTTTCACAACATCGCCATACCCTACATTATCAGTGCTCGTTATGGCGTATGCTCGTATGTAATAAACAGTGCCTGGAGTTAGGTCGTCTATCACGTATATCCTGCCCCCACTGTCTATCCAGCGGGTGGCACGTTTGTCTGCAACTGTAGGAAGAGAGGAGGTGCTGTAGCAGAAGCCCTCTTCTATGATATTGCTGCCCGACGATGACATGCGGGCGAATATACGGTTGTTGCCGCGGGCATAGCGATGGTCGGTTACCACTGTTGGGGCAACACCGCTTCCGTTGGCAAGACGGAGCTCAAGCATACAACCCTCAAGGCGACGGCTCTGTTCATTCACTTCACTAACACTGGAGGTAAGGTCATTATAAATCGCTTCGGCAAGTTCTATAGCATCACGTAGGTCGTCTTTGCCATTAGCCCAATCTTGTTCAAGCATCGATTTGCAGATAGTGATGTTCGACAACAGCTGGCTAAATGCAGATGCTGACTTTCGTGCTGAAGAAATGGCGATGCGAAGAAGGGCGGCATTCTCGCTGAAATCCGATTCCGACGACTGTTCTGCTTGAGTGGTATAAGTCTGAAGCGTATTGTATGCCGACTGGTTCATGTGTTCGTCAAGAAGCGATTTGGCTTCGGAAATGCGGCGCGACATCTCTTCGTCTATTATATCCTGTCCATAGCCGATGAAATAAAGACGGAAATTATCGCAGGCAAGCCAGTTGCCGCTTGCGCTTTCTCCATATATCCCTATCGGCAGACTGTTTTCAATGCTGACGAATTCAAGAGTATATTCTTTGGCAACGGTGATTTCCGTAATACCGGCTTCGGCTGTAAGTGTCACGCCGCTTTGAGGAACCGCAGGATTGTCTTCGTTTAAGTGTTGGGCATTTACTTTCAGCAGGTAGCGGCCTTTCGGCAGACTGTTGACGATTTGAGAAAGGGAGGCGGAGCCTATTTGTTTTCCGCGCGGAACCCATCGTTCGGCATAATTGCTGAGTGATTTCTGACTGAACGCATTGTTGTTCTGCACCTGGAAGGTGCTCGTGCTCCATCCTTCAAGACCTTTTTCAAAATTAGGGTTTATTATGTAAGATGTGAAGTCTATTGGGTTCTCATAACTCGCTGTGGCAAGACGGTATTCCCACATTGCAGTACGCAGTTGGTCGCCAGCTGAGGTTATCGATTCTGCATCATCAGAACCGATTTCATGCTTGGCAGCATTGATTGCAGACGTCAGCAAATCGGCAACACTGCCGTCTAAATGATAGTCCGACATCATTTGTTCGCCCTCGCTGATTAATGACTGCAAACGGGTGCTGACTGCTTCCTGGTCAAACGTGTATGACAACTGGAAATGGTCAACGGCTATCCAGTTGCCGGTTGCCGACTTGATGCGTATTCCTACATCTGCACTACTGCATACTGATGTGAATGTCACTGTATATGATTTTGCTGTGTTCACAGGAGTACTGGAATCTCCTAAAAACACTTCTACACCACTGCATATTTGCGTTGTGTTGCCCTGTTGGATGTTCTGGGAACGAACTGTCAGAGTGTAAGTGCCGGCTTTCATGCCGCTTATTGTCTGACTTAACTGGGCATCATCCACACTGCCACCTGATGGAGTCCATTTCTCAGCATACCATTCACCCGACTTGAGAGTGAAGTCGCTGTTGTTCTGAACTTGAAAACCATCGTTATTCCAATTCGACATTCCGTTTTCAAAACTGAAATTCTTTATCAGGCTGGTTACGTTGGTCTGTCCTTTTACAGTCATACTTGTAACCATAAGTGTTAACATCAAGAATAATATACGTTTCATAAGGTGTTATTTTGTGTATTCGAAGTTGTCGATATCTACATAGCCGCCAGATTGCTTTGTGGCGTAGTTGAAGATGGCAAATTTATTGCCGGTGAAGTGAGCCATACTGAATATCATGTGGAAATCTCCGCCAAGCTGAGTGAACTTTATCCCGTCATTACTATAGAAGAATGTGGCGGTGTCGGTTGTGAAATCACACGACATGCACAGCCAAATCTCCTTACCGGAATAAGGCACCTGGGCACAAATCCGGTCGCGGTCGACCATCTCCAGTCTGTAGCCATCTGATGTTTTCACAACTTGAATACCGCCTGGCTCAGAGCAGAAAGAGAACAAACCGGTGTGGTCGCCATCTGCCATATTGCTGATGTCCATACGTACGATACCTTTGCAGTGAGGACCTTCCGTGCGCTGCGTTATAGTGTTGCGGGCTTCAAACAGATGATTCACAATCTTACCGGTGCGAAGACGAAGATAGCCACGGCGTTCTTTCAAACTCCATAGGCTGTTGTCGGGATTGTGATTCCATTGCCAGGTCAAGCCCAGACTGCTCGAAGAGAAATCGTCGCTCTTCACGATACCTCCATATTCATGCTCCTTGATGTCCGGAATCGTGAATGTCTTTGGACTGCGACCCGATTCGTCGCCGAGCATTGGCCAACCGTCAACCCATCGACATGGGAGAAGATATGGAATGCGGCCTACACCCTCATGATCCTGAAACAACATGCCATACCATTCTCCGTTAGAAGCTTGCCAAATGCCACCCTGAGCTACTCCGTGGTTGGCGAAATCACCGCTGTCGCTGTGTATAACTTTCTGCTCGTATGGTCCGGTCAGATTGTCTGAGCGGAAACATAATTCCGTGCGGATGCCCCCACCAGGCCACCATATCGTTGTCATGTAGTATTTGCCGTTTATCTTGTAGGCATGAACACCCTCATGAAGGAAACCATCGTTCAGATGGATTATCTTTGTCCCGTTGGAATCGCCATCGGAAAAGTCTTGCAGGTCGGAGGTGAACTGTTTTACGTAGATTACTCCGTTCTCGCAGTGAATGAGATAGGTCTTGCCGTCATTGTCGAAAAGAATGGAGGCGTCGTGATAGTAACGTTCAAATCGGCTGCACAACTTCCATGGACCTTTTGCCTTCTTAGATGTGTAGATGTAGGAATGTACACCGGTGCCGAAGAACACATAGAATTGTCCTTTATAATATCGTAGAGATGCTGCCCATTGGCCACGGCTGTAGATGTTGCCGCCTTCCAGGTCGTTGAAAGGACTCTCATTCAGACGGTCAAACACGTAACTCACAATCTCCCAGTGTTTCATGTCCTTGGAATGCATGATGGGTGCGCCTGGCGACATATGGGCCGTGGTACTTACCATGTAGTAGTCCTTCCCTACACATATCACGTCGGGGTCTGGAACATCTGAATAAATTATAGGATTAATCACTGTTGTCATTCGCTGACCATAAATGCTCACACTCATCAACGACATCAGCGAGGTTATTAAAACAAATTTGATTTGATCTTTTTTCATGCTATTGTTTTTTTATGATTTTACGATTACAAATTTATAACTTATCAAAATGGCGGTATGCAACAATTTTGCCAAAAGGTGGAAGAATCGGGTAAAATATGCGATATCGAGCCTTTTGATTTTTTTAGTTCTTTTTTTAATGCTATATTTGCATCGTTAATACTGCCTGCACCTTATTAATTTATAATGGTATGAAAAAATACATGTTCCACATCATCATCTGTCTGATTTTTCTAATTGGAGGAGATTCTGACGCTGATGCAAAAAAATATTTCTTCAGACATTTCGACACGGCTGACGGTTTGTCGCAGAACACAGTCAATTCCATTCTGCAGGACAAGAACGGATTCCTGTGGTTCGCCACAAAAGATGGATTAAACCGATATGATGGTGCTACGTTCCAGGTCTTTAAAAAGAATAATTCGGAGTTAGGCAACAATTTCATTAATGTCATACATGAAGACAGTAAAGGCTTTATATGGATCGGCACCGAACACGGCATTTACGTCTACAACCCGGATATGGAGAGCATTTCCCATTTTTCTGCTAAAATAGATGGACCAAACGGCAATGTCAACGACGCGGTAAGATGGATTGGTTCCGACAATAAGGGCAATGTGTATGTGGCTTTGGTCAATCAGGGACTGCTTAGATATGATGAAAAACGGAAAATTCTTGTACAAGACTATAAAGAACTGAATGGTAAAACCGTTTCTTTCTTCACTTGCTCTGATGGAATAATGTGGATATCTATATTTGGAGGTAACCTTTATACAGCACGACAAGGGTCAAAAAAATTGTCACCATTTCTCGATCATACGGGCAATGAAATATTCTTTGGAAAGAATGTGCATGACATGAAGTTTGTGGACAATGAAATATTTGTGGCTACTGAACAGGGAATTTTCAAGGTCAATATTATCAACCGTAAAACAGAACGAATTATTGACGGATTTTTTAGAACTATTTGCCTTACATCGGATAAAAGTGATGTTTGGACAGGATCACAGAACGGAATTTTCATTATAAACCGGCAGACCGACGAAATCAAACACATTCTGCAACCTGATATTGATGAACCTTTCTCAATTGCTGATGATGCCATTTATGCGTTATATCCTGATAGGGAAGGCGGAATATGGATTGGCTCATATTTCGGAGGTATCAACTATTGCTCTATTCGAAACGTCGGATTTGAAAAATTCTTCCCAAGCCAAGACCTCCCATTTATGGGAAGAAGAATAAGGGAAATGTGTCAGGATAAAAATGGTATGGTTTGGATAGGTACTGAAGATAAGGGATTGCTTCGCTTTAATCCACAAGACAACAGCCTCTCACCGGTGACTACACATCTTCAAACTAAGAATATTCACGGACTTTGTGCCGATGGCGATTATGTGTTTGTAGGCGCATTTGATGGAGGACTGGAGAAAATTAACATAAACAATGGAGCCTATAAAACGTATTTTGCAGGCAATTCGCCGGGGCAACTCAATTCGAATTATGTCTTCGCCATTTTCAGAGATAGGGAGGGTATTGTGTGGGTTGGAACTACAGACGGTATAATGACATATGATGCAGAACACGACTCGTTTGTTAACATACCCGACGCTCCGGGATATTTTATCTACAACATAATTCAAGATAATGAAGGGAAAATATGGCTGGCCACTTATTCCAACGGACTCTATTCATATGATAAAAAGACAGGAAAATTCCAACATTTTCAATATCAGGACGGAAAAGATGGCACAATCGCTGATTCTAAGGTGATTAGCCTCTATTGCGATAGCAAAAACCGTATATGGGTAATGACACACGACGGAGGACTTTCTCTATTAAACCCGAAAACAGGAATTTTCAAGCTGGTTTCTCTCAGCCAGGACAATCGGTTTAATCTGGTGTATAAGATGGTGGAAGATAGGGATGGAAATCTATGGTGCAGCACAAACAACGGACTTGTATGCTTTAATCCTGAAACAGGCAAGAAAACCATGTTTACTATGGAAAACGGACTACAGACCAACCATTTCAACTATCAGTCGGGTATGATGGATGCGGCCGGATTCCTTTATTTCGGAACAGTCAACGGATTCGTCAGATTCCGGCCTGATGTCTTTCAGATGTCTGATGCGAATGCAAATATTGTGCTTTCGGCTTTGTTCATTGATGGGGTACTGCAAAGACCGGCCACCGAAGGCTCACCTCTCTCCAAAAGTATCAACTTGACTAAACAACTCACACTTGAGCATAATCAGAATTCATTCTCTATTGTCGCTACTGTGCTCACTTTTCTTTCGCCTCAAAGACATTCCATGAAATATATGCTCGAGGGATTCGATAAGGAATGGAAGTATATGGATGACGAATACAATGAAATCTCTTATTCCAACATACCTTATGGCAATTACAAACTCAAAATTGTGATGGAGAAAAACAGTGGGAACGGAGTTCTGTCGCAACGGAATCTCGACATATATATTAAGCCGCCGTTCTACCTCTCGCAATTCGCTAAAATCATTTATGTGCTTTTGGCATTGGCCATCATTGCTTGGATTGTGTGGTGGTTTATGAGGTTTAACAAAAGGAAACTTAAAGATGCGCAGGAAAGGCTCGAAAGGGAAAAGCAGAAGGAACTGTATGACTCCAAAATTTCATTCTTCACTACAATAGCACATGAAATCAGAACACCGCTCACACTCATTAAAAGTCCGCTTGAAGCTGTGCTGCAGAATAAGGATTTGCCTAAAGAAGTGAAGGATAATCTCAATGTCATGGACATGAATGCCGGCAGGTTGATGGCATTAATCAACCAATTACTCGATTTCAGGAAAACTGAAAGCAATGGAATGAAAATCAATTTGCAGAAAGTGAATGTTTCAAGTGTTGTACAATTGTTGTTGGATGCATTTTCCACCACAATTCAACAAAAGGGTATACAACTCCACACGGACATTCAACAGGATGTGTGGGCGGAAGTGGATCGGGATGTTTTCGGAAAGATTATTGCAAATCTTATGTCAAATGCACTTAAATATGCCGACAAGGAAATAACGCTTCAACTGAAAAGCAGTGGAGACCAATTCTCGGTATGTGAAACCAATGACGGCAAAATCATTCCGTTGGAAATGAGGTCGGAAATATTCAAACCATTCACAAGACTTGAACAAGATGATAACACCTCTGTTACGGGAACTGGACTTGGATTGGCTCTGACAAGGTCGTTGGTGGAACTGCATGGGGGTGATATTTCTATGGATGACGACACCTCTGTCAACAGATTCTTATTGACTATGCCGCTAAAACAGAAGGATTCGGTTTTTGAAATGCAGATGAACATTGCGAATGCGGAAGAACAACAGGTGGAGAAGGCTGAAAATGTATCTGAAGAAACGAATGACTTGGATAATAAAGGAATGCAGACATTGCTCTTCGTGGAGGACAACTTGCAACTGCTCGATTTCTTGATGAAGCATTTTGCCAACTCCTACAGGGTGCTGACTGCACATAACGGACAGGAGGCACTTGACATTGTTGGCAAGGAAAATGTCAATCTCATCGTTTCTGATGTCATGATGCCGGTTATGGATGGAATACAATTATGCAAAAAAATAAAGAACAACATTGAATACAGCCATATACCTGTTATCCTCCTTACTGCAAAAACCACTGAGCAAGACCGGGTGGAGGGACTCGGATTCGGAGCCGACGCATATCTTGACAAACCTTTCTCAATGCCTGTACTCGAACAGACTATTCAAATGCTAATCGAGAACAGACGCCGTCTTTATGAAAATTTCTCGAAACGGCCGCTTGCTATCGTCTCTACTATTGTCTGCTCGGAAACCGAAAGCGAGTTCCTCAAGCAATTGACTAAAGAAATATTGGAGCATTTGGATGATTCAGAATATGATGTCGACCAATTGGCACTTGCTATGAATATGAGCAGGTCAAGCCTGAACAGGAAAATTAAGACCACTCTCAACATGACTCCTAATGATTATATCCGGGTTGAAAGGTTGAAAAAATCTGTGGAACTGCTGAAAACTCAAAAATATAAAGTGAACGAAGTGTGCTATATGGTGGGATTCAACACTCCATCGTATTTCGCGAAATGTTTCCAACGACAATATGGGGTGTTGCCGAGCGAAATCGACAAGGTTAATGATATTAATGATTAATAACATAAAACTATCGGGCTTTTCTACCGTTAAGACTATTTAGTTTTATGAAATGAATAAATTGTTGCATTGTTTGTGGGTTTATAGAATTATTTTTGCACTTGTAAAAATATATTTGCAAGATGAAAAAATATACAATTCTGTTTACAATTCTGCTCAATGCCGTATGTTGTGTTGGAATTGTCGCACAAAACGCATACGACGATATGATGAAAAGAGGGGTGGACCCACTGACTGGTGAAATCCTCATGGCCGACCCCACGATTTTCTTTTCTGACGGATTCTATTATATGTCGGGAACCGACGATAAGGGAGGTGCTGATGCATTTTTGTTGTTCAGAAGCAACGACCTCAAACTGTGGGAACAAGTTGGAACAGCACTGAAAAAGGGTGATCACACCTTCGGGAAATGGGGATTCTGGGCTCCACAATTCTATCCTTTTGACAACAAATGGTGGATTTTGTACACTGCGGATGAACACATCGCTATTGCTGAAGCGGAATCCCTCTCAACACCTTTTATGCAAAAGAGCATAGAACCGGTTGACAACTCTTGCAATAATATCGACCCGTTCCTCTTTAAGGACGATGACGGCAAGTTCTATATCTATCACGTCAGAATCAATCATGGAAATTTTCTGTGGGTGGCGGAATTCGACATGATGACACGTAAAATCAAGAACGAAACACTCACTAAATGCTTCGACCTCTCACAAAACTGGGAAAACATTGAAAATAGCTCTTATCCAGTGATGGAAGGACCGACTGTCATAAAATACAAATCCAAATACTATCTTTTCTATTCTACTAATGATTTCAGAAGTCAGAACTATGCCGTGGGATATGCTGTCGCGGATTCGCCTTTCGGACCTTGGAGAAAAGCTGAACACAATCCTATAATAAATAAAGATATTGTGGGAGAGTGCGGACCAGGCCATGGTGATGTGTTCGTGGATAACAATGGCAGATTGTTCTACGTTTTTCATGTGCATTACAACGATGGAAAACCGGTTCCGAGGAGAACACGGATCATTCCTTTAATTATTGATGGTTTCGACCAAGATGATAATGCCATCTTCAAGGTGGATATGGAAAACATTATTATTCCTTTATGTAAATAATCTATAACATTTTATATTATGAAAAAGAGTCTCTTTTGCTTTATTGCAGCGTTTATTATTGCTGTTTATGCTTCTGCTGCAGATTTTACCTTGAAAAAAACGTTCGAACCAGGAGTGCCTACGCCTCTTTGTCTCCCTTTTGAAATTAACACATCCCACTTTGATGCCATTTATGAAATTGGGGCTATTCAGGGTAGCAATGCTATAATTTATCCCGTGAATTCGGTGGAGGCGGGAACACCATGTGTTGTGGTGGCTGATTTATCAAGAACCACAACACTGTTCCATGATGTGGATGTCAACACCAACTCTCTCTTCACTATGCCGCTTATATGGGATGGAGGCACATGCAGAGGTGATTTCTCAAATTATACCTGGTCATACACTACGATTAGAGGAAATGTGGGAATCGCATCACAGCTGCATTTCCAGATTTGTGACATCAACAATATGGAGTTTGAGGCTAATCTTGAAAATCTTTATGCGCGGCAGTTTATCACTAACACATACTATGATTTGGCGGCAGCAAGCAAAATTAAACTGTATATGCCGGATGTCTTCGAAAGAAGGGATCTGCCTAATCCGGTTGCTATTCCACTGCCTGATAATACGGCTGAATACATGACTGTCACGGTTGCGCAAAACGATGATTATTCTAATCCGGTGGCTGTAGTGAATGCCAAGACGAGTGATAAATTGTGCAATGTATTCAATCTCATTCCGCAACAGCAGTATTTTTATAAGGTGGAGGCTGAAGGTACCGTCGTGTCAAAGGGTAAATTCAATACTATTGGACATCTCAGAATGATTGCAGCTCCATCGGTAAGCAATATCAGAGATCTCGGTGGATGGAATACAGTCGACGGAAAACGTACTGCATATGGAAAATTATTCCGAGGGGGAGAACTCAACGGACAACATGTGGCTTCACAAGAGGATATACAACTGCTCAAGAATTTGGGAATTAATGCCGAAATCGATCTCAGGTGGTCCCAGCGTCCTGAAGAGAATGTGCAGGTGTCGGCTTATGGATTTTCGGAGGAAGAGGGCACTTTCTATTATGTCGATGGTGACGACTGGTCGGGTTCTCATTATGACACTGAGGCTACAAAACAACACCTCACACGTGAAATCAATATGATCATAGCAACGCTAAGAAAAGGGCAAGCTCTTTATTACCACTGTGTGTGGGGTGCTGATCGCACAGGTTTCATTTCCATGACATTGGAAGCTCTAATGGGGGTTGTCCCTGATGAAATATTTAAGGACTACGAACTCACGTCTTTCTCTATTGCCGGACTTAGATCGAAGGACACTTTTGCCGACAGACTGAATTATTTCAATAAATATCCTGGAGCCACTCTGAAGGACAGATGCGAATATTATTTTGTCAATGTGCTTGGAATAAGTCAGGAAGACATAGATTTCTTCCAAAATGAAATGACTGAAGATTAATTCTCTGTTTTTTATATGTGCCATAAAGCTCTGCTATACTCCAATCTTAACAAACTGCCAATTATGAAAAAATATATATATCTATTGTTTTTTATTACTGTCTCGTCTGTAATCAGTGCACAAAACTGGAAACCTCAAGGAGATAGAATCAAGACACCATGGGCGGCGCAGGTCGACCCTACGAATACTCTGCCTGAATATCCCAGACCTCTTTGTGTCAGAAAAGATTGGAAAAATCTGAACGGACTATGGGAATATGCAATAACTGATACCGACGACCTCTGCCCTGAACAATTCGATGGAAATATTCTCGTACCATTCCCTGTTGAGTCCAGTCTTTCGGGGGTAATGAAGCAGCTGAATCGAAATGAAATTCTTTGGTACAAACGCCTGTTTGACATCCCTTTGGCTTGGAAGCGAAAGAATGTGATTCTTCATTTTGACGCTGTTGATTATCAAGCTGATGTATATCTGAATGGTAAGAAGGTCACAACACACAAAGGGGGGTATTCTCGTTTCTCCGCTGACATAACAAAATACTTGAAAGAAAACGACAATGTGTTGATTGTGAAGGTGACTGATCCGACTGATGATTGGAAGCAACCGGCAGGAAAACAAAGACGTAATCCGGGTGGACCGGGGTCGATATGGTACACCTCCGTCACTGGCATTTGGCAGACCGTGTGGATGGAACCGGTTGGAAATGCATATATCACTGACATTAAAACCACACCGGATTTGGATAATGCCAGATTCATCATCAATGTGGCGACACAAGGGGCTAATCCGTTTACCGACAAAATTGATGTCTCATTGATTGACAACGGCAAGTGTGTGGCAAGTCAAGTGGTCGGAGTAGGGAATACTGTTGTACTCGATGTGAAGAAAATGAAGCAATGGACTCCTGAAAACCCTTTCAGATACAACTTGAAAATCACTCTCAATTCCAACGGAACGGCGGTTGATGAAATCATGAGTTATGCCGCCATGAGAAAAATATCAATGGCTAAGGATAAGGACAACATTTGGAGACTACAACTCAACAATTCCGATTATTTCCATTTCGGACCGCTCGACCAAGGGTATTGGCCTGATGGACTTTATACTGCACCTACAGATGAGGCATTACTTTTTGATGTGATGAAAACGAAAGAGTGGGGGTTCAACATGATTCGAAAACACATGAAAGTGGAACCGGAAAGATGGTATTATTTTTGTGACAGCATCGGACTTCTTGTCTGGCAGGATATGCCGGCTCTCGGCAGGTCAGATGAGAGGTGGGAGCCTGGAATATGGTCACAACAGACCACAGGAATGCAACCACAGGATGTGGAACAGAATTTTAAAAACGAATGGAAAAATATAATTAATCAGCTGTATTCTTTCCCTTCTATTGTCGTATGGACACCGTTCAATGAGGCATGGGGACAATTCAAGACATCTGAAATTGTTGATTTCACAAGAAGCCTGGACCCTACGCGACTCATTAATCCTGCAAGTGGAGGCAATCACTATCATTGTGGCGATTTCATGGATTTGCACGACTATTCCCGACCGCCGAGACTCTTCCTTTATGACAAATCCCGTCCGGTTGTGCTTGGCGAATATGGCGGACTCGGAAGGCATGTGCCGGGACATAGATGGTATGAACAGGATGCAACCACTTATGTCAACTATGGAGATGTAAACCAACTGACTGATTCGTATGTACAGCAAGCTGAAGCTGTTTTGGAAATGGCAAAGGGTGTTGTACTCGACGATGGAACTAAGGCGGCTTTCTCTGCTGCGGTTTACACGCAGACAACAGATGTGGAAACCGAAGTCAACGGACTTATGACATACGACAGAATGGTGATGAAAATGGATGAAAAGAGAATCTCTGAGATTAACAAGAGGATTTCTAATGTCTTAAACAAGAAATAGAAAATGAATATGATGAACTGGAAAAAATGGATTTTATTCACTGCCATGGCATGCATCGGAATTGACATCATAGCGCAGGAAATTTCTCATGAATTGTTCTTGATGACTCCGGGAAACGAACCTGTCAGGAAGGAACTGAAAATGGTTGGAGACAAACTTGTGGCTGAAGACAACCTTCCTTTTGACATTGAATACAAGGAAGTGGCTGACGCAAACGATAAGATAATTTCTCTCAAATTCACGGGAAACAGCTCAAAAGCTTTTTTTCACTACAACATCGCTTTGAATACGGGATATAATACAGATAACGCGGATTTTTATCTACCTGGATTCTGGTATCACAAAAATATGAGATCGCCTGAGCAGGCCCCGTCATTTAAAACGTCTGCCAACTGGAATTTCAGAGAGGACAGACTGAGTGCGCCTCTTACGGCCGTTTTCGATAACAACTCCAAAACAGGTGTTTCTGTCATGAGGGTTATTAACAACTGGAATGTTGATGCACTCACAACATCAATGGAGGGGAATGTCATCCTTTCGGGCATGTCTTCTCTAGGATACATGGGGTTCTCTAATGATGATAATAAGGTATGTCTCACTTTTGGATATCCTTATGAGGAAACGCCGAGAAGATACATACGAAAACTTACACTTGCACCACCGGTTAGGGCGTTTGCAGAAATTGACAAAGGAGAGGTAATCACGCTGAAATGGAGAATACATAATTCCAAAAGTGATGATTTTGGCGAGTTCGTGGCGAATTCGTGGGAATATTGCTATGACCAACTGAAGCCTCAGAGAATGAAACCGCTGTTCCAACCTCAAGAGGTGAAGGCAAGGCTCTCTGATTATATGAGGGAGGCTTTTGTGGGTGACTATCCTATCAAGTTCTATTCAAGCACTGGAATCAATATCTTCAATTGCAAGAATGTGCCGGAAATGCAACTCGGCTTCTGCGGAAGAGTGTTGCTCAACGCATTCAATGCGCTTGAATATGGAGAAGCACATAATGACGCAAAACTGGTGGATGATGCTAATGCCGTGTTCGACAGTTTCCTGCAAAACGGATTCTCTGAAGCCGGATTCCTTGTGGATTTCGTGAATTATGCCACTGACGGAATACCTACACCAGTGCATTCCATCCGCCAACAGTCGGAAGGGGTTTATGCTGTGCTTCTTTATCTGAAATATGAAAAGACTAAAGGAAGGAAACATCCGCTATGGGAAAAGAAAATCAACACTCTGCTGGACTTGTTCGTTAAATTGCAGAATGAAGACGGGAGTTATCCCAGAAAATTCATAGATGACTTGTCGGTGATAGACGAAAGTGGGGGAAGCACTCCTTCTGCTACCGTGCCACTCGTCATGGGTTATAAATATTTCGGAAACAGACAATATCTGAAAACTGCGGAGAAAACTATCGATTATCTGGATGAAAACATAATCCGTAAAAGCGATTATTTCTCTTCTACCCTTGATGCGAATTGTGAAGACAAGGAGGCTGCCATTTCTGCTGCTACTGCCACTTATTATATGGCTCTCGTCAGCAAAGGACAGAAAAAGCTACATTATATTGACCTGTGTAAAAAAGCAACTTATTTTGCTCTTTCATGGTATTACTTGTGGGATGTGCCGTTTGCAAAGGGACAGATGCTCGGAGAACTGGACTTTAAGACAAGAGGATGGGGAAATGTAAGTGTGGAAAACAATCATGTGGATGTTTTCGCTTTCGAACTCCCAACTATAGCAAAATGGGTCGGTGAGCAAATCGGAGAAAAGAGATTCTCCGAAATGAGGGAACTCATTGCATCGTCAATGTGCCAATTATTGCCTACAAACGACAGGTTGTGCGGAATTGCAAAACCGGGATTCAACCCGGAAGTGGTGCAACACACTACCTGGGACTATGGAAGAAATGGAAAGGGATTCTACAATGATATATTCGCACCGGGATGGACCATCGCCTCTCTTTGGGAATTATACTCTCCAGACAGAACCCTATCTTTCTTTGGAATAAATATGAAATAAGTTTTAAAAATCATGTGATTATATGAAAAAAACATCCATCTTTCCTTTATATAATCATAAACATCTGATGAATTCCCCAAAAGGGGAAGGTCGGATTAAATGCATTTTCTGTTTTGCTTTGATAGTCTTGTTACCATCCTTTGTGTTGGCTCAGCCATACAAAAATGCTGAATATAGCATTGATTTCCGTGTCAATGACTTATTAAGTAGAATGACTCTGGAAGAAAAAGTGGGGCAATTATGCAGCCAATACAACACTTTCTCTTTGACCGACCTTCAGGATTCTTCTAAGATGGAGCAGTTTGTGGCTCATCTGCCTGGGCAGATGCAGCCCCAGGATATAAGTATGGAATATACCATTCAAGCACGCAATCTGTTGCAAAAGTGGGCTATCGAACGCTCGAGGCTAGGAATACCATTGTTGTTTGTTGATGAAGCATTGCATGGACCGGCTTTGGAAGAATCAACTTCCTTCCCTCAGGCTGTTGCGTTGGGATGCACATGGAATACAGAACTGGTTGAGCAGGTGTTCCGTACTACTGCGAGGGAACTCCGAAGCCGTGGTACAGGAATGGTGCTTGCACCGGTCGTTGATGTCGCACGTGAACCTCGCTGGGGACGTACTGAGGAATGCTATGCTGAAGATCCTCTGCTTGTGGGGAGAATGGGGGCTGCTGCTGTTAGGGGATTGCAAGGAAGCGATGATGGTTCCATATCGATAGACGGGGTGGCTGCAACATTGAAACATTTTGTGGCTCATGGGCAGAAGGAAGGTGGAAGAAACAAAGCACCCGCTAACTTGTCGATGAGTGTGCTCAGAGATATTCATCTTGAACCTTTCAGGATAACTTTGAGTGAATCCCATCCGAGAGGAGTCATGCCATCATACAATGAGGTCGATGCTGTTCCGATGCATGTGAACCGGATGTTGTTATACGACGTGTTACAAAAGGAATTTGGATTTGACGGTATGATTGTGTCCGACTATCAGGGTATAAAGGAATCACACGACCTGCACCATATGACTGCTGACGACAAAGAATCGGCTTTAAGGTCTTTTTTAGCCGGGGTTGAGTTCGACCTGCCAAGCGGAGATTGCTACAAGTTAAGTCTGGTTCATAGTGAGGTTACTTTGGATGGCCTATTTATTGCATAGGAATGGATCTACAGAATTACCATGAATGGATTGCAGAGCGCCAGCGGCTACTTGACCTACTTCTCTATCCTGACCTGCATTGCCAGCGGCATAAAGACTCGTTCGGAGATTGAGAACGAACTTGGAAACAACAACATTGGTCCTTATTTGGTTAAGTTGGAGGACTATTATAAAGTTATCACTAAGTCACTTCCCATCTTTGCCAAGGAAAACAGCAAGAAGGTGAGGTATCAGCTCAATGACTGTTTCCTTTTATTCTGGTTCCGCTTCTTTTTCAAGTATCAGGCTCTTGTGGAGAATAAGGCTTTGAAGTCACTTGGCGAAATCATAGAGAGAGACTACAGTAGTGTATCCGGATTGATGATGGAGCGCTATTTCATGAAGAAGTTTCAGGAGGAAGGCCGCTACATCATCGGGAAATGGTGGGACAGAAAAGGAGAGAATGAAATCGACCTAATCGTTGTTGACCCCATTGGAAAAGATGCTTGGATCTATGAACTGAAGAAGCAAGGCTATCGATACAAAGAGAATGAATTTCGTGAGAAAGTAGACAAGGTGCTCGAGCAGAGTCCCGAACTCCGCAAGATGACCATCCATATGGGCTCGTTGTCACTTGAAGATATGTAAATAAATATTTAATCTGTTTTTTTGAAACCTCTGCCACGATTTGCTTATCATTGCCAATACTCCCATCAATGAACTTATTAAAGTTCATCCTGAACTGCTTGTTTTTCCACCTGACTTTGAGAAGAATGGGGACGAAATTGAATCTTCAATATGATTTGACGAAAGATCCCATTTTAAATTTTCTTTTATTCATGTTCCCACACTATCTGAAAAAAGCCAAACACATGGCTCTAAAGTCCGGATACCGTTTCACCATGGGGAAAAGAAAAAGGAGTTAGATTTCTCTAACTCCTTGATTATTCTTGCGCTTCAGGATGGGCTTGAACCAACGACCCCCTGATTAACAGTCAGGTGCTCTAACCAACTGAGCTACTGAAGCAGTGTTTCCTCAAAAACGACTGCAAAGTTAATAAGTTTGGTTGAAACATCCAAAAAATATTTCAATTATTTTGACTAATTTAATGAAAAACCGCATCTTCGATGCGGTTTTTCATGTATGCAATTTTTGTTTTGAGGGTTTTGTTAACTTAAGTGAATGCCGGTTTGCTGACGTCACTTGGAATTTTAATTCGTTTTGCTGTGTTCGCGTTTGTATACTGTCGGAGAACATTTGTGTACGTAGATGAAATAACGTCGGAATGTGGATAACGAATTGAATCCAGATCTTTCGGCAATTACTTCCAATGTCAAATTCGTTGACAGAAGTAGGTTTATAGCGTATTCCAATCTTAGAGAATTTATAAAATCAAAGAATGTCTTGCCCAGTTCACGATTTATATAATTCGACATATACGTGCGATTGGTACCAACCTTCAATGCCAATTCGGTGAGCGTAAGCTTCGGGTTAAGAAATACTTGCTCTTCATTTATACATTCATCAAAACGCGACTTAAAATTATATGCCATCTACAATTTTTTAGGTGGATTATACAGGTTGTTACTTAAAACATTTTAAAAATACATTATATTAATACCATTAGGTATGTTTCTGATTTTTGCAAAGATAAGCAAAAAAAAGTTGCTTATAGACGTTTGTTCAAACATAAAAAAGTCATTAGGTAAAAATCAACTTTTATTTTACGAATTGCCTCGAAAATAATGGATTTTGTTATGATTTGACACTCGAATTTTGAAATTTAATGTAACATTTTTGTAATTTTTTTTAAATGATCCGGTTTTATTTATTGCATTTTATCACAACAACCCTAATTCAATTGTTTTTGCTTTGTCAACTTAAATCCTTTTTACTAACTTTGCATCATGATTCTGCCTTGAAAATCATAAATCAGAGATTTTGGGTCTTCCTATATATTATAATGTGTAATGTAAAGGCGATAGTGTTCATGCAGAATGTAAATGCTCTATAACAACTTTTATCATGAGAGTACTTATTGTAAATACATCTGAGGCTACGGGGGGTGCGGCTATTGCCGCAAACCGACTGATGGAGGCTCTCAAGGCCAATGGGGTGAAAGCCACGATGATGGTGCGCGACAAGCAGACATCGCAAATCACAGTTGCATCCACTGGCTCGAAATGGCTGATGGCGCTACGTTTCATCTGGGAACGTCTGCTCATTCTGTTTGCCATGGGGGGAAAGAAGAAGGACATATGGCAGGTCGACCTGGCTAATGTGGGTACCGACATAACCAATACCGACGAATTCAGACAGGCGGATGTAGTGCACTTGCATTGGGTGAATCAGGGATTCCTCTCGCTGAGCGATATCAGAAAAATCATGAAATCGGGGAAACGGGTGGTTGTGACAATGCACGACATGTGGTATTTCACCGGCATTTGCCATTATGCAGGGAGCTGTTCGAAATTCGAAACTGAATGTAGCGATTGCCCTATGCTCAAGCGAAAGCTGTTGGGACGCGACATCGCTGCAAATGCCTTCAAGAAGAAAAAGGCCATCTATGACCAGTCACGAATCACCTTCGTGGGTTGCAGCCATTGGATGCAGCAGATGGCGGAGAAAGCGGCGCTCACTCGCAAACACGACGTGGTGTGCATACACAACGCGATAAACACAAAGCATTTCGAACCGAAAGACAAAATGCAGGAGAGGAAACGGATGGGGCTTCCGGCTGACAAAAAACTCATCCTCTTCGGCTCGCAGAAAATCACCGACGAACGTAAGGGGTTCAGCTATCTTGTAAAGGCATGCGAACACCTTAAGGCAGAGAATCCACAACTTGCATCCGACATCACGGTGGTTGTGGTAGGCGCTAATTCTGAAGAGTTGAGGCAGCAGGTGCCGTTCGACTTGGTGGCTGTGGATTATATCACCGACGAGCGTGAGATGGTAAGCCTCTATAATGCTGTGGACTTATATGTCACTCCTTCGCTTCAGGACAACTTGCCTAACACCATTATGGAGGCTATGGCATGTGCCGTGCCGTGTGTGGGATTCAATATCGGTGGCATCCCGGAAATGATTGAGCATAAGCAGACCGGCTATGTGGCAAAATACAAGGACGCAGCCGACTTCGCCGAGGGCATCGCCTGGGTGCTGCAACCCGAAAATTACGCTCGTTTGGCAAGTGAGTCGCGCGAAAAAGTGCTGCGTGAGTATTCTCAGGGACATATCGCAAGGCTCTACACCAATGTGTATGAGAAGCGTGAATTGAAATAACCCTTACCATGATTAACATATCCATCATAACTGTCACCTATAATGCCGGGACGACCCTGAAACGGACGCTCGACAGCATCGTTGCGCAAAATGCCCGGAATTTCGAACATGTAATCGTCGACGGACAGTCGGCTGACAACACGCTCGAAATCATACACCAATACATGTCGGAAAATCCCGACATAAGCGTCAAGTTGGTGTCAGAACCCGATAAGGGCTTGTATGATGCCATGAATAAGGGCTTGCGGATGGCGGAAGGACAATTTGTCTGCTTCATGAATGCAGGCGACAAACTGCATGAAGAGAATGTGTTGTCGGAAATCGGCGCCTTAATCGCGAATGCTGGAAACGGGAGCGGCATCCCGGGAGTGATTTATGGTGAGACCGATATAGTTGACGCATCAGGCCGGTTCATTGCCCATCGCCGGCTCAAAACTCCCGACCGGCTGTCATGGAAGTCATTCAAGATGGGAATGATGGTGTGTCATCAGTCGTTTTATGCAAATAGGGAGATAACGCCCGAATACAATCTCGATTATCGTTTTTCCGCCGACTTCGACTGGTGTGTGAGAGTGATGAAGGATGCCGACCGAAAAGGTCTGCCGCTGGTCAACACCCACATGATTCTCACCGACTACTTGGATGAGGGCATGACCACGAAGAACCACAAGCAGTCGCTTAAAGAACGGTTCGATATAATGTCTGTGCATTACGGACTGATTCCCACCGTCTGCCGTCATGTCTGGTTCTTTATAAGAAATATCTTTTCAAAACATACAAATTAACGGAGTCGTATCATGGTAGAAATTAAGGATACCCTTGTGTCGTTCGACATCTTCACCGAATGCTTTTGCTGTGACTTGCAGAAATGCCACGGAGCATGCTGTGTGGAGGGTGATGCAGGCGCTCCTCTCGACATCGACGAGATAGCCGCAATGGAAGAAGCGGCAGAGACGCTTGAAGACGAACTGACCGACGAGGCAAAGGAGGTGATAAATGACGAGGGGGTGGCTTATATCGATCCAGAAGGCCAGATGGTCGCTAACATCGTGAACGACAAGGACTGTGTGTTTGCAGCCGACGACGGCAACGGATGCACGATATGCACTATCGACCGGGCATATCGTGAAGGACGCATAAAAATACAGAAACCGCTGTCATGCGAACTCTATCCCATACGTCTGGGCAAAGTGGGCGGAATGACAGCGGTGAATTTCCATAAGTGGGACATCTGCAAGGATGCTTGCAATTTGGGAAGCCAACTGAAGATGCCGACTTTCCGCTTTTTGAAGAAGCCGCTTATAAGGGCTTTCGGACAGGAATGGTGGGATGAATGCGAGTTGGTGTATTCCGAATTGAAGAAACAGGGCTACATTTAACCGTCACTCTTGTAGCCCTGTCGCCGTAGCTTGCCTCTTAATATCCGAATATCTCTTCCAGACTCAGCACGTGCACCTTGCCTAAGGACTTGAGCTTGTCCATGTCAAGGTCGTCGATTTTTCCCAAGATGATATACTTGTATTTCCTGCCTGCCACATTCTCCTTGGCGAATTGTGAAAGGTCGGACAGACGCATGCGGCTTATGCCACGGTAGATGTCCTCATTCAAGTCGTGGTCCAGACCCAGCTTCTTGCTCATCTGTATGTAGCTCAGCATATTGAATCCGACATAGCGCTTCGCCTCTATATGCTTCTTGAGATTTTTCTTTGCCAGTTGGAACGCATTCTCCGACATCGGCATATTCTCTATGATTTCCTTGAACACATCTATACAGTCCGACATCTTGTCGTTCTGGCTGACTACCATCGCTGAGAAGGTGTTTGGATCGCTCTTCCATTCCGGTGTTTCGTAAGCGGCACTCGCCGAGTATGCCAGACCACGGCTCTCACGCATCTCCTGGAACACCACAGTGTTCATGCCCCCACCGAAATACTCGTTGAACAACGATATCTGGGCTGCCATGGCCGGGTCGAATATCTGTCCGTTGTTGGAGTACATCGTAAACTGAAGTGCTTTTGAGTCATAGTTGGCTATGTAGACCTCGTCTTCTTCCACTGTCTGCGGAACGTAGTGGTTGTCGGCTTTTGCACGGATAGGGTCCTTGGCGGTCTTGTGGATGATGTTCAGGTTGTCGGTGATGTCACGCATGCTGCTCGGCCCATAGTACATCACTATCTGCTTGTATTTCGCAAGGTCCTTCACTTTCTGGATCAAGTCGGCTGGCTTGATGCTTCTGAGTTCCGACTCTGAAGGTATGTTGGTGTAGCTGTTCACCGGACCATATGTGCAGTATGCTGTCAGACGGCTCATGCAGTTTTCTTCGTCCGTCTTGGCTATCTGGCGCGATTTCATCACGTCGTCAACGTAGGTGTCGTAGATGTCCTGGTCTACCTTCACGTTCTTTATCCAGTCTTCAAGCATGCTCATGGCGCGCAACTGGTTGTCGGCAAGTCCGCTGAGAGTGATGTAGGTCTGGTCCTCATACACGCTGAAACGTATGTCGCAAGCCATTTCGTAGAGCTCGCTCTTCAGCTTGTCGATGCTCATGCGTTTGGTGCCCAGATAGTCAAAATATTCGAAAGCATAAGGAAGGAATTTGTCTTCCTTGCTGCCGGTTTCAACGATATATCTTAATGTGAACAGCCCGTTCTTCTCGTTTTGCTTGTACATCAGAGTGTTGCCGTATTTCAGGCGGTAGGTCTTGATGTCTTCCTCAAAGTCCACATATTCCGGAGTGATTGGCACCACGTTGTTGTGGAGGACGGAGTCCACGAACGCAGATTGCAGGTCACGGTTCATCTCAATCGGTGAAATCGCCGGCTTTTCGATTTTCAGCTCATTCGGGTCGTCCCCCTGGTATTTGTACACACATACATAATCGGTGGTCGACATATAGGTGTTGGCGAAAGTGAGAAGGTCGTTCTTGGTCAGATTCTCAAGAAGTTCTATCTTCTTCACTTCGTCAGCCCATTGCCTGTTGCTCACGAACACGTCGGCAAAGAGTAGGGCGTTGCTGCTGTTGTCCTCCATCGCTTTCATCTCGTCCTTTTTCATGTTGTTCACGATGGCAGTGAGAAGCCCTGAGTCGAAATCGCCTTTCAGCATCTTTCCCACTTCTGCCAGCATGAGGTCTTTCACTTCGTCAAGTGTCTGGCCTTCTTTGGGGTAGCCCATCACCATCAGCGTGGTGTAGTCGCTCATGTCATCTACGAATCCGAAGGTGACGAGCGCTTTCTGCTGCAGGTTGATGTTAAGGTCGAACAGTCCCGACTTGTCGTTCTGCAGGATGTTGGATATGATTTTCACATATTCGCTGTTCGATTCCATCTTGCCTGGGAATCGCCATGCCAGTGTAACCATCTCGCTCTCATGGCCGTAGATGGTTTGGCTGTTTATCCCCTTAAGTGGTGGCTCTGTTTCCCATTTCACAGTTGTCATGTCGGGGTTAGGCTCCCAGTCGCCGAAATATTTGTTTATGATGTCCATAGTGTCGTCAAAAGACAGGTTACCGCTCATGCAAATCGCCACATTGCCCGGATGATAGTAGTTCTTGAAATAGTTGATGATATTGGTGATTGACGGGTTTTTCAGGTGCATCGGGTTGCCTATCACGGTCTGGATGCCATATGGATGATGCGGGTAGAGCGCCTTGTTCACGCTTTCGAGCACTTTCCTTATGTCTTGTGTCAGTCCCTTGTTGTATTCTTCGTATACTGCTTCAAGCTCAGTGTGGAAACCTCTGATAACCATGTTCTTGAACCGGTCGCTCTGAACGATGGCCCAGTTCTCCAACTCGTTGGCTGGTATGTTCTCTATGTATACGGTTGCGTCTTCGTTTGTGAAGGCATTCGAACCGGTGGAGCCGATACCTGCCATCAGCTTGTCGTATTCGTTGGCGATGGCGATTTTGGAGGCTGCATATGAAATGGAGTCAATCTGATGGTAGATAGCCTTACGTTCCTGTGGGTCGGTGGTCTGACGATAGGTTTCGTACAGTGCCTCAATCTGGTCGAGCATCGGCTTTTCTGCTTCGTAGTCGGTTGTGCCGAAATGGTTAGTGCCCTTAAACATGATGTGCTCCAGATAATGTGCCAGACCCGTAGTCTCGGCCGGGTCGTTCTTACCTCCGGTCCTCACTGCTATGGCGGTTTGGATGCGTGGCTGGTCGTTGTTGATCATCAGGTAGACTTTCAAGCCGTTGTCCAGCGTGTAGATACGTGCATGACGAGGGTCGTCGTTCACGACCTGGAATTGATAGCGGTCGGACGACTCTTCTTCCTGGGCGCTGATATTAAGCGTGAATAAGCACAGCAGCAGAAATAGGATGCTATGCCATTTGTTCATGATTGTATTCATGCGTGTTGAATGATTTTATCTGATATTAATGATGATGTATTTATTGTTCCGATTCTGTGTTTAGAGCTTTGATATGAAGTCGCGGAAGAAGTCTTCCGACACGTCGCCCAGCTGGTATTCTTTTTCGGCGTCGGCTTCAATCAGGCGCATCCAGAGATGGCGGGATTTTTCGGCTTTCTGTAGCCATTCGTCGGTGTTGACGAAGAGGCTCTTGCTTTCCGACTGCATGATGCTGCGTGCATAACTGGCTTCGTTTTCCTTATAGTCGTCGTTGATTTGGTTGAGCACCAGCAGGAGGTCGCGGGTGGAACTGATTTCACCCGACTCAGTGTCCTTCACCAGACGCTCGATTTCCTTCTCAGGCACAATCATGCCCGAGAGGTCCATCCAGCGGTCGCTGCCCACCTCATTGGCCTCGTTGTCGTCGTGGGTGCGCTGCATCACCTCATAGGCGAACAGACCGATTACCATGTCATAGTATTCGATGCCTCGCACGGCTGACGAACGGCGTATCGTGCAGTTGTTGTATTCCAGGAATTCGCCCTGACTCCCTTCCAGCAGTTTCGTCAGCAACTTCTTGCCGTTTATCACCTGCTGTACGATGAATGGATTCGGGAATGCGAAGTTTATGATGTCCTTACGGTTGTCTTTAGCCCTCTTGTCGCGTTTTGGCCATTTGTTGATGTCGCGCCATGTGCCTACTGTGCGGATGTTCACACCTGGCACCACGATAGTCTTGTTCTCTTTGCCAATGACATACGAGAATGGGAGTGCTGACAAGTCGGGATGGCTCTCTATCTTGCCCATCACCATAGTGAACGAAGCGAAGTGTGCGGGCCATATGATGTGGGCGCCACTCGCCGTCTTGCTGCCACGGTCGAGAGTGCCGTAATGAATAGGTCCCATCTTGTAGGCGTGGTTGCTCTGGTTGGTCGACGAACCGGCGTTGTAGAACGAGAAGTTGCCGGCAATGAGCAGGCTCCCCTTATGATGCGAGCAGGAGAAAGGGCCGAGGAATGCGGCACAGGCTTCACCGTTGTCGAGATAGCTGTTGGAGAACATCACGCTGCTCTCACTTGAATAGCCCTTGCCTACATGAACCGACTCGCCCACGAACGTGTTTTCAAGTTTGGCTCCGGTTGTGACGGTAGAACCGAATGAGGCAATGCAGTTTTCCATTATCACGTCGGGACCTATCAGCGTAGGCGACGACTGGCTACTCAAAATCGTGCATTCGCATATGCTGCTCGAACCCTGGATTTCGGCGTAGTCGCCCACCAGTACGTTCACCATCTCACCCACACCGCATATGCGGCAGCCACTGCCTATGACGCCACTTTCGGGCAGAGAGCGGTTCTTTTGCTCGCGAAGTATCATGTCGAACACGGCTTTGTGTTCCATCATCAGTTGGGCGCTCTGAGCGGTCAGCTTGTCGTAGAGCACGATGTTGCCGTCGCCGGCCTCGTTCAGAACCGACAACACGGTGCCGTTGGCATAGGTCGGTATGCCACGGGTGCTCATAGTGCCTATGTTGCTGAGCAGCACATTGCTGCGAATCTCATAGTTGGAAATGTAGCCGGCCACGTTGGTTATCAGGCAGTTGTCGCCTATACTCACGTCTTTCAACACTGCGTTGTGAATGCCGCAACGCATGAAGAAGCCTTCTTCCACTTCTATCTTGCCTTTCATGCCTCCCAATTCCACTTTTCCGTAGAATCGCACGTTATATATGTTGGTAGGACGGAATTCATCGCTCGTGATGTTTATCTTCGACCAGTCGTCAGCAAGGCATCCCTGATCCTCCAGGAGGAATATCTCTTTTTCTGTCAGTTTTCTCATTGTTATGTTTTTTATGTCATGTTATTCTTCGTAGGTGTCATAAAGAAAATCGTTATATGGATATTTCTGCACATGCAGTTCTTTCACCTTTTTATATAGCAACGTCTTGAACTCCGGAATGTTGCGTTTCTTGGTGGCGGAGATGAAGAAGCAGTCGTCGCCCATTTTTGCCATCCATGTCGCCATGAGTTCGTCGAGTGTGATGTTCTCCTTCTGTTTTGGCGTGAGGTCGTCTTCGTCTTTTTCCACCCATGTGTAGGAGTCGATTTTGTTGAAGAGAATTATCGTCGGTTTGTCGGCTGCGCCGAGGTCGCCGAGAGTTTTTTCCACCACTTGTATCTGTTCCTCGAAGTCGGGATGGGATATGTCCACCACATGTACGAGCAAGTCTGCCTCTCTCACCTCGTCGAGTGTCGATTTGAATGAATCAACCAGGTCGGTCGGCAGTTTGCGTATGAACCCGACGGTGTCGCTCAGCAGGAACGGCAGGTTTTCTATAACCACCTTCCTCACTGTCGTGTCGAGGGTGGCGAAAAGCTTGTTCTCCGCGAACACGTCGCTTTTCGACAGCAGATTCATGAGCGTGGACTTACCTACATTGGTGTAGCCCACGAGTGCCACACGGATGAGCCGGCCGCGGTTCTTGCGTTGGGTCGACTTCTGTGTGTCGATGTCTGCCAGACGTTGCTTGAGCAGGGCCATGCGGTTGCGTATGATTCGCTGGTCCATCTCCAGCTGGGTCTCACCCGGACCTCGCAATCCCACACTTCCGCCTCGCTGGCGCTCCAAGTGGGTCCACAGACGGGTGAGGCGCGGAAGCATGTATTTGTATTGTGCCAGCTCCACCTGAGTCTTTGCTGCCGCTGTCTGTGCACGCATGGCGAAGATGTCGAGGATAAGCGATGTGCGGTCCAGTATCTTCACCTGAAGCTCTTTCTCTATGTTGCGTATCTGCTTCGCACTGAGCTCGTCGTCGAAAATCACCATGCCTACCGTGTCGGGAAGATGCTGCTCGGCAGGGTCGGTGATGCCCAGTTCCAAGGCGGCATCCAGAGCGGAGTCACGCTCCTCTTCCTTCTGCTTTATATAGGATTTGATCTCATCCAGTTTGCCGCTGCCAACATAGGTCACGCTGCTCGCACCATTCACCTTCTGAGTGAAACGTTTGATCACTTTAGCACCTGCGGTATCTGCAAGAAATTCCAGTTCGTCGAGATATTCCGTTGTCTTTCGCTCATTCTGCTGAGGGGTGATTAGTCCTACAATAACCGCTGTTTCTACTTTACTCTCTGATATTACAAATTCTTTCATCTATTTGTTGTGTGTCTAATTAAAATGCAAATATATATAAAAATAATCAAAAACTAAAAAATAAAAATCAAAATTAGCTGACGGTTTGTTTGTGATGTTTATACCAATACAGTATGATAACTGATTTGGCTTTAACTGAAGGACGAATTGCACTATTGTGCCCTTTAGTTGATGGGCTTTTTCTTAAAAAAGTGAAATAAATTGACATTACTAAATTGTAACTCGTAAATTTATTATAACTTTGCATATTAGACATGAATGTTCATGAGAATCAATAAACAACTCGTCAACTAAAAAACTATAACAAACAACTTGTTTACTTGTAAACTCGTATACTTGTCAACTTATAAAAATATATATCGTGATACACAAATATGATTTTCTCATTATCGGTGCCGGAGTGGCCGGAATGAGTTATGCCCTGAAAGTGGCAAGAGCGAAGAAAGGCAAGATTGCAATGATCTGCAAAACCACCATCGATGAAGCCAACACTGCCAAAGCACAGGGAGGTATTGCTTCTGTGACAAACTTGCTGGTGGATAATTTTGAGAAGCATATCGAAGACACGATGATTGCCGGCGACTATATAAGCGATCCGCTGGCGGTGGAGCAGGTGGTGAGAAACGCTCCGGAACAGATTCGCGAACTGGTGAACTGGGGCGTGAACTTCGACAAGAACGAGAATGGGGATTTCGACCTCCACCGTGAAGGCGGACACTCAGAATTCCGAATCCTCCACCATGCCGACGACACAGGAGCGGAAATTCAGCGCGGACTCATTGAAGCGGTTCGGCGCAATCCCGATATCGATGTGTTCGAAAACCATTTCGCAGTGGAAATCATCACACAGCACCATCTGGGAATCCGTGTGACACGCCGCACACCCGATATCGAATGCTTCGGTGCCTATGTGCTCAATCCCGACACCGGCAAGGTGGACACCTATCTTTCCAAGGTGACACTTATGGCCACTGGCGGCACAGGAGCCATCTATGCCACTACCTCCAACCCGAATATCGCAACCGGCGACGGAATCGCAATGGTACACCGTGCGAAAGGGAAGGTGCAGGACATGGAGTTCGTGCAGTTCCACCCAACGGTGCTCTACAACCCGAAGGAAACCCACCCGGCATATCTCATCACAGAGGCTATGCGAGGATATGGAGGCATTCTCCGACTGCCTAACGGTGAGGAGTTCATGCAGAAATACGACGAGCGCTTGAGTCTTGCACCGCGCGACATCGTGGCACGTGCAATCGACAACGAGATGAAGATACATGCTCTCGACCACGTCTGTCTTGATGTGACGCATAAAGATCCGGAAGAAACCAAGCACCATTTCCCTAATATATATGCCAAGTGCCTGTCAATCGGAATCGACATAACGAAGGAATATATTCCTGTGGCTCCGTCAGCACATTATATGTGCGGTGGCATAAAAGTGGATCTCGACGGATTGTCAAGCATACGCAGGCTATATGCGGTGGGCGAATGCTCTTGTACCGGACTGCACGGAGGCAACCGACTGGCGTCAAACTCGCTCATCGAGGCTGTGGTGTATGCCGATGCGGCTGCTAAGCATTCACTGTCGGTAATCGATAGCTACGATTTCAATGAGAATGTGCCGGAATGGAACGACGAGGGCACACTCACCAACGAGGAGAAGGTGCTCATTGCACAAGACGTGAAGGAAGTGGGACAAATCATGTCGACATATGTGGGAATCGTGCGCTCCGACTTGCGACTCCACCGTGCATGGGAACGCCTCGACTTGCTGTATGAAGAAACCGAGCACTTGTTCAAGCGTGTGAAACCAACCAAGGACATATGCGAACTCAGAAACATGATTAACGTGGGATACCTCATCACACGTCATGCACTCGAACGTAAGGAAAGCCGCGGACTCCACTACACTGTGGACTATCCGAAACACGCACTCGACCAGAAGAAAAATGTGAACCCATTTAAGACAAATTTCTGATTTTCAGTTGGTAAGAAAACGGATAGACGATTTGAAAGGTAAACGGGTTTTTCGTAGTCAAATAATAATTCATTATTATATAATTAAAAACGTTCATTATGAAGAAATTCTTTTTGACGGCAATTGCCATGGTCATCGCCCTGTGTGCCAATGCACAAATGGAGATGCCACAACTGCCGATTGACCCGAATGTGAGAGTAGGACAACTCGACAACGGGCTTACTTACTACATCCGCCATAACGAATGGCCGGAGCAGCGTGCTGATTTCTATATCGCACAGAAGGTGGGTTCAATGCAGGAAGAAGACAGCCAGAGAGGTTTGGCACACTTCCTCGAACACATGTGTTTCAATGGAACTACACATTTCCCTGGTAACAAGCTGAAAACCTATCTTGAAAGCATTGGTGTGAAATTCGGTGAGAATCTGAATGCTTATACCAGTTTTGATGAAACGGTTTACAACATTAATAACGTGAAAACCACGAGCCTCGGATCTTTGGACTCCTGTCTGCTTATTCTTCACGACTGGAGCCATGACCTGCTGCTCGAAGGCGATGAAATCGAAAAGGAACGTGGTGTGATCAATGAGGAATGGCGTATGCGTCGCTCTGCCATACAGCGTATGTATGAAGCGGCCCTGCCTGAAATCTATCCTGGCTCGAAATATGCCGACCGTATGCCTATAGGCACTATGGATATTGTGATGAACTTCCCTCATTCCGATTTGAGAAACTACTACAAGAAATGGTATCGTCCTGACCTTCAGGCTATCATCGTGGTGGGTGATTTCGATGTGGACCGTATGGAATCGAAGATAAAGGAGATATTCGCCGATATAGAGGCTCCGGCTCCTGATGCGGCAGAGAGAGTCTATTTCGATGTGCCTGACAATGCAGAACCGCTTGTGTCGATTCAGCAGGACAAGGAAATGACGATGTCGTATATCATGCTTATGATGAAGCATGAGGCTATGGACCGTCAGACTAAGGGCTCGTTGGCAAAGCTGATTAATGATTACGCAAATTCTGCTGTTTCGCAGATGTTTGACGCTAGAATACAGGAAATCATGCAACAGCCGAATTCTCCGTTCCTTCAGGCCGACATGAGCGACGGAGAGTTCTTCGTGGCTAAGACGAAGGACGCATTGACCGGCTCGGTGGCTTTCAAGGAAAACGGACAGGATGAAGCTCTCGAGGCACTCTATCGTGAGATGCTGCGTGTCACTCGTTTCGGATTTACCGAATCTGAATATGAGCGTTTCCAGCAGGAATATCTTTCTAAACTTGAAGACAGATATGCAAAGAAAGACAAGGTGCAATCCACTGTTTATGTAAACCAGTGTGTACGTCATTTCCTCGATGGCGATGCTATGCCGGGAATTGAAACTGAATATCAGATAATGAAAATGATGGTACCGCAGTTGCCGCTTGAACTGATTAATGAAGCGCTGAAAGAGTCGGTTTCTGAAAACGATTCCAATCTGGTGGTTGTTATGTTCGCACCTGAGAAAGAGGGAATTGTGCTGCCGTCAAAGGGTGAACTGCTGTCTGTGCTGAAGAAAGTGCAGGCTGAGGACATACAGCCATATGTTGAGGAAGTGAGCAACGACCCGCTTATCACCGAAGAACTCAAAGGCTCAAAGGTGAAAAGCATTAAGGACGGTCCGTTCGACAGTAAGGTGATAACACTGAAAAACGGTGTGCGGATTAATGTGAAAAAGACCGACTTCACTCCAAACAGCATTTCTATGCGTGCACAGAGCTGGGGTGGTACTGCTTACTATTCCGATGAGGATTACAGAAATGTAAGCTCGATCGACGAATTGACTCTCGGAGGATACGGAACATTCTCTGCAACCAACTTGAAAAAGCGCCTTGCTGGCGTTCAGGCAAGCGTAAGTCCGGTTATTGGAGAGAGAATAGAAGGCTTGAGCGGAAGATGTGTGGTTAAAGATCTCGAAACATTGCTTCAGCTCACTTATCTTAACTTCACTTCGCTCAGAAGAGACGATGAAGCATTCGTTTCTTTCACAGAACGTTCGCGTCAGGAACTTCAAAACGCTGACCTCGCTCCTACGGCTGCTCTTCAGGATTCCGTAATCAGCGTGATTTATAACAACAACCCTCGTGCACTGAGAATGAAGGCGGCTGACATAGACCAGCTCGACTACGACAAGATGATCAAGTTCTACAACGAACGATTTGCTGACGCCGACGACTTCCAGTTCTTCTTCGTGGGCGACATCGATATCGATGCGGCTATTCCGTTGTTCGAAAAATATCTCGGTTCGCTTCCTGTGAAGAGTGGCTCAGAAAAAATCAAGCCGTCAACGCTCAAAATGCGTAAAGGCGAGATGACCAACATATTCGAGAAAGAGCTGCAAACTCCTAACGCCATCGTGCTCTTCGTTTATCACGCACCTATGAAGACTACTCTTGAGAACGACTTGAAGGTCGACATGTTGCAGCAGCTTATGAGCATGCTTTATATTGAGAGTGTACGTGAAGATGAAGGCGGCGCTTATGGCGTGCCTGTACAGGGCTCACTCTCCGACTATCCGGAAGAGATTGCGCAAATCATAATCCAGTTGCCTACAGCTCCTGAGAAGAGAACGAAAATGACTGAAATCGTGTATAAGGGCATTGAAGACATGTGCGCAGAAGGTCCGAGCGAAGAGAATCTGAAAAAGGTGAAGGAATATATGCACCGTAAGCATGCAGAAGACCTAAAGAACAACGGCTTCTGGATGAGTGCTCTCGTTAATAAGGCTACTCTCAACCGCAACTTCGTAGACGGATACGACAAGGCTGTCGATGCGATTACTGTCGACGCCATCAAGGAAGTGGCTAACAAAATCTTCAAGAGCGGCAACCGACTCGAAGTGGGTATGACCAGCTCGATGAATTAATCCAACCGACTCCTAAGGGGTAAAAATCAACCCCTTTTAACACTCGAATAATTATATTTTCAAAAAAAAATGCAGATTCTTACCTTATTATATAGGTTTGAATCTGCTTTTTTCTTAAATTTGCGCCCGATTTCCATTTTTCTGCTTAAAGAATTGAATGTAATATGTGAATTGCAGATGATGGATTTTATCAGAAGGATAAACAAAAAATAATATATAAATGTCAAAAAATCTTGTTATTGTTGAGTCTCCGGCTAAAGCCAAGACATTGCAGCAGTTCTTGGGAAAAGAGTATGAAGTGATGTCGAGCTACGGACATATCCGCGACCTGAAGAAAAAGACGTTCAGTGTTAATCTTGACGATTTCACTCCTCAATATGAAATACCAGAAGACAAGACGGCTCTTGTGGAGAGTCTGAAAAAGGCAGCCAGGAAGGCTGAATCGGTATGGCTGGCTTCCGATGAAGACCGTGAAGGAGAGGCCATAGCATGGCACTTGGCATATGTGCTCGGACTTGATGTGGAGAAGACAAAGCGCATAGTCTTCCATGAAATCACCAAGAACGCGATTCTGCAGGCTGTGAAGACGCCGCGACATATCAACCTCAATCTCGTCAATGCACAGCAGGCGAGGAGAGTGCTCGACCGTATCGTGGGATTCACCCTCTCACCGGTGCTGTGGAAAAAGCTCAAACCATCCCTTTCTGCAGGCAGAGTGCAGTCCGTGGCGGTAAGACTCATTGTGGAACGTGAGCGTGAAATACAGAATTTCCATCCGGAGTCCAGTTTCAAGGTAACAGCCGAATTTGTCCGCTCCGATGTCAAGGGAAATGGCGAGACTATGCTGAAAGCAGAGTGCGAACACCGATTCCCTACCGAAGAGGAGGCAACACGATTCCTCAATGCCTGCATCGGCAGACAATTCGTGATTTCCGACATCTCCAAAAAACCGATGAAGAAGAATCCGGCTCCTCCTTTCACTACATCCACACTACAGCAGGAGGCGGCAAGAAAACTGGGATTCTCTGTCGCGCAGACCATGTCGGTGGCACAGCATCTCTACGAATCGGGACTCATCACCTACATGCGTACCGACTCAGTGAACCTTTCCTCTTTGTGTATCAACGCATCTAAGAAAGTGATAGTTGAAAAACTTGGCCAGAAATATTCCAAGGTGAGAAACTACACCACCAAGTCGAAAGGAGCTCAAGAGGCGCACGAGGCTATTCGTCCTACATACATGGACAACCGCGAAATCAAGGGCACAAGCAACGAGAAACGCCTCTACGACCTCATTTGGAAACGTGCCATAGCATCGCAGATGGCTGATGCCGAAATCGAGAAGACCACAGTCAGAATCCATATGGAGAATGACGGCAAGGCAATGGCAGCTGCAGAATCCTATGATTTCATCGCAAACGGCGAGGTGGTGCTCTTCGATGGATTCCTTCGTGTTTATTCCGAATCGTTTGATGATGAAATGGAGACCGAAGAAACTAATGACAATTCCATCGACGCATCGCTGAAAGCCGGACAGACATTGAAGTATAACGAAATCAACGCAACACAACACTACACCCAGGGACCGCTGAGATATACAGAGGCGTCACTCGTGAAGAAGATGGAAGATCTCGGAATCGGACGACCTTCAACCTACGCACCTACCATCTCCACTATCCAACAGCGTGAGTATGTTGAGAAAGGCAATAAGAAGGGAACGAGCAGACCATACAGCATCGTGACCCTGTCGGAAGACGGCAAGATAAAGAAAAGCCAGAAGAAGGAAATTGTAGGAAACGAAAAAGGCAAACTGCTGCCTACCGACATCGGTACCGTGGTGAACGATTTCCTCGTGGATTATTTCCCTGATGTGGTTGACTATAACTTTACTGCAAACGTGGAGAAGGAATTCGACGAGATAGCAGACGGAAAAGAAAACTGGCAGAGCATGATGAAGGAATTCTATGATGAACTCAAGCCGGAAATCGACCGCGTGATGAACATCCAGCTCGAGCATAAGGTGGGCGAGCGCACACTTGGCACCGACCCGAAAAGCGGCAAGGAAGTAAGCGTGAAAATCGGACGGTTCGGACCAATCGTACAAATCGGCTCTGCCGGCGACAAGGATAAACCGCGATTCGCACAACTCAACAAGGGGCAGAGCATACAGACCATCACTCTCCAAGAAGCGCTCGACCTCTTCAAATTGCCAAGAGAAGTGGGCGAACTCGATGGCGACATCATCACTGCCGGTACCGGACGCTACGGACCATTCGTGGTTTACCGTAAGAAATACGTATCAATACCTGCCGGTAAGGATCCTCTGACCATCACCCTCGACGAAGCTGTGGAACTTATCAAGGCAAAACAGCAGCAGGAGGCGTCCAACCACATCAAGAAGTTCGAAGAGAACGAAAATCTTGAAATCAAGGATGGCCGATACGGACCTTACATAGCATACAACGGAAAGAATTATAAACTTCCGAAATCTGTGAAGGATCCTGCCGCTCTCTCGCTTGAGGAATGCATGGCAATAGTGGAAAAGGAGTCTGCAAAGCCGAAGAAAAGCCGTAAATAACGGCGGCTGGGGCTTACGGATTCTGATCGGAACTCAGCCTCAACAGGCTATGTCCTGTAAATTGTTAAACTACAGCGGGGAATACAATGGATAGTGAATCGGAAAAACGCTCAAAGATGCAAAGAGTTATATTGATAGGATATATGGGCGCCGGCAAGACTACAATCGGCCGGAGGCTTGCAAAAGCGATGGGACTGACTTTCTATGACCTCGACTGGTATATTGAAGCAAGGTTCAGAATGAAAATCCCTCAGATATTCGAAGAGAGAGGAGAGGCGGGATTCCGCGACTTGGAAAAACGGATGCTGCATGAACTGGCTGAAATGGAGAATGTGGTGATTGCATGCGGGGGAGGTACCCCTTGCTTTGACGACAATATGGAATACATGAATTCCATGGGCGACACAGTATTCCTGAATGCCGACATCGATGCCATAAAGGGACATCTAAATATGGGAAAGTCCGTACGCCCGCTCATACAAGGCAAAAGCCCGGAAGAGCTGGACTGCTTTATTCGTGAGTCGCTGAAGGAACGTATGCCCTTTTACTCTAAGGCAAAGCACGTGGTGAACATTAAACTTATTACTACCAAGCAGCAGATTGATGATTATGTCAGCCTCATTGCTGACATGCTGGAATAAATAGAAAGTGTGTTCATATAAAAGGGAGGCTAAAGCGTTAGGCTTCGGAAAGTTTTAAAGAACCCTTCCTGAGAACGAATAACTTATTTTAGAACAACCCTTAATAACATAGAATCACCTGAATTATGCGGAAATGGAAAATTGAGGATGCTAACGAACTGTACAGCATCGAAGGTTGGGGAGTGAACTACTTCCACATCAACGAGAAAGGCCATGTAGTGGCAACACCATTGAAGAATGGAATTGAGGTCGACTTAAAGGACGTGGTCGATGAATTATCCTTGAGAGATATTTCCGCTCCAGTGCTCGTGAGGTTTCCGGATATCATCGACAACCGTATTGAAAAAACTGCTAAATGCTTCAGCAATGCAGCGAAGGAATCTTACGGAGTTGGTCAGAGAGAATAAAATCAATGAAAAAGACATTGATATTGCAGTTAGCAAAATACTGAAATTGAAGTTTGAACTTGGACTTTTTGAAAATCCATTTTCTGACATATCAACTGCAAGGATTATCAGTAAGAAGCCTGAAAGCCGACAATTGGCTCTTCGTGCAGCGGAAGAAAGTATTGTGTTGCTTAAAAACAATGGGAACATTCTTCCTTTGAATCCTGATTCATTATACAATAAGTTGGATGATAATCTTAAAATTGCCGTTATCGGACCTCATGCCGATAACGCAAGGCTTGGAGAATATTCTGGAGTTCCTATTCATAAAGTCAGCATACTTGAAGGTATGAAACATCGATTCGGGGAAGATAATATACTTTATGCTGAAGGAACCAGATTAACAAATAATCATACTGACGACTCCAGACAAACATGGTTTGCGCCTATCTTGGCGGAAACCTTTCCTAAACCGGAAGAAAACTTTCAGCGAATACGAGAGGCGGTGGAAATTGCTAAGCAGGCAAATATTATTGTACTTGTACTGGGAGAAAACGAAATGTTGGCAAGAGAAGCCTTTGTACCTGTTTCTACTGGTGACAACTGCACTCTCGAACTGGTTGGACAGCAAAATGAATTGTTTAAGGCCATGGAGGAACTTGACAAGCCTATCATTGTCTGTCTGATGCATGGAAGGCCTCTTAGCATTGTGCATCTGGCTGAAAGGGCTGATGCTATTATCGATATCTGGTATGCAGGTGAGGAAACAGGGAATGCAGTGGCGGAAGTAATTGCTGGAGATGTAAATCCTTCTGGAAAACTCACTATGACTTACCCTAAGTCGGTTGGACAACTGCCGGTTTGGTACAATCGAAAGCCTACATCAGCACGCAACTATGTTAGCGACACATTCGGGTGGATATGGCCCTTTGGACATGGAATGAGTTATACACAATTCGAGTATTCGGATGCACTTATGTCTGATAATGAAATGTCTGATAATGACAGCATATCAATCTCTTTTACACTAACCAACACTGGAACACGAGATGGAAGTGAAGTCGTGCAACTCTACTTACGTGATGAAGTGGCATCCATTACGCGGCCAATCAAGGAATTGAAGGATTTTCAAAAGGTTTTCCTAAATGCTGGAGAATCTAAACGGGTCACTTTTATAATTGACAGGTCTAAATTGGAATTCTGGAATATTGACAATCACTATGACGTTGAACCTGGAGAATTCACATTGATGATTGGAGCTTCGAGCGAGGATATACGAATACAGAAAACCATAAAATATTTATAAATATGAAGATAAACTTGTTTTTAATGATTTTCTTGTTTCACACAACAGCACTGCTGGCACAGAATCCTGTCATACAGACATGGTATACACCCGACCCTGCACCATATGTACACGGTGATACTGTTTATCTCTTTGTTGATCATGATGAAGCTGGTGCACAGGGATATACGATGAGAGACTGGCAACTTTATAGTACTACTGACATGGTAAACTGGACATATCGTGGGACACCCCTCACACCGGCTGCATTCTCATGGGCAAGACAAGACAATGACTGTTGGGCATCACAGGCCGTTGAACGAAATGGTAAATGGTATTGGTATGTGGCTGTTGGTGACAAAGAACGACATATGCACAGCATTGGCGTTGCAATGGCTGACAGACCGGAAGGACCTTATTATGATCCTTTGAACAAACCTCTTATCCCGGGAGAACATGGCTATATAGATCCAAGTATATTTGTCGATGATGATAAACAGGCATATCTTTGTTGGGGAAATAGCGGACTTTGGTTTGCACGTCTGAATGAAGATATGATTTCGTTGAGAGATTCTGTGGTATGTATTGATGTGGAGGATACACTGGCTTTCGGACCTCATGTACTCAAACATGACCATGTACGGAATGTGAATCGTGTGTTCACTCGCTTTGAGGAAGCACCGTGGCTATATAAGTATAATGGGAAATACTATTTGGAATATGCTGCCGGTGGGGCGCCTGAACATTGGGCATACTCTGTCAGCGACAATCCTATGGGGCCTTGGAAATATCAAGGACGTATAATGGACGAGGCTGAGAACAGTTTTACAATACATGGAGGAAGCATTAGATTCAAAGGACGTAATTTTATGTTCTATCACAATGGAAATCTTACTGGGGGAAGCAGTTTCACTCGTTCAACTTGTGTGGAAGAATTTAACTACAATCTTGACGGAACCATTCCTTTTATTGCTTTCACAAGTGAAGGCGTTATTAATCCGGTATGTCATCTCAATCCATTCAAACGAATTGAAGCTGAAACTATGGCTGATAGCCGTGGGCTGACTACCGACCGCACTGCTGGCACGGAACACTATCTGACTGACATTGATCAAGGTGACTGGATGCTTGTGCGTTGTTTGAAATTCCAACGTAAACCACATATTTTTGAAGCTGTATTAAGAGCTCGTTCTGAGTGTGAAATAACTATTAATGCCGATAGACCGGATGGACCTGAAGTTGCTCGACTCGTTATTCATCCAACACATGAACAGTGGCATAAGTTTTCAACAAAAGCAACACTGACAAAGGGAATTCACAATCTGTTTTTCCACTTTAAAGCTATCCCAAGTGAAAAAACATCATATATGATGGATTTCGACTGGTGGCAGTTTAAATGACAGATATGTATTATGAGAACAATATTAATAAACTTTTGCTTGTGGATTTGCTGCATGACATACATCAATGTCAATGCTATGAAGTGCCAAAACATTGATTTTTCTAAGGTGACAATTACTGATTCGTTTTGGAAACCCCGTCTTCAGCGAAATGCTGATGTGACATTGCCGGTTTGTATTGATCAAATTCAGAACCAAACTGGAAGAATTCGGAATTTCCGTAATGCCGCTAACGGTTCTGGAGAACATTCTGGTATATATTTCGACGATTCTGATGTCTACAAGGCTATGGAAGGGATGGCTTATACACTTGTCAATAATCCTAATCCAAAAATTGAACGGATACTGGATGAATGGACCGAACTTATTGAAGGAGCACAACAAAAAGACGGATATATCAACACATTCTATACTCTGACCAATCCGGATGGAAGATGGACAGACATGGACAGACATGAAATGTATTGTATCGGGCATCTCATCGAAGCGGGAGTAGCGTATTATAAATCAACGGGAAAACGCCCTCTGCTTGATGTCTGCATACGAGTGGCCGACCATATGTGCAACACATTCGGACCGGGTAAACGCAATTGGGTGCCTGGACACGAGGAAGTGGAACTGGCCTTGTGCAAACTCTATGAAGTGACTGGTAAGAAGGAATATCTCGATTTTGCGTATTGGCTACTGGAGGAACGTGGACATGGAAGGGCATATCATATCAACTCCGATTGGGGAAACATCCCTTGGGATAAAACCTATCATCAGGATGTAGTGCCCGTCAGCCAACTCAGAAATGCGGAGGGACATGCAGTAAGATTGATGTATCTTTTGTGTGGGATGTCGGATGTTAGTTCTCTTTATCAAAATAATGATACTCTCTATCGACAGACTCTCAACGAATTATGGGAGGATATCACTCAACGAAATATGTACATAACCGGAGGTGTCGGTTCGTCTGCTCATAACGAGGGATTCACTGCTGACTATGATTTGCCTAACGAAACAGCATATTGTGAAACTTGTGCGTCGATTGGACTCGTCTTGTGGGCTCAGAGAATGAACTCGCTCACGGGAAAAGCCGCTTATGTCGATGTGATGGAGCGCACTCTCTACAATGCTCTGCTGGCGGGAATCAATCTTAAAGGCGACAGGTTTTTCTATGTGAACCCTCTTTACAGCAATGGAAACCATCATAGACAGCCTTGGTATGGATGTGCTTGTTGCCCGAGCAACGTATCGAGATTTATTCCCTCTTTAGGTGGGTATATTTGGGCTTTGTCTAAAGATGAACTGAAAGTTAATCTCTATATCGGTAACAAACTTGATACTAAAGACTCTCAAGGAAATAGGGTGGACGTTGAGATAAAAACTGAATATCCGTTCAAAGGAGATGTGTGTCTGTTTGTTAATTCTTCTCTACGCCAAAGGACAATCAGCCTGCGTATTCCTGACTGGTGTCAGTCTTATAACTTGAGTATAAACGGAAAAAATGTAAGGAATATAAAATGTAATAATGGTTATCTTAATGTGAAACGCAGGTGGAAAGCGGGAGATGTAATGAAATTGTCGCTCGATATGCCGGTCAGAATCACTGCCGACAATCCTCTTGTCAGAGGTAATGACGGTATGCGGGTCATTCAGCGTGGACCGCTTGTATATTGTGCAGAGCAAATTGATAATGGTGTGGATGTAGATGAAATCCGTCTGTCTGACGCACTGAAAATGAATGCTGACAAACCTATGGATGATCTGGATAATGCATTGGCTATTACTGCTACAACAGAAAACTCTCAGAAAAAAATGGTGTTTATACCATATTATGCATGGGACAACAGACAACCGGGAAAGATGAAGGTTTGGTTCCCTTTTGACAACTGACTTTGTTGTTATTTCGTGATTTCTTAATAAGCGTCGCAACGCAATTAGAGATAATAGAAAATGATTTATAGAAGTACACATAAAAAAACTATACTATGAAAAGATTTCTATTGGCTACGTTGTTTTTGGTTGGATGTAGCACACATTTTATTCTGTATGCACAACAAACATCTACTGATATGACAGGTCTGATCGTTAATAACAGTTTTGAAAAGAACGGTTTGGCGGGATGGGACTTTAGCGGGTTCTGGCCGCAGACCAATACTGCTACTACCAGTCAGGGATGGAGAAAAACAGGTAATGTTTATGCTGAATCATGGGTTGCACTGCCTGGTGCTGTGAGCGACGGATGGATTAAACAGAAAATCGATAATCTTGAGGACGGAATGTATACGGTAAAGGTTCATGCACATGCTGTCATTGAGGGTGATGCTAATGCGAATGTTAATGGCGTTAATTTGAATGTGGGGCAGAAGAGCATAACGGTTACAAAAGGACAGGAATACTCCGCTTGGGCTATTGTACTTAACGGATACATCAAATTCGGAATTACGGTAAATGCCACTAATGCCAATTGGGTGGCTTGTGATAATTTCAGAATCTATAAATCCGACTACTCTGATGAGCAGGTGGCTGAATATGCGAAGTTGATATATGACAAAGCGGTGGATGACACATTAAACACTGTACGTCAAGTTTATTTTAACCACGACCAGATGCATGAAGCCACTCTTTTATATACATCAGCAGGTGACAATACGGCTCAATTGCTGCAATCCGTAAAAGCATTGGAATGTGCGGTCGAACGGTTTGATTCCATAAAAACGGCTTATTTGAAATTGAGAACTGAAGCAAATGATTTCTATACTGAAGTCAACAGAACGGGCTTTGCAGCAACAGATTCCATAAGGATAATTCGATCCAATATCACTCGTTATTATCGACGTGACGAGGACCATTACGATTGGGTGCTACAGGCGTTACAGGCTTTGGAACAGTTTAGAATGGCATACGATTCTTTTAATCATTTGGGAAGAAGCATAAATGCCGCACGTACACAACTGCTTAGAACCGGGTATGAGGGAGCGGATGAATTTAAGGCTGTCATTGATGAGATGGTGAGAAAAAGATTGTTGACATACGATATTGATGAGTTCAAAATCATGGAGGAAAACCTGACAAAAGCGCAACAGGATTATTTGAAGAACAGACCTTCTGAATGGGTTACTTTTATCAATGGGAATATGCTGGAAGAACGTAATGGAACTGTTCAGGCTCATGCACCGGGATTCGTCAGAGTGGGGGACCTGTGGTATATGGTAGGGGAAGACAGAACACGCTCTCCTGATGTGAATCTGTATTCCAGCATCGATCTCGTCCACTGGAATTTTGAGAAAAAGATAATAGAAAATGGAAAAACCAGCACGGCGCTGGGAACTACCAGAATGATAGAACGGCCAAAACTGCTTTATAATCCGAAAACTGAACAGTTTGTCGTTTGGTGTCATTGGGAGCAAGGCGACTATGGAGCCAGCGAAGCGGCTTGCTTCTTTTCTAATGAAGTGAATGGAGAGTATCAGATGGCTTTCGCCGGAAGACCGCTCGGTATTAAGTCACGCGACTGCAATGTATTTGTTGATGATGATGGTACGGCATACTTCATTTCTACTACTGAAGATAACAATCATATTGGGCTTTTTCAATTATCTGATGATTATCTGTCGGTTGTAAGCCACACTCAACTCTTTGCTTGGCAAGGACGTGAAGCGCCTGCTGTCGTCAAAATTGGTAATATCTATTACATGTTTTCTTCGGCTTGCTCTGGATGGGAACCTAACCAATGCAAACTTGCAACCAGCTATAATCTTAAATCGGGATGGAGTGAACTGAGAAATATTGGAAACGATATCGCTTTCGACACTCAGCCTGCTGCAATTCTGACTGTTAAAGGAACGACCTCAACCACTTATCTCTATGTGGGAGATCGATGGCAAGACCCGGGATTGCCGGAATCTAAAACCATTATTTTCCCGATAACATTCAATGGCACACAATGTAATTTCAATTACAGGGAACGCTTCGATATCAATTTCCTGACGGGACAATGGAGAGAAACACCGACTGAAGACCTTTTCCTCAACAAGTCGGGATGGAATATCGTGGACTATAGCAGTGAAGAAACTCAGAGTGAAAATGGAAGAGTTGCCAATTTGATTGACAACAAAAAAGAAACCATTTGGCACACCCATTATACCGGCACTGTCACTTCTCCGCCACACTCTGTGACAATAGATCTTGGTAAAGACGCTGATATAACTGGATTTCTTGCTGTTCCACGAACAGATGCAATCGTTAGTGGCTTGATTCGACAATGTACCGTCAGCGTGAGTGAAGACGGAGAGAAATGGCACTCTGTATATTCCTCTGGATGGCTTCCGTATTACACTGCCATCAATATTGAACAACGAGCTGCAAGATTTATTCGGTTGACAAGCAATGATTCGTTCATTTCGTTGGCAGAACTGGATGTTTTAGGCAAATACAGTGATGCTGATGGAATAGATGAAACCGTTGACAATAATGCTGATAATATAATTAAAACTGAGTATTATACTATTGACGGAAGGCGAATAAACAGCCCTGCCGATAATGGAATTACTATATGTGTGAAACATTATCAACAGGGCAAAACAGAATCTTTTAAAATTATAAGATAAGTCACGGCTCAACGTGTCAGTGTGAAACTGAAACTCTTGCCGGTGTTGTAGTTGTAGAATGTGCCTTTGAAGTATTTGCCGTTGATGGTGCCTGAGAGACTGGCGTTTGGATAGCCGTATTCATCCTGTTCTTCCAGATTAACCGACGAACCGTTTATGCTGCCATATACATCAAGCCATGTACTGTTGTTCAGCCAGTTGTCCTGCCCGTTAAGTTCGCCTCCATTTTGGGTCAAACGTATCTTGAACTTACTGCCTCCTATTTTTCCAGTATATGTGCCGGAGGCGGTGGCATACTTAACAGCTTCGGCTTCGGCACGCGCACGTGCTGCTTCGGCTTCGGCTTGAGCCTGAGCTTCGGCTTGAGCTTCTGCCTGAGCCTGGGCTTCGGCGGCCTGTTGCTGAAGCGCAGCGTTGTTTATGCTGTCCTGGATATGCGCCTGCATCAAGCGCTCGGCCTCTTCGGCATTTTTGTTGCTGCTGCTGATCAGAAAGTAAACTACGAAGGCAAGAAGCATCACTACTACGCCTACAAGTATGCCTACTATCAGACTGGTGTTGCTCTTCTTCACCGGAGGAGCCACAGGCTGCTGATAACCGCCCTGAGGATAGCCCTGGGCATAGCCGCCTTGAGGATATCCGCCTTGGAGATAATCTCCCTGAGCGGGACTTGAATATTGGGTCTCTCCACCACCAAAGGTGGTCGCTTCTTGATCTAATGTGTTTAGGCTCTCTTCCATAGTAATTATTTGATTGTTTTATTATTGTTGGTTCAATCGTTTAACAGTCGTTCCAAATTTGATGCAAAACTTCTATATCGTTTTGCCATCTTTTTTGCTGATGCCTTGAAATAACTAGTCGTCAGAATTTCGAAGTTCATTTCACCACCTTCTTGCCGTTCACAATCATGATTCCGCTGGGCAACTCTTCCGTCAGACGGATGCCCGACAGAGTGTAGATGCCTTGGGGAGTAGATGCTGATGCAATCGAAGGAGTGTTGATGCCGGTCACAAAGTCATCCACCGACGACACGAACCCTATATAACTGATCACGGCAGTTCCGCTTGTGGCTGTCAGTCCGAAGATGGTGCTGCCTTTGCATATGCTCCACAAGTCGCCCTGACAGTTGCCGTCCAGGCCCGTGGTGCTCATGTCCCAGGTTATCACCTTCTTGCCGTCGCTCGTGGCTAAAGTGCGGGTGGGGGCAATCTGGCTTGCTTTGTTCACTCCGTTGAGCCACCACAGATAACTGGCTCCGTCGTTCAGACTCAGTCCGGTTCCGCATACGATGAGGTATTTGTTCTCACCTTTCACGTTGTATTTGCAGTTTGCGAAATCAAGAGTCAGACACACGTTGTTATTGCCGGAAGCACGCACGGTGATGGTGTTCTTGCTGCTGTTATAACTGATATTGCTCTGAGCCACTCTGCCGCTGTCCCCGGTCTTCCATTCGTTTGCCTTGAACTGATATTCGTGGATGTCGTATTTGTCCACCAGGCGAAGGTAATAGAGACCTGGAGCAAGCGCGGTGCCGCCCGGCTCCATCTTGAACACCAGGCTGCTCTTCACATTACCGTTGCTGTCGTACATCTTCTCCACCGGGATCGGGAACTCGATGTTGTAGAAACCGTTGGCATCGGCTTCCACTCCGCTCGACGGCACTTCATAGCCGCTCACGAACAGCTCGCCGTCGAGGTAGATGTTGCATTTGCGCCCTTTGTCGGCAGTGGTGAAGCGGCACATGATAGCGAGGCTGTCTTTCTTCTGCTCGGGATTGCTCAGTGTGTACTGTATGAAGCCGTTGCCGGAGCAGTCGCGGTAGGATTCGTCGCGATACATGCCGTTGCCCGAACTGTTGTAGAGGGCGTCATGACCTGCTTCGCTCTGCTGCTCACCGGGTGCCACGAAGTCAAGCGTGCGGGCTGCCAGTTCGGCGGCTATCAGGTCGGCCTGACCCATGTCGCTGTTGAGGAATGCCTCTTCCGTCTGCTGATACCAGTAGCATTGGTAGCGGGCATGGTGGATGGTGTAGAATGGCACGAGGGTCAGTTTGTCCCATTTGCCAGTGCCACGACCTTTCGAGGACTGGATCGTGAAGTGAAGGGTACGGTCGGTGTCGGCATCACGGCTAATCAAGTTCAACACATCGCTACGCTCGCCTATCAGCAGAGGGGCAGAAGTGAGGGTCTTGCTGCTTGCGCGGCTGCCTGGGGCATGGTCCATGCGGCCCTCGCCACCGTATTCGTTTTGAAGACTCTCGAAGGTCAGACCTGTCGACGAGGCTTCGGAAGCGGAACGTGCCGTGGTCTGGGCTGCTAGCAGAATCGGACCGTATTTGAAGGCGATATAGTCGTTCAGATTCGGACATACCTCATACCGCAACGTCATCGGCAGACTTATCTCCACCACGTCGCCTGCCTGCCACGACCGGCTGATGCGGGCATACGTGGCGGTACCTTTCTTTACGCTCAGACTCACAGGCTCACCGTTCACACTGATACTGTAGCCATCGTCGGCCCATTTCGGATGACGGATGGCGAGTGTGAAGTCGCCTCCCTTCGTCAGGGTAATCTTGCTAGTGGTGGAGTAGGGGAATTGGGTCTCCTGCTTGAGGACGAACGTCTCGCTGTTGAGTTCCGACGCGGTGAAGAGGTTCACGTAGAGTGTCTTGTTGTCAGCACTGTGCGTGTAGATGAAATGACCATATTTGGAGTTATGGCTACGATGCCGAGAGCTTCATCATCTATCCTGTGAAGGTGAATCAGATAAGTCCGGTGGTTGAAGAGGTTATCAGCCACGGAAAGAAATATAACCTGGGACTGGAAGCCGGTTCAAAACCAGAACTCCATGCAGTGCTGGCTGTGAATATGGACAGCGACTCACTTATCATTTGCAACGGCTATAAAGACCAGAGCTACATTGAGTTGGCCCTTCTTGCACAGAAAATGGGCAAGCGCGTGTTTATCGTGGTGGAGAAACTCAACGAACTCGACACCATTATTGACGTTGCCAAAAAACTCAATGTAAGGCCTAATATCGGAATCAGAATCAAATTGGCTGCATCGGGCAGTGGAAAATGGGAAGAGAGTGGGGGTGACGCCTCTAAATTCGGACTTACCTGTGGTGAATTGCTTACTGCCGTGCACAAGTTGGAAGAACGCGGCATGAAGGACTGCCTGAAACTGATTCATTTCCATATCGGTAGCCAAATCACGAGGATCCGCCGCATTCAGAACGCATTGAGAGAAGCGTCGCAGTTCTATGTAGACCTTCGCAAGATGGGGTTCGACGTGGAATTCGTGGATTGTGGAGGCGGACTGGGTGTCGACTACGATGGTTCGCGCTCGTCAAATAGCGAGAGCTCTGTGAACTACAGCATCCAGGAATATGTAAACAATTGCGTATATACCTTCGTGGAAGCGGCAAAGCAGTATGATGTGCCACAGCCTAACCTCATTACGGAAGGCGGACGCTCCATCGCAGCTCATCATGCAGTGCTCATTCTTGAGGTGCTCGGAGCTGCCGAACTGCCGGTGATGCCGGAAGAGTTCGAGGTGAAGGAAACCGACCATCAGCTTGCCAAGGAACTCTACGACATATGGGACCACCTCTCTACCAAGTCAATGCTGGAAGACTGGCACGACGCACAGCAAATCAGGGAGGAGGCTCTCGAACTGTTCGCACATGGGATGCTCGACCTCAAGACTCGTGCGGAAATTGAAAGGATGTTCTGGTCGGTGGCAAAGGAAGTGAACACTCTGTCACACACCATGAAGCATTCACCGGAAGAATTCAGAACTCTCGACAAACTACTTGCCGACAAGTATTTCTGCAATTTCTCCATATTCCATTCACTCCCTGATTCATGGGCTATCGACCAGCTGTTCCCGATTATGCCGATTCACAGGCTGGAAGAGAAACCTACTCATAACGCTACGCTGCAGGATATCACTTGCGACTCTGACGGGAAAATCACACAGTTCGTGGCGCATCAGACTGTCAGCAGCTTCATCCCGCTCCACGACCTCAATCCTAAGAAGGGACCATATTATATAGGTGTGTTCCTCGTGGGAGCATATCAGGAAATCCTCGGAGATATGCACAATCTCTTCGGCGACACCAATGCGGTGCATATCACGGTTACAAAGGATTCATATAAAATCAACCATATCATCGACGGCGAAACTGTGGCTGATGTGCTCAGTTATGTGCAGTATAACCCAAAGAAGATGGTTCGCTCGCTCGAAATATGGGCGAAACAGTCGGTGAAGGAAGGCAAGATCACCCTGGAAGAGGGTAAGGAATTCCTGTCTACCTATAGGTCTGGACTTTACGGATATACTTATCTGGAATAACTGCCTGAACAATAATTCTGACTGAATATTGCAGGAAGACGGAATCGTATTAACCGTTTTGAACGCGATTCCATGAAAATAGTCTTGCCTGAATCTTTTCGGCAAGATGGAATTTGCTGGTAATATGCCGGTTATTAATTTACTTTACATCGAATAGACAAGTCCCACCTTGAACTCCTGACTTTTGGCATGCACATGCGGATACAACTCGTAGTTCGACCTGCGGTAGAACAGGGTGTGCTCGGCATTGAGTCGTAGGTTGTAGGGAAGATTCACGAATATATAGGCTTTATTCATGATTATGGAATTGTTGCCCTTGTCGCCCCAAAACCAGTTGTTGCGGTCGGTCGGGTCGCCTACCTTGGAACCCTTCAACACATACATGCGGGCGAAATAGAGTTCGTCGCCTATTACCAGTTTGTTGTTCACACAAAAACGGATGTCGTTGGTGATGCTGAATCCGGAGGCATAATTATATCTCCGGGGACGGTAATAGTCAGCGGTGGTGCCTCCGAATGCGATGCAGTCAACAAGCAGGTCGTTGCTGAAGGAAGTACGGTGGTTCACTTTTTCCAGATATAGGCCGCCTCCAAAACTGCATGCCTCATTCAGGAACGGCAGGTCGCCTGCGTTCTGACGGCTCTCCGACTTACCGTTCTCTCCATAGTTGTCGATGTACTTATACACTTGGTAAAGGCCAAGGTCGAATTTCCAGTTGCCGGGAGTGGCAAACTGATGAGTGGCTATACGCCCTTTTATGAATATGTCGCTGAACGTAGGGTCGTCGCCCGATATGTTCAGAAGGGCATGAACATGGAAATAGTCGAATGGAGAATGATGCTCTTTCTCATCATAATGCTCGCCATAGTCCATCGTGAATTCTACATAACCCATCTCCTTGTGACGACCCTTACGACGGAATTCCGTCAGAAAACGCCCTCCGACACCGATATCCACTGAAAAAGGCTCGGGTTCCACTATCTTGCCCCTTACATTGCTTCTCTTCCACATCTGGCCTGAAAACAGGCGGTGAACTCCTCGCGACGGATTCAGAAAACCACCGATTAGTTCACGGAATATGCGTTCCACACCCCATTTGGAATTGTCGAATATGATGTCGGAAACTCGGTGGGTCATCTCGCCAATGGCACTGCCGCCAATACCGGTCGACAGGAAGTCGTTGTACGACGGTTCATTGGTCTCGCAGAAATATTCCCATACGAAACTGCCGACAAGCGGATACAATGCCGAGGCATAGTAACTCTGTCCGTGATAGCGGGCAGTGTTGTAGAACATGCTTCCATGGAATGGATGCGAGAACTGATTGCCGGAATAACTGTCCTTGTCGAGAATCCACGTGCTTTTCAGATTATGCTCTATGGTCTTGCCGTTGATGTCTGCCCAACCTTTGTCGAAGAGGAAGTGGTCGTATGCCCAAACTCCGAAATTCACGCCCATCGATTCGGCTACGGGAATCAGAATGCTGCGTCGTGGCACTACCAGAGTGTCTGTCAGGTCGAGACGCTGATGATGGACGCGCCTGCCCAGCACCGGGTTTATCCATGAAGTGTCGTTGTAGATGTGTGGAATAGGGCGCTTAATGACAAACACCGAGCTGTCGGTTTCCGTTTCTGATGTTTCTGCTTTGGACTCCGGAACAATGGAGCGGATGGCATCGGCTAAACCAATGGAGTCGGAATATAGCGGCGTTTCTGCCATGACTGTCATGACAGAAAAAAACGAAAACAAAATGAGTGTAAAAAGTTTTCTAAAAGTGTATGTTGGTTGTTGCTTCATCTGATTGGCTTATGGTGAAGTTGGAGATGCGGGTCAGGTTTTCTTCCAGAAACTCCTTGTGAGAATCACGAGTACAGGGAAAATCTCAAGACGTCCGATGAGCATGAGGAAGGAGCAAACGTATTTTGCAAAGGGTGATAATATAGCCCAAGAATGTGTCGGACCATAATATCCCATGCCTGGACCTACGTTCGAAAGCGACGACATGGCGATTCCGAATGCTTCATAATAGTCGAATCCTTGGTTGAGCGCATCCTGATGGTTTGGGTCTACTCCGAACAGGGCCAACACAAACGCACCTCCAAACAGGCATCCCACAAACAAGGCGACAAACCCGAACAATGTGCGGACAATCTGGTTGTTCAGCACTTGACCGTTGTATTTCACCGGAAGCACTGCCCTTGGATGTAGGATACGCTTGAATTCATTGCGTGTGACACGGTAGATGATTGACCATCTGATACACTTGAATCCACCGCTGGTGCTGCCGGAACAGGCTCCGGCGAACATCACGAACAGCAGGATCGGCATCAGCGCCACTGGCCATATGGTGTAGTCGCAGGTGGCGAGGCCGGTTGTGGTCTGTAGCGACACCACGGTGAACAGCGCCTCGCGGAACGACAACTCCAATTGACTGAAGAAAGCGGAGAACGAGGAGACGTCTACACCTTCACTGTATATTCTGTAAGCCATCAGACCCACTGTACACGACACGGCTGCAGTGATGAAGATGAAGAGGAAACAGCGTAATTCGGAGTCCTGGAAAAAGCGTTTGACTCTTCCCCTCAGGATTGTGTAATAAATCAGCGTGTAGTTGATTCCCGACATAATCATGAAGAATGTCATGACATATTCGATTGTAGGCGAGTTGAATGCATCATGAAGCAGTGCACTGTGGGTGCCGTATCCGCCCGTTCCGGTTATCACCATGGAGTAGTTGACGGCATCGAAACCTCCCATTCCGCATAAGAGCAGGGAGATGATACATCCCGAAGTCAGAAGTATGTATACAGTGCCTATCCATTTGGCGGTTATACTGATGCGTGGGTGAACCTTGTTCTTCAAAGGACCGGTGCTCTCGGCGGCGAAGAGTTTCACTTCGCCCACTCCGAATGCAGGAAGGATAGCCACCGTGAAGAATATGATTCCAATACCTCCCACCCATTGGGTGATGCTGCGCCACATCAGTATGCAATGGGGCTGGGAGTCGCAGTCGTCGATAATAGTGGCGCCGGTCGACGTGAAACCCGACATGCTCTCGAAGAAAGCACTCGACATGTCGGGAACGGCACCGCTGAAAAGAAACGGCAGCATTCCGATAAAGGAGAACAGAATCCAAACCACGGTCACGATGATGTAGCCGTCGCGACGGCTCATGTTCGTTCCGGAGTCCTTGCCCACATACTGGTTCACACCGCCTATGGCCATGGAAATTATGATTGGCCAGAGAAACGAATACATGGCGGATTCCTCGTAGTACATGCCCACGAAGAAGCACACAGCCATAATGCCCGCTTCAATGAAAAGCAGGATGCCCAGCACTTTTATGATTAATCTCCAATTCGACATCGTCAATGTATTGTTTTTTAGCCTTTTGCGTTTATATCCTCATTCCTGATTATAAATTAAAATCCGTAAGCATGAAAAAATCCTTAAAAACTTAATAATTCCTAATCCCTCATTCCTAATTATAATTCCAAACGTCTATCTGAAGAACTTGTCGAGGCGCTTGAGGGTGCCTGAGATGCAGAACACCACTACTTTGTCGCCTTCTTGAAGTTGGGTCTGGCCCGACACGAGTTGGCCCTTGCCGTCGCGGAACATGCCACCGATGTTTACCCCGCGTGGCAAACCAAGGTCCATCACACGCTCGCGGGTCACTCGCGAGCCTTTGCTCACTACAAACTCGGCTACGTCGGCTTCTGCCACGGTGAGCATCTTCACGTTGTTTACACTCGATTTCAGCAACATCTGGTAAATGTGGCTGGCGGCTATCACCTTTTTGTTGATGATGGTGCCAACGTCAAGCGATTCTGCCATGTCCAGATAGTCGAGGTTCTCCACTTGCGCTATGGTCTTGCGGATGCCCTTACGGCGCGCTGCCACACAGGCCAGGATGTTTTCCTCGTCGTTCTCCGACAGGGCGATGAAGGCATCGAGATAGTTCAAACCCTCGTCGTTCAGTAGTTCCATGTCGTGACCCTCGCCGTTGATCACCATCGTACGCGATTTCAGCATCGGACCCAGTTTCTCGCAACGTTCCTGGTTCGGCTCCACTATCTTCAGGTCGATGGAAGTGGGCATCGCCCAGTCGGCTCTCACCGACAACTTGCCGCCACCGATAATCATCGCCTTCTTCACCATAGGGTAGCCTTTCTTGCCCGACACTTCGGCTATGAACGGGATGTTCTCACGAGTGGTCATTATGAATACCAGGTCGTGTGCCTTTATCGTTATGTCGCCATAAGGGTGGATGGTCTCGCCGTTGCGCTTGATGGCCACTACATGGAAACGGTGACCGTTACGAAGACCGATTTCTCTCAAGGTGTGCCCCACGAGTATGTTGCGGTCGTTCTCGTCGTCACTTCCGTCGTCGTAGAATGAATTCTCGTTATAGAAACCATCGTGGAGCTTCACGCTCATCAGCACTAGGTCGCCATGTTCGCCGAATTCCCATATCTGCCTTGCCCATGAATATTTGCAGGAGTCGGATATCTCCTTTGCTGCCAGCAGTTCGGGATAGATAAGCGATGAAATGCCCATGTTCTCGAAAAGCTTGAGATTCTCTGGCTTCATGTATTCGTAGTTGTCCACTCGTGCCACCGTCCGTTTGGCGCCCATCTGCTTGGCAAGCATGGCACAGTTGATATTCTCGCTCTCGTCGGGGGTGACGGCAATGAAGAGGTCGGCTGTGGTAACGCCTGCATTATACAGCCCTTCAATGGATGTGGGCTCGATGGCAAGCGTCATGATGTCGAGGTCGCTGTTTACCTTGCTCAACCGTTCCTCGTCAGCGTCAACCAGTATGACGTTGATGTTTTCTGTCGACAACATACGGGCCAGATGTGTGCCTACGGCACCAGCCCCTGCAATGATTGTTTTCATATGGCGGTCAGTGTTTTATATATCCCTTCGGCATCCATGCCGGTCAGTCCTCTTAACTCGGCTACTGTGCCGTGCTCCACGAAGGTGTCGGGAATTCCGACCCTACGCACTGTAGGCTTGTAGTTATGGTCGTTCATGTATTCCAGCACTGCGCTGCCAAGCCCTCCTCGGATCACACCGTCTTCTACGGTGACTATCTTGCTGAATTGCTTGCCTACCTCATCCAGTATGCCTGTGTCGATAGGCTTTAGAAAGCGCATATCGTAATGCGCAATCGACAGGTTGTGCTCTTTTTCTGCTCTTGATATGGCTTTCTCGGCTTCCTTGCCTATCGGGCCGAGTGTCAGAACCGCAATGTCGGTGCCTGATTTCAGCTTTCGGCCCCTGCCTATCTCTATCTCTTCGAACGGACATTCCCAATCCACTTCCGATCCTCGTCCTCGTGGGTATCTGATGACGAATGTGCCTTTGCCCGGCAGTTGTGCGGTGTACATCATCTTACGCAGTTCCAGCTCGTTATAGGGCGAGGCGATGGTGAGGTTGGGGATTGGACGCAGAAACGCCAAGTCGAACGCGCCATGGTGTGTGGCTCCGTCTTCGCCCACCAGTCCCGCACGGTCCAAGCATAGTACCATGTTCAGACGCATAATCGCAGCGTCGTGGATGATATTGTCGTAAGCGCGCTGCATAAACGAAGAGTAGATGTTGCAGAACGGCATTAAGCCGTCCTTTGCCATTCCTCCGGAGAAGGTCACTGCATGGCCTTCGGCTATGCCTACGTCGAACACACGCTCAGGCATCTTCTCCATCATGATGTTCATAGAGCAGCCTGTCGGCATGGCTGGCGTCACTCCCACGATTTTGCTGTTCTGCTCTGCCAGCTCAAGCAGGGTATGTCCGAACACATCCTGGAATTTGGGTGGGCAGGCGTTTCGTGAACTGGTGTCCTGACGCTCGCCTGTCTCTTCGTTGAATTTGCCGGGAGCATGCCATATTCGGGCGTCTTTCTCTGCAGGTTCGTAGCCTTTACCCTTAACGGTATGGATATGAAGGAGCTTCGGACCTTCCATATCCTTAATAGTATTTAGAATCCTTACCAGTTCTTTCACATTATGACCGTCGAACGGACCGAAATATCGCAGGTCCAGACCTTCGAATATGTTCTGCTGACGGCTAAGGAGGGATTTAAGACTGTTGTTGAACCTGATTATCCCTTTCTTGCGCTTCTCGCTCAGCCAGCCCCATTTAGTCAGACGTTTCGACACTTTATAGCGAAAGTTGTTATAGGCAGTGCTGGTGGTCAGGCTGAGCAGGTATTGACGCATACCTCCCACGCTGTTGTCAATCGACATGTTATTGTCGTTCAGGATGATGAGCATGTTGTTTGGAGTCGACGACGTGTTGTTCAGTCCTTCAAACGCCAGTCCGCCGCTCATCGCTCCGTCGCCAATTACTGCAACCACTTTGCGGTCTTCTCCATGCAGATGCGATGCAACTGCCATTCCAAGCGCTGCACTGATGGAATTGCTGGCATGACCGCAGCAGAACGTATCGTACTCGCTTTCGTCGGGAAAGGGGAACGGCCGGAGACCTCCGAATTTGCGGTTTGTGCAGAACTGCTCGCGGCGGCCTGTCAGTATCTTATGACCGTAGGCCTGATGCCCCACGTCCCACACTATATGGTCGTGGGGGGTGTTGTAAACATAGTGTAGGGCTACTGTCAGCTCCACTACCCCCAGGCTGGATGCCAAATGTCCGGGATTGGTCGACAATTCTTTGATTATGTCCTTGCGCAATTCTGCACACACCTCCGGCAATTGGCTGATATCGAGTTTCTTGAGATCGGCTGGAGAGTTGATTTCTTTCAGCAGTTCTAATGATATATCGTTGTTTTCAGGCATTCTTTGTTTTTTAAGTCCGTTCGGAAATATCCGGTTGCTGATGTGCTGGTTCTCATTTGCACTTTATGGGCATATTGCTCCAAAATACTAATTAATTTGCAAATTTACGTCAATCGGCCGACAAAACCAAATTTATTTTGATTTTGTGCTTATATACACGAAATCATGACGTTTTATCAAAAAAATATGTTAACTTTGCAAAATCATAATGCAAATCTTCTCAAGAGAAAATATAGGCGAAGACACCTCTCATCAGTGTGTTGCTACTATCGGTTTTTTCGATGGTGTGCATCGTGGACACCGCTTTCTTCTTGAGAAGGTGAAGGATGAAGCAATGAATCGGGGCTTCAAATCCATGGTAATCACTTTCCCTCAGTCTCCGTCCGCGGTTCTCAATCCCGCCAATGACGTGCCTTTGCTCAATACCGCTGAAGAGAAAATCGAATTGCTGCACAGGGCAGGAATCGATATGGTTGCATTGTTGCCTTTCACCACTGACTTGGCTAAGCTTACAGCAGGGGAATTTATGGAATCGGTGCTGAAACCCCAAAACGTGAAGGTGTTGCTCATGGGCTACGACCATCGTTTCGGCCACAGGGAGAATGAAAGAGAATCGGATTATGTTGCAATAGGAAGAAATGCTGGCATTGACGTTATACGCTACAAGCCGCTCGTTAGCAATGATGGTGACGGACAGTCGACTGTATCCTCGTCATTTATACGCCAGTCGTTGCTGCAGGGCGATGTCCATACGGCTTCTCAAGCCCTCGGCTATCCTTATTCCCTCGAGGGCAGTGTGGTCGACGGGCATCATGTCGGCACTTCCATCGGCTATCCAACGGCGAATATCCAAGTCGACGAATGTAAACTGGTGCCTGCAAATGGGGTGTATGCAGTCGATGTGCGAACACCCGACGGCTCTGTCCGAAAGGGCATGCTCAACATCGGAAGACGTCCAACGCTCGACAATGGCAGCGAACGGTCGGTGGAGGTCAACATCTTCGATTTTTCCGGCAATATATACGGGCAGCGGCTGAGAGTAGAGTTTAAGAATTTCGTTAGACGGGAACGGAAATTCGATTCCCTCGACGATCTCAAGCGCCAACTTGCCTCCGACCGTCAGGCATGCATGTGTTAGAAAAATAAGTATTTAGGTAAAAAGCAATTTATATTTTCTATTATGAAACAGGGTTTTGACAACGACAAGTATCTTCAGATTCAGTCTGAAAACATCCGTAAGCGTATATCTCATTTCGGAGACAAACTCTATCTGGAAATGGGAGGCAAACTCTTCGACGACCATCATGCATCCAGGGTGTTGCCGGGATTCAAGCCCGACAGCAAGCTCAGAATGCTTCAACAACTGGCTGACACTTTGGAAATTGTCATCGTTATCAGTGCGGAGGATATAGAGAAGAATAAGATACGTGCCGATTTGGGGATAACCTATGACGAGGATGTGTTGCGCCTGCGCGACGAATTCATGGACAGGGGATTTTTTGTGGGTTCTGTTGTCATCACCCACTACGACGGACAGCGGTCGGCTGACGCCTTCAGACACAGGCTGGAGCGTATGGGCATAAAATCCTATATCCACTACCTGATTGAGGGATATCCGCACAACGTAGCGAAAATTGCGTCTGACGACGGATTCGGCAAGAACGACTATGTGGAAACTTCACGCCCTCTCGTCATTGTAACCGCTCCGGGACCCGGCAGCGGAAAGATGGCGGTATGCTTGAGCCAGCTCTACAAGGAGAACAAGCGCGGCGTGCATGCCGGATATGCCAAGTTCGAGACATTCCCGGTTTGGAACCTCCCGTTAAAACACCCGGTCAACATTGCATATGAGGCGGCTACAGCCGACCTGAACGACGTGAATATGATCGACCCTTTCCATCTGGATACTTATGGAAAGGTGGCGGTGAACTATAACCGTGATATCGAGATATTCCCGGTGCTGAAGGCGCTGTTTGAGGGTATCTATGGCTACAGCCCCTATAAGTCGCCTACCGATATGGGTGTGAATATGGTGGGATTCTGCATAAACGACGATGAGGTGTGCTGCAATGCTTCTAAGGCGGAAATCATTCGCAGATATTATGCCGCCACCAACAAACTGGTTGACGGAGCATGCAATGAGAATGAAATCAGCAAGATACAGCTGCTCTTCAATCAGGCTGGCATCACCACCGACGACCGCAAGGTGACTGTGGCTGCCAACCAGCTGAAGGAACGTAGCGGACATACGTCTGCCGCGATTGAGCTGGAGGACGGAACAATCATCACTGCGCATTCAAGCCCGCTGCTCGGATGCAGCGCCGCTTTGCTGCTGAATGCAACGAAGCATCTGGCAGGAATCGACCATGAGGTGAAACTTATTCCTCAGAGCATGATAGAGCCGATTCAGAAGACCAAGACGGAATATCTCGGAGGAGTCAATCCGAGGCTGCATACCGATGAGGTGCTGGTGGCAATCTCTGTGCTTTCACAGCATGATGACTATTGCAGTCGCGCCTTGCAGCAACTTCCGAAACTCAGAGACTGCCAGGTGCACAGCACGGTGATGCTCAGTGAGGTGGATCAGAAGATATTCAAGAAACTGGGGTGCAACCTCACATGCGATCCCGTAAAAAAGAAACGTCTGAAGAAGAATTGATGTCTGATCAATTCTTCTTCAGATTTTATGTCAGTGTAGTATTTCTGTTGAGCTGATTATCTTCGTGGAAATCTGTTTAACAGATTTTCCTCATTGAAATCAAAAGCGTGGTGGACTAAGACGCTCTCAATTCACATCTTATTCACTGTCACGTACATAGAGTATCTCGTACGTCCGTTCTTGCATGAACCGGTGAAATTGTTGCCTGATGAGCGTTTACAATTGAATTTCCAGTTCACACTGTTGCCGACTGAATAGAAACTGAAACTGTTCTTTTTCATGGTGCCTGCAACTCCCCAACTTACTCCCATGGTGTAGTTGGAGAACGAACCGCTTGCATTTCCTCGTGAATCCACGTACACATCGAAATAGACGTCATCACCGTTCAGGGTTCCGCTGATGCCGTAGGAGCCGCTCACGTCGTAGTACTCTTCCACTACAGGTGGAGCAGGAGCCGGTTCAACTTGCTTTGTGGCGGGTTCTTCAACGACAGGTGCTTCAGCTACTGGTGTTGAATCAACAACAGCTACCTCAGTTTTGGCTGTCTGCTCTGGAGCGATAGACGGCTTTTTCTTTGTAAGCATCATTATCAGGATAACGGCAAGCGTAACCGCAATTAGGGCAAGTAAAATGATAATCCATTTATTGCTCTTTTTCTCTTCCGGTTCCTGAACATATGGATAAGGCTGTTGCCCATAAGGTTGCTGTCCGTAAGGTTGCTGTCCATAAGGCTGTTGCCCATAAGGTTGCTGCCCGTAAGGCTGTTGCCCATAAGGTTGCTGCCCGTAAGGTTGTTGTCCATAAGGCTGCTGTACGTTGTCTTGAGGTGGATATGCTGGTTCCGGTTGCTGTGAAGCTCCATATACGGTGCTTGCTGGCATAACGGTTTCAGGTCCTGCTTGAGGTGTTGGACGCTGGGCTTTTGGAGGCTGATTTTGCTGACTTCGTTGCCATTTAATGAATTTGCGGATTCCGGCTATGCTGTGAGGACGTTCGTTTGAGGACAGTTTCATCATCCATTTGATCAGCTCCTGAGTGCCGCCCGACAAGGTGCCGGGGAATTTGATGGCTGCTTCACCTTCGGTGAGGAGGTCGTCCTGGGTAGGAGGCTTTGTTCCTGTAAGCATATAATAGAAGGTGGCGCCAAGAGCATAGAAGTCGGTGCAGGCACCCCATTTCTTTGTGTTGCCGCTTATCTGTTCTGGTGGGGCATAGCCCATGGTGTAGCAGATGCCCGATGTGGTGTTGCCGCTGGTTGCGTCAGCCTGTTTGCTGGCACCGAAGTCGATGAGTTTGCAAACTCCGTTTTCGGTCATCAGAATGTTGGCGGGCTTTATGTCCATATGGAGCAGACCTTTGGAATGTATCTCGTCGAGTGCAGTCAACATCTGTTCCAACACCGTGAACGCCTCTTCTTCAGAGAAAGGTCTTCCTCTGTTTTTCATCCATTTGTCGAGAGGTACTCCGTTGATTAACTCCATCACATAATAGGAGGTTTCGTTTTCATCGAAACTGTCGGTCACCTTCACGATGTTTGGGCAGTCGAGTGCCATCAGGCGCTTGGCTTCCTTACGGAATTTGTTGCGCATGTTGTTGAAGAGGTCTTTCTTTTCGCTGTTGCTCACCGACACATGTCCCGAATCGGAATCTCTGTGAGTGTCGCCCTTGATGAAAAACTCTTTTATGCAACATTTCTGATTTGTCTGGCTGTCAGTGGCTTCATATGTGTTGCCGAATCCGCCGGAAGCGAGATGCTTGTCTATTATATATCTGCCGTTCGACAGCTTTGAACCCGACTGAAGAAAAACGGTTGATTGTTCGTTTGAATTGTCCATATGTTAGTTCTTGTATCTTGTATATTATTGGTAAATCTATTCATTTCCTCCTGCCGATGCGTTGCCAACGTGTACAGATGGCTTCGAAATTGTAGGCTTTGTTGCAGGTGCTGCCGGCTGTGAGTTGGTAGGCTGGTTGCCCACTTGTGGCTTGATGCGCGGCTTCTCGTTGCGATTTGATTGAGAATGGCTTGGAGCCTGCTGCGGTTCAGGCGGACCGGCAACGGCTGGGGTGTTGCTTCTGGAAGAACTTGCAGACGGACTGTTGGAGTTCCTTCTGTTGTTCTGTCGTTGCGACTGACGGCTCTCGCGACTTGACTGCTCTGCCTGTTGACTGTGGTGACGTGAACTGCTGTGGTCGTCTTGCTGGGCTTGAGAACCCGACGCACTGGCTGTTGGAGCAGATGCATTATCGGCAGAAGGTTTCTCGGCTTCTGCTTTTTCTTCCGGCTGGGATGTCTGTGGAGTGGTGGCAGGAACCTGAGATTCAGGAGTTTCTGAAGGCTGGGTGCTTTCTTCTGCTGTTGCATTATTGGTAGAATCTGCTGATTCTTTCTGTTCTGTCTTTACTGTTGGAACAGATGCCGGTTTCTTATTGTCTTTCTTGCCGGTCAGCGCGAATATCAGTATAATGGCAACGGCTGCTGCTGCCAAGCCTACTATAAGTGGTGTCTTGCTCTTTTTCTTAGGCTCTTCTGGCTTTATCGCGTCAACGTCTTTCTCCTCTTTTGAGGTTTCTAAAGCCTTGACAACTCCTGGCGCTGCTGCTGCATCTGCTTTCCCATGCTGATTCTTATCGGCCTTTCCGCCTTTACGCTTTCTTTCCTCTTCCTTGCGCTTTCTCTCTTCTTCCTTTTTCTTTCTTTCTTCTTCTTCCCTGCGCTTTCTCTCTTCCTCTTCCTTGCGTTTTCTCTCTTCCTCTTCCTTGTGTTTTCTCTCTTCCTCTTCCTTGCGTTTCTTTTCTTCGGCTATACGGGCTTCTTCCTGATGTCTCTTGCGTTCTTCTTCCAGACGTCGCTTCTCTTGTTCCAAAAGACGCTTCTCTTCTTCAAGCCTACGTAGTTCGGCTGCTTTGGCTGCCTCTTCCTGTTTCCTGCGCTCCGCCTCTTCCTGACGTTTCAGCTCTTCCTGACGCTTGCGCTCTTCCTCTTTGGCTGCCTCACGTTTGATTTTCTCGTCCAATAGTTTCTTGCGCTCTTCCTCCAGACGTTGTTTCTCTTCGAGGAAGGCCTTGCGCTCCGCCTCTATCTTGGCTTTTTCCTCTTCTATACGTTTTGCTTCATTGACTCGTCTCTCCTCTTCCTGACGTCGGGCTTCTTCTGCCTTCTGCTTTAAGGATTGTTCGGCTTTTACTTTATTGGCCTCCTGTATGATCTTGGCCATAGGGGTTCCACATCGAGGGCAGTGGCGTGCAAGGTCGGAAACCATGAATCCGCATACATTACATTCCAGTAGTGCCATATTGCTGTTTTCTTATAATGTAAATTGTTGTATATTTTAATTGATTGATTATTATCGCTTTGGAATTGTATATTTAGAATGTCAGTGCAAACCCTGCAAGGACGCTTGTCCCCATGGCTTGATGGCCATAGTACCAGTCGTAGTCGCATCCGAGGAGGTTGTCGAGTTTGGCGTAAATCGACAGGTTGTTCAAACGTGTGGATGCAGGCAACTTGTAAGAGACTGAGGCACCGAGGTTTGACATTGTAGGCCTGTCGTAGCTCACTCCGCTATCGTCGTCAAACGTGGCGAACTGGTAGTCTACACCGATCCGCAGTCCGCTGATAGGTTGGAACGTCACAGCTGCGCTGGCTTCCACGGTAGGCCGCCAGGCGGGTGTGTCGAGGTAGTAGCCGTTGTTGTCGTCAATTGCCCATCCGTTGAACCGCCCTTTGGCGGTCACGTTGATTTTGTCCTGCCAATCATATGAGGCTTCCAGATTGAAATGCACCAGACTGCCGTCGGCTACCATAACAGGGGTTTGATAGAGTTTGCCGTTTGGCATCATGAGTTCGGCACGGTTTTTCGTGTCGTCAAATCCGGCATAAATCTTGGTGTACAGACCTTCAATCACATTCCATTTGAATCCGGCTTTTGCACATATGTTGTTATAGCCCGACTGCAGTTGTGTGAAAGGGAGCTGCCAATAGGGCGAGAGCGACTGGAAAAGCCAGAAGTCGTTCATCACCACTCCACCTGTGGCTTCACCGAAGAAGTCGAGTCGTGGGTTCAGATGAAAGGCGGCGTACACGTCGGGTGCCACCTTGAACTTGTTGTGAGTGGTGTTTTCACCAAGTACGTATTCCAGTTCGGTCCCGTTTTCGAATGTCAGCCGTGCACCGAGCCTCACGTATGTCTTCTCGTTTTTGACTGTGAAATGTGGAATCACGTCGAACGCATAGAGCGATGCATACCCACCGTCGCTCCATCCTATGTTCTGGTAGTTGAGGTCTACCCCCGCCTTACATTGTTCGCTGATTCGCAGGTCGGTGGTGAGCCCCAGGTCCCAGGTGTGCTGGGTCATGTCGTATTTGTCGTCGCCTAACTCCCAGGTGGTAGGGCTTAACAGACAGCGGCGGGAGAACAGCTTGGCGCGTGTGTGACCTCCGACGGTGAAGATGCCGGTGGTGTACGGGGTGACGCTCACGTCGATTCCGCCAATCATGTTGTGCTGCTTGTCGTAGTCTTCCGAACCGCGGTTGTGCTGATAGTTGTAAACCTGGCTTTCGCCGTCGGCACGTATGATAAGCGATGAGAGGGGTGACAGGCGATGCTCGAATTTCACCATGCCCTGAGTGGTGTAGAACCGCTGGTGCCATGTCTTGCTGTCGTTTTTAAACAGGTCGACGTCGCCACTGTGACCTCTCAATCCCAAGTCGAAATTCAGACTGCTCCTGTCCGACAGGTCCCATCCGTAGGCACCGCGGGTGAGCAGGTTGCAGTTGTTGCCTCCGGCAGCGGTGAAAAAGCCTTTCGGCGCTCCGGCTATCACGGCGTCGCTCATCTGCACGTCGGCTGGCTCAAACACATATTGTCCGGCTGGGGCGGCATCAAGTGAATACTCCACGTCGTAGTGCTTGATACGGGTGGTTTCAGCTTGGGGCAGGACATCGATCTTCTTGGCTTCCTGGACAGTTGGGGTGTAGGTGGTTTCCACGCTCACCACATTGTCCATCTGGGCATTGGCTGTCATTGCCGTGCCGGCTGCCATGAATGTTATGATTATTCGCTTCATATGTTTTGTTTTTTCTTGGCGGGTTTTATGTTTTCCGGAGTTTCCCGGTTTATAGATTCTTGAGTCTTTCGGCAATCATCTTGTTGATTTCTTCGTTGCCGCTGTAATTGCTCTTGAGCGAAAGCAGATATTCTCTTGCTTCGATTTTGCGGTCGGTGGCGGCATAGACATCGGAGATGAGCACGAATGCCCGGGCGAGCCAATAGGTGTGGAGCGTACCGGAGTCGATGAACTGGTCGAGCAGGGCCTCCGACTCCTGATATTGCTGATGGTCATAGTAGTATTGTGCCAATTCCACGGTGCCTTGAGCTCCGTAGACAGTCATGGTGTCGGCTGCAAGCATGCGGTAGTCGTCGAGCGCCGCTTCCGTGTTGCCTGACGCCATATTGCTCTTGGCTCTTATCAGCCTTGCCTGCTGAACCTTGTCGGGTGCCACCTTACGGTTGCCTTCAAGGATGAGGCCTGCTATCTTGGCTCTGGCTTCAGCATCGTTCATGCGCTCGGCGCAGTCGAACGCACCCTCAAGGGCACGTGTGCGCACGTCTTCGCTGAGGGTCTGGTATTGCAGCTGCAGGTAGTGCTCATATGCCTTCACGTAGTTGCTGTCGGCATAGGCTATAATGGCGGCGTTTTCGGTCATCTCGTCCAATTCTTCTGGGGTGAGACTCACTCCCGCACTCTGTGCGATGGCGGCATATTCGTTCACCTTGCCCTGGGCGTTGTAGATCTGCTTCAGGCTTTCGAGAGCGGCTTTCGACTCTTCGGTGTTAGGGTAGCGCTTGATAATCGATTCATATTGTTCGATGGCTTTGTCCTCTTCGCCCATTTCCTGATAGATCATGCCGATTTCGTTCAGAGCACGTCGGGCATTGGTGCTTTGAGGAAATTTTCCAACTAGCTTGTTGAAGGTGGTGAGGGCATTAGGATAGTCGTTGCTCAGCACGTAGGCACGTCCTTTCTCAAACAGTGCCTTGTCGGCATAGGATGAGTTGGTGTAGAGGTTGTCAAGCTGACTGAGCAGTGCCACTTTCTTCGTGTAGTCGCCTTTCAGCCCGCTGATGACCGACATCTGCAGCAGCGAGTAGTCGCCATGCGACTTGTCGGTGGCGAATGCGTTCTGATACGATTCGTATGCCTGGTCGTATTTGCGTTGGGTGAACTGGCAGTCGCCGATGCGGTTGAGCACGTCGGACTTCACCGACATCTGGTCGTAGCCGTCGATGCTCTTCACGGTCTGAAGATATTTGTTGAAATAATTGAGTGCCTCGCCGTATTTCTTCTTGTTGAATGCCATATATCCTTGCCCATAGTTGGCAAGAGCCAGGTTGCTCTTGTTGGTGCCGTGTTTGAGGTAGGTGGCATAGTCTGCCGACGCATTGCTCAACTCGCCTAAGCGGTATTCCGACTCGCCTTTCCAGAAGATGGCCTCGTAGTTCTGCTTCGTGGCGTTGCTCTGTGCCATATATTGCTTGGCAGAGCGGTAGTCGCCGGCTGCGAAGCTGGCGGTGCCGAGATTGTAGAGCACCTGCTGCTTGGCGGCTATGATTTCGGGCGACGGGTTATGGATTTTGTTGATTGACTGCAGCGCGGCCGGGTAGTTCTTCGTGGTGAAGTACACTTCCGTGAGGTGTTGGCTCACGCTGTTTGCATATTTCGACTGCGGGTATTTGTTGAGGAACTGCTCGAATGCAGTGACCGATTCGCCGAATCCCATGTTGGCGCCGCTGTGCAGGGTGAGTGCATAGTTGTAGAACGCCTCCTCCTGGTCTGCCTGGTTGGCGTCCATCTGTGCGGCTTGCTGAAAGGCGATGCCTGCCTGACGCTGGTTGTTGGAGGATATATAGGCTTTTCCGGCATGCAGCCATGCGTTCTGTGCCATGGCGTCGGATGCGGTGCCGGCACTTCTGCTCAGTTCTCTTGCCGCTTCTCCATAATTCTTGTTGTGGAATTCGCTCATACCCAACTTGTAGAGTGCTGAGCGGGTGGGGGACTCGGTTTTTGCGGCATAGTCCTGCAGGCAACTGGCGGCATTGCGGTAGTTGCCCAGCTCATAGAGCGCCTCGCCCTCTATACGCTTGCCTTCTGTCGTCAGTTCGTTGCCCTGGCCGTAGGCTTGCTGCCAGGTGCGTATGTTGCTGAGGGCAAGATCGGGCTTGCCGGTCAGAAGGTAGCAGTCGGCTATGTACACCGGTGCCTGACCATGGTATTCATAGGAGTCCTTGACTGCCATGAAATGGTTGAGTGCCTGGTCGTATTCTCCCTTCACGTAGTGCACGTAGCCCTTGTAATAATAGATGTCGTGTTGGTGGGTGTCGCTGTCGAGGATGCCGTTGAGCATCATCTCGGCGCGATGGATATCGCCGGTCTTTATATATGCGATGGCGCCATAGAGGTTCGCCTCGGTCTGCTCTTTCATGGGCAGGTTGGAGAACGATTCGCTTGGCATGGCGTCGTAGATGCGGAGGGCTTCTGAATAATCCTGGTCTTTCACGAGCAGGTTGGCTTCCAACATCTGCAGACGGGTGAGAGCAGGATGGACCGGATTGTCCGACTCCCAACGGCGGATACGCTCGATGGTGCCGGGCGTGTTCAGGTGATAGTCATTGATGAGGACTACCGACTCGTCAATGCCGTCCGACAGGTTCTGGGAACCGTAGTAAAACTCTTCAGTATTCAGACGCAACGCCTCCTCCTGATGCAGACTGGCGGCATTGGGGTCTGTGAAATGCTGAGGAAAGGCGGAAACAGCCATCCCCGACAATATGATTGACAGTATTCCTTCTTTTTTCATGCGACAAGAAAAAATATGGTTGGTTTCTATGTTTTATGACCGGCTTTACATCTGTTTTTGTCATTCAGATGCTGACCTTATATAAAAAAGTAATGCAAATATAGTCAATTTAATTTATTCGGAATGCCAATACTCCGTTTTTTCGTAACTTTTAACGATTAACACTTCCTATTCGCATCTGTTTTTCGGATAAATTACTTGTGTTTTGTCTGAATTATTGTGACGTAGTTTGTCACAGAAATGTTAATTTTACTTCGTTTGCGAAAAAGGGCTGATTTTTTAACTTAATTATTGTTATAGATGCGTCCGGAATTTTGGTGTTTCTGAATTCCGTCTTTATATTTGCATCGAAAACAATAAGTCGTGAGACTTGAGGATAACACAATACACCTATATTTTTTATTAATACAGATCATACTATGGAAAACACAAAAGAACGTGATCGTGAGCTTTATGCTGCCTATTGCAGGTACATAAGCAACGCAAATGTGAATCACGCCAAGGCGGTGGCATTGGCTGTGAAATCACCGGCAAGTCGCTATTGGGTGAGCCCCAACTACTTGTACCGTGAGATTATGAAGCGTGAGAAGGCTGAGCAGTGCAGTAAATGCCGGCTGGAGTTAAAAATGAAAAAGGGTGGAGCGGGAAAGCCCTTGCATTGCAAGAACACCGCATGCAGATGCAGGGCTGACCCTGAGGCAGGACAGATGGAGAAAGCGAGGACGATGAGGAAATCTGTGCTCTACGACATTCTTTATTCCGACTACCTTTCCATAAAGCTCAGGCCTACATGCCGAAACCTCTCCAAACTCACCCTCTGCGACTTGCTGGTGAACCGTCCGGCACCGGCGTTCTTCATCAGCGAAAAACGTGCCGACGAAATCATAAACCGGCAACGGACATTAAGAAACCTGTGATTAATAGACGGTCTGGAGCTGATAATAAGGAGTTTCTGTGATTGCAGTTTGGGCGTTTCATATGATAGTAGTTGCTTTTTTAATCGTTTTACAATTGTTTTTGAATCGTTCTTGAAATCGTTCTTGAAATGTTGTGAAAATGTTTTTTCTCGTTGAAATTTTGACATTTACAAAAAAATACATAATTTTGCAGATTGGAATGAATTGAAAACTCAATCAAGTGGAGAATCTTCTCTTGACTATAAAGAAAACAATTAACAACTTTATAACTTTATAATTATTTGTCAATGAAACGAAAACTACTTTTTTTGACGGCTTTGGCTGTCAGTGCTTTTACGTGGAACGCAAAGGCACAAACCGACGTGACAAGTACGTATCTCACCAATGCGGACTTCTCAGCATCTACACCGATTTCATCCGATCTGAAGGGATATGGTAAGGATGGCACTCCTTATGGTTTCCAGACAGTTGATGGATGGCAGTTTACTGTTGTTAGCGGAGATAACTCTAACGCTTCTTATCCTAATTCGGGAATGGGAGGAGCCGTTTTTGCTTATGGCTCTGGATATCAACTTCAAGGAAATAGCAAAGCCGCCCCTGCTGCAGATCCTGATGGCAATGCGGGTAACAGTCTCGGCTTCTTCGCTGTTTGGGAATGTGGTGGATACTACTATCAGGATGTGACATTTCCTGCAGGTGAATATACCATCAACATCCCAGTATACAACCAATCGGGAACAAGTGCCACAACATCTTATTTCGGGTTCTACCCTTATTCGGGTTCGGCACAGACTATGGCAACCCCTACCTCTACTGGCTCTTGGACGACACTAACCAAAACATTCACACTTGCCTCACCAACTTCTGGTCAGATTCGTGTGGGTTACAAGTCAAATGGTAGTGGTTCAGGTGCAAACCCGCATCTTTTCATCGACAAAGTGCAAATACTCTATACCGCAGTTACGGTAAAGGACAACCTGTATGAAGCCCTTACATACGCAAATAGAGTAAATACGGGTATTAGCGACGCTCTAGCTTCTGCTATAGCTACCGCTCAGGCAGTTTACGACAACGCAACGGCTTCGCAGGACGATGTGGATAATGCCACTGCAACTCTTAAGACTGCAACTGCCAAAGCTATTGCAGACTCTGGATTGAGCGACATCACATTCGTATTCCAAAACGCCGACTTCTCTTCCACTGACGGATGGACACCTGTGATATCTGGCCAGTATAGAGACTATGGCAACGGACTCATCGGTACATCACTTGCATCGTATGCAGCTTCCACAACCGACGAGACTCACCTCGATACAGAGTATTACTTAGCTAACCAATGTCGTTGGCAAACAAACTTCTCGTCATTCACCCAGTCGGCTCTTGTGCTCCCAGTAGGCAACTATACTTTGAAATTTGACGTGATGAACTCAAATACTTCTACACAACTAGCTACTTATGAAAACCGTTTCTATGTGAAAGCAAATGATGCGACTTATACAGATGAAGCTACAGAATGGATGCAAGGTTCCACAAGTTGGACTACACACACAATTTCATTCAGCATTTTAGCTTCATCAGCAGTGGAAATTAGTTTGGGATATGGAACAGGAAGCAACAACTATGCTTCTAAAGACACCCCAGTTCTCTACACCAGTCATCTGAGTCTCAATATTTTGACCGACGACGAGGCTCTCGCTGATGCTAAAGTAGCATGGGAAGAAGCTCGGCAAGCTGCAATTGATGCAACCAACGATGGTGCTAACGACAATGTGACTGGTGCTGAATATGTTGCTATATCTGCTGAAATCGCAAAGGCTGAGCCTACAACAGTGGAAGGTTATGAGGCTGCTACTCAGGCACTGAAAGAGGCTACTTCTGCATTCATCGCTGCTGCACCTGTTTACGATGACCTCGTAGCTGAAATCAGCAAGGCTAATGATCTCGGCGTTGATACAACAGACGCACAGGATATTGCAGACTCAGAAACGACTACTGCTGAAACTGCTCTTGCTGCAACAAAAGACTTGAAGGTGGATGAATACAACTATGTTACTACAGACTTCCCGTATGGCGTAGAACTTGGAACATGGAATGCAGAGGGACCAACCGGCTCGTTGACAGCACAGCACTGGAGCGGTGTAGAACATGAATATCTCGAGCAGTCGAGTGCTGCTTGGGGGCAGAATGCATGGACTATTAAGTATAGCCAGGATCTCACTCTCCCTGCAGGAAATTATATCTTTAAGGTAGCTGGTCGTAAAGCTGCCGGTGATGGTGTGACCATGAGCCTTATCGTTAAGAATGGCGAGACTGTTCTTGGCTCTGTAAGCGACTTCCCTGAAGGCGACACAGGACTGGGTATCAACACCGATGGCGAGACAGACTACGATCCATCACATACATACGCAAACAACAATAACGGTCGTGGATGGGAATGGCGTTATGTGAAGTTCACCCTCACTGAACAGACTACAGTAAATGTGGCAGTTGAGGCTGAGGCAACTACTAACCACCAGTGGGTAAGCTTCTGCGATGCTACCGTCAATACCGATAGCGAAGCCGGCTTCGCCCTCATTGACTATAACGTAGCTCTGGCAAGCGCACAGGCTGCTCAGGCAAACGATGACTATGCAAACGTAGCAGGTGTTGAAAAGGCTGCCCTTGACGCAGCAATCGATGGTGACGCTACTCTTGACAAGACAGACAAAGACGCTATTGAGGCTGCAACTCAGGCTCTGAGAGACGCAACTACTGCGTTCACAGCAGCCAAGAATGCTTACGATGCTCTCGCTACTGCTATCACTGCCGCAGAGACGGCTGGTACACCTACAGCCAATGTAGGAGATGGTGTCTTCCAAATTCCTTCTACAGCTGCTGATGCAATCACTACCGCAATTGCTGCTGCCAAGACCACACAGTCTGCAGCCGAAACAACTGCTGAAACGGCTCAAACTGCTATAACTACTCTGGAAACAGCTCTTTCTCAGGCAACAGAACTCAATGCTCCAGTCGATGGTCAGCGCTTCAAGATGGTTTTGAAATATGAGGGTTGGGACTATAACGACAAGGCCGTAACATATATTGCAGATGCCCGCAGCGATGCAGGAAACTACAATATTCAGTATCGTGATGACATAGAAGCATACGAACACTCATTCACATTCACTAAGGTAAGTGGCAACAACTACAAGATCAGCCAGACTGATATCGACGGAAACGAACGTTATCTCTCTACTGGCACACCTTACGGAGGAAACGATTACCAAATCCGTACAGTAACAGATGCTAACAACGCTGCAGAGTTCACTGTTATCCCTACTGCCACTGAAGGCATCTATAACATCTTCAACGTTGCTGCTAATCAGTATGTAGGTTCTCAAGATGATGGTGTTTACACCGTGAACAGCCATATCGACTTCCAACTCGTGGAGGTACAGAAGGTTCCTGTTGCTCTCACATTCACTGACGAAGTGAACTACGCTACACGTATCTTCCCATTCGTGCCAGCTCTTCCAGAAGGTGTGAAAGCATATTCTTGCGAAACACTTGACGATGAGACACTTGAACTCATAGAGGTGACTGAACCTGCTGCCAACGTGCCTTATGTCCTTGAAAGTGAAAACGCAATCAACATCAATGTGGAAGGATGGCCGCTCGGCAAGGCTGACACTCCTACTTACACAAGCGGTTTGCTTACAGGTGTTTATACAAACACAGATGCTCCTGTTGGCACATACGTTCTGCAGAACTTGAATAACAAGGTGGCGTTCTATGTAGTGGAAGAGGGCAATCAGCCTACAGTCACTCCTTATCGTGCATACCTAACTGCTCCAGCAGCAGGTGGCATCAAGGCTATCAACTTCCCTGGAACTGACGATGCTACTGGAATCTCTGCTATCGAAGCACTCACCGACGGTACTGCCGAAATCTACAACGCTGCTGGAGCACGCATGAACCGACTGGAAAAGGGTGTCAACATCATCCGTACAGCCGACGGAAAAGTAAAGAAAGTGCTTGTTAAATAATAACGTAAAAAAGATAAAGACATGAAAAAAATATATATACAGCCTGAATTGCTTTTGGAAACGGCGCAGATGAGCGACATGGTGATGCTGGAAACTTCCGACTATCCAGCCGACCCTTCACAGCCTGTACTTGGCAAAGACCGCGATGAATTCGACGAGATCGACGAAGAAATTCTCGACATCCTCCAGGAACAGGAGGGTGAACAGAAGTCGCTCTGGTAAGAACCTTGATAATTCCCTGTTATATGCAAACGGGTTTGTGCTCACAGCACAAACCCGTTTTTGGTATATTTGTTTTTTTCTTTAAAAAATTTTAATACTATAAATAAATTATTTATATTTGCGTCTGAAAAACTCATACAAACCTAAAGAGAATTATATAATTAACTAAATTGATAATCATATGAAAAGAAAATTACTCTTCTTGATGGCAATGACCATCAGTGCGTTTGCATGGAATGCAAAGGCGCAGACCGACGTGACGAGTACGTATCTCACGAATGCGGACTTCTCGGCTTCAACTCCTATTGCCAACGACCTCAGAGGATATGGCAAGGATATGGCTACAGGCGACTCCTACGGCTTTCAGGCTGTTGACGGATGGACATACGTGGTGGTGAATGGCGACAACGCTAATGCCAGCTATCCTAATTCGGGTATGGGGGCTGCTGTGTTTCAATATGGCAGTGCATACCAATTGAAAGGCAATAATGTGACAGCTCCTGCAGAAGGCCCTGAAACGGGGTCGGCTAATGGACTCGGTTTCTTCGCAGTGTGGTCATGTGGCGGATATTATTATCAGGATGTCACTCTTCCGGCTGGCGAATACACGCTGAACATCCCAATGTATTGCGTGTCGGGCACACAGGCTAACACTTCTTGGACGGGTTTCGTGGCCGACGGCGGTAGCAAATACACCGTAGCGGTGAACCCTGCAATCGGCTCATGGACTACACAGACCGTGAACTTCACGCTCGCTGCAGAAACTGCAGGAAAAATATGTCTCGGATATGTATCTTCGGGTGCCGGCTCAGGCGCAAATCCGCATATATTCATCGACAAGGTGCAGATACTCTACAAAGCTGTAGTCGTAAAGGACGCTCTCTATCAAGCGCTGGAAACGGCTAAGAAAGTGAACACGGAGGCGCCGAGCACAGAACTTGCACAGGCAATCGAAGAGGCTCAGGCTGTCTACGACAATGCAAGTGCCACACAGGAGCAGGTCAACGACGAGGAAGCGTATCTGAAAAGTCAGATAATGAAGGCTTTATCGGCTGCAGGTAATATCACATTCCTTATCGACAACCCGGGATTCGAACTCTCAACGGCCGAAACCACCAACTGGGCTGCCGGCGCCGCGCCTAACAGCGCCGACTATGCTACAACCGGGTGGACGCTCGTACAAGGTGCAGGATGGAGCTCGTCTGCCATAGTGGCGTATGGAGGAACAGGACAAGTGAACGGAGTCAGCGCACCGGATGCAGATAATGCCGGAAATACTGGAAATGCTCTTGGCATATCTGTGGGATGGAACGGAATAATTCTGTATAAGTCAAGTGTGTTCACACTCCCTGCTGGTGCCTACACTCTGAAAGTGAACGCATATAACAACAACACAGCTACAAAGTTCATTTCAGAACTGGCATTCGTGCCAACTGCAGACGATCCTTACTCTTCAAATAAAACGTCGTTTACCACTGGCGTTTGGGAAGAAGATGTGGTCACATTTACCCTCGACAGCCCGGCTGAAGGATATATACAGATTGGAGGACAGGGAATTAACGACACTTCATCAAATAATGCAAAGGTGTTCTTCGATAATCTGACGCTTGAATACAAGTCGTTCTATGATGCTGCCAAAGACCAATTGGCGGAAATGCTTGCCAAGGCACGCTCTGTTGTCAATGTGAATGTAGGCGATCAGCCGCTGCAACGTCCGGAATCGGCACGAAATACTCTTGGAGGCAAGATATTGCAGGCTCAAACGGTTTACGACTCCGACTCTTCCACAAAAGAACAGATAGAAGCGCAAACAGCATCGCTGCAAACCGCAATCGACGAGTTCATCACTGCCACCGTGAATCCTATTGACAACACCAAGCGATTCTACCTGCAACCAAGCACATCGGGACACCCGCTGACTTATAATGCAGTGCTTTGCACTAAGGGCGCAACATCGGCTAACAACCCTACAGGATATGGTTTCAATGCCGGATACTACGGACCTAACGTAGCATTGGCACAGGCGTTCAGATTCCAGAACACCACAGGAAATAACTACATCATCAGTGTGATGACTGCTGACGGTGAAGTTTATCTGACAAATGGTGACACAAACGGAAGTGCTGCAGCATGGAAAAACTCTCAGATTCAAGGCACTACAGACGTGTCTAAGGCTCTTGAATTTGTTCTACAGGCTTCAGAAAACGAAGGCTCTTTCAATATCATCAACCCTGCCACCAATACTACAGTCGCTTGCCAGAACGGCGGACCTCTATATACTGAGCCGGGTAATGCCGACTTCACCATCAATGAGGCATATGAGGCTTCGGTGTTTGTTGGTATTTTTGCTTCCTTGAAATACTGCACTGCAATCTTCCCGTTCGTGCCTACTCTGCCGTCGGGTGTGAAGGCCTACTCTTGTGCTAGCCTTGACGCCGACAATGTGCTCATCCTGGATGAAACGGCTGAGCCTAAGGCAAACGAACCGTATATTCTCTATTCGGAAGCAAATGTGGGTGAAGACATTGAAGGATGGGGCACTGGCGAAACCACTATGTACACAAGCGGACTGCTCACCGGAACCTACGAACAACTCTACGACGTGATGCCAGAAACGGGTAAGACCAAGTATGTGATGCAGAACCAGCCGGAGGAATACGGAGTGGCGTTCTATTACGTCCAGGACGGAACAGTTGTGCAAATCGATAAATACCGCTGCTTCCTCACCGTGGAAGGCGCAGGCGTGAAGGCGCTGAAGATGAACTTCGACGACGCAACTGCCATCGAGGCAATCAACGCACTGACCGAGGGCACTGCTGAAATCTACAATGCGGCAGGAGTACGTACCGACCGGCTCGAGAAGGGCATGAACATCATTCGCATGAGCAACGGAAAGGTTCAGAAAGTGATGGTTAAATAATTCTGTTCACAAATAATCAAGCCGTTTATTTTGAATTTGTAACTATAAAACGAAACAGATATGAAAAAAATATATACAGAGCCGAGAATGCTCATGGAAAAAGTGGTTATGTCGTATATGGTGGCACTCACCGCAGTCGACAAGCCTGCCGACCCTGCTCTGGGGGGTATGACTAAGGACCGCAACGGATATGATGTGGTAAGCGAGGAAGACGCAGAGGACGATGCCATCCTCCAACTGCTCATCGACAACGAAGAAGGCAATACCAATTCACTCTGGTAAGCCTAAAGACGTTAATTCACAACAACGTGAATCCGGATCCGCCGATCAATTTCGGCGGGTCCGGAATGTTTTTTAACCGATTCTCTCTTTTCGCCTTGATGAACGATTGGCATTTAAGAAATCTTAAGATATTATTTTACCCAAATGTTTGTTTATGTCAATAAATAGTGATAATTTAGCATTTGAAAAACCAAAATGTCTAATGCTTTTATGAATAATAATCATTATTGCGTGATTCTGGCAGGCGGCATCGGCATGCGACTCTGGCCGTCGAGCCGTCAGAACAAACCGAAACAGTTTATCGACATACTGGGAAACGGAGAAACCCTCCTGCAGTCGACATACAAGCGGGTGGCAAAACTCGTGAGCCATGAAAACATCCTCGTCACCACAAACGAACAATACATACAGCTGGTGAGAAACCAACTGCCCGACGTGGCTGAAAGCAATCTGCTGCTCGAACCGATGAGACGAAACACTCTGCCCAGCGCCACATGGGCGACGGTGGAAATCATGCACCGCAACCGCAACGCAAAGGTGCTCGTGGTGCCGGCCGACCAGATTCTCGAACGAGAGGAGGGATTCGACCGCGATGTGCAAAGAGCCTTCGACTATATAGAAACCCACAACAAGATCATATCACTTGGAATCACCCCACTTGCACCCGAAACAAACTACGGATATGTGCAAATGGGAGAAAGGCAGGACGAACAGATATTCAAGGTGAAGACTTTCGTGGAAAAGCCGGATATGGAATGGGCAAAAGTCCTGCAGGAGAGCGGTGAGTTTCTTTGGAACACCGGCATCTTCATTTGGAGTGCACAGACATTCATAGGTTATGTGCACGACCGATGGATGCAGTTCGACGATATGATAAGCAAGGTGAAGGCGGATGAACTGGACCATGAGACAAAACGGCAGATTGTGGAGGACGTATTCGCCATATGCCCAAACCTCACCATCGAACACGTGTGTCTGGAGAACAACGACGTCACCGACGTTATGCTCGCACATTTCGGGTGGTCAGACATCGGAACATGGCATGCCATCTACCAGAAAATGCCTAAGGATGATGACGGAAATGCAGTACTCGCACAAAACGCGCTGCTATATGAATGCAAGGAATGTCTGGTGAAGGCCGAAAACGGAAAACTCATCGTGGTGCAGGGCCTAAACGACTACCTTGTGGTGGACGATGCCAACACTCTCGTCATTTGCAGGAAAGACGACGAGAAAGCCATCAGAAAATTTGTTAACGACATAAAAGTGAGCATGGGCGACGAGTTCGTGTAGATTCCAATTGCAGATTGCAATGACATGATTACACTCTCTGTGCATTTGAATCCATTGCCAATGCTTACTGTGTGATAATTAGCATTTTTTTAACTTACTTTTTGGGTAATCCACAATAAAATCGTAACTTTGCAACTCGTTTGAAATCGACGGGTTGCAAAGTGCGTTTTTTAAACCCGAATCGGTCATTCGGTTTTGGCTCTTGACCACATTGATTTCAACGGATTTGCAGACTAATATAATTTATTTTCAACATATTTAAAAGAACTCGAAATGAATATCTCATTGCAGACAGAAGATAAGCTGAACGGCGTGTTAACCGCAGTTGTGGAGCCGGCAGACTATCAGGAAGGTGTGAAGAAATCAATCAAGGAACTGAAAAAAACTGCCAACATACCGGGATTCCGTAAGGGCATGGTGCCTGAAGGACTGATTCGACAGAAATATGGCGTGTCGATATTGGCAGAGGAAGTGAATAAGGTGCTTCAAGCCAAACTATATGACTATATCAAGGACAACAAGGTGAATATGCTCGGCGAGCCGCTGCCTATGGCCGACAACGACAAGGTGGAACTGAAAGAGGGAAACACATTCACATTCAAGTTTGAAATCGCCATCGCACCGGAAATACCGGTTGAACTGAGCAAGAAGGACAAACTCGAACTCTATAAGGTGACAGTCGACGACGAAACCGTGGACAAGCAGGTGCAGATGTACCGTCAGAGAGGCGGAAACTACGAGAAGGTGGATTCCTATGAGGACAACGACATGCTGAAGGGAAATATCGAGGAACTCGACGAGAAGGGCAACGTGATTGAAGACGGTGTGAAGGCTGAGGACGTGGTGATGCTGCCTAAATATTTCAAGGATGAAGACCAGAAGAAACTCTTTGAAAAAGCCAAGACCAACGAGGTCATCAAGTTCAACCCGAGCGTGGCATACAACAACAGCGAGGCAGAACTATCGTCGTTCATGAAAATCGACAAGGAAGAGGTGAAGAACCATACAGGCGAATTCCAGTTCGCAGTGAACGAAATCACCCGTTATGTGCCGGGACCTCTGAATCAGGACCTCTTCGACCAAGTGTTCCCTGGAGGCGAAGTGACAACTGCTGAGCAGTTCAAGGATAAAATCAAATCGCAGATTGAGGAACAACTCAACAAGGATGCCGACTACAAATTCCTCGTTGACCTCAAGAAATATCTCATCGAGAAGGCAGGCGACGTGAAATTCCCAGACGAGAAACTCAAGAAAATCATGCGGGCAAACGCCAAAAGCGACGAGGAGGTGGAGCAGTATTTCGACAAGAATGTGGAACAGCTCAAGTGGCATCTGATCAAGGAGCAACTCGTGGAGATGACGAAAGTGAAGGTAGACGACCAGGACGTGATCGAGATGGCAAAGGAAGTGACTCGCATGCAGTTCGCACAATACGGCATGATAAGCATTCCTGACCAGTATCTCGACGATTCTGTGAAGGAAATGCTCAAGAAACGCGAAACCGTCGACAACCTCATCGACAGATGCATTGAGATGAAACTCTCCACAGCTGTGAAAGAACTGGTCACTGTAAAGGAAAAGAAAATATCACAAGAGGAATTCAACAAACTTCCGTTCAATTAAAACCGACAAAACGGCATAACATAAAAAATCATAAAAAGTCATGGACATTTCATTGTTTATGACTTTTTTTGTATATTTGTAAATGAATACTGTTTTGTCATACTTGTAGGGGTGGAATGATTTTTGCATGACATCATTCATCCTAATATAATGACATGAAAAAATAAAAAACATTTTTTATTATGATACAAGACTTCAAGAAATTTGCAACGGCTAATGCCGGAATCAACAGTATGGTGCTCGACGACGTAATAAGGTCGCAGGGCGGATACCTCAACCCCTATATCCTCGAGGAACGTCAGCTGAACGTCACTCAGCTGGATGTGTTCTCACGACTCATGATGGACCGAATCATATTCCTCGGAACCGACATCAACGACTACACTGCCAACGTGCTTCAGGCACAGATGCTTTATCTCGACTCTGTCGACCCGGAAAAGGATATCAGCGTGTATATCAACTCGCCGGGCGGAAGCGTGAGCGCCGGACTGGGAATCTATGACACCATGCAGTTCGTGAATTCACCCGTACAGACCATCTGCACCGGCATGGCGGCATCCATGGCGGCTGTACTGCTCGTGGCAGGACATAAAGGCAAACGCTCTGCACTGCCACATTCCAGAGTGATGATCCATCAGCCGCTCGGAGGGGCACAGGGACAGGCAAGCGACATCGAAATCACAGCAAGGGAAATACAAAAATATAAAAAGGAACTCTACACAATCATCGCACAACATTCGGGACAGACCTTTGAGAAAGTTTGGGAAGACTCCGACCGCGACTATTGGATGACCGCTGAGGAGGCAAAGGAATACGGAATGATTGATAACGTGCTTATACGAAAGAAAGATAATGAGTAACAAAAGAACCTGCTCCTTCTGCGGAAGGGGTGAGAACGAAGTTGGACTGCTCATAAGCGGACTAAGCGGATACATATGCGACGATTGCGCCGAGCAGGCGCATGAAATCGCACAAATCAACAAGGGCAGCGAAGCAAAGCCGCTGAACGAGAAGAAAATTCCGAAACCGAAGGAAATAAAGGATTTCCTCGATCAGTATGTAATCGGTCAGGACGAAGCGAAGAAATCGCTCGCCGTGGCGGTCTACAACCACTACAAACGCTTGCAGAACAAACAGAGCGAAGAGGGCGTGGAAATCGAAAAATCGAACATCATCATGGTGGGTAGCACCGGTACGGGAAAGACTCTCTTGGCTAAGACTATTGCAAAAATGCTGGTGGTGCCGTTCACCATCGTCGACGCCACGGTGCTCACCGAAGCCGGATATGTGGGAGAGGACGTGGAAAGCCTGCTCTCCAGACTTCTTCAGGAATGCGACTACAATCCGAAAGTGGCGGAAACCGGAATCGTCTTTATCGACGAAATCGACAAGATTGCAAGGAAAAGCGACAACCCGTCCATCACACGCGACGTGAGCGGAGAAGGTGTGCAGCAGGGACTGCTCAAACTCCTCGAAGGGTCGGTCATCAACGTACCCCCATACGGAGGCAGGAAACATCCCGAGCAGCAGTTCATACAAGTCGACACTAAGAACATTCTGTTTATCTGCGGAGGAGCATTCGACGGCATAGAAAAGAAAATTGCCAGCCGACTCAAATCGAATGTCATCGGCTACGACGCCGTGGAGAATGTGAATAAGATTGACAAGTCGAACATGCTAAAATATATAGCTCCGATGGACCTCAAGTCGTTCGGACTGATACCTGAGATCATCGGACGACTGCCGATTCTGACTCATCTCGAACCCCTCGACAGGGATGCGCTCAGAAGCATACTCACCGAACCGAAAAACTCCATCATCAAACAATATGTCTACTTGTTCAAACTCGATGGAATCCAACTGACATTCACCGACGATGCACTCGACCACATCGTTAATGTGGCTATAGAATACAAACTCGGTGCACGAGGACTGAGATCAATCGTCGAAATAGTGATGAAAGACGCCATGTTCGAAATGCCGTCGAAAAAAACGAAGACACTCGTGGTCGACAAGAAATATGCGGAAAAACAACTTGAAAAAGCAAATCTTAATGTGCTCAGCCGACAAAATGAATGATTTTTAACTTTTTGTTGCTGAAAAATTTGCAGTTCACATATTAAAATATTATCTTTGTTAAAACCTTATCGGTAGGGAAAAAACCAACCGACACCCAACTTCCCTTAAATTATCCGCCTGCTGATGAATAACGCACTGACACTGAAGAAGGCCCTTAAATACTATTTCGGTTTCGACCACTTTAAGGGACAACAGGAAGACATCATTAAAAGTCTGATGGACGGCAATGATGTGTTTGTGCTTATGCCTACAGGAGGCGGAAAGTCCATGTGTTACCAACTGCCGGCACTGCTAATGGATGGAACGGCTATCGTCATCTCACCGCTCATAGCGCTGATGAAGAATCAGGTGGATTCCATCAAGAACTACAGCGAGGAGGACAGCGTTGCACATTTCATCAACTCATCGCTCAGCAAGTCGAGCATTGAGGCGGTGAAAAACGATATAACAAGCGGAAAAACAAAACTTCTGTATGTGGCTCCGGAATCGCTGACTAAGCAGGAATACGTGGACTTCCTGAAAAACGTGAAGATCTCCTTCTATGCCATTGACGAGGTGCACTGCATATCGGAATGGGGACACGACTTCCGACCGGAATACAAGAACATTCGTCCTATAGTCAACAAGATAGGACGTGCGCCAATCATCGCGCTTACTGCCACAGCCACCGACAAGGTGAAGCAGGACATAAAGAAGAATCTCGAGATCCTCGACTGCCAGGAATTCAAGTCGTCGTTCAACAGACCTAACCTCTATTATCAGGTGAAGATGAAGGTGCCGAATCAGACGAATAAGGATATCGTGAAATACCTCCGCAAACATGAGCACAAAAGTGGAATCATCTATTGCATGAGCCGTAAGACGGTGGAAGAACTCGCCGCGTTCCTCGTGGCAAACAACATAAAGGCAGCACCATATCATGCCGGACTCGATACGGCTGTGAGAACACAGACACAGGATGATTTCATCATGGAGCGCGTAGAGGTGATCGTGGCTACCATCGCATTCGGTATGGGGATCGACAAACCAGACGTGAGGTTCGTAATCCACTATGACATACCGAAAAGCCTGGAAGGCTACTACCAGGAAACTGGGCGCGCCGGACGCGACGGAGGCGAAGGACAGTGCATCGCATACTATTCCAAGAAAGACCTGCGAAAACTTGAGAAACTCATGGCGGCAAAGAACGGACGCGAGCAGGACATCGGACGACAACTGCTGAGGGAAACCGCTAACTACTGCGAGTCATCGGTGTGCAGACGTAAGCTGCTCCTGCATTATTTCGGTGAGGATTACACTCAAGACAACTGCGGCAACTGCGACAACTGCCTGAACCCGCACAAGAAAACTGATGCCACCGAACAACTGCTTATGATGCTCAAGGTAATCGTGGCGGTGAAGGAGAATTTCAAAGCTGACTATGTCATCAATGTGCTCAGAGGAGTGGAAAACGACAGCATCACCAGCCGACACCACGACCAGCTCGAATGGTTCGGCGAAGGATGCGACACGGAGGAAACCATGTGGAACGCCATTGTCAACCAGGCCATCCTCTCCGGACTCATATATAAGGAGGTGGACAACTACGGACTGCTCAAACTGACCGATGACGGAAGAAAATACCTGAAGAAGCCATATGAGTTTATGGTGACAGAAGACAACGACTTCGAAGACAACGGAGAACAACCGGAAAGCGTGGAAGGAGGAGTGGACACCGTCCTATATAAGATGCTCGTCGACTTGAGAAAGGAATTCTCCAAGAAATTGAATCTGCCTCAATACGTGATTTTCCAAGACACATCGCTCGATGCCATGTCGACACTCTACCCGATAACTATCGAAGAGCTGAAGAATATACCGGGAGTGGGTGAGGGCAAGGCGAAACGTTATGGAAACGCATTCTGTGAACTTATAAAGAAATATTGCGAGGAGAACGAAATCGAACGGCCTGTGGACATCGTCATCAGAACTGTTCCCGACAAGTCGAGAAACAAGCTGACAATCATCAAAAGCGTAGATGCGGAGAAGTCGCTGAACGAAATATCACGCCTGCTCGGCATTGATGAGGGCGAGGTGCTCGACGAAATGGAGGCAATCGTCTATAGCGGCACAAAACTCAATATCGACTATATGCTCGAGGAAATGGAAGTCGACCAAGATGTGGTGGACGATATATACGACTATTTCCGGCAAAGCAAGACCGACAGCCTCGACAAGGCGCTCGAGGAACTCGACGAAAGCTACTATGAGGAGGATATCCGGCTCGTGAGAATAAAATTCATGTCGGAGATGGCGATTTGAAAACAGCCGACGTGGTTGCTATCACAATTTTTCCGTGAATCCTGTATTGCAGAGTTGGCAATTTGACAGGTAAAGACATGTTTGTTCTCTCAATTCAATAAATTTCAGCGTTTTTGTCATCCCTTTCTTTTTTCCTTGAATTATTATAACTATCTTTGCATGCAATAATATTTAAACTTATTGCTTATGTCTTCGTTCCTTGAGGAGAAAGTCATGATGGAAGGACTGACTTTCGATGATGTGTTACTCGTTCCGGCTTATTCGGAAATACTTCCAAAAGAAGTTTCGCTCGAAACTCGTTTCTCACGTAATATAGAACTGAAAATCCCGTTTGTCACTGCCGCCATGGACACAGTGACCGAATCTGCAATGGCCATCGCCATAGCCAGGGAAGGCGGAATCGGAGTGATTCACAAGAATATGTCGATAGAAGACCAGGCTCGGCAGGTTGCAATCGTGAAAAGGGCTGAAAACGGAATGATCTACGACCCTGTGACCATCAAACGCGGCTCCACGGTGGGCAAGGCTCTGGGAATGATGGCGGAAATGCATATAGGAGGCATACCGGTGGTGGACGACGACATGAAACTCGTGGGAATCGTCACAAACCGTGACTTGAGATTCCAGACAGACATGAACTGCTTGATCGACGACGTGATGACCTCAGAGAACCTCATCGTCACACATCAGAAGACCAACTTGGAACAGGCGTCGCAAATACTGCTTAAGCATAAAATCGAAAAACTGCCGGTGGTGGACGACGAAAACCATCTGATCGGACTTATAACCTACAAGGACATCACAAAAGCTAAAGACAAGCCGATGGCATGCAAGGACTCCAAAGGACGCCTGAGAGTGGCAGCCGGAGTGGGCGTGACCGCTGACTCGTTCGAACGCATGGAAGCTCTGGTGGAGGCTGGCGTCGATGCTATCGTGATTGACACCGCCCACGGCCATTCTGCCGGTGTGATCCGACAGGTGAAAGCAGCAAAGGAGCGGTTCAAGGATGTTGACATCGTGGTGGGAAATATCGCAACTGCAGAAGCTGCAAAAGCACTGGTGGAAGCCGGTGCGGATGCGGTGAAGGTGGGAATAGGACCGGGCTCCATCTGTACCACCAGAGTGGTGGCTGGAGTAGGGGTGCCTCAACTCTCTGCCATCTATGACGTGGCGAAAGCGCTCGAAGGTACGGGTATTCCGCTCATTGCCGACGGCGGACTGAGATATAGCGGCGACGTGGTAAAGGCTATTGCTGCCGGTGGCACTTGCGTGATGGTGGGCTCGCTGGTGGCTGGAACCGAAGAGGCTCCGGGCGACACCATTTTGTTCAACGGACGTAAGTTCAAGTCGTATAGGGGAATGGGTTCGCTCGAGGCTATGGAAAACGGCTCGAAAGACCGCTACTTCCAGTCGGGTGTGTCCGACCAGAAGAAACTGGTGCCGGAAGGAATCGCCGGACGTGTGCCGTATAAGGGAACAGTGCAGGAAGTTATATACCAGATGGTCGGAGGACTCAGAGCAGGTATGGGATATTGCGGAGCTAAAGACATCGAGTCGCTGCATAACGCCAAATTCGTGAAAATCACCAGCGCTGGTGTGCAGGAAAGTCATCCGCATGAAGTCATCATCACGAGCGAGGCTCCGAATTATTCCAGACACCAATAGAATTTTCATATAGCAAATTACTCGTTATTCTACGAATAACAACAAAAAATTGTTAAAAAACAGACAACTAAAAGTGGCATCAACAACTTTGATGCCACTTTTTTGTGGGATTGTGGGATTTTTTCCGTAACTTCGCAGTTATTTATGTGATTAGCAAAACAAAATTAACAAAATAGTTGTCCCTAAAAAATAACAACTCACTATGAACAAGTTATTCTTGACTCTTACTCTTGCCATGGCATCGATCAGCCTGATGGCACAAACCGACGACCCGGTGATTATGACAATCAACGGCAACCCGATTCACCGTTCGGAATTCGAATATTCCTACAACAAGAACAATTCTGAAGGAGTAATCGACAAAAAGGATGTGCAGGACTATGTGCAACTCTTTATCGACTACAAACTGAAGGTGGAAGCGGCGAAGGATGGCGGATATGCCAATATGCAGGAAATTCAGACCGAACTACAGGGATACAGAGAACAAATGGTTTACCCCACACTGGAAAACGACGTGTTTACGCTCGACCAGGCATGGAAAACCTACCAGAAGACAGCTGAATACTATGGTGATGAGGACTTGCTGGAATGTCAGCATATTCTCATCCTGATGCGTCAGGATGCCACAGAGGCACAGCAACAGGCGGCAAAAGCTAAGATCGACTCGGTCTACAACCTCGTGCTTGCAGGGGAAGACTTCAGCGAACTCGCTGCGAAATATTCACAGGACCAGGGTACAGCACGCAACGGTGGAAAACTGCCTCGATTCGGAAAAGGCAGGATGATACCCGACTTCGAGCAGGCAGCCTACAAACTACAGCCGGGCGAGATTTCCGCTCCGTTCAAGTCTACGGCTGGATGGCATATCATCAAGATGAACAACCGTGCGAAATTCGAACCGTTTGAATTCCATAAAGAGGCCATCATAAAGTTCCTCACACAGCAGCCGGGATTCAAGGAGGCTGGCGCTGAAGCACTTGTCGACTCGCTTGCTCAACAGAGAGGCGTGAAGAAAGAAGTTGTGTTTGACGAACTCTTCAACGAGATGATTGCGAAAGACCCTGAGATGAAGAACCTCGCACAGGAATATGAGGACGGCACACTCATGTTCGAAATCAGCAAGCGCGAAATATGGGACCGCGCTGCAAACGACGACGCCGGACTGACACAATATTTCGAGACTTACAAGGAAAACTACAAGTGGGACGCACCGCATTTCCGCGGAATCGTGGTGCATGCAAAAGACAAGAAGACCTTCAAGCAGGCTAAGAAACTCACTAAGGGATTGGAACCGGAGAAATGGGCGACCAACATCGTCACAACGTTGAACAACGGCAACAACAAGGTGGTGAAAGTGGAGAGATTCAACGTGTTCGCTCCTGGAGAAAATCCGGCTGTCGACAAATTTGCGCTGAAACAGAAAATAGAGCTACAGGAAAATCCTGACTTCCCTTACACACAGGTAATCGGAAAGGTCATTAAGCAGCCGCAGACTTACAACGACGTGAGAGGCCAGATTATGGAAGACTACCGCAAGTTCAAGGAAGATGAATGGGTGAGAGGCCTCCGCGCAAAATATCCGGTTGAAATCAACTGGGATGTTGTAAACACAGTGAACAACCATTGATTTGCCGAATAGGTATATATTGAATAACCATTGATTTGTCCAAAAGGCATATATTAAACAACCCGTGATTTGTCCAAAAAACTTATTTTAAACTGAATACAATGAATAAAAGTCATACAGTGCTCTTCGCACTCATCGCAATTTTGGCGGGATGGATCAACGCCCAACCGGCTGAAGCCCAGAACAACGTGATTGACGAAGTGGTGTGGGTGGTCGGCGATGAACCGATACTGAAAAGCGATGTGGAGCAGGCAAGGCTCGAAGCCATAGCCTACAGGATGAAAATCGACGGCGACCCATATTGCGTGATACCTGAACAGCTGGCTATACAGAAACTGTTCCTGCATCAGGCTGCACTCGACAGCGTGACTGTGAGCGACAGCGAAATCTATTCGGCAGTCGACGCTGAAATGGAACGCTACGTGCAGGTGCTCGGCTCTAAGGAACAAGTGGAGAGGTATTTCGGAATGACAACAACGCAGAAACGCGAGCAACTCTTCGAATCGGTGAAAAACGACCGTATGATCGATGAGGTCAGACAAAGTCTGGTGAAGGACATCAAGGTAACACCGGCACAGGTGAGGAAATTCTTCAAGGACTTCCCTGAAGACAGCATTCCGTTCGTACCTACAAAAGTGGAAGTGCAGATTATCACTATAGCACCGGAAATAAAACCGGAGGAAATCGAACGCGTGAAAGCGGAATTGAGGGACTATACCGAGAGAGTGAATTCGGGCGCAGCGCAGTTCTCCACACTCGCGCTCATGTATTCCGAAGACGGGTCGGCACAGAACGGGGGCGAGCTGGGATGGATAGGAAAGGGCAAACTGGCGCCTGAATTCGCCGATGTGGCATTCAAACTTTCCGACACGAAGACCGTGTCGAAGGTGGTGGAGACGGAATTCGGATTCCATATCATACAGCTGATTGAGAAAAGGGGCGACAGAATCAACTGCCGGCATATTCTCAAAAAGCCGAAAGCATCGGAAGACGCCATCATTAAAGCCATAAACGACCTCGACAGCATACGCTCGGAAATCCAACAAGGACTATATACCATTGATGACTGTGCCAGATATGTGTCGCATGACAAGGATACCAAAAACAACTACGGAATCATGAGATACAAGGACGAGCGTACGGGCGACATGCACGTGAGGATGGAACTGAAGGAACTGCCGTCGGAAGTGGCGAAGCAAGTGGCGGGAATGAATGTGGGCGACATCTCCAAACCTTTCATCATGGTGGATTCCAGAGGAAAAGAGGTGGTGGCGATTATCCGGCTGAAAGATAAAATCGACGGCCACCGAGCTACGATGAAAGATGACTACCAGGAAATGCAGGACGTGGTGCTCAATTATATGAGGGCACAGAAAATCAACGAATGGATCAGAGAAAAACAGAAAGTGACCTACGTCAGGATTAATGAGGAGTGGAGAAACTGCGAATTCCAATACGACGGTTGGGTGAGATAAACAAAAGTTTTCTGAAATACGGATGAAAGAAGGTAAACCGACAGGAAATATTAGGGGAATCATAAACAGGAAAACAGTGAAACGGCTGTTTTTCTGTTTAATGCTCTTTGTTGCAGCCACTGTGGCTGCAACAAAATTGGGCGGATTCAGCGATATACCCGATTTCAGTCATATATACGACGACCCCGACCCGAAACCCTCGATGGTGGAAATACTGCATGCCGATGTGCTCTATAAGCGCTCAACCGACCCGAGGGCTGACATACTCGTGGGAAATGTGAAACTCAAGCATGAAGGGGCTTTCCTCGATTGCGACAGCGCCAGATACTACAAAGACGACAATTCATTCTATGCCTACGGGAAAGTTTATCTGGCACAGGGTGACACACTGAAACTCTATTGCGACACACTCGACTATTACGGTAATTCAAGAGTGGCGAAGGCGAGAGGACGGGTGAAACTCTATCATAAGAACCATAGACTGGAAACCGACAAACTGGAATACCACAGGATGGAGGGCGAAGCAAAATACTATGAAGGCGGAACCATCTACCAGGATGACAAAGTGCTCTATTCTTATTTCGGAGAGTATAACACCAACACACATCTCGCTATCTTTACACAGGACGCCAAACTGCGTGACCGCAATAACACGATAACCTGCGAGGTGGGACAATACAACACCGACACGCATATCGCCATCCTGAAGAACAACGTGAAGCTGGTGGACAACAAAGGAAATGTGCTGACGGCAGACAACGGCAAGTATGACTCCGACCGGCAGTTCATGCAGGCATGGGACAACGTGGTGTGGCGTAACAACAAGGGCGACCGCCTGACCTGTGACCGAGGCGACTACAACACGTCGACAAAACTAATGAACTGCTATGATAACGTGAGACTCACGACAAAGGACGGAAACGTGATGCTCTGCGACGAAGGCGAATACAACGAACAGACCGCATTGGCGAAATTCCGCGGGAACGTGATACTGACCGACAAGGACGGCGGCAAGCTGGTGTGCGAACACGGTACTTACAACTCCAACACTCATGTGGCTGATTTCTATGAGAACGTGAAACTCACGAAGAATGACGGCAGCGGCGAGGTCATCACCTCACACCTCATCTACAACACCCAAACCGAAATCGCCACAATCGACTCCGAAACCAACATAACCGGAAAAGACGGTGAATTCATATATACCACCAGCGGACATTATAACACCAAGACCGGCGCGGCAGAACTGCTCGGAAGGTCGTATATCATCAAGGACGACCGCCGGATCGATGGCGACAAACTCAGGACATACAAGCAGGAAGGCACCGGATATACGGTGGACGAAGCCGTGGGAAACGTCGTCATCTCCGACCCCGTAAACCAGTTCGGACTCGTCGGCGACAGCTGCATGAGAATAGAGGAGATAGCCTACGACAAGGCTTTCGGAAACGTCATCATAACCGACTCCGTCAATAAATGCCATGTGCTCGGACACCATTGCGAATATGACGAGGAAAACGGATATGCCATGGCTACCGACAGCGCGGAGGTGATTTATTACTACTATGAGGACACCGTCTATGTGCATAGCGACACGATGAAGATATTCACGTTCAACATCAAGACCGACTCAGTCTACAGAAACCTGTATGCCTATAACAAGGTGAGGATGTACAGAAACGACATACAGGCTGTATGCGACTCACTCGTACACCTACAGCGAGATTCGTGCACCTACCTCTACGGACAACCCATCATTTGGAATCTGGAACAGCAGGTGTTCGGCGAACAAATCAACGTATACAATAACGACAGCACAGTCGACTGGGTGCATGTCATCAATCAGGCTATGACAATAGAAAGGGTCGACTCTGTATCCTATAACCAAGTACAGGCGAAAGAGATGTTCGCCTATTTCCAGAACGGACAGATAGAACACAGCGAAGCGAAAGGAAACGTGTTTGTGGCATATTTCCTCGATGAAGAGGACGGCGAACGAATCGGCATGAACTATACGGAAACGTCACACCTGAAGATGTTCCTTGAAAATAAGAAGATGAAGAAAATATGGATGCCTGCCGGAACCGGTACGCTCTACCCGCCTATAAACATTCCAAACGACAAGCGGTATCTGCCGGCTTTCGCTTGGTTCGACAATATAAGGCCGAAAAACAAGGATGATATCTTTGAATGGATAGGGAAAGACGAACAGTATCTGCTGAAAAAGAGCGAAGAGAAAATCGTTCCGTTGCAAAACCTTCAGGATATACAATAATGGGCTGAGCCCTGAATGTGGAATTTATAAACGAATGTACCATGGGATTATTCACAGTGAGAAAACCGAGAGGATTCCGGCGCAGTTATATCTACTACGACGAACGTAAGGAAAAACGCGAGAAAATAAAGGAACAGGCTGAACGCGAACTCGGACTTCTGCCTCCAAAGGAATTCCAACCGGAAGACATAAGAGGCAAATTCGTGGAGGCCACCACACATCTGAAAAGAAGGAAGCAACGCGGGAAGAAACCTATGTCGCCGTGGATTATCGGACTTATCATCATAGCGCTTATCGCTCTCATGCATTTCCTGACACAATGAGAACGGTGACACTCAAATCCTTGACGGCAAAATATGTATGCTTGATTTTTGATACAGGCAAAATAAGAACAAGAAAAACGGATGAACGACATTATACATTTGTTGCCCGACTCGGTGGCTAATCAGATTGCAGCCGGAGAAGTCGTACAGAGACCCTCGTCAATCGTGAAGGAGATGGTGGAAAACTCCATTGACGCGGGAGCGGACGACATCGAGGTCAGAACCCTCGATGGCGGCAAGAACTGTGTGCAGGTGATTGACAACGGATGCGGAATGTCGGAAACGGATGCGCGTATGGCGTTCGAACGGCATGCCACATCGAAAATTCAAAGTGCCAAAGACATCTATCAACTCACAACCATGGGATTCCGGGGCGAAGCTCTCGCTTCAATAGCTGCAGTGGCACAGGTGGAACTCACCACACGCAGACCCGACGACGAAATCGGAACATACATCCAAATCGAAGGGGCGAAGGTGGTAGACCAAAAACCCGTAGCATGCCCACAAGGTACGAACTTCAAGGTGAACAACCTCTTCTACAACATACCGGTGAGAAGAAAATTCCTGAAGAAAACACAAACCGAGCTGAACAACATCGTACAGGACTTCGAACGGATTGCATTGGTATATCCTAATGTCAGCATGCGCCTCTTCCATAACGAAACACCGGTGTTTCTGCTCGAAAAGACGAATCTCAAAAGCCGTATCGTGGACGTGTGCGGAAAAAAAATGGACAACTCCCTGCTGCCCATACAGGTGGACACCTCAATCGTCAACGTCAGCGGATTCGTCGGAAAGCCTGAATGCTCGAAAAAGAAAGGAGCACGCCAGTTCTTCTTCGTAAACGGCAGATTCATGAAACATCCCTACTTCCATAACGCTGTGGAAAGGGCGTTCGCCGACATAATATCCCAAGGCGAACATGTAGATTATTTCATATACCTCGATGTCGACCCACAGAATCTGGACGTGAATGTCCATCCTACAAAAACTGAAATTAAATTCGAGAACGAACAAATCATATGGCAGGTGATCAACGCCTGTGTACGCGAGGCGATAGGCAAATTCAATGCGGTGCCTACTATCGACTTCAACAAATCGGCGGACGACGTGTACATCCCAGTGATGAATCCTGCGGGAAACCATGTCAGGATGACACACACGGCCTCTAATTACAATCCGTTTGAGAATCAGCAAAACCAGAAGCCGTCGTCTTACGACTGGCAACGGCTCTATCCGCAGATGGAGGAGCAGGAGCCAGACGACGACTATCAGGAAGTGCTGCTCACTGGCGCACTGTCAAAAGAGGTGCCGGTGCAGCGGTCGTTGTGGGACGAAACGGAAGGGACATCCCCAAAAAGCTTAAATACCGAACAGGAGGAAGAACGCAAATACATGAATGTGGATCAGCGATACATCGTCACCACCGTCAACGGGTCGATGGCCGTTATCGACCAACACAGGGCACACGTGAAAATACTCTTCCAAGAATATGTGGAACGCATAAGAAACGGACAGAGCATGTCGCAGGGAATGCTGTTCCCCGAAGTCATACACCTGTCGAAGGCGGAGGAACTGACGCTGCAACAGATGGACAAGGAGATAAGAAGCGTGGGATTCGAACTTACACCGCTGGGCAACGGCGCGTTCTCTCTCAACGGAATCCCGTCGGGAATGGAAGGAAAAGACTATGACAAACTTCTGCATGGGCTACTCTTCGTGGCTGGTGAATCCAAAGAGGGGGTGAAACAGGATGTGGCAGACAATCTCGCACTTACCATGGCGCAACATTCGGCAGTGGAATATGGCAGAAACCTGACCGACACCGAAATGAAACATATCACCACTAAACTCCTGGCTCAGTCAAATCCCTATCGCACACCCGACGGAAAAGTCATCATGCATCTCTTCAGCCAAGATGATTTCGACAAATTCTTCTAAGTCCTTTTAAATAGGTGGCGGATTAAGGTTTTTTTACAAAAATACCCTCACTTTCGGCTATAAATCCACGTTTTTGTACGATAAAACAGCCTTTTCATAAAAAAAATTAAGAAAAATGTTAAAAAAGTGATTTTTTTTTTGAAAATATTATGCGTATGTTATAAGAAAATATTAAATTTGCATTGAATTTAGACCAAAAAGCGCATTTTTAAGAGTAAAAAATGCTGTTTGACACATTACATATGTAATATATATGTGTAGAAGATGAAATAAAAGAAAGATAGAGATTAAATATTATTGTTAATAAATTTATTGTTTTAATCAAAAAAGTGTTTATGAAAAAGTTTATGATTGCGCTTGCATTTGCAAGCCTTGGTACTGTAGCAGCTAATGCACAGTCAAGAGTATTCGCACAGAACTCTTTCTGGAGCAACTGGTTTGTTCAGGTCGGAGTTGACATGTCTCTCGCAAACCCTAACCAGGCATCTGAATGGATTGACAACGTTTTCCCTAACGGAAAATCTTTCGGTGTTAACGTAGCTGTAGGTAAGTGGTTTAGCCCAACTCTCGGACTCCGCGCTAAAGTACAGTGGGAGAATGGTCTGATCGAAAACAAACACCAGAACTTCAAGGGTGTTTACAATCCTTATCAGTGGACTCCTAACTACGACGCTGGTGGTTATGGAATGGTTGTTGGTGACGTTATGTTGAACCTCAGCAACCTCATCTGTGGATACAATGAAAGCCGCGTTTGGAACTTCATACCTTACCTCGGTGCTGGCGTTCTCCGCTCTTTCGAATATCAGCAGTACACTCCAGCTCTCCGTACTGGTATCGAGAACACTTGGAAGCTCGGTAAGAGAGTGAACCTCTTCCTCGATGTTGACTACACTTGGACTACTGGCGCATTCGTAGGTGGCCACCAGGCTTCTTCTATTGATCACCAGGACCCTGCAACTCACCATGGTATCCTCCAGGCTGAAGTTGGTGTTCAGTTCAACCTCGGTAAGACTAACTGGGACGAAGCAATCTCTCCAGCTGAATATGCTCGCATGAAGGCTGAGTACGAAGCTAAGATCAAGCAGTATGAGGCTGAAATCGCTAAGCTTCGCAACGAAAACGCTGACCTCAGAAGCCAGGTTCAGAAGCTGAAGGATAGAATTAAGGAACTTGAGGCTGAAGTAGCTAGACTGAAGGCTCAACTCGAAGAGGCTGGTCACGGTTCAGGCTCTGCAACTGACAGAACTGTTTACGCTGGTGCACAGACTTCTGTATTCTTCGACAAGAACTCTACAGAAATCAACTCAGAGAAAGACCTCGTTAACTTGAAGGCTATCGCTGACATGGCTAAGGCTAACAACAATCTGAAGATCGTCGTTACTGGTTCTGCCGACAGCGCAACTGGTACTGCTGAGATCAACCAGAGACTGTCTGAAGGTCGTGCTGCTGCTGTAGCTGAAGCTCTCCGCAACATGGGTGTTACTAACACTATCGAACAAGTTGCATTGGGTGGTGTGGCTACTCAGGAACCTTACAACCTCGACCGTCGTGCAGTTGTTGAATTCAAGTAATTCACTGCTTTAGACAATAAATTTTAAGGTGTTGCTTCGGCAACACCTTTTTTATTGTCTTTATACTGTAATTTATCGCTAACTGAACATTTGGGACAACCTCTCTGAAGCAGATTCTATTAATCCACATTATCATATATAGAACCTGGCACTGATAAATCCAATTAATGACTTTTTCAACATATAAATCCTGAATTAATGAAAAAAAGATGGCAAATCCTTTGTCAGTTCACAAAAAAAGCGTACCTTTGCAACGCTTTTCGAAAAAGTGCGATGTTTCACATCATGTAGCCTACGGGGTATAGCGCAGTTGGTAGCGTTCCTGGTTTGGGACCAGGCGGTCGCGTGTTCGAGTCACGCTGCCCCGACTGCAGTTCTTTTTTCGTGGCACATTCGGGGTATAGCGCAGTTGGTAGCGTTCCTGGTTTGGGACCAGGCGGTCGCGTGTTCGAGTCACGCTGCCCCGACTAAGGGCGTTTAGCTCAGCTGGTTCAGAGCATCTGCCTTACAAGCAGAGGGTCGGCGGTTCGAATCCGTCAACGCCCACATAATCTACAGGTCTGATTCGTTCAGACCTTTTTTTATATATTTATCTATTCTGCCTATATAAGATATACTCTGAATTAGAAATTCAATTACTTATATAAATACAGAATTGTCAATCTGCTGATTAACAACCCAAATCAAAACACATATGGCTGACTGGAAAGACCGCTTGGGGGTGGTGTTCTCTACCAATCCCGACTTTAATTATACCAATGACGAACCGGAAGAAGACGAAACTCTTGAACCGGCAAAGCAAAAACTGCGCGTGGCAATTGAACGAAAGGGAAGAGGAGGCAAGGTGGTTACAATTGTCAAGGGATTCGTCGGCTCTAACGATGATCTCAAAAACCTTGAAAAAATGTTAAAATCAAAATGCGGTGTAGGCGGGTCTTCCAAGGACGGTTTGGTCATTCTTCAAGGCGACTTGAAAGACAAGGTCATTCTATTACTAAGGGATTTAGGCTATTCCGACACGAAGTGACGACAATTAAAATCCGTGTCGCTTTTACACCTTTTTCGCATTTTACCTCATATTAAAAAAATATAAAATCCCTCCATATCCCGTCAAAAAATAGTATCTTTGCATTGGATTAGAATATATGTAGGAAGAATGTGTATCGTACACTTCGACAATAAATACGGATATGTGCAGGATTATAGCAGTAGCAAATCAAAAGGGTGGTGTGGGAAAGACCACAACAACAATCAATTTGGGAGCATCTCTCGCCACTATGGACAAGAAAGTGCTCATCATCGATGCCGACCCGCAGGCTAATGCTTCTTCAGGTTTAGGAGTAGACATTCAGCAAGTAGACACATCTATTTATGACTGCATTATAAGCACGGTGCTTGCTGCGGCAAATAAGAATGAAAAACAAATTGACCCGCACGAAGCTATTTACACCACCGACATGAAAGGGCTGGATATCATTCCAAGCCATATCAATCTGGTGGGAGCTGAAGTCGAGATGATCAACCTGAATAACCGCGAAATGGTCATCAAGAACATGCTCGAGATTTTGAAACCGGAATACGACTATATTCTCATTGACTGCTCGCCTTCCCTCGGACTGATCACCACTAACGCACTGACTGCTGCCGACTCGGTGATTATACCGGTACAATGCGAATATTTCGCACTCGAAGGAATCACAAAACTCCTGCAGACCATCAAAATCATAAAGTCGAAAATCAATCCAAGGCTCGAAATCGAAGGATTCCTGCTTACAATGTTCGATTCAAGACTGCGTCTGGCTAACCAGATTTATGATGAGGTGAAACGACATTTTAAGGAACTGGTGTTTAAAACCATCATCCAACGAAACGTCAAACTCAGTGAGGCACCAAGCCACGGACTGCCATGCATCCTCTACGACGTGACCTCTACTGGAGCAAAAAACTACCTCTCACTCGCTAAAGAACTTATAGACAAAAATAAATAAAAGTATATTCACATGGCTGTAAAGAAAAAATTTTCTCCGTTGGGAAGAGGACTCGATGCTCTTATATCCACAGATGATATAGTGGCAAACGGCGTCAACACCATCAACGAGATTGACATAAACCTCATTGAAGCCAATCCCAACCAGCCACGACGTGAATTCGACGAGGAAGCGCTACAGGAATTATCGGATTCCATTCGCGAAATCGGTATCATACAGCCAATAACCCTCCGGGAAATGGGCAACGGCAAGTATCAGATTATTGCCGGAGAACGCAGATGGAGAGCTTCTATGCGTGCACAGATGAAAACCATACCGGCTTATATCCGTAGCGTGAACGATGAAAGCCTCATGGAGATGGCGCTCATCGAAAACATACAGAGGCAGGACCTCAACCCGGTTGAAATCGCGCTCGCTTATCAGCAACTGATTGAACAATATGGTCTGACTCAGGAAAAACTGGCTGAGAAAGTGGGAAAGAAACGTACAACCGTTGCGAATTTCCTGCGACTGCTCAAACTGCCGGCACCGATTCAGGTGGGACTGCGCAATAAGACCATCGACACCGGACATGCCAGGGCACTCCTCGCAATCGATGATCCGAAAACACAAGTCAAGGCCTATAACGAAATATTGGACAAGGGCTTGTCCGTCAGGAAAGTGGAGGAGTTCGTCAAGAAACTGAAAGGCGGAGAGGTGAAAGAACCTGCGAAAGCTAAAGCACCTGAAACAAACACATCCGACGAGATAATGGAGTTGGAACAGGCACTGGCTGCCAAATGCGGACTTAAAGTAAACGTGAAAGTGAATGATAAGGGTGTAGGAAAAGTGATATTCAAAGTGAAAAATATGAAGGAACTGCATTCACTTATCGAAAAAATGAAATGAATTACAGTGAAACAATAATATAAATAATCCCGATGAATTTACGAGCAACGAAATATTTGGCGTTAGCCACATTGATGATGTGCTCGGCCGGACACATAAATGCACAAGAAAACAATGTGCCTGCAGCAAGAAGACACCGGGAATCACCAGTCAGGATTCAAAGAGTTGAGTCCTTCACAATTAAAGACACCACGGAAGTAAAAGATATAATAAATGTTAATGACACCATCACGGACAACATTAACCATGATGATAACGTTATTATATTAGGTGAAGAAGAGAATGAAATAGAAATGGAACAGGTTTTCGACTTCGACCTCACCGAAAACGACTCTTTACAGCGCGGAGTGCTGCTGCTGCAAGAAAACGATACGGTAAGGCTGACAGGAACGGAAATCGTGGATACGCTGGAAATACCTAAAACGTGGATACCCGACCCTAAAAAAGCCCTGTGGATGGCTATTGCAATACCGGGAGGCGGACAGATATACAATCGCAAATTCTGGAAGCTGCCAATTATCTACGGAGGATTTCTCGGATGCCTCTACGCAATCAACTGGAACAACACGATGTACAGGGATTATGCACAGGCATTCATCGATATCTCGGACGACGACCCGAACACAAAAAGCTATGTCAATTTCTTGCCAATTTCCTACGACGTAGACGCAAATGTGGATAGACTTAAGACGTTGTTCAAGAAAAAGAAAGACTATTATAGAAGGTACCGTGACCTTAGCGTGTTCTGTATGATAGGTGTGTACGCACTATCTATTATCGATGCTTATGTCGATGCCGAACTCTCCAGCTTCGACATAACCAGGGATTTGAGCATGAAAGTGAAACCATCGGTAATCACAGACCGCGCTACAGCTTACGGAAACCAAAATTCATACGGACTTAAATGTTCGATAGCATTTTAGAAACAAACAAAAACAAAAATAAAAAAGTTATGAAAAAAATTCTGACATCGATCACTATTTCTTTATTAACTACAATCGCCACTGCACAAGTGGTAACACCAGTAAACAACCAGATGGACCCAATGCCTGCAAACATGGCACCTTCACAGGAAGTGCTCATGCAGGACTACAATAACAGGACTTATCTTAGAGAGAACACAAACGTGCAGCCTGCTGGCAGACCACATATCAGCCCGGCACAATATCCGGAATCTGCCAACCGCGGACTGACACAAGACCAAATCATACAGGAACGACTCAGCCGTATCAACACAACCATCGACCTGGCTTACAACGATATCTCAAAGTCATATATCAATAAGTATGCCAATATGAAACACCATGTGGCTGTGATGCTCGGTGCTATGAACTTCTACAGACCAATTTTCGAGGAAGCTATCGAGAAATATGGTGTACCATACGAATTGGAATTCCTTCCGGTCATCGAATCAGCACTGCGCCCAACTGCAGTCTCTCCTGCCGGTGCTGCCGGACTATGGCAGTTCATACCTTCTACAGGAAAAATGTACGGACTGCAAATCAACACTCTCGTCGACGAGCGACGCGACCCAATCAAGTCCACCGATGCTGCAATCAGATATCTCAGGGATATGTATAACCGCTTCGGCGACTGGAGTCTTGCAATTGCCGGATACAACTGTGGTGAAGGAGCCGTGCAGAAAGCGCTTGCAAGATCGGGCGGAAGAGAAGGCAAAACGTTCTGGGATATCTACAGATTCCTGCCGAAAGAAACTCGTGGTTATGTGCCGGCATTTATCGGAGCTACTTATATCATGACATATTACTGTGAACACGGTATCACTCCGCTTATGGCATCACTGCCTGAAAATTCCGATACCATCATGGTACAGAGAAACGTAAGACTGTCAAAAGTGGCTTCTGCTTGTGGTGTGTCGCTCGACCAGATGAAAGCACTCAACCCGCAGTTCCGACAGGATGTCGTTCCGGCTAATTATGCTATCCGACTCCCAAGCGAAGCTATCAATACCTTCGTGGAACAGCAGGAAAACATCTACAGCTCTTACACTCCTTCAAGAAATTACGCAGAAACTCAAAGCCCGTCAAGGAACAGAAGCAGAAGCCGTCTTCATCGAAGAGGCTAACCTGAACATGAGGTTTCTCTCTCCCATCGGACAGTTGAAAATCAGTATTTGAGTATGGATGAAATCAAAAATGGGAAAGAACAGCAAGAGGAGGCTATGGTAGAGGAGGCGTTTCAACAACTCCTTACATCATACCTGAACTCAAAACATAGAAAGAAAATCAAGATTATCCAGAAAGCTTTCGTTTTCGCGAAAAACGCCCATAAAGGCGCGCGAAGGCTTTCTGGAGAACCTTATATAATGCACCCGATTGCAGTGGCACAGATTGTGTGCTCTGAAATCGGACTTGGCAGCACATCCATTTGTGCTGCATTATTGCATGATGTGGTGGAAGACACCGACTATACAGTCGAAGACATTGAGGAGATGTTCGGACAGAAAATCGCACTCATCGTAGACGGACTTACAAAAATATCCGGTGGCATTTTCGGCGAAGACGCTTCGGCACAAGCAGAAAACTTCAAAAAACTGCTCCTCACCATGAGCGAGGATATCAGGGTGATACTCATTAAGATAGCTGACCGACTGCATAATATGAGAACCCTGGGCTCGCAACCGAAAAACAAACAATACAAAATCGCCGGAGAAACTCAGTATATCTATGCCCCGCTTGCCTACCGACTCGGCTTGAACCGCATTAAAGGCGATCTGGAGAACTTGAGTTTCAAATACGAACATCCACAGGAATACAAGGCTATAGAAGACCGTCTGAAACAGACGGAACAGGAACGTAACCGGCTGTTCGAGAATTTCACAAAGCCGATAAAGGAAGTGCTCGACAGCAAAGGCATCAAATATGTGATAAAGGGCAGAATAAAAACCCCTTATTCCATTTGGCACAAGATGAAGACCAAGAACGTGGACTTCAAGGACGTCTACGATATTCTTGCTGTAAGAATCATATTCGAGCCAAACGACGAGAAGAACGTGAAACAGGAATGTTTCAACATTTATGTGGCTCTTGCAAGCCTGTATACACGACATCCCGACAGGGTGCGAGACTGGGTTACACACCCGAAATCAAACGGCTATGAGGCTCTTCACGTCACACTTATGTCGAAGGACGGTGTGTGGATTGAAGTGCAGATTCGTTCCACCAAAATGGACGAGATAGCGGAAAAGGGCGTGGCGGCACACTGGAAATACAAGGAAGCGATGGGTGAGGCTGAAGATCCAGGGGAAACCGAACTCGACAAGTGGATAAGCACCATCAAGGAATTGCTCGACGACCCCCAGCCTGATGCCATCGACTTCATGTCAACTATAAAGCTCAACCTCTTTGCTTCTGAAATATTCGTGTTCACTCCTAAGGGTGAGATGAAAACACTTCCGGCTGGCAGCACCGTGCTCGATTTCGCCTTCTCAATTCACACTTTCGTGGGAAGCCATTGCATAGGGGCGAAGGTGAACAACAAACTCGTGTCGCTCAGCCACAAACTCAATAGCGGAGACCAGGTGGAAGTCGTCACTTCATCCGCACAGAGGGTGGAGAAGAAATGGCTTGAATACGTCACAACCGCAAAGGCTACGAATAAGATAAATGTGTTTCTCAGAAAGGAGGAACGTGAGAAGAAGAAAGAGGGAGAGACAATCCTTCAGGAATTCTTTGAAAAACGCGAGCTGACCTACAACACTGTAGCCGTAGAGAGAATAGCACGTGCTCATGGCCTGCAGAACGCCCAGGAACTGCTGCTGGAAGTGGGTGAGGGAAGAATCACCCTCGACAGCAAGGACGAGGATGCCGTAAAGAAAAAGAACTCCAAGAAGAAAAACCAGAAAAAGGGGTGGAAACGCCTTATACCGTTCACCAGGAAGAAAGACGACGACTCTGAAGCGGATGAAGTCGAAGAAGAGGAACCACAGAAAAAAATCGACAAGAAAAAACCGGTTGTCATCAACGACCGTAACATCAACAAACTGTATTTGATGGCGGAATGTTGCAAACCGATTCCTGGCGACCTCGTGATGGGATATATGACCGACAAGAAGCAAATCGTGATTCATACAGTGGAATGCAAGATAGCAGAACGTCTGAAGGCTAACCACGGAAACCGGGTGCTTTCTGCAGAATGGAATATGACGGGCGACATGGTCTTCTTGGCAAAAATCCTGATTCAGGGAATGGACCGCATAGGACTTCTGAACGAGGTGACACAAATCATCTCCAACCAGTACAACACCAATATGAAACGGCTGCTGGTGGAATGCAAGGAGGATATGTTCACCTGCAATATCCAACTGCTCGTGAAAAACAAGACGCAGGTCGACGAGGTGATTCAAAAACTAAAGGGAATTAACGGTGTGAACACCGTGGCGAGAATATGATCCTTTTTAGAAAAAGACTTTAATATCTACATTATGAAAAAACATCTTTTAGCAATATTGCTACTGACATTCCTGACAGCAATCAACCTGACTGTTGTGGCACAGGATTATGAGCACAGACAACGACACAGGGAAAACGTTCCGACCGACTCCATTCGATTGAGTGACCCATTCGTCTTTGCCGATTCATTGACACAGACATATTACATGACCGGCACGGGGGGCATGATGTGGAAAAGCAAGGACCTGGCACGGTGGGAAGGACCGGTGCTGCCCTTTAAAATCAACCCCGAGTCATGGATGGGGCCAAAGCCAATGGTATGGGCGGCGGAAATACATAAATACAGGGACAAATACTATTATTTTGCCACTTTCACAAACCGGGAGGTGAACATAGATACCGTGGCTGGCAACATAATCAACCGAAGAGCATGTCATGTGCTCGTGAGCGACAAACCCGACGGACCTTATCTGCCTATGAACGACCCAACTTACCTTCCTGCCGATAAACCAACACTCGATGCCACACTCTGGATCGATAGCGATGGACTGCCCTACATGGTGTACTGCCATGAGTGGCTGCAAAACCGTGACGGCACAATTGAGAAAATTCAGCTGAAAGACGACCTCTCCGGAACCATAGGCAAGGAAACTGTGCTCTTCCGGGCAAGCGAATCACCATGGAGCCGTGAAACTACTGATGACGGAACTGTAAAGCCGAATATGGTGACCGACGGACCATTCCTCTTCCGCACTACTACCGGAAGGCTCGGCATGATATGGACCAGCTGGATAGGCGATGTCTACACACAGGGAGTGGCTTACTCATTGAACGGCACACTCGACGGACCGTGGATACAGGAACCGGATCCCATCACGCCGCCTAACTTCGGACATGGCATGATTTTCAAAACTTTCGATGGCGTTACACTGATGGCAATTCACAGCCACAAGAAAATAGGTCAGGATCGTGTGGTCAGAATTCCGCACTTCTTCCGTATCAGCCTCGATGGAAGCCAACTAAAGGTGTTGGAGGAATATAAGCCTTGAATTGTTGTTTAACCTTATAAAATGTTTATTATGAAAAAAATCATGATTTTCTTGATGTCCATGTTTGTGACATCTGCTATTTTTGCTCAGTCTGATATTTCCATGCTTCCGATTATAAAAGAAGCTCAAGAGTACATACAACTGATAGAGGACGATTTGAATCAGGAAATCGTTAGAGTGGAATTTGATATCATCTTCGATTCAAAAGAGAGTATGAGAAAATTATATAATGGAAATGCTTATAGCATAGTGGCTTTTGGTGATTATCGTGTAGAAGACATTGACGTGTCTGTTTACAGACGTTCCGGAACTTCTGGATGGACTTTAGTTGATAAAGATGATGATGAAAGCGCTTTGGCTGTTGCATCTGTAACTCCTGACACAACAGATGACTACAAAATCGTAATAAAGGTGTATAAGTATAAGTCAGGTTATTCTGCAGCACACTATGGATTGCTCATTTCTCACCCGAAATAACAATGTTAAAAACGGTGTGATTCATCATTACGTTAAACATGATAAACGAAACGTTAAACTGTCCGATGTAAGTGTTAAACTATTCAAACGGACAGTTTAATTTTTGTGAAATATTTGTTTGTTTTTAAACTTTGCTATAATTTAGCAGTCGAAAAGTTAAATTGATTTTTATTTTAACAATTCGTCAATTTTTAGTTAATAAATTAACAATTAAAATATTTTTAGACATTATGAAACAGTATTTTAAAAGAATGTATGGCGTAATCATCGCTATTGCGCTTGTATCAGGACTGACAGGGGCGTTCGCCTATTCTTTAGCTGACAAATTATGGGGAGGAAATGAAGAGAATACACCAAAAATCTCCTTTGCCGACAATCTTTTCAATGAATCAAACAACAAGTCGACTCCGGTTCAGCCGGTTGACCTAACCGAGGCTGCGGAAAAAGCTTGCCCGTCGGTGGTCTATATAAAGGTGACCATTCCGGGAAGAACCCAGCAAATGGAATATTATGACCCGTTCGAGGACTTCTTTGGTGATTTCTTCGGAAGAGGCAATGGAGGCAACTCCAGACGTCGTGAATATCAGACTCCTAAGCAGCGTGGCGCTGGTTCGGGTGTGATTATTTCTAAAGACGGATATATCGTGACCAACAACCATGTTGTGAACGGTGCTGAAGACATTCAGGTGACATTGAACGATAACCGCGAATATACAGCTACTATCATCGGTACAGACGAAACTACCGACCTCGCATTGATAAAGGTAGACGCCAATGACTTGCCGGCAATCACAATAGGCGATTCCGACAATCTGAAAGTGGGAGAGTGGGTGCTTGCTATCGGCAACCCGTTCAACCTCACTTCTACCGTCACTGCCGGTATTGTGAGCGCAAAAGCACGTCAGGTGGGAGGTTCGCAGAATGGTATTGAGTCATTTATTCAGACGGATGCAGCCATCAACCAGGGTAACAGTGGTGGTGCATTGGTCAACGCACGTGGAGAACTTGTGGGAATCAACGCAATGCTCTACAGCCAGACCGGTTCATTCACAGGATATGGATTTGCAATCCCTGTGTCGATTATGAAGAAAGTGGTTGCCGATATCCAGAAATACGGAACCGTTCAGAGAGCTCTTCTCGGTATCTCAGGTATGGATCTTCTGAATTATGTGAATGCACAAAGAGACCGCGACGAGAATTACGAAAATAAGTTCGGCACAAACGACGGTGTGTATGTAGCAGAGGTGATGGATGGCGGTGCAGCCGCTTCGGCTGGATTGAAGGAAGGCGACGTGATTATCGCTCTTGGCGACAAGAAAATCACTAAGATGTCGGAATTGCAGGAGGCAACTACGAGATTCAGCCCGGGCGAATCCACTACCGTGAAATATATGCGTGATGGAAAGATACAAACTGCTAAAATCACATTCAAAAACGCTGATGGCAATACAAATGTGGTTAAAACACGCAAACTTGACGAACTTGGAGCGGAATTCAAGGAACTTACCGACTCTCAGAAGCAAACCTACCAGCTCAGCTATGGTGTGCAAGTGACTAAACTCACAAGCGGACTGCTGAGAGATGCAGGTGTGCCTGAAAAATTCATCATTCTCAAGGTGAACAACCAGAAGGTTACTTCTGTAAGCGATTTGGAGAAACTGTTCAGAAAAGCACAGACTTCGGAAGAGCAGACTCTCTGGATTTATGGAAAAACTCCGGCCGGACAGCAGAGAAGTTTTGCGGTGCTTCTTTCTGATGAATAAAAGACGTATTTATACAGAAGCATTCATAACCCTGAACTCAGATAATCCAAATATACTCAGATAAATCAAGATAAACTCAATTTCAGATATAATCATTTAATCAAGGCGGGTGTGTCGATTTTGACACACCCGCCTTCAATTTTTATCATTTTGTAAATCTGTTAACCTCAATCAGCCTTCTGATTTCATGCCGTAGCAGCACTCTTTCTGCTGTCCGCTTTTATTCAAGAGAATAATAGCCCGACTTATAGATGGATTTTTTATTTGCCGGAATAATAGCCCGACTTGTAGATTGAATCCTGTTTCAGTATGGAATCCTGTTTTGCCTTGATTTTTTCTTCCTTCTCGTGTTTCTCCTCCTGTGCTTTGCGGGTAGCCTCCTTCAGATTGTTGATCTTTTCGAGTTTCTCCTGGTTCACTTTCTGCTTATGCGACTTGTAAAGCATGCGTCCACCAACGAATAAGCCTAAGCATATAATCATGGTCAAGGTGAAAATCAGAATCTTACGGCCTCTACCACTGCCTGAACCGCTTTTTTGACGTGGATACATATATCCTTGGCTGCTGCTTTGGTCGTATCTTTGAGTACCTCCTTGGTCATATCCTTGACTGCCTCCTTGCTCGTATCCCTGACTGCCTCCCTGTTCATGCCCTTGACTGTCTCCTTGATCATACCCTTGATTATCCTCTTGGTTGAACTCTTGATTGCCGCCTTGCGCGTAGTCTTGGCTATTTTGACTTTCGCTGTCGTCGTATGAATCCTTAACTATAGTGACATTATTGCTGTCGTTGTCTGAGTCCTTAACCAAAGTGACATTATCGCTGTCGTCGATTGGCTTCTTAACCATGCTAACGTCATTGTTGTCATCGTTTACGTCGACTTGTGGCTCACTGTTAATAGGTGGGGCCGGTTCATTCGCAGGAGTTACGGGCTTGTCCATAGGTGTGCCCTGACCAGTATAAGGCATTCCTGATGACATACCAAACCCGTGTGCACCTCTCAGCGGACGTGTCTTGTTGTCCTCTTCTGCTTCTTCGGCATAGCCCGTGTATATGCTGGATGTGCCTTTACCTTCCAATTCATCGAGGAATTGACTGACGGTTGGGGTGCGCATGGCACCTTGAGGAGCCAATGCATGTGTGATGGCGTTGCGCACGTTCATGCTGACCGACGGCGGGATTATACTGTTGATGTTAGCGTCCTTGAGCTTGAAGGATGTAGGCGGTTGTTTGCCAGTAAGGAAATGTAAAAGAGTGGCTGCAAGGGCGTAGATATCTATTTGAGGCGTGAATATGGGAATCGACGCATATTGTTCCATCGGAGCATAACCGTCAGACGCTCCTTTGGCAAACATCGCTGATGTTGCCTTTCCTTTAGAGCTGTAGTGCTTGGCTATGCCGAAGTCAATCAGAACCGGATAGCTCGACTGGTTGCCCATCGAGCTCATAAGCATGATGTTGGAAGGCTTGATGTCGAGGTGAAGCAGCTTCTCTTTATGAAGCTTTTCAACGGCCTGAATAATCGGTTTGATGATATTGAGCGCTTGCGCTTCGTCCATCGCACCATGGGATTTGATGAAGCTGTCAAGGTCGCCTCCGTCAAGATATTTCATCACGTAATAAGCTGTGTCGTTGTATTCGAAAACTTCATTCACCTGAACGATATGTTTGGTCTGACCACTCAACTTGTTGAGCATTTTCGCTTCTTTTATGAAGTCTTTCTTGCAGTCGATGAAGGTCTGGCGCTCAGTGGGAGCTGACAGCACCCTGCATTTGTCGATGTCTCTGTAGCAAGTATTCAGAAAACATTCCTTGATAGCGAAAAAAGTGCTGATTTCCACATTGCCGACCATTATGTTGGACACCACTTTATAGGTGATGCCGAATGTGCCGGCACCTAATATCTCCACGATTTTATATGCACGCAGATTGCTGCGTAGTATTGCCCCAATTGGAAGTGCTTGATTTATCTTCATGATAACGGGGGTTTTAAGGTGTTAGTATAAGGTGAGTTCGGTACAAAAAGTGTTGAAAAATATAGACATGGAGATTCTTTAGTAATGAGAAAAAATAAGTTGCCTCAGTTTGTTCATATTTTGGAGATGATTTTGTTCGTTTTCGAAGGAGTGATGCGGGCATCATGACTGAGAAAAGGAGCAAAAACAGCCCAAAAGATGAAGGAAACAACACTAATTTGTACATATCAAAATGAGGCATGTTATTTTTTTATCGTTACTTAATAAAGTTATAAATGAGAATCATCTGTTTAAACATTACTCTCTTTTCCCCATACCTTTGGATAATGCAAATATAGTGTAAATATTTTGTGTTTTTAACAAATTTTGTAAATATTTTGATATTGAGCTGAAAAAACATGCTTTATAGCATTACAATAAGCCTTATCCGTGTCGCAAGCCACGCACGTCAGACTTTGAAAAATTACATGCATATTCCGACTGCCGTTTTCTGATTACTTGTGGCTCTTGAGAAAAATAAGAGGATGTGCCTATTTTGACACATCCTCTTTCTTGGGGTTTGCAGCTCTTTTGAAGCCTCTATTACCAAAGGGAATTCTCATCAGAAGATGAATTTTGCTGCATTAAATAATATTCTTCATCTTCCTCCTCGTAATATACGTCTCTGTCCTTGGTGTCAGCCCAGGGATCTTGTTCAGAGGCACCTATGAGCACTGTGTTCAGACAAGTGTGTTTAACTTCGGCTTGAGGAGCTATATATATCTTTTTCATATTCTTATGCATTTTAGTTCGTGTTCTTTGTTGGTAATCTCTTTAAAATAACTGATTCTTTCTCTAATCTCATTTTATGAATATCTTTTTACCATTCACTATATAAAGTCCTCTTGGCAAACTGTTTATATTGTCTGTCGAAATCTTGCGACCGGTCATGTCGTAGATTCCTCCTACTGTGCTCTCGTCAAACAATTCCGTTAACGATGTAACTGTACCGGTGCTGAAGTCTACGCCGAAACGGTTGATGCTGTTGATGTAGGCGTCTGTGGTCTTGTAATATGCGCGATAAGGAAGAAGCATCACGTTGTCGCTGCTCAAAGTGCGGGAATTCCAGAAATAGTCTTTCGTGAAATAAAACACATTTTCACTCTTCGGAATTGCCATACCATTCAGAGAACCATAACCCACCATACCGGTTGCGTCGTTTGTGAATGCAGCGGCACCAGGAAGTGGGGTGACTGGGAATGTGGCACCTGCTACGTCTATCACGTATGCGGTCTCTTCGGTCTGGTCTTCTGTGTATACGTGGTATGGGGTGAAGGCTGTGGCACGGCCGCTGGTAATGGCACTTGTGCCTACATTGAACACTTCGCCTTCTATGCCGTCTTCTGGAGTACTGAGCTCGGTTGTCAGGTTGAAGAACTGCACTTTTTCATCCACATTGTCGCCGGTGGTTCTCAGATATCCGTTTGAAGAGAGAAGTACGCTGAATGGAAGGACCAGAGTGGTGTTCTTTGGCAATTCCTTACCGTTCACCTTAGTGCGGTGATAGTGAGCCACATGGGTGCTGGTGTAGAAACTCCATGGGGTGAAGAATGGCTGCTGGTCGTTCACGATGATGTCGGTCACGGCTACACCGGCCTCACCGCCTGCCACGATGCCGCCACCGAGCATCTCCTGAGAAATACCGAAGTCGGATGGCATGAATAATAAGCAGTTGTCGGCAGTGCCGAGAAGCATCTCGTTCCATGAATCTGAACTACCCGACACGGAATGCAATCCCGACATGTCTATATAAAGGATTGTACGCATCAAATCGTCTGAGTATACCTTGCCTGAATATTCTTCCTTACTGAATTCTTCCTTGATGGCATTTACTATCTCTGTGGTTGAAAGATAACCATAGGAGCCTGTGGTGCTGACCTTCACGCCGTAGAACACGTGCTGAGTGTCAAGCTCTGAATCCTTTGCCACAACCACGTTCTTCCCTGTTGAGGCATTGTAGGCTGCCACCTTCACATTCTCACCCTTAAGTGTAGATGTGTATATTGGGGTCACAGTGATCACTGGATCTTCAACGATGTCTATGGTCTTTACTGTTGCGTCGTAGAAGGTGTAGGCGGTATGTGTGTTAAGATTCTTGCCGGCTTCCGTCATTAGCATATAGACCGGATGGTCGGCACTATAGATGTAGATGGTTTCCGGATCGCCGTTGTCGGCTAGAGTGATGTCTTGATATTGCGCATCGGTCTTGCTGAATTCGGTCTCGGTCAGATAACCGCCATTAGCCGACAGCGTTTCAATGTTGGAGAATTTCACTTGCACTGTTCCGGCACGGTCAGCGTCTTCCTTGTCGTTTGGAGGATTGGAGGTGCTGCCGCTTCTCTCGTATTCACTGTCAACCAGATAGTAGTTGGAAACCCGCACGCCGCTGCCGCTGCCGTCATACCAGCTGGTGCGGTTCTCGTTGTATGCACCGCGGAAGGCTATTATGTGGTTGTCGCCGTTGCCGCCTTCTTCCGGAGCTAATGGAATCACTATCGTGTTGCCGTTGTTGAACTGGAAGTTGGATACACTGGCGGAGATGAAATCACCGGACATCGTCGTTCCGTCTTTCTGCTTATGACCGAATATCATTGTCTGAAGATTTGGATCGAGTGGAATCATCTCAAGGTCTAACGTCAATGTGGCGGGACCGCTCACGCTGAACTTGATTCCGTCGTTGTTCAAACCGCTGGCTGAAAGAGTGGCACTGCGGTTGCTCAACGTGATGTCTGCTGTGCCGACTGCTTCTGTGGCACTCGTGCCGTAAAGGGTGGCGGTGTATTCTTCCTCGCCTGAACCGCTGGTTTGCTCATAGTAGAAGGTTAAAGATGTAGAATTATTTCTGTTGGCAGACCAAGAACTATTATTGTATCTTAGGTAATAGGTGCGACCTAGGGTGGAATAATAATAAGAAAAATATCTGTTTGTAGTGTCGTAGCTCCATGTAAAGGCACTGGTACTTGTGGTTAGACCACTACTATAAGACAAATACCTGCCGCTTTCTGAAAGAATGGTATATCCGCTTCCATTGCTGGTTATGGTCCATACCGTGGCTGACGACTGGTCGGTGGTGTTTGTCAGACCTGTACCATTTGAAGATAATGTCAGATAATTGTCGTTTCCGTCAGATATCTTGTATTTTTGACCGGATGTAAGCGTGGTGGTTGGCTCCCAAGTTGTGGTGGTGCTGCCTTCACCCATGCCGAAACTCAAAGTTGCACCCAGAATCCTGAACTTCGCTGGACTTTCAATCCAGTACGTACCGCCTTTCGACAGGTTAAGCTTACCGTCACTTAGCGATATGCTGGCTGACGCGTCTTCAGCCACAACTTTCACTTCCTCCAAGTCTGTCACTTTGGTCTTGTTGAAGTAATATTCGCCGTAGCTGGTGTGGTCTGTCAACTCTCCCAAATCGATATAACCCGTGTGAATGGAGGTGCCGGCTTCATCGTTTGGTATCGACACTTCAAACGGATCGTCAATCACATACTTCAGGCGCATCTGATTCATCGTCACGCACAATTGTTTCGTGGCTTCTGCTGCTTCAACCCTAAAATATAATATGTTCTTGGCATTCGAAAGGGTGTGGCTGAAAATCTGTTCTGTGTCACCTGTCAACGACATACTTTCATCTGGACACTCTGTAAACTGATAAGTAGTGCCTTCATCGTATGTATAGCGCATGATACTGCATCCGTTTGCGCCATTAGTCCCTTGACTGCCGTCTATGCTCATCCAGTATTCAGTAAAACGATAACCTCTTGGAGCTACAACGGCTATACAGATGTATTTGTATGGGCTTCCGGCTCCGATGGCTCTGTTCAAATGGTAAAACTGCACTCTGCCACTGCCGTCGCTGCAAAATGCCATGTTGTTGGCCAAACTGCTGTTTGCAAAGAAGCCGTTTCCTGTGCCGGATGCATTCTGAAGAGGGGCAATCGTATAGCTATTGCCTATCGGATTGGCGTTTAACACCTGGATAGGGGCTTGGTTATGACGTAGATAGCAGCTGTAGTTTTGCTTCACGCTTTGACTTGTATTTAAATCCGAAAAAAGCATCGTGCAGTTTGTCTCGTCAAATGTAATACTGTTGCCCGCGGTTCCCTGGGCAGACAAATCATAGGTGTATGCTCCGCAGAGCAATACGCACAGCAGCATTCTCATGCTGCAAATCAATCGATTTTCTTTAAGTAATAATTTCATCTTCATAGTTCTTCAATTACATAGTTTATATTCGTTTTCTGTTTTCTCAAGTTAATTTATTATACTGTAAATTGTAAAATAATACTAATTCCTAATTTCAAAAAATCCGTCCGCATGGCAAAAAATTCCAAATTCCTAATTAAAAAGACCCCTTCAGCTCCCATAAAAATACTTCTTCATCCATTTCCTCATTAAATTCCATATCGTCTCGCTCCTTCACATTGAATTCGTCATCTTCTCTGCCTGGCACATGCTCGGAATGCTCCAAAAGGGAATATTGCATTCTCAAGTCGTGTATGTCTGTGTTGGGTCTTATATATTTCTTGTCCATAAAGCCTGCCTCCTTCCTTTACTTACGTATATACTTCTTGCCATTCACTATGATTATTCCCTTATAGTCTTCCCCAACGCGCTGACCGCTCAGATTATATACAGGGCCTCTGTCTGTTCCTTCATTTATAAAAATGCCGTCAAGATGCGTGACACTTTCATCTCCTTCAAAACTTGCAGCAACTGATTTGGCAGACACACTCCCAGGAAGGGTGAGATAAGCGCAGAAGGCATGAATCCGGGCTGTGCCACTCGCCTTGGAAAAATTGCCGGTCGATGCGGAATAGCCATAGGCATTCACCGTGCCGCCTTCGCTCAGATTGTAGTTTTCTGTCAGGTTGCCATGGAAGGTCGCTCCGTTAATTGTTGTATTATGTAAAGACGGAACGTCTTTCTGAATAAGCACATTGTTGCCCGTAAGAATCAGCCCGTCGCTCACACTGCTCTTAACGGCATAGGGAGTGAAGGCCTGAATGCCGCCGGCAACATCGGAAAACTTAACTACGGAATTGACATCGTCATACTCCGACAGACTCTCAACTGACGACAAACCACTTGAACCAACCTCTTCGGCATTCATGCTGAATGGAAGGCAGAGTGTGTAGTATCGGTCGGACGAAGTGATATCCTCGCGCTTCAAACTGACCTTGTCGAAACGCATGTCGCTGTTGTTGTTGGATATGGTCTCTTCGTACGACACTCGGTAAGGAATGACGTATTCGGAGATAATGTCAGTATATGCACCGTTGGTGATTATACTGATTGGAAGACTTACATGCTGTAGCTCACCCCGTGGCTGACTGCTTGGGTCGTAATAGTTGTTTTCCAGAAAAAAACTGATCTTTCTGGCGCCGTTTACAATCATGGTCGAATATGCCGAACCGGAATGGGATACCTGATACGAATTGTTTGCTGACCAACCGGATGTCCAGTTGCTTAGGCTGCTCAAATCCGATTGGCTCACTTCGCGCCAGTATATCCTCACCTTCTGACGAGGATAATAGCTGCTTTGTGATTCGGATGGCATCGACTGCAAGGCTAATATACAGTTCCTGCCATCTGCCCTCTTTGCATTTACAAGTAAAATTTCACCGTTACACGACTGACCGCTGCCCAAACTGAGTGTACGCTGACTGCCCCAAGAGCCTATAGCCCCCCCCTAAATCGCTGAACGAGAACAGGTTAAATAGACGACCACTGCCGGTGCGGCTGCTGATGAAAAGGTCGCCATTGGGAAGCTCTTCCACTTTGGCTTCATTGGCTGAACTGATCGCCACACCGCCCAACACTTTCCAACTCCCGCCGAAATCATCGCTATACAACACGTAATTGTAGTGGGAACCGGAACCGTAATGAACGAGAATGGCGGAATAAAGACGATAGTAATCACCGGTTTTAACCACCCTGCTTTGGCATATTCTGCCGGAAGCAAAGAACAAGCCGGCAAAACTGCTGTTCAAACCATATATCTCGCTCGTCATGTCTGTCGGGCTTTCCCAGTTGATGCCATCCCCGGTGTCTGTGCCGTATATACGGGCTACACGAATGGGATTCGAACGTGTGGAATTGGTATATACCACATTGCCTGTAGCACACATAACCAGCACACGGTCACTCTCCCTGTCGGCCACCAAGGCCGCATCGCCATACCCGCAGTCGTTCGAACCGCTTATGCCTGAACCAAGGGCTACATTGCCGTTTGCTCTCGACCAAGTCACGCCATTGTCATTACTATATTTGCTGTAAATATGACATTCGCCAAAGCCAATGTCCATATCGCATACAAGAAAACCACCACAGGCAACCAGATTTCCACGGCTTGTGAGCGCTATTGCCGGAATGCGCCATGGATGATTGGTGGAATAGCTGCTCCACAAGGTCTGCAACTCGCCGTCCTGATATGGGTCGGAAGATGTCTTCCTTGTTAAATCCATGCTGAAAGTGGGCTTGTAATTATATGTTGTGGTGTATGTACCATCTGCACTACTCGACATCGATGTTGTGGGCTGATAACTGTTGGTGTTTTTTAACTCCATATAGATATAAGCCGGCGTGAATCCGTTTGTGGCAGCTGAATTGGACGTCGCAAAATATGCGTAATATGTTGTGTTTGGACGGAATTTAAGAGTAGTGCTGAAATTAAATGTCTTATTGCCGGAATTGCCGGTGTTTTTAATGCTGAAGGAATTGGACGATACGGCTATTATGTCTTCTGCTGGTATGTCTTTATTGGATATATTGTTCTTCGATACAACTAAGTAATAATTGCTGTTCTTTGTGCTATTATTGTATTTCAAATTCAATGTTATGGCATTGGTCTGATAACTGCTTATTCCTTCATCATCGGGCATGGTGAAGCCAAAACTCTTCACAAAGCGGGATAAGCTCGAACCCGATTGTGTACCGCCTGTGAAAGTGATTACGTCGTCCGACCACACCAAGGCGGATATGAAAAAGAAATAAACTGTTATGAGTTGTTTTTTTACCATATGGCGTGTTATTTCAAATTTGTTACAAAGTTACTCATTGTCGTTGTTTCAATATGTAAAAATAAATTCAAACAGGAATGTTTTTATTCATACGGTAAAAATAATGTAGATTATGGTCGAAAAGTTGTAGTTTTTTGTAAAAAATAAGAGTTTTATGTTTCAAATCGTAAAAACGTTGAATTTTTTAATTATATTTGTGCTCATAATATTTATGGATTATGTACAACTGCCAGGATTTATTATATAGTGTCGCCCTGTCATCATATATCGTGTCGTGCTTTATTATTTCGGCTGTCAGGTGGTGGCATGTGGATTCGCAAAAACTTGATAATGGTGATTTTTTTATAATCACAAGGAAGTCCATGTTATTGCTTTTCATCACACCCATATTGCTCATACCTGCTGTATGGATGCATCTGCAATCCGACGTTTGCTTCATGGTTAAGACATATTTTCTTCTTGCATATCCGGTTTTTTTTACTACTCTACTGATTAAGTATTTTGGAACTATCAAGAAATGGAAACCGCTGAACGCTTTTGTATATACTGTTCTGGCGCTTTTCCTGACTGCTGTCATTTCTATTCAGGTCATTGCATATTCCACAGATTGGCTTGACAACGAAAAAACATTCAAAGTAGTTGAAATGGTGATTGCTGTTCTGTTTGCGTTTTTTGTCTTGTCTGGTATTTTTGCCACACTTAAAGTCAGGGCATGGATAAAGGCTTACCACAGAAGAAACTATTCCACATACGATGACTTCCCGCTTGTTTTTGCTAGAAGAATCAATTTCTTCCTGCTGATATTATCGGTTCTGGTGGTGCCTACAGTCTTCACCGACAGCAAGATAATTATGGCGGTATCCATACTTTTGCTGATCGTATGGAATGTGATATATCTGTTATTTGTTTTTACATCAAATATTGTAAAAGCTTTCCGACAAATTGATGATGAAGAGATTGATACCCCGATTGATTCAGCATCGGAAAACAACAAGGCTGATAATGACAAATCAATTGACAACGATGTGGTTGAAAGAATCATGGGGGAGATAGTCAAATATGTGGAAAAGGAGGAAAACTATCTCAACCCTCACCTTACAATCGGTAATGTGGTGGATAATTGCCATTATGGAAGAACATACGTGTCGAATGTGTTCAAGGATAAATTTGGAGGATTCTATAACTATATTAACGGACTACGTCTCAATTTTGCTGAACAATACAGGAAGGAACACCCGTTTTCTACGATGGACGAAATTGCTGAAAAATCCGGATTCGCGTCTCGACAGACTTTCTATACCGTAAAACGAAGAATGGCTAAGTTCTTATATGCAAACGACTGATTCAAATGGCATTACTGATTTTTACTTAATGATTCCTAAACACAACACTGCCGACATGCATGCCGATTCGATAAACGTAGCTATAGCCACCACCATCACTTGCTCAGAATTCAGAAGGAGGTAAAAGTTTATTATAATGACAGAAGAACAAATCGAGCGGAAAAAGAAATACGCTGGTGAAAAGAATAGTTCAATGCATAGACGTGACGTAAACCACGACTATTGTGAGCGATGTATATATATGGTAACCTTGGAGGTGGAAGGACGCATGCCGGTATTTGGACAACTTGATGGAAATCCTTTTGTTGAAAATGGCAATGAAGATGAACCAAGGATAGTCTTATCCGAACTTGGGGAAATCGTGCAAAATGAATGGATGGGCATTCATGGCTATTACCCGGAAATTGAGGTTCTCCAAGTTCAAATGATGCCAGATCACATGCATGGTATTCTCTTTGTTAAAACACCAATGAAGGTTCATCTCGGCCATGTTATCAATGGTTTCAAGACCGGATGCCGTAAAGCTCTAAGGGCTTTAAAAAATAGATGTGATTCAATGATTCTTGCGACGGCACAACCGCCGCTTACAAAGAAACACGCGTCCTATTCCAACCTCTTTCCTCGCATCCCAATCCTCTTTCCTCGCAAGTGGCGGTTGTGCCGCCGCAAGCAATACCGGATGCCCTTTTTACTCATGGCTTTAACGATTTGATTCTTCGCAACTATGACGAGTTGTCTACATGGAAGAATTATTTGAGAGACAATCCTCGACGTTTGTTGCTCAAACGTGCTGTACCTGAGCTCTTACGTCCCTTCTTTGGTATCAAGATTGGCCAAAACACTTTCAGCGGGATTGGAAACAAGAGCTTGCTCAAGGCTCCAAGAAAAATGAGTGTAAGAGTCTCTCGTAGGCTGACTGAGCAGGAAATAAATAATGAGGTTAACAGATACCTTCAAGAAGCTGAACGGGGGGTGGTTCTTGTGTCTCCTGCTATTTCAAAAGGAGAGAAAAAGGTGATGAGGGCTGCTTTTGATGCAGGATTCCCAACCATTGTAATAATGCAAAATGGATTTACTTCAATGTCAAAACCTAAGGGAGAACAATTCTATGCCTGTGCTAAAGGATTATTGCTGATGCTTTCTCCATGGGAGCATCATAACGAAAGAAAACCGTTAACATCGGAACAATGTAGACAAATGAATAGTATGGCACTTGACATCTGTGAATATAATGTTTAGCCATATTATAAACTTCTCTTTTTATCAACTATCTTCATGTTAACGACCTCTATCGTTCCGTCAACCCATTCTGTCATTGCCAGTTCCTCTTCCAATGGATAATAGGAAATCACACGCTCGCCGTCAAGTTCAACTACTTGATTCGTCAGCTTCTTGCCATCCACAATCAGATAATTACATGCTATTCGCCTCATAGGTCTGTTTATGATTTTTTGAAAACCAATTCCTAATTCCTCATTCCTAATTCTTATTAAAAACTCTCATCGTCGGCGCATTGGTATCGGACGTACGCTCTGTCCATTCTGGTTGTTGCCCTGACGACCCTGCTGAACTGGCAGACGACGCTGGTGTTGACCTTGACGATTGCCCTGACTTGGAGCATGCTCAATCTGAATCTGTTCTACCTCGTTCTGACGGTTTGAACGGCCTGGACCTTCTGAAGGTGCACTGTCGTTGAGTTCAACAGATGGAATATCCTGGTATTCTTCGCTCATGCGAGGCTTTTCGTCGATAAGACTGTCGCCCGACAGGCTGTCGGTGGAGGTTGTGTCTGGTTTGACTTCAGGCACGTGCATCCTGATAAGTGAGATGCCGTTGATGATACATACACTCTTCGTCGATTCTGCTCCCTTGAAATAGAAGAAACCGCTTATCTCCTCGATTTCCGAGTCGCTCGACTGGCTGATTGTCAACTGCTGGATGTCGTTGGCGGCCGTCTGGCTTACCTGACTGAAAACCTTACCGTTTTTGGTGCGGATGGAGAGGCTGGTGGTCAGAAGGGCGTCGCTCGCCTGGTCTTCCTTGATAAGTTTTACATCGGCATGGAGCGTGAACATGTCGGTCTTGTGATAACTGGTGTCGGCCTTGAATGTGAATCGCTCCAGATTGTGCAGACGGTCGGGGCGAAGTGCGATAAGCGAAGCACCGCTCCATATATTAGTTGTGTCGCCACCCTCACTGTAAATCGCAGTCATCTCCGATGTGCCTACATGGGCCTGCATCTCATCGTCTTCTGCCTTCAGCCTCTCCTCGAGATTCTTATAGATAATTCTGAGTTCATCAGGATGGGAACTGTACCAAACCATAGCTGAGTCGAACATCTCGGAATCCAATCCGTATTTGGCCAGCACACCCAGCATATATTTCTCATTGTCAACACTGTTGTCAGTCGACGACACGTCGATGGCTGCCTGTGCCTTATGGTAGTCATAAAGCAGTTTTTCCATCTTTCCTCTTGATGGAACACCGCCCGGACGACTGTCGCACGACAGCAACATCACGAATGTGAAAAATAATATGTAGGCTATACGTGCCATTCAGTGTGACGGATTAATCTGTGACTTTGAATTTTAATTCGTCTTTGTCGTTTTTGTTTTGTAGTTTTTACTCTCTTAACTGTTCTTACTCCTCTTTTTTCTTTTTTTCATCCTTTTCATCTTTTTCACCCTTCTCTTCTTTCTCTTTCTTATTCTCCTTATCATCGTTATCGTCTGGCTTTTCTTCTTCGTCGGAGTCGGCTTCCGGAGTCACACCGGTAGAAACTGCCAACTGCTTGCGATAGAAGAGGAACAGCACGATGATGGAGCAGCTGATGACAGCGTCGGCGAAATTGAATATGGCGGAGAAGAAAGTGCAGTGCTCTCCGGCATTTGGCAGGAACGGTACTTTGTTGAGCCATTCCCAGTCGGGCATATCCCATTCCACAATCGGGAAATAGAACATGTCGACCACCTTACCGAGCATCAGACTGCTATAGCCGTGACCGCTGTCTACAAATTGTGCCACTTCCGGGGCTATCGGGTCGTTGAACCATATGCCGTAGAACAGGCAGTCGATGATGTTGCCGGCTGCGCCGGCAAGGATGAGCGACAGACATACTATATATCCTGTAGGACGCTCACGATTTATCTGGCGGACAATATACCATCCGATAAGAATCACTGCCACTATGCGGAAACTGGTGAGGAAATACTTGCCTCCCAGTTCCCAACCGAATGCCATGCCGTTGTTCTCGATAAACAGGATTTTGAACCAGCTGAACACGTCGCGGCTTTCGCCTATATACATGCTGGTCTTTACCGATATCTTTATCCATTGATCGATTAGCAGCACCAGAACGACCAGCGCAACCGACAATATGGCTTGTTTTTTCTGTTTTGTCATTATAAATGGTTTTCAGGTAGTGAACATGCTGTGAACACATAGCATGCACGCCGGTTTATGCTTTTGTCACTTTAATCAGATATTGTACGCCGTCGATATCGACGTCTTTACCGCCTTCAGCATTGCCCACAACGAGGCTGTTGGCAAGTACCTGGCTGCTGATGTAGTCGCCATAGTTCTCAACCACAGTGCTGATTTCATCTGATTCGCTTACCACCACCTCAATACGGTCTGTGATTTCAAATCCGGAGTCCTTGCGGATTCCCTGTATGTTCTTCACGAGCTTGCGGGCAAGGGCTTCGTTGCGAAGCTCAGGGGTGATGGTTATGTCGAGAGCCACCGTGAGGCTGCCCTCGTTGGCTACTGTCCATCCCGGGATGTCTTCGCTGATGATTTCAACGTCGGACAACTCTACCAGTGCCGGGCCTTCTGAGGTGGTAAGGTTGATGCTGCCCTCTTTCTCAAGAAGGGATATGTCCGACTGGCTCATGGCATTGACTGCCTGGCTCACGCTCTTCATCTGCTTGCCGAATTTCTTACCCATCACGCGGAAATTACACTTCACCTTCTTGACCAACATGCCGTCGCCATCTTCTACAAAGCACAACTCCTTCACATTCACCTCGTCGAGAATCAACTGCTGCATCTGACTGATACGCTCCTTCTGAAGGGCGTCGGTCACAGGGATGGATATCTTCTGCAAAGCCTGGATTACGTTGATCTGCTCCTTTTTCCTAAGCGACAGAACCATGGAAGTGATGGTCTGAGCCATCTCCATGCGGGTCTCCAGCTCCTGGTCAATCAGTTCCTCATGTACTTCCGGGAAGCGTGCGAGGTGCACTGATTCCGACTTGTCGTGCTGGGTCACTGCGTTGAGGTCCTTGAACAGCCGGTCGGCGAAGAACGGTGCAAACGGAGCAACCAGCTTCGAGAGGGTTTCCAGACAGGTGTAGAGGGTCTGGTAGGCTGATAGCTTGTCGGTGTTCATCTCACCTCCCCAGAAACGTTTGCGGTTGAGGCGGACGAACCAGTTGGACAAGTCGTCAATCACGAAATTCTGAATGAGGCGCCCGGCTTTCGTCGGTTCATAGTCGTCGAGGCTGTCTTTCACCTGCTTCACCAGGCTGTTCAGCTCGGAGAGCACCCAACGGTCGATTTCCGGACGCTCCGATATCGCCACGTCAGGCTCGTTGTAGTCGAAACCGTCGACATTGGCATACATGGTGAAGAAGGAATAGCATTGGAAGAGCTTTCCGAAGAATGTGCGGCTCACTTCTGCCACTCCCGCTTCGTCGTAGCGCAGGTTGTCCCATGGCTGTGAGTTGGTGAGCATATACCATCTCACTGCGTCGCTTCCGTATTTCTCTATGTTGTCAAACGGGTCGATGGCGTTGCCCAAGCGTTTCGACATCTTCTGACCGTCTTTGTCGAGGACGAGACCGTTGGAAATGACTGCCTTGAACGAGATGGAGTCGAACACCATCGTTGCGATGGCATGTAGTGTGAAGAACCAACCGCGGGTCTGGTCAACACCTTCGGCTATGAAGTCTGCAGGATATACGCTGCCGCTGTCGAATGCCTCTTTGTTCTCAAACGGGTAGTGGAGCTGCGCATAAGGCATAGAGCCTGAATCGAACCACACGTCGATTAGGTCGAGCTCACGTGTAAGCACATTGCCATTTTCCGACACGAGTTTTATGTCGTCTACATATGGCCTGTGAAGGTCGATAAGGTCGTAGTTCGACTGGCTCATGTCGCCGGGTTTGAAGCCTTTGTCTTTCAGAGGGTTGCTTGCCATCACTCCGGCTGCCACACTCTTCTCGATTTCGGCATACAGCTCTTCAACGCTGCCTATGCATATCTCTTCGCGGGTCTCCTTGTTGCGCCATATCGGAAGTGGAGTGCCCCAATAGCGGGAACGGCTCAGGTTCCAGTCGTTCAAATTCTCGAGCCATTTGCCGAAACGGCCGGTACCGGTGCTTTCTGGCTTCCACTTAATGGTCTTGTTCAACTCGAACATGCGGTCCTTCAACGCTGTAGAACGGATGAACCAGGAGTCGAGAGGGTAGTAGAGCACTGGTTTGTCGGTACGCCAGCAGTGTGGGTAGTTGTGAACATGTTTCTCTATCTTGAATGCGCTGCCTTCGCGCTTCATCTCCATACAAATCACGATGTTGAGGTCTTCTGCCTTGCTTGCTGTCTTCTCGTCGTATTTGCCCCCTTCATTGAATTTCGGGTCGTAGGCGTTTTTCACGTAGTCGCCGGCATGAGTGGAATAGCCGGCTTCGTTCACACATACTGACTTGAATTCGTCGGCAAGGTCGTCCATCACGTAGTATTTACCGGTGAGGTCAACCATTGGACGGGTCTCGCCTGCCTTGTTGATCAGGTTGAGGGCTGGAATGCCTGATGCACGGCCCACGCGCTGGTCGTCAGCACCGAAAGTAAGTGCGATATGCACGATGCCGGTTCCGTCATCGGTCGTTACGTAGTCGCCAGGAATTACCCTGAATGCTGCGTCGCTCATCTCTACGAAACGGTCGTTGCCCACAGTGAACTGCTTTTCCGGATGCTTTTCGGCATATTCGCTTATGTAAGCGGCGGAATTGGCGTCAACGCGTTCGCATGGCTTTATCCAAGGCATCAGCTGCTCGTAGCGCATGCCGAGAAGGTCGCTTCCTTTATAATGTCCCACAATTCGATAAGGCACTACCTTGTCGCCCGGCTTGAAAGAATCGATGTCGGCTTCTGCACCTTCCGGCTTGAAATAGCTGCCAACGAGAGCCTCTGCCATAATCAGGCTGAGCTTCTCGCCACTGTATTGGTTATAGGTGCGAATGCACACATAGTCGAGTTTCGGACCTACGCACAATGCGGTGTTCGAAGGCAAGGTCCAAGGAGTGGTGGTCCAGGCTATGAAGCAAGGCTGACCCCAGCCTTCCATCTCGGGCTTTACATCGATGGCCTTAAACACAGCGGTCACTGTGGTGTCCTTCACGTCGCGATAGCAGCCGGGCTGGTTCAGCTCATGACTCGACAAGCCGGTGCCGGCTGCCGGGGAATAAGGCTGTATGGTGTAGCCTTTGTATAGCAAGTCCTTGTTGTACAACTGCTTGAGCAGATACCACAGGGTCTCTATGTATTTATTGTCGTAGGTGATGTAAGGATGCTCGAGGTCAACCCAATAGCCCATCTTCTCGCTCAACTCGGTCCATTCGCTCGTGTACATCATCACATTCTTCCTGCAGCGCATGTTGTAGTCCTCAATAGATATGGTCTTGCCTATGTCTTCCTTCGTAATGCCCAGTTCTTTCTCTACGCCCAGTTCTACCGGCAGACCGTGGGTGTCCCAACCGGCTTTGCGCTTCACTTGATAACCCTCCATCGTCTTGAAGCGGCATATGGCGTCCTTCAGACTGCGAGCCATCACGTGATGGATGCCTGGATGACCGTTCGCTGAAGGCGGACCTTCATAAAACACGAAGGATGGATAGCCTTCGCGCTCAGACATACTCTTATGGAACACATCCGACGAGTTCCACTCTTCTAATACCTCTTTGTTGATCTCACTTAAATTTAAGCGTGTACGTTCTGTAAATTTCTTTGACATATTCTTGGTTTCTGTTTATTTGCGGATTCTGTGGGTTCGTAACATCTCTTTCGTCCCTTAATTGAAAAACGATGCTGTTTCAATCTGCTGCTCCTTGTTGCAGTAATGGCATTTCATGATGCCTCTCGACTTGTCGGTCACGTAGAAATAGGTGCGCATCGGCTCGTGGTTGGTGATGCATACCGGATTCGCGCATTTAACCACGCTTTCCAATGTGTCGGGCAGGTGAACCTCTTTTTTCTCTACCACCTCATAGTCCTTTATGATGCACAGCACTATATTGGGGCAAACCACTGCCAGACGGCTGATTTCATCGTCGGTCAGCATGCGGTTGGCTATCTTGATCATTCCCTTCTTGCCTATTTTATTGCTGGTCAGATTGTTGCCTATGAGCACCTCTTCATTGAACTTGCTCAGGTTGAGCATCTGAACCACTGTGAAGAGTTTGTTGACTGGAATATGGTCTATCACGGTACCGTTTTCAAGGGCCGCTACCAGCAGGTCTTTACGCTTTTCCATCTGTTTATTTGGTTTGTTTTGATATTGATTGTATATACTAAATATGGTTCACAAAATACAATTCCTAATTCCTAATTTAAAATTATACTTTTGTCTGCTTTCAAATCTTCTAATGTGATTCCGAGCACGTCGCAAATCAAGGCTTCACGCGCATAAAGACCATTGCGGGCCTGGTCGAAATAATAGGCATGCTTGGAATCGTCTATGCCGTAGTCAATTTCGTGAACTCTCGGAAGCGGATGCAGAATCTTCATGTTGTCGCGGCATTTGCTCAGCATGTCGGGCTTGAGAATGTAGGTGTCCTTCACGCGCTCGTATTCCATCAGGTCGGTGAAGCGCTCTCTCTGAACACGGGTCATATACACTATGTCAGCGTCGGCTATGGTGTCGGCGGTGAAGTCTGTCTGTTCTACATAATTCACTCCATGCTGGTCGCAGTATGACTTGTATTCCTGAGGCATGCGAAGCTCCTCCGGGGCGATGAAATGGAATGTGGGGTTGTAGGTGCTGAGCGACATGAGAAGCGAGTGAACTGTACGACCGTATTTCAGGTCGCCTACCATATAGATGTTCAGGTCGTTCAGTTTTCCCTGGGTCTTGTAGATGGAATAGAGGTCGAGCATGGTCTGCGAAGGGTGAAGGTTCGATCCGTCGCCAGCATTGATGATCGGAACGTCGGTCACCTCGCTCGCATACAGTGCCGCACCCTCCAACTTATGGCGCATGATTATCACGTCGGCATAATTCGACACCATCTTGATCGTGTCCTTAAGGCTCTCACCTTTCGACGAACTGGTGGCTTTGGGGTCGGAAAAACCGATTACGCGCGCACCAAGACGGTTGGCGGCAGTTTCAAAACTGAGACGGGTGCGTGTGGAAGGCTCAAAGAAGAGTGTGGCCACTACCTTACCTTCAAGAATCTTCCGGTTGGGACGGCGCTCCAGTTCGCTCGACATGTCGAGAAGGTTCTGGATTTTTTCATGACTGTAGTTTGAAATGGATACTATGCTCTTGTTCATCGCTTGTATGTTTTAGTCGTTGGTTCTCGGAATATTAAACTGAATCGTGAGGTCTTTTACACTCTTGTTGCGGAATGGCGCTGGATTGAGTGGCTTTGGCCTTTGGATGTTGATGGATTTCAGCTGTTTTTGAGGATTTCATGCAGCTCTCCTTGAGAGTGAACACATAAACTTTGCAAAGTTACTCATTATTTTTTTAATAATGTACATGAAAAGAAAAAAAGTCGGGATTTCTCCCGACTTTTATGCCTTTTAGTGCTTTTTGACGTCTTGTATGTATGGCATATTTGAAACTGATTCAAGCAGACAGAAAGTGTGCTCAAACGACGCCTGAAGCTTCTATTTCAGTTGCAGACGCACATTGGTGGTAGTGGTACCGAGTGTGCTGCTGCTGACAGTCACGGGGATGTCGATATAATCGCCCGACGGCACTTTCTCGCAATATATCCTTGAGGTGTAGCGCACGCTCTTGCCGGCATTGATGGTGGTCTTGATGCTCGGAGAGAAGGTGAGGTGCCTGATGTCGGCATTGCCGGTTGAAATCACCACCTCGCTGTCACTGTCGCTCAGATTCGTAATCTCGCAAACGAGTTCCAAAGTCTCTTCCTTGTCGAGCACTCCGTTGGTGTTGGGGTCCGACACGATGATGTTCGTGATGCTGAAATTGTCGATGGATGAGATGCTTGCGCCGCCTTCGGTCTGATAGTCTGATATCTCGGCATTGTCGTCATACGAATCGTAGTCGTTGTCATACCGGTTCTGGTCGTTCTGACGACGCTGCTGCTGACGTTGCTGGTTGGCACGGTTGGAGATGTTGTTGCCGATGGCAGCGCCTGCTATGGTGCCAACCACGCTGCCCAAGAAGCCCCCGGTATAGCTGTGGGTCGACACCGCGCCGATGCCTTCGCCCACCAAACTGCCTATGTGAGCTCCTGTCATCGTGCCGTAATAGTTGGACGGACTGGTTGGATAACAACCGGATAGGGTGGTGCCGGCTATCAGGGCCGCACTTATTGAATAAGCAAGTAATTTCTTCATTTTTTCATTGTGTTTAGGTTGGTTATTATTTGTTGATGTTTCTCGTGATTGCTACGCTTCGTTTGACCTGTCGCTCGGAAAAACGTTTAATGCGGATCTTCGGCAAAGTTAATGATTTTATGCCGTTTAATCTAATTTGAAGAGGTTTTTTTTAGAATTTCAATGATTTTCTCCACTTTCTCTTCTGTACTGTCGGCATAGTTGAGCCAGTGGATACTGATGCCACGCCGCTCCATGCCCCTGAACCATGTCATCTGACGCTTGGCAAACTGGTGGATGGCGATTTCCAACTGACGGAACATCTCATCGTAGCTCATCTCGCCTGTGGCATAGAGGGTCAGGTATTTGTATTCAAGTCCGTAATAAATCAGGTCTTCTGGTGATATGCCTTCTGCAAGCAAGCCTTTCACCTCGTCCACCATACCGCTGTCCAACCGGTCTTTCAGCCTGCGGCTGATGAGTTCGCGACGTATCTCGCGGGGCACATCGATGCCGAACACCAGATGGTGGCTCTGAAGCCAGTTGAGAAGCGACTTGTCGGACTCGTCCAAATCCGACTTGTCGGACGATTCCTCTGGATGGGATTTGTAGTATTCGGCTATCTCTATGGCGCGGATGGCACGTTGCGACGTGTCTACGTCGGTGGTGTTGTGGAGTGTTTTGTATCTCTGAAGAATCGTGGTCAGCTCCGACAACGACTTGCCGGAAAGACTCTCGCGCAGGGGCTTGTTCTCGGGAACAAACGACATGCGGTAGCCTCGCAGAACGCTTTCCACATAAAGACCGCTTCCACCGCATAGAATTGCCGGACGACCGCTCTCGCTCACCTTCCTGAAGGCATTGAGAAAATCATGCTGGAATTGGTATACGTTGTATTTGCTGCCGGGTTCGCAGATGTCAATCAGATGGTAACCCACGGGCTGGCCCCCATTGGCATAGTCGTCGAGGTCCTTGCCTGTGCCGATGTCCATGCGGCGGTATACCTGACGGCTGTCGCCACTGATAATATCGCCGCCGGTCCTCGAGGCAAGGGCTACGGCCAGACTTGTCTTGCCACATGCCGTAGGACCGATTATCGCTATTAATGGATGAACAAAATTCATTTCTCTGTGCTATCGTCAGTCATAGGAAATTTGTTCAATAAAATTCCTAATTCCGCATTCCTAATTCCTAATTCCTAATTAAAACACTAACTTTCCTCATCAAAAAGCAGTTTTCTTTCGCGTTTCTCAGCCTCTGCAACCCAGTCTACAGGCACGAATCGCCAATGGTTCAGTGCTTTAGGGGTCACATTCTTGAGTCTGCTGATATATTCTATCATATAGTGGCGTATGTCGTGCTCGGAGAAGGAGATGGTGCGACGGTCAATCTCTTCCTTAGTCAGACCGGCGCCTTTGGTGAGCAACTCTCCGCCACCGTTGGCGCGGTAGGCCGTCATTGCCACACGGTAGGTCTTCTCATAACTGAACGGACTGCCGTCGCTCATGCTGCGGATGCTGATCTTGCTTCCGGCAGGATGACTTACGTCTACGTCGTAGCATATCCCTGCGGCGGAGTCGAAATTGAACAGAAAATTCTTGAAACCCATCTTCGACGGGTTGTTCTTCATCGGACTGAGCAGGAGCAGGGGGTCGGATGCGCTGTGCATCTGGGCGGTCCAGGATGCATAGCTCATCTCCAGGTAGTTCTCGATTTCCTTGCCGGTCAGTTCGAGTGTATAGAGCTTGTCTTCGAATCTGTAGAGATTGAACACATCGCTGATCCTCACGTCTCCCGCTTCTATGCAGGCATTGAAGAAGAAGGGCGCCACAAAGCTGATGTCGGCTCCGCTCACCTCAAGCTGAAGGCCGTGGATGAAGTCGATATAGGCTGATGAACCGAAATAGGCGTCAGACACATTCACGCCATTGAGGAATTTGCCGATTTTCTTTGATGCGAATTTCTTTACCGACAGGAATTCGTCCTTGAAATGACGCTTGAATTCGCTGCAGTGCACGTTGTGCAGCTTGCCTATGTAGTACAACTGGCTGTTGATGTCGTGCTTCACTACCGCTCCGCTGGAGTCTAATGTGAATTTCAGCCTCACTTCTGCCACCGAATGGGCGTAACTGCCGGAATTGACACAAAGAACGCTCTTGCCCGACGGACTTTCAATCTCCTCCATATTGCTGGAATGGTCGTGCCCGTAAAGCACGAGGTCGAAGCCGTCCACCTGACTCACGGTCTCCCTAACGGCATTCTCACGGTATTCGTCCGTCACGATTCCTTCATCCATCCCTGAATGGAAAAGACCGATGATGAAGTCGGGGGATTCGTGCTCTTTCACGTATGCCACCCACTGACGTGCACTTTCAACGATGTCGACGAATTTCATGTCGTCCCACACTCTGTGGGGTATCCAGTGGGGAATGGCGGGGCTGGTGAAGCCTATCACGGCTATTTTGATGCCGCTGCGTATGAGAATGGTGTAGGGCTCGAAATAGGGCTGCCCGGTTTCCATACTTATGGCGTTGGCGCCGAGAATGGGGAAGTTGCAGCCGTCGACGAAGGAGTCGAACAGCTCATGGCCGCATTCTATGTCGTGGTTGCCGATCACACCCACGTCATAACCGATGAAATTGCACATGTCGCTTACCTTATGACGTTCTCTGCGGTCAACGAAATTGAAATAATAGGCGGTGGGCTCACCCTGGAGAATGTCGCCTCCGTCAATGAGAATCGTGCTACCGGAAAGACGCCTTACTTGCTGGGCTACAAAGCCGTGTACACGCTGAAGGCTGCCTTTACCCCAGCAGTCGTGACGAAAATCATAAGGGAAGTAGTTGCCGTGGATGTCGGTCGTGAATAATATGTTTACTTTGCGGGTGTCCAAAATCTCTTTGTGTTTACTTTGCAAAATTAATCATTTTTTGTCTATTTTAATCCTTTTTCCATTCCTTTTTTAAAAAAAAGATTTGTTCATGTTATGTCTTTGTCTATTTCTTTTTGTTATATTTGCATGAAGAATGAATTATTTGATTTGCTAATTTGATTCTAGAATGCAGAACGATTGTAATGCATGCATGATGATGGTAAAGATCGCTGCTATCCACTAGACGGTTATATGAAGAATTCTTTGAGTGCAGTGATTTGCTGCAACATCGGCACCGGCCCATTCATTATATTAAAACTGTTGATAAATAATTGATTGGCGCTCTTTGTGAAAACAAAACGACATTTTTATCGAGTGACAAACAAATATGAATATGGAAGAAGATAAAGGACAAATTCTATTATATCAGACTCCAGATGGCGAGTCGCATATTGAGGTGAGGCTTCAGGGTGAGACTGTATGGCTCAGTCTTGATCAGATGGCTGAGTTGTTTCAGCGCAACAAGTCTACCATTTCAAGGCATATTAAGAACGTATTTGAAGAGAGAGCTGCAATCAGATGCAACTGTTGCGTTTTTTGCAACAGTTCAAACAGAAGGAAAAAGAAAAGTGGAACGAGACATTGCTTATTATAACCTTGACATGATTATTAGCGTGGGATATCGAGTACATTCCTATCGTGGTGTTCAGTTCCGCATGTGGGCGACTAGGGTGTTGAAAGAGTATATCGTGAAGGGGTTCGCTATGAACGACGACTTGCTGAAACGGGCTGGTGGTGGCAACTATTTCGATGAGTTGCTGGCCCGCATACGTGATATACGCTCGTCGGAGAAGGTCTTCTACAGGAAGATTCTTGAAATATATGCTCTCAGCATCGACTATGACCCACGTGTTGAGATGACCAAGAGTTCTTTAAAACTGTGCAAAACAAGATGCACTACTCTGTGCATGGGCATACTGCTGCAGAAATTATCTATGAACGTGCTGATGCTCAAAAGGACTTTATGGGATTGACAACTTGGACTGGAGCATTGCCAAAGAAGACAGATGCGGAAATAGCCAAAAATTATCTGTCGAAAGAGGAAATTACGATGCTCAATCGTATAGTTAGCCTTTATCTTGACTTTGCAGAACTGCAAGCTGAAGAACACCGCCCTATGTATATGAAGGACTGGATTGCTATACTTAATGACTTTCTGCGTATCTCCCGTAAGGATATCCTGACTCATGCCGGACGCATCTCTGCCCAACTGGCAAAAACGAAGGCCGATGCTGAATATGACAAGTTCAAAGAAAGGACTAAGAACGATTTGACGCCAGTGGAGATTCATTTCTTGGAGCAGTTTGAACATGAACGGAAAAAACCGGGGAAAAATAGTTATCCAGGATTTATCCATTTTTATGTCATTGTTTATTTCTTTTTGTTATATTTGTATGATGAATGAAATATGTGATTTACTAATACTTAAACAAAAATTATTATGAAGAAATTTGCTTTTATTTTAATGACTTTGACGGCAGTTGTGCTCTTCTCCTGCAAAGATGGAAAATCTGATGAAAATAAAGTTGCTGAATCTCCGGAACTGATTGGGGTTAATGCTTCTGAACCACTGAAGGAAACTGCTGCGAAAATCGAGGAGTATATCCAGAAAGTCGATAAGGCGAGCTCGGCCGAGGAAATAGCGGCGTTGGGAGAGGAATTCCAGCAAATCTTTAGTGACATGGACAAGAAATACCCTGATTTTGAACCTTCTCCTGAAGAAGAGGAAGCTTTCAACAAACTGCTAGAGCGTGCACAGCAGGCGGGTCAGAAAGCTGGCGAAAAAATGATTAAGGATGTTGCAGACAGATTAAGCAAATAATCCATCATAAAAGCGATAAAACTGTACATTTTTTTACGGATTGTTAAAATTGTTTTATTTTATCACGCTTTTTACGGATTGTTACTTTATTTTTGTTAATTATCGATTTTTTTTTGACAAATAATTTTTTGATTGATTTATTTCGTTTACCTTTGCACTCGATTTCATTCAAATTATTGTTTAACTAAAAAATGAGAGAAAAATGAAAAAATTATCTGTTCTTTTGGTAGCACTCGTTGCTGTATTCGCAATTTCTTGTACTAAGTCTGCAACTGCTGAAATCATCAAGTTGGTAGAGGATACTACTGCTAAGGTTGAAAAGTGTGAAAACGCTGAAGACTTCGCTAAGATCCAGGAAGAATTCCAGGGTAAGTATGCTCAGCTTCTCGATAAAGTCGATGTAACTAAGGTTACTGATGAAGAAAGCAAGGCTATGGATGCTGCTCTGGAGAAATTGAACGCTGCTGGTGCTAAGTTCGAAACTGAAGAACCTGCTGAAGAACCTGCAGAAGGTGAGGCTGTTGAAGGTGAAGAGCCTGCAAAGGAAGAAGCTGCTCAGGCTGAAGAACCTAAGGCTGAAGAAGAGGCTGCTCAGGCTGAAGAAGGCGAAGCTGCACCAGCTGAAGCTAAGTAAGATTGTTTATCAAAAAACAAAAAATAACAGGACACCAAAATCGGTGCCCTGTTTTTTTTCTACCTGCCAAGCAAACAACCTGTTTTACTCTCATTCCTCATTCCTTATTTTTTAAAAAAAAAAGTTATCAACATCAAAAGTGGGTTTCGGTGTTCATAACTTTTGTCTGCTTGCCTTTGTTTTTTTCGTATTAAATACTATCTTTGCATAGAAATTCAAGCATTAATTCTTGAACCAATTTAAATTAAAACCATGAAGTTGTACAGTCCTTTGTTCAAATCTTTGATAATGGCCTTGTTGACAATTGTTTGCGTTTCGTCTTGCAACAACGAAAAGCAAAAGGTTGTTGATGAGTCATTGCGACTTATCTCCAAAGCCACTGTCGAAATGCAGGACTTGAACGACATGGGGGCCAGACAACTGAAGGAAATACCTCAAAACCTGCAGGATTCGCTCGCATTGCTGCAAAACCGACATCCCGATGTGGTGCTGTCGGAAGACGACAACGAACAAATTCAGTCGGCTATGGCAAAATTTACTGAGGCGCAGGAAAATGCTATTAAGGTCTTTTCCAATAAAATAGATCAACTTAAACAGTCGATTGCAAAGCTCAACGGTGAAGGAGGCGAAATCGCCGACAGTGTGGAAGGCGGAGAAAACTCCTATTCATATGCCACTTTCTTTTGATTCTTCGAATTCAGAAAGAAAACTGTTGAGAATTTCGGTGTTTATTACTGCTTGAATGCCTTGTAAAGTCGAATCTGATAATCAATGTTTTTGTGGTATGAAACTCAAATTTCTTTTTCTTTCCGGACTTATTGCGTTTTTGTTGGCGTCGTGCGGCAATGACAAGGACGTGGAGGCCAAATTCGTAGGAGAAGTGGATAAGGCCACTCAGCAGTTGGTTGGCTCTAAGACTGTAGATGATATTGTCGTGGCTGAAGATATGCTCGATTCGGCATATAAGATACAGGGTGTTGACGAGTTGTCGGAATCGGACGAAGTGGCGACTGCTCTCGACAAATTTGAAAAGGAACTGAAAAAGGCGCAAGAAAGGATTATGAACGGACTGGGACGGGAACTCGTGGCCGACCCGGATGCTCCTGCTGATTCAATAAAGGCTGAATCTGAAAATTAGCTTCATTTGATTCCATTTTATCAGCGAGTGGGGCTCCCCCAAAAATATCGCTTTTGACAGTCGGCTTTTCGGTGATGGCCGGCTGTGGTGTTTTTATACTATGCCGTTTTAGGTGAAATATTCAAATTACATGTGTCAATGAGGATTTTGTGCTAAGATTTTGGACCTAATTTTTGTTTGTTTTGCAGAAATGTAGTAATTTTGCAAATAATTATGTATTTTAAATTGTAACATCTTAATATATCGTACTATTATGGCTAATGAAGCTAATAATACAGAGTCTTACAAGAAAGAGTATAATAGTGAATACCATGGAAACGAGGAGCAAGGGTCGGGGTTCGACCTGCGCGTGATATGGGGGCTTGTCCTCAGATATAAGTATTTCCTCGCAATATCAATAGCCATCTGTATGGGACTGGCGTATATGTATTTGAAATACAATACAGTAGACGTCTATTCCACCTATGCAAAGATGCTTATAAAAGACCCGGAGAGAAAAACCTACTATGCATCCAATTCCATCATTTCTACACTTAGTGATATGGGTAGGCGCAACTTCTCTAACGGATTCGACAACGAAATTGAGGTGCTGCAGACTAAGACCATCAACAGCAAGGTGGTCAGAGACCTCAAATTCTATACTTCATATATGCTTGAAGGAAAAATCAAGGACGTTGAGGTGTATGGAAAAGATGCTCCATACAACGTGGATTACGACAACTCACAGCTTGATTCCCTGAAATACACCATAACAGTGGAGATGACCAATAAGGGAAACGGCATTCATGCATACATCTCCTATATGAAAAACGGTACGATATTCGAAATCAATAAGGATATCAATTTCTTCCCGGCAATCGTACATACCAAAATCGGAGACGTCTACATCATGCAGAACTCCAATTTCAAGAACGTGGCAGGAGGATACAAGCTCAACAGGAAACTGGTGGCGAAAATACGTCCGCTCGACGATGTGGCAACGGCTTACACCACCTCACTGCATGTCACACCGTCGTCAGACATGACCACTATCGCAGTGCTGAAGATGAACGACAACCTGCCACAAAGGTCAAGAGACTACCTGACACATCTGGCTAAAGTCTACAACGACGAAGCCGACCTCGACTACAATCAGGAAGCAACGCGTACGGCTAACTTCATCGATGAGCGTCTGAGCCTCATATCAAAGGAACTCAACCTCTCGGAAACACAACTGCAGCAGTTCAAGCGTCAGGCTGGGATCGTGAATTATGAACTCGACGTGCAGACCAGTGTCGCTCAGAAAACAAAATACGAGACTGACCTCGTGAATATTGAAACGCAAATCAGCCTGCTCGACCATCTGACCGACTATGTGAACAACAAGAACAACTATCTGAAGACATTGCCTACAAACGTGGGATTCGACGACAATCAGCTAAACAATCTGATTGCAAACTATAATGCCGGTGTGAGAGAACGCGACCACCTGCTCGAGACAGCCACTCCGAACTCACCGATCGTGATGGAGAAGACAGAGCAATTATCTACCATGTACAACAACATCGTGTCATCCCTCGGAAGCGCACACCAGCAACTCAACATCAGAAAGAACGATATCGAATCACAGTTTAACCTCTATGACGACAAGACGAGAGAAGTGCCGAAGACTGAACGCGAACTCGGCGACATAAGCCGTCAGCAGGAAGTGAAGGCCGGACTTTATCTCATGCTCCTGCAAAAACGGGAGGAGAACGCCATAGCATTGGCCTCTTCTGCATATAAGGGAAAGATGATAGAGGAACCGATTACCGGTAATACCCCGGTTTCACCTGTGAAGCGCAATTTCTATATCATTGCGCTCATCATCGGTATTCTCATTCCGTTCATCTATCATTATATAAGAGAATTGTTCAGATACCGAATCGAAAATATGGAGGACTTGGAGAAAGTGACCGACTTGCCTGTTATCGGTATGATTCCGTATGTCAAGGCACTAACCCAAGGCGACCGTACCATCGTGGTGCAGGAAAACAAGAACTCCGTTATGGTGGAAGTTTACCGAACTATACGTTCCAATTTGCCGTTCATACTGGAAAACGGAAAGAATGTGATACTCTTCACTTCTTCCACTTCGGGTGAAGGTAAGACTTCGGTGGCGTCCAACCTCGCTGCATCCATCGCCTTTGTAGGAAAGAAAGTGGTGGTGGTGGGCCTTGATATCCGTAAACCGAGGTTGGCGGGACTCTTCGACTTGCTCGACACAGAAAAGGGTATTTCAAACTTCCTCTCACATGATCCGGAAGACGTGGAATTCATCGACTCTCTAATCCAGCGCTCAGGCATAAGCGACAATCTGGATATTCTGCCGGCTGGTCCTATCCCGCCTAACCCTTCAGAAATCCTGGAACGCCCGAACCTGGGGATTTGTATCGACTACCTGAAGAAGAAATACGACTATGTGATTCTCGATACAGCCCCTATCGGCCTGGTTGCCGATACGCTCTCCATCGCGAAATTTGCCGACATCACACTTTATGTGGTGAGAGCAAACTATACTCTCAAGGCTGATGCCGACCTCTTCAACGACTTGGCTGAAGACAACCGACTGCCTAAGATGAACATCATCTTCAATGCTGTCAAGCTCGAATCTTCCGGAAGCTACGGACGCTATGGCAGCTACGGACGTTATGGACGCTACGGACGCTATGGACGTTATGGCAAATACGGTGGCTACCGCAACAAGAAGAGTTATGGCAGTGGCTATGGCAGCTATGGCGGTTACGGCTACGGTGGCTATGGTGGCTATGGCGGTTATGGTGGCTATGGCGGTTACGGCTATGGCGGCTATGGTGGCTATGGATATGGCCAGGGAAAACTCGACGAAATTTAATGCGTCTCATCTTTCATACCCGACCTAAGAGAGAAAACATCGCTTTTTTAATTTATATTTAATTAGTTTATGGTTATTGCAGTTGATTTCGACGGAACTATCGTTGAACACAAATACCCGGAAATCGGACATGAGAAACCTTTCGCTTGTGAGGTGCTCAGAATGTTGATGAAAGAACGCCATCAGCTGATTCTATGGACAGTAAGGGAAGGGCAGCTGCTCGACGATGCCATTAAATGGTGCAAAGACCGTGGAGTGGAGTTTTGGGCTGTCAACAGCGATTCTTCAGATATGTTCAGGGAAGCGAAGGACAAGAACCTGTCATGCAAGCTGAATGCCGACATCTTCATCGATGATTGCGGCATTGGCGGACTGCCTGATTGGAATACCATATACCAGATTATCCATACAGGAAAAACATATGAGCAGATCCTCTACCGCAAGTTCAAGGATATGAGTGGACAGGTGGAAAAACCTTACCCAAAGTGGATGTTCTGGAAGCATAAGGACGACGACCGTCGTGGTCATTCGCATCGCAGACGGTAGAAGCCTGCCATGGATACTAAGCATTTCATACTGTCAGGCGTCAATGACATCTGCATCGCAAACGGTAGAAGCCGGTAATGAATCGGGACAAGGATTCTATATATAATGTCGACGGAATAGATAATCGCTCAGGACGTAAGGATTAGGATATAAGCATGAAACAATTGTAAATGCCTTAATATATAATTTGATTCATGAATATTATTGACTTTTCAAAACAAACGTCTGTAATCAACCAGTTTGTGAAAGAGTTGAGAGACGTGGACTATCAGTTGAATAGAAGGCTGTTCCGTAATAATCTATACAGAATCGGACAGATGATGGCATTCGAAATCAGCAAAACCCTGAACTATTCCAAGAAAGAAGTGAAAACACCCCTTGGAGTGGCTGAAGCCAACACCTTCGATGATGATATAGTTGTTGCAACTATATTCCGTGCCGGACTTCCTTTCCACCAAGGCTTTCTTGATATTTACGACAATGCTGGAAACGCCTTTGTCTCTGCCTACAGATATTATCGGGACAAGGAATGCGAGCAGGTTGGAATAAAGATTGAGTATATAGCATCGCCCGACCTCAACGGTAAAACACTCATCATTGCCGACCCCATGCTTGCAACGGGTGGAAGCATGGAACTGGCATACCAGGCACTTAAAACCAAGGGCAATCCACAGACTCTGCATCTTTGCTCCGTTATAGCTTCTCAGAAAGGAGTGGATTATATTCAGGAGGCATTCAAAGATGTAGCTGATGTGACATTGTGGTGCGCTGCAGTTGACGAAGAGCTAAACGAACATGCTTATATCGTACCGGGACTGGGCGACGCAGGCGATTTGGCTTATGGAAATAAAATTTGAAATCATAAATTCTTAACGTATACTTGTATTATGAGAAAAATCAGTTTCGTTGCGTTTGCCTCTTTGATGGCTGTGATTATGTTCGCATGCGGTGGCAAACAAAATGTTGACGACTATAGTGATTTGGATTTCGAAGTGGATGGGAATCCGGAGAAAGTGGCTTTCATTGAGGACTTTTATGAGAAATTCTATCAAAATTTCAATGATCCTGAAGCTTTGTACAATCTCGTGAGCGACAAGCTGTCGGAACGTGGCGACAGCCTGGCAAGGGCTATCACTGGCGAGGACGAGCAGAACGCATGGAAAATACTCAAGCCGAAGTCGCTTGACTCCATTCCTGATCCGGAGCTTATGAATCCGGTATTCGTGCAGCGCCATGAGCTTGACAGTCTTGATAATCCTGCCGATAAGGACAACTTCTATGACGTGCAGATCGAGGATCTCTCACAGCAGAATCACACTATCATGCTATATGTTGTAGGAACAAATGGTAATTTCAAGATTGACAGTATCAGTAATCCTGACTATGCTAAGACTACTGAGCCTGCCCCAGAAAAAGAAACTAAAGAATAGAATTGAGATTTTTTATGAAAAAGATTGTTTGGGTTTTACCTCTTTTCATGCTCGGGTTCATTGCATGTGAAACCAAGAAAGAGCAGAAAACCGAGAAGGTGGTTGTAAAGAAGGAGGCTGTGGTTGACACTGTGGAAGTGCTGGACTCCACGGAAATAAAGAAGCGTCAGGAAGAGATGATGAAGGCCGACTCTATTCAGAAGGCTGAGGAGGAGAAGGAGACAAAGGCAAAGCAGGAGTGTGCAACGAAGGTGGTGTTCCTGGAAAAATTCTATGAGGAGTTTTTCCGTAGTCCTGAAAAAACAGTCGCTCAGTACACTTCACCCCGCTTTTATCAAGTGTTGAAGGACAAGTCGTCGCAGTATGAGGAGAATGCGCTGCCAGTGTGGATCTTCGCATCTGGAAGTGGCGCCAATGTGACTTATAAGGTGAATATCCCTGAAAATGTGTTCAGTAATGTGTTTGTGGTTGACATATCCGAAAGTGGTAAACATTATAAAGTGTACATCACGGTAGAGGGCAAGGACGGCTATTACTCCATCGACAACGTAAAGAACTCTCTCGGTGACTATTGACTTTAAGATAGTTACGCGAAATTGTCGTGATTCAACGTAAATACGACAGATTAATAGCAAAAATTCGATAATTTGAACAATTAGCAAAAGTATATGATAATCCCCGCAATGGAAAACCGTTGCGGGGATTATTGGTTTTAACCCAAATCTAATTAATGAAGTGGGATAAATAGGGCAGAGCAACTATTTCTTGCTTGTCTTCTTTGCTGGAGCCTTTGTTGCTGCTGCTTTCTTTGGATCAGCTTTAGCAGGAGACTTTTTGGCTGGCTTGGCAGGAGCCTTTTCGGATGGCTTGGCAGGAGTCTTTTTGGCTGGCTTGGCAGGAGCCTTTTCGGCTGGCTTAGCAGGAGTCTTTTCGGCTGGCTTGGCAGGAGCCTTTTCGGCTGGCTTGGCTGATTTCTTTGCGCCGTCGTCAACGGCTTCGTTCTCCACTTTCTCACCGCCTACCTTCTTCAGTTGGCGCAGGAGTTTTTCTATCTCCTTGTCCTTGCGCTCTATCTCCTCGCCCTGGTTCTTGATAGTGGTAAGCAGTGAGTTCAGTTCCTCATTGTCGATGTCGGCTGGATACAAGGTATTCACGCGGTTGATGAAGTCACCGAGGATATTCATATAGTTGGTAAATGCATCGTAAGGATTGTCATATATTCCACGACTCATTCCAACGCTCGTAGGCTTGGTGGTCATGAAGCGGAAGTTGTTGGATGCCTGCAGATAATCCCAGTCTTGCTTGATTCGTCGGTCGGTGCAGATACGAACACGGTCTGCCACGCTGTAAAGCTTGTCGAACGCCTCTCTCTGCATGCAGTTGCCAAGCCAGCAAGATGTGTCGCGCTCTTCATCCACCCAACTGATGTTGTAAGGCACTTCAAGCGGACCTACCGACTTCACTTTCGTACACAGCTCTGTTGGGGTGGAGAAACTGATTCCACGGGCCTTGGCGCATTGAGGCAGGGCTTTCAGGAATTCCAATATGTTGGATGACAGTGGCTGGAAAATACCCAGAGCACTCAGCTCCATGAAGATGTTGATCACCTCGTCTTCTTTTGGTAGAGCTGCTATCCAGTCCATGTAGGTGTCGGCAAAGAGCGGATACTCGCTCCATTCCGAATTGTTGAATCTCAGGGATATGTCGTCCGACAGTTTGTAGTCGCGAAGCAGCAGCTTCAGACCCGGATTCAGGGCGCAGTGGTAGATGTAGTGAGGCGATTTCCAGCCAAGAACGTGCTTGGCGCCTTCTGTGAGCATGCCCTTGAAGCCCATCGATGCCACCATGCTGCCTATCTCGTCGTTGTAAATCAGTGAAGAGTTGCGGAACACCTTTGGAGCCTTTCCGAACAACTCCTTGATCTTGTCTTTCATTCGAAGGCTTTCCTCGCGGAAACTCTCCTCGTTGGCCAATGCTGCAAGTCCATGGCTGTAGGGTTCGCACAGGAATTCCACACAACCTGTGGAGTTAAGCTCCTGAAGCAAGTCAATCACTTGAGGTGCATGGATTTCAAGCTGTTCCAGTCCTACGCCCGAGAGTGAGATTGCTACCTTGAAGCCGTCGTTTTCCTTTGCCATCTGAATCAGTGTGCTCAGAGCGGGTATGTAGCTACGTTCTGCAATGTCGGTGATGGAACGCTCGTTCTCATAGTCATCGTAGTAGTAGTGGTCGCGACCGATGTCGAAGAATCTGTAGCGTTTGAGATGTATGATCTGATGCATCTCGAAATATAAACATATTGTCTTCATAATATTATGTGTTTTCTGTTTTATCTTGTTTTTGACTCATTATGTCTGAGAGCCAGATGATTGAATAAATAATATAGCTGCCTCTATCTGTTTAGCAGGTTGTCATAGAGCCTGCGGATTCGTTGACCCACTTTCTCCCATGTGATGCCGTCGACTTCCTTCTTACCCTCTTCCTGAAGATATTTGAACAGGCTCGGATAGGTACAGATGGAATAAATGGCGTCGGCCATCGCATGGATGTCCCAGTAGTCGGTCTTGATTACGTTAGTTAGTATCTCTCCGCAGCCCGACTGCTTGGATATGATAGAAGGGGTGCCGCATTGCATGGCTTCAAGCGGTGCGATTCCGAACGGCTCGCTCACACTCGGCATCACAAACACATCACTGTCCTTATAGCATTCGTAAACTTGCTTGCCGCGCATGAAGCCAGGGAAATGGAAGCGGTCGGCTATGCCGCGCTCTGCTACCATGTTGATCATGTCTTCGAGCTTGTCGCCAGAGCCTGCCATACAGAAGCGGATGTTTCGGGTGCGCTGAAGCACGAGTGATGCAGCTTCAACGAAGTATTCCGGACCTTTCTGCATGGTTATGCGCCCGAGGAATGTGACTACCTTTTCCTTGGAGTGGTCAGGACGAGGAATCGCCTGCAGCTCTTCTGAAAGCGGATAGACGGCGTTGTGCATGGCAAACACCTTGTTTGGGTCTTGGTGATATTCGTTAATCACCGTACGACGAGTGAGCTCACTCACACACATGATGCAGTCGGCATGGTCCATTCCGTTCTTCTCGATGGAGTAGACGGTAGGGTTCACCTTACCTCGCGAACGGTCGAAGTCGGTTGCATGGACATGAATGCACAGTGGACGTCCGCTGACGAGCTTGGCATGTACGCCTGCCGGATAGGTCAGCCAGTCGTGCGCATGGATGATGTCGAAATTCTCTGTGCGAGCCACTACGCCTGCAATGATGGAGAAATTGTTAATCTCGTCGTGCAAGTTGCTCGGATAGCCGCCTGCAAATTCCATGCACCCCATGTCGTTCACGTTCATATATGTGAAATCGGCATATATATGGTCGCGGAAACGGTAGTAGTCGTCGGCAGACATATAGTTTGGCATACGGCTATGAACGTAGTCGTATGGATGGTCGCGATACACTATCGGAACTTGATTCATTCCTATTATCTTCAGAAACGACTCCTCTTCACCACAGGGTTTCGGAAGGCAGAATATCGTTTCCATGTCGTCCTGAAGACTTAAACCTTTTGTGATACCATAGGAAGCCACAGCAAGTCCGCCATAAATCTTTGGGGGAAATTCCCAACCGAACATTAATACTCTCATAATCTTCCTATTTTAATTATATATTAAACAAATCATTCATTATGCGGTTCATCCTCAACACCTCTGCCACGTTCATGGCAAACGACAGTGCGCCACGTCCATGGAATGGAGGGTTGCCGTCGAAGAGTTCAGGAAGTGTGCCGATGCAGTGGAAATTCAACTCTTCTTCCAAGCCCACAAAAATGCGGTCCATAAATGAATAAGCACTGCGGTTGTAGACTTTGGCGCATGTCTCGAGATAGAATCCTGACAGCCAAGGCCATACGGTGCCCTGATGGTAGGCGGCATCGCGTTGCATCTGGCCTCCGCTGTAAATCGGATTGTAGCCACCGCTCTTTGGAGAGAGGCTGCGGATGCCTTTGCGAGTCAGAAGCTCCTTGGTGCAGATGTCCAGAATCTTTTTCTTTTCAGGCTTGGTCAACGGACTGTATTCCAGAGAAGAGGCTATGAGCATGTTAGGACGAACGCTCCATGATATGTAGTCGCCGTCGATATAGTCGAGAAGATAGCCGTGCTGATTGAGGAACGTGCTCTTGAAGCTTTCACCCACCTTGTCGGCAAGACTGCTCAGCTCGTCGGCCTCTTGCTTCTTGCCTGTGCTTGAAAGGATGGAGCTGCAGAATTTCAATGCGTTGTACCAAAGGGCGTTGAACTCTACCAGGTAACCTGAGCGAGGCACTACAGGAAGTCCGTTTACATAGCTGTTCATCCAGCTGACCGCTTTCTCGCGGCCGTTGGTGGAGAGAAGACCGTTGGATTCCATCTTCAGGTTTTCATGACCTCCGTCGATTATAAAGCGGACGATTGACTCAACTGTCTTTCCGTATTTCTCTATCGCAGAGTCGCGTGAAACCATGATGGCATATTGCTGAATGCACCATACAGCCCATAGCAGAACGTCAGGACTGTCCATCTCGTAGATCTTCACTGAAATCGGGCGGTCGTTTAGCAGGTCGTCTATTGCCTTAAGACATGTCTTCATCACTGTCTCATAGTACTCCGGCTCGTCGCACGACAAAGTAAGGCCCGGAAGCGAGATGAAGGTGTCGCGTGCACGGCATTTGAACCATGGATAGCCGGCTATGATATATGCCTCGCCGTCCTTCTCGTAGTGGAACTGGTGGGCGGCGTTAATCAGACATTGAGCAAAGCTGTCGCGGCTCTTGTGAACTTCCACCTCTTCGTCAAACACCTTCTTGAAGGTGCGGGATGCCAACTCTTCAACACCTGCGCTGAACACCACGCTCTCACCTTTCTTGATGTTGAATTCAAAGTAGCCCGGTACATACAGGTCCTCTGAATAATCATAACCCAGCTCCAACTCACGCTGATATTCAATTCCGTGATACCAGTATGGGTCGAAATGCCAGTCCGACTTCTTGTTCAGCTGCATGTAGAGGTCAGGATAGCCTTCATACATCTTGGTCTTTATGCCATTGTCGCATAGGCTGTAGTCCTGACGGGCTATACTGTTCTCGTGAGTGAGCGACTCCACATTCCTGAATGCCAGGAACGGACGCAGACGCAACGTGGTCACGGAATGGGCGTCGAGAAGGGTGTAGCGGATAAGTATTCGGTTGGCAAAATGCTGAAACACTTTCTCTTTCTTCAGAATCACACCGCCTACACGGTAAATGGTGGTTGGAACTTTGTCCCACTCGAATTCGCGGATGTATTTATGCCCGTTGGGGGAATAGGTGCCGCCAAGATAGCGGTGAATTCCCAAATTGAATTCAGCACCGTGCTGAATCACCGTCTCGTCAAGCGAAGAGAGAAGCACATGGTTCTCGTCGTCGAGCTCAGGAACGGGCACTACTAACAAACCGTGGTATTTACGAGTGTTACAGTCGACAATCGATGAGCAGGAATATGCACCGGAACGGTTTGTTCGCAGTATTTCTTTCGGAAGGGATTCCTGCAGATTGGTCATTAATGTTTTGTCAAAACGTAAATAACTCATAGTTTTAGTATTGTAATTAAGGTTTTATTTATTGATTCGTTATGATAAAGCCATTGCATCTGAAAAAATGTCGATACATGACTTTACATAAATCAAATGTACCAATTTTTCAATTATTTGCCAAATATTTTATGAAAAAACATCACTTGTCAATGAACTTTAAACTCTTTGAATATAAAAATATGCTGAATAACATATTTTTTGTTCTTTTTACTTGTCATTTTGCTTAAAATAGATTATATTTGCATTGTATTAAAATTTAAATAAACTGACTAACTAAAGTTGTGACAGGTAGCAGAAATGTGGGATTCTTCATTTTCTCTGTCATTAGTGGTGTGAACTGAAATTATTATGAAAAGAGAAATTGTCACAGTTTCGGATATTCTTGATAAAATAGAAGGTTTGACCAGTTTGCTGACCGATGACCAAGTAACGGAATTGAGACGGAATATCACAATCCAGAAATTTGTCAAGAATGAGATAATATATAATGAGGGGGATGTCCCTTCTCATCTGCTGTGCTTGATTTCCGGCAAAGTGAAGGTGTATAAGTCGGGAGTGGGAGGACGAACACAGATTATCAGGGTCATCCGTCCTGTACAGTATCTCGGATATCGTGCATATTTCGCCGATCAGAATTACGTAACCGCCGCTGCTGCATTTGAAACATCGGTTATTTGCAAGATTCCTATGGATGTTGTGTATAAATGGATGCAGGAAAACAATCGGCTGTCGCTCTTTTTCGTCAAACAACTGTCGCTCGACTTAGGAGTAAGCGACAAGCGCACTGTTTCTCTCACTCAGAAGCACATACGTGGCAGGCTCGCTGAGGCTCTTCTGTTCCTCCTTGAAAACTATGGATTGGAGGAAGACGGCGCCACACTTTCCATCTATCTCACACGTGAGGATTTGGCGAATCTGTCTAACATGACTACGGCAAATGCCATCAGAACGCTTTCTGCATTTGCGTCGGAAAAAATCGTCGCTATTGACGGAAGAAAAATCAAAATCATAAACCTTGAGGCTGTCAAGAAAATATCTAAAATAGGTTAATTCTTGATTCTATTTTATTCGGATTTTACAACATAATAAACACTTTGTGCAAACGTCCTGAGAGAATGATATTTCATAGCTATCATCTTGGGGGATAAGCGTTTGCGTTATGCTTGCTACATATTAGATATAGAGTGTTTTCATCCTCTTTCAATAGTTGCGTCATTCAATTTTATTCCACATTCCAGTTTTAAACCTTTGTCTTTTTGTTGTGTCATAACATTAAATTCACCAAATTTTTTATGTTATGAAAAAACAAATTTTTGCTTTAATGATACTTGCTGTTTGCACTGCAGCAAGTGCCGTTGCACAGAATGACAACGACAGAAGAAGGGAGAGACGTAGTGATATGGATTTGGCGGAAATCTATAACCGTCAGGCAGCACGACTGGTAAAGCAGATGAAGCTGAAGGATGAACAGAAAGACATGTTCACTGTGCTTTACCTTGATTACCAGAATGCACGCCATAACGCGGTAAATCCGACAGGAGGCGACCAGGAAGGCAATGAGATGCGTGTCGACCTCGACAACATTTCTGATGACGACGCTCTGGAGTTGATACAGAAAAACTTTACACGTCAGGAGAAGCAATTGGAAGTCGACAAGGCATATCTGCCTAAATTCCTCGAAATACTTACTCCTGCTCAGGCAGCACGAGTGTTCATCAACCGTCCGGGACGTCCGGGAGGACAAGGTGGTAACCGTCCTGAAGGCGGACGCGGTGGCGGACGTGGTGGCTTCGGAGGACCTGGAGGTGGCTTCGGAGGTGGTGGATTCTGATATCCATAAATATCTGAAAATGGCGATGTGAATGTTATTGAATTTCATGTCGTCATTTTTTTATAAAAAATACATTAAATTGTTAACAAATCAAAAAATATTCATATATTTGCACAAACGATGGCCAAGGTGTGGCGGACTCGTAAGAAGTGCGGATAACTAAAGGTGTGAAACGTGTATTATGAAACCCTTGTTCGTTATATTATTATGTGTGGCGGCATTAAATGCCAACGCTCAGCATTTCTCGATCTCGAAAGTCGACGATTCACATTCGGTGCTGACGCTCGACACCGATTCCACACACCGGGAGTGGCACCTCAGATATCCTGTCTACAGATTCTGTACGGGTGATGTCGACGGCGACGGAAAACCGGAGGCTCTCGTGGGAGTCATTAAACCAACAAGGTTTATACACGAAACGGATAAACGGCTGTTCATCTTCAAAAACAGCCACGGAAGGATTCAGAGAATGTGGATGGGATCGAAAGTGGGAGGACAAATCATCGACTTCTGCTTCTATGATGGGAATATCGTATGCCTGTCGAGAATGAACGAAGGCAAGTGCACTGTCTCCAAATGGACTTCATCAAGATTCGGATTGGATTTCGTTGGATATGTATGTGAAGATGTGGACGAAGCCGAAGCCATGAAGGCGTTCAATGTATTGGATGTCGGGAATTCAGAATAATTACGTTATTTATTAAATAAGAGTTATAAATTAAATTTTAAAACTTAAAAACCTCAAAATTATGAAAAAGCATTTGTTTTTCCTGTTTATGTTGTTCGTGCCGCTTGTTGTCTCCGCACAGAACGACCGTACGATTGTGCCGGGAAACGGCAAAATTGACCTTGAGAAATTCGGAACGTTTGTCAACACCGATATCGACATCTCCAAACTCTCCCTGGCCGAACTCAGAATCTTGAAATGGGCACCGGGCGCAAGGCAGGGCGAACTCATCAAGGATGCTGACATCAGGGATATGTACCAGCGTACATCGTGGTATTCCGACCGTATGTATAAAAGGTATGAAGCGGAGAATTATCCGCAGGACTTCATTACAGTCGAACCTATAAAACTCTCGGAAGCCGAAAAGGCGTTCATCAAGAAAATAGAAGCAAGGGAGGCGGAACTCAAGAGGAACAACTTCAAAATTGAAGGAGGAATCGTCAATACTGCCAATGCGGTGAACTACTTTCAGCTGCCGGAATACAACGGGGCACTTGACAACATGCTGAAACGAAACGGATTTGCTATTGTGGAAGACCACTACGACCAACTCTTCCAAGTCTACGACATCAACGAATATCAGGAAATTCCTAACTTCGTAACAACTGATCTCTATCTGCAGGCTTTCCACATCTATTTCGACGCACTTCTGCGAAATGTGGAGGAGAAGGTGCTGATGAAGAGAGTGGGGGATTTCTGCAAGTCCATGCAGGCACTCATGGTGAAAGCGCAAAACACTTCCAAAAAGGAAATCAAGGAACTCGCACAATGGAACGAGGCTTATTTCGCTGTAGCAATATCACTACTCAACAATGTGCCGTTCAGCGTGACACAGGGCAACGCATTCAAGGATATGGCCGAAATTGAAATACAAAAGGTGAAGGATGCTGATCCAGACAATTCGGAATTCCTGGAATATCTCGACCCTAACATTCCGTTCACATACAACCTATTCCTGCCAAGGGGACACTACACTCGAAGCGAAAATCTCAAACGATATTTCATGGCGATGATGTGGCTGCAGAGTGTGCCGTTTGCTACTGATAAAGAAAACCAGTTGAAAAGGGCGGCGATGCTTGCACAGACTCTCAACGATAATCCTGACATGAACAAGAAACTACATGAAATCGTCGACCCGATGACATTCATCATGGGGGAACCCGATAATGTGGGAATCATCCAGATGCAGGACATCATGAAGAAGAACAACCTTACACTCGACTTGATCGTAAGCAAGAAATCGAATTTCAAACGCCTGATGGAGAAAACGGAGGAACTGGCGGCTAAGATGACACGAATCCTGCCTAAGTTCGTCCTAACCAGCAAATATAAGGTGAACCTCATGCCGCAAAGGTATATGCCTGACGCTGAAGTGCTACAGGAAATGGTCGATGCCGAAAACACTGTCACAAAGCGTGGAGAGTCGAAGGGACTCGACTATTTCGCTGCAATGGGATGCACACCTGCAGAAAGGATTCTCATTGAGGAACTGCAGGAAGCGCAGAAATGGGATAAGTATCAGCAGAATCTCGACAGAATGAAGGCGCGCATGAAGCAAATCGACTGGAAGTCAACGGTCACAAACTCATGGGTGGATAATCTCAACGAACTGTGGAAAACCGACGACGCATTCCCGTATTTCATGAAGACACCACAGTGGCAGAAGAAAAACCTCAATACCGCACTTGCATCATGGGCTGAAATGAAACACGACGCCATACTTTATGCCAAACAGCCGATGTTGGCTGAAGCGGGCGACGGCGAAGATGTGGAGCCGCCTATCTATAGAGGATATGTGGAACCTAATGTGAAATTCTGGACTAAGGCCCTCGAAATCATCAAGATGACAAAAAAGGCATTCGATGAGTTCGGACTGGATGAGGAAAAAATCGAGATTGCCACTGAGGGAATGGAAAATGTTGCGGAAAACTTGCTTGAAATAAGCAAGATGGAATTGAAGGGAGAGAAAATCGACCGTGAGAAATATGAATATATAAGGAATGTGGGAGGTATTATAGAATATCTTACATTGAGCATTATTAGCGACGACGAATACATTCAGTCATGGTCTTATGTGAAGGGTGCCGACAAGAGGGTGGCACTCGTGGCCGACGTACTCACTGCAAACGGAACGAACAATCTAAATAAGACTGTACTCTACGAAGCGGTCGGACCGGCATACGAAATATATGTGCTGGTGGAAATCGAAGGATACCTTTATCTCACGCGTGGAGCTGTCTTCTCCTATAGGGAATTCTCCAAAGATGTCTTTGAAGATCGTCTGACCGACGAAGAATGGCAGGCAATGATCAAGGAGCAGCCGGCACTGGGCACACCTCAGTGGATGAAGGAGATAATCCTCACCAGAGAGCAAATGCCTAAGGATGAAGATGAATACAGATACTATTATTTCATGGACGATGATTACGACGACGGATTGGAAGAAATGCCTGCGGAATAGTCCAATCTTCCTTTCATAACATATTTAAGGGGCGTGACAAATCTGTCGCGCCCCTTACGTTTGTTATGGCTTAATCTTTCGGATGTTCGCTTTTCTGGGAATAACGTGTCGAAACTTAAGGTTTCTCGCATTCTTGTATTCTTGTATTCTCGCCTCCTGTATTCCGCTTAAACATGATCGACAACACAATTGCAACACCTATCAGAATCGGGTAGTACATATGGCTCAGAAGGTCCATCGGACTCAGACCGGTCAGCGAAACGGCCATAAGCATCTGAATGCCATAGGGAATCAAGCCCTGGGCGAAACACGACATTGTGTCCATGATGCTGGCCGTGCGGCGGGGAGCGATGGAGTAGGTGGAAGAAATGTCTTTCGCTATCGGACCAACTGTGATCAGCGCAACCGTGTTGTTGGCTGTGCAGATGTTCACAAGCACTACCAGAAACGCAATGCTCAACTCTGCACCGCGACGGCCGCTAACACGGCTCGTCAAAAGCTTGATGATATATTTGATGCCGCCATTATGACGGATAATCGAAAGCATGCCGCCTGCAAGAAGGGTCATGATAATAAGGTCAGACATGCTCGATATGCCATCCTGAATAGAGGCAAACCAACCCCATATGTCGAAACTGCCCTGAATGATGCCGATCAGGCCGCATAAGCCAAGACCTGTCATCAGAACCATTACCACGTTCATGCCGAACAATGCGGAGATAATCACAACCAGATAAGGCACAACTTTCCAAAAGTCAATATCCACCGAATTGCCGCTGACCTCCACGTTCATACCTAAAAAATAATAGACCACTAACATCGCAACGGCCACCGGACCTACCAGACGGATGTTTTCTCGGAATTTGTCACTCATCTTGCAACCTTGACTCTGTGTCGCCACTATCGTCGTGTCGCTTATGAAACTCAGGTTGTCGCCGAAGAACGCACCGCCTACTACCAGTCCAACCACCAGAGCGGGATTCACGTTCATCTCGCCCGACATTCCCCATGCTATAGGGACCAGGGCCGCTACAGTGCCGGTGGACGAACCTATGGAGAGGGATATGAAGCACGACGTGAGAAAAAGTCCGGGAAGGATGGCCGACGACGGAAGGAAGCGCATCGCCATATTCACGGCGGCGTCGATTCCACCCATCCCCTTGGCCGATGAAGCGAAAGCGCCTGCCATGATGAATATCCACAACATCAGCAGAAGGTTGCTGTCGCCGGCACCCTTTGAAAACACCTTGATGTTGTCGGAAAGCTTGCCTTTAGTGATGGCTACGGCATAGACCGACGAAATCAGAAAGGCGACGGTGATGGGTACCTTATAGAAGTCCTGGAGAATCAGGCTCGTGACAAGATAAAGCAGCAGGAATACCAACAACGGTGAGAGAGCACGGAACACTTTCATAATGAATTTGATTGAAGATGATTTATAGGGTCACATCGTTCTTGAATATTGCGAATTCCTGATAACCTTTCTTCTCGTTACAGGTTGGGGTGCCGTTTGCCACATCGATGACAGCTCGTGTGAATTCACGGAATAGCGACTCCATATCGGTGCCTTCAACCAGTCGTCCCGCATTGAAGTCTATCCAGTGGGGCTTACGGGCAAAAAGACCGCTGTTGGTGGATACCTTCATCGTAGGCACGAAGGTGCCGAACGGTGTACCACGCCCGGTGGTGAACAACACGATGTGGCAACCGCTTGATGCCAAGGCTGTGGAGGCTACAAGGTCGTTGCCCGGAGCCGACAGCAGATTCAACCCCTTCACTTTCAATCGCTCACCATATTCCAACACACCCCTTACACCGCTCCTGCCGCATTTCTGTGTGCAACCCAGAGCCTTCTCTTCAAGTGTGCTGATGCCGCCGGCCTTGTTTCCCGGAGAGGGATTCTCGCCTACTGGCTCCCCATGACTGATGAAATATTCCTTGAAATTGTTAATCAGACCGACTGTCGGTTCTCCATGCCGGTGCCAACGCAGCACCACATGCCTTGATTCACCTGAGAGTAGATGCGGTAGGACTGTGGGCGAAGGGTGGTGAAGTACACGTAGCCGCCGGTCTGTGGGTCCTGGGTGGAGAGGATGTGGTTCCAAGTGGTGTTCTCGTAGAAATCGGAATATATGGCGGAGTGGCTCTCGTCGAAGAGCAGCTCGCTTAATTTCAGCATGTTGTTCGAATTGCAACTCTCCGGACCATCCAGATTGTTGATGTATTGTGCGGCGTTGTTGGCCGACAGGAAGTGTTCGCTCACACTGTTGCCGCCTATGCACACCGTGCGGTTGTTGGCAACGTCGGTCCAGAAGTTGTGCGCTGCGGTACGGAAGTTAGAGGCGCTTGTGCCATTTCCGTCGCTCTTGTATTCCTGGTATATGCGTTCGAAACCTATGAATTTAGGCACCTGTGTGTTGGCGTGCTGGCCGTCGAGGAAAGTGGCGTTCAATGTTTGCATGCCGTTCAACTCCCACTGATGGCTGTATTTCTTCGCTCCCTCCAGATATTTAGCATCGCCGAACAGACGGTAGGCATCGGCAAGCGGCTCGTTCATGCCGCCATGCTCCCAGCCCAGGATGTCCTGCATCTCGGCATCGGTCAGATTGCTCACCACGTTCACCGACCAGTCGCACATCTCCTTAAACATCGTCTTGGCCAAATCGCTGTCGGCATAGAGCCAGGCATCCCTTAGGCCCGCAAGAACCTTGTGCTGGCAGTAGAACGGAACCCAGCCGCCATATTGCTTGAACGGACCTAAGTCGCGGGCATACAGTCCCGTCCATATCCATGTGATGGGCTGGCCGCCTATAAAGCCCTTCATGCCGTTTGTGCTGCTCGAATAGGCGTCCTGACAGTCTTTCAGGATGTTAAGCATATAGTCCAGACGCAATTTCAGACGCTGCTTCATCGCACTGTCGTGACTGGCGGCATAGGCAAGCGACAGGGCAGTCAGATAATGACCGCCCACATGACCCTCCAGCGACCAGCTCGACAAGCCCCAGTTGCTGAACGAAGGATGGAGGTTCACCCAGTTGTTGTATTTACCTGCCTTGTTGCTCAACCCCGCCTCACGGATGAACGGAGTCAGCAGACGGTCCACATCGTATTGGAGCAACAGATTGTTATTGATGTCCATCGCCGTCTTGAACGGGGAGTCAAGCAACGTCACTTCCTCCAAATCGAAATGCTCCGGATAAATCTCGCTCTGAGCCGACATACTTATCGGCGATGCCAGCAGCATCATGCTTATGGCAATTATCCCTAATTCTTTTTTCATGATTCTGTTAAGATATATGGTGCTGTTTAATTCTGGATATTGTTCAATTGGTGTTCAAGAAGCGCAATAAATTGCAGATGAACTGCATGAACACTCTTTTTCTTCTGCAAATATACAAAAATGTCAAGAAATACAACAAAATTATCATAACTTGTTGCAATATCTTAACAAAAACCGCGATTTTCGCCTAAAGTTGGTTTGGGAATATGTTTGAAATTTTTTCCAAGAATTGGTTTTTTCCCATTCATTAGTGAATGGTTTTTTCTTCTTTTCAAAATGTTCAAACCCTTATTATCCATTCAACCGTCAGTCCTTTCTATCAACATCTTTAAACCCCACAATTGCTATAATTTTGGAAAGAAGTTTTTTGTGATTTTAAAACATCTTTTGACAGGTATGCCGATTTATCATTGCAAAAACATTCGTGAGATACACCCACGTTTTCAATCTATTGCCCGTCAGGGCAACCCTTCGTGTTATTCGCGTTCTCGCAAAAATCTACATACTGCACTCGACTCTCGACGCTCGTCTCTCGACTTTTATCTCGTAAGTTTTTGCCCTTTTTATTTTGAATAATGAATAATTTGTTATAATTTAGCACCTTGATAAAAATATTGACGTTTGATTGCTTGTTGATACATTAATATATTTACCCTAAATAATGATTATTATGAAATACATTTTGAATTTACTTGTAGTCGTTACAACTCTGCTGTTGCTAACACAATGTAGAACCACCAGGAGCGCAATGGCAAACAGCAATGACCAGCCTGACAGAGAGAAGGCACTGACCGGTGACAGGTTCAACCCAGAAAAGGATTTCACTCTGAATTTCACCCTCTCAGAAAACGGCACGCTTGAACGCACTGCCAAGATGAATTTCAACCGCGGCTATTTTGAGGCATATTACAAGCGTGACGGCGAGTCAAACGCGCGGCTGCTTGATAAAAAAGGTGCCTCCGGAATGGTTGATATGCTCAATAACATCGACATGAGCCAGTATTATCGTGAAAACACATCCAATTCCAATACCTTCAGCAATGAATGGACGTTGAAGTTGAAACAGGAGGGCAGTGACTTCGATATGCATGGCGTTAATGTCAGTCCAGAGGATTATCCACTGGTGAAAAGTGTCATGAGCTTTTTCGATTATCTTTTTGAATATCAAGAGTCCAACACACCGTTCTCCACTGGCAAGCTGCTGTCTTTCAGCTATTCCATCAGGGGAAGCATGCGTCCGGGAGGTCCTAAATGGGAACTCAATGCCATGGACGACGGGAAATACAAACTCGTCTTTACTGACGACAGCCCGAAATTTATGAACAAGCCCGAGGAGGTGAAAGAGATGATATGTGATGAACAAGTGGGAGAGACTCTGTATAACTTCATGAAAGAAGGAAGGGTGCCGGATTACCGCTCCTATTATCAGGCAGTAGGAGTGTATGACGGATCCAGCTGGTCGTTCTCCGCTTCATTCTCCGACGGAAAATACTACCATTCCGGAGGTTATATGGACGGACCTCGCAACCGCGCAGGTATAAACAACTGTGTAGATTACCTTAATAAACTGCTCAATCAGAACTGATTACAGCTGCTCTGACATAAATCACAATGCCCCCAAAAAGTAATGCAATAACTTTTTGGGGGCATTTTTGTATAGCTTAACTCCAGAAATCGGTAGTGGAAAAAATCCGAAAACGTCAAAACCAAATGCTTTTTATCTGTAATTTTGCAGTCGGGTTAGGTTATTTGACAAGAATTTAAACTATGAAAAACACAGAACTTCTCAAGAGAGCGGAAGACAGTTGGCTTTCACTCTCCGAATTCCGCGACACACGCAGGCGGAATATCAATTACATCTATGGCGACCAATGGAGCGATTTGGTGATGGACGACGATGGGCGTATGGTGACTGAGCGTGAACGCATAGCACGAAAAACCGGTGCTGTGCCGCTGCAAAACAACCACCTCATCAAAATAGTCCATGCCCTCACCGGGCTTGTGGCGAAAAACGCGGCCTTGCCCGTCTGCAAAGTGAAAAACAGTGGTACATCAGCCGCTGGCTATCCAAGACAAAATCCAGCAACATCTGTCTCGGCATCGCTGTCAGCATATGCCTTGACACCATCGGAAACTCCAGCCTCACCAGAGGGTGGGGAATATCCGGCAAGCCCTGCCATGACATCACCGGAATCAGCAGCACCGCCACCCGCAGCCATTGCCAACTCCGACGCACCGATGCAGCCTGCCGACTGGCTCGACCCGCTCAGCCGCATGATGACCGATGCGCTGCAGGACAACTGGATGCTCAACGGGATGAAAGAACTGATGATAAGCCAGATGGAGGAACTCATGCATGGAGGAGTGGCGGTGGTGTGCGAGGAGTGGGGAATGAACCGTGGGCTGCGCGACTCCTACACCTACAGCATAAACCCCGACTACTTCTTCTTCGAGAGCAAGATGAACGACCCGCGGATGTGGGACGTGGGACTGATTGGCGAAATTCGTGACTATAAAATCGGGGAACTCGTGTCGAAACTGCAGCACACCGGCATCGACTACGACCGTCTTAAGCAAATCTACGGCATTCATGCGTCACAAGCCTCTTTCTTCTCCAGCGACGCACAACTCACCTCGCGACATGAGAACATGGACTTCTACCATGCACCGGCTGAATCGCTCTGCAGAACCTACCATGTGTGGACCTACCAGCACCGCCTGCTCTACCGCTGCGTGGACAGGATGGACCATGAGAGGCCGGTGTTTAAAATCAAGCCCGACGACCTCAAGGCGGTGAAAGAAGAGAACCGCCGGAGGCAGAAGCGCCAGAAGCGCAGAAACACGTGCGGTCAGGACGAAATGTGCCGGATTGAATACGAACCGACATACGAGCCGGTATGGCATTTCACACTGCTCGCACCCGACGCCACCGTGCTGCAGGAATACGACTCGCCCTACGCACATGCCGAACATCCATACATCATGACCGCCTACCATTTCGTCAACGGGCGAATCTTCCCATTCATGGGTACAGTCATCGACCAGCAGCGATATATCAACCGGCTCATCACTCTCAACGACATGTTCATAAACTCGTCGATCAAGGGATTGAAAATCATACCCAAACGTGCCATACCCCGCGACATGAGCCTCGAAGAATTCGCACGACAGGCGGTGGAGGTGGGAGGATGGATTGTCTACGAGCCCGACCCCACGGGCGCCAAGCCCGAGATTATCACACAGGGGTCGAACAACCTGGGGGTGACCGACATGCTCAATCTGCAGATTAGCAGCATAAACGAAATCACCAGCGTCAACGAGTCGCTGCAGGGCATTCCGCCACAAGCCAACACCGGCTACCAACGCTATGCCATGGAGATGGAGAACTCGTCGACCAGCGTGGCGGCAATGACCAGTAAGTTTGTGGAATTCCAGTTGCAGGTGGCAAGGAAGAAGATGAAGGTCATTCAGCAGTTCTCCCTGTCTGCACCATCTGCCGACACTGAGTATAACATCCAAATGATGTGATTATGGACATGACGCTTAAAATCGCGGTCGACGGACTGCTGACCGAGAACCGCCGTCGGAAGGGACAGATCTTCGGCTGTCACAACCAGATAAGCGGCGAGGGAATGGAGGGCAAAAGGAAGAAGGTGGAGATTCCCGACCATTCGCTGCCTGTGCAGCACCTCACCGACGAGGTGACGGACACCGCTCTCTACAGGGCTGTGATGGAGGCTGGCTCAATAGAGGGATATGCGAAGAAGAAGGGGACGGAGCTCAACGAGCAACTGATTAACGACTTCCGAATGGCGCTGCACCTCGTAAGATGCCGCCACGACCCGGCATATGCGTTCGCCACCGTATTCAAAATCAAGGATAAGATCAGCGGGAAGATGATGCCTTTCTTGCTGAATTATTCGCAACGCATATTGCTCAGCACTTTCGAGGAGATGAGAACGGAAGGAAAACCCATTAGGCTGGTGCTGCTCAAAGCGCGCCAATGGGGAGGGTCCACGCTCACCCAACTCTACATGGCATGGATACAGCTGTTCCTGAAAGACGGGTGGAACTCGCTCATCGTGGCGCAGACCAAGGACACGGCACGGAGAATCAAGGGGATGTATTCGAAGATGCTGTCCCATTTCCCGGAATATGTCTTTAATGCCGGAAATCTGAAATTCTCTCCTTCAGAACATTCGGCAGCCGACTTCGTAATTACCGGCGACGGCGGTAGACAGGTGAGGCGAAACGTGATTACAGTCAGTTCATTTGAGAATTACGAAAGTGTGAGAGGGAGCGACGTGGCAATGGCGCATTTCTCTGAAGTGGCGTTCTGGACTACCACGTTGCAGAAAAGTGCCGATGCGCTCATCCGCGCCGTCACGGGTGGAATGGCTGAGGGGGTGCCGCTCACTCTCGAGGTGATGGAATCCACCGCAAACGGGAAGAGCGGGTATTTCCACGACGAATATCAGGAGGCAAAACGGGGGCAGTCGGCAAGGAGAGCACTCTTCATCCCCTTCTTCTACGTGGAGAACGACATGATTCCGTTTGACTCGGAGGACGACGAACGACGGTTTGCCACGAGGCTTTATAACAACCGCTCCAACGACGTGACCGTGGCGAAGACACAGGAGAATGGCCGATTTCTCTGGAGCCTGTGGGCCAAAGGCGCCACCCTTGAGCACATAAACTGGTATGAGAATCGCAGGAAGTCATTCCATTCACATGCGCTTATGGCGTCGGAAGCGCCGAGCGACGACGTGGAGTGCTTCACCTTCAGCGGAAAACTCATGATCGACGCCAGTCTGACCGCCGAGATGGAGGCGAGATTCGTGAGGATGCCGATATGGAGGAGCGATATCTCGCTGATTGTCAACTCGCCACGTCTGGAACCGTCGGAAGACGGGGCTCTGAAAATATGGGAGCGACCCGACGCTGGAAAATACATCAACCGCTATATCGTGGTGGTAGATGTGGGCGGAAGCAGCGAGCAGTCCGACTATTCGGTCATCACCGTGGTCGACCTCCTCAATCATGTGGACCATCAGCCGTCGGTGTTCGACAACTGGAGGGGGAGTGTGCAGGAAGACGACGAACAAGGCCTGAAGGTGGTGGCGAGATGGAGGGGACATCTCAGATACGACCGCATGGCGAAGAAGGCGGTGGCAATTGCCACGTATTACGACGAGGCACTGCTCGTGTTCGAAAGCAACACCTTCGACCGCCGACGGTCGGATGCCGGGCTATATACGGATGAGGGCGACCACATACACGGAATACTCAATGTCATACGTGAGTCGTACGACAACCTCTATATGCGGCGGTCCACACAGCCCGACAGCATCAGGCAGGGAGTGATGCAGAAAGTGGGGTTCCAGACCAATCGGTCGACCAAGCAGCAGATGGTCGACGCATTCACCGTGGCTTTCATGGACGGACATTTCAACGACCCCGACGAGGAATTCTATAAGGAACTGGCGATCTACGAACGAAGGCCCGACGGCAGCTACGGGAATATACCGGGACCAAACAACCACGACGACATCGTCATGACCGACATGATTGCATGCCTCGTCAGCAACACCGTCATTCCTCCTACGCCCGCATACACCAACAACTACCGCTCCTACTCCCCTCGACGAGGCACATGCAACGAAAGTGCCTTCTGACAAAAAAATGATGAAAAGCCCCGGAATCTCCAGCCCCCCGGAATCTCCGGAAATCCCAGAAATCCCGGAAAACTCGGTCCCCCCGGAATCTCCAGAATTGCTGAGCCCTCCATCTTATCCATCCTATCCATCCTATTCCTCCTATTCCTCCTATTAAAATAAAATCTCCCGGCTAATTCCTAATTCCTCATTCCTAATTATAATTTGCCCCCCATGAAACACACATTCAAATCAGGCATCGTGCGCAACCCCTCTTCATCCGAAGGGGCGCTTGAATATGCCATGAACATGATTGCCGAAAACGGCGAACTGAAAATATTGCCGTCTCCCGAAACCCTACAACTCCAACTCGCACAGGGCGAACGCCTGCTTTGCGTACACCGCCCGGAAGGCAATGTCCATTACGTGGTGAAAAACGGCATGAACCTCGCATACTACGACAGCGAACATCAGAGACACGAAATCAGCTCCTTCAACTCCGAAATCCAGTCGGCGGTGGTGATGGGCAACGTGCTGGTGCTGCGAACCGAAGAAGGTGGTGGATATGCCATATGGAAAGAGGGGAAATACCAGTGCGTGGATTCCCGATTGCCACAACTGCAGATGCAGTTCCGGATGAAAAACCATTACGTTCAGACATTCGCCAAGGGCGACGACACGGGTATTACAGTCGCTACGGCGTCTACGGTGAAGGACTATGACTTCTCCGAAATCGTGCCGCCTACACCTATGACCGTGAGTGGGTCAGGTGAGCTGCAGTTCGCGATTGACGTCAATCTGCAGCAGAATGCGGTATACAGGTTGCAATGTAGGATGCAGGAAGGGGCAGGACAGAATGCCATGACTCTATGGCTCGTCGACGACAACGGCGGTGAGCGCTTCGTGGGATACGATGCCGGGAAGTCGCCTTACGTCACATTCTCCACCAATGCCACAGACCGGGTGGTGAGGCTCAGGTGTGTGCTCAATCTCTCGGAGAGATACCGATTCCTCTTCTCGGCAGTACTGATGAAAGGGGGTGCGGCGGCTGACAACCTCGTCATCGAACACTCACAGGAGAATTTCAACGCTGTCATGGCGGTGGCAAACCGCTTCCTCGCCGATAACGGAAGGAAGGCAAACCGGTTCGTATATCCCTTCTTCGTGAGATATGCGTTGAGGATGTACGACGGCTCGCTGGTATGTCCGTCTGCACCTTGTCTGATGGTGCCCAATTCGGGAGTTGCGCCACATCTGTGGATGATCGCTCCTCAGGGCAGGGGAACGGTCGACACCTACTGCTCGGCGGTGGTGGGCCAACTCGCATGCAGGCTTGCCGACAGCAGCGAACTCCAGCGTTGGAAAGGGCTGGTAAGTGGGCTGGTGATAGGGGTCTCCGCGCCTCTCTATTCGTTCAATGAGGGGGCGGAATGGTCGGCAAAACGTCATGACTTGGAATTGAGGCAGGCCGCGTCGGACGACAGCTCGTGGGGATACGGACTCTTCGACTACGGCAACGGAGGCTACTCGGCCGATTGGCTTTTCAAACACTATAATTCCGTGGACAACGCAGCGAAGGTGCTGGAAGTGGTGCTGCCCCATTTTGATGACGACCACAGGCTGAAGGACTTGTCGGAGAAAGGGGAGTTCTATATAGTCAGTGAAATACCGGTTGACGACTTGCCGTCGGACGGTGGTTGGCACGATGTGGATATGGAAGACGAAGCGCTTATGGGACTGGAAGGCAGGCAGCGGATGGACGACAACGCGATGTCGCTCTCGCCCCGATGGGGAAATGCCATGATGGTGTATAATTCGAGGCTGGTGATAGGGGATGTCACAGAAGACCGCTTTCCGGGATTCATGCCGGCGATGCTGAACGGATGCTGTGGAACCGGGCGCAACGGACAGACTGCCGGAGTGCCGGTCAACTGGATGAAGGCGGTGGTGACCTGTGCTGAGAATGGCGACACCTTCACGCTCTGTGCGAAAGATACAGAAGAAATGAGCCAGTCACCGCTCTTCTGGTTCGCCTATCCGTCGGCATCGGCGACGAAGGCAGTGGTGTGGAGACAATTGCTCACGGGGGCATACCAGCGTGCGGAACTTCAGCTCAAGCCCCACAAACTGTTGGATATGGCTTATTGGTTCGGGGGATTCGGTGAGCCGATGTGGAGTGAGTATATTAGGGAGGAGGACCTCACGGAGGAGCAACTCGCGGAACTGCAGACGGCGGAAGGGGGTGTGAGGATGAAACGGGGAAACAAAATCCACCAGTCGGAGGTGAACAACCCATTCCTCTTCCTGCCGGAACAGACCAACCTGGTGGGCGACGCACGTGTCATCGCCATGGCGTCGGCCACTCAGGCACTCAGTCAGGGACAGTTCGGCGAATTCCCCCTTTATGTGTTTGCGTCCGACGGCATTTGGGCGATGAAAGTGGGCGACGACGGCACTTTCCGCGCTATTCACCCGCTCTCGAGAGATGTATGCACCGGTCCACAGGCGGTGGCAATGACCGACAACGCTGTGGTCTTCGCCACGCAGCAAGGACTGAAAATCCTCAACGGATCGACAACAAAACTCCTCTCCGGACAGATGGAAGGAATGCCGCCCGACCTGACTGCTCTGAAAGGACTTATACCGGCATTCGACAGGCTGATGGTGGAAGAGGGGTCTGACTTCAACCATATGATCTGCCGGTGCTTATTGGCATACGACTATCCTTCTAACCTTATACATGTATTCCCGGATGACATGGCTGCGCATTATGTGTGCTCACTCAACAGCGGCGCGTTCACGCTTGCCGACGACATAGCCATGCCGGTGGCGGTGGTGAACGACTACCCTGACACGATTCTGCAGACAGGACAGACGCTATTGATATTCTCCAACATGCACGAGTCTACGGGAAAAATGGCGATGGCGGTCACTACGCCAATGGCGTTGGGAAATCCGATGGGACGTAAACGGCTGCGCGACTTGAGGGTGGTGTGGAAACAAATTGACAGCATGTCGACTGTCAAGACTGCGGTGCTCGTTTCTAACGACCGACTGAAGTGGTGGAGAATGAAATCACTCTATTCCCACTCCTACCGTTGGTTCCGATTCGCTATCTTCGCAAACGTGAATGACTACGAATCAATTCAGTCAGTCATTCTAATATAAGATAACATGCAAGAAATCCTTTACGAATCATTGCCGCTCGCCCATGCCATTTGTTTTTCGCAAGTTCGGCAACGTTCTGAATTCACCAAACCACCACATCGCGTCGTGCATTGAAACACCCCTTATTCAAAATCATGAAATCATGAAGATTAATTTAGACTTCAGAAAAAAATGTTATATATTTGTAACTTAATGAAAAAAACTTTATATTTGTACTTTATTAACATTGTCGGGAGTTTAATATTATGGGAAAACTTTATTTCAACAACAGAGACGAACTGACATGTATAGAAGTTGACCTCGTGGCATTCGTCAGAGCCGACGGCAACTATTCCAAGGTGGTGTATATCACGGGCAAGGAAATCACGCTCACATTCGGCATATCCAAGCTTGAAACCATACTTAAGGAACATAACGACAAGCGTAATCGCTTTGTCAGAATCGGCAGAAGCATTATCATCAACCACTACTATCTGTTCAAGATAGAGCCGATGAAGCAACTGATGCTCCTCTCCGACGGAGGAGGCCGCGACATACGGATTGCTATGCCGAAACAAAGTCTCAGAGCCTATAAAGATGCCATTCACAAGAGAGTAGAACTACAAAAGAAACCGGAAAATGCGTAAAATACTTTTGGGAAAGGAAGGCAACCAGCCTTTCAAAATCACAGCCAGGGGCGTAAGCCGCCAACATGCACAAATCACAATCGACGACCAAGGAAACTGGAACATCGAGGACCTGAACTCGTCGAACGGCACATACATACGCCGTGAACGCGACGGAAAGATGGTAAGGGTGGGGAATATGAACATCACGCCCATGACTTTCATCTGCCTCGGACCCGACAATTCACAGGGATGTTCATTCTATGCGCGTCAGGTGCTGCCGGAAAACTATGACCGCTACGACCACGAATTCCAGTACCTCATGAAAAAAACCGACGAGTTCGACAAACGACAGGAGAAGGTGGACAAAACCATAAAGCGGTTCAGATGGGTGACGCCGGCTGTTAACACTCTAGTGGTGGGTGCCTCGTTCCCCCTTCAGGATGTGCTCGGCACAATGGGCAACATGACATTCCTGCGTGTGGGAACCATCCTTGCGTCACTCGTGGCTGTGCTCTACGATGGCGCCGGAGCAAGGCGGAAGGTGGAGAAAGAGCGGGAACTCTTCATGCATTGCCCGAATCCGTTGTGCGACCACAAACTCAGACCTGCCGACGTGAGAAACTACAAATGTCCGAAATGCAGGAAACCATAAGCAATCTAAACAGATTAATAACTTAACAATTTGAATATTATGAAAAGAACTGTACTATTAATCGCCGCTTTCATATGCTTCGCAGTGGCGATAAACGCTCAGAAAACCTATGCCATCGTTATGGGAGTGCAAGATTACGACAATCCGTCGTTTTCGCTCAGCAATCTCCACAACACGGCACGTGACGCAAAGGAAATGCGGAAGGTGCTCAAGAAAGCCGGAGTGGAAGTGGCGCTTCTGACCGGCAAGAACGTGAACAGAAGTACGTTCAACAAGAAATTGCAGCAACTCACTCAGCTTGTCAACCAAAACAGCATGCAGGACAATGTCATCATCTTCTTCTCGGGGCATGGCGACGACTATGCACTCTGTTTCTGGGACGGACTGTATAAATATGCAGAAATGTTCTCCTTGCTGAATAACATGAAGGCAAAGAACATATTCATCTTCATCGACGCCTGTCACAGCGGTTCCGGAGGTACGGTAATCACCAATAATGCCGGTTCGGTAAATCCGAGAATGTCATTTGTTTCCGCTACACGCCCGTCGGAGAGTTCCATCGACGACCCGTTCAACGAGATTTGCCAGGGATGGTTCACACAGGCCATGATCAAGGGAATCAGAGGCGGATCCGACACCAATCGCGACAGGGTGATCACGCTCATCGAACTCTTTAAATATATATATAACGACGTGACTGCCAGGGCAAGCCACTACCGCGGATTGTCGGAAGGAGTGCTGAAGGTGTTCCACCCGCAGCTCTATGCACCGAGCTCCATGCATGGAGAGGCTGTGGTCAGATGGTAGGCTCGTCATGAAAACCAATGGGTTCGTCAAAAATGGCAAGGGGCTCATAAAGGATGCACGAAAATGTTTTTTCATATAAAAAGAATATTATAATTTTGCAGTGAAAAAAATAATTTATTAACACTCAAAATTATATCAGTTATGGATACTCAATTTTTAAACGAAAACGGTCAGGTGATACCTGAAAATTCAAATCAGAAGAAACAAGGTAGCGGCGTAGGTGAAACCATTGCAGCCGGAGCGGTTGGTGCAGCGGTTGGAGTTGGCGGATCAGTGCTCGCTAACGAACTGATTGACAACGAAGGAGATGCTGCTCTCGAACAGCAGATTGCACAAGCAGAGAAAGAACTCCAGCAGGCTGAGGAAGAACTCGCTGAAACACAACAGATGGAAGATGTCATCGCTAATGTGGAAATCGACCGCCGAGTGTTTGACGGGCCGATGCCTCCTCCACCGCCTCACGTGCATGTTCACCGCGAGCCGGATGTGAACATAAATGTGGAACATCACATCCATCAGGGACCGGTTGTAGCTGGCGATACGAGAACGTTCGTATCCGGCACTTCAGGCACGACTCCTGGAAACCAGGGCGGCCAGGTCAGAACCGGGGAATTCGAGGAGAATATCGTTGATGCAGGTGAAATCGACCAGGATCATACGTTTGCAATTCTCGGCAGAGGTGTAGTGCAGGACGAAAACAGCGGTGAAGAGCGTCTGGCGGTGGTTGTGGAATCCGACGGTGAGAGATATTACCTCATCGATGCCAACGGCGACGGATTCTTCAACAATCTGGTTGACGCCACAGGCTCTATGGTTGACATGAACGAAACCTCTTACCCTACAAACCTCACTCTGGGCGACGTTGAAAACATGTATGACACCTCCGGAGGATACGTGGAAACTCTTGCAGAATTTGCACAGGTGGAGCCACAAGGCGAAAACCCAATCGACGACATCATCAATCTCGACGGAAGCAACGCACAGGCACAGACTGCATCGGCTGAACCGGTTATGGACGACCAACTGGCGGCTGTCACACACAGTGCAGCAGGTTCCACTGCCGGTTCTACTGCGGATGCGAACGTGTCGGACGAGGAACTCTATAACCAACTCTTCGGTGACGACACGACTGAGGACGACATCGCCGTTTATGACGACAACTCGGTCGTAACTTCCGATTCGGGCGACACCAGCGATTACGCAATGGAGCCACAGCCGACTACAGCTTATGATGAAACCGCTTCTGCTCAAGGCGATACCAGCGATTACGGAACGGAACCGCAACCGACTACAGCTTATGAAGAGACGGCTTCTACATCTGCAGAGCCAGTGCAATCCTACGAACCGGAACCAGACTACACCGCCAGCACTGCGGCACAGGACAACTACACTCCGGAAAATGACTACTACGATGCGGCGGAAGCCGACTACACGGCAAGCGTGGACGTGCAGGCCGACGACTTCAGCGTAGATATGATTGATACCTCAGAAGTATAAATTATATAACGACGTTCTGCAGACAAGAATGCATTCTTGTCTGCAGAACTTAAAATTTTACATACATTTTATGGATTCGAATTCAAAACCAAAGTACGATGTATCGAATATGCAGGCGGTACAGTTTCTCGGTAACCCCGAACCGACGGCACAACCAGGCACCTTCGCCTTGAAAAAGGCTGCAATTCTTGGAGCGTCGTCTTTTTTTGTTTGTCCTAACTGTAGGAAACAGGTGATTTTCAGACACTACAAGGTGGAAATCGCCAGGATAAGTTGCAGACAATGTTCAACACCGGTGCTGGTGAGAGTGGTGCAGCCAAGAAAACTGCAGACACCACAGCAACAACCTGCCGCACAGCAGAACCCTACGCCACAACCGGCACCTAATGTGCAACAACCACAACAACCGCAACAGCAGCCGTATCCACAGCAAGGGGGACAGCCGCAACAGCAGCCGTATCCGCAACAGGGAAGGCAACCCCAACAGCCACAGCAGCCTCGACAGCCGCAGCCGTATCCTCAACAAGGACCTCAGCAGCAACAGGGGCAGATGCGACAGCCGGCGCCTCAGCAGCTAGGGGGACAACCACAACATACACCTACTGACTTCCTCGGAGGTCAGGACAGAAAAGTGGAAACGGGTATGCTCGTTTGGGGAGGATTCTGGAAAAAGAAAAAATTCGTACTTCACGAAGGACAAAACTGGATAGGACGCTTCGACCGCAACAAACCGTCGGACGTCATGGTGGACGACGAATTCGTCAGCAGAAGGTCGGCATGCATTGAAGTGGCGATGTTCAGAGGGGCCTACTCATTCAAATTCACTGTGCAAAAAACACTCAACCCAGTGACGGTGAACGGAAGACCACTTCAACCGGGTCAGAGCGTCTACCTCAATTATGAAGACTATATCGTTATGGGGAAAACCACCTTCTTCTTTAAGAAACTGAAGAAATAAAATGAAAATCACACTCAAACAACCATATTCGTTCAAACAGCAGGGAAAGCGCGACTATCAGGAAGACGCAAGATTTCCCGATGCCGACAAGCCCGATTCCAAACAGCGGTTTTTCGTAATCTGCGACGGAGTGGGAGGAAGCAAGCATGGAGAAGTGGCGAGCAACCTCGTATGCCAGGCGTTCAAGAAAAAGATGTCGGCGTTCAACTTGAAACGGGATTTTACGAACGACGATTTCCAACATGTGCTTGACTTTGCTTACGACATGCTCGACGAGAAAGGCAAGGACATGGACGGAGATATGGCAACCACTCTCATCTTCATCTGCTTTCATGTCGAGGGGGTGACGATGGCGCATATAGGTGACAGCAAAATCTACCAAATAAGGAAAAACGACGGTATACTCTACCGGTCCGACGACCATTCGCTCGTGAACAACCTGGTTCACAACGGACTCATCTCGCCTGAAGAGGGAATTGACCATCCTCGAAAAAACGTGATAATGCGCTGTATGTCGCCCGTGCAAGTGCAGTATAACCGCGGAATTGCGACGGTCTACAGGACTACGGACGTGAAACCTGACGACTTCTTCTTCCTTTGTTCCGATGGCGTGTTGCAGGATTTCGACGACGACGAAATCGTGGAGTGGATTACGGCAGATGCCGACAACTCGGAAAAAATGCAGCGGCTGGCTGATAAGAGCAAGGATAATTCCGACAATAACACCGCATTCTTGCTGCAAGTGGAGTCGGTGGACGACGCTCCGGAGGAGGATGACGCGGACAATGGCCCGAACGAGGAACCGCAGGGCTTGAAAGAGGCTGGCGAAAGCACCACCAAACCACTGCGAAGCCGGTCGGAATTGACGGATATTGAGTCGGTCAGACAACAAAAAGAAAAGGATTCGAATCTGTTCAACAAATTAAAACACATATTCAATAAGAATTAAGGAAATGAAACTGAATTTCAAATATTTAGTATATACCCTCGCCTTTGCCGCCCTTTCTGCTGCAAACATGGCGAACGCTCAGAACAATAACGACAATGGCGGATTTGCATCAGGCACATCCGACGACGTGCAGGTGGCTACTGGCAGTGTGGCTTCACTCGACGACATCATCAGAGGTGCGGAAGAGGGCGATAAAATCATGCAGAACATGCTCGGACATTTCTATCTCAACGGCAATGAGGAGGTGGGAGTAGAGCAAGACTATGACCAGGCGTTCAAATGGCTTGGAAAAGCCTATGAAAACGGTAGCATCAAGTGCATAGGAGCACTCGCCAAATGCTATAGATACGGATATGGAACACAGCCTGATTCGCTACAGGCGGCAACTCTCTACAAGGAGGCTGCTTCGAAGGTGATGACACTCGCCGACGCCAACGGTGAGAACTATATCGTCAATGAACTGAAGGAGGAGGCGGAAAACGGCGAAAGCCTCTTCTCGGCTTTGGTGCTTGTGGATATCTACAGAAACGGATATGGAGTGAAGAAAAGCCCAAGCACATCTTATATATATATGAAGAAGGCGGCTGAACTGGGACATGTGAAAAGCATGTATGACTATGGACGTGTCTGCTTTGCAGAAAACCGCTATGATGAAGCCACGGAATGGTATGCCAAGGCTGCCGAACAGGGACATGTGACTGCCACTTATCTTTATGGGTCCATGCTCTTCCAAGGACGTGGAGTGGGTCAGGACAAGCAGAAAGCGATGGAATGCTTTGAAATGGCGGCCGACAACGGCAACTACATGGCGAACTACGAACTCGGCAGAATCTATCTGGATGCCGACGGTGTGGACGCCGACCCCGACAAGGCGGTGGCGTATCTGCAGAAGGCGGCACCTTATTATAAATTGGCGGCATGGCGACTCGGAGAATGCTATAAGAACGGAGTAGGAGTGAACCGCAATTATGCGTTCGCCGCACACTGGATGGCGGAGTCGATGGACGACTCGCAAAACTGCCGGCAGAGAGTGGAGAAAATGCTCGACGACGATAAGGACGGGCCTTTCACTCACTATCTGAAAGGACTCTACAGGGCGGATATAGACAACAACTACGAGGAGGCAGTCGCATTTTTCAAGAAGGTGGAGAAAGCCAAAGTGACAGAGGGATCCGTAATGGTAGCTCTCATCATGGCAAACTCGCAATACAGTGGCTTCAACGCAAAAAAAGCCTTCAAGGCAATGGAGAAGGCGGCTGAAACAGACCCTATGGCGAAATACTACCTCTCCAGATTCTATAAGGAAGGCATCGGAGTGGCGAAAGACAACGATAAGGCATTGCAACTGCTGAAAGAGGCGTCGAACATGGGAGTGGGAGAGGCCCACTGCGACCTGGCTGACTTGTATATGGAAGGAGTATATGTGCCTCAAGACCTCACTATGGCGGCTGTGCTCTATCTCGAAGCGGAGAAGATGCATAAACTCAACCCGGATGCCGCGAAGAAGCTTGCCAAATGCTATGTACAGCAGATTGCAGCTCTGCCCGACCTCGATGAGGCACAGGACAGGGTCAAGAAACTCAATGAATGGAAGCAGAACGACAACATGCCGCTGCTGCTGGCGAAAGTGAGCTTCGTGCAATAAGCAATCCCCAAGTTGATGAGGACGTTTAAGGCTTTGAAATCATAACCAAAACAATATAAGAAATGAATATAGAATTTGCATTGCCCGTTGGCACCATCCTGAAAAGCAAGCAACTGTCCTACCAGGTGGTGGAAGTGCTCGGCGCCGGCGGATTCGGCATCACCTATAAGGTGAGGTCCACTATCATGGTGAATAACGTGCCGATAACCACATTCTTCGCCATCAAGGAGCATTTCATGAGGGGATGCTACAGAGGGGAAGACAAGTGCAGCGTGATGTGCGTGCCTACAATGAAGAAGGAGGTTGATGAAAGCCGGAACGACTTCATCGTGGAAGCCAAGCGACTCAACAAACTGAGTGGTCTGTCGATGAATATCGTCAGAGTGAACGAGGTGTTCGAATATTTCGGTACCGCTTATTATGTGATGCAGTATCTCGACGGAGGGGAACTCGCCTCACACGTCACATGCGACGGGGCTATGAGCGAAGCCAAGGCCCTCAGCATCATCAGACCTATTGCGGAAGCGGTGAAACTCATTCATGCAGAGCATCTGCTACATCTCGACATAAAGCCCGACAACATCGTGCTGATGACTTCTCCTGCCGACGGTACCCAATACCCGGTGCTCATTGACTTCGGAATCGCTAAGCATTTCTCATCTACAGGAAAACCAACGTCGTTGCATATCGCCAAAGGGGCGTCTGACGGATATGCGCCGATGGAACAATATTCGTCGATAGATGAGTTCTCACCTCAACTCGACGTATATGCACTCGGTGCTACACTTCTATTCCTACTTACAGGGCAACAACCACGTAAGGCGTTTGATATCAGGACAAACGACATTCTCGACGTGCTGCCACCGGGAGTGAGCAAACGCACACGAAATGCCATCACATCTGCCATGCAGCCTATGAAGGAAAACCGGCCGAAGAGCATTCAGGCTTTCCTCGACCTGCTCGAAGAGCAATACTCGCTTCCACTCGGATATATTCTGCCTTCTCCGTCGTGCAAGTTCAGAATCGTAGGAGTGGAACAGGAAAATCCGTCATACATCGTATATAGGGCACTCGTGACTGAAGATGAGAAACCGATGCAAAATGCAAATCCTTCTGCTGCCGCACCGGTGATTGAAGATGATAACGAAATAACTGTGGTTGACAATCAACCTCCTGTATACCAACAGCAAGGAACTGTAGAAGATAGCGAATATAATGCTACGAGGGCAATGAATCAAGGCCAGCAACAGGGTCAGTGGGTGATTGAGGACAGTGAGTATAATTCAACGAAAGTGCTTGCTCCTTCATCCAACTCGCCTCAGCAACAGGCCCTGACGCAGCAGGCGAAGCAAAAACGCGGACAGATGGTCAGCCAACAGGATGTGGCGGCTTTCTATATCTACGAGCTCTTTGACCGCAATTCATTCAAACGGAATGAGGACGGAACTGTGGCTGGGGCTCCGAATCGACGCGCTGAAGCTGATTTCGAGCAGATGAAGACATTCGTCAAGCCGAACATGTGGTCGGCTGTCACTCCTGCAGGTATTCCAATGGCTGAGTCATTCATCATGAACGGCACAAAATATTTCACATGTTCAATGTATGGAAAGTCGCAGACCAGCAAGAAAATTAAGCCGGTTGAGAAAAATGGCAAGAGCAATACTGGAAAGATAATAGCTATCATTGCCGCTTCCCTCGTGCTTGCAGCTGGACTATTCTTCGGTGGCAAATATCTGTATGACAACGTGATCAACAAACCTGGAACTCCTGCGGTAAAGGCCGAGGCATCCATCGACAACGCCATTAAGGCAAAGGATATCAACGCGTTGAAGAAATTTGCCGATCTGGATTCTCTCAAGGCAATTCTGCCGCTCGCGAAAGCATATCTGGAGAAGGGCGACACTGCAAACGCAAGGAAATACGTGAATCTCGCTTTCGACGGCAAACACGAACTCGATATGGCTGAGGCTGAACGCATACAGGCTGCTATCGACAATTATATGGCAGAAGAAGAAGAACCGCAGAAGACCATAACGCCTACGGCATCTGCTCTGCTTAACACCGATTCGGCTAAGACTGAGCCACAGACCCCGCAGCCGGCAAACAACCCGGAAACGGCTACTGCACAGAGCAGCAGAAGCGGACACAGCTCAAGGCATAATTCTCAGAGTGCGCAATCGTCTCGTCAGAATTCAGCTCAACAAGCCACTTCAGGACGACAACAGTCGAGAACACAAGCACCAAGCAGCAGGACTCCTTCAAGAACTTCATCATCGGTAACCCCTTCAAGAACTTCATCATCGGTAACCCCTTCAAGGACTTCATCATCGGTAACCCCTTCAAGAACTTCATCATCGGTAACCCCTTCAAGGACTTCTTCGACCGGTAGAGGTAATGACACCAACCGCTCGTCAAGAACGTCTTCAACATCCTCAACGGGATATTCTTCAGGTGGTTCTGGTAGCTCCGGTGGCTCATCAGGGCGTTATTCCGGTGGCTACAGCGGTACAAGCAGCTCTGGAAGCGGAAGCTCAGGAGGTGGATTCAGCTCTGGATCATCGAATTAATAATCTGCCAAAATGCATTGCCTTTCACGACAATGCCATATATAACTGAATTTCAGCAGATTCTTTGCTGAAATGCTCAAGCGGCCACGCAAACCCGTCAACCGGGTTTTGCGTGGCTTTTGTTATAGATTATCTAGAAAATATAGGAACTCTAGAATCTCTAGAGCCTCTAGAAAATCT